>Ga0207426_1000128_pt1 | contig 211383 bp, 181 predicted proteins | sample AraplaMF_Cvi_mMS_FD_184265 | JGI IMG/M metagenome (GOLD analysis project Ga0207426, IMG submission 184265) | Arabidopsis root microbial communities from the University of North Carolina, USA - plate scrape MF_Cvi_mMS (SPAdes) (version 2) | ecosystem: Host-associated > Plants > Roots >...
GTGCGATCAGCCTTCGACTGGAAGTCAGCCATGAACCAGTTTGCTATTCTGTTTGGCGATCGGTTTACGCAGGCGCGCGGCTAACGATTCCTTTAACCGCCTCGCCCACAAAAATGCGGACAGGCTCCGCCCCGCACAGGGGCAACGCTTGCAAACCAATAACATCACGCGGATGCCAGCGCAAACTGCCAGCGCAAACTACCAGCGCAAACTACCAGCGCAAACTACCAGCGCAAACTACCAGCGCAAACTACCAGCGCAAACCAAAGCAAACCGCACCGCGAAGGCACCAACGCAAACGCCAAATACCAGCGCAAAAGCGAGACGACACCGACAACGCATGCGCAGCCAAACACCCCCACCGCGCGCAGCGCAAAAAACAACGCCAACCCCCGGGTTAATCCCAGCCCAAACCCAACTCCACGCCAACCACTTGGCGTTAGACTTCCCGTGCAACATGCAAAAAAACCGCCGCGCGCGGCCAGCGCGATCGCACCTGCATGGCGCCGCGCGGCAGCACAACAACGAGGTGACAGTATGAGCATCAGCTTCAAACTTCCCGCCGTTTCTGTTGTCGCTTCTATCGCATGCACAACGCTTGCGCTCGCCGCATTGCCGGCACCCGCGCACGCGGCGACACCCATCACCGTGACCTCGCAGGCGCCGACCGACGGTCCCATCCGCTATACGGTCAAGGTCACGTCGAAACAGTTCGGCAACTCGCAGGAAACGCGCACCATCCGCTCCGGCGAATCGGACGACTTCACGTGGAAAACCGTGCCGCCCGGCGGCCCCGTTGCAGCCGATGGCGACTGCCCAGACCTGTCGTCGCTGCCGCTCGACACGAACGGCGCCATGATCCGGCAGACGCAGATCCGGTTCGCGCCTGTCGTCGCCAAAGACGGCACCGCGACCGTGCAGATGAACTTCCAGGCGCAGACGCCGAAGGGCACGAAGGCCGTGTCGAACAACGGCAAGTCGCTGAAGTGCCCGAACTACACGAGCGTCAGTCAGGTGCTGCGCTTCACCATGCCGACCAATGGCAGCACGAAGACGCTGACACTCAGCGACGGCTCACAGGTAGCCGTGTCGGCCAAACGTTGACGCAAGCATCCCGGCATCTGAGCCGGTTATCGCAAGCCATGCACATCGACTGAATTGCATGCGGGGTGCATGCATCGATTGCGGCGCGCGCCTCGCGCCGCACATCAGCGTTTCGAACGCCGTTCGATAAGCCGCGATGCCAGAAACCGGTGCTCCGGCGAAAACAGTCGCCGGTACGTGAGCAGCACGGCGCCCACGGTCCCCAGCGCCGACGATGCCGCGATCAGAAACATGATCACGATCTGATAGCGCACGGCCTGCAGCGGCGATTGCCCGGCGAGCACCTGGCCCGTCATCATCCCCGGCAGACTCACGACGCCGACCACGGCCATCTGATTGAGCGTCGGAATCATGCCGGCGCGCACCGCCTGACGCGCCGGTCCCTGCGCAGCTTCCCAGCGCGTCGCGCCGAGCGCGAGGGCCATGTCGACGCGGTCGCGGCGCGCCGTCAGTTCCTCCGTCATCCGTTCGATGCCCAGCGACACGCCCGTCAGCGTATTGCCGAGAATCATCCCGAGAATCGGAATCGCATATTGCGGCTCGTACCACGGTCGAATCCGGATCACGGCAAACAGCCCAACGGCCGCCACGAGCCACGCGCTCGCCCAGATCGACAGGATGCTGTCGACGCGCTGCCCGGCATACGTGCGCGAGCCGCGTCCCGCACCCGCGAAGCCCGCGATCAGCGTCATCGCGATCATCAGCGGCAGCACCACATACCAGCGGGAGTACGCGAACACCCACGCCAGCACATAGCCGATCGCGAGAAGCTGCACGACGGTGCGCACGGCCGCCCACGCGAGCTTGCGTTCGAGATCGAGCTTGAGCAGAACGGAGACCGCGCCGTTCACCACGATCAGCAGCGCCGCGAGCGCGACGTCCCAGAGGCTGAGGTTCTGCAAGGTCATCGCGGCGTCTCTCCGGTGTGCGCGGACGTATCCGGCAGAGTGGACTGCGCATCGTCGAGCACGCCGGCGCGCATCGTCAGATGACGGTTGCTCACGCGCGCCGCTTGCGCCGGATCGTGCGATACCCATAGCCATGCGCGCACCTGCGGCGCGGCATCGAACCACGCGCGCACCAGGCCTTCGATCGCCAGCGCGGATTCGGGATCGAGCGATGCCGTCGGTTCGTCGAGCAGCAGCACGTCCGGCGCGAGCTGCAGGACGCGGATCAACGCAGCGATCTGCGCTTCGCCGCCCGACAGTTCGCTCGCAAAACGCTCGAGAAAATCGCTCGCGCGTCCTGCCTGCGACGCGAGCGCGGCCGCCTGCGCGCGATCGAAACGCACATCGCGATACGCACGCAGCGTGTACGGATAACGCAGATTGTCTTCGACGGTGCCGTCGAGCAGCGCGGGCCGCTGACGGATATACGCGACGTGGCGCCGGTAGCGCGGGATCGTCGCGCGCGCGATGCGCCTGCCGCGCCACAGCACCTGGCCGCTATCGAGTGGATCGAGCAGCGCCAGCGCGCGCATGAACACGCTTTTGCCCGACCCGGAGGGGCCCGTGATCGCAATCCGCTCGCCCGCACGGATGGCGATGCTGGTGGCGTGCAGCAGCGTCTGGCCGCGCGTCGCGTCGCGCCGCACGAGGTCTTGCGCGTGGACGAGGGGCGCGTCCGTCATGTGAGTGTCGTGGGGCATGGCATATTGGAATGTGTCGCAGCGCATCATCATAACGAAGCGCGCACGCGGGCACAGCACGTGCTGCGCAGACGAATGACGCTGGTAATTTCTCGGAGCCCCCATGGCTGTGCTGCATTCGACTGGCATATCCGTCGGCAAGACAATCGGCAAGACCTTTGCATGGCTGTTCGCGGTGCTGGTGATCCTGATCGTCGCGCTGGCGGTCTTTGTTCTGACGTTCGACTGGAACCGCGCGCGGCCCTATGTGAACGACAAGGTCAGTGAGGCAATCGGCCGGCCGTTCGCGATCGAAGGCGATCTGAAGGTGGGCTGGCGCCATCCCATCGGCGAAACGGGCTGGCGCTCGTGGGTGCCGTGGCCGCGCTTCTCGGCGCAAAACATCACGATCGCCAATCCCGACTGGACTAAACAGAAGCACTTCGCGACGCTCGACGAAATCGACTTTCAGGTGAAGGTGCTGCCGCTGCTCGCGCATGACATCGTGATCCCGGCAATCAATGTGGTGAATCCATCCGTCGATCTAGAACGGCTCCTCGACGGACGCAACAACTGGACGTTCAAGCTGAAGTCGTCGGCGGGACCGTCGGAATGGAAGCTCGATCTGCACGACATCCAGCTGAACAAAGGCAATATCGCGCTTTCTGATCAGCAGAAAAAAATCGACATGCAGGCTGTCGTCGATACGCTCGGCCAGCCCATCCCGATCGGCGAAGCGATGAAGCAGCAGGAAGAGGCGTCGCGCAGGTCGTCGGCGGAAGTGGTCGGCAAGCAGGGCGCAAAGCAGTTGACCGCGCAAGCGAAGGCGGCCGCTGCTTCCGAGGCGTCAGGCGCGTCGGCGGTGGCGCCTGCCGTGCCTGTTGCATCGGGCGCGTCCGCGCCGGCGGCGACGGCTGGTGTGGGCGCTTCGGCGTCCGTGGCCGCGTCCGGCACGCCCGCGAGCGCCGCAGGCATCGCCGTCGCGCAGGGTACGAACGCGCCGCAATATGGAATCGGTTGGACCGTGAAGGGCACCTACAACCGCTCGCCGATATCGGGCAGCGGCAAGCTCGGTGGCGTGCTCGCATTGCAGGACACTGCGCGACCATTCCCTGTGCAGGCCGACGTGAAAGCGGGCGATCTGCGCATCGCACTGGTCGGCACCGTCACGGATCCCGCGCATCTGGCCGCCGTCGATCTGCGCCTGTGGCTGCAGGGCACGAGTCTCGACCATCTGTATGACCTGACGGGCATCACGCTGCCCGAGACGCCGCCCTACGCGACGGAAGGCCATCTGATCGGTAATTTCAAGCCGGGCGCCAGCGTGTTCCGCTATGAAAATTTTACAGGCCGCGTGGGCGGCAGCGATGTGAACGGCACGGTCATCTACACCCAGCGCGCGACACGTCCGCTGCTCGAAGGCACGCTTGTCTCGAATCTGTTGCAGTTCAAGGATCTGGCGCCGATCATCGGCGCGGACAGCAACGCGAGCAAAGCGAAGCGCGGCGACACCGCGCGCCAGCCATCCGACAAGGCGCTGCCGACCGAAGAGTTCAAGACCGACCGCTGGAAGGCAATCGACGCGAACGTGAAATTCACGGGTCGCCGCATCATCAAGGACCCGGCGCTGCCTATCACCGATCTGTACACGCACGTCGTGATGACGAACGGCGTGCTGTCGTTCGAGCCGCTCAAGTTCGGCGTCGCGGGCGGCTCGCTCGCATCGAACATTCATCTCGACGGCAGCGCGACACCGCTCAAAGGCCGTGTCTCGACAGAAGCGCGTCACCTGAAGCTCAAACAGTTGATGCCGACCGCGAAGACCATGCAAAACGCGCTCGGCGAAGTCAACGGCGATGCCGCGCTGTCGGCGACGGGCAATTCGCCCGCGGCGCTCGCAGCTTCGTCGAACGGCGAAGTGAAGCTGCTCGTCACCGATGGCGCCGTGAGCCGCTTGCTGATGGAAGCGGCGGGGCTGAACGTGGCGAACGTCGTCTATGAAAAGCTGTTCGGCAATCGCGACGTGCAGATCAATTGCGCGGCGGGCGACTTCGTCGTGACGGACGGCGTGCTCGATTCACGCGTGTTCGCGCTCGACACGCAGGACGCCGTGATCAACGTGGACGGCACGGTGAACCTGAAGAACGAGTCGATGGACCTCGGCGTGCATCCGCATACGAAGGGCTTCCGCATCTTCTCGCTGCGCTCGCCGCTCTATGTGAAGGGCACGTTCAAGGACCCGCACGTCGGCGTGAATGCGGCGGCGCTCGCGGTGCGCGGCGGCGCGATGGTCGGGCTCGGTCTGATCAATCCGTTCGCCGCGCTGATTCCCCTGATCGCGCCGAGCAACAACAAGCCCCTACCGTGTCAGCAACTGATGGCGGCAATGGAGGCGCAGCATCCGACGGCGCCGCCGCCGGGACAGCGCGAAAAGGCCAAGGCCGTGGCGCTGCCGCCGGGGACGCCGGGTGCGTCGGCCGTCTCGCCGTCGACAGCACCGTCGAAGCAGCCTGCAAAGCCGAACAACGGCGCGACACTGCCGGGGCCCGCAAACGCGGCCGAATACAAAGGAAGTTGAGCGCGGGCGGGGATGTATTGCCCGCAATGATTGACCCGCAAAAAACGCCACGGCCGCGAAGCTTCGCGGCCGTGTTTTTGTGTGAATTGCTACGGATACCTGGCGGGATTCAACGTAGCGAGCGCGGTGTTGCGTCGCCCGCTGCATCCTGACGACGCACGCCGCGCCGCGTACTGGCGGCCGTGCGCGTCGCGCCGAACTCGGGCAGGATGCGCGCTCTCGCGCGGCTCGCGAACACGAGAAAACCGAAACCGTCGGCCTCGTACCAGTAACCGCCGTTCTCCAGTCCGTCTAGCGGCTGCTCGAGCGCATTTGCAATGGATTCGATGCAGCGCCGCCGCAACTCGGCGACGGCGGGATAGGGCGGATGCGCGCCGCGCACGCTGCATAGCAGGACGTCGAGTCCCGGCAGCACATGCGCGTAGAGCACCGGCTCATCTTGCGCGCGGGCGCGCGCAATCTTGGTGTCGAGCTGACCGAAGGGCTTGAAGTGTCGCAGCACGGCGAGGAACGACTCATCGCCGTCCACCTTCGCGCGCCTGCGCTTTTTCGGGAAGGACATAAAAACTCGCCTGAAAAAGAATTGCAAGAAACGCAGCGTCCTCATGCGACCACTCCCGGCTTCGCGCGCCGCACGTCGATCTTTTATAGCATACGAAAATGCCGGATACACGGTGATTCGTCTGTCTCACTCCATCGTTCCGTGCGAACCAGGCCGAATCGCGTCGCCGTGCGCTTTCGCATCCCCTGTGCATCTGGTCTCAATAATAGACTCACCCGCGCTGCGCGTGTTTCCGACACCTTAAAAAAAGACATTTTTATGTGCGCCAAGCCCTGCTCGGCGCGCATTGAAATATCCGTTCGGCCCGCCGATAATGGCCGCGTCCCAGTTGCGGCGCGGCTTTGACGCAGATTGCACCGGTCCGGCGCGTCGACGGCGCGGCGTATGGGTGAAAATATCGATAGCATTGGTCGCGCCGCGACGTTAGAAGCGCGGCGCACAGCGATGATGCATGCGCATGGCTCATGATTGCGCGCCTGTTCCACATGTCGGGAAGCGGTTTGCGTTGCCTCGCACGTTCATGCCGCATTCGCCAGCCATCCATGAAACTGTTCACCAAAGGCCTACTGCTGATCGCGTTGCCGAGCGCCATCGAACTGGCGCTGCTCGGTGTCGTGTTCGACATGCAGGCTCAGACCACGCGCGCCGTCGAGCGCTCGTCGGACAGCAAGCAGGTCCTCTATCAGGCGACCGCGCTCGAAAACCCCGTGCTTCGACAAGTCGCGCGCGTGCGTACGGGGATCGTCGCGGGCGACGCGTCATTCATGGATCGCCATGCGGCGTGGGTCGATATCGGCGATCGGCTCGCGCGGCTCGAAACGGCCGTCGCCGACACGCCCGAGCAGGCCGCGCGCGTGCAACGCATGCGCGAAGAGGTGGACAGCTACCGGCAGCAGGCGCTGTCCGTCGCGCAGTCGCTGCGCACGGGCGCGACGATGAAGCCGTTCGTCACGCTCGAAGGCGGCGAGTTGCCCGCGCAGGTGATGCGCTTTCGCGCGCAGTTGAAAGAATTCATCGACGAAGCGTCGCGGCTCGAAGTCGAGCGTAATGCGACGCTCGCGAAAACGCGCCAGCGCCAGCAATGGACGCTGGCGGGCGCCGTGATCGCTTCGATGCTGCTGTGGGCGGGCACGGCATTCGGCTTCGCGCGCAGCATTGGCCGGCGCCTGGACGTGCTGGCGGAAAACGCGCAGCGGCTCGCCAGCGGGAAACCGCTGCCCACACCGCTATCGGGCAACGACGAAATCGCCGCGCTGGATTCCGCGTTGAATCGCACCAGCGCGCTGTTGCGTGAGGCAGACGAGAAACAGGCCGCGCTCAAGACGTCGCTGCAAATGCGCGCGGAGGAACTGGCGGGCGTCAACGAGACCTTGCGGCAGGAGACGCAGGACAACGAGATGTTCATCTACAGCGTGTCGCACGATCTGCGTTCGCCGCTCGTGAACATGCAGGGTTTCTCGAAAGAACTGCAGGTTTCGTGCGACGAACTGCGCGCGACCATCGACGATGCGCATCTGCCCGACGTCGAACACAGGCGCCTTGCGCACGTGCTCGATGGCGACGTGCAGGAATCGCTGCGCTATGTGCGCTCGTCGGTGACGCGCGCCGCCGCCATTATCGAAGCGCTGTTGCGCATTTCCCGCGCGGGGCGGCTCGAATATCAATGGCAGCGTGTGAGCGTCGGCCGCGCGGTCGCGCGTGCCGTCGACGCGCTGCAAAAGCGCATCGACGAGCGCAAGGTCGTGGTCGTCGTGCGCGATCTGCCCTCGGCATGGGGCGATCCGTCCGCAATCGAACAGGTGTTCAGCCAGTTGCTTTCGAACGCAATCAATTTTCTCGATCCGTCGCGGCCGGGACGCATCGAAGTCGGGGCGCTGGACGGTCTCCAGCCGGACACCGCACAAGCGTCGACGCCGAGAACGCGCACATACTTTGTGCGCGACAATGGATTGGGGATTCCGGCCGCCTACATGTCGAAAGTATTTCGCGCGTTCCAGCGGCTGCATGGCGATGTCGCGCAAGGCGACGGCATCGGCCTCGCGCTCGTGCGGCGCACAGTCGAACGTCACGGCGGGCGCGTGTGGGTCGAATCGGCGGAGGGCGCGGGGTCGACGTTCTTCGTCACGCTGCCCGACCAGCCGATGCGCTATTGATGCGCAATCGACGCACATGAAAACCAGCGGCGCCCCTGCGCAAAGGCGCAGCAAGCCGTAAGCCAACGGCCGCATAATAGGGGGCAGTGAGTCGTACCATTACGCAGTCGCAGATCACGCGCAACGCATCAAACAGATGCGGCGCACGGGCTTCGGAGGGAACATGTCACACGGGGAAGCGGTCGGTAAGTCGGTCGGCATCGTGCTGGTCGAGGACGATGACGGGCATGCTACGCTCGTCGAGCGCAATCTGCGGCGTGCGGGGATTTCAAACGGTTTTGTCCGCTTCGGCGATGGCCAGGAGGCGCTCGATTATTTCTTCGGCGAGCCGCGCGCCGGCGACCGCGCCAATGGCCGCCCGGCGCGCGACGAACTCGCGAATTACGTGGTGCTGCTGGACCTGAAGATGCCGCGCGTCGATGGCTTCGAAGTGTTGCGGCGGCTGAAGGAGTCGCCGTCGACGTCGTCGATGCCCGTGATCGTGCTCACGACCACCGACGATCCACGCGAAATCGAACGCTGTTACGAACTGGGCTGCAACGTCTACATCACGAAGCCGGTCGAATACGATGCATTCATCGAAGCCGTGCGACGGCTGGGCTTTTTCCTGCAGGTCGTGAAGCTGCCGCCGGGGCAGCGCTACGCACCGGCAGCATGACTGCCGATGCGTTGAAGCATTTCACGGATAGTCACGCAATGTTCACGAAACAACGCCGCAATCCTCGTTCGTCCCATTGAACTGAATCATCTGGCATGACCGAAGACGTGACCACGCTACCCGCCGCCCTCGTGCTCGTCGTCGACGACGACGAAGGCATCTTGCGCCTTGCGCGCAAGTCGCTGGAGCGCGCCGGCTGCCGGGTCGAACTGAGCAGCAGCGTCGAGGCGGCGCATCGCGCGATCGTCGCGAATCCGCCCGATCTGATCGTGCTCGACTATCAGCTCGACAGCGCGGAGACGGGGCTCGATTTTTTCCGGCGCCTGCGCAACGAAGGCGTGCGCATCCCTGCCATTCTCGTCACCGGCTTTACCGATGAATCGCGCGTGATCGAAGCGCTGCGCTCGGGCGTGTCCGACGTCGTGCCGAAAACGGGCGACTATCTCGACTATCTGCCCGAAGCTGTCGAACGCGTGCTATCGCAGATGCGGCTGCAGCGCGCATCGGCGGAAGCGCTGCTGCTGCGTGAGCGCGAGGCGCATTACCGGATGCTGTCGGAGGCGCTGCCTCACCTCGTCTTCACGTGCGATGCCCATGGCGACTGCGATTTCGTGTCGAAGCAATGGGTCGAATACACGGGGCTCGACGGCGCGCAGGTGCAGGGCCTCGCATGGCTCGACGCCGTGCATCCCGACGACCGCGAAGCGACGCGCCGCACCTGGCTCAGAACGGTGCGCGGCGACGGCGCCGACTATCGCAGCGAATTCCGCATTCGCCGCCACGACGGCGCGTACCGCTGGTTCGACGCGCGCATTGCCGCAGTGCGCGATGCGGGCGGCGTCGTCAGCAAATGGTTCGGCAGTTGCACGGACATCCATTCGCAACGCGAAGCCATCGAGGAGCGCGAGCGTCTGCTTGCATCGGAGCAGGCCGCGCGCCAGGCGGCGGAAGAAGCGAACCGCGCGAAAGACCGTTTTCTGGCCATGCTGTCGCACGAATTGCGCACACCGCTCACGCCGGTGCTGGCGGGTGCGCGCATGCTCGAAATGTTGCAGGACCTGCCGGACGCGGTGCGCGCGGGCGTCGTGATGATTCGCCGCAACGTCGAACTGGAAGCGCGTCTGATCGACGATCTGCTTGATCTGACGCGGGTGGCGAACGGCAAGCTGCGGCTGTCGCTGGAAACGGTCGACGTGCACGACGTGATCGACAGCGTGCTCGAACTGTTTCGCAGCGAGATCCAGACCAAGCAGCAGGACGTGCACATCAGCACGGATGCGCATCATCATTTCGTGCTCGCCGACCGTGCGCGGCTGCAGCAGATGCTGTGGAACCTGATCCGCAATGCCGCGAAGTTCACGCCGGACGGCGGCCATATCTACGTGCGCACGCGCGATGAGCGGATGCACGTGCAGATTTCGGTAGAAGACACGGGCGTCGGCATCGAGCCCGAGCAGATCGGCAAGCTCTTCAACGCGTTCGAGCAGGGCAGCCAGAACATGTCGCGGCAGTTCGGCGGGCTGGGATTGGGACTCGCGATCACCAAGGCGCTGACGGACGCGCACGGCGGCACGGTGACGGCGCAAAGCCCCGGCGCACACTGCGGCGCGACGTTCACGATCACGCTGCCCACGGCCGCGGAGCCTCACGCCGAGCCGGTCGCGCCTGAGGCGGCGAGCGTGCAGCCAGCAGGCGGACTGGGAATCTTGCTGATCGAGGACCACGCGGACACAGCCGAAGTGATGGCGCAACTGATGCGCACGCTCGGCCATGAGGTGACCGTCGTCGGGAGGGTGGCCGATGCACTCGCGGCGACGCAAAGCGCCACCTTCGATCTGATCGTCAGCGACGTAGGTCTGCCCGACGGCACCGGCCTCGACTTCGTCAAGGCATTCCGCGAGCGCGACGATGCGCCTGCCGTGGCATTGACGGGCTTTGGGAGTGATGAGGATATCCGGCGCTGCCTCGAAGCGGGCTTCACGTCGCATCTGACCAAGCCTGTCAATTTCTCGCAACTCGAGCAGGTGATCGAGAGCGCGGCAGCCGTGAAGACGCAGAAAAACGCGGGCGAAGCCCGAGCGGGCTAGCGGGGTTGGAGGCGCGCTTGAGCCCGGTAAAAGAAAAGGGCGTGTTGCGCGCAAAGCGCAACACGCCCTTCAGTTGATGCAGGCACCGCTTGCGTGCCGATTCGAAGTACCGTCGTCAGATACGCGGCGAATTCTTCAACGAATCGCGGATTTCACGCAGCAGCAGCACGTCTTCGGGCGTGGGCGGCGGCGCTTCGGGCGCGGCGGGGGCGGGCGCGCGCAGCTTGTTGATGAACTTCACCATCATGAAAATGATGAACGCGAGAATCACGAAGTTGATCGCCACCGTGATGAACGAGCCATAGCCGAACGCGGCGACGCCCGCCGTCTGCAAGTCCTTGTAAGACTCGGGATTGCCCTTGAAATTCTCGGGTATGTGTCCGAGCAGGACGAACTTGTTGGAGAAATCGAGGCCGCCCGTCGCGACGCCGACGACAGGCATGATCAGATCCTTCACGACGGAGTTGACGATAGTCGAGAACGCTCCGCCGATGATCACACCGACCGCGAGGTCCATCACGTTACCTTTGAGGGCAAATTCCTTGAATTCAGTAATCATGCTCATCGGGCAGTTCTCCTTGAAGTCGATGGCGACATGATAGCCAACGATCGGCACGACGTGAAATGATTTGGCGCCGGATCGCAACGATCCTTCAATACACCAGGCTCGTTCGGCCGATATGTCGCAGAAGTGACGAGGAAACGTCGAGCGTGCAAACGCTGCGCCAGCAATCGGACAGAACGTAAAGCGAAGCGCTTAAATTTCTGCTGCCCGCGCCTGTTCGATATGCGCGGCGAACGTGCCAGGATCGGTATTCGTCCCGCATAGCAACACACCGACGCGCTTGCCTTGCAGTTGCTCACGCAACGGGCCGAGCAGGGCGGCCGTGGCGGCGGCGCACGCGGGCTCGACGGCCAGCTTCAGTTGCGTGAACAGGGTGAGCATCGCGGCACGCAATGCGTCGTCGGTGACGGTGACGAGACGGTCGACATGCCGACGGCACAGCTCGTAGCTGTATTGCTCGGTATGCGGCGCCATCAGCGAATCGGCGATCGAATGCATGTGGGACATCTTGACCGTGTGATTCGCGGCGAAGCTGCGGCTCATCACGTCCGCACCTTCGGGCTCGACGCCGAACACATGCACGCGCGGATTGGCGAGACGCAGCGCCGTCGATATACCCGCCGCGAGCCCGCCGCCGCCGATGGGGACGATCACGGCATCGAGATCGGGTGTCTGTGTCGCCCATTCGTAGCCGAGCGTCGCGGTGCCGAGCACGGTCCGGTAACCATTGAACGGATGCACGAAATAGCGGCCTTCTTCGGCCTCGATACGCCGCACGATCTCGAACGCTTCATTCACGTTGTCGGCCATCACGACTTCCGCGCGATATTGCCGGCACAGCGCAATACGCGCCGGATTCGCCGCGTGCATCACGACGACCTTCGCGCTAATGCCCATACGCATCGCCGCGTAGGCGACGGCGACCGCGTGATTGCCGCCCGACACGCAGGTCACGCCCGCAATACGCTGCGCTTCGTCGAGCGCGAGCAGATTCGAGAACGCGCCGCGTGCCTTGAAACTGCCGCCCGCCTGCAGCAGCTCGAACTTGAAGTTGACAAGCGTGCCTTCGAGCGTCGGAAAATCCATCCGGTCGAACACGGGCGTTCGCACGACCCACGGCGTCAGCGCAAAATGCTGCGAAGCGATGTCGTCGAGCGTCGGTATCGGTTCGCCGTCGATCGTGCGGTCGGTGTGCTGCGGCGTGGCGGTGGACATGGCGTGCGTCGTCTTGTGGGTGAGGTCCGCGTTGTATGCCTTGTTGTTGTGCTTGTTGTTATGTGTTGCTTGCGTCAGTGCGCGTGCGCATCGACCGACATGCTGTGAATGAACTTGCCGAGGAACCGCTCGCACTGCGCCAGCTGATCGAGCGTGACGAATTCGTTTGCCTTGTGCGCCTGCACGATGTCGCCGGGGCCGCACACGATGCTCGGAATGCCCGCCAGCGAGAACAGGCCCGCTTCCGTGCCGTACGCAACTTTGCGCTTGTCCTGATCGCCCGTGAGCGCGCGCACCAGCTGCGTGATGGCCGCCTGTTCCGTCGAATCGAGGCCGGGCGCTGCGGCGATTTTCGTGAACTCGATCGCGGCTGCTTCGTGTTCGCGCTGCATCTTCGGCAGCAGGGTTTCACGCGCGTATTGATCGATGCGCGCGAAGATCGGCTCGGGATCGAGCGTCGGCAGATTGCGGAACTCGAACTCGAAGCTGCATTCGGCGGGCACCGTGTTGATCGCGTTGCCGCCCTTGATCGTGCTGGTTTGCGCCGTCGTGAACGGCACGTCGTAGAGCTCGTCGAACGGGCCTTGCTCGCGGAACTGGTCGGCCATGTCGCGGATGTAGCAGATCAGCCGCGCCGCGTATTCGATTGCGTTCAGGCCTTTGGGCGTGAGCGACGAATGCGCCGCGAAGCCGCGCACGCAGCACTGGTAAGCGTTGATGCCCTTGTGCGCGATGATGGGACGCATGCTGGTCGGCTCGCCGACGATGCAGCCGTCCGGCTTGACGCCGCGTTTCATCAGATCGGCGATCATCAGCGGCGCGCCGACGCAGCCCACTTCTTCGTCGAACGAGAACGCCAGATGGATCGGCTTGGCCAGTCTGGTCTGCTGCATTTGCGGCACGAGCGTCAGCGCCGCGCCGATAAAGCCTTTCATGTCGCAGGTGCCACGCCCATAGAGCTTGTCGCCGCGCACTTCGGGCTTGAACGGGTCGCTGTCCCATTTCTGACCGTCGACGGGCACCACGTCCGTGTGTCCCGATAGCACGATCCCGCCATTCGTCTCGCCGTCATGCGCCGGAATCGTCGCGAACAGGTTGGCCCATTTGCCGCTTTCGTCGTGCGTGAGGGTGGCTTCGACGCCGCGTTCGCGCAGCGCGTCGCGCACCGTCTCGATCAGGCCGAGATTCGGATTGCGGCTGACCGTGTCCATCGACACGAGGCGTGTGACCCAGGGAAGCGAAGCGGGGGAAGAAGACTCGGCGGAAGCAGCGGAAGGGGAAGACGTTTGGGCGGACAGCGCTTTGTCAGCGACCTGTGACATGACTTGGGCTCCAGCTTGGGTGTGTTTTGATGATACCCAAAAAACGCTTAATTAGCCAAAGCTCATAAAGCCAGGTTGCTTGTGGGACGGGGCTTTGCGCGATGCAGCAATTGATGGTGCGCGCTGAAATCGTTATCGGCGACGGGTCAGGCTCGTGGATTGTCAGGCGCGAGCAACGTGAGCAACGCGTATTCGTACGCGCGATAGACGGGCGCGATGCTGGCGAGTTCGACGCGCTCGTTGGCCGCGTGAATGCCTTCGCATCGCACGCCAAAACCGCACAACGCGGGCACGCCGAGCGATGCGAGGTAATTGCCGATGTTCGACGGTCCCGCGACGGCCAGCGGCAGATCCGCGCCCAGCGCGTTGCGTGCCGCGTGATACAGCGCGTGTGTCATCGGATGGGATTCCGGCACGCGGTACGCGGGCCAGCCGTCGATCCATTCGATCGACGTCGCGAGCGATGGATCATGTTGCGCATCCTGATTCCTAACGATGCCTTCGATCAGGCGTCGCGCTTCAACGGCATCGAAGCCCGGCGTGAGACGGCAATCGAGGGTGAGTTCGCAACGATCCGGCACGCTGGTGAAGGTGCCGTCGCCCGCGCGGATGCCGGTGACGGTCAACTGCGCGGGGCGATCGAATGCGCGGTCCACGGGCAGCGTGGCTGCGTTCAGAGCCGCAGCGAGGCGCGCGCCGCGTATCGCCGCATTGAGTCCGCGCGTGCTGCTTGCGCCGGAGTGTGCAGCGATGCCGCGCACGACGAGCTTCGCGCGAATGAACCCGCGCGCGCCAACGATGATGCGATCGAGTCCCGGATAGCCGATGAACACGCCATAGGGCTTCACCGCATCAGGCGCATCGAAAAACGCGCGAGCGCCGCCGAAGCGGCCCGTATGCTCGTCGAGATCGAACAGCACGCAGAGCGTCCCAGCAAGCGTATCGGTGCGCTGCGCGAATGCCGCGGCGAGATGCGCGAAGATCGCGACGGCCGCCTTGCTGTCCGCGCTGCCGCGTCCATAGAGCCAGCCGTTTTCAATGTGCGCGGCGAGCGGCGGATACGCCCACGTCGATTCGTCGCCGAAGCTGGCGGTATCGAGCGTCGCGTTGAGCAGGTAATGCGGGCCAGCGCTCGCGCCGTGTATTTCGACGTGAAGGGCGAGCGGCTCTCCGTCGGCGGAAACGAGGCGGCGCGTACGCACGTGGTGCGCACTGAACCAGGCTTCGATGCATTCGAGCACGGGCGCGCGCGTATCGATACCACCCCGGCTCGGCACGCGCACGAGCGCCGTCAACAGTTCGACGATCGATGTCGTGTCGACAGCGCCCGTCATCCGTCGGCCTTACGAAGCGACGCGCCGGTCCGCCGCGCCCTTCGTCGGCGTACCGAGCGCACGCAACGTTTCTTTCACGGTCGCGACGCGCACGGTGAAATCGGGACTGCGGCTTTCGATACGCAGCTTGTCCTGGCCCGCGAGCTTGATGTGCTTGTGCTTCTGCACCATCTCGATGATCCGCATCGCGTCGATGGGCGGATTCGGAATGAACTGCAGGCCGATCACCGCTTCGCCCGCATCGATCTTCGAGATGCCGAGCGGTTTCGCGGCGAGGCGCAAGCGGTGCGTTTCGACGAGCGCATGCGCCTGCGGCGGCATCTTGCCGAAGCGGTCGATCAGCTCTTCCTGAATGCCGTCGATGGCATCGCTGTGCTCGCAGTTCGCCAGCCGCTTGTACAGCGACAGGCGCTCCTGAACGTCGCCGCAATAGTCGGCGGGCAGAATGGCAGGCGTGTGCAGGTTGATCTCGGTCGTCGCCGCCAGCGGCGCGGTGAGGTCCGGCTCCTTGCCGTTCTTCAGCGCCTTGACGGCGTCGTTCAGCATGTCGGTGTAGAGCTGGAAGCCGATCTCGTGAATCTCGCCCGACTGCTTGTCGCCGAGCACTTCGCCCGTGCCGCGAATTTCGAGGTCGTGCATCGCGAGATAGAAGCCCGCGCCGAGTTCTTCCATCTGCTGAATGGCTTCGAGCCGCCGTTGCGCCTGCTTCGTGAGCCCCTGCGGATCGTGCACGAGCAGATACGAATACGCCTGGTGATGCGAGCGGCCGACACGTCCGCGCAACTGGTGCAACTGCGCGAGACCGAATTTATCGGAGCGGTGAATCAGGATCGTGTTTGCGCTCGGCACGTCGATACCTGTTTCGATGATCGTCGTACAGAGCAGCACGTTGGCGCGTTGCGCGACGAAATCGCGCATCACGCGCTCCAGTTCGCGCTCGTGCATCTGTCCGTGCGCCACGGCGATACGCGCTTCCGGCACGAGCGCTTCGAGCATCTGCCGGCGGTTTTCGATCGTCTCGACTTCGTTGTGCAGGAAGTACACCTGGCCGCCGCGCTTCAGTTCGCGCAGCATGGCTTCGCGAATCACGCCGTCTTCCTCGCGGCGCACGAAAGTCTTGATCGCGAGGCGCTTTTGCGGCGCGGTCGCGATCACCGAGAAATCGCGCAAGCCTTCGAGTGCCATGCCGAGCGTGCGGGGGATAGGCGTCGCGGTGAGCGTCAGCACGTCGACTTCGGCGCGCAGCGCTTTCAGCGCTTCCTTCTGGCGCACGCCGAAGCGGTGTTCCTCGTCGATGATGACGAGCCCCAGCCGCTTGAACTGCACATCCGACGACAACAGCTTGTGCGTGCCGATCACGATGTCGACGGTGCCTTCGTTGATCTGCTGGATCGACGCGCTGACTTCCTTCGTGCTCTTGAAGCGCGACAGTTCGGCGATGCGCACGGGCCAGTCGGAGAAGCGGTCGGTGAAGGTCTGCGTGTGCTGTTCGGCGAGCAGCGTGGTAGGCGAGAGCAGTGCTACCTGTTTGCCGCCCATCACCGCGATGAAGGCCGCGCGCAACGCGACTTCCGTCTTGCCGAAGCCGACGTCGCCGCACACGAGGCGATCCATCGGCTTGCCGCTCGTCATGTCGCCGATCACGGCGGCAATCGCAGCCGCCTGGTCGGGTGTTTCCTCGAAGCCGAAGCTCTCGGCGAACTTCACGTAATCGCGCGGTTCGAGCGCGAACGCGTGGCCTTCGCGCGCGGCGCGGCGCGCGTAGAGATTCAGCAGTTCGGCCGCCGTGTCGCGGATCTGCTGCGCGGCCTTGCGCTTGGCCTTTTCCCACTGGCCCGAGCCGAGCGCGTGCAGCGGCGCGCTTTCGGGGTCCGCGCCGCTATAGCGCGAGATTACGTGCAGTTGCGCGACGGGCACGTAGAGCTTGCTGTCGCCCTGGTATTCGAGGTGCAGGAACTCGGTTTCGCCTTCGCCGAGATCCATCGTCACGAGGCCCATGTAGCGGCCGATGCCGTGCTGCGAATGCACGACCGGGTCGCCGACCTTCAGTTCCGACAGGTCGCGCACCATCGAATCGACGTTGCTCGCCTGTTCCTGGCGGCGGCGTCCCGCGCGGCGCGCGAGGGGCCCGTATAGTTCCGTTTCGGTGAGAATCGCGACGCCTTCGCCCGGAATCGCGAAGCCGTTGGCGAGCGGCGCGACGCCGAGCGCGAAGCGTGCGTCGGAGGTCAGCCAGTCGCCGTAACTGTCGGCGGAAGCGGGGCGCAGCGCGTTGTCCGCGAGCAGTTGCGCGATCGTCTCGCGGCGACCCGCCGATTCCGCCGCGAACAGCACGCGGTTCGGCGTGGTGGCAAGCCAGGCGCGCAACGCGGCGACGGGGTCGTCGGCGTGGCGGTCGATGGCGAGATTGGGCAGCGGCACGGCCCAGCCGCCGCCCGCATTGCCGGGCAGCGACAGGCGCGCGAACGGCTTGGCGAACGTGAAGAAATCTTCGTCCGACAGGAACAGGCGCTGCGGCTCGAGAATCGGCCGGTCGCGGTCGTGCGACAGGAAGTTGTAGCGCTGCTTCGTATCCGCGGTGAAGCGCCGGATGGCAGCGTCCAGATCGCCGACGAACGCGAGCTGCGCGCCCTCAGGCAGGTAGTGAAAGAGCGTCGCCGTTTCTTCGAAGAACAGCGGCAGATAGTATTCGATACCCGCCGACGGCACGCCGTTGCCGATGTCCTTGTAGATCGACGCACGGCTCGGGTCGCCCTCGAACACTTCGCGCCAGCGGCTGCGAAACGCGGTGCGCGCGGCTTCGTCGAACGGAAACTCGCGGCCGGGCAGCAGGCGCACGTCTTTCACAGGGTAGAGGCTGCGCTGCGAATCGGGATCGAATGCGCGGATCGAATCGACCTGGTCGTCGAACAGGTCAATCCGGTACGGCAGCGGCGAACCCATCGGAAAGAGGTCGATCAGCGAGCCGCGCACGCAGTATTCGCCGGGACGCACGACCTGGCTCACGTGCTCGTAACCGGCCAGCGTCAACTGTGCCTTCAGCTTCGCTTCGTCGAGACGCTCGCCCTGCGAGAACGAAAACGTGTACGCCGCCATGAAGGAGGCGGGCGGCATCCGGTAGAGGGCAGTCGTCGCGGGCACGAGCAGGATGTCACAGCGGCCTTCGCCGAGGTCGTGCAGCGTGGCGAGACGCTCGGAGACCAGATCCTGGTGCGGCGAGAACGAGTCGTAGGGCAGCGTTTCCCAGTCGGGCAGCAGGCGCACGCGCGCCTCCGGCGCGAAGAACGCGAGTTCCTGCGTGAGCCGCTGCGCATCGACGGCGCTCGCGCAGACGACGGCCAGCAAGGGCACCTGCGCCTTGTACGCGAGGTGATAGCGCGCGATCAGCAGCGCATCGGACGAACCGTGCGTGCCGTCGAACACGAAACGCTGGCCGGCCTTGACCAGCGCGACGGGCGTTGAGGAGGAAGACTGCGTGGATGCGGCGATGTCGGGCATAAAAGGGAAACGGCCTTTGGGTGACGCCAATGAACAACGGTTCAACGATCGACTGCAAACGGATGACGGCAAACGGCTAAAACACCATCGGCTCGCGAGACACGCACCAATGAAAACCGCCAGCGGACGCCTCGTGGGCGCGTCGCTGGTGTGCGTGAGCGGCAAGTTTACGCGTGCCGGGGCATGCGTGCCGGAGACCTATTATAAAATCCGTCCTTCACTTTCACCTGCAACCCGTCCGTTCCGTGACTTCCCGCCTCTTTGCACTGATTCCTTGCGCCGGCACCGGCAGCCGTTCGGGCGCGCCGATGCCCAAGCAATATCGAACCGTCGCGGGACGCGACATGCTGTATTACTCGCTCGCCGCGTTCGACGCATGCAGCGAGTTCGCGCAGACGCTGGTCGTGATCGCGCCGGACGACCAGCACTTCGACGCGCGCCGCTTCGCGGGCCTGCGCTTCGCCGTGCGGCGCTGCGGCGGAGCATCGCGGCAGGCTTCCGTGCTCAACGGGCTGCATGCGCTCGCCGAGTTCGGCGCGCGCGACGACGACTGGGTGCTGGTGCACGACGCTGCGCGCCCCGGCATCACGCCCGCCCTGATCCGCGCGCTGGTCGGCACGCTGAAAGACGACGCGGTGGGCGGCATCATGGCGCTGCCCGTCGCGGACACGCTCAAGCGCGTGACGCCCCATACCGACAACCGCATCGACCACACGGAACCGCGCGACGGCCTGTGGCAGGCGCAGACGCCGCAGATGTTCCGCATCGGCATGTTGCGCGACGCGATTCTGCGTGCGCAGGGCGACGGCCACGATCTCACCGACGAGGCGAGCGCGATCGAATGGTCCGGTCATGCACCTAAACTGGTTCAAGGCAGCCTGCGCAATTTCAAGGTCACGTATCCGGAAGATTTCGATCTGGCCGAAGCGATACTCGGGCGCGGCACGGCCGGCTGACGGGCGCCTCGTCGTCATCGCTTAAGAATCATCACAACGCTTTCACGAAACAACGGAACTCCACGCATATGGATTTGAGAATCGGACAAGGCTACGACGTTCACGCACTGGTGCCAGGACGCCCGCTCATCATCGGGGGCGTGACGATTCCGTACGAACGCGGGCTGCTCGGCCACTCGGATGCCGACGTGCTGCTGCACGCGATCACCGACGCGCTGTTCGGCGCTGCCGCACTCGGCGATATCGGCCGTCATTTCCCCGATACCGCGACCGAGTTCAAAGGCGCGAACAGCCGCGTGCTGCTGCGCGAATGCGCCGCGCGTATCGCCAGGGCGGGCTTCACGATTCAGAACATCGACAGCACCGTGATTGCGCAGGCGCCGAAGCTCGCGCCGCATATCGACGGGATGCGCGCGAATATCGCCGAAGACCTGAATCTGCCCATCGACCGCGTCAACGTGAAGGCGAAGACCAACGAAAAGCTCGGCTATCTGGGTCGTGGCGAGGGCATCGAGGCGCAAGCGGCTGCGCTGTTGCTGCGCGCCTGACGTTCGCTGCGTTTGTTGTACAGAGCGGGTCAGATTTGCCTGATTCGCGTGTGCGCGTTTGCGTGAACGTGCATCATTTGCCGCTTTCACCCGCTAACGTGCATTAAAAAAATCGACAGACGGCGTTTCGCATTTTTGTCGATATTTGTCCGCTTAAAGTGGTCCGCATGAAGTCAAGCGGACGGACAACGACGGCGGTCGATACGCCGGTCAATCAGGCGGGGCAGGCGAAGGGCCACGTGCGAGGTCTCAACGGGCTGAGAGCGCTGGCCGTCGTGCTGGTGTTCCTGTCGCACAAAGCGCACGTCGAGACCGTGGACGTCGGCAAGCTCGGCGTCTGGATCTTCTTTCTGATCAGCGGTTTTCTGATCATCGGCGAACTGCATCGCAATCGTGTGCGCATCGAAGCGGGCAGCGCGCGTCGCGAAGCCGTGATGTGCGTGTTCTTCGTGAAGCGCGCCTTGCGCATCTTCCCGATCTACTATTTGCTGCTGTTCGCGCTGACGATCGCGCATGCGTTGTTCTATCAGCGCGAGGTCGATCTCGGGCTGGCGTGGCATTACTTTTTTCTGTCGGACTACTGGATCGGCGTGGTGAAGGACGGCTGGCCCGGCACGGTGTCGCATTTCTGGAGTCTCGCCGTCGAGCAGCAGTTCTACCTCGTCGCGCCGTTTCTGCTCGTGCTGACGCCGGCGTCGCGGCATCGGATGGTGTGCGCGTTCGTGGTGCTCGTGGGCGTCGCCGGCCATCTTGCGATGCATGTCGCAGGCGCCAGCGAACCCTTGATCTACGCGTTATCGCCGCTGAATTTCTCGCTGCTCGCGCTCGGTGGGCTGTGCGGGATGTTGGGGCAGGAGAGTGGCCTTGCGCGCGCTGCGGGGCGGCTCTCAACTGGCATGGCCGGCGCGCTCGGCGTGCTGATGTTTGCGACGCAGCCAGTTTGGAGCAACTGGGTATTGCCGTTTTCAGCCGTCGATTCTGCGTGGATCGACATCGGCCTCGCACTCTCGCTGTGCGTGCTGTTCGAGTGGATCGTGAACCGCCCGGGCAGCATCGTCGTGTCGGCGCTCGAATTCAAACCGCTCGACTATCTCGGCACGATCAGCTACGGCTTCTATCTGTTCCACAACCTCATTCCGTCGAAACTCGGCTTCGTGCCGACATGGTTCGCCGCGCCGACATGGATTCACACACTGTGCGCACTGACGCTGCAATTCGCGCTTGCCGTGCTGCTCGCGCATCTGTCGTGGCATCTGATCGAGAAGCGGCTGCTCGAACTGAAGAAACCTTTCGAGGCGGCGATCGGGCGCCGCTTGCCGGCGCGCCGTCTGCGCACCCAAACGCAAGCGCGCTGACTCGTGCGTCACGAAAGCAAAACGCCACGCATTGCGTGGCGTTTCTCTTCAGGCGCGAAGTGCGAACGGCTTACTTTCCTTCAGCCACGATCACTTGCGCCGCCGCGTTGACGACAGCCGCGATACGGCCGACGTCGCGCAGTTGCGTCGAGCTCATGCCCTCGTTGACTAGCGTATCGAAGTGCGATTTCACGCAGAAATGGCACTTGCCGATGATCGACGCCGCCAGCGCGTACATTTCGAAGCGGCGCTTGTCGACGCCGCCGTGCGACGCGTACGCGTTCATCCGCAAGCCGGCCGGCTGCGATTTCAGATCGGCGTTCTCCGTCATCTCGACGTACGGATACCAGACGTTGTTCATGCCCATCAGCGCGGCGGCCGTCAGCGCGCCATTGACTTCTTCCGGCGACAGCACGCCCGCTTCGCGGATCGCGGCGATGATCTTTGGGCTCTTCGCAGCGAACGCGGCGGCCAGCGCGACGCCAACGGCATCGGTGCCTTGCAGCGACGAGCGCGCAATCGTGCCGTCCAGATTCAGGCGAATGTCCTTCGCGTAGTCGGGAATAAGTTCTTTAATCGCTGCGATGAATTCCATTGATATCTCCTATCAAATTGCCGATAAAAAAGCCCGCTGGCCTTTTCAAGCTTAGCGGGCTTTCAACTGCGAGTCCTTACAGCGTCGCGCCGCCGACTGCGCGGTTGCACGGGCACAGTTCGTCCGTTTGCAGACCGTCCAGAATACGCAGCACTTCTTCCGGGTTACGGCCGACGTTCAGGTTGTTCACCGAAACGTGCTGGATCGTGTTGTCCGGATCGACGATGAACGTGGCGCGCAGTGCAACGCCCGCTTCCTTGTCGCGCACGCCGAGCTGGTCGATCAGCTCGCCCTTGACGTCGCCGAACGCGTAATGGTTCAGCTTGTTCAGGTCCTTGTGTTCACGGCGCCATGCGAGCTTGACGAACTCGTTGTCGACGCTGCCGCCGAGCAGAACGGCATCGCGCTCTTCGAAGTCCTTCGTCAGCTTGCCGAACTCGACGATTTCCGTCGGGCAAACGAACGTGAAGTCCTTCGGGTAGAAATAGATGATCTTCCACTTGCCCGGGAACGACGATTCGGTGATTTCTTCGAACGCCGACACGCCGTTCTCTTCGTGGTTGTTGAAACCCGGCTTCGCAGCGGTGACGGTAAAGGCTTCGAGCTTATCGCCGACAGTTTTCATGCGTTGACTCCTTGAGAATTGGCAAATGAGATTCAAAACAACCCGCTCAAACTACCTGCTGGCTGTAACGAACACGTTACACGCTAACATTATAACTCTATTAATCAATCGGATCAATAGTTTTTTTCTAACAAGGTAGATAGATTTTCTCGAATACGGCGATAGTGCAGTTTGGGAATAATCGGTTTTGCCCGAAATCGGGGAAAAGATTGCACAAAAAAGCGGCAGCCTGAAATGGACATCGGCTACTTCAGCCGGATTTCTGTCCGTTTCAGACGCTTTTAGCGAGCGGGAACTCGATTGTCACTTCGAGTCCCGGCAGCGGCGTGCGATTGCGCAGTCTCAACGCGCCCCGATAGCGTCCGACGAGCCGTTGCACGATCGCCATTCCAAGCCCCGTACCGTTGGCCTGCGTGCGCGCCGAATTGACCCGGTAGAACGGGCGCGTGACGAGCGGGAGCTGGTCTTCGGGGATGCCCGGGCCTTCGTCGACCACCGACAACTCGACCCGCGAATGCGACACGCGCGTCTCAAGAATCACATGCGGAATGCCATCGGACTCGGACAGCCCGTACTTACGCGCGTTCTCGATCAGATTGCCGACGACGCGCCGGATATCCGTCTCGTCCGCTTCGATCACGGCGGACGGCGCCAGCCGCGTGACGAGCCGCATGCCGTCTTCGCTCGACATCCGCGCCGCCAGTTCTCCTGCGATCACGGAAAGATCGACAGGTTCCGGCATTCGTTGGACAGGGCGCGCGTAATCGAGGAAGCGTCCGATGATCATGTCCATCTGCTCGATGTCGTCGATCATCGCGTCTTTGGTCGCCTGGTCGGACGGACTCATTTCCGTTTCCAGCCGCAGACGCGCAAGCGGCGTGCGCAGATCGTGCGAAATGCCCGCGAGCATCAGCGCACGGTCCGCTTCGAGCTGCTCGAGGTCCTGCACCATCTGGTTGAAGCTTCGGTTGGTTTCGGCTGCGACGCCCATGCCGCGCTCCGGCAGTTTCTCGGGCGCCTGGCCCGAACCGACCTTGCGCGCGGCCATCGCGAGCCGCGCGAACGGCCGGTTCACGAGACTCGTGATGAACGCCGCGCCGAATAGCGATAGCGCGAGCGCAAAAATACCCCAGCCGGCCCACTGCAGGCCCGTCACACTGTCTAGCTGATCGCGATCGAGGGCAACCCAGTAATCGTCATCGTCGATCTTGAAGCTGATCCACACGCCGGGGATGTCGTTCACCGATTGCGCGATGATCGTGTCGTCGCCGAGGCGTCCGCGAATGTCATGCTCGATCAGACGGTTGAGCGATTCGTCGGGCTGGAGCTTGTACTTGTCGGTGGTTTCGCGCGGATACACGCGCACGCCTTCATTGCTCTCCAGATCCTGCAGCAGTGCGCGCCGAAGATCGGGATCGGAATAGAGGAGTGCGGTGCGCGTGAGCTTGACGATCGCGACGAGCTGCAGCGCCACGCGCTGCGCGCGCGGCTCTCGCTCGATCACCCGGAAGCTCTGGAACCAGGCGGCGAGGCTGACCGCGATCAATAGCGCGATCAGCAGGAACGTTCGCCAGAACAGGCCGCCGAACGCGAGCGTCAGGAGGCGCCGGTCGATCCGCATGCGGCCTTCTTATGGAAGAAGAGAGACAACTGGAACGGCAAATTCAGGCTGCGCCGTCGGGGATGAACACGTATCCCAGACCCCAGACCGTCTGGATGAAACGCGGGCTGCCCGGGTCCGGCTCAATCAGCTTGCGAAGACGCGAAATCTGCACGTCGAGGCTGCGATCGAACACTTCGTATTCACGGCCGCGCGCCAGTTCCATCAGCTTTTCGCGCGACAGCGGCTGGCGCGGATGACGCGCGAATACCTTCAGCACCGAGAACTCGCCCGTGGTCAACGGGATTTCCTGGCCGGCCTTGGTGAGCGTGCGCGTGGCGAGGTTCAGCGCGAACTCGCCGAACTCGAACACTTCCGACGTCTCCGACGGCGCGCCCGGCAGTTCCGACGGCGACTGGCGGCGCAGCACCGCGTGAATGCGTGCGACCAGCTCGCGCGGATTGAATGGCTTGGGCAGGTAGTCGTCGGCGCCCATTTCGAGGCCGACGATGCGATCGACATCCTCACCCTTGGCGGTGAGCATGATGATCGGCGTGCGATCGTTGCTGCCGCGCAGGCGCCGGCAGATGGAAAGGCCGTCTTCGCCCGGCAGCATCAGGTCGAGCACCAGAAGGTCGAAACGTTCACGCACCCACAGCTTGTTCATCGAGGGCGCGTTCTCGGCGACATAAACGTTGAAGCCCTGCTCGCCGAGGTAGCGGCGCAGCAGATCGCGCAGACGCGGGTCGTCATCGACGACGAGGATTTTCGAAGGGTTTTTGGTTTCCATGGTCGGCATCTTAGCGCGATTAGAGAGAGGTGCACGTTTGCACCAATTATCACGTAACAGTCAGTTACAAAATTTACCCGGCCTGTGGCACGACGTAAAGCCTTGGCGCTTACACTCCTTTACTGTTTGCGCCAGTTCGGTAGATACTTCACTCGAATAAAGCTCTCGCACCCGGTTTCAAGCCGGAGTCAATACACGTATCTGAGGTTGCCGGTTGCCGCGCCACGAAGGGAAAAAGATGAAGGGAGGGGTCTGGCCGAACATGCGCCTGAGCGTGATCGCTGTAGCTGTTGCGATCGTGTTCGCGAGCGCGTTGAGCCCGGTTCCCGCCTATGCCGATTCCTCGACGGAACGCAACACCGACACGCGCCCGCCCCAGCGTCCACATACGCGTTCGGGCCGCCAGCCGCACAATCCCAACGCCGATAGTCCCGCATCCGACACGATCATGCGAGCAACTGCCGTGCCGCCCGATCTCGACCAGCGTCGGCGCGACGGGCATATGACGCCTGAAGAACGGCGTTTGTTGCGGCAGCATATCGAAGACGCCGTTCGCGAACTGTACAAACGCTGACGCCTGGTTGTCGCGCGTAGCAACCGCCGTCGACGCTTTTCCAGCGCGGGCGGTGCATAGCCATTCATCCAGTGAGGCATCGATGAAACGACGCGAGTTTCTGACGATGGCGGCGGCAGCGAGCGCCTCGCTATCGATGCCGCGCGTGTTCGCCGCGCCACACGCAAGCAGCGGCATATCGACGCAACTGGATGCGGGCGCAACGGGTCACGCGCCGGGCAAGCTGCTCATCCTGATCGAACTCAAGGGCGGAAACGACGGCTTGAACACCGTCATTCCTGTCGCCGATTCCACTTACTACGCGCTGCGGCGGCACATCGCGATACCGCGCGACCGCGTGCTCCCGCTGGACGAGCGTACCGCGCTGCATCCCGCGATGCGTGCGCTGCTGCCAGTCTGGCGCGATGGACAACTGGCTGTCGTGCAGGGTGTCGGTTGCGTGCAGGATCACGCATCGCACTTTCGCTCGACGGAAATCTGGGACACGGCATCGTGCGCCGACGTGTATCGGCGCGACGGCTGGGTGACGCGTGCGATCGGGCAGTGGTCGGCGAAACAGCAAGGGATTGCGGCGGCGTCATTCGGCAGCGCGGAGCCGGGGCCGTTCGCCGGCTTCACGGCTCGTGTCGAGGCGGACGGCGCATGGGCGCGTGTCGATGATCCCGATGCCGCGCCGCACGTCAATCCGATCGACGAAGGCGAGGGCGATCGCGTTTCCGGCGCCACACGGACCCTTCAGGTCAGCGCCCCGACGCTTCGCGATTCGATCGATGCCGCGCTGCGCACGGTCGTAGACGGCACGCGGCCGCATACGTGCGGCGCGATCCGGCTGACGCTCGATGGTTTCGACACGCATAGCAACCAGCCCGTGCGGCACGCGGCTTTGCTCGGGCAACTCGCCGAAGGCTGCGCGACGCTTCGCGCGGAACTCGCGCGACGTGGCCGCTGGCACGACACGCTCATCATGACGTACTCGGAATTCGGCCGATCCGCGCGCGAGAACATCCACCGCGGCACCGCGCATGGCGGAGCCGCGACGCATTTCGTGATGGGCGGTCGGGTGCGCGGGGGTAGGTACGGTCGCGTGCCCGATTTCGCGCAAGTTGATAGCGCCGGCAATCTGCCCGTCGAGATCGACTTCAGGCAGCTTTACGCGACCGCGCTTGGCCCGTTCCTGAAACTGGACGCAAATGCCGTGCTTCAGGACGACGTCTCGCCACTGCCGCTGCTGCACACCTGAACGTCAGTGCTTGCGCGCTGCTCGCCACGCGACCCACAGCTTGCGGATCGGCGTGAGTGCGATGCGTTGATGGAGTACGTGGTAGCCGTCGCGCTCGATCTCGTCGAGCAACGCCAGCGCCAGTGCGCCCAACGCGCGCAGCGTGCGCTGCGAGTGACGCTCGCCGACGGGTAGCGCGTCGAGCGCCTTGCGGATCGCGTCGCGAGCGCGCGCCGTCTGGAAGCGCATCAGTTCGGTGAACGCGTCCGTGTATTTACGGTTGATCAGATCCGCCGCCGTCACGTTGTAGCGCTGCATCTCGTCGATGGGAATATAGATGCGGCCATGCCGCGCGTCGTTGCCGAGTTCGACGACGATCTGCGCAAGCATCAAGGCCTCGCCGAGCGGCGCGGCCCACACCTGCGCCTGCGACGGATCGCGCGCCGTCGCCCGCGCGACGACGGAGGCGAAGTTGCCGCCGACCCCCGCCATATAGCGTCGCAGGTTCGGATAGTCGAGGTAGCGCGCCTGGTCGAGGTCCATTTCAAAGCCGGCGATCAACGCCTGCAACGCAGGGTACTCGGCCTGCACGTCGGGCAGATGCGCAGCGAGCGCCTGCGACACCGGGTGCGTCGGTTCGCCCGCTGCCAGCGCCGCCGCTTCCTTTTGCCACCACGCGAGCTTCGTGCGTCCGATCGTCGGATCGGTCGTTTCCTTCACGGTTTCTTCGAACTCGCGCCGCAGCGCGAACAGCGCGGTGAGCAGCGGCTGCCGCGCGACGGGCGCCTGGCGCAGTGCGTAGTAGGTGCTCGAGCCGGGAGGCGCTGCTTTCTGCAGGCAGTATTCGTCGAAATTCACTGGGATTGGACTTGTGGGGAGGCGGTCGCGTACGGCTGTGCGCGAGAGACCGAAAATTGTAGCATCGACCTTATTCGACAGATGCAGACAAGCGCAAACCAATCGGTTAGAATCTCGCGCTTACGCTTTTGGACGTGCGTTTTCGGCGCGTTCGTTCGTGGCGGTGACGGGTCTGGTCCTACAGGTTCGGATTTGTCCACGCGAACGACATTCGATGAAAATGTGGCGTTCATTCGCCGGCGAGACATCGGGTGCTGCACCTCACGCATCGCCCGGCTGCGAGGATGGCGAAATTGGTAGACGCACCAGGTTTAGGTCCTGACGCCCGCAAGGGTGTAGGGGTTCGAGTCCCCTTCCTCGCACCACTTGTTCTCATTGCTGTACACACGAACCCCGCCCGTATCCGACGCGCGGGGTTTTGTGTTTTTGGGCCCCGCCACGACGATCGCGCAGACTCGCGCCCAATCAATCGACGCGCACAAAAAAAACCCCGCGCGAAGGCGGGGTTGGCTCACCACATCGAAGATTGGCGGCTGCTTAGTGGCAGCGCTTTTCCCAGTGATGATGCACTTTCACCTTGTGGCACTCATGATGGTGGTCGTACGCGAATGCCGACGACATGCTCATGAAACCAGCGGCAGCGGCGACCAGTGCCAGAACAACCTTCTTCATTTTCGATCCTTAAAATCAGAGAGATAGAGCGAGCGGCGATCGTAGCAAGTCAGGTTTACGATTGGCTTGGACACGGTCGTTCTGTGCGTCAAATGCGCTGCCTATCGCGAAGCGGGCGACCGATTGATCTGGTTGCACGCACAACCAGATTCTCCTATCCTGCCCTCTAACGAGCTTCGATCCTTTAGCGCATCACAGCGCAAGAAGAGGAGAGTGCAAATGGCATCGACCGATGTTCGACTACCCTCAGACATCGGCGCGCATGCCGACGCCGAACACGCGTTGCGCGTGCAACTTGCGGGCACGTATCGCGTGTTCGCGATGCTCGGCTGGACCGAGTTGATCTACAACCACATCACCGTGCGTGTGCCCTGCACACACAGCTACTTTCTGATCAACCCGTTCGGGCTGCACTACACGGAAGTGACGGCGTCGAACCTGGTGAAGATCGATGTCGACGGGAAGGTGCTCGACGGCTCGCCGCATCCCGTGAATCCGGCAGGCTTCGTCGTACATGCCGCGCTTCATCGCGCGTTGCCCGATGCGCATTGCGTGATGCACACACATACGACGGCGGGGCTCGCCGTCGCATGTTCGCAGACGGGCCTCGTCAACAACAATTTCTATTCGGCACAACTGCACGAGATGGTCGCGTATCACGACTTCGAAGGCATTACCGTGCGCGTCGACGAAGGGCCGCGCCTCGTCGCGAATCTCGGTGACAAGCGTTTGTTGATCTTGCGCAACCACGGCCTGCTATCGATTGGCGAAACGATCGCGCAAGCCTTCGCCCGGCTCTGGACGCTCAACCGCGCCTGCGAAATTCAATTGGCAACGGCGACACTCGGGCCCGCACGCCTGATCGGCGACGAGATCGCCGCGCGCTGCACGCGTGACTCACTACAGTTCGATCCGCGGCATGGCGCAGGAGAAGATGTGCTGAATGCGTTGCTGCGTCAGGTGGATCGGATCGATCCGTCGTATCGCGACTAGAACGATGAGCGCCGTCGTGCGAGCTGGCTTGTGAATGAGTGTTTAAGGAATTACGCAACGACGGTTCCGACGGCGCCACGCAAGCGCCGATCGATGAGCGTGCAGCCGCACTTCGTCTGACTGACTACGCTGCGTTACGCGCGATCGCGGTTTCGATCACCTTGTCGAGTGCTTCGCTGAGCGCGATCTTCTCGCGGTCGTCGAGGCAATCGAACAGATCGGTGTTCCACTTGCGCGCGATGGGCATCACTTTGCGATAGAGCGCACGGCCTTCCGTGGTCAACGATACGAGCACCACGCGGCCATCGTCCGCGCTCGCTTCGCGTTGCACGAGGCCTTGCCTGATCAACGCCTCGGCGGCGCGGCTCGCCTGACTCTTGTCGAGGTTGGCGTGGCGCGCGAGGTCCATGATCGAGAATGGTCCGAACGATCCAACCGATGCAATCACGCGCGCCTCGGGCAGCGTCACGTCTAGCTTGGCCATATACCGTTCGCTGATGCCCCGCTCGGAAAGTTTATTCAGCACGTGCAGACGATACGTCAGAAACTGTTCGAGTCCGGCTTTATCGGAGGCCTTCATGGTCTTCCCGTTGTGAGTGGATGCAGTCCGGTGATGTGATTGTTGCTGCATCCGCTCGCGCGGTCAACGCGGGCCAAACCTGAGTCGCGTCATCTGCTCGGCTTCGTTCGCAAGCAACACCGCCGCATCGCGAATCGCGACTTCTAGTGTGATGGGACCAGGGGCCGGTGAGAAGCATCCGCTGAAATGCTCGGCAAGTTTCGGCAGCGCGGATGGGTCGACAGCGCCCGAGAGCAGCGTGGCCGGCACGCCCGCAGCGCGTGCATGCCGACAAGCTATAAAGGGCGCCTTGCCGTGCAGCGTTTGCACGTCGGAGCGGCCTTCGCCGGTGATGAGCCAGTTCGCGCCTTCGAGCGCTGCGTCGAGGCCGATTTGTCGCGCGACGACTTCCGCGCCCGGCTCGAATTCGGCGCCCAGCATATGCAGTGCGAAACCGAGTCCACCTGCCGCGCCCGCGCCAGGCTGGTTGCGCGCGACCCGGTTCATCGCCGGTTCGACGAGATCGGCGAAGCGGGCGAGGGCGGCGTCGATCGTCGCGACCTGTTCCGGCTTTACGCCTTTTTGCGGGCCGAAGACTGCCGTTGCGCCGTGATCGCCCGTCAACGGGTTGTCGACATCCGACATGCCGACGAACGTCGCCTCGCGCAGACGCGCATCGAGGCCCGATGCATCGACGCGCGCCAGTTGAGCCAGTTGCTCGGGCGTCGCGTCGAGTTCATGTCCTTGTGCATCGAATAGCTTGAGTCCGAGACCGGCCAGCAGACCCGCGCCGCCGTCGTTCGTGCTGCTGCCGCCGAGCGCGACGAAGAAGCGCCGCACGCCCACGTCCAGCAGCGAGCGGATGGCTTCGCCCATGCCGCGCGTGCTGCGCTTTTCCACGGGGACACCCATGCCGACAGGGTCCGTAATGCCGACAACCTCCGCGGTCTCGATGATCGCGCTGCCGTCGGCGAGCAGGCCCGTCACGCCTTCGCGCGCAGGACCCGCTGCGCCGCGCACCGTGAGCATGCGCCGTTCGCCGCCGCTGGTGAGCATGGCGTCAAGCGTGCCTTCGCCGCCGTCGGCCATGGCGCAGACGCGGATCGTCGCGTCGGGCCGTGCACGCAGAATGCCCGTCGCGATGGATTGCGCGACCTGCTCCGCGGAGAGCGAACCTTTGAACGAGTCAGGGGCGATGACGACGATGGGCGCGGACGACGTATTCGGCATGGTGTCTCTGATGATTTGATATGAGTAGGCATCGCTGTGTTCGCCGCGATGCGGTGAAGCGCCCGGAACGCGTATGCGTGCGGCAGCGGCGTATCAGGATGTGGTGAAGCTTATCAGCATGCGGCGCGCGACTGAATATACCGGAAGGTATAGGCAGAATTGACTTTGATTCACAGCTGGCGCGGCGCGTGGCTCATCGAGAGCATGTCTGGAATCGTTCGAAACGCGATCGGAATCGGTCTTCGCAAGCCGCAAAAAATCGCGAAACAGCGAATCCGGCTAGCCGCGCCAATAGTTTGCTAAAATATTTGGCTCTCTGACCCAAACTGTGCTGCCGGCGGCCTCACAGCCCGCGGCGAGAGGCTCGCGATCGATGTCACACGTGACTGAGCGAAGCGTAGCGGCGACCCGCGCAAAAGCGAATGCAACGCGCAGTGTCGAACGCACGACGCAAAGCGGACATCGACAGGCGGCACACACAAGATAACTGATTCGCTCGAATAATTTTAGGACGATTGAAGCCATGGCTAACGTTGTTGAAAACCTCGGCAAGCTCGAACGCCGCGTGACGATTTCCCTGCCGAAAGATACCGTGCAGAAGGAAGTGGATGCGCGCATCCGTCAACTCGCGAAGAACGTGCGCATGCCGGGTTTCCGCCCGGGCAAGGTGCCGCTCAAGATGGTGACGCAGCAGTACGCGGGTCAGGTGGAAGCCGAAGTGCTGAGCGACAAGGTTGGCAAGGAGTTCTTCGACATCAGCCGCGCGGAAAACCTGCGCGTCGCTGGCCAGCCGAGCTTCAGCCCGAAGACGGATGCGACGGAAGGCGCATACGCATTCGACGCGACCTTCGAGGTTTACCCGGAAGTGAAGCTGGGTGACGTCGCGACGGCTGAAATCGAACGCACGAAGACCACCATCAGCGACGCTGAAATCGACCGTACGCTGGACATCCTGCGCAAGCAGCGCGTGCACTACCACGCTCGCGGCGAAGCCGGCGAGCACGGCGACGGCGGCGCGGACACGGCTGCGAAAGACGGCGACCGCGTGACGGTCGACTTCGTCGGCAAGATCGACGGTGAAGCATTCCAGGGCGGTAGCGCGGACGACTTCGCGTTTGTCCTGGGTGAAGGCCGCATGCTGCCGGAATTCGAAAAGGCCGCGCTCGGCCTGAAGGTCGGCGAGTCGAAGGAATTCGACCTGGCGTTCCCCGAGGACTATCACGGCAAGGACGTCGCCGGCAAGACCGCGCAATTCACGATCACGATGAAGACGATCGAGTGGCCGCATCTGCCCGAGATCGACGCGGAATTCGCGAAGTCGCTCGGTATCGAAGACGGCGATCTGACCAAGATGCGCGCTGAAATTCGTGACAACCTTGAGCGCGAAGCAAAGCGCCGCACCCAGGCTGTCGTGAAGAACCAGGTGATGGACGCGCTGCTGAAGATCTCCGAACTCGACGTGCCGAAGGCACTGATCGAGCAGGATCAGGAGCGTCTCGTCGAAATGGCGCGCCAGGACCTCACGCAACGCGGCGTGCCGAACGCGAAGGACGCCCCGATCCCCGCAGAAATGTTCGCCGAGCAGGCAGAGCGCCGCGTCAAGCTGGGCCTCGTGCTGGCCGAGCTGGTCAAGGCCAACGAACTGCAGGCCAAGCCGGAGCAGATCCGCGCAGAAGTCGACGAGTTCGCGAAGAGCTACGAAGACCCGAAGGAAGTCGTCCGCTGGTATTATTCGAACCAGCAGCGTCTTGCCGAGATGGAAGCGTATGTCGTTGAGTCCAACGTCGTCGATTTCGTCCTGAGCAAGGCGAAGGTGACGGACAAGGAAGTGAGCTTCGAAGAGCTGGCTAGCGCAACGGCGCAAGCGTAATAGCATCGCTGTAACGGCGTGCCGGCTGTCCGAGCGACGGCCCGCACGCCGTTTTTCCATCTGAGCACGGCCGATTATGCTAAAAGAACGCTTGTCGGCCGTTTTAGCTCTTGAAGAAGCGCGCGGCCGCACCTACTTGTCCAGAACCGATTATCAGAACATTTCCTGACAAGGATCCATTGCATGACCTTTCGCGCTCAAATGCTGGACACGTTGACCTCGCAGTCGTCGCGGGATCGGGATCTCGAAGCGCAAGCGCTCGGCCTCGTGCCGATCGTGGTCGAAACGAGCGGCCGTGGTGAACGTTCGTATGACATCTACTCGCGCCTGCTGAAGGAGCGCGTGGTGTTCCTGGTTGGCGAAGTGAACGATCAGACTGCGAACCTCGTGATCGCACAGTTGCTGTTCCTCGAAAGCGAGAATCCGGACAAGGACATCAGCTTCTACATCAACAGCCCGGGTGGCTCGGTGTCGGCTGGGATGGCGATTTACGACACGATGCAGTTCATCAAGCCGGACGTTTCGACGCTGTGCATGGGCCTCGCGGCCAGCATGGGCGCGTTCCTGCTGGCGGCGGGCGCGAAGGGCAAGCGTTTTGCGCTGCCGAACGCACGCGTGATGATTCACCAGCCGCTGGGCGGTGCGCGCGGCCAGGCGTCGGACATCGAAATTCAGGCGCGCGAAATCCTGTACCTGAAGGAGCGTCTGAACCAGTTGCTGTCGCACCACACGGGTCAACCCGTAGAGCGCATCCAGCGCGACACGGACCGCGACAACTTCATGTCGGGCGACGATGCGCAGGCTTACGGTCTTGTCGACCAGGTGCTGCACAAGCGTCCGTAAACAATCGCTGAAACATGGCTGATCCGGAGCGCTTTTTCCTCAAATTGGGGGAAGAGCGCCGGCGCGAAACCTTGTGAAATAATAAGACCCGTCTGAACGCCTGCGGCAAACGCCGTCACAGCTTTTGCGCATCCGTCCCGCCCCGGACTGAACGAGGCGGGCAAACGGCGTATCATGTCATTCGAGTGTCCGGAGGCTCACACATCTATGGCGGACAAAAAAGGTTCGAACAGCGAGAAGCTGTTGTATTGCTCGTTCTGCGGCAAAAGCCAGCACGAGGTTAAAAAACTGATTGCTGGCCCGTCGGTATTCATCTGCGATGAATGTATCGACCTGTGCAACGAAATCATTCGCGACGAAGCAGCGGGCGCGGGTCTGGAAACGGGCCTGTCCAAGTCCGACCTGCCGAGTCCTCAGGAAATCCGCGACATTCTCGATCAATACGTGATCGGGCAAGAACGCGCGAAGAAAATTCTCGCGGTTGCGGTGTACAACCACTACAAGCGTCTCAAACATCTCGACAAGAAGGATGACGTCGAGTTGTCGAAGAGCAACATCCTGCTGATCGGGCCGACCGGCTCTGGCAAGACGCTGCTCGCGCAGACGCTTGCGCGCCTTCTGAACGTGCCGTTCGTGATTGCCGATGCAACCACGCTGACGGAAGCCGGCTACGTCGGCGAAGATGTGGAAAACATCATTCAGAAGCTGCTGCAAAACTGCAATTACGAAGTCGACAAGGCGCAGCGTGGCATCGTCTATATCGACGAAATCGACAAGATCAGCCGCAAGTCGGACAACCCGTCGATTACCCGCGACGTGTCGGGCGAAGGTGTGCAGCAGGCGCTGCTGAAGCTGGTCGAAGGTACGATGGCGTCGGTGCCGCCGCAAGGTGGTCGTAAGCATCCGAACCAGGATTTCATCCAGGTCGATACGACCAACATCCTGTTTATCTGCGGCGGCGCGTTCGATGGCCTCGAAAAGGTGATCGTCGACCGTACGGAGAAAACGGGGATCGGTTTCGGTGCGAGCGTCAAGAGCAAGCAGGATCGTGATGCAGGCGAAGTGCTGCGCGAAGTCGAGCCGGAAGATCTAATCAAATTCGGCCTGATTCCAGAACTGATCGGACGTCTGCCCGTCGTGGCGACGCTCGGCAAGCTGGACGAAGCCGCGCTGATGAAGATTCTGGTCGAACCCAAGAACGCGCTCATCAAGCAGTATCACAAGCTGTTCAATATGGAACGCGTCGAGCTGGAGATCCGTCCCGGTGCGTTGCAAGCCATCGCTCGCAAGGCGATCCGCCGCAAGACGGGCGCACGCGGCTTGCGTTCGATCCTCGAACAGGCATTGCTCGACGTCATGTATGAATTGCCGGCAATGAAGGGCGTCAGCAAAGTCATTATTGACGACAATGTTATTGATGGTGACGGAAAGCCGCTACTGATCTACGAAGACGCGCCGAAGGTCGCGGGTTCGAATTGATCGGCTTCCCGATTTTTGAAAAAAAGCCGTTCATGGCAACGTGAACGGCTTTTTTCGTTTATCGTGTCGTCAGGATGGACTGTTTTTCTGGAGTCACTGAACTTTTCCCACACGCGAAGGCTTGCAATCTTTTTTGGCGGCCTCAACTATCGAACAAACTGATTCCACTCATGGGGAAATGAAATGTCAGGAACCCAACTCCTCCCGCCGGAACGCGTCACACTCCCGCTGCTCCCGCTGCGCGACGTAGTCGTTTTCCCACACATGGTGATCCCGCTCTTCGTGGGTCGCCCGAAGTCGATCAAGGCGTTGGAAGCCGCAATGGAAGGTGGCAAGCACATCATGCTTGTTGCCCAGAAAACGGCGGCCAAAGACGAGCCGACCGAAAAGGACATGTACGAAGTTGGCTGTATCGCCAACATCCTGCAGATGCTCAAGCTGCCCGACGGCACCGTGAAGGTGCTGGTCGAAGGTCTGCAGCGCGCCAAGACGCTGTCGATCGAAGAGCAGGAAACGCAATTCTCGTGCGAAGTGATGCCGCTCGAGCCCGACCACGCCGATAGCGCTGAAACCGAAGCGCTGCGTCGCGCGATCGTCTCGCAGTTCGATCAGTACGTGAAGCTGAACAAGAAGATCCCGCCGGAGATTCTGACGTCGCTGTCGGGTATCGATGAAGCCGGGCGTCTTGCCGATACGATCGCTGCGCATCTGCCGCTCAAGCTCGACCAGAAGCAACAGATTCTCGAAATGTTCCCGGTCATCGAGCGCCTCGAGCATCTGCTCGCGCAACTCGAAGCCGAGATCGACATTCTGCAGGTCGAAAAGCGCATCCGTGGACGCGTCAAGCGTCAGATGGAGAAGAGCCAGCGCGAGTACTACCTGAACGAGCAGGTCAAGGCGATCCAGAAGGAACTGGGCGAAGGCGAAGAGGGTGCCGATCTCGAAGAACTCGAGAAGCGCATCACCGCTGCGCGCATGCCGAAGGAAGCCAAGAAGAAGGCCGACGCCGAACTGAAGAAGCTCAAGCTGATGTCGCCGATGTCGGCGGAAGCGACGGTTGTGCGTAACTATATCGACACGCTGATCGGCCTGCCGTGGCGCAAGAAGAGCAAGGTCAACAATGACCTCTCGAATGCCGAACGCGTGCTGGACGAAGACCACTTCGGTCTCGAGAAGGTGAAGGAACGCATTCTCGAGTACCTCGCGGTTCAACAGCGTGTGGACAAGGTGAAGGCGCCGATCCTGTGCCTCGTCGGGCCGCCGGGCGTGGGCAAGACGTCGCTGGGCCAGTCGATTGCGCGCGCAACGAACCGCAAGTTCGTGCGCATGGCGCTGGGTGGTGTGCGTGACGAAGCCGAAATTCGCGGCCACCGTCGTACGTACATCGGTTCGATGCCGGGCAAGATCCTGCAAAGCCTGACCAAGGTCGGCGTGCGCAATCCGCTCTTCCTGCTCGACGAAGTCGACAAGATGGGCATGGATTTCCGCGGCGATCCGTCGTCGGCGTTGCTCGAAGTGCTCGACCCCGAACAGAACCACACGTTCGCCGACCACTATGTCGAGGTGGACTTCGACCTGTCGGACGTGATGTTCGTCGCGACGTCGAACTCGCTGAACATCCCGCCGCCGCTGCTCGACCGGATGGAAGTGATCCGTCTGTCGGGCTACACGGAAGACGAGAAGGTCAGCATCGCGCAACGTTATCTGCTGCCGAAGCAGAAGAAGAACAACGGCCTGAAGCCTGGTGAGATCGAAGTCACGGAAACAGCCATCCGCGACATCATTCGCTACTACACGCGTGAAGCGGGCGTGCGTTCGCTCGAGCGTGAAATTTCGAAGATCTGCCGCAAGGTCGTGAAGATGCTTCTGCTGAAGAAGGCGGACAAGGCAGTCACCGTCGACGGCAAGAACCTCGATACGTTCCTCGGCGTGCGCAAGTACGACTTCGGTCTGGCCGCGAAGGAAAACCAGACCGGTCAGGTCACGGGCCTCGCGTGGACGGAAGTGGGCGGCGATTTGCTGACGATCGAAGCGGCCGTGATGCCGGGCAAGGGCAATGTGATCCGCACGGGTTCACTCGGCGACGTGATGAAGGAATCCGTCGAAGCCGCGCGTTCGGTGGTGCGTTCGCGTTCGCGCCGTCTCGGTGTCAAGGACGAAGCGTTCGAGAAGCAGGACATCCACATCCACGTGCCGGAAGGCGCGACGCCGAAGGACGGTCCGTCCGCCGGTATCGCGATGACGACGGCCCTGGTGTCGGTGCTCACGGGCATCCCCGTGCGCGCGGATGTCGCGATGACGGGTGAAATCACGCTGCGCGGCGAAGTGCTGCCGATCGGCGGGCTGAAGGAAAAGCTGCTGGCAGCGCATCGTGGCGGCATCAAGCTCGTGCTGATCCCGGAAGAAAACGTCAAGGATCTGACGGAGATTCCGGACAACGTGAAGAACGCGATCGAGATCGTGCCGGTCCGCTGGATCGACAAGGTACTGGAACTGGCGCTCGAACATGGGCCGGCTCCTTTGCCGGAAGAAGAGCCGAAGGCGGCTGCGCCCGTTAGTGAGTCGAAAGACTCGGGCGCGACGGATGTCGTGAAGCACTAAGCTAAACGCAAAGTACTGAGTGGCTTAACGGCTCACTTGGTCTTCAGCGAACAAGAACCCGCGGCCTGGTCCGCGGGTTTTTTATTGCTCGCGCGAACAACGCAAACGTTCAACCAGGTTGCTTTCGATAAAGCAACTCACCCGCTATCCAGGACGCACGAAAGTACGCGGCAAACTGGTTGCATCCGCATCGATCGCCTTGCAAGAACTTGTCATCGACAGACCCTCGACGAGCCCCTCGAATCAGGCTCAATCCCGCTTGACACAAGGGTTTCGGCCCATTCTAATGAGTGGCCGGCAAATTCTGCCGTGCCGTATATAACCGGGCGCATAAGCGCTTTCATGATTGCCCAACTACATTCTCGGGGGCTTGGAATGAATAAAACGGAATTGATCGATCACATCGCGCGGCAAGCCGACATTTCGAAAGCGGCAGCAGGTCGCGCGTTGGATGCCGTGATCGGTGGCGTCAAAGGCACGTTGAAAAAAGGTGGTTCGGTGACGCTGGTCGGCTTCGGCACGTTCGCCGTTGGCAAGCGCACGGCACGCACGGGCCGCAATCCGCGCACGGGCGCAGCAATCAAGATCAAGGCAGCCAAGGTTCCTAAATTTAGGCCTGGTAAAGCGCTAAAGGATGCGTTAAACTAATGGGCTCGCTGCTTGATGAATGTGTCGACGCAAATCGGCATCAACAGTCAGGCAGCAGCGATCGCGGAACGGGTGCTTAGCTCAGTTGGTAGAGCGGCGCCCTTACAAGGCGTAGGTCGGGAGTTCGAGCCTCTCAGCACCCACCAGTTCCAGATCGAAGTGACACGCTGCAGTGTTTGCAGCATAAGGAGTGGTAGTTCAGTCGGTTAGAATACCGGCCTGTCACGCCGGGGGTCGCGGGTTCGAGTCCCGTCCACTCCGCCAGTATCCTAGAAAGGCGAACTCCGGTTCGCCTTTTTTATTGCCCGCTGTTGTACTATCGGGCGTTCCGTTTTTGGCATCCGACTTTTGCCTCCTCAAGCATGCTCGATTTCTTTCGCAATCACCAACGTCTGATGATGTTCATGCTCATCCTGGTCATCCTGCCGGGTTTGGGTTTTGTCGGTATTCAAGGCTTCCGTGGCTTCTTTGACGAGAGCGCGAATGTCGCGAGCGTCAACGGACACAAGATCACGCGCGGCGAATATGACAACGCGTGGCGTCAGCAAATGGACCGCGCGCGTCAGATGCTTGGCGCACAGTTCGACTCGAAGATGTTCGACACGCCGGAGCGCCGCAAGGAAATGCTCGACGGCCTGATCCAGCAGCGTGTGCTCGCGGATGAGACGCAACGTCTGCATCTGACGGTCTCCGACGATGCACTGCGTCGCGCGCTGATGGCCGATCCCGTGATCGGCTCGCTAAAGAATCCCGACGGTTCGATCGACCTGAACAAATACAAAGAACTCCTTGCGATGCAGGGCATCACGCCCGATCAATACCAGGAGCAGGTTCGCTACAGCATGGCGATGCAGCAGTTGCCCGCAGCCATCACGCAGACCTCGTTCACGCCGAAGACGCTTGCACAGCATCTGACCGAACTCGCCGAGCAACAGCGCGAAGTGCAGGGTCTCGCGTTCCGCTCGAAGGAGTACGAGTCGAAGGTGCAGCCGACCGATGCGCAAATTCAGGCATACTACGATGCGCATCGCGACGACTTCGCGACGCCTGCGACGGCCACGATCCAGTATCTCGTGATGTCGCCCGCGACGATCGCGGCATCGGCGAATCCGAGCGACGCGGATCTCAAGAAGTACTACGACGACAACATCGCTCACTACCGTACGGCGGGTGAAGTGCGTGCGAGCCACATCCTGATCTCGGCGCCGAAAGATGCAAGCGCTGCCGACAAGGACAAGGCAAAGCAGAAGGCGCAGGAAATCCTTGCGCAGATCAAGGCGCACCCCGACCAGTTCGCGCAGCTCGCGCAGCAGGATTCGCAGGACCCGGGTTCGGCGTCGAAGGGCGGCGATCTGGGCTACTTCAGCCCGGGTATGATCGCGGGCGGCAAGGCTTTCGACGATGCCGTCTTCAAGATGAAGAAGGATGAGATCAGCGATCTGATCCAGTCGGACTTCGGCTACCACATCGTCAAGGTGACGGACGTGAAGCCGTCGGTGACGAAGCCGTTCGACGAAGTGAAGGACTCGATCGCGAAGGATCTCAAGGCGCAACTCGCGACCAAGGCATTCAGCGACGATTCGGAAGGTTTCACGTCGATCGTCTATGAACAGGCGAAGAGCCTGCAACCGGCCGCGGACAAGTACAAGCTGCAGATCCAGACGGCGACGATTACGCCGCAGCCGAGCAGCGCGTTGCCGCCGGATAGCCCGCTGAACAACCCGAAGTTCCTCGCGGCCGTGTTTGCAAACGATTCGGCGAAGGACCGCAACAACACCCAGGCCATCGACGCCGGCAACAACACGCTGATCGCTGCCCACGTGACCGACTACAAGCCGGCCGCCGTGCCCGCGCTCGCTGCCGTCAAGGATGCCGTGCGTCAGAAGGTCGTCGCGCAGCAGGCAGCCGATCTCGCGCGCAAGGAAGGCGAGGCGAAGCTGGCGGACCTGCAGAAGTCGAAGTCGACGCAGGGTTTCTCGTCCGCGCTGAAGGTGTCGCGCAACGACGCGCAAGGTGTGCCGCCCGCCGCATTGAGTGCAATTTACAAGGTCGATGCGCAAAAATTGCCGGCATACGTCGGCGTCGACCTCGGCGCGGACGGTTACGCGATCTATCGCGTGAACGCTGTCGTGCAACCCGCGTCGACCGATGCACAGCGTCTGGCATCGGCGCAGCAGCAGATCGCTTCGGTGAATGCACAGGCTGAGGCCGAGTCGTATCTGGATGCGGTGCGCACGCGGTCGAAGGTGAAGATGTACGGTTCGCTCGATAACCCGCAATCTGGCGAATAAGTGCTTCCAAGGAGCCGCATGCGTGCGGCTTCCTGAAGCGCCACAAAAAAAGCCCCGCATGTGCGGGGCTTTTGCTTTGCGAGAAGCGTTGGGAAGGATTACAGGCAGGCGCTGATATCGCCCGTTGCGTCGCTGCCGGCACCGCCCGCAGCGCGGAAACCGACCCAGGTGCCGGAGCCCTGATAGTTCGGGCGCACGACGGCGGCTGCGCCGTTCGGCGGCTGCTGGCCAGGGACGTAGACGTCCATCGCTGCGTCGTTAGCCAATGTATCTTGTGCGACGACCTGCTGCTGGGTCTTGTCAGCCCACTTCTTGGCAATACACTGGCCGACGACCTTCGGCGGCTGCTGGCTGGTGCCAACCGATTGCACACCGGCGGGCGGTTGCGCGGCACAAGCGGAAATGGCGACGGCCATAGCGATAATCGGTAAGTATTTCACGTTATCTCCTTCCAGAAATCGCTCACATGGAGCCGGTTGTCGAATTCAGACGAACCTGTCTGATCGACCAGGGGTGATCACGTTCCCATCATTCGGAAACAAGTTGTTAGCGCGCTGTAACACGTCGATGGCGCTTTCACTTTCATTGAGACGAGGTGCGGAGCAGCGGCTTCAGCGCTGACCACACGTTGTCCAGTAGCAGGGGCTGTGCCTGTTGGGTCGGATGAATCTGATCGGACTGGAACATGTCCGGCTTGTCTTCGATTCCTGCAAGGAGAAATGGGACAAGCGGCACGCGCAACTGCTTCGATAGTTGCCCGTAGAGCCCGTGGAACTTTTGCGTGTAGTCAGGGCCGTAATTGGGCGGCACGTACATGCCGACGAGCAGGACTTTCGCGTGGCCTTGCTGCGCCTGTTCGATGATCGTGCGGAGATTGTCTTCCGTCGTGTTGAGCGGGACGCCGCGCAGCGCGTCGTTGGCGCCCAGTTCAACGATCACGACGGCGGGCTTGAGCCGCTGCATCAACGCAGGCAGGCGGGCGCGCCCGCCGCTCGTGGTGTCGCCGCTGATACTCGCATTCGCAACGTTATAATCGATTCGCTCACTCGACAAACGCTGACGCATCAGCGAAACCCAGCCGGTATCGCGAGGCAGGCCGTACTCGGCGGAGAGGCTGTCGCCGAGCACGATGATCGTCGGCTTCGATTGTTGTGGATTGCTGCCGGTGGTGTTCGCCATGGCAGCGGCCGCGGTGGTGTTGCCGGCGGCCTGGGCGGACGCAGAAAAAGTCGCGGCGAACACGATGGAACAACACGCCGCAGTCAGCGCCGCGAACGACACGACGGCGCGCACTTTCAACCTACGCTTCACCATGCAAAAGAAAACTGGTCCGGTCATCGAAGTGCGGGGTTTATGCAAGAGGGTTAAGGATGCGACGGGTGAGTTGACGATCCTCGACAACATCGACCTGTCGATTCAGGCAAGCAGCCGGGTGGCGATCGTCGGCGCGTCGGGCTCAGGCAAGTCTACGCTGCTCGGACTGCTCGCCGGATTGGACAGCGCGACCTCGGGGTCGGTTCGTCTGCTTGGCCGCGAACTGACAGAACTCGATGAAGACGGCCGCGCCGCGCTGCGCAATGGTTCCGTCGGCTTTGTGTTTCAGTCCTTCCAGTTGATGCCGCATCTGACCGCGCTCGAAAACGTCACGCTTCCACTCGAACTGCAGGGCGAGTTGTCGGCGCGCGACATTCACGCGCGCGCGCGGACGCTGCTGACGCAGGTTGGCCTCGGCGAGCGCATGCGGCACTATCCGAAGCTGCTATCGGGCGGTGAGCAGCAGCGCGTGGCGCTTGCGCGCGCGTTCGCCACGCATCCCGCCATCCTGTTCGCCGACGAGCCGACGGGCAGCCTCGATGCCGCAACGGGCCATGCCGTCATCGATCTGATGTTCGAGATGAACCGCGCGAACGGCGCAACGCTGGTGCTCGTCACGCACGATGTCGAGCTTGCGCGCCGCTGCGATACGACAGTGACGATCGAAGCAGGGCGACTGATCTGATCGCGCAGTAGGACGCAAAAAAACGGGCCTTCAAGTTGAAGGCCCGTTTGCATTCGCGCGGCTGAATGACGGGAATCAGTGCTTCAACGCCGCGCGAGCCCGTGCGATCAGTGCTGACGTCGACGAGTCGTGCTTCTTCTCGTCCACGCTTGCGCTGGTGATATCCGCCTCGACGACCTTACCGAGAATCTTGCCCAGTTCGACGCCCCACTGGTCGAACGAATTGATGTTCCAGACCGTGCCTTGCACGAGCACCTTGTGTTCGTACAGCGCGATCAGCGCGCCGAGCGAACGGGCGGTGAGCGCGTCCACGAGCAGCGTGGTCGTAGGGCGGTTGCCAGGGAACATGATGTGCGGCACGAGTTCCGGCTTCTTGGGCCCGGCCACTTTTTCGGCCTCTTCACGCGTGCGGCCAAGCATCAGCGCCTCGCTCTGCGCGAAGCAGTTTGCCAGCAGCTTCGGATGATGCGACACGAGCGGGTGCTCGGGTGTCAGCACGGCGACGAAGTCGATCGGGACGATGGTCGGCCCCTGATGCAACATCTGGAAGAATGCGTGCTGGCCGTTCGTGCCCGGCTCGCCCCACGTGACGGCGGACGTGTCGTAGGTGACGAACGAGCCGTCGAGACACGCCTGCTTGCCGTTGCTTTCCATTTCGAGCTGCTGCAGGTACGACGGCAGGAAATGCAGCGCTTCCGAGTACGGTGCGACCAGATAGCTTTGCGATTTGAAGAAGTTGCGATACCAGATGCCGATCATGCCCATCAGCACGGGCAGGTTGCGATCGAGCGGCGCGCTGCGGAAATGCTCGTCCATTTCGTTCGCGCCGGCGAGCAGTTCGTCGAACTGTTTCGGACCGACGGCGATCATGATCGACAGGCCGACTGCCGACCACAGCGAATAGCGGCCGCCAACCCAGTCCCACATCTCGAACACGTTTTCCTGCGCAATGCCGAACTTGACGACTTCGGCGGGATTCGCCGAGACGCCAACAAAGTGTTTTGCCAGTTGGTTCTGCGGGCAGCCTTTCTCGACGAACCAGTCGCGCAGCGAATTGGCATTGGTCATCGTTTCGAGTGTCGTGAACGTCTTCGAGACGATGATGGCCAGCGTTTCTTCCGGATCGATTTCGGTCAGCACGCGATACAGGTCCGCGCCGTCGACGTTCGATACGAAGTGCGTGGTGATGTCCGGTGTAGCGAGGTGGTGCAACGCGTGCACGACCATCTTCGGCCCGAGGTCCGAGCCGCCAATACCGATGTTCACGACATAGCGAATCCGCTTGCCCGTGTAGCCCTTCCATTCGCCGCTGCGAACCTTGTCGGCGAACGCGGCCATCTTCGCGCGCTCCGCCTGGATCTTGCCGTAGAAGGGCGCATTCGGATTACTGGCGCGCAGCGCCGTATGCAGCACCGCGCGGCCTTCCGTCGGATTGACGATGTCGCCCGCGAACATCGCGTCACGGCGTTTTTCGACGTTGGCTTCGTGCGCGAGTTGCACGAGCAGCTTCAGTGTCTCGTCGGTGATGCGGTTCTTCGAAAAGTCGGCTGCGAGACCGCCGCCGGCAAGCGTGAACCGTTCGGCGCGCGTCGGCGCGGGATCGTTCTCGGGTGCAAACCAGTCGCGCAGGCGCGCATCGCGAATCTGTTCGTAGTGTGTTTGCAGCGAGTTCCAGGCGGGGAGCGAGTTGAGAGTCATAACCGTCCGTCTAACGAAGGAAAACGAATGGCCGGCCGCGAATCGGGCGTGCCGGGGGTGATCTGCAGACGCGCGGTTGGCTGAGCGGTACGGTCGCCGGATGCGCGGCGGCGTGTCTCGTGCCCCGTCAGCGGGCGTCTGCGGTTCGCGTCTCGGCCGATGGACGGCCGCACGACGCAGTCAATCAGTATAGCGGGCCAGGATGACGGCCGGGATAGATGGGACGCGTCGCCAGATAGCGGGATGCTCGCGGCAGCACGCCCGTGCCGTCAATCCTGTAACGGATAGACGAGCCGGTTCAACAACTTGCGCACCATCGGCGCAAGCTCGCCCGCCGTGAGGCCGGCTGGACCTTTGCCGCGTGCGGTAAGCGCGTCGGCGGCGAAACCGTGCAAAAAGACGCCCGCAAGCGCTGCTTCGTAGCGCGGCAGACCTTGTCCGAGCAATGCGCCGATCAGCCCGCCGAGTACGTCGCCTGTGCCGCCCGTCGCGAGCGCGGCGTTGCCTGTCGGGTTGACGGCGACGCGCCCGTCTGGCGCCGCGATCACCGTGCCCGTGCCCTTCAGCACGATGACGCTCGCATACCGCGCGGCCAGTGCGCGCGCCGCTTCCAGCCGGTCGCGCTGAACGCTTTTCGCGTCGGTACCGAGCAGGCGCGCTGCTTCGAGCGGATGAGGCGTCAGCACGCACGGATCGTTCGCAGACTCGCCGCGCTGCTTCACGGTTGCGGCGAGATCGGCGTGACCGGCGATGAGATTCAGCGCGTCGGCGTCCAGCAGTTTCGGCACCTCGAGCGGCAGCACGGTGCGCAGCACGTCGACAGCGCGCTCGCGCTTGCCCATCCCGCAGCCGATCGACAGCGCGTCCATCTCCGCGAGCGGCAGTTCGTCGAGCGGATGCAACATCAGTTCAGGATGGGGCGGGTCATAGGGCGGGCTGCCCGCGCCGAGAAACGCGACGTGGACCTTACCCGCGCCCGCGTATAGCGCGGCGCGCGCGGCGAGAATCGGCGCACCGCACATGCCCGTATCGCCGCCTACGACGGCCATGCTGCCGAACGTGCCTTTGTGCGTCGAGTAATCGCGCGGCGGGAAGTGGGGGACGAAGAGGGCGGGCCCGTTGAGCCGGACGGGCGGTTCGGAAGGCCATTCGAGGCCGATGGACGCGACGGTCACATCGCCCGCAAGGTCGCGTCCCGAGGCCATATAAAGACCTGGCTTCGCGCCAATGAACGTCACGGTGTGCGTCGCGCGAACGGCGCCGCCGCCTCCCACGACATTTCCCGTATCGCTGTCCAGCCCGCTCGGCACGTCGAGCGCGAGCACGCGGCCGCGCCGTTTTGCGCGCGCGGACAACTGCCCGGCAATCGACGCGAACACGCCGTCCAGCGGCCGTGCCAGCCCGATACCGAACATGCCGTCGACAACCCAGCTGTAATCGTCGAACGAGTCCGGCACTTCGTTCGAAATCGGCACGCCCGCCGCACGCGCTTCGGCCAGCGCCCAAAGGGCGTCGTTGGGCTTCACTTCGACGGGCATGCAGACTTCGACCTTGATACCGGCGCGTTGCAGTTCAGCCGCAACGACGAGTGCGTCGCCGCCGTTATTGCCAGGCCCGGCTACGAGCCACACCGGCTGGTACGGATCGGTAGTCCCGTCGAGATGGATATGTTCGAGCAGGAAGCGGGCGCCAGCGCGTCCGGCGCGGCCCATCAGCGTGTGGGCGGGCAGCGTCGCCTCGGCGTCTTTTTCGAGCGCGCGCAATTCGGCGACGCTCAGAAGCGCAAACGGCCGGTCATACGGCTTGACGAGACCGTCGTGGAGAGAAGGGGCGGAGGGTTGGGTCATGGCAGCGTACGAGAGCAACGAGGTACGCCCATGGTAGTGGCAATGCGCGTGCCGTAGCCAGCACGCGCAATGGCATAGGACGAATGACCGTCCCGTGCCGGAAGCTGTTATCCGTTGAAGCGTTCGGGGCGCAGCGCCGCGATCGTGTCAGGCGGCAATTCCGACGGCGCGCCGGACACGAGGCTCGCAATCAGCTTGCCCGAACCGCATGCGAGGCCCCAGCCGACGGGGCCATGCGCCGCGTTCACGAACAGCCGCGGATGCAGCGCATTACCCGTCACGGGCAGGCCGTCCGGCGACAACAGTTTCACGCCTTCCCACGGCAATGCGGCCGAAATGCGCGCCGAACCCGGCACCCAGTCGTGCGTCGCCTGGCTGAGCAGCGCGAGCGCTTCTTTCGTCAGCGGCTCGGGCAGCGGCAGCCGGGTCTGGCTGGCGCTTTGCAGCACCGCGCCGCCCGCGATGCGCAGCCGGTGATTGCTGCGCGTGATCGTGATGCGTTTGACGGCATCGATGACCGTCGTATGGGGCGCGAACTCCTCGCGCGCGATCGGCGCGACGAGGTTGTGCAGACGCAGCGGATGCAGCGGCAGATTCAGCCCGAGCTTTTCCAGCAGCGCGAGACTGCCCACGCCCGCCGCAACGACCACGGCGTCCGCGCTGATCACATCGACTTCGCGCGAGCGCGACGCTTCGCCGTTGGCGGGCGCCAGTTCGACGGCCGCACGCTGGTTGTCGAGGCGGATGCCCGTCACTTCACGGCCGCACTGAAACTGCACGCCGCCTTGCACATCGAGCGTCTGCTTGATCAGCTTCGCGAACAGCGGACAGTTCGCCGTGCCTTCGTCGTCGAACAGCACGCCGCCCGCGAAATGCGGTTCGAGCGGAATCGAATGCTCGATGGTCTGGCATTCCTGCGGGCTCAGCACGTGATGCGGCACCTCGAACTGGCGCAGCAGGTCGAGCGCGGAATGCGTGAGGTCCCAGTCCTGCTGGCTGCGCACCAGATACAGTTGTCCGTTCGTCCGCTCGAATTCCAGATTGAAATGATGTTCGATGTCGGCGAGCGACTGGCGCGCCGATTCGATCAGCGGACGCAGCAGCGAAAACTGCTTCTTGAACGCCTCGGGCTCGGCGAGCGCTGCGAGTGTGCGGACGAAATCGCGCACCTGCCCGTTGAAGCCGGCCTTTTTGATGACGCCGCTTTTGGCGGCCTGACGGTGCTGCATGAAGGTCGGGCCGAACCACACATCGAGCGGCGTGGGCAGCAAAGTGCCGCCGTGGCCGTAAGTGGCGCCCTGTGCGACGGTGGCGTGCCGTTCGACGACGCACACCCGATGACCGGCCGCGCGAAGCTGATAGGCGGTAGCGACGCCGACGATCCCGCCGCCAATGACAATGACATCCATGGTTAATTCGTGTTGCCGGCGGCACGCGTGGGGCCAGGCGTATGACTTGACATGCGGCGCAGCGCGACAGCCGCTGCTGCACCGATCTGATGAAAGGCCGAATGATATCAGTCAAACGACCCGTCCGGCACGCTGCCGTTCTCCGCTGGAAGCATCGCTCGACGGTGGTGCACGGATGGCACAGCGGCGAGCAGGATCGCGCGATTCGCCTACCACGAATGGCCGGAAACGCATCCCAAAAAGGCCCGTGGTGCTGCCGGCGAGGCGTGCGGCCAGCAGGGACACGCCGCCAAAGCGCGCGGCGCGTCACGCAGGGCAGGTCTGCCGGGCCTTCCCGGGTTATAATCTCGGACTTCCTTACGCCTCACGTCGCCTCCACGCGCGACTGTCCGAGCGGTTGCCAAAGCAATCGCGCGCGGCACCCAGCGACGCAACCGATCGACGCAACGTCAAGTCCATGGCTCACTTCTCGTGTTTCCCCGGCGCTTCGGCCCTTTCCGATTTCCGTCAAACCCGCCTGCTCGACACGTTGTCGCGCATCGACGCCAACATCGTCGGCGTGCGCGGCCAGTATCTGCATTTCGTGAACTCGCAGACGCCGCTTGCCGCGGAAGACAGCGCGAAGATCGAAGCGCTGATGCACTACGGCGATCCATTCGACGCCGGCAAGGACAAGGGCGCCGTCGAAACTTTCCTCGTGGTGCCGCGCTTCGGCACCGTGTCGCCGTGGGCGAGCAAGGCCACCGATATCGCGCTTCACTGCGGCTTGACGCATGTGCGCCGCATCGAGCGCGGCATCGAGTACACGGTCGTGCTGAAAAGCGGGCTGCTCGGCGGCAAGAAAGCGCTGTCGGACGAGGCGCGTGCCGCTGTCGTCGCCGCGCTGCACGACCGGATGACGGAAAGCGTCGCGCCGTCGCGCGATCACGCGATGCACCTGTTCGACGAACTGCCCGCCAAGGCGCTGCAAACGGTCGCGGTGCTGACGGACGGCCGCAAGGCGCTGGAGAAGGCGAACACGGAACTCGGTCTCGCGCTCGCCGAGGACGAAATCGACTATCTCGTCGACGCGTTCACGAAGCTCGGCCGCAATCCGACCGATGTCGAACTGATGATGTTCGCGCAGGCCAACAGCGAGCACTGCCGCCACAAGATCTTCAACGCGAGCTGGACGATCGACGGCGAGGCGCAGGACATCTCGCTGTTCAACATGATCCGCAACACCGAGAAGCTCAATCCGCAAGGCACGATCGTCGCGTACTCGGACAACTCGTCGATCATGGCGGGCGGCCTGGCTGAGCGCTGGTTCCCGCGTAAGGCTGCGGATGCCGACGAGCCGGGCGAGCGCTACGGCCGTCACACCGAGTTGACGCACACGCTAATGAAGGTGGAGACGCACAACCACCCGACGGCCATCTCGCCGTTCCCGGGCGCCGCGACGGGCGCGGGCGGCGAAATCCGCGATGAAGGCGCGACGGGCCGCGGTGCGCGTCCGAAGGCGGGTCTGACGGGCTTCACCGTGTCGAACCTCGATCTGCCCGATGCGCGCGAGCCGTGGGAAAACGCCCGCGACGCCACGCAACCCATCGGCCATCGCAACGCAGCCGACCAGTTCGACACCTACGGTCGCCCGGACCGCATCGCGTCGCCGCTGCAGATCATGATCGACGGGCCGCTCGGCGGCGCTGCGTTCAACAACGAATTCGGCCGTCCGAACCTCGGCGGCTACTTCCGCACGTACGAGCAGAACGTCGCGGGCCGCGTGCGCGGCTATCACAAGCCGATCATGATCGCGGGCGGTCTCGGCAACATCTCCGACCAGCACACGCACAAGCACGATCTGCCGCCCGGCTCGCTGCTGATCCAGATCGGCGGCCCCGGCATGCGTATCGGCATGGGCGGCGGCGCAGCGAGCTCGATGGCGACGGGCACCAATACGGCCGAACTCGACTTCGATTCCGTCCAGCGCGGCAACCCGGAAATCGAACGGCGCGCGCAGGAAGTGATCAACTCGTGCTGGCAGCTGGGCGAGGGCAACCCGATTCTGAGCATTCACGACGTCGGCGCGGGTGGTCTGTCGAATGCATTCCCTGAGCTGGTCGACGGCGCGGACAAGGGTGCGCTGTTCGAGCTGCGCAAGGTCCAGCTGGAAGAAAGCGGCCTGTCGCCGCGCGAAATCTGGTCGAACGAAGCGCAAGAGCGTTACGTGCTGGCCATTCCGCCGTCGCGTCTCGAAGAATTTGCGGCGATCTGCGAGCGCGAGCGTTGCCCGTTCGCGGTGGTCGGCACGGCGACTGAAGAGCGTCAACTGAAGCTGATCGACGCCGATCTGACGGAAGCGGGCGCGCATCAGCCCGTCGATATGCCGATGGAGGTCCTGCTCGGCAAGCCGCCGCGCATGCATCGCGATGTGACGCGCGTGTCGACGCCGCTGCAACCCGTCGACGTCACGCACGTGGCGCTGCACGAGGCGGCCGTCAACGTGCTGCGTCATCCGACCGTCGCCAGCAAGTCGTTCCTCATCACGATCGGCGACCGCTCAGTGGGTGGCACGACGGCGCGGGACCAGATGGTCGGCCCGTGGCAGGTGCCCGTCGCCGACTGCGCGATCACGACGGTCGATTACGCAGGCTTCCGCGGTGAAGCGATGACGATGGCCGAGCGCACGCCGCTCGCCGTGATCGACGCGCCCGCATCGGGACGCATGGCCGTTGGCGAAGTGGTGACGAACATCGCGGCGGCGCCGATCGCGTCGCTGGACAAACTGAAGCTGTCGGCGAACTGGATGGCGGCCTGTGGCAGCCCCGGCGAAGACGCAGCGCTGTACGACACGGTGAAGGCGATCGGCATGGAACTGTGCCCGGCGCTCGGTATCGGCATTCCCGTCGGCAAGGATTCGCTGTCGATGCGCACGAAGTGGGCAGACGGCAACGTCGAGAAGGAAGTGGTCGCGCCTGTGTCGCTGATCATCTCCGCTTTCGCGCCCGTCGAAGACGTGCGCCGCCATCTGACGCCGCAACTGCTGAGCCAGAAGGAAGCCGGCGAGACGGTGCTGATTGCGATCGACCTGGGCCGCGGCAAGCAGCGTCTGGGCGGGAGTATTCTCGCGCAGGTGACGCAGCAGGTCGGCGACACGGTGCCTGACGTCGACGACCCGGAAGATCTGAAGCGCTTCTTTGCGGCGATCCAGGCGCTCAACGCGGACGGCAAGCTGCTCGCGTACCACGACCGCTCGGACGGCGGGCTGTGGGCGACGGTTTGCGAAATGGCGTTCGCGGGCCATGTGGGCGTGTCGCTGAACGTCGACATGCTGACGCTCGACCCCAATCACGAATTCGATTACGGCGACGCGAAGGACTGGGCGAAGCAGACCAGCGGCCGCCGCGAAGACCGCACGATCCGCGCGCTGTTCAACGAAGAACTCGGTGCGGTGGTCCAGGTGCGTGCCGGCGATCGCGACGCGGTGCTCGCAGCACTGCGCGAACATGGCCTGTCGGCGTGCTCGCATGTGATCGGCAAGCCGAATGATCGCGACGTGGTCGAAATCTACCGTGACGCGAAGAAGATTTTCGATGCACCGCGTGCCGAACTGCATCGCACGTGGAGTGAAGTGAGCTGGCGAATCTCGCGTCTGCGCGACAACCCGGCGTGCGCCGATGCGGAATTCGATGCACTGCTCGACGCGTCGGACCCCGGCATCCAGCCGCATCTGTCGTTCGATCCTGTGGAGGACGTGGCGGCGCCGTTCATCGGCAAGGGCGCGCGTCCGCGTGTGGCGATCCTGCGTGAGCAGGGCGTGAACTCGCACCTCGAAACTGCGTATGCATTCGATCGTGCGGGCTTCGATGCGCATGACGTCCACATGAGCGACCTGCTGTCGGGCCGCGCGACGCTGGCTGATTTTGCGGGCGCAGTCGCGTGCGGCGGGTTCTCGTATGGTGACGTGCTGGGCGCGGGCGAGGGCTGGGCGAAGACGATTCGCTTCAATGCGCAACTGGCCGATATGTTTGCGGCGTTCTTCGGTCGCAACGACACGTTTGCGCTGGGCATCTGCAATGGCTGTCAGATGATGAGCAGCCTTGCTTCGATGATTCCTGGCGCGGATGCCTGGCCGAAGTTCACGCGCAATAAGTCGGAGAAGTTTGAAGCGCGCTTCTCGCTGGTTGAGGTGCAGTCGTCGCCGTCGATTTTCTTTGCCGGCATGGAAGGCTCGCGGATTCCGGTTGCCGTGGCGCACGGCGAGGGCTTTGCTGACTTCTCGCAGCAAGGGGATATGGCGCGTGTGGCTGTCGCGATGAAGTATGTCGATCATCGTGGGCAGTCGACTGAACAGTATCCGTTCAATCCGAATGGGTCGCCGGCTGGGATTACTTCTGTGACTACGCCCGATGGGCGGTTTACGGTGCTCATGCCGCATACCGAGCGTGTGCATCGCAATGTGCAGATGAGCTGGCATCCCGATGCGTGGAAGCAAAGTGCCACGGATGGCAGCCCGTGGATGCGGGTGTTTCAGAATGCACGGAAGTGGTTAGGGTGATTTTTTGCCCTGCGCGGGCGCTGGCGGTTTGGTTTGGTTTGGTTTGGTTTTGGGTTTTGGTTTTCGCTGGCATCCGCGCTTTGCCTTCGTGCTTCACGCGTTGCCCCTGTGCGGGGCGGCACCTACTTTTCTTTGCCGCCGCAAAGAAAAGTAGGCAAAAGAAAGCGGCTCACACCGCCAGTTCTTGTTCGTGCCTGAGGGCCCCCAACTGGTCCTACGCTTCTCACGGCAACGCGCTGATCGACGCCCGTTGCCAACGCTCTGAATGAGCGCCTCACCCGCTTCACGCGCCCGCGTCACAGCACGCGCTACCAGATAGTCCACAGCCGCCCAGGTGGCAAACTGTGTGCAGGCTTTCGTGCCATACACGCATCACTTCGGACTGGGTAGCACGGCTGGTGTTTCTGATAAGAGCGCTAACCTTGTATGGCGCAACAACCTGCACACCGTTTGCCACCTGGGCGGCACAAACCATTTGGTGCCGCTGGCCCTTGTGCGGGTGTCTGAAGCGGGTGAGGCTTCTATTCAAAGCGTTTGCAACGAGCGCGGACTGGCGCGTTGCCATGTGAAGTGTGGGGACGTTGGGGGCCCGTGGATAAGAACATGGGCTGGCGGTGTGAGCCGCTTTCTTTTGCCTACTTTTCTTTGCGGCGGCAAAGAAAAGTAGGTGCCGCCCCGCACAGGGGCGACGCGTGAAGCACGCTAACAAATCGCGGATGCCAGCGCAGAGGCAAAAAATCCAAACGGCGCGCAAGCGAAAAAAAACAAAAAAACCAAAACCACAAAAAGAAAAAGCCGCCCGCAGGCGGCCATCTCTGTGCGAAAGCACGCAAAAAAACCCTACTGCACTTTAGCCTTGGACCGAAGGTCCTCTTCAAACGCCTGCAGCTTCTCCTGCTGCATCTGCTGCGCGATCTGAGCCTTGACCTGCTCAAAAGGCGGCGGCGGCGTCTGCCGCACATCATCGACGCGGATGATATGCCAGCCAAACTGCGTATGCACCGGCGTATCCGTCATCTGGCCTTTCTGCAGCTTCTCCGCGGCAGCGGCAAACTCAGGCACATAGGCCTTCGGATCCGACCAGTCGAGGTCGCCACCATTCTTGCCCGAACCCGGGTCCTTCGAGAACTCCTTCGCAAGGTCTTCGAAGCTTGCGCCAGCCTTGATCTTCGCGATCAGATCCTTCGCCTGCTGCTCGTTGTCGACGAGGATGTGGTGCAGGTGATATTCCTTGCCGCCAATCTGCTTGACCAGCTCGTCGTACTTCGCCTTCACTTCGGCGTCGCTCGGCTGGTTCTTCTTCACGAAGTTCTCGATCAGCGCACGCAGCACCACAGTCTGCTGCGCAACCGCGACCTGCGCCTTGACGTCCGGCTTCGACGGAATCCCTTCGCGGATCGCTTCCTGCATCAGGATTTCACGGTTCACGAGTTCTTCACGAACGGCCTGTTGCAGCTTCGGCGAATCCTGTTGACCCTGTTGCACGAGTTGGGCAACCAGTGCATCGGCGCGCGACTTCGGAATCGGCGTGCCGTTCACGACGGCGATGTTCTGTGCGAATGCAGGTGCGGCCGCAAATGCAGCCAGCAAAACCCAGTAGCGGGTGTTTTTCAAGGTCATCGGAAGTTTCCTAACGGGACAGCAAATTGAATTCTTCTGGCGTGTAAGCCGTGATGGCGAGAGCGTGGATGCCGCGCTGCATGGCATCGGCCAGCGCATCATACACCATGCGGTGCCGCGCCACGCGAGCCTTGCCGGCAAAGGCGGCAGCCACGATCGTCACCGCGTAGTGACCGCCCGCCGACGCGCCCGCATGACCCGCATGCAGCGCGCTGTCGTCGCGCACGGTAATCGAATCGACAGGCGCGAGCGCCGCCGTGATACGCGCTTCGATCAGCGCGATACGCTCGGCAGGGCTGGCCTGCAGGAAAACGTCGTCGCTCATGTCACTCTTCCTTCATATACTTCGACAGCCACAAACTCTGTCCGACGATAAACACGACCAGACAGCCCGTCGCGCCGAACAGCTTGAAGTTGACCCACGCATCGGTGGAGAAATTGAACGCGACGAACAGATTGAGAATGCCGAGCAGCACGAAAAAGATCGCCCACACGTAGTTCAGCTGGCCCCAGATGCGATGCGGCAACTGGATCTGCTTGCCCATCATCGCTTCGATCAGGTTCTTGTTGAACGCGAGCGCGGACACCACCAGCGCGACCGAAAACGCCCAGTACAGCACGGTCGGCTTCCATTTGATGAAGGTGTCGTTGTGCAGCACCAGCGTCGCGCCGCCGAATACGGTGACCACGCCGAGGCTCACCCACAGCATCGGGTCGACCTTGCGGTGCCGGAACGCGACCCACGCAATCTGCACCAGCGTGGCGGCGATCGCGACTGCCGTCGCCGTGAAAATGCCCCACACCTTGTACGCGACGAAGAACAGGATGATCGGAAACAGATCGAACAGGAATTTCATTGTCGGGTTGGGAATCCGGAGAGTGTTGGGCGCATCGTGCGCGCTGTCTGCGATGGTTCGGATGAGATCGGCCGAATGGCGGCGAGAGCCAGTCCGATTCGTCCGAAAAGCGCTGGCCACGCCGACGTGACGATCAGACCGCACGCGACGCTATCTGGGCTCGAATTGTAGCGCAGCCGGGTTGATGCAGTCGTACAAGCCCGTCCGCGCGGGCACGCGCGAAGGGCCGCAGGCTCACGACGAACAGCTCACTTCCAGCGACGACGCCCAGTCGGGTGGCAATCCCGCATACGCTTCAAAGTCGGGTTGCTCGTCGAACGGGCGGCGCAGCACGGTGGCCAAGCGCTCGACTTCGGAGAAATCCTTTTCCTTCGCCTGGCGGATCGCCGCCTCGGCCAGGTGATTGCGCAGCACGTACTTCGGGTTCACGCGGTTCATTGCTTCGGCGCGCGCGGCGTCGTCGCGTGTTTCGTGGGACAGCCGCGCGCGGTAGTCGATTGCCCAGGCGTCGAACGCGGCGCGGTCCAGAAACAGGTCGCGCACGCTGGCATCACCGCTCGCATCGTGCTTCGACAGTTTCGACAGATTGCGGAACGTCAGCGTGAAGTCCGCGCGGTTCGCGTGCATGATCTCGAACAGCTTGTTGGCGAGCGCGTCGTCGCCTTCGCGTTGCGTGTCGAGACCGAGCTTGGCCCGCATCCGCGCTTCGAGCGCGGGCGCAAAGCGTGCCTTGAAGCCTTCGAGCACGCGCTGCGCGTCCTGCACCGCGCGCTCGCTGCGTTGCGCATCGTCATAACGCTCGCCGAACAGCGGCAGCAAACCTTGCGCGAGACAGAACAGGTTCCAGTACGCGATCTGCGGTTGCATCCGGTACGCGTAACGGCCTTGCGAGTCCGAGTGGTTGCAGATGTGATTCGCGTCGAAGCCGTCCATGAAGCCGAACGGACCGTAGTCGATCGTCAGGCCGAGAATCGACATGTTGTCCGTGTTCATCACGCCATGGCAGAAACCGACCGCCTGCCATTGTGCGACCAGATCGGCTGTCGACAGCACGGCTTCGTTCAGCAGCGCGAGATACGGATCTTCGGCCTCGCGGCACGCAGGATAGAATCGGTCGATCACCTGATCGGCCAGCGCGCGCAGCGCATCGACACGATCGTTCGCGTAGAAATGCTCGAAGTGCCCGAAGCGCACGAAGCTCGGCGACACGCGCGTGACGACGGCGGCCGTTTCCATTTCTTCGCGGCGCACGGGTTGATCGGAGCCCGTCACGCAGAGCGCGCGCGTGGTCGGAATGCCGAGGTGATGCATCGCCTCCGAGCACAGATATTCGCGGATCGACGAGCGCAGCACCGCGCGTCCGTCGCCCATGCGCGAATAGGGCGTGCGTCCGGCGCCTTTCAGCTGAAGCTCGAAGCGACGGCCGTCGTGCTCGACTTCGCCGAGCGTGAGCGCGCGTCCGTCGCCCAGTTGGCCTGCCCACACGCCGAACTGATGCCCCGAATACACCGACGCATACGGCAACGCTGCCGCCGGCCACTCCCGCGTCGTATTGCCCGAAAAGAACTCGGCGAAGCCCGGCGCGTTCGCCAGCGACGCGTCGAAACCGAGCATCGCCGCGACATCGGGCGCAAAGCCGACGACATACGGCGCCGGCAACGGCGCCGCTGGCAGGCGTGTCAGAAAGACGTTCCCGAGCGCGGCGAAGCTGCCTTCACGCTGGTTGTCGATAGCGCCTGCGGCCGTCGACATGGAACCGGATAACCCTGCATTGCATGGGGAAAACGACATATTGAGCGCCTCTTTATTAACCGATATTGTAAGTCCGCGCCTGCCGCGCTGCAGCGCGCGCATCTGAAGCGCATACAGACACGAATAACAACCCGAAGAAACCACACCTCTGGGAGACACCCGCGTATGACGACGCCGCTCTATGGACAGATGATGGACGTGCCGCTGACGGTTTCTTCGCTGCTGGCGCATGCGTCACGCCACTTCGGCACGACGGAGATCGTGTCGAAGCGCATCGAGGGCGACGTCCATCGCTACACGTACCGCGATTGCGAGCAGCGCGCGAAGCAGCTCGCTCAGGCGCTGATCGCGCTCGGCGTCGAAGCGGGCGACCGGATCGGCACGCTCGCCTGGAACGGCTACCGGCATCTGGAAACGTACTACGGCACGACGGGCTTCGGCGCCGTCTGCCACACCATCAACCCGCGCCTCTTTCCCGATCAGATCGCCTACATCGTCAATCACGCCGACGACCGCTACGTGCTGTTCGACATCACGTTCGCCGCACTCGTCGATGTGCTTGCGCCGCAGTGTCCGAACGTGCGCGGCTGGATCGCGATGACGGACGAAGCGCACATGCCGCGCATGTCGACGGCGGCTTCCAGCTATGAAGCGCTGCTCGCGCAGCACGACGGCGATTTCGAGTGGCCGGCCATCGACGAACGTTGCGCATCCAACCTTTGCTACACGTCGGGCACCACGGGCAATCCGAAGGGCGCGCTGTACTCGCATCGATCGACGGTGTTGCACGCGTACGGCGCGTCGCTGCCCGATGCGATGGGCCTGTCCGCGCGCGATTCCGTGCTGCCCGTCGTGCCGATGTTCCATGTGAACGCATGGGGCATTCCGCATGCCGCGCCGCTGACGGGCGCGAAGCTCGTGTTTCCGGGCAAGGATCTCGATGGCAAGTCGCTGTATGAGCTGATGGAGGCGGAGCGCGTCACGTACTCGGCGGGCGTACCGACAGTGTGGCTCGGCTTGCTGAACTACTTGCGCGAAGCGGGCGTGAAGTTTTCGACGCTGCAGCGCACGGTGATCGGCGGGTCCGCATGCCCGCCCGCAATGCTCAAGATGTTCCAGGAGGTCTACGGCGTCGAGGTGATTCACGCGTGGGGCATGACGGAAATGTCGCCGCTCGGCACGCTGTCCAAGCTCACATGGGAACAGTCGCAGCGCTCGCCCGACGAGCAGCGCAAGCTGCGCGAAAAGCAGGGCCACGTGATGTACGGCGTCGATATGAAGATCGTCGGCGACGACGGGCGCGAACTGCCGTGGGACGGCGTCGCGTTCGGCGACCTGCATGTGCGCGGGCCGTGGGTGATCGACCGGTACTTCCGCAGCGATGCATCGCCGCTCGTCGACGGCTGGTTCCCGACGGGCGACGTCGCGACGATCGACAAGGACAGCTTCCTGAACATCACCGACCGCAGCAAGGACGTGATCAAGTCGGGTGGCGAGTGGATCAGTTCGATCGACGTCGAGAACGTCGCGATCGCGCATCCGGCCGTGGCGGAGGCGGCGTGCATCGCGTGCGCGCATCCGAAGTGGACGGAGCGGCCGCTGCTCGTCGTCGTGAAGCGTCCGGACGCCGACGTGACGCGCGACGACATGCTCGCGTTCTACGAAGGCAAGGTCGCGAAATGGTGGATTCCCGACGACGTCGTATTCGTCGACGAATTGCCGCACACCGCGACGGGCAAGTTGCAGAAGCTCAAGCTGCGTGAGCGGTTCCGCGACCACGTGCTGCCGTCGGCGCTCGACATCGGGAACTGTCCGTTCGACGAGGAAGAAGCAGGGGCCGCCCGGCACGCGAAGCCCGATCTGTCGTAGACCTCGGGTTTACGCCCATCCCGGCACGCATCGTTTAAATTTGAACGAGCGTGCTTTTTTGTGTATTCTGCCTGCTATCGCAAACGAACAGCGAAACAGCGGACAATGGTTCGGGTGTTCCCATCCGGACCGCGCACGTGAGGCGCGTCCGCATCGCATGGAGGCAGGCAGATGGCAGTGGACTACACGACACACGACGGCGTCGCCGTCATCACGCTGAATAATCCCCCCGTCAATGGCCTCGGCCTGTCGACGCGCACGGGCATCATCGAAGGCGTCGAGCGCGCGCTCGGCGATCCCGCCATCAAGGCGATCGTACTGACGGGCGCGGGCAAAGCCTTCTCGGGCGGCGCCGACATCACCGAATTCAACACGCCGAAAGCGCTGCAGGAACCGACGCTGATGACCGTCATCAAGGCCGTCGAAGGCAGCGCGAAGCCTGTCGTCGCAGCGATCCATAGCGTTGCGATGGGCGGCGGGCTGGAACTTGCATTGGGCGCGCACTATCGCGTAGCAGCGCCCGGCGCGCAGATCGCGCTGCCCGAAGTGAAGCTCGGCATCCTGCCGGGCGCGGGCGGCACGCAGCGTCTGCCGCGCGCGCTGGGGCTGGAGGCTGCCCTCAACATGATCGTGTCGGGCGCGCCCGTGATGTCCGAGAAGCTCGCGGGCACGCCGATTTTCGATGAACTGATCGAAGGCGATCTGATGGAAGGCGCGCTCGCGTTCGCGCGCAAGGTCGGCGCGCAGAGCGGCCCGCATCCGAAGATTCGCGACCGCAAGATCAAGCATCCGAACGCGGCGGGCTTCATCCAGTTCGCGCGCAACAGCGTCGCGGCCGTCGCGAAGAACTTCCCGGCGCCGCACAAGTGCATCGACGCAGTCGAAGCGGGTGTGCTCAAAGGCTTCGAGCAAGGCATGAAGGTGGAGCGCGACTGCTTCCTCGCGCTCGTGCAAACGCCGGAAAGCAAGGCGTTGCGCCACGCTTTCTTCGGTGAGCGCGCAGCGAGCAAGATTCCCGACGTGCCGTCCGATACACCCGTGCGCGAGATCAAACAGGTCGCCGTGATCGGCGCGGGCACGATGGGCGGCGGCATCGCGATGAACTTCATCAACGCGGGCTTGCCCGTCATGATGCTCGAAACGAAGCAGGACGCGCTCGATCGCGGACTCGCGACGATCCGCAAGAACTACGAGGCGACCGTCAAGAAAGGCAAGCTGACGATGGAAGCGCTCGAGCAGCGCATGGCGTCGATCACGCCGACGCTTTCGTACGACGACCTCAAAGACGCCGACCTCATCATCGAAGCCGTGTTCGAAGAACTCGGCGTCAAAGAGCAGGTATTCAAGCGCCTCGACGAGGTCGCCAAGCCTGGCGCGATCCTCGCATCGAACACATCGACGCTCGATCTGAACAAGATCGCCGCGTTCACGAAGCGTCCGCAGGACGTGGTCGGCATGCACTTCTTCAGCCCGGCCAACGTGATGAAGCTGCTCGAAGTCGTGCGCGGCAAGGACACGGCGAAAGACGTGCTTGCCACCGTGATGAAGGTCGCGAAGAAGATCAGGAAGACGGCCGTGGTGTCGGGCGTCTGCGATGGGTTCATCGGCAACCGGATGATCGAGCAGTACATCCGCCAGGCGCTGTTCATGCTCGAAGAAGGCGCGCTGCCCGCGCAGGTCGACAAGGCGATCGAAAAGTTCGGCTTCGCGATGGGCCCGTTCCGCATGAGCGATCTCGCGGGCAACGATATCGGCTGGGCGATTCGCAAGCGGCGTTATCAGGAGCAACCGGACTTGCATTACTCGAAGATCGCCGACCGTCTGTGCGAGACGGGGCGCTTCGGGCAAAAGACGGGCGGCGGCTGGTACGACTACAAGGCGGGCGACCGCAATGCGTATCCGTCGAAGCAGATCGACGAGATGATCGTCGCGTATTCGAAGGAACTGGGCGTCGAGCGTCGCAAGATTTCCGACGAAGAGATCGTCGAGCGTCTGGTGTTCGCGCTCGTCAACGAGGGCGCGAAGATTCTCGAAGAGGGCATCGCGTCGAAGGCGTCGGACATCGACATGGTCTATCTGACGGGCTATGGCTTCCCGCTGTGGCGCGGCGGCCCGATGCTGTACGCCGATACCGTCGGCCTCTACAACGTCGAGCGCGCCATCCGCCGTTACGCGGCGCAACCGAACGGCGACGCCTGGCAGATTGCAGCGGGCATCGTCGAGCGCGCGGCGCAGGGGCGCGGCTTCAATAGCTGAGCGCAGACACGCCTTCGCGAGCCAACAGGAACAGTGATGAAAGATGCCAGTGAAGTTCTGCTCGTCGTCGACGTGCAGAACGACTTCATGCCGAACGGCGCGCTCGCCGTCGCGCGCGGCGATGAAATCGTGCCGCTCGTGAACCAGCTCGCACGGCGCTTCAGCCACGTCGTGCTGACGCAGGACTGGCATCCGCCGTCGCATGTTTCGTTCGCGGCGAATCACGCGGGCCGCCAGCCGTTCGAAATGATGACGATGCCGTACGGCGAACAGGTGCTGTGGCCGACGCATTGCGTGCAGAACACGCCAGGCGCCGCGCTGCATCCGGCGCTCGACATTCCGCATGCGCGCGCCGTGATTCGCAAGGGGCATCACGCGGGCGTCGACAGCTATTCGGCGTTTCTCGAAGCCGATCGCACGACGCCGACGGGACTGGCCGGCTATCTGCGCGACACGGGCGTGACGCGCGTGTGGTGCTGCGGGCTCGCGACCGACTATTGCGTCGCGTGGTCCGCGCTCGATGCGCGCGCGGCAGGCTTCGAGGTCGCCGTCATCGAGGACGCGACCCGCGCCATCGATCTGAACGGTTCGCTCGACAACGCATGGCGCGAGTTGCGCGCCGCGGGCGTCGAACGCGTGCAGGCGGCGGACTTGCTCGTCTGAGCCACGCGACGCGAATCACACACACACTCTTTGAAATTAGCAGGAGACATGCATGACTGACGCCGTAATCGTATCGACTGCCCGCACGGGTCTCGCCAAATCGTGGCGCGGCGCCTTCAACATGACGCACGGCGCGACGCTCGGCGGCCACGTGACGCAGGCCGCCGTCGAACGCGCGAAGATCGACCCGGCGCGCGTCGAGGACGTGATCATGGGCTGCGCGAACCCCGAAGGCGCGACGGGCTCGAATATCGCGCGGCAGATCGCGCTGCGCGGCGGCCTGCCCGTGACAGTGCCGGGCATGACGGTGAACCGCTTTTGCTCGTCGGGCCTGCAAACCATTGCACTCGCCGCGCAACGTGTGATGGTCGGCGAGGGCGATGTGTTCGTCGCGGGTGGCGTCGAGTCGATCTCGTGCGTGCAGAATGAGATGAACATGCACATGCTGCGCGAAGGCTGGCTGATGGAGCACAAGCCGGAAATCTACTGGCCGATGCTGCAAACGGCCGAAACCGTCGCGAAACGCTATTCGATTTCGAAGGAGCGTCAGGACGAATACGGCGTGCAGTCGCAACAGCGCGCGGCGGCCGCGCAGGAAGCGGGGCGCTTCAACGACGAGATCGTGCCGATGACGGTGCTCGCCGGCATCGCCGACAAGGCAAGCGGTCGCCTGTTCACGAAGGAAGTGACGATCGCCGCCGACGAAGGGATCCGCGCCGACACGACACTCGAAGGCGTATCGAAGATCCGCACGGCGTTGCCGGGCGGCGTGATCACGGCGGGCAACGCGAGCCAGTTCTCGGATGGCGCGTCTGCGTGCGTCGTGATGAACGCGAAGGTTGCGGAACGCGAAGGCTTGCAACCGCTCGGCATTTTCCGGGGCTTCGCGGTCGCGGGCTGCGAACCCGATGAAATGGGCATCGGTCCCGTGTTCGCCGTGCCGAAGCTGTTGAAGCAGGCGGGTCTGAAGGTCGACGATATCGATCTGTGGGAACTGAACGAGGCGTTCGCCGTGCAGGTGCTGTATTGCCGCGACAAGCTCGGGATTCCGAACGAACGTCTGAACGTCAACGGCGGGGCGATTGCCGTCGGCCATCCGTATGGCGTGTCGGGCGCGCGTCTGACGGGGCACGCGCTGATCGAAGGCAAGCGGCGCGGCGCGAAGTTCGTCGTGGTGACGATGTGCATCGGCGGCGGGCAGGGCGCGGCGGGCTTGTTCGAAGTCGTCTGAGCGCGAGTGCGCATACCGTCTGTCTGCGGAAATGACAGCCCGCATGCCGAAAGCACGCGGGCTTTTTTGCATCTGCGTTGCCTTACACTGGCTTTGCCACGCTTCAGTGCTTCGGCGTTTTGTGCAAAGCTTCCGCGCGATGGACCGCCCGTTTGCCGCTTTTTTCGCTCTCGACTTCGTAATGCACATCGTCCTTCGACGCGGCCACGGTATGACCGTCCAGTTCCATATGCGTGGTGATCGCGCGGACGATCTTGCCGGTCGTCATGCCCTGCGGCGTGTTCCAGTCGACGCGGTCGCCCGGTTTCAGATGATGCTTCATGTCGTTGCTCCCGAGAGTTGAGTGCGGACGAATGCTGCATCCGTTGTTCCCATGGCCGCGTCATTCCTGCGACAGCGCCTGGATGACAGATGCCTGTCAGGCACACAATTCGCTGTTACGTCCGCAGGACACATCCGCCAGGACGATAAGGAGAACAATCATGCGAATGCGGGTTGCTTGCGTTGCCGCCGTCGGGACGGCGGCGCTGTCGGTCGCATCGGGTCCGGTGTCGGCCCAATCGCAGGCCTATACGAATCAGCCTGTCTACCTGTACGCGGGACCTGCGCAGGATTACCCGGTCGTCGCGCAATTGCCTGCCGGGCAACCGGTGGCCGTGTACGGCTGCGTGAGCGGCTACACATGGTGCGACGTGGCGATCGCGCAGGCCCGCGGGTGGGTGTATGGCGGCTACCTGACCTATCCGTATCAGGGCAGCAATGTACCCATCATGACGTACGGGACGGCGATCGGGCTGCCGCTCGTTACGTTTTCGATTGGCACGTATTGGGACCACTACTATCGCGGGCGACCGTGGTATTCCGAGCGCGGACGCTGGGCGAATCATCCGCCGCCGCCGCACCGTCCACCACCGCCGCCGCCTGGCGGTAACCGTCCGCCACCCGGTGGGAACCGGCCGCCGTCCACGTCGCCTGCGTCGCCGCCTCCGCCCGGGCCGCCTGGTGCTGGGCATGGACACCGGCCTGGGCCGCCGCAACAAGGCGGTCGCCCGCCACAAGCACAGCCGCAGGAGAGCGGTCGTCCGCCCCAGGCGCCTCCGCAGCAAGGCAGCCGTCCGCCGGGTCAGGGTGGCAATCCTTCTGGCCCGCCGCCTGGGCATGAAGGAGGGCGCCCACCCGGGCCGCCGCCCGCGCAAGGCGGTGGCCGTCCCGCTGGCCCACCCGCTGGAGCGCAAGCGGAGCGTCCGTCAGGACCGCCGCCCGGCCAGGACGGAGGACATCCGTCTGGGCCACCGCCGTCCGGCGGTGGCAACGCCCGGCCGCCAGCGCCTTCAGGACATGGCAACGAGGGCACGAATCACTGATCGCGTAGCGCTTTGATGCGCTACAGGCCGCCGCTGAGATCGCCCATCGGCAGCGCTAGCGTGCCCTGGTCGATGAAGCGCGTCCCGCCCGTGATGCCACCCGCGAGCCGGCCGCGCAGCACGTAGGGAAATTGCCCCGTCTGTGCGCTGTCGGCGAAGGCGAATGCCTGGCGGACGACAGTGAACGCGGGCACCGTCAACGGGACGCCGATCACGGCCTCGCCGAAGCGTGGCACGGTGCCGCTCTGATCGCTGACGCCGCTCGCGAACTGCTTGCCGTTCAGGTCGAGTTCGACGGAGACGCCGTTGAAGTCGATCGGCGTTTCGTTCGGGTTCTGCACGCGCAGCTTCAGATTGAAGCGCATCTCCATCCCCTGGCCCGTGAGCGGCTCGATCCCGGCGACGGTCACGCGCAGCGGATCGCCGCCGAACATGCTCGCGCAACCCCCAAACGACAGCAGCACGACAACGAAGAAGAGCAGGCGGGCGAAGCGCGCGGCGATCATGGTTAGGGTCCTCTCAAGGGAACGCGTGAACGGACGCGCGTCGTATGAACTATAGCGGCGCAGGGCCCGGAAGCGTGTGCATTCGCGGGTTGCCTGGCACGCTTTGCCCGTCGCCACGGTGATGAGACAATCGCGGCGCCCTCGGCGCGAGGCCCATTCCCGCCGGAACAAGCATGGTCCGCACGCATGCCCGCGCGCGCCGTTTCGTTGTACCGTTCGGCTCGTCCGAGGCGCAAACGGGCGTTCAACCAGCGCGCAACACTCCGCATGAAACCGAAAATCGAAACTATCGTTCTTGGCGCTGATCTCGCGGGCACGTTCATCTTCGCGATCGAAGGGGCCGTGGCCGCAATGCACAGCGGCCTCGACCTGCTCGGCGTGATGGTGATCGCGTTCGTCGCGGCGCTCGGCGGCGGCGTCACGCGCGACCTGCTGATCGGCGCGACGCCGCCCAACGCGATCCGAGACTGGCGCTATCCCGCGCTGACATTCGTCGCGGGCCTGCTCACGTTTCTCTTCCACGCCAACGCGCAAGGCTTCCCCGAGTTCTGGCTGATGGTGCTCGACGCGGCGGGCCTGTCGTTGTTCGCCGTCGCGGGCGTCGAAAAGGCGATGCTGTACCGGATCCGCCCGTTCGTCGCGGCGCTGATGGGAACGGTGACGGGAGTCGGCGGCGGCGTCATCAAGGACGTGTTGCTCGCGCGCATTCCGTCCGTGCTCGTCACCGATATCTACGCGACCGCGGCATGCTTCGGCGCGATCGTAGTGCTGGTCGCGCGGCGCTTCGGCCTGTCGCCGGCGCTGGCGGGCGTGGCAGGCGGCGTCGCGTGCTTCGTATTGCGGGTGGCCGCGGCGACGCATGGCTGGCATCTGCCGCGCGCGCAAATCTGATTGCAGCGCGCGACAGCAAGCTACGGACGTGCCGCGCGGGACGACCGGCTACTTCAAGCCGCCGACGATCTTTTCCATCTCCGCTTCGCTGAACGCGCGCATCGTCGCCGTGCGCACATTGCCTTGCGCGGCGAGCGCGAGGCCGAGCCGGGTCGTGGTCTCGTCGTCGGGCGATTCGAACGAGATCACGAGGTCGTATGCGCCGAGCGTCCAGTTCACCGTGCCAACCGTCACGCCCATCGCCTTGCTGGCTTCGCGAAACGCGCGCGCCCGGTTGACGGTGTCTTTCGCGGTGCGCACACCCTGATCGGTCCAGTTGACCAGCATGAGGTAAGTGGCCATGTTGTCCTCGTGAAGTGAATGCAGATGATCCGCGCGAGATACGGCGGCTCGTGGCTAGAGGGGCGAACGCATCCACGGCGCGGGCCGTTTTCCATGCGTGCATAAGGCGGCAAAGAGGAAGGAAGACAAGGCGGCCGGCGCGTGGCGAATTCGCGCCCGGGAGAGGGATTGGCCGCAGGTTGACGGTGCCCGGTTTCGCGTTGCGCGTCACCGCTGCTGGCGCGCACGGCCGGGCTGAGTGCCTGAAAAGTATAGGCGACGCTGCGCACGATGACGGAACCGATTGCGTGAGCGGCCTGTGCGTTTGTTCTATGCCGTGCAGCTCGATTTATCGTCTCGCGCAGTGCAGGTATCATCTGGCGAAGCGTGTTTCATGTGTGTCCTGCATGCGTTCCGCGCGGGCCGCGGCGCAAGGTCAACAGCAAAGGTGAACGTCTTGATTCGTCATATCGTGATGTGGAAGTTGAGAGAAGGGGAAGGCCGCACGCGCGAGCAGAACGCGTCGGTGCTGAAAGAAAAACTGGAGGCCTGCCGCGATGCCGTGCCGGGTATCGTGCATCTCGAAGTCGGTATCGCGACGCCTGGCCTCGACTCGACGTATGACGTCGTGCTCGTATCCGATTTCACCGACAAGGCAGCGCTGGACGCGTATCAGGTCCATCCCACGCATCTGGACGTGAAGGCGTTTCTCGCGCCAATCCGCGAGGCGCGTCAGGCCGTCGACTACGAACTCTGAAAGCTTATGACCGACTCTTCCAGCAACCAGCTGGTGATCGAAAGCCCGTTTATCGATCACCTCGGCGTTCAACTCATTTCGGCGGGGGACGGCGCCAGCGAAGTGCTGCTGCCGCTGCGTCCCGAACATCTGAACACATGGGCCGTGTCGCACGGCGGCATCACGATGACGCTCGCCGACGTCGCGCTCGCGATGGCGGCGCGCAGCCTCGCTGCCGATGGTGTCGGCGTCGTCACGGTCGAAATGAAGGTGAACTTCATGCAGCCCGGCAGCGGCGAGTTGCGCGCGACGGGCCGTGTGCTGCACCGTTCCACCACCATGGCCTATTGCGAAGGCGAGATCCGCGATAGCGAAGGCCATTTCGTCGCGAAGGCGCTCGGCACATTTAAGTACATGCGGCGTCTCGCCGTTGGCCGCGAAGTGCGGCAGCAGCGACTGCGCAGCGATCCATCGGCAAAGCCGGGGCCGAGCGACGGCTGAGCGCCGCCTCGCAACCGCTTTCCACACTTCACACCAGATTTCCGGAGACAAACCCGTCATGAGTCAGATCAATCGCCAGATTCTGCTCGTGTCGCGTCCGCAGGGCGCGGCATCCGCCGACAACTTCAAGCTCGTCGAAACGCCGCTCGCGCCGCTTGCCGATGGCGAGGTGCGCGTGCGCAATCACTACCTGTCGCTCGATCCGTACATGCGCGGCCGCATGAGCGACGCGAAGTCGTACGCCGCACCGCAGCCGCTGAACGAAGTGATGATCGGCGGCACGACGGGCGAAGTGGTCGAATCGAAGAACGCGGCATTCAAGCCGGGCGACAAGGTGGTCGGCATGTTCGGCTGGCAGGAATTCGGCACGTCGGACGGCAAGAACCTGCGCAAGATCGACGACACACATGTGCCCCTCTCCGCGTATCTGGGACCCGTCGGCATGCCCGGCGTGACGGCGTGGTACGGCCTGAACCGGATCATCGCGCCCAAGGCTGGCGAGACGGTCGTCGTCAGCGCGGCGAGCGGGGCGGTCGGCAGCGTCGTGGGGCAACTGGCGAAGCAGGCGGGCGCGCGCGCCGTCGGCATCGCAGGCGGTCCGGACAAGTGCCGCTATGTTGTCGAGACACTCGGCTTCGACGCATGCGTCGACTACAAGGCGGGCAATCTTTATCAGGACCTCAAGGCGGCAACGCCGGACGGCGTGGACGGCTGCTTCGAGAACGTCGGCGGCGAAGGGCTCGACGCGACGCTCGCGCGGATGAACGCGCACGGCCGCATCGCGTTGTGCGGGTTCATCGCGGGTTACGACGGCGCGCCTCTGCCGCTCAGGCATCCAGCGTTGCTGCTCACGCAGCGTCTGCTCGTGCAGGGCTTCATCGTCAGCGAGCATATGGATGTATGGCCCGATGCGCTGAAGGAACTCGGCACGCTCGTCGCGCAGAAAAAGCTGCAGTATCGCGAGACCATCGCGCAAGGTCTGGAAAACGCACCCGGAGCGTTTCTCGGCATGCTGAAGGGGCACAACTTCGGCAAGCAGCTGGTCAAGCTGATCTGAGTTGGCGCATAGCACAACGCGCCACGCGCAACTGCTGAACGAGGAAAACGGCATGTTCGAGTTCGACGGCAAGGTCGCCGTGATCACAGGCGCGGCGAGCGGCTTCGGCCGTGCGTTCGCGGAAAAGGGCGCGTCGCTCGGCATGAAGCTCGTGCTGGCGGATATCGACGCGAACGCGCTCGCGCAAACCGTCGATGACTTGCGCGCATCGGGCGCCGAGGCGATCGGCGTGAAAACGGATGTGTCCGACGCCGCGCAGGTTCAGGCGCTCGCAGATGCCGCGCTCGCAGCCTTCGGCAAGGTTCATCTGCTGTTCAACAATGCGGGCGTCGGCTCCGGCGGCTTTCTATGGGAAAGCTCGGCGAACGACTGGGCGTGGGTGTTCGGCGTCAACGTGATGGGCGTAGCTCACGGCGTGCGTATCTTCACGCCGATCATGCTGAAGCAGAACGAACCCGCGCATATCGTCAATACGGCGTCGGTGGCGGGGCTCCTGTCGCCTCCGTCGATGGGCATCTATAACGCGTCGAAGCACGCAGTCGTCTCGCTGACGGAGACGCTGTATCACGATCTGCAGAATGCGGGCGGAGAGGTCGGTTGCTCGCTGTTGTGTCCGGCGTTCGTGCCGACGCGCATCGCGGATGCCGAGCGCGCACGTCCGGAATCGCTGCGCAATAGCGCCGGGCCCACGCGCTCGCAACTCGCCGCCGACAAGCAACTGCAGCGCGCGGTGCGTTCCGGCAAGCTGGGCGCGGCGGAGGTCGCGGCGTTAACGTTCGAAGCCATCGCCGCGCGGCGTTTCTATGTCCTCACGCATCCCGCCATTCTTGCAACGGTGCGGCTGCGGCACGAGGACATCGAACAGCAGCGCAATCCCACTGATCCGCTGTCGCTCAAGCCCGAGGTCAAGGAAGCGCGCTAGCGCGCCGACGCAAGCGTTTCGACGCGCGTTCGTGGCATCATGGCGCGCTCATTCAACCGTGCGGCGCATGGGCGCCGTCGTCCGACCATGCCGCTGAATCCGAAGATCGAGCAGGTGCTCGACATGATCGCGCGCGCAAAGCGCCCTGCGTATCACGATCTGACGCCGCAAGCGGCGCGCGCATCGTATGAGAAGAGCGCGCCGATTCTCGAAGTGCCCTCGGCGCCGATGTTTTCCATCGAGGACATCGATGTGCCGATGCGCGACAGCGCGTCCATACGCGTGCGTCTCTATCATCCCGCCGAGCCGCAATGGGCGAATCCCGCACCCGCGCTCGTCTACTATCACGGCGGCGGTTTCACGGTCGGCAGCGTGAACACGCACGACGCGCTTTGCCGGATGTTTGCGCGCGACGCGCAGTGCGTCGTGATGTCGGTCGACTACCGGCTCGCGCCGGAGCACACATTTCCCACCGCCGTCGACGATGCGTTCGACGCGCTCGAGTGGTTGCACGACAACGCGCCGCTTTACGGCATCGACGCGAGCCGGATCGCCGTCGGCGGCGATAGCGCGGGCGGCACGCTCGCCACCGTGTGCGCCGTGCTCGCGCGCGACGCCGGCATTGCGCTCGTGCTGCAACTGCTGATCTATCCGGGCACCACAGGTCATCAGCAGACGGACTCGCACGAACGTTTGTCGGATGGTTATCTGCTGTCTGGTGACACGATTCAATGGTTCTTCGAGCAGTACGTGCGCGATGCCGACGATCGTCACGACTGGCGTTTCGCGCCGCTCGACGGCACGCGCGGCGCGCCGGGGTTTCACGGCGTGGCACCCGCATGGATCGCGACGGCCGAGTACGACCCGTTGAGCGATGAAGGCGAAGCCTATGCGCACAAGTTGCGGAAGGCGGGCAATGCTGTCGCGTTCAAATGCTACGCGGGCATGATCCACGAGTTCTTCAAGATGGGCGGCTACGTGCCGGATGTAGCCATCGCGCATGCGGACGCGGCGGCGGCATTGCGCGCCGCGTTCGGCGTCGAATGAGCGGGATACAAAGACGCTTCGCTGTCAGGCGATATCGAACGCAAAACTGCGCTCGAAATCCCCGGGACGCACGACACGATGCGAGCCGTTGTCGTCGCTGCGTTCGAGTGTCGAGACGCTCAGCCGTCCGTTCTGCGCCAACACCTGCACGGCCGTGGTGCCGCGCGTGCCGTAATCGGGCGTATCGATAAAGGCCGCCGACAGCGAGCGTTCGCGTTCTAGCGAAATGCCCGTCGCCGGCAGTTCGTCGTCGCGCGCGACGTGCGGGTCGCGCATCAGGCCGATCAGCGTCGCGAGCGGCGGACGGGCTTCGCCGGCGAGCGCCTGGGCAAGCTCGGCGCGCTTGCGCACGAGTTTCGGCCAGGGCGTGTCGAGCACCGCGTTCGAGATGCCGTGCGTGCCCGGCGCAAGCAACGTGGGCTCGGCGGGCGAGCGGTTGCAGTACCACGCGAGTTCGCGCCGCGTCCAGTCACCGACGAGCAGATTGAAGCCGTTGTACATGTCGCCGTCCTGCGCGACCTGCAACAGATAGTCGAGCGGCGCGCCACTTTCGATACCGTGATCGCCCGACAGCCAGTTGCTGACCAGCGTGCCGCGCGTCGGCGCATCGGCGCGCATCTCTTTTGGCGCGCGATAGTTGGTCAGCGCGGCAAAGCGTCCGTCGCGCGTCATGCCGAGCCACGTGCCACCGCCGACCAGATCGCGGCCCGCGAGCAAGCCGGGCGCGTCGTCCCACCAATGCATCGGTTCGGCCGTGCGCTTGAGGAATTCGTCGCGATTCGCTGCGAGCGTGAACAGCAGGCCGTCAGACGCTTCGGGGCGCCAGTCGAACACGATCAGACACATCGGCAGAAGTCTTGGTAACGAGAAGGCGTGGATACGGCAGGAACACGCCGCGCCGGAAATCAGAAAACAAAGGCGCGGCGCGGATGTGGCTGGCGCGTCAGACTTCCGTGGGCAGCGCGTAAGGCAGCGGCAGGAAGGTCAGCGCGGGGCCATCGGCGGCGCCCAGATGCACGCTGCCGTTTTCGAGCGCGGCCAGCTTGATCTCGACGAGGGCATCGACGCCGCCGTCAGGCGCGGCCGCCGTGTTGACGAGCATCCCGCACGGCTGGCCCGGATCGTCCGAATGAAACAGCTCCGCGCCCGGCACGACGCTCTCCGTTTCGCCCGCGACGTTCGCGAGCGACATGCGCCGCTTGATCGTGCCGCGATACTGGCTGCGCGCGACCACTTCCTGGCCCGGATAACAGCCTTTGCGGAAATTGACGCCGCCGAGCACGTCGAAGTTGATCATCTGCGGCACGAATTGCTCGACCACACGCTGCGTGATGCGCGGTTCGCCGGCGCGGATGTCGAGCCAGTCCCACACGGCGGGCGACACGCGGCGCAGTTTGGCTTCGAGCACGGGCAGGCGCGCTTCGACTTCCGCTTTCGGGCCGACCCACACGTAACGCAGGCGGCCTGCCGCATCGGGCACGCGTACTAGCGATCCCGCCGGCCCGTCCACCTTGACGTGCACACCGTCGGGGATCGCGTCGAACACGCCAGACAGCGCGCCTCGCACGTCACCGGCGAGACCGATGGCGAGCGTGTCAGCCGATGCGTCGCTGAGTTTCGCTTTCGCGCGCAGCACGAACATCGACAGGCGTTTTTGCACGGCGGCCTGCACGTCCTTCGACACCAGCATCCGGATCGACTCGCCGCTGCACCATACGAGGAACGACGCCAGCAGCCGGCCTTTCGGCGAGCAGTAGCCGGCAAGGCGTGCCGTCGCGGCGTCGAGGTGCTGCGTGTCGCTGGTGAGCTGCGAATGCAGGAAGGCGGCTGCGTCATCGCCCGTCGCGTCGATCACGCCGAATTGCGGCAGCGGCATGAATGCGCCGCCCGACAGCACGGCGTCGAACTCGTCGCGCGCGGGACGCGGAAACGCGGGAAGTGCGGCAGAAACAGCAGCAGAAGCAGCAGCAGAAGCAGCAGGAGTGGGGACAGCAGTGCCAGGAGCGGTAGCAAGCGGTGCGTTCATGGATTCGGGGAACAGTCAATTCTGACTTTGGCGGAGGCAAGCAAGTATTATATTGGCTTCACCCGAACCACGTTTCCATGTCCCTCCTGAAGAAATGCCTCATCGCCTGCGTCGTGCTCGCGATGCTGCTCGCCGCCGCGGCGTACGGCGCGTACCACTGGGCCACCACGCCCGTTCAACTCGCCACCTCGCAACTCGATGTCACGATCAAGCCGCACAGCAGCCTGCGCAGCGTCACGACGCAACTGAACCGTGGCGGCGTGCCCGTCGAGCCGGAACTGTTCGTGATGATGACGCGCGTACTCGGACTGCAGTCGGCGCTGAAGTCGGGCAACTATGAATTCAAGCAGGGCATCACGCCGTACGACGTGCTGCAGAAGATCGCGCGCGGCGACGTCAACGAGTACGTGGCGACGATCATCGAAGGCTGGACTTTCCGGCACATGCGCGCCGAACTCGATTCGAACCCGGCGCTCAAACACGATACGGCGGGCATGTCGGACGCGGATATCCTGAAGGCGATCGGCGCGCCCGAAACACCGACAGGCAATGGCGAAGGGCTGTTCTTCCCGGATACCTACCTGTTCGACAAGGACACGAGCGACCTCGACGTCTATCGACGCGCGTACCGGCTGATGAAGCTGCGCATCGACGAAGCATGGGCGGCACGCGCACCGGGGCTGCCGTACAAAACGCCGTACGATGCGCTGACCATGGCGTCGATCATCGAAAAGGAAACGGGCAAGGCGTCCGACCGCCCGATGGTCGCGGGCGTGTTCGCGAACCGTCTGCGCGTCGGCATGCCGCTGCAGACCGATCCGACCGTCATCTATGGAATGGGTGAGAGCTATTCGGGCCATCTGCGCAAGAAGGATCTGCAGACGGACACTCCTTACAATACCTACACGCGGATGGGCCTGCCGCCTTCGCCCATCGCGCTGCCGGGCATCGCGTCGCTGCAGGCCGCGCTCAATCCGGCGCAGACCAGCGCGCTGTATTTCGTATCGCGCGGCGACGGCAGCAGCATCTTTTCTGACACGCTCGGCGATCACAACAAGGCCGTCGACAAATACATTCGAGGTCAATGATGGCTCGGGGAAAATTCATCACGTTCGAGGGCATCGACGGTGCGGGCAAGACCACGCATCTCGGCTGGTTCCGTGACCGGCTGGAGCAGAAGCTCGCGGCGACGGGGCGTTCCGTCGTCATGACGCGCGAGCCGGGGGGCACGAAGCTCGGCGAGTCGCTGCGCGACATCCTGCTGCACCAGGCGATGGACCTCGAAACCGAGGCGCTGCTGATGTTCGCCGCGCGCCGCGAGCATCTCGCACAGGTCATCGAGCCGGCGCTCGCGCGCGGCGACTGGGTGCTGTCCGACCGTTTCACCGACGCGACCTTCGCCTATCAGGGCGGCGGACGCGGCCTGCCGCGCGACAAGCTGGAAACGCTCGAGCGCTGGGTGCAGGGCGGTTTCCAGCCGGACATGACCGTGCTGTTCGACGTGCCACCCGAAACGGCGAGCGAGCGGCGCAGCGCGGCGCGCGCGCCGGACCGTTTCGAGAGCGAATCGGATGCGTTTTTCACGCGCACCCGCACCGAATACCTGCGCCGTGCGGAGGAAGCGCCTTATCGATTCGATATCATCGACTCGACGCGCAGCATTGCCGAAATTCAGAAACACCTTGAAGATTTGATCATATCTCTTTGAATTAATGTTGATATAAGCTCGCCCTATAACAACGGACAATGCTCGGCCGATACATCAAAAAAAATTCTTCAACCTATTGAATCAAAAGACAAACGATGATTTATCCGTGGCAAACCGACGACTGGAACCGCCTGCAGCAGTTGCGCGCCCACTGGCCGCATGCGCTGCTGCTTCACGGGCAGGCCGGCATCGGCAAGCTGCGCTTTGCCCAGCATCTGGCGCAGGGCCTGCTGTGCGAATCGGCGCTGCCGGACGGCCAGCCGTGCGACACCTGCGCCGCGTGCACGTGGTTCAAACAGGGCAATCATCCCGACTACCGGATCGTGCTGCCGGAGGCGCTCGCCGCTGAAGCGGGTTTCACCAGCGCGGCCACCGATGAAAAGGCCGAAAAAGCGAGCGCCGATGCCGACGATGGCGGCAAGAAGACGCGCACGCCCAGCAAGGAAATCAAGATCGAACAGGTGCGGGCGCTGCTGGACTTTTGCGGCGTCGGCTCGCATCGCGGCGGTGCGCGCGTCGTCGTGCTGTATCCCGCCGAGGCGCTGAACGTCGCGGCAGCCAATGCGCTGCTGAAAACGCTCGAGGAACCGCCTGCGGGCGTCGTGTTCCTGATGGTGTCGGCGCGGATCGACCGGTTGCTGCCGACCATCATCAGCCGCTGCCGTCAGTGGCCGATGACGACGCCGTCGCCTCAGGCTGCTACCGCGTGGCTCGCGCAACAAGGCGTGGCCGATGCGCCGGGCCTGCTCGCGGAAGCAGGCGGCGCGCCGCTCGCCGCGCTGGCGCTCGCCAGCGACGAAAACCGTCCGCTGCGCGACTGGACGCTGAAGCAACTGGCGGCCGGCGCCAACTGCGACGCGTTCGCGTGCGGCGAAACCTTGCAGAAGCTGCCTGTGCCGCTCGTGCTCGGCTGGCTGCAGCGCTGGATGTACGATCTGCTCGCCCAGTCCACCGTGGGCGCAGCGGGCACGCCGCGCTACTTCCCGGCGGCGTCGGCGGCGCTCTCGCGTTGCGCGTCGCAGGCCGACGCGAACGGTTTCGCGCGCTTCATGCGGACGGTTACGCGGCAACGCGCGGTCGAAAACCATCCGCTCAACGCGCGACTCGTGTTCGAAGAACTGTTTCTCGGCTACCGCGACCTGTTCGTCCAGTAGCCCCAATCCGTTCGCAGCGCGCGAAGCACACCCGTCTTTAGTTCATTCCTATCAACGACATCGACATGACTCTTCAATACCGCGACGCTACGCTCGACGATCTGCCCGCCATCGTCGCCATCTACAACTCGACCGTGCCGTCTCGGCAGGTTACGGCCGATCTGGAGCCGGTAAGCATCGACAGCCGCCGCGCGTGGTTCGAGGCGCACGGTCCTGAGAAGCGTCCGTTATGGGTGGTCGAGGATCAGGGTCGGGTGATCGCGTGGCTGAGTTTTTCTGATTTCTACGGGCGCCCGGCCTATCAGCGCACGTCCGAAGTCAGCATTTATCTGGATGAAGCCGCGCGCGGCAAGGGTCTTGGCAAGAAACTGCTGGCAGCGGCGCTGGAAGCCGCGCCGAAACTGGGTATCGACACGGTGCTAGGCTTTGTATTCGGCCACAATGAGCCCAGCGTGCGACTGTTCCAGGCATTCGGCTTCGCGGCATGGGGCACGTTGCCGCGCGTCGCGGTGCTGGATGGCGTCGAGCGCGATCTGGTCATCCTCGGCAAGCGTCTGGACGGCGCGCAGTAAGCCGCCCAACAGGCACGCCTCAATCATCACCGGATTTTTCGCAGGACTTCACCATGTTTGTCGACTCCCACTGTCATATCAACTTCGAAGGACTCGGCGACCGTCTGCCGCAAGTGCTGGAAAACATGCGCTCGCATTCGGTGACGCACGCGCTGTGCGTGTCCGTCGACTTCGAAACGCTGCCGTCCGTGCTGGACATCGCGCGTTCGTACGACAACGTGTATGCGTCGGTAGGCGTCCACCCGGACCACGAGGATGCGCAGGAGCCGACGGTCGCCGAACTGGTCGAACTGGCGCAGCATCCGAAGGTGGTCGCGATCGGCGAGACGGGGCTCGACTATTACCGCCTCGAAGGCCGTTCGATCGACGACATGGAGTGGCAGCGCGAGCGCTTTCGCGTGCATATCCGCGCCGCGCACCAGACAGGCAAGCCGCTGATCGTGCATACGCGGGCGTCGTCGGCCGACACGCTGCGGATCATGGCCGAGGAGCGCGCAAACGTGCCGGGCGGCGTGATGCACTGCTTCACGGAGCCTTGGGCCGTCGCCGAGCAGGCGCTCGCGCAGAATTTCCACATTTCGCTGTCGGGTATCGTCACGTTCAAGAGCGCGACGGACGTGCAGGACGTCGCGCGCCGCGTGCCGCTCGAGCGTCTGCTGATCGAAACCGACTCGCCGTACCTCGCGCCCGTGCCGTATCGCGGCAAGCCGAATGAACCTGCGTACGTCAGTTATGTCGGACGCTTCATCGCGCAGCAGCGCGAGATGCCTGACGAAGCACTCGCAGCAGCGACCAGCGAGAACTTTTTCCGGCTGTTCAAGATTCCGGCGCCGGCAGGCGTTTGAAGTGAAAAATACGTAGTATCAATAGGATAGGGAATTCTCCTAAAGCAATACATGAAAAATTATCTGACTGAGAGCTACCATGGCGCCGTTCCCGCCCGCGCAGTTGGCCTGCGCCGTGGCCTGGCGAAACTGACGCTGGCAGCGGGGGTCGCGCTCGCGACGCTCGGCGCGCTGCCGGCGCACGCCGCACCCGCCGACACGATGATCAAGGCCGTCAAGTTCGACGACGTGAAGGAAGTGAAGAAGCAGCTGGCGAACGGCATGGACCCGAACATGGCCGACAACCAGGGCATCCCGCTGCTCGTGATCGCGGCCCGCGAAAAGTCGGACAAGGTGGTCGCCGCGCTCATCGAGAATCCGAAGACGGACATCGAGATTCTCGACAAGGCAGGCGAAAACGCGATGATGATGGCCGCGCTGAACGGCGACATCGACATCGTGAAACAGCTAATCGCCAAGGACGCGGAAGTCAACAAGAAGGGCTGGGCGCCGTTGCACTACGCGGCGGCGAACGGCAACGACGACATCGTCAAGCTGCTGCTCGATCATGACGCGTACATCGACGCCGGCTCGCCGAACGGCACCACGCCGCTGATGATGGCCGCGCGCGGCGGACATGTTTCGACTGTGAAGTTGCTGCTCGACAGCGGCGCGGACCTCAACGTGAAAAACCAGCTCGGCCTGACGGCGCTCGATTTCGCGAAGCAGTACAAGGAGCCCGATGTCGTCGAAGGGCTGACGGCACGCCTCCAGCAAATGCAGAAACAGACCCCGCAGGCGCCCCAGTAACGCCGCAAAACAGTGCAAAATAGTAGCTTGGGCGCGGGTCACCACGCGCCCGAATTGCAGCCGGGACGGGTGGCCAAAACCGCGCGGCACAGACCGCCGGACACCGTTTAGTACCGGGCTCACACCAGGAAGGAAAAAACATGCTGCGGGTTTTGATTTGCGCCAGCGCGCTCGCTGTGCCGTTGACGGCTGCCGCGTTTACGGGGGGCGACCTCAACAAGCTGTGCACGAAGACCGACGTTGCGTCGCGTAGCGCGTGTGCAGCCTATATCGAAGGCGCCGCGGACGGCGTGTTCAACACGATCGACGCGATCGGCGGGACGACGGGCCCGCGCGTCGGCCAGTATTTTTGCCTGCCGCCCGAAGCGCGCTCGCAACAGCTGACGGACGCCGTGCGCAAGTACATCGCCGACAATCCGAACGTGGCGGGTTACAACGCCAGCACGGCCGTCTCGCTGGGACTCGGCAAGGCATTCCCCTGCAAGTCGGGTAGCTGAGCGGCGCTTCGGCTCGTTCGTTGCGGTTCATGTCGACGCGCGCCGTGCTCGCTGCACCGCGCGCGTTTTCTGCTTTTTCCCGCTTTAGACGCGTTGTAGACACGGTTCCAGACCGGTCGTTTGGCCTATGCCGTCCGGACCCGCACAAATGTGCAACTGATCCGGTGCAACCGCGGTCGAACCAGCACTGAACAATGCGCGCCGGCCACGTCAGACCGGCCGCGCGAAACCAGAGCGGAGGGACAGCAACATGGGCCGACTGATCGTCGTGTCGAATCGCGTGGCAACCCCCACGGAGACCAAAGGCTCCGCGGGCGGGCTCGCGGTCGGTGTATTCGGCGCGCTGAAGGACGCAGGCGGCGTGTGGTTCGGGTGGAGCGGCGACGTCGTCAGCGAAACGGTTGCGAACGCCGGGCCGACGCTCGACGTGGACGGCACCGTGACCTTCGCGACCACGGGCCTCACGCGCAAGGACTACGACCAGTACTACCGCGGCTTCTCGAACGCGACGCTGTGGCCCGTGTTCCACTATCGCAACGACCTCGCGCGTTACGAGCGCGAAGAATACGCGGGCTATCGCCGCGTCAACGCGTGGCTGGCGCACAAGCTGATCAAGCTGCTGAAGCCGGACGACATCATCTGGGTGCATGACTATCACCTGATTCCGTTCGCCGAGGCGTTGCGCTCGGAGGGCGTCAAGAACCGCATCGGCTTCTTCCTGCACATTCCGTTTCCGTCGCCGCAGATTCTGCTGAACATCCCACCGCACGAAGAGTTGGTGAAGTCGCTCTGCTGCTATGACCTGATTGGTTTTCAGACCGACAACGACGAACTCGCTTTTCACGACTATCTGCGCCGCCACGCGCGCGGTACGGTGTCGAGCGATGGCCACGCGGAGGCATTCGGGCGGCAACTGCGCACGGGCGTCTACCGGATCGGCGTGTTTCCCGACGACATCGCCGAACAGGCGAAGCGGTACGAGAGCCGTCAGCATGTGCTCGATCTGAAGCAGAGTCTCGAAGGGCGCAAGCTGATCATGAGCGTCGACCGGCTCGATTATTCGAAAGGGCTGGTCGAGCGCTTTCGCGCGTTCGAAGCATTGCTGGAGCGTTCGCCCGAATGGCGCGGCAACGTCACGCTCGTGCAGATCGCGCCGCCCACGCGCTCCGACGTCACGACCTACCAGGATATCCGCCAGCAGCTCGAATACGAAGCAGGGCGCATCAACGGAAAATACTCAGGTCTCGACTACACACCAATCCGCTATCTGAACCAGCAGTACGACCGCTGGAAGCTGATGTCGCTGTTCCGCGAATCGCAGGTCGGGTTCGTCACGCCTTTGCACGATGGAATGAACCTCGTCGCAAAGGAATATGTCGCGGCCCAGAATCCGGACGATCCCGGCGTGCTGGTGCTGTCGATGTTCGCGGGCGCGGCGGCCGAACTGGAAGGCGCGTTGATTGTGAATCCTCATGATTCGCTCGGCATGTGCGACGCGTTGCAGCGCGCGCTCGCGATGCCGCTCGACGAGCGCAAGCGGCGTCACGAGATAGATATGCAGGCACTGCGCAAAAATGATCTCGGCGTGTGGCGCGATTCGTTCCTGCGCGATCTGCGCAGCGTTCCCACACCTGCGCCGTTGCCGGATAGCGTGTCCGAAGGGCGGGCACCGGCAAAGAAGGCGGGGCGCGGCTGATGCGGCGTGGGCGTTCCTTCGAAATCCAGAGCAATCCTGTCTTGTCCGATTTATCCGGTCTACGCGCGGAGCCCGAATGCTGACGACGCTCGCCATCGCCAACTATCGCTCGCTGCGCGATCTGATCGTGCCGCTCGCGCGTCTGAATGTGATTACGGGCGCGAACGGCAGCGGCAAGTCGAGCGTGTATCGCGCGTTGCGGCTGCTGGCCGTGACGGCGCGCGGCGGCGTCATCCCGTCGCTGGCGCGCGAGGGCGGACTGCAATCCACGCTATGGGCAGGCCCCGAGCGCTTTTCCCGCGCGATGCTGGCGGGCGACACGCCTGTGCAGGGCACGCGCCGTAGCGAGCCCGTCAATCTGCGGCTCGGTTTTGCGGGCGACGAATTCGGCTATGCAATCGATCTCGGCCTACCCATTCCGGGCGAAACGCAGTTCGGACTCGACCCTGTCATCAAGCGCGAATGCATCTGGAGCGGTCCCGTGTTGCGTCCGTCGGCGCTGCTGGTCGACCGGCATGGCGCGGCGATCCGCACGCGTGACGACGACGGCGAATGGCAGACCATTCCGCACACCGTCGCCAGTTTCGACAGCATGATGACGGAATTTTCCGACCCGCGTAGCGCCCCGGAGATGATCTCGGTGCGAGAGCAGATCCGTTCCTGGCGCTTCTACGATCATTTCAGAACGGATGCCGAGTCGCCCGTGCGGCTGCCGCAAATCGGCACGCATACGCCCGTGCTCGGCGACGACGGCGCGGACCTGGCCGCCGCGCTGCAGACGATCCGCGAAATCGGCGACGCGGCCGCGCTCGATGCCGCGATCGACGACGCTTTTCCCGGCTCGCGCGTGGCGATCACCAATATCGAGGGACGCTTCGAGGTGACGATGCTGCAGCAGGGCCTGCTGCGCGCGCTGAAGGGCGCCGAATTGTCGGACGGCACGCTGCGCTACCTGTTGCTCGTCGCCGCGCTGCTCACGCCGCGGCCGCCTGCGCTCCTGGTGCTGAACGAGCCGGAGACCAGCCTGCATCCCGATCTGCTGCCGGCGCTCGCCCGGCTGATCGCGCGGGCGTCATTGCGTTCGCAGGTTATTGTCGTGTCGCATGCGGCGCGCCTCATCGCGGCGTTGGAACGCGAGGACGGCAGCGAATCCGTCGTGCTCGAAAAGCAGTTGGGCGCGACGCGCATCGCCGACGCCGAGTCGCGCGATCTGCCCGCATGGAAGTGGCCCGCCCGCTAGCGCAATGTGACGCGAAGCCCAGCCACCCGCAAGGCGAAGCGCTTCGTATGCGGCAGCAAATCGCGAGAAAGGGCAAGAAGGGATTGCCCGCTGCGAGTGTTTCCCGACTGTAACAGCGTAATGCAATTGAAATTCCTTCGGCGTTTCGGCGGACACCGGGCAATAATCGTTGCATAGGACACGAGCGGCCCGATGGTCGTGTCTTTTACAGAGCCTAGAAGCGTTGCGCAGCCGTCGTTCGGATGTCGTCCAGACGCCGCGTACGGATAAACCCGAGATTGCGCCACAACGCGCATGAAATCGCCGAAGCACGTTTGATCGGGTGCCTGCCTGCTGTCATACTCGTTCGCCACCGCTCGCTGCAGCCGCTTCCATGCGGCCCCTGGAGACACAGATGAGAATTGCGCAGATCGCTCCTTTGACCGAATCGGTGCCGCCGAAGCTGTATGGCGGGACCGAGCGCGTCGTGTCGTACATCACCGAGGCGCTGGTCGACCTGGGCCATGACGTGACGCTCTTCGCAAGCGGGGATTCCGTCACGCGCGCGAAGCTCGAGCCCGTATGGCCGCGCGCGCTGCGGCTCGACCCTGGCATTCGCGACCGCATTGCGCCGCACATGCTGCTGATGGAACTGGTGCGCCGTCAGGCCGAAGAATTCGACGTGCTCCATTTTCACATGGACTACTACTCGTTTTCGGTGTTCAAGCGCCAGGACACGCCGTTCGTCACGACCTTGCACGGGCGTCTCGATCTGCCCGAGCAGCAGCCGGTGTTCGATACGTTCAACACCGCGCCCGTGATCTCCATCTCGAACTCGCAGCGTCATCCGCTGCCGCAGGCGCGCTGGCTCAGCACCGTCTATCACGGCCTGCCCGAAACGCTCTACACGCCGCAGCCCGTCGAGCAGAAGTACCTTGCGTTTCTTGGCCGCATTTCGCCGGAAAAACGCGTCGATACGGCGATCCGCATCGCGGGCCGCTGTGGCATCCCCATCCGCATCGCCGCGAAGGTCGATTCCGCCGACGCCGAATACTTCGAGCGCGACATCAAGCCCTTGCTGGATCTGCCGTATGTGGAGTACATCGGCGAGATCGCCGATCATCAGAAGGCCGAGTTTCTGTCGGGCGCGCATGCGCTGCTGTTTCCGATCGACTGGCCGGAGCCGTTCGGCCTCGTGATGATCGAAGCGATGGCATGCGGCACGCCTGTCATCGCATTCAATCGTGGCTCGGTGCCCGAAGTGATCGACGACGGCGTGTCGGGTTTCATCGTCGAGGACGAGATCGGCGCGGTGGCCGCCGTCAACCGTCTGCATAAGCTCCCGCGCGCGGGCGTGCGCCAGCGTTTCGAAGAGCGCTTCACATCGCACCGGATGGCGCAGCAATACGTGGACGCGTATCAGTCGGTGATCCGCGCGCAGAAGCGTTCGCGTTTCAAGGTGATCGACGCGTCTTCGTCCACCTGAAGCCACGCGGCAAAACTGTATAAAGAAAGGGCGACGCAATCTGACGATTGCGTCGCCCTTGGTCATTCACCCGTCATTCAGCGTGTTCGTCACATCTGCCGTCAATGGGCGAGGGCGGCGTTGCCGCGCCCCCGCCATCGACGACCTGCCGGAACCGCAAGGCGGACTCGCGTCCGCGTCCCGTAGCGCTGCGGCGCGGTGGCCTGCATCGAGGCCGCCATGCCGTCAGATCTTGAGCTTCGACACCTTCGTGCCCGCCAGCGACACATCGGCCATCAGGCCAGCGTTCGTCAGGATGAACACCTCGACGGGCGCGGTAGCCGTGGTCGTATCGACGGCGCCGTTCGCGCCCATCTTGACGAGCGCGACGGACGCATCGGCGCCGACCGACCAGCCGTCGGAGCTGCGGAATTTGTCGAGCGCGTCCTGCGTCATGAACAGGAAGATGATCGCCTTCGACTGCGCGCCGGCCTGCAGACCGAACGATCCCGAGATCGTGCTGTAGTAGCCGGCCGTGGCGCCGCCTACGCGCAGCGAGCCTTCGCCATACTGCCCGCCGACCACGAAGCCGACCTGCAGCACCGACGGGAAAACGAGGATGCCGCGCGCCTTCGCAACCAGCTCGCGCGAGCCTTGAACCGTCGTGTACAGACGGGACATGGTGCCGTCGACGCTAGCGTCGATCGACTGTCGCTTCGACATGTCCGTAGCGGCAGACTCCCCGCTGCTCTTGGTGGTGGTGCAGCCGGCCAGTGCAAGGGTTCCGAAAGCAAGCGCGGCGGTACTCTTCAGCATGAAGTTTCGTCTTTGCATCGTTTTTCTCCATCGTGGTTCCGGGGTGCAGCCTCAGTTCACGCGGGTTGCCTGTTTAGTTATATCACACCAACCCGTAATGCAAGGGTTCTGGGGACACCGCGCAAACCCTTGTGTGACGGGCGCTCCGCCGATCGTCAGCGATCTGTTGGGTAATTCTGGCCGGTCGGTTGCGCGGGTGGGAAGCCTGTCCGGGTGCTGTCCGGCGCGCGCGCGCGGAGACGGCAATGCGCGTCGTCCGGCCGGATTCGAGCCGCCAGAGCCTCCGCCGAAAGCAGTCGTATTTACCGGTTTTGCGCTGCGTCAAAACTCGCTGTAAGCGAACGGAAAGTGTTGCGGGAAAGCCGCAGCGGCGCATCGGCCGGACACGTATGCCGTACGCGAACTCGCGGGCGACGCCTGGCAGCGCGAGCACACTCGCCGAGCGCTAATGATTCGCCGGACTCTTGTTGACGGGCGGCCGCCTCAACGCGCGGCGCACCATGCCGATGATGAAGCCGATCGCGAAAATAGTTGCGGCGGGCACGACCCAGTAGCCGACGAACGCATGCCACAGATAGCCGGCCAAGGTGCTTTTGCGGATCGCGTACTCGTTGATCGCGTCCTGCTGACGTGGCGCGTTCGCGCTCAGCACGTCGGCGGGGCATCCAGCCTCGCGCGCGACGTCGGGCGTGCCGTGGCAGCGCGCGGCAGCGCCTGCGGCGCGTTGCGCGTCGGTCAGCTGCCAGGTGGTCAGCGCGTTGTTCAGGTCGACCCGGTTATAGGCCATCTCCTCCTGAATCTCGCGCACGGCGACGATCGCCACGGGCACGGCCCAGAATACGATCACCACCAGCCAGCGACGCAACCAGCGATTCTTGTGTCTCCCAACCATCCTTGCCTCCGTGCGATGCGCTTGCGGCATCAACGACAAGCTGGCGGCCCGTGGGACTTGTTTTGTGTGGGGCATGGGCCGTCTGTGCCGCCATCATAGAAGAAAACGGCCGGAGAAGTGCAGGGTGTGATGACGCGAATGCACGGCTTGTGTGTGCCATGTCGCAGGCGGGATGGAAAGCGCATGCGCGATGCTTCAGCTTCGACACGACCCGGCCGCTGCACGATCACGACGCCCAAAAGAAAAGCGGCGTCCGCACTGGACGCCGCCCGTCGATACCGCATCCCGCGCCGCGCGAACTTGCATGACGCGCCGCGCAGTCAAACGCAAGCCGGATCTCAGCCCTTGTTGCTCAGGCAGGTGCTCATGAATGCCTTGCGGTCGTCGCCTTTCTTGTCGGCTGCCTGCTTATTGCACATCTTCATCTTGTCCTGCTGCGTCATCGGTCCCGACGCGGCCGCCGCCGGCGCTGCCGACAGACAGCTCTTCATGAACGCCTTGCGTTCGTCTCCCTTCTTGTCGCCTGCCTGCTTGTTGCAGTCGGTCATTTTCGATTGCTGGCTGTTCGCGGCGAAAGCAGGCGACGCGAGCAGACCCGTCAGGGCGAGGGCAGCGAGAGCGGCTTGGATCTTCATGGGACACTCCATCACGGGTTGTGAATGTTGTTGGTTATCGCGAGACGGGCATCGAGCCGGGGCGGGCAGCCTCGGGCAGATAGCTTTCGCTGTGATCGCCGTCACCATTGCTAGGCATGGTGCTGTCAGAACGAGCGGACAATACAAATGGTTGACGCACGCCCCGTTAAGACTGCACAGGTCTTTCCCTAAGATCGCTTACCCTGAACGCCCGAAACGTTATGCTTGAGTCGTTACTGTCATCGCCATCCAGGAGTTTTCGCCATGCACTATCTACTGATCTACGATGTGTCGCCGGACTATCTTGAGCGTCGCGCGGAGTTTCGCGGCGCGCATCTGAAGCTCGCCTGGGCGGCCGCCGAACGCGGCGAACTGCATCTCGGCGGTGCACTCGCCGATCCCGTCGATACAGCCGTGCTGCTCTTCGAAGGCGATTCGCCCGCCGTCGCCGAATCGTTCGCGCAAGCCGACCCGTATGTGCTCAACGGACTCGTCACGAAATGGCGCGTGCGGCCGTGGACCACTGTGGTCGGCGAACGTGCGGCGACTCCCGTGCGCTGAACCCCACATCGACACATTGCACTATCTGTTGCATGCAGCGGCAACGATGCATCACAAATAAAAACGCCGCTGCACGCCCACACCTTATGCGTCGCACATCAACGCGAATGTAACCGCGTCAATTCTGTTGTGCGCCGTCCACGCGACACGCGTTCGTCATCGCAACGACGCGGGCATGGGCGCGCTGTGTCCCGCTGCTCGCGCAATGTTCGAAGCGTTGCAACCGACGTCATTTCTGTGACAGTCATGAACTAAACGACGCAGCAAAAAGGACAAGTTTGTTTCTATCCGTAACACTTGTCTCCGTCATATTCAGACAAACCCTAGCAATGGTATGCTTCGTGCACAAATTCTCCCATGCACGAGTGAGACCACGTTTTGTGCGTCGTCCCGGTGAATCAGCGCACTATCGATGTGCTTTTCTCAATCCCGGCGCACGAACGTATAAGCATATTGTGCAACCGAGGACCCGACGCGAACCGCCAGAATGAAGTTCGTGCGAGCCCAACGCCGCAGCCGGGCCAGGCTGCGTGGAGAACTCAATGTTTTTCGATGAGCTAAGCAATGACGAATGGGCGCAGGTATCCGCGCTTGTTTCCGACGAGCCAGCCGTCCGCCTGAACCGACGCGGACGGCCCCGCGCCGAACCCCGTATCGTGGCCAATGCCGTTCTGTGGATATTGACGACGGGTGAACCGTGGTCGAAGCTTCCCGGCCGCTATCCGTCAGGCCCTACGTGCCGCCGCCGCTTCGAGGAGTGGCAAGCCGATGGCACGCTGGCAGAAGTGATCCGTCTGTTGACGTTGAATGGCCGCGCGTTCGCGTACATTCCCGAACCGACGCCGCCCGCTGCGCCGAAGCCGGCGCCTGTGGTCGAAGCGCCGAAGCCGCGCGACGAACTCGCGCGCGGCGTGTTCTGGAAGAGTCCGGAGACGTGGCAAGCGTCGCCTGCTGAGTCGGGCGTGCCGAACGGCGCGCCTTCCGGCTGGCGCGCGCTCGCGCCGATGGCCGACATCACGCGTCAGCTGGCGGGCTCGGCTGCCGTCGAGACGGGCTTCGTCGAGGCGCCGCGAGCAAACGCCGTGGGCGCTTTGGCCGCTGCGAGCGCGCTCGATGCCGGTGTCGTCTTCGACGACGCGCCGCGTGCCGATGCGCTCGCCGTTATCGTCGACTCTCATGTCGCGTCGGTGCAAGCCGACGCGCAGAGGGAAGACGCGTCCACCGCGAGCGCTTCGGCGGATACCACGGCGGATAGCCAGCACACGCCGCTGTGGATGAGCCTCACGGCGCCGCGCGGCCTGCAGGTCGCCGACCGCCAGGGCTATACGATTTATGTCGAGGCGGAGCAGGTGCCCAACGCATTCCGTGCGTGGGCCGAGATCATGAAGGACGGCAAGCGCGTCGAGCGCTCCGGCCTGATCGGTCCGCGTTTCGCCGACGTCGACGCGGCGCACCGTTTTGCGCTCGACTGGGCGCGGCAATGGATCGACCGCGAATGCCGTACGCAGGAAGTGGCGGCAGGCGTGCACGCGAGTCCGTCGAGCGTGGGTCTGCTCACGCCGAAGGTCGCCGCACGGCCCGTCACGCGCGCCATGCCCGAGCTCACGCCGACGCCTGCGCTCGCCGCCGCAAACGTTAGCGGCGCGGCGGGCAATCCGCATCTGCCGCAGCATCTGAATCCGCGTCTGATGCCGCTGCGCCGTTATCCGTCCGAAGTCGCCAAGGACAAAACGGGTGAACGCTACCCGTTGCCGTTGAATCTGCTTTCGCACGCAGGATGACGACGATGGCGTAGGTACGCCATCGTTTGACTCCGGGCTGGAACCGGTTACCTGGGCAGGCGCGCAGCGGGCGGGCGCGTCGTTGCTGTCTCGTCGTTCATTTCGTCTTCGTTGTCGTGCGGAGCGGTGCTTCACGCATCGCGCGCTTTCACTTCGCCAATTCAATCTGAAGCATCAGCAAACACGTAGCGGCAGAGACGGGCGCAATCATCCGCGTCCGTCTCTGCCGCGTTCGTTATCGACGTGCCCGACGTGGGTTAGCGCCGGCCGTACGTGTCGTCGAAACGCACGATATCGTCTTCGCCGAGATACGAGCCCGATTGCACTTCGATGATTTCGAGCGGCATCTTGCCCGGATTTTCGAGACGATGCGTCACGCCGAGCGGGATATACGCCGATTCGTTTTCCGACACGATGAAGCGCTCTTCGCCGCGCGTGACGAGCGCCGTGCCGCGCACGACGATCCAGTGTTCGGCGCGATGATGGTGCATCTGCAGCGACAGTTGCGCGCCCGGCTTCACGACGATGCGCTTCACCTGGAAGCGCTCGCCCGTGTCGACGGAATCGTAATGGCCCCACGGGCGATGCACCTTGCGATGGTTCACGGCTTCCGCGCCGTGTGCTTCGCGGATGCGGCCCACCACCTTCTTCACGTCCTGCACGCGGCTCTTGTCGGCGACGAGAATCGCGTCGTCGGTTTCGACGACGACGAGATCATGTGTGCCGACGCAGGCGATCAGGCGGCCTTCGGAATGCGCGAAGGTCGAGCCGGCGCCTTCGAACATCACGTTGCCACGGCCGACGTTGTCTTCGCTGTCTTTCGGCAGGATGTCCCAGATCGCGTCCCACGAGCCGACGTCGGACCAGCCGGCGTCGAGCGGCACGACCACGCCCGTGCACACCGACGTGTCGCCGCCGAGGCGTTCCATCACCGCGTAGTCGATCGAATTGGACGGGCAAGCGCCGAACGCGTCGCGCTGCACGCGGAAGAAGTCGCCGTCGGTGGTGCCTTGCGCATGCGCGGCTTCGCAGGCCTCGTAAATGGCCGGCTGGAAGTGGCGCACGGCCTTGATCCACGTCGACGCACGCAGAATGAAGATGCCGCTGTTCCACCAATACTCTTTCGATTCGACGTAACGCTGTGCGAGTTCGATATGCGGCTTTTCGACGAAGCGGTCGAGTTGATGCGCGTCGATCACACGCTCGCTCGCCGTTTCGACTGCGGGCAGCGAAGCGCCGATGCGAATATAGCCGTAGCCCGTTTCGGCGCGCGACGGCACGATGCCCATCGTCACGATCTGGCCGTTTGCCGCGTGCTGCACGCCCGCCGCAACGGCGGCGTGAAAACCTTCGCTGTCCGTCACCGCGTGATCGGCGGGCATCACGACCATGATGCCGTCCTGGTCCTCGGCAAGCACGGAAAGCGCGGCGATGGTCAAGGCGGGTGCAGTGTCGCGCGCGCAAGGCTCGAGAATCAGGCGGCTCTGCTTGCCGCTTACGCGCAATTGCTCGGCCGTCGTGAAGCGATGTTCTTCGTTGCAGACAACGACCAGTTGCTCGGCGACGGGATAACCGGCATCGAGCCCATCGAGCCGTTGCGTCGTCGATTGCAGCAGCGAGTCTGCGCCTAGCAGGCCGATCAGCTGTTTCGGATGCTGTTCGCGCGACATCGGCCACAGCCGTGTGCCCGAGCCGCCAGCCAGTATCACGGGATGAACCTTGAGCTTGACGTTGAGCCGGGTTTGATTCGCCTGTCGATTGTCGACGGCTGACGCCGTAGCAGTCATGGTGATAACTCCTCGAAGCGGGGTGAATGCCTTCGTTTTTATCACGTCGTAATGCGTCAATAAATCGATGTTGAATTTCTGGCGAATAATTCCAATGCAAAATGCTCGACATGCATTAACGAATAATTTCGCAATAACATAAAAATAGAAAATAAATTATGTAAAAATTGACACGACACAATTCGCGCCGTCGAAATGCGGAGCCTGACCGGCGCGCGTACGGCATCAGCTGACAGTGCAGACGAAAAAAAGCACAGCAAAGGAGGTGTGGGTGGCGCCAAGTGCGGGCTGAATACGCATAATTCGGCAAATGTTACCGAATAAAAGCAGAAAAAATAGCGTAAATCGTGCCGATACATTTTGAGATTTTTTGCCGCCTTGCACCGGGAATTTTAATGCCGCTTTATCTAGCCTTGTACAAGGGTATTCACTCACCGGCTCAATTCATCCGCATTCGGATCGCTAGCAAAACCGCAATGCACCGAATGCGAAGCGAATTGCTTTTCGCGCGTTGCTTTTCCATTTGCAAAACGCGAAGCCGTTTGTGAATTTCCCGACAACCCGGCGCGCGATTCACGCAGCGCGCTTTTCAACGGATCGCGGATAGAACTTGATTGAACTGACAGACAAGGCGAGGGGCAGCAGATGCTGAGCGTTCTATCGAGAATCATCGACATCGGCATGGTCGCGCTCGGCGCGCTGATTGCGGCTGCCATGCACGCAGGGCGTTTCGTATGGCTCGACGACATGCAAAGCGTGTCGCTGGCGTTCGACTGCCTGCTCGTGATCCTGTTCTTTCCGGCCCTCGGCATCTATCAGTCGTGGCGCGGCAAGCCGCTGTACGACCTGTTGTGGCGCGTGTCGATGGGCTGGATGATGGTCGAGGTGACGGGCATCCTGATGAGCTTCAGCCTGCACCGTTCGGACATGCTGTCGCGCCTGTGGCTCGCATACTGGGCCGGCGCGAGCGTGGTGCTGCTGATCGTCACGAAGGCGCTCGTGCACGCCGTGCTGCGCGGCCTGCGTCGCGAGGGCTACAACCAGAAGAGGGTGGCGATCGTCGGTGGCGCGCCGTACGGCAAGTTTCTGATCGAGCAGATGCGCAGCCGTCCCGAAGCCGGCTTCAGCCCCGTGCTCGTCTATGACGAAAACGATAACCGCAGCCACTACGAAGACATCGACGAGCCGGAAACGATCGAAGGCGTGCCCGTGCAGCGCGACTACGCGGCGATGATCGACGAGATGCGCCGCCGCTCGGTGCGCGAGCTGTGGATGGCGCTGCCGATGTCGAAAGAGAAGATCATCCATCGTTTCGTGATGGAGTTCCGCAACGACTTCGTGAACATCCGCTTCATCCCTGATGTGCGCAGCCTGACGCTGCTCAACCAGCCGATGGTCGATCTGCTCGGCGTGCCCGCTATCAATCTCGCCGCGTCGCCGATCACTGACCTGCGCGTGTTGCCCAAGCGGATCTTCGACCGCCTGTTCGCGCTCGCCGCGCTCACCGCGCTCGCGCCGCTGCTGCTCGCGATCGCCGTGGCCGTGAAGGTGTCGTCGCCGGGCCCGGTGTTTTTTCGGCAACGGCGCAAGGGCATCGACGGACGCGAATTCGAGATCTTCAAATTCCGTTCGATGAAGGTCCACAAGGAAGAGTCGGGCAAGATCACCCAGGCCACGCGCCGCGATCCGCGCATTACGCCCGTCGGCGCGTTCCTGCGCCGCACGAGCCTCGACGAACTGCCGCAGTTCATCAACGTGCTGCGCGGCGAGATGTCGGTGGTCGGTCCGCGTCCGCATGCGCTCGAACACGACGACATCTACAAGGATCTGGTGAAGGGCTACATGCACCGCTACCGGATCAAGCCTGGCATCACCGGCTGGGCACAGATCAACGGCTATCGCGGCGAAACCGACCGCATCGAAAAGATGATGGGCCGCGTGAAGCTCGATCTGTACTACATGCAGCACTGGAGCTTCTGGCTCGACATCAAGATCGTGGGCCTGACTTTCTGGAAGGGCTTCGTGGGCAGCAACGCGTACTGACGCGCGTGGCGTCCATCGGATAGAACGCCAGGCGTTCTTCATTCACTGAACCATTCAATCTCCGAGGTGTAATTCATGAACCTGACGATCGTTGGAACCGGATACGTGGGCCTCGTGACGGGTGCCTGTCTGGCAGACATCGGGCACGACGTATTCTGCCTCGACGTCGATCAGCGCAAGATCGACGTGCTGAACAACGGCGGTGTGCCGATCCATGAGCCGGGTCTGCTGGAGATCATCGCGCGCAACCGCAAGGCGGGTCGCCTGAAGTTTTCGACGGATATCGAAGCGGCCGTCGCGCATGGCGACATCCAGTTCATCGCCGTCGGTACGCCGCCCGACGAAGACGGCTCGGCCGACCTGCAATACGTGCTGGCCGCGGCGCGCAATATCGGCCGCCATATGAAGGGCTTCAAGGTGATCGTCGACAAGTCGACGGTGCCCGTCGGCACCGCGCGCCGCGTCGCGCAGGCCGTGCAGGACGAACTGAACCAGCGCGGCCTGAAGCAGATGTTCTCCGTCGTCTCGAACCCGGAGTTCCTGAAAGAAGGCGCCGCCGTCGACGATTTCACGCGCCCGGACCGCATCATCCTCGGCTGCGACGACGACGTGCCCGGCGAAAAGGCGCGCGAACTGATGAAGCGCCTGTATGCGCCGTTCAACCGCAATCACGAGCGCACGCTCTACATGGACGTGCGTTCCGCCGAGTTCACGAAATACGCGGCCAACGCGATGCTCGCGACGCGCATCTCGTTCATGAACGACCTCGCGAATCTCGCCGACCGCGTCGGCGCCGATATCGAAGCGGTGCGCCGCGGCATGGGCTCGGACCCGCGTATCGGCTACGACTTCCTGTACGCGGGCTGCGGCTATGGCGGCTCGTGCTTCCCGAAGGACGTGCAGGCGCTGATCCGCACGGGCAGCGAAATGGGCCACAACCTGCGCATTCTCGAAGCCGTCGAAGCCGTCAACGAAACGCAGAAGAAGATCCTCGCGCACAAGATCGTCGCACGTCTGGGCGAGGACCTGTCGGACCGCACGTTCGCCGTCTGGGGTCTCGCATTCAAGCCCAACACCGACGATATGCGCGAAGCGCCGAGCCGCGCGCTGATCGCCGAACTGCTGGCGCGCGGCGCGAAGGTCGTGGCCTATGACCCGGTCGCGATCGACGAGTCGAAGCGCGTGTTCGCGATCGATCTGCAAGGCAAGCCGCAGCATCTGGCGCGCCTCACGTTCGCGGACGAAGAAATGCAGGCAGCCGCGCAGGCCGACGCGCTGGTGATCCTCACCGAGTGGAAGGTCTTCAAGAGCCCGGATTTCGACAGCCTCAAGACGCTGCTGAAAACGCCGCTGATCTTCGACGGCCGCAATCTGTACGAGCCGGACACGATGCGCGAACTCGGCATCGAGTACCACGCGATCGGCCGTCAACCGGCGCAATCCGAAGCCGCTGTCGCTTCGCTTGCCACGGCTGCCGCGCTGTAACCCCTGGCGTCATCGACTGCAAAGAGGCCGCCCATGTTCGCGAACGTCCTGATCGTCTGCCACGCCAACGTGTGCCGCTCGCCCGCCGCCGAGCGACTGTTCAAGTCGCGTCAGGACGCGCGCGGCGCGCAGCCCATCGCGTTTCGCTCGGCGGGCCTGCGCGCGATCGACGGCTACGGCATGGACCCGGTGATGCGGCGTCTGCTCGAAGAACGCGGCGTGGAAAGCGGCACGCATCGCGCACGGCGGCTCGACGGCAAGCTCGTGCGCGATGCCGACCTGATCCTCGTGACCGAACAGCGGCAAGTGAAGGACGTGGAAGCGCTCGATCCCACCTCGCGCGGCAAGGTCTATCCGCTCGGCAAGTGGAACAAGTGGGGAAGCGCCGACGTCGTCGATCCGCATGGACGCGACGAAGGCGCGTATCGCGACAGCCTCGCGCACATCGAACACCTCGTCATGGGATGGCTGGACAAAATATGCTGAAACGAAATATCACGTTATCTATTCTGCTGACGACTTTTCTGTCGGCGTGCGCGACCGCACCGGGGAATTACCTCGACACGTCGCGCCTGAAGGAAGACTCGCAAAACAAGCCGGCTGAGACGTATCCGGTTACGCTGATCGATGCCCAGGTGATCCAGAGGCAGCAGGCGCAAACGGCGGACACGATTGCGAAGCAGGTCCTGCCGCCGCCGGGCCCGTTCGCCGATCCGACGCAGTACGTCTATCACGTCGCGCCGCAGGACATTCTCGGCATCACCGTGTGGGACCACCCGGAACTGACGACGCCGAACGGCAGCACGCTGTCCTCGGGCGGCAACACCACACAGTCGATCGGCGGCGCATTGCAGCAGCCCTACACGCAGGCGCTGCCGGGCCAGGCCGATCCGTACGGACAGACGGTCGCGCCCGACGGCACGATCTATTTCCCGTTTGTCGGCCGCATCCGCGCGGCGGGCCGGACCACGGCGCAGATCCGCGACGAACTCGGCAAGAAGCTGATTCCGTATATCCGCGATCCGCAGGTCGACGTACGCGTGCTGTCGTACCGCAGCCAGAAGGTGCAGGTGACGGGCGACGTGAAGACGCCGGGACCGCTCGCGCTGTCCGACGTGCCGCTCACGCTGGTCGACGCGATCACGCGCTCGGGCGGTTCGTCCGACAACGCCGATCTGCAGCGCGTGCGCCTCACGCGCAAGGGCAAGCTCTATGTGCTCGACGCGAACCGCATGCTCGACAAGGGCGACACCACGCAGAACGTGATGCTCGAACCCGGCGACATCGTCAACGTGCCGGACCGCAGCGACACCCGCATCTTCGTGATGGGCGAAGTGAAGACGCCGATCCCCGTGCCGATGAACAAGGGCGAGCTGACCATCGCCGATGCGCTCACGCAGGCAGGCGGCATTCTCGACACCGACGCGAACCCGCGCCAGATCTACGTGATGCGCGGCATGAAGGACAAGCCGACCACGCCCGACGTGTATCGCCTCGACATGACGCAGCCCGACGCGATCATGCTGTCGTCGCAATTCCAGTTGCAGCCGATGGACGTGGTGTACGTGGGCACGGCCGCCTCGACGACGTTCAACCGCGTGTTGCAGCAGGTCCTGCCGACGGTACAGACGCTGTTCTACCTGAAGCAGCTGACGCGCTGATGTCCTGACGTCTCATTGCAGTTGCAATGCCTGAACCGCTGCCGGCATCCCGGCGCTTCGCATCCGGAACACGAACGGATGCAACGCACCGGATGCCGCCGGCGACCCGACCCGGGTCAACCCTGAGCACTCAAGCGAGTATCCAAGTGAGCACTCAAGCCAATCCCCATCTGGCCATGCAGGCCAGAACCGAAGAAGAGGACGTGGTCCTCGGCCAACTGCTGCAGGTGATCATCGACGACATCTGGTGGCTGATCGGCATCGCCGCGACCATCGTTGCGATTGCCGGCTTCTACTGCTATGTCGCGAAGCCAGTGTATTCGGCCGATGCGCACGTGCGCGTGGAAACGTCGGACAACACGTCGCAAGCGCTCACGCAGACGCAAACGGGCGCAACGATTTCGACGGGCCAATCGACGATCCCCACCGACGCCGAGATCGAAATGATCAAGAGCCGCGGCGTGGTTGCGCCCGTGGTTCACGACATGAAGCTGAACTTCTCGATCGCGCCGAAGACGATTCCCGTGCTCGGCAGCCTCGCTGCGCGTCTCGCGACGCCGGGCCAGCCCGCCAAGCCGTGGCTCGGCCTCGGCTCGTATGCGTGGGGCGGCGAAGTGGCCGATGTCGATTCACTGAACGTGACGCCCGCGCTCGAAGGCCAGAAGCTGATTCTCACGGCGCTCGACAACGAACACTACACACTGATGACGCCCGACGGCCAGTTGCTGTTGCGCGGCCAGGCCGGCGAGCCGGCGCAGGGCGGCGGTGTCACGATGACGGTCAACAAGCTCGTCGCGCGGCCCGGCACGCAGTTCACGGTGATGCGCGCGAACGACCTCGATGCGATCGCTGCGTTCCAGTCGGCCATCAACGTGCAGGAGCAGGGCAAGCAGACGGGTGTGATCTCGATCTCGCTGGAAGACCAGAGCCCCGAGCACGCGGCCGCCGTCGCCAATGCGCTCGCGCAGTCGTATCTGCTGGAGCACATCCGCACCAAGCAGGCCGACGCGAGCCGCATGCTCGACTTCCTGAAGAGCGAAGAACCGCGCCTGAAGTCCGATCTCGAACGCGCGGAAGCCGCGCTGACCGCGTATCAGAGCAAGAGCGGCTCGATCAACGCAAGCGACGAAGCAAAGGTCTATCTGGAAGGCAGCGTGCAGTACGAGCAGCAGATCTCGGCCTTGCGTCTGCAGATTTCGCAGCTGGAACAGCGCTACGGCGACGATCACCCGATGATCAAGGCCGCACAGCAGCAGATGGCCGAACTCCAGGCGCAGCGCACGAAATACGCGGACCGTTTCCGCGATCTGCCTGCTACGGAAGTGAAGGCCGTGCAGTTGCAGCGCGACGCGAAAGTGGCGGAAGACATCTACGTGCTGCTGCTCAACCGTGTGCAGGAACTGTCCGTGCAGAAAGCGGGCACGGGCGGCAACGTGCATATCGTCGACGCCGCGCTGCGTCCCGGTTCGCCCATCAAGCCGAAGAAGGCGCTGATCCTGTCGGCGGCGACGATTCTCGGGCTGATCATCGGCACGGGCTTCGTGTTCCTGCGCCGCAATATGTTCAAGGGCATCGACGACCCCGAAACGGTTGAGCGCACGTTCCATCTGCCTGTCTACGGCCTCGTGCCGCTGTCGTCCGAACAGGCGCTGCTGGAGAACGCCGCCGTGCGCGGCGGCACGCGCCAGCGCGCGGTGCTCGCGAACGCGAAGCCGAAGGACGTGTGCATCGAAAGCCTGCGCAGCCTGCGCACGTCGATGCAGTTCACGCTGCAGGATTCGCGCAACCACATCGTGATGTTCACGGGCCCGCTGCCCGGCGTCGGCAAGAGCTTCCTGACGATCAACCTCGCCGTGCTGCTCGCGCATTCGGGCAAGCGTGTGCTGATGATCGACGGCGACATGCGGCGCGGCGCGCTCGAAAAGCACCTGGGCGGCTCGCAGGACAACGGCCTGTCGGAGTTGCTAAGCGGGCAGATTTCGCTGGAAGAAGCGGTGCGCGCGACGGAAATCGACAACCTGTCGTTCATCTCGTGCGGCCGCCGTCCGCCGAACCCGTCCGAACTGCTGATGTCGCCGCGTCTGCCGCAGTACCTCGAAGGGCTGGGCAAGCGCTACGACGTGATCCTGATCGACACGCCACCCGTGCTGGCCGTGACCGACGCGTCGATCATCGGCGGCTATGCGGGCTCGACGTTCTTCGTCGTGCGCTCGGGCATGCACAGCGAAGGCGAGATCGCCGATGCGTTGAAGCGTCTGCATTCGGCCGGCGTGCACGTGCAGGGCGCGATTTTCAACGCGATGCCGCCGCGCGCGCGCGGCAATTACGACCGCAGCTATGCGGCCGTGCAGGAATACCTGAGCACCTGATGCGCGCGTTGGGTCTTGCCGTGAGGCGAGGCCCATGCGCCGTCAACAAGCCACGGAGAGTACAGGATGAAGATAACGGTACTGGTGCCGACCTATCGCCGCCCGCAGGACCTCGCGCGCTGTCTCGCGGCCTTGCAGAAGCAGGAGCGCGTGCCCGACGAAGTCGTCGTGGTCGCGCGTCCCGATGATGAAGCGACGCACGCGTGCCTCGCCGATCCCCTCGTGGTCGGCGCGTTGCCGCTGAACGTCGCCGCAGTCGAACTGCCGGGCCAGGTGGCCGCGCTCAATCGCGGTCTCGATGCCGCGACGGGCGACGTGATCGCGATCACCGACGACGACGCCGCGCCGCACGCCGACTGGGTGCGCCGCATCGGCGCCGCATTCGAAAGCGATGCGCGCCTCGGCGCGCTCGGCGGGCGCGACTGGGTGCATCAGAAGGGCGGCGTGCTCGACGGCTCACGCTTTCTGGTCGGCAAGATGATGAAGTCGGGCAAGATCATCGGCAATCACCATCTGGGTGTCGGCGAAGCGCGCGAAGTCGATCTGCTCAAGGGCGCGAACATGAGCTACCGGCGCGATGCCGTGCGCACGATCCGCTTCGACGGTCGCTTGCGCGGCGCGGGCGCGCAGGTCCACAACGACATGGCGTTCAGCATGAGCGTGAAGAACGCGGGCTGGAAGCTGGTCTACGATCCGCGCGTTGCCGTCGACCATTACCCCGCCGAACGTTTCGACGAAGACCGCCGCGATGCGCAGTCGCTGACGGCCGTGCGCAATGCCGCGTACAACCTGCATCTGATCCTGCGCGAGCAGCTGCCCGCCGGGCAGCGCGAAATCGCATGGTGGTGGTATGCGCTGGTCGGCACGCGCGTCTATCCGGGCGCGGTGCATGCGCTGCTTGCGCTGACGTCGAAGGGCGCACGCACGAAGCTCGCGCGCTGGCATGCCGTGCGCACGGGCGCACGTGAAGCGCGCCGCGCGTTCGCGCAACAGCCCGGCACGGGCACGGGTACCGGCACGGGGGTGCACGCATGACGACAAAGGTCCACGTGCATCTGTTTTACGGCGCTGATCCGCGTTTCTATCGCCCGGGCGAGAACATCGGCTGCCTGTACGGCTATCACCATGCCGAGTCCGACGAGTTCCAGCTGAGCTATTCGCAGGACGCGAAGGAGAGCAAGCCGGTACGCCTCGTGCGCCGCGCGCTGAAGACGCTGCTCGGCTTCGACCTGATCCACACGCTGCGCAACCGCGACGAGATGTTGCGCTCGGACGTGATCTGGACGCACACCGAACAGGAATGGCTGTCCGCCGCGCTGATGCTGCTGATGAACGGCAAGCGGGACACCCAACCGCTGTTGCTCGCGCAAAGCGTGTGGCTGATCGACAAGTGGCCGAACTATGGGGTTCTGCGCCGCTGGTTTTATCGCAAGCTGATTGGGCGCGCCGATCTGTTGACGACGCTCGCGCGCGATAACGCCGAGTTGTGCCGCGAGTACTTCGGCCGTGAGGCGACGCAGCTTTTCTACGGCCTCAACACGCGCGATTTCCCCGTGCAGCAGCCGAAGGCATGGCAACCGAATACGCCGCTGCGCATCGCGGCCATCGGCAACGATCGCGACCGCGACTGGGAAACGCTGATCAAAGCCGTCGGTAACGATCCGCGCTTCGCGGTGCGTCTCGCGACGCGGCGTCGCATTCCGCGCGCACTGCGCTCGCTGAACGTGCAGGTCGCGCCCGCAGCGGGCCTGAAAAAGCAGCGCGAACTGTACGACTGGGCCGACGTGGTCGTCGTGCCGCTGCGTCCCAACACGCATGCGTCCGGTATCACGGTGATGCTGGAGGCGGCGGCCGTCGGCAAGCCGATGGTCGTGACGAATGTCGGCGGGCTGGAAGACTATTTTTCGGCACGCGCGGCAGCGTATGTGCCGCCGTTCGACGCCGACGCACTGCGCGAGGCGCTGCTCGGTCTCATCGCATCGCCCGACCAGGCGCTGCAACAGGCGCAGGCGGCGTCGATGCAGCTCGTGTCGCGCGATCACACGACCCAGCACTATGCGCAGCAGCACGTGAAGATCACGCGCGATCTGCTGCGCCGGCGAGCGCAGCACGCGAAGACGGCACGGCCGGAGAATGCCAACGCCCGCGTGGCGTCGCAGAGCCGGGGAGGGATGTAAGCGATGTCGTCGATTGCACGAGCCGGAATCGAGAGCGCCACGCGCGTCGTCAAGAGCGACCGTCGCGAATGGCTGCCGCCCGCGTTGCTGTGGCTCGTCACGGTCATGCTGATCGTCGCGCACCAGGGCACGGTGCTGACGCTCGCGTTCCCGGTGCTGTCGATCGCCGTCGGTTTCTGGCTGTATTTCAAGGCGCCCGCGAAGTACGTCGGCTACATGTGGTGGCTGTGGTTTCTGAGCCCGGAAGTGCGGCGTCTCGCCGACTGGTCGAAGGGCGCGTTCACGCCGACCAGCCTGATTCAGGTCGCGCCGCTCGCCGTGACGATGATCAGCGGGCTGTCGCTGATCCGCTTCTACCCCGTGCTCGCACAGAGACGCGGCCTGCCCGTCCTGCTGGTGCTGGCAGGGCTCGGGTATGCCTTCATGATCGGCGTCGTCTCCAGCGGCCCGCTGGCGGCCCTGTACGACCTCGCGAACTGGGTCTATCCGATCCTGATCGGCTTTCACATCATGGCGCACTCGCGGCAGTACCCGGAGTTCCGCGAGACCATCATCAACACCTTCATCTGGGGCATGCTGCTGATGGGCGGCTACGGCCTCGTGCAGTTCTTCATCATGCCGCAGTGGGACGCGCTGTGGATGCTCGGCTCGCAGATGAACTCGCAGGGCGACCCCGTGCCGTTCGGCGTGCGCGTATTCAGCACGATGAATTCGTCGGGCCCGTTCGCGCTCGCGATGATGGGCGCGATGGTCTACGTGATGGCCGCGAACCATCGCGTGCGCTGGGTCGCGGGCGCGCTCGGCTTCCTGTCGTTCTGTCTCTCGCTGGTGCGCTCGACGTGGGGCGGCTGGGTCATCGCGATGCTGATCCAGCTCGCCAAGTCGAACAACAAGGTGCGCATCCGCATCGTCGCCAGCGCGGTGCTGCTGGTTGGCCTGTGCGTGCCGCTGCTCGCCATCGGCCCGGTCGCCGAACGGATGCAGGCGCGACTCGACACGATCGTCAATCTGCACGACGACCAGAGCTACGCGGCGCGTAACGAGTTCTACGCAACCTTCGCGAAAACTGCGTTCACCGATGTGACGGGCGAAGGCCTCGGCGCGACAGGCACCTCGACCAAGCTCTCGAACGACGGCGGCCAGCTCGGCCAGTACGGCAACTTCGACAGCGGCGTGATGAACATTCCGTTCGTGCTCGGCTGGCCGGGCACGCTGCTGTACATGTCGGGCGTGATCTGGCTGCTGCTGCGCGCGCTGCGCGCGTCGTTCAAGCTGCGCGACGACAAATTCGCCTCCGCTTCGCTGTCGCTTGCGCTGGCGATCTTCGCGATGCTCGTCTTCACCAATTCGCTCGTCGGCACGGGCGGCCTGCTGCTCTTCATGGGCGTGTTTTCGATTATTTCCGCGGCGCACTGGCAGAAGCTGAACCGGCGCCGCCAATCATTCTTTCCTGGAGGCCACTGATTGAGAGTCGCCATCGTCACGCACGTAGTGCGTCATAACGACGGGCAGGGCCGCGTCAATCACGAGATCGCGCGCGCGGCGCTCGACGAGAACATCGAGGTCACGCTGGTCGCCTCGCATGTCGCGCCCGAGCTGCTCGAACATCCGCTGGTGCGCTGGGCGCCCGTGAAAATCGGCCGCTTCTGGCCGACCAATCTGTTGCGCCAGCAGGTGTTCGCGCTGAAGAGCGCGTGGTGGCTGCGCAAGCACCGCGCCGAATACGACGTGCTGCACGTCAACGGCTTCATCACGTGGATGCCCGCCGACGTGAACACCGCACACTTCGTCCATAGCGGCTGGTTCAACAGCAAGTACTACCCGTTCGGTTTGAGCAAGGGTTTGTGGTCCGCGTATCAGTTCGTCTATACGCGCGTGAATGCCGTGCTCGAAGGCTGGGCGTATCGACGTTCGCGCGTGATCACGGCCGTTTCGCAGAAGGTCGCGACCGAGATCGCGGCGATCGGTCTCACGCCGCGCAACCGGCTCGACGTGATCTATAACGGCGTCGATACGCAGGGCTTCGCGGCTGCGCATGGCGACCGTGCGCGTTTCAAGCTGCCCGAAGACAAGTTCCTGCTGCTGTTCGTCGGCGATCTGCGCACGCCGCGCAAGAACCTCGGCACGGTGTTGAAGGCATTGAAGCATCTGCCCGAGCACGTGCATATGGCGGTGGCCGGTTACCTGCCGGGCAGTCCGTACCCGGAAGAAGCGAAAGCACTCGGCATCGCGGATCGCGTGCACTTTCTCGGCCTCGTCAAGGAGATGCCCGTGCTGATGCATTCCGTCGATGCGTACGTGTTTCCGTCGCGCTACGAAGCGATGAGCCTGTCGCTGCTCGAAGCGATGGCGGCGGGTCTGCCCGTCGTCACGGCGCACACGGCGGGCGGAGCGGAGATCATCACGCCCGAATGCGGCATCGTGCTCGACGATCCCGACGATCCGCAGGCGCTCGCGCAAGCCGTGGGACGTCTCGCATCGGACGACGCGCAACGGCTCGCGATGGGCCGCGCGGCCAACGAACTCGCGACGGGCTTCGGCTGGGCGCGCATGGCGCAGCAGTACATCGCGCTGTACCGGCAGATTGCGGGGCAGCGCGAAGACCGCCGCCGCGCGAACAACCTCAATGACAACGACGCCGAGCCGCTGGCGGCGAACGTGCTCGCAGGCCCTCAAGGCGCGGATCGCGCGTGACACGCGTGACGCCTCGCGGCTGAAGCGCACATCGACAACGACAAGGAAAGCACACACCATGACCACTCGTTCCATCAAATCGCTGCAGATCGGCATGCACTGGTTTCCCGAGCGCGCGGGCGGTCTCGACCGCATGTACTACTCGCTGATCGGCGCGCTGCCCGGCGCAGGCGTCGAAGTGCGCGGCGTCGTCGCGGGCTCGGAGCGCGTCGCGCAGGACACCAACGGCGCGATCCAGGGCTTCGGCTCCGCCGCGCAATCGCTGCCGCTGCGCCTGATGGCCGCGCGCCGCGCGCTGCGCCGCGAGATTCGCGAGCAGCGTCCCGACGTGATCTCGTCGCACTTCGCGCTGTACACGTTTCCGGGCCTCGACGCGATGCGCGGCATTCCGCAGGTGTCGCATTTTCAGGGACCGTGGGCCGACGAGAGTCACGTCGAAGGCGCGGACTCGCTCGGCCAGCGCGCCAAGCGCTATCTGGAGCAGACGGTGTATGCGCGCTCGTCGCGGCTGATCGTGCTGTCCGACGCGTTCGGCCGCATTCTGACGTCGCGCTACGGCATTCCCGCCGACCGCGTGCGCGTCGTGCCGGGCTGCGTGAACGTCGATCAGTTCAATCTGCCGCTGACGCAAAACGAAGCCCGCTTGCGTCTGCAGCTGCCGCTGGGCCGGCCGATCGTGCTGGCCGTGCGGCGTCTCGTGCGGCGCATGGGTCTCGAAGATCTGATCGATGCCGTGAAGATCGTCAAGCGTCGCAATCCGGACGTGCTGCTGCTGATCGCAGGGAAGGGGCGCTTGCAGGTGGAATTGCAGCAGCGCATCGACGACGCCGGTCTCGGCGACAACGTGAAACTGCTCGGCTTCGTGCCGGACGAGCATCTGGCGTCGCTGTATCGCGCGGCCACGATCAGCGTCGTGCCGACCGTGGCGCTCGAAGGGTTCGGTTTGATCACCGTCGAATCGCTGGCGTCGGGAACGCCCGTGCTGGTGACGCCCGTGGGCGGTCTGCCGGAAGCGGTGGCGGGGCTGTCGCAGGATCTCGTGCTGCCTTCGACGGGCGCGGACGCGATCGCCGATGGTCTCGGCAAGGCACTGGATGGAACGATCCGGCTGCCGGATTCGGATGCGTGCCGGGCCTACGCGCGGGCCAATTTCGATAACCCGGTAATCGCGAAGCGGGTCGCGGCCGTGTACAACGAGGCCATTCAAGCGGCGGCGTAGGGCGGGTCACGCAGCCAGGGAAAGGGACGGCCATGAGCCGTCCCTTTGCTTTTGCGTTGCCCAACGGAGGTGACTTGTAAGCCGTACACGCATGATAATTCCGTCATTTCAGGAACTATAGCCGTTTGACAGCGCCGGACAGCTATAATTACGACAATATCAGAACTATTGACACACACTCGCTTTTTCTCACATAATTCTGATATTCTCGTAATTATCCGTCTCGCGCTTCCGTAGGACGGTTTATTCCTGAAATTCCGGAACTATGGCCCGCACCTTGCCTCGACCCACCTCCGTCAATCCATTGGCTGGCGACATGGCAGCCTTGGGCCGGCTCGTGCGCAACCGGCGCGCGCAAAGCGAGCTTCGTATCGACGACGCCGCCGACATGCTCGGCATCTCCAAAGACGTGCTATCGCGTCTGGAAAACGGCCGGTCGGTCAGTCTCGACAAGCTGTTCAAGGTGTTGAACGGCCTCGGCCTCAACATGCTGGTGTTCACGAACCAGGAAACCAGCGCGGTGCTCGATTCCGTCGGGACGCTCAACGCGCAGGCGTCCGGCAGCCCGTCGGAGCCGTCCTGATGGCTCACGCCCTCCATGTAACGGCTCACCAAGGCGCCGTCGGCCGTCTGGACTTCGACGGGCAACACAGCCTGTACCGCTTCGCGTACGACGCAAACTGGCCTGGACGCCGGCATGCTTTTCCGCTGTCTCCGCATATCCCCCTGTCTGGCGACGAACCGCCAGCGGGCGCCGTGCATCGGTTCATCGCCAATCTGTTGCCGGAGGGGCGGGCGCTCGATGTCGCGTCGGTCGTTTATCAGGTGTCGAAGGACAACACGTATGGGCTTATCCGGATGCTCGGCAAGGAGCCCGTCGGCGCATTGAGCTTTCTTGCCGCGGACGATGACGGCAGGCCCATTCACGCGGAAGAACGGCCGCCCGCGCGCCGGGAGATTTCAACCGATGAACTGAGCCAGCGCATCCGCGAGCGCGACGTGATTCCGTTCCCTGTATGGGACGGCAAAGTCCGGTTGTCGGTGGCGGGCTATCAGGACAAGCTGCAAGTGCTGGTGGAAGGTGAGCGCATCGCGCTCGCGGATGGGCCGCTCAGTTCGACGCACATCCTGAAACCCGAATCCCGCAGCCCCGTCACGCCGTGCATGGTCGCCAACGAGCACTACTGCATGACGCTCGCATCGCGCATGGGTTTGCCCGCGGCACCGGTCGCGATCCGGCGCATTCCCGAGCCGATCCTGCTGATCGGGCGCTTCGACCGGACCGTCGAACTCGACCCGGCGGACGGCGAATCCGTTCAGGCGGTGCGCCGCCGGCATGTGATCGACGGCTGCCAGGCGCTCGATTTGCCCGTCACGTTCAAATACGAGCGGAATTTCGGCAATACGCCCGACGTGCGCAACATACGCGAGGGCGTGAGCTTCCAGAAGCTGTTTGCGCTTCAGCGGCATCTCGACAATCCCGCTGCCGCGCGCACCTTCATGATCCGCTGGGCGCTGTTTCAACTGCTGATCGGCAACAGCGACGCGCATGGAAAAAACCTGTCCTTTTTCATGCATGGCGGCGGCCTCGACCCCGCACCGCTTTACGACCTCGTGTCGGTCAATGCCTATGGCGAGCGTGTCGAGCAGGACATGGCGATGGGGTATGGCGATGTCTTCCGGCTCGAGGAAATCACGCCGTTCGCACTGGCGGACTTCGCGCAGCGCACGGGCACGCTGCCGCGCTTTCTTGGCCGTGAAATGACACGCATGGCGCAGGCCGCGAAGGCACTCGCGCCGGAACTGGCGCGCTCGGACGTCTATGTCGGCGACGAACGTGCGCTGGTGCGGATGATCTCGGACTTCATCGGCATGCAGGCCGAACGCCTGCTGCATTTCGCGCCGATGGTGCCTCAGGTCAACCGCAAGCTGCTTTAGAAAAACAAAGGGCGCTTCACGCGCCCTTTGTTGTGTCAGCGGTTCGAAGCCGCTATCAGCACGACAAGCCGTTCTGGTTCCGCGCGATATCCGCCTCGACCATCATCTTGCACAGATGCTCGAGGGTGGTCTCCGGCTTCCAGCCGAGCTTGTCGCGTGCCTTGTCCGCGCAGCCGATCAGCAGATCGACTTCGGCAGGGCGGTAGAACTTCGGGTTCACGCGGATCAGCGTCTTGCCCGTCCTCACGTCGATACCTTTTTCGTTCTCGTTGCGGCCCGACCATTCGAGCTGGTAGCCCGCAGCGGCAAAGGCCATTTTCACGAAATCGCGCACGGTCTCCGTGCGGTTCGTCGCCAGCACGTAGGTGTCGGGTTCGTCAGCCTGCAGCATGCGCCACATGCCTTCAACGTACTCGAGCGCGAAGCCCCAGTCGCGCTTCGCATCGAGATTGCCGAGTTCGAGCACGTCGGCTTTGCCGAGCTTGATCTTCGCGACGGTGTCGGTGATCTTGCGCGTGACGAACTCGCGGCCACGCAGCGGCGACTCGTGATTGAACAGAATGCCGCTCGTCGCGAACATGCCGTACGACTCGCGATAGTTGATCGTCGACCAGTGCGCGAACAGCTTGGCCACACCATACGGGCTGCGCGGGTAGAACGGCGTCTCTTCGCGTTGCGGCACGGCCTGCACCTTGCCGAACATCTCCGACGTCGACGCCTGATAGAAGCGCATCTTCGGATTCACCGTGCGGATGCCTTCGAGCAGGTTCAGCACGCCCACGCCCGTGACCTGCGCCGTCGTCGAAGGCTGGTCGAACGACACGCCGACGAAGCTCTGGGCCGCGAGGTTGTACAGCTCGTCGGCCTGAACGGTGTCGAGCAGACGCAGCGTCGAGCCGGCGTCGGTGAGATCGTGCTCGACGAGTTGCAGATTCGGATTGTCCATCACGCCGAGTTCTTCCATCCGCCAGAAGTTGACGGAACTGGTGCGGCGATACGTGCCTGTGACCTGATAGCCCTTGCCGAGCAACAGTTTCGTCAGATAGGCGCCGTCCTGGCCGGATACGCCCGTGATGATAGCTTTGCGTTGTGTGGTCATGAGTTGCCTCTCGTCGGGTTGTCGGAAGTGGAGTGAAGCGGGGATGCTGCGCGTGACGGCTGGCGTGGCGAGTCGGCTGCAACGCCGAACAGACGCCGCACGAGCGGATCGATCACCTGAAAATCCTGCTGCGCCTTCACGCGATACAGTTCGGGCTTCGGATGCGCGCCGTCGGACATGTGGGTTTTCCAGTCGGCCATGGCGGAGATTTCCGCGTAATGGTCGACGAGCGGGATCTGCTGCTCGGCCGCGACTCGCCGCGTCATGGCGGCCATTTCCGCGAGCCTTGCATTCAGACGCCCATCGGGCATCGGGTTCGAGGTCTGCAGCACGGGCAGCTTGCCGAGCGCTTGCGCCGTTTTCACGAGATCGGTTTCGGCCTGATAAAACTGCTCGGGCGTCTGGTTGTGCATCACTTCGTTGATGCCGTAGTTGATCGTGACGATCTGCGCATTCGATGCTGCCAGGCGGTCTTTCCACGGGCCGTTGCGGCCGGGGCCCATGCCGTCGCGCAATTGCGTCGCCATCGTGCCGCCGATGCCGTCATTGACGACCGACACGCGTACGCCGTATTTCGCGCGCAATGCATCCTGCAGATAGGTCACTGCGTTATCGGCGCGCGGCCCGCAGCGGCCGTCGCTACACGAAATGCCGAGCGTGGTCGAGTCGCCGTAGGCCTCGATCAGCACTTGCGGCTGCGCGCGCTCCTGCGCGTGCGCGATCATGCCTGCGCTTACGAGCACGCATACGAGCGCAGACCGCGCGGCACGCGACATCGGCGCGCGCGTCATGCGCTCGTCCTCGATGTTTCGCGTGCCGCATGCAACGCGGCGTCGGACTGTTGGCCACGCGACGCGCTGCCATGAATCAGGCGGCGCTCGAAGCCGAACCACGATGCGCTCGCATAGACCAGCGTGATCGCGAGCGCTAGCGCGGCCGTCACGTAGCGGTTGTAATGCAGCGGCCAGAGCGCATAGAGAACGGTCAGGTGGATCAGATAGATCGTGTAGCTGATCGTGCCGATATAGACGAGCACGGGATTGCACAGCACCCGCTTGACGATGCCTTTGCTCTGCAGCGCAATCACGACGACCGACGTGCACAGCAACAGCGACACGCTATACAGGCCCGCGTTCGACAGCGGCGTATTGGCCGCACGAAAACGCGGATAGTGCAGATGCAGCCACGCGAGCACGGCCAGCGCGACGAACACGCCGATCACGGCCAGCAGCCTGAACGGCGCGAGCGCGTTCGCATCGCGCCGCACGGCGACGGCGAGCAGTGCGCCCGCTGCGAGCAGATCCATGCGGAACGGCGTGAGGTAATAGATCGGCCAGAACGAATCGAACCACGGCGTCGCGACGGCGCGCAGCACGGGAACGAGCACGATCAGCGCGCCCGCGACATAGCCGAGCGCCCGCTCGGGCACCAGCAGGATCACGAACGGCCAGACAATATAGAACTGCTCTTCGACGGCGAGCGACCACAGCACATTGAGGCTGTCATGGCCGCTCTGGTTGAGCGCATCACCGATGTTCGTCGCGAAGAACGCATACCACTCCCAGTGCTGCGCCCAGCCGAAGCCGAACAGCAACGACGACACCACCATCAGCAGCAGATACGGGGGCAGGATGCGTCGCGCGCGGCGCGCATAGAAGTAGCTGAAATACGACTGCTGACGCGCCTTGCGATCCAGCAGGATGCCCGTGATCAGAAAGCCGCTCAGTACGAAGAACAGGTCGACGCCCATCCACAGCGGCGCTTTCAGCGCGTGCTGTGCGAACACCGCGAGCACGGCGATCGCGCGCAAACCGTCGAGCTGGACGATGCGTCGGTGATGAATAGGCGTGGCGGGCAGAGTGCTGGCTGTCATGAGCGTCCGTGTATGCGCCTGATGCGGCAGTCAATGGGCCATGCACGGTGTCGCGAGGCGATCACCATGAAGACGTAAAGCGGGTTTGATTCTAGGTAAATAAAAACCCTAAAAAACACGAATGAAATAAACGAATTGATTTGAATAATAAAAAGCGCGTTTTTATATCTGCATACGCCCGGTTACACCTCGATACAGACTCGCGCACGCAGCAGGTAAGAATTTCAGTCCGGATGACGGAATCGGTAAATGAAGGCGTCTTTCGCACGCAAAATTGCCTGAAAAATTCGCGAGGCAATTTTTTTCCGTTTTCTTTTGGTGCGTTTCAACCGACGAATAATTTTGAATTATTTGCGAATTTCGTCCTTCATTCTTTGCACTTACCGTTAAGCGCTGATTGGATCAATGCGCATTAACGCCACTGCGCGCATTGCGCTGCCTTTCGAATTTCCGCATGGCATCCGGCGAAAACGCATCGTCATCGCCTGCCTTCGTTTCGCCTCGACTGGAGAATCCGCGTTGTCCCGACTCACGCTTGCCCGCGCGATGTGCGCGTTTGCCCTTCTCGCGACACTGCATGCGTTCGCCGAACCTGCGCTGAACGTGCAGACGTCATGGATCGGCAATACGTTCGGTTTCGGCGACGGTGCGTGGACGCAGATCAACATCACGGCGCTCGCGGTATCGCCTGATGGCAAGGTCTATACGAACTCGCCGTGGGACGAAAGCGGCGCGGAAGCGAGCGTCTATCAGAACGGCAAGATGCTCGGCTTCGCGGGCGGCACGCATGGCTGGGGCAATAGCGGCGGCAACGCGATTGCGATCAATAAACGCTATGCGTATGTGGCCGTGGGCGTCGGCAACGAGAAGGGGCATCTTGTCGGTCAGGGCGTGTGGCCGGACAAGGGCCGCCAGTGGTACGGCATCTCACGGCGCGAGATCGGCGATACGAAGCGCGTCGCGGCTTTCCAGGCTGCCGTGAGCAGCATCGATCCGCATGCGAAAGCGGCCGCCGCGTTCGCGATGGTCAACGACGTACCCACGGGCACGCGCGGCGACATCAACGGGCTTGCCGCCAGCGATACGACGCTCTACGCATCGAACACATCGCAGAACCGCATCGAGGTGTACGACGCCGAATCGATGCAGCGCAAGGCGCAATGGAGCGTGCCGGCACCGGGCCGCATCGCGCGCGCGGGCGACGGCTCGCTATGGGTGCTCACGGACACGCTCGGCGACAAGCCGACAGTCGCGCACCTGGATGCGAGCGGCCAGCGCCTCAAAGACGGATTGCCGCTGCCTGCCGACACGGTCGCCATCGATATCGCCGTCGACCCACAAGGCCGCGTGCTGATCGCCGACAACGGCCCGCGTCAGCAGGTGCTGTTCTTCAGCAAGCGCGACGGCGGCTATGCGCTCAGCTCGACCCTCGGCGAACGCGGCGGCATCTTCTCCGGCGTCGCGGGCAAGCCTGGACCGCAGCGCTTCAACGGACTCACCGGCGTGGGTGTCGATGCGCGCGGCAATGTCTATGTGTCGACCAACGGCATCGGCCCGCGCTTCGAACCGACGGGCGTGGGGCTCGGCGCGACGCTGGAAAGCTACGCGCCCGATGGCAAGCGCGTGTGGCAGGTCGAAGGACTGCTGTTCGTCGACGGCGCGTGGATGGACCCATCGCGGCCCGACAGCGTCTATACGGGCAACAAGCGCTTCACGCTCGATCTGTCGAAGCCGGCGGGCCAGCAGTGGACCTACGCGGGCTTCCTGACCAACCGCTTCAGGTATCCCGACGATCCCGTATTCAACACCGACCAGTGGCCGGGCCTGCCCATCGCCCGCAAGCTGAAGGGCCGCACGTTCCTGTACCTCACGGACATGTATGCGGACCATCTGAAGATCTATCGCTTCGACGGCGGCCGCGACGGCGAGACGGCGACGCCTTCGGGCTTTATCGCGGGCCGCGAGCGCGCCGTGCTGAAGGTGCCGAACGCACCGAAGGGCGGCGACTGGATCTGGCGCGACAGCAATGGCAACGGCCAGTTCGACGCCGACGAGTTCACGCCGAATACCACAGGCACGCACCTCGCGGGCGGCTGGGGCTGGTGGGTCGATACCAACGGCGACATCTGGCGCGCTCGCGATTCGAAGGGCATCAACCGCTTCAGGTTCAGCGGTCTCGATGCGAAGGGCAACCCCGTCTACTCGTACGCGGACATGACCGCATACCCGGTGCCGCCGCCGTTCAGCGAAGTCAAACGCGCGATCTACGACCCGCAAACCGATTCGATGTACGTGACGGGCTACACAGCCGAAGCGCCGTTCGACCGCGGCTTCTGGAAGGAAGTGGGCCGCGTGCTGGTGCGCTACGACAAGTGGTCGAGCGGCAACCCCGTTGCGCGCTACACGCTGCCGCTGCCGTGGGACACGAAGGCGAAGCCCGTCTCGACGCTGATCGGCCTCACCGTCGAAGGCAAATACGTATTCGCCGTCGAGCCCGTCGGCACCGTGCATGTCTACAGCAAGGACACGGGCACGCCCGTCGGCACGATGCAGCCGGGGCCCGAAGTGGGCCATGCATCGGGCTGGGTCGACGTGCCCAACGGCATCAGCGCCTATCGCCGCGACGACGGCGAGTACCTCGTATTCGTCGAGGAAGACGCGCGCGGCAAGGTCCTGATGTACCGCTGGAAACCCGCATCGAACACATAAACACGACGCTTCTCCACCCACACGCTACCCAAACCTATGACTGACCAGAAAGGCATCCGATGGATAAAGGCATCCTTAGAAACGTAGTGATCAACCTGATCGGGCTGGTGTTGCCGACGTTTGTATCGCTCGTTACGGTGCCGTCGTACATCAAGCTGCTGGGCGTCGAGCGCTACGGCGTGATCAGCCTCGTCTGGACGCTGATCGGCTACTTCAGCATTCTCGATCTCGGCATGAGCATGGCCGCGCAGAACCACATCTCGAAGGCGCGGGCGTCTAACGATGAGCAGGCCTGCGAGCAGGTGTTCTGGAGCGCGACGTGGCTGAACCTGGCGACGGGCATCGTCGGCGGGCTCGTCATCTACTTCGGCGCGGCGCTCTATACCGCGTATTTCTCGAAAGTGTCGCCCGAGTTGCAGCACGAGGTCTATATGGCGCTGCCGTGGCTCGCGGTAGCGATTCCGCTCGCCAACGTGTCGTGGGTGTTCGCGGGAGCGATCAACGGCGCGGAACGCTTCGGCATCTACAACACGAACCAGACGCTCGGCACGTTCCTGTTCCAGCTGCTGCCGCTCGCCGCTGCATGGATGATGGGACCGACCTTGCAGAACGTGCTGGCGGCGGCCGTGGTCGCGCGTCTGCTCGCGGCGATCCTGCTTGGACGCTCGGCGCTCAATGTGCTCGGCATCCGCCATATCCGCGCGCCGCAGTTCAAGGTCGCGAAGGGGCTCTTCAACTTCGGCGGCTGGATGCTGATTGCGAGTATCTCGGGGATGGTCGCGGAGTCGCTGGACCGCGTGATGCTCGGCACGAGTCTCGGCGCGCGTTTCGTCACGTACTACACGGTGCCGCAGAACCTCGTCACGCGCCTGAACATCGTGCCGACCGCGCTGCAGCGCACGCTGTTTCCCCGACTGTCGGCCGTGGGCCGCGACGACGCCGACGTCATCATGCGGCAGTCGCTCGAATTCCTGAACGGCGTGTTCACGCCCATCGCGCTCGTCGCGATCATCGTGCTCGAACCGTTCCTGCATGCGTGGGTGGGCAACGAAGTCGCGGACGCGGGCGGCCCGGTGGGACGCATCCTGATCATCTCCGTGTGGCTCGTCGGCCAGGCGAACCTCGCGCGCATTCTCATCCAGTCGCAGGTGCATCCGGCGACCGCCGCGCGCCTCGGCCTGTTCGAGTTGCCTTTCTTTGCGGGTGCGCTGTGGTTCGGCATTGCGCATTTCGGGCTGACGGGCGCCGCCGTCGTCGTGGCCGCGCGCGGACTGTTCGACTACGTCGCGCTGCTGAAACTGTCGGCCATTCACGCGCGTCCGATCGTGCTCGACATGTTCGCGCACCTCGCTTTTCTGGTAGGTACCTTGTGGCTCGCCACCTTGCTTACCAGCCTGCCGATGACCATTGCCGCGGGCGCGCTCATCGTGAGCGCGAACGTCGCGTGGTCGCTCACGATGACCCCTGCATTGCGCGATCTTGCGCGTTCGCTGCTTGTGCGTCTGAAGTTGCGACTCAATCCGAGGAATAGCGCATGAACCACGATATCGTTGAAGAAGACCTCCTGCGTCCCACTGCCGTGACGCGCGATGCGGGTCACGATCTCATCGCGATCACGCCCGTTGCCAGGCCACCCGCGACACGGCGTGGCGCGCGCAGCGTCGGCCCGGTGCGTGTCGCGATCATTCATGACTGGCTCGTCACCTATGCGGGCGCCGAGCGCGTGCTCGAACAGATCGTCGCGTGCTTTCCGGACGCGGACATCTTCAGCCTCGTCGACTTTCTCGATGACCGCACGTTCCTGCGCGGCAAGTCCGTGACGACGTCCTTCATCCAGAAGCTGCCGAAGGCGCGCACCAAGTACCGCAGCTATCTGCCGTTGATGCCGCTCGCGATCGAGCAGCTCGACGTGTCCGCGTACGACGTCGTGATCTCGAGCAGTCATGCCGTCGCAAAGGGCGTGCTGACGGGTCCGGACCAGGTGCATATCAGCTACGTGCATTCGCCGATCCGCTACGCGTGGGATCTGCAGCATCAGTACCTGCAGCAGTCGAAGCTGACGAGCGGCCCGAAGTCCGCGTTGGCGCGGATGATCCTGCATTACATGCGCAACTGGGATATCCGCACGTCGAATTCCGTTGATGCGTTCGTTGCGAACTCCGAGTTCATCTCGCGACGCATCCACAAGGTGTATCAGCGCGATTCCGAAGTGATCTTTCCGCCCGTCGACGTCGAGTCGTTCTCGCTATGCGAGGAGAAGGACGATTTTTATCTGACGGCCTCGCGCATGGTGCCGTACAAGAAGATCGACCTGATCGTCGAGGCATTCGCGCAGATGCCGGAGCGCAAGCTGGTGGTGATCGGCGACGGCCCCGACATGCAGAAGGTGCGCGCGAAGGCGACGCCGAACGTGCAGATCATGGGCTATCAGCCGTTCAACGTGTTGCGCGATCACATGCGCCGCGCGAAGGCGTTCGTGTTCGCCGCCGAAGAAGACTTCGGTATTTCCGTGGTGGAAGCGCAGGCGTGTGGCACGCCCGTGATTGCGTACGGCAAGGGCGGGGCGCTCGAAACCGTGCGCGATCAGTACGAGTCGCATCCGACGGGGATTTTCTTCAACGAGCAGACGGCCGATTCGATCATCGGCGCGATCGAGGATTTCGCCGACGATCCCACGCGCTTCCGGCCCGCCGACTGTCGCGCGAATGCCGAGCGTTTTTCGATCCGGCATTTCCGCGAGCGCTTTTTTGGTTTCGTGCGCGAAACAGTGCCGGCGTTGCAGGGCGCGACGCTGCCTGTGGATGAACCGCCCGCGAAGGTGAGCGAAGCGAAGCCGGCATCGAGCGACTTGCGCGTGCTGGCGATCGATCAGAGCGGCGTGCTGGGCGGCGCCGAACTGTCGCTGCTGGAAATCGTGAAGGCGCTCAAGGCGCGCGTGCAGGTCGTGCTGTTCGACGACGGTCCGTTTCGCATGGCGCTGCATCGCGAAGGCGTGGCCGTCGATGTACTCGATCCCGGCGCGACGCGCGATATCCGCAAGCAGGGCGGCACGCCGCCGATCGCCAAGGCGGTGAAGGGCGTGGCATCGCTGGTGCGCGCGACGGTGGCGCGGGCCCGGCAGAGCGACGTGATCTATGCGAACACGCAGCGCGCGATGGTGATTGGCGCGATAGCGGGGCGCTTTGCACGGCGTCCTGTGGTCTGGCATCTGCGCGATATCGTCAGCCCCGAGCATTTCGGCAGCCGGCAGCTGGCGATCATCAAATGGTGTGCGAAATTCGGTCTGGCGCATGTGATTGCGAATTCGGCGGCTTCGGCGCGCGCGTTTGCCGAGCTGACCAATTTTGGCGACAAGCGTATCGATGTGGTGTTCAACGGGATATCTGCTGCGCCTTTCAGTGCGTTGCGGGATACGCCGCAGAGCGTGCTGCGTGCGCGGCTGAAGCTGCCGCAGGATGCGTTTCTGGTCGGCTCGTTCAGTCGTCTCGCGCAGTGGAAGGGGCAGCATGTGTTGCTGGAGGCGATGGTGCTGAATCCGCAGATGCATGCGGTTCTGGTGGGAGCGCCGCTGTTTGGTGAAGATGCTTACGAGGCCCGGTTGCGTGAGTTCGTTGCGTCGAACGGGCTTGAAGGGCGCGTGCATTTTCTTGGGTTTCAGGACGATGTGGCTGCGTGCATGTGTGCGGTCGACGTTGTTGCGCATACGTCGATTACGCCGGAGCCGTTTGGTCGCGTGATCGTTGAGGGGATGTTGGCCCGACGGCCGGTCGTGGCCGCACGCGCGGGCGGTGTGGTCGAGATTATCGACGATGGTGTGAATGGGGTGATGTGTACGCCAGGGGATGCGCATGCGCTGGCTGACACGCTTGCTGAGTTGAGGTCGGATCAGGCGCTGCGCGACCGGCTTGTTGCACATGGGTATCAAACCGCTGTGCGGAAGTTTGGGACGCAGGCGTATGTCGAAGGAGTGGAGAGGATTCTTGCTTCTGTAGCGAGTGGGGTTTGAGTTTTTTTTGTCTGCGACGCGGGGGGGGGGGTTGCTTTTGCCTTCGCGGCGTGGGCGTCGCTGTGTGCGGTAGTTTTGCCTCTGCGCTGGCATCCGCGATTTGTTATCTAGCTTCACGCGTTGCCCCTGTGCGGGGCGGCACCTACTTTTCTTTGCCGCCGCAAAGAAAAGTAGGCAAAAGAAAGCGGCTCACACCGCCAGCCCGTGTTCCTATCCACGGGCCCCCAACGTCCCCGCCCTTCACACGGCACTGCCGTGGTTGTGCCCGTTGCCAACGCTTCGAATCTACGCCTCACCCGCCTCAAACACCCGAACAAGAGCTAGCGACAGCGAATGGTCTCTGCCGCCCAGGTGGCAAACTGTGTGTAGGCTGACGTACCGTACAGGGTAGTGCTCTTACCAGAAACACCAGTCTTGCTACCCAGTCCGGAGTGATGCGTGTAGGGCACAAAAGCCTACACACAGTTTGCCACCTGGGCGGCGGTGGACTATCTTGTAGCGCGTGCGCGACGCGGGCACATGAAGTGGGTGAGGCGTACAGAGAGAACGCTGGCAACGAACGTGGGTCACGTGGTTGCCGTGTGAAGCGTAAGAACCTGTGGAGGCCCTCAGGCAAATATAAGAACTGGCGGTGTTAGCCGCTTTCTTTTGCCTACTTTTCTTTGCGGCGGCAAAGAAAAGTAGGTGCCGCCCCGCACAGGGGCAACGCTTGAAGCTAGATAACAAAGCGCGGATGCCAGCGAATAAACCAGGCACACAACCCAAAAGCCTGCGCAGCAACTCACCGCGGAGTAGATTTCAAACTACCAGACCATTTCATAGCCGGCAGTTCAACACACCGATAAAACACCCAAGCAACGCCAACCGCGACGAGCATAAAACCAAAACTCGGCAAGATCGACATCTGCAACGCCGAACGATAGAGCACCGACGACAGCAGCACAAAAATAGGCAGATGAATCGAATAAAGCGAGAAGCTAAAGTCACCAAAGCGAGACAGCACCCGAATCACTCCAGTATCGTTCTGCCGCCGGCTCTTGAGAGCCTCATTCAGATAGCACGCAAACCCAACAGCCCAGAATTGAAACGCCAGATACTGCCCAAAGCGAAACGCAACACACCCTAGAACTGTCAGGAGGACGGCTGCCCCATACATCAGCCAAGGCATGCGCTGACGCGAAGAAGACCCATCACCACGCGCCAGCTGCAATTCAGCGATCCACGCCCCAAGCATCCACGAGAACCAGAACGACGTAAAAAACTGCAAGTCATGCCGCTCGAAAACAAAAACCGAAGCGACATTAACGAGCGCAACAATCGCGAGCACAGGCATCATCCCAAGCCGGCGCCGCAAAGCAAAAACCAGCGGATAAACCGCATAAAACTGCACTTCCAGCGACAGCGTCCACAACGCGCCATTCGATCCATACGTCTTGCCACCCACGCCTTGCAGTGAAAACAGATTGACGAGAAACGCCTGCGGCCCGATATCGAGAATCTTGTGATTGACAGGCGGAAAGTGCAGGCTAGTCCAGTCGAGCGCCAGCGTGAGCAGCAGCGCAGCAAACAGCACAGGGTAAATGCGCGCAAACCGCCGCGCCCAAAAATTCATCGCATCCAGCCGATAAGCCGGATTCTTCGCAAGACGCTGCGCCGCGCCACGATGAATGCAATACCCGCTAATGACGAAGAAAATCGGCACCCCTGCCGAGCCCCACGCAATAGGCAGCGTCAGGTACGCAACGATCGTATTCAGATCGAGCGACTTGCCCGCCACATGGTGAAAGCTCTGCATGCCCACCCATTCCACCTGGCGGCAATGAAAATACGCCACCAGCAACGCGGCAAAACCCCGCATCGCGTCGATGACATGTTCCTTCCCGGCGACCTTCGCATCGCTGCGCGCCGCCGGCAAGGACAGGGACGAGCCGGTGGCGTCCAGTGCTGTGTCACTCATTCGCGGTCCTTGATCGTTGATGAATAAATTGACGCGCAGCATCCAACGCGCAGCACGCCCGCTTGCGTATCCTAGGTGAAAGGGCGTGCAAAAAAATCGACAAGAAATGATTGGAATTATTCAGGTTGTCATATTGCCAATGCATAGCCGAAGCAAATCCAAATTCAAATAGACCTCTGAATTATTTGATGTTTTTTTCATGTTACGTTCATGCGGGGAAAACTTCTGACAGGGGTGGGGTCATGAACCTGCATTTGATCGCCGGCATCGCCGTGTTGCTGCTACTCGTCGCCGTGTCCGCGTATCGCGAAGCACTGCGCAACGAGCCGATCAGCCGTATCCGCATGAATCCGGAAAAGATGCCGCAGTTCGAAGAGAACGACTGAACGCGCGGGCGGCACCCGCCGCCCAAGCGTGATTGGCAAAATTTACGCGACGCCGTATATCAATTCAAATTGTCGATGTCATTCTTTCCGCACGATTTTCAAATACCGGAACAGCTGATCGGCAAAAGAACAATTTGAATTAATTTCAACGGGGCGCCATCCGTTCTTTCAAATAATTTTGCGCTAGTCTTTTCCGGCACGACAATGCGCCGCCTCTCACGGCGATTGCATACATTCAATCAACCGAGTGGAAATGCATACCATGCTGAAAGTCACCAAAGCCGTCTTTCCTGTAGCGGGCCTCGGCACACGTTTTCTGCCCGCCACGAAGGCGAGCCCGAAGGAGATGCTGCCCATCGTCGATAAACCGCTGATCCAGTACGCGGTCGAAGAAGCGATCGCAGCAGGCATCACCGAAATGATCTTCGTCACTGGCCGCAGCAAGCGCGCGATCGAAGATCACTTCGACAAGTCCTATGAAATCGAGGCGGAACTCGAAGCGCGCGGCAAGGAGCAACTGCTCGATCTCGTGCGCAGCATCAAGCCGGCGAACGTCGATTGTTTCTACGTGCGTCAGGCAGAAGCGCTAGGCCTCGGCCATGCCGTGATGTGCGCCGAAAAGCTGGTCGGCGACAGCCCGTTCGCCGTGATTCTCGCCGACGACCTGCTGCACAGCGAACAGCCCGTGATGAAGCAACTGGTCGACGTGTTCAACCACTATCACAGCTCCGTGGTCGGCGTCGAAACCATCGCCCGCGAAGCAAGCCGTTCGTATGGCGTGGTCGACGGCAAAGAGTGGGAAGAGGACGTCATCAAGCTGTCGGGCATCGTCGAGAAGCCGGCGCCCGACAAGGCACCGTCGAATCTCGGCGTGGTCGGCCGCTACGTGCTGATGCCGACCATCTTCAAGCACATTCGCGCGTTGAAGCCGGGCGCGGGCGGCGAACTGCAACTGACGGACGCGCTGCAATCGCTGCTGACGGAAGAGCAGGTGCTCGCGTATCGCTACTTCGGCACGCGCTTCGATTGCGGCAGCAAGATCGGCTATCTGAAGGCGACCGTCGAGTTCGCGCTGCGTCACCCGGAAGTGCGCGGCGAGTTCGAGGACTATCTGCAAAGCTATCTGCCGCTGCATCTGACGGCCGCCGCTGCCTGAAAGGCCCGCCTGCGGCAGCGACGGCGCGTCTACCGGCCGTCTTGCTGCAGGTCAGTCGGTGCAAGCGCGCGCGTCATCCGCACGACGCGGGCCCGTTGGCCGACGATGCGCGTGCGAGTATTGCGCACACATCGTCGTCGGTGGTTTCGCTGAAGTCCGAATAAAACTGGCTGACGCTGAAGAAGAGTTCCGGCGCGACGACGCAGACATATTCGTCGACGTCGTCGCCAATGCGGCCAGCCGCGTCGTACGGCGCGACGGGCAGCGCGGCAACGATCTTCGCCGGCGCGCGTGCGCGCAATGCGCGCGCGGCCACCTTCATTGAAGCGCCCGTTGCAAGCCCGTCGTCGACGATGATCGCGACGCGGCCCGCCACGTCGGCACTCGCGCGCTGCGGGTCGCAAAACATGGCCTCGCGCCGCGGCAGTTGCGCTTTCTCGTCTGCCAGCACGCGTTCGAATTCGGGCTGCGAAACGCCCGTCTCGCGCATCAATTCTTCATCCACATACAGTGCATCGCCCGATGCGATCGCGCCCATTGCGAGCTCGCATTGCCACGGCACGCCGAGCTTGCGAACCACGAGTACGTCGAGTGGCGCGCCGAGCGCGCGCGCCACTTCATACGCAACGGGCACGCCACCGCGCGGCAGCCCGAGCACGACGACATCGTCGCGTTGCGCGTAATGCTTCAGTTGATCGGCGAGCGCACGGCCCGCGTCGGCGCGATCCGCAAATCGACGGTGCATGATTCGCTCCCACGTCCGCTACCTCTACGTCATTCACTATAGGACGTTGAGCATCGAGAGTGCCGATTCCTGCAGCGCGCGCAATACGCGGTTGAGCGCGGCTTCCGAGCTTTCCTTGCCCATCGGCATGTTCGTGCTGAGCGCCGCGACGACTTCGCCATGACGGTTCTTCATCGGCACGGCCACGCCGCGCACGCCGATATCCAGCTGCTGCTCGATCACCGCGAAACCGTCGGCCTGCGCGCGGCGGACCTTTTCGAGCAGGCCCGTCTTATTGGTGACCGTGTGCGGCGTGAAGGGCGTGAGTTCGGCGTCGTTGAGCCACGTCTGCATCGCTTCCTGATCGCGGTGATACGCGAGCAGCACGACGCCGGGGGAGGTGAGCGGGGCGGGCACGCGCGCGCCCAGCACGAAGCCCGTCGTCATCACGCGCGACGTGCCGTTGCGCGCGATGAACACGAGTTCCCAGTCGTCGAGCACGCTCACGTAGACGGATTCGTTGATCGTCGCGCTCAGTTGCTGCAGGTACGGCTGCACGGTCTTCGGCAGCCGCGCCGAGTCGAAATACGACCAGCCGACGCGCAGTACGCGCGGCGTCAACCCATATAGCTTGCCGTCGCCCTGCACATAACCGAGGTGTTCGAGCGTCAGCAGATAGCGGCGTGCTGCGGTGCGCGTCATGCCCGTCAGTTGCGCGGCCTGACTCGGTGTGAGGCGCGCGTGTTCGCTGTCGAACGACTCCAGGATCGCGAGGCCTTTTTCGAGGCCGGCGATCCAGTCGCGTTTGTCCAATGGCGGTCGGTTCATGGCAATCGTCCCCTGATATTGCGCGGCTAACGTATCGGTACGCGCGATTATCGCTCACCATGCCGCGTTTGTTGATAGCGCCGGGCGTGGGGCGGAACGCCGCCTCGATCGCTCGCGGATCGGCCGGAAAACCTTGCCGATACTGTATGCGCCACACGACACCCAGCCTGGTGCTAACCCGCGAAGCGCGCGTTAATCGCACAGAAACGTGCGATTAACGCACGTTCCGGGTACCAGGAGCATTGCCCGCCTCATGGCGCTTGCCTATTCTTGAGCCACCTCAGCGCTTCAGGCCGCGCCGCACCGGATGGGTACATCGGATGCGTCGCGCAGCGGCATCACGCGTTTCATCGAGAAAGGTTCTGCCATGAGTCACGCCACGAATCAGCCCTGCATCATCTCCGTCGCGATCACGGGTTCCGTGCCGCGCAAGAAGGACAACCCGGCAGTGCCGATCTCGATACCCGAGCAGGTCGAGAGCACGCATGAAGCCTATGAAGCCGGCGCAACGCTCGTGCATCTGCACGTGCGCGACGAAGAGGAGCGCTCGAGTTCGGACCGCAACAGCTTCGCGGTGCTGCAGGAAGGCATCCGCAAGCATTGCCCGGACATCATCATCCAGTTTTCGACGGGCGGGCGCGGACGGTCGTTCGAGCAACGCGGCGCGATGCTCGATTTGCGGCCCGACATGGCGTCGCTGGCCACGGGCTCGGTGAACTTCCCGACCACCGTCTACGAGAACCCGCCAGATTTCGTGCGCACGCTCGCGCAGACGATGCTCGATCACGACGTCAAACCCGAAATCGAAATTTTCGATCTGGCGATGCTGTACAGCACCGTCGATCTCGTGCAGCAAGGCCTGTTGAAAGAGCCCGTGCATGTGCAGTTCGTGATGGGCGTGAAGAACGCCTTGCCCGCGCGCCGCGAGATTCTCGAATTCGAAGTGGCGCAATTGCAGAAGCTGCTGCCGAGCGCGACGTGGACGGCAGCGGGCATCGGCCGGCATCAACTCGAAGTGAACTACTGGACGCTCGAAATGGGCGGCCATTGCCGCACGGGACTCGAAGACAACGTGCGTTGGGACAAGGACACGCTCGCAAAAAGCAATGCGCAACTGGTCGAGCGCGTCGCGAAACTGTGCGGCGAATACGGCCGTCCTGTCGCGACGGCGAAGCAGGCGCGCGAGCTGCTGGCGCTCAAGCCCGCTGCATAAACACGATTCCGAACCCAAGCCCTATCATGCTTCGCTCCATTGCCACTGTGTCGGTTAGCGGCACGCTCGTCGAGAAACTCGCTGCGATACGCGCGGCGGGTTTCGACGGCGTCGAGATCTTTGAAAACGATCTGCTGTACTTCGACGGCTCGCCCGCCGACATTCGCAAGCGTTGCGCCGATCTCGGCCTGCAGATCACGCTGTTCCAGCCGTTCCGCGATTTCGAGGGGGTGTCGAAGGAGCGGCTCACGCAAAATCTGAATCGCGCGCAACGCAAGTTCGAACTGATGCACGAACTCGGCACCGATCTCGTGCTCGTGTGCAGCAACGTCAATCCCAACGTGATCGCGGACGATGCGCTGATCGTCGATCAGCTCGGCCAGCTTGCGTTGCTCGCCGAACGCGAAGGCGTGCGCGTGGGCTTCGAAGCGCTGGCGTGGGGCAAGTACGTGAACTCGTATCGTCACGCGTGGCGGCTCGTCGATGCCGTCGATCATCCGGCGCTCGGCCTGATACTCGACAGCTTCCATACGCTGTCGATCGACGACCCGATCGAACCCATCGCCGATATTCCGGGTGATCGCATCGCCTTCGTGCAGATCGCCGATGCACCGCTGCAGAAGATGGACGTGCTCGAATGGAGCCGACATTATCGATGCTTCCCGGGGCAAGGCGATCTGGATGTCGCGGGCTTCGCGGACCGCGTGCTCGCGACGGGCTACCAAGGCCCGTTCTCACTCGAAATTTTCAACGACGGTTTTCGCGCCGCACCGACGGCCGCGACGGCCGCCGATGGCTATCGATCGCTGCTGTATCTCGAAGAGCAGGCTGTGCTGAAGGGCGCCCGCTCGAAAGATGGTCAGCCGCTTTTCACGCCGCCTGCGCCGCCCGCGCATTCGGGCTTCCAGTTCATCGAGTTCGCCGTCGATTCGAGCGGCGCGCCGCGCCTTGCGCAGCGCTTTGCCGAAGCGGGCTTCCATGCGGCGGGCAAGCATCGCTCGAAGGACGTGACGCTGTATCAGCAGGGTGGGGCGTCGATCGTGCTGAACGCGGAGACCGATTCGTTCGCCAGCGAGTTCTTCCATCGGCACGGGCTGTCGCTGTGCGCGTCGGCGTTTCAGGTCGACGATGCCGAGCGCGTGTTCGAGCGCGCGACGTCGTTCGGTTATGCACCGTTTTCGGGCCGCGTCGGTCCGAACGAGCGGGTCGTGCCTGGCGTGCGCGCGCCCGATGGCAGCCTGCATTACTTCGTCGATGCGCGCCCCGACGAGCCGACGCTCTACGAAGCCGACTTCGTGCTGAGCGAGCAAGGGGGCGAACGCACTCAGGCAGTGCAGGGCGAGTTGAAGCGCATCGATCACGTATGCCTCGATCTGCCCGCCGACACACTCGACACGTGGATTCTGTACTTCAAGGCCGTGTTCGGTTTCGACGCGGAGCCCGCCTGGCTGCTTCCCGATCCATATGGACTGGTGCGCAGCCGCGCGGTGCGTAGCGCCGACGGATCGGTGCGGATCGTTCTCAATGCATCGGTGGACGGCCGGACGTCGACGGCGCAATCGTTGCACACGTATCGCGGATCGGGCCTCAATCACGTCGCATTCGACACCGACAATATTTTCTCGGCGGTCGAACAGTTGCGCGCACGCGACGTTCAGCTATTGCGAATCCCGTCGAACTATTACGATGACCTTGAAGCGCGTTACGATTTCGCCGACGGCGTGGTGACGAGGATGAAAGAAGCCCACGTCCTTTACGACAGGGACGCGCAGGGCGGCGAGTTCTTCCATGTGTACACCGAGCAGATGGATGGCCGCTTCTTTCTGGAGGTCGTGCAGCGCAAGGGCGGTTACGACGGATACGGCGCGGTCAATGCGCCTGTGAGACTCGCAGCGCAGGCTCAGCGCAAGCACGGCTAGGCGCAACGGCATGCAGTGAAGGATCGCGCGGGACGATAGTGGTAGTTACCCGTAGTAATCCTCACGGCATCCGGATTTTCCCGCATTACTTCAGCTTTTCGTACTACCCGCAGCACCGGCGGCGACGGCACGCGTTTGTCCCGCCGCCGACAAAACGATGCGACGCATCGTGATAACACTCAAAGACAAAGGATCAGGAGATGAAACGACGTTACCCCGAAGTCAAAGCGGCCCTGGCTGGCGCAGCCATGCTGGCCACGCTGCCCGCGTTCGCGCAGAGCAGCGTGACGCTGTACGGCATCATCGATAACGGCATCGGTTATCAGTCGAGTTCGACGACGCTTGGTTCGACCGCGAATGGTCACTCGGCCTTCAAGATGGTGACGGGCGTGTGGGCGGGCAGCCGCTTCGGCCTGAAGGGCGCGGAAGACCTCGGCGGCGGTACGAAGGCGATCTTCACACTGGAAGAGGGCTTCAGCGCGAACAACGGCGCAATGTCGACGAACAACCTGATGTTCAGCCGGCAGGCGTTTGTGGGCGTGTCGAACGCCACCTACGGCTCGCTGACGGCTGGCCGCCAGTACGCGTCGTACTACCAGCTGCTGTCGCCGTATAGCCCGACCACGTGGCTCACCGGCTTCTACGGCGCGCACGCAGGCGACGTCGACGGTCTCGATACGATCTATCGCGCGAACAACACGCTGCTGTACATGTCGCCGCAGATCTACGGCTTCAAGTTCAGCGGCTCGTATTCGTTCGGCGGCGTGCCGGGCAGTGCGTATCAGGGCTCGACGTGGAGCACGGCGGTCCAGTATGCGCAAGGCCCGATCGGCATTGCGGTGGGCTTCTCGAAGATCAACAACTCGAACGTCAATGGCGGCACGTTCGGCACCGATACGACGACCTCGAACGCGGGCGCGCAGGCAGGCGTGTCGGCCGTGACCAATGGCTACCAGTCGGCGCGCGCGCAGCAGCGCTTCGCGGTCGGCGCGGGCTACACGTTCAACAGCCAGTTCGACATCACGGCGACGTATTCGAACGTGCAGTACATTCCCGGCATCGGTTCGGCTTTCCACGACCTGTCTATCTGGAATTCGGGCGGCGTCGTGCTGCACTGGAAGCCGACGGCCGCATGGGACTTCGCGACGGGCTACGCATACACGCGCGCGACGAAGGCCAATGGCATCTCGAGCAACGCGTCGTATTCGCAGGTCAACCTGTCCGAGTATTACTCGCTGTCCAAGCGTACCGGTCTGTATGCGTTGCAGGCGTATCAGCGCGCGAACGGCCAGACGCTCGGCACGAACGGCCGCAGCATCATCAACGCGACGGCGACGATCGGCGACGGCTTCAATTCGACGCCTTCGTCATCGCGCAGCATGGTTGGTGTCGGCGTCGGCATGGTGCACCGGTTCTGACGCTGTTCGAAGTTTTTCAGGCAAGACAGGGCGCCGCGCTTGCGGCGCTTTTTTTGTTTTGTTTTCGTTTGATGCGTGGCGACGTGCGCTGCGCGCGCATTCGATGCGGGGCCGTCGCTTGCTGCTCGCTTCGGCTGGCGGATTCGGTTGCCTGTTGCGTCCAGATGACCCGATGACAGGAAACGGTCATCTCCGGGTGCAAGATTAGCCGACGGCAGCGAGAAGTCGCCGGGCATGAAGGTGCTCAGCGGCTGCTACAATCCTGCGTCATTGCAATGAAGGTGAACACATGGGCTTTGAACAACTGGCGAAGCTGAGGGACGAACTCGCCAAGCAGGCAAAAGCGCAGCGCAAGGAACAGCAGGCTGCGGACAAGCCGGCTCCTCACGCGGGCGGCAAGGATCAGAAGGCGAAGGACGCTCCGCGCGACGCGAAGCCTCGGGACGCTCGGCGCGCGCCCAGGCCTGCGGACGCGAAGGCGCACGGCAAGCCGGCCTCGGCTCGTCCGGCGGCAAAACCGCAGCAGAATCCCGTCGATCCCGTCGTGCATACGATCGGCAAGCTGCAGAAGCGTTTCCCGTTGGCGTTTCCGAAGAATCCTGCGCCGAAGGTGGCACTCAAAATCGGCATTCTCGACGATCTGCTCAAGCAGGCCGGCGAACTGAAACTGACCGAGCAGGAAGTCCGCGATGCCGTGAGCACCTGGTGCCGTGGCAGCCGCTATTGGGCAAGCCTGACGGAAGGCGCGTCGCGCGTGGATCTGAATGGCGCGGAAACGGGCAAGGTCACCGCATCGGAATCCGCGTTCGCGCGACGCCGTTCGGGTGGACGCAATAAGCCTGCTGCGAAGACGGGTGAAGATGCTGGTGCGGGTGCGGCAGTGGCTGCGAAGCCTGCGGATGATGCGGCTGCGGCGCAGACGGACGGTGAAGGAAATGCGCCGGCTGCGGATCAGGCGCAGGGTTGATCGATTGCAGGTCGGTCAGACGGGTTGTTGAGGATTGAGGCTGTAGGGAGCGGTGGCTGGTTTGCTGCTGCCTGTTTGTGATTTGACATAATCTTAATTATCAACATACTGTCTGTCAGAGCTTTTTAGTAATGTCCGGTTCTGGCTCATTAGAAATGTCCGGTTTGGCGCCCCTGGGCCACGCGGTGCGCGCATGCTGCGCCATGGTGATCGCCCTGGGAGCCGGACATGAATGCACGTGGATTCATCACGATCAGCATGCACGAGCTCGAGCGGGTCAAGATCATTGAGGCGGTCGTCCAGCACCGGCTGACGATTGTGCTGGCAGCAGGACGGCTGCAGCTGTGCGAGCGTCAGGTCAGCCGGCTGGTGCGCCGCTATGAAGCCGCGGGACCGGCCGGGCTCATCTCGGCGCGACGGGGTCAGCCCAGTAACCGCGAACTGCCGGTCGATGTCCGTGCACGCACGATGGCGCTGGTGCGTGAGCGTTATGCCGATTTTGGGCCGACACTGGCCTGCGAGAAGCTGCGGGAGTGTCACGGCGTGGTGCTGGCGAAGGAAACGGTGCGGCGCTGGATGCGTGACGCCGGGCTGTGGATTCCACGCCGGCAGCGTCCGCCGAAGATCTACCAGCCACGGGCGCGGCGCGCCTGCCTGTGCGAACTGATCCAGATCGACGGCAGCGATCACCGCTGGTTCGAGGACCGGGCGCCGGCCTGCACGCTGCTGGTGTATGTCGATGACGCCACCAGCCGGCTGATGGCGCTGCACTTCTCGGCGAGTACGTCGGGTGATGCGCTGAATTTTGTTCTTCAGATTTTCAGGGCATTCGCGGCCGAAATGGTCGACTCCGATTTCCAGTACGAATGTCTAATGCAAAATCTGGCGAATGAGCTGCTCGCGCTCGACGCTGAGCTGACCAAACGGTAGCGCGCAGATTTGTTGAGTCGACCGAGCTTATTGCGGAGCATTTTAGGGGGTGCGGTTTCGCTCCCGAGCGCGCGTTCACTACCGCGGCCGCATTGGTTGCAGCCCTCGAAGGGACACGGACGGTCGCCCGCCTTGAACGCACGCCGGCTATATTCGAGGTGCTGGCAGAGGTTAGCATCAAGAGGTGGGCTGCCCCAGGGGGGTGATCCTGTCCAATGTTCTCGGTCGGACGAAATCGGCACCGATCCTCATTTGAAGACCGTCCGTCTTTCGCCAATGTCTGCTCGCAGACGCGTAGCCACCGGATGAATGTCTTGGCATTTGTCCATTGCTGGACCGCCACAATCGGTTTGACCTCGGCTTTAGCAGGAATCTGTCACGCTATTTCTCTCGACTGCGTTCGCTTGAGTCGCACTGGGGCAGCAAGGAAATCCTAACGCATGGAGAGTGGGCATGCAGACGAATTCGAAGAAAGCCGAACAGGTCGGCCTGCCGGCGACCTCACGGCTGAGCCGGTCGTACGGCAGGGCTGATTTTGTCGACGCATTTTCGGTGGACTTGCCAGCGACTGCCTGCAACGACGCAGAGTCTCTCGCTCGATACATCTTTGCCGAGCAACCCAAGTGGATCGCGATGCTACAGGGAGTTCGCGACATTGCCGTATGGCCGTTCGGACTTAAAAGAACAGTCGATCTGAAAGTCGCGAGGGGCGACCGGCTAAGCATTTTTCGCGTGTTCGAACGGCATAAAGACGAGATCATTCTAGGCGAGGACGACAGGCATCTTGATTTCCGCGTGTCGGTTCTCGTGCAGCCTGCATCTGAGGACTGCCCCCAGCGCCTGATAGTCACTACGCTTGTCTTCTACAATCGTCTGCTGGGTCGGGCCTATCTTGGCCTTATCGCTCCTTTCCATCGCCTCGTAGTGCGAGCCTCGCTCGACCGGGCACAGCAACTCGGATGGCCCGGCCGTTAGCGGCGATTCATCAACGCTCCTTCCAGCAGGCCGTAGATTGTCAGACCTCAAAGTGGCGGGTTCCTGAGAGCGGTCGGGACCAGGCGTAGCTATTTATTTCCACCTGATCAGTCACGCTCTCGCCCCCTTCACTAGCAGCCACTCGTGGCTGCCTGACGGATTTCCTTATCAGCACCGTCTTCGGATTGGTAAAGAGTTGACGACCTTCCGCACCGTGTTCCGTACCGAGGCCTGATTGCTTGTGCCCGCCGAACGGAATGTCGACGCCTTGGGTATGGATCTCGTTCACCCCGACCATTCCCGTTTCCAGACGGTTCGCTACCGCAACCACGGCTTGAGTATTGCGGCCCCAGACCGAACCGCCGAGGCCAAACGGGCTGTTATTGGCGCGATCGGAGTCTTGGCGAATACTTCACCAGTAGCCGGGTTGATTACGCCAAAGCTATCGAGCGACGGCAAAAGATTACCAGCGATGCTGAGGTAATACGGGCCGTGGAAAATACCACCGGGCTGAACTACTCGAGGTAATGCAGACATGAATTGTTCTCCGAGGTATGGAGGGCTGAAGTGCTGCAGTCGCGAATCCCGTAACAAATCGGCGGGTTCTTCGTCACCTGGTAGGAATACTTATCTTCAGAAAATGAAATTTTTCATGCAGCCTCTGGTACGGAGAACGCCGGCTGCGTGCTTACACTGGGCCGCTCCTGCATTCTTTCGTACCACGCCAGGAGCGCGGTGCACTCAGCCGGCACTGGCAGCTTGACGATAGCTGCGAAGACCAGGCCGCCGATTACCGTGATGTCGGCCATTGAAAATTCTTTGCCGGCGACATATGGCTGGTTTCGAAGAACTGCATCGAAGTAATACATTCCGCGCAGGGCCTTGTCACGCTGCTTGAATCCCCATTCGGCGTTCTGGTACAGCTCAACGTGCGGCCCCAATCCCGGCGTTCCATGATGGAAATAAACGCTTATGGCGTCGAGCAGTTCCAGTTCGGCACGCTTGCTCATCATGTGGATCAACCCTTTTTCGAGCGGCGCCCTGCCAGTCAGAGTCGGCACGCCATCGAGTCCGTCAAGGTACTCCGTTATGGCTGTGCACTCGGCAATACAGGTCCCGTCCTCGAGTTCGAGCACCGGCAGCGTGCCCGAGTAGTTCTTGCTTGCCATGAATTCGGGCTTCTTGTGCTCGCCCGCGTACAGATCGACCAGCACGAACCGCACTCGCGAGTGCAGATTTTTTTCCGCCAACGCAATGCGCACACGCGTCGGATACGGCCCTTGCGGAAAGTCATAAACCGTCATCGTCGACAACTGATTGTCATTGATACTCGTTGCAGTAGCACTCATTTGGCTTTCCCTTCGAAATGGTGTCCGGGCGAACAGCAATTTTACCTACCTATCGTTTGTTAGGTTAACAATATGCGTTAACAGTCTTGGTTGTCAACACTGAGTAGTCGTGCGGAAAACCGCACAAATGCGGAACGAATCGAACTCCGGCTCCAGGGAGCGGATCCTGGCGGCGGCCACGAAGACTGCTCAGGCCCACGGCTACAGCGGATTGAATTTTCGGAATCTCGCGGAAGACGTCGGTATCAGACCCGCTAGCATCTATCACCACTTCACGAACAAGGCCGACCTCGGTGCCACGGTGGCACGGCGGTATTGGGAGGACTTGGCAGCGGTTCTTGAAAGTCTTCAGGAAGAATCCCCGGACCCGTTGCACTGCCTGCACCGCTATCCCGAAACGTTTCGCAAGGCGCTGGAAAACGCAAATCGCATCTGCTTGTGCAGCTTCATGGCTGCCGAAAGCGATGACCTCCCCGATGAAATGATGCAGGAAGTCCAAACCTTCGCTGAGGTGCATATCGCCTGGCTGAGCAAGGTTCTCTCAGCGGCAGGGGCTGTTGATTCAAAAGGGAGTGATCCATGGGCCCGCGCTATCTTCGCCGCCGTAGCTGGCGCACAGCTCATTGCGAGGAGCCGTTCGGATGTCTCCATCTACGACACACTGATCGACGGCTATCGCGCTGCCGGACTACTTCCCGCCTAGCACGCTTGTGAAATGCGTGAGTGACGCAAGCGTCGCAAACGGCTTTGAGTTGTCGACGATCGAACTCACGGCAGCCGGCCAATCTCGGTCAAAAGGCGGAACTCAACGCAAGCGTGCTCGCTTCCCGCCGAGACCAGCATACGAGATTCAGCTAAGTGGCGAATTATCTGTCGGTATCCAGATCGTCGATGTCGCGTCAAAAAACTGATCTGGTCCTCCCTTGGGCGGCCAGACGCCGTCAGCGTAAGACTTCGCGCGGATCGCGATGCGCTCATCGAGACTTTCCCACGGCCAGATGTGCGTGATGCGAGGAGCGCCATCAAGCGCATACATGTTGACTGTCAGGGGCGAGCGTTTCGAGCGCTCAGGCATCGCGGCCTTCCAAGCTTCAATAGTAGGCTCAAGTCCACCTGGTCGAAGCCAGTAAGTGCGGAATTCGTAGTATTTGCCGAAGCACCCTGGCTCTACCGGAGGAAGAAACGAAAACCCTGCGTAACTCTCCATCTCGATCCGACAGTCGCTGGTAGCTGCTCCGAAAGGATTCGAGTGATGGAGCGCACGTTCTCGTTCACGCGCCAGCTCGTCAGCGTCATTGAATCCCCGCAGCATCCGCAGACTGCCAAGTGGACCGTTTTCAGAGGTCCATGCGCCGAGCCAATGACCCGATATTTCAGAGCGATGGAGGTAAGCCTCCGCATTCCTGATTACCTGAGACAGTTTAAGGATATGCGAGGACAAAGTAGTGAGTTCGTAAAACATGTCCAATCTCCATGGTGTTTTGGACGATCGTCAGCGTCCAATTGATGACCAGATTAGACTGAGACGTTCTCACGCGATATTCCCTATCCGTTCACACGCTCCGTCAAGAATTCGCTATGTTCGACTGGCAAGATTTACGGTACTTCCTCGTGCTCGCACGCACTGGATCACTCTCCGGTGCTGCCAATGAGCTTTCTGTTGAGCACGCGACGGTCGGGCGTCGCATCGCATCGCTCGAGGCGACGCTCGGTTTGAAACTCGTTCATCGGCTACCCCGGAGCACCCGATTAACGGAAGATGGAATGGTCGTTGCCGAGTTCGCCATCGGGATGACGGAAAGCGCACAGGCAATCGACGGATTTGCACTTCGGACCTCGGCATTGATGTCCGGATCAGTGCGGATCAGCGTGCCGCCTACGATCGGCAATTTTTGCGTTGCTCCGTATATTCAGGAATTCCGCGAACGCCATCCGTCATTGAAACTCGTTATGGCGAGTACCCCGGAAATCGCCCCGCTTGACCGAGGTGTTGCGGATATCGCGATTCGAATGTTCAAACCACAAGAGGCGAGTCTACTTTCGCGCCGGGTCGGTGCGATTCGCTTCGGCTTATACGCAAGCCGCGCCTACGCGGCACGCCCTCCTGCACAGTGGGCGTTCATCGCCTACGATGCGTCGTTGGACCACGTGAAGCATCAGGTGTGGCTGCGCCGATTCCTCGACGGCAGACCCATCGTGTTCGAAACGAGCGATGTTGTCGCACAGCAGATGGCCGCTCGAAACGATGTTGGGGTTGCGATTCTACCGACGATCCTCGGCGAGCGTGACGCAGGGCTCGTCAGGCTAAGCGTCGATGACAACCCTCCCGACGCAGCATTGTGGCTTGTCACGTATCCCGATCTACGGCGCACGCCGGCTATCCAGGCGGCTATGGCATTTCTGGCGGAGTGCGTCGGTCGCGAACCGCAGTTGAAATCGTAATGACGCGTTCTAGGGGCGATCTTTGACCGCAAAGATAGGGCGCCCCATAGATCTTCCCGCCTGAACGTCAAATTTGCAGTAAATCGAGAGACAGAATCGTGCTATTAAGATGAGTATTCTTTTATATGAACGGCGTCGTTTTACGAGGGCCCGCCTGTCATTGATGTTCGGGACCGCTCGCCCAACGCTGCAGTCACTCATTCCGCCATCGCGGATGTGCGGCGAAGCTTCTACGCCACGATAACTGCCTTACCACTGCAACCTGCCTCGCGTTACCGCGGAAAGACCGAAAAGACCGAAAAAACCGATTCATAAGGGACATTTAAGCGTTCCGAAAGCAGCCGTCCGAACGGGACCACTTCAGACCTAAAACAGTTTCATCAATTTACTGATGGAAACGAATGCGAGTTGTGTCAGCCTCCCCCTTAAGGTCACTCCCGACAGGTCTGCCGCCACTCTCCCGTAATGTGCCAGTTTCACGAGCGCAAGTCTGCATAGGAGTGATTTCCCTTTTAACCGCATGCAGGTCAAATAACTGAATAATTTGCCTGTCTGAACTTCCATGTTCGTGGCTCATACAAAGCAGGATTCCCTCATCTTCAGACTCAAACAATGCGTCGCCCGAAGGTGCTGGCAATACAGACATCAATGGTGAGGGATAGTCGGGAATCAGCCTTAGTGTGCCATGCGAAAATAGTTTCTTCGCGTCAGATTCTGACATCGTAGAACCCAGTACATAGACAAGCCCGACAACGGTCCCGGATCCTTCAAATCCAAAAATGATGATCTTTTGGGGCGACTCTCACCCCGCGATTTGGAACGAACGGTAGGACATCTCAGAAAGCTGAGATCGGCGTCGATGCTGGCACCCTGTACACCCGTCGACACGTCCCCGCAAAAAGATCCCGCAATTGCGCTTCACTCGCAGCAGGCAACGCACCAACCACATCCGCAACCATCTGTTCGAAACTCGCAGAGAGACTTCCGACGGGCAAATTGCTCGCAAACATCGAACGCGAGAAGCCGAACATGTCGACCGCCTCACGAATGACCCGCCGATTACTGACGCTGTCCCACACACCACCCTTCAGGCCGGTTTCCGATACTTTCAGATGCACATTGCCGCAGTCGGCAAGCGCCGCCATCCCCCGCCGCCATATTGCAAGACCGGCATCCGAGCGATCGAGCGGAAGCCCCAGGTGATTGAGCACGATGACCGTATCCGGGACGCCGCGTGCGACTTCCGCTGCCTCCTCCAGATGCCAGTAAGGCACACGCAGATCCCACGACAGGCCGAAGCGTTCCAGCATGGCCAGACCGCGCAGCCAGGCCTCGTCCTGCATGGTGCCCGGCTCGCCGCGCACGCTCGCCTGCGCGTGCGTCGAGGTCACCGGCTTGGAACGCACACCGCGCACCAGCGGATCGGCCGCGTGCGCCGCGAGCACCTCTGCGCAATCGTCCTGCGTGAAATACACGTGCGCGACCGCGACTGACGGCAAGCCCTCGCGCGCATTGAGCCGCGCGACGAAGCCGTTCTCCGCGACCTGCTCACGGCGCGAGCGCTCCGCTTCGACATGCACCGTGCCGATCACCTGGAAGCCCGCCGTCGCCGCGCGATAGTCCGCCGGCAGAAAATCACGGCAGATCGCGCGATAGTCGCCGAGAAAGAACTGCGGATCGTAGGCGTCGGTCAGCCACGGATAGTGACCGTCCGACAGATCAAAGAAATGATGGTGTGCGTCGAAGATCGGCAGGTCGAAACCGATGCTGTTTTGCGAGCGTGCGTTCATGGCGTGATTCAGAGAGCGAGGCACGGACGGTCGATGTCAGGCTTCATCGATTGACGAGCCGCGCGGGAATCGACAGCACCAGCAGCGCGCCCGCGAACAGCACAGCGCACATCAGCCAGATCGACGCCTCGCTGGTGCCCGTCAACTGTTTCACCGTGCCAACGATATACGGCCCGAGAAAGCCGGACAGATTGGCCAGACAGTTGATCAGCGCAATGCCTGCCGCCGCCGCAGCGCCGCTCAGGAGCGCCGTCGGCAGGCTCCAGAACATCGGCGGAATGGCGAGTATGCCGAAGTTCGCTACGCAGAGAGCGAGTATGCCGAGCGCGGGCTCGTGCTGCCAGATCACCGTCAAGGCCAGCCCCACTGCGCCAATCAGGAACAGCGTAGCCAGATGCCAGCGGCGCTCGCCATGCCGGTCCGCGCTACGGCCGAACAGGACCATCGCCGGAATCGCACATAAGCTCGGCAGCGCGGACAGCAGGCCGATATGCAGATCGCTGGCGACGCCCATGTTCTTGATCAGCGTGGGCATCCAGAAGCCGAGGCCATACATCGCGAAGATGTTCGCGAAGAAGATCAGGCACATCACGGCGAGGTGACGATTGGCGAACATCTCGCGCATCGACAGATGCGGCTTATGGCGCACCTCGTTTTGCATCACGCGCAGCAGATTGGTGCGCTCGCTGGCATCGAGCCACTGCGCATCCTCGATCCTGTCGTCGAGCGTGGCAAGGATCAGCCCCGCCACGGCGATGGTCGGAAGCGCCTCGAGCAGAAACATCCACTGCCAGCCCGCGAGGCCCCAGACACCCGGCATGGTCTGCAGGATCCAGCCGGACACGGGACCGCCGATCAGCCCGGACAGCGCCAGCGCGATATAGAACACACCCATCACGCGGCCGCGCCGATGCGCGGGAAACCAGCTCGTGAGGTAGTAAATGACGCCGGGTATGAAGCCCGCCTCCGCCACGCCGAGCGCGAAACGCGCGGCATAGAACTGCCACGGCGTGCTGACGAACATCATCAGGCCAGACACCACACCCCAGCTCACCATGATGCGCGCCAGCCAGCGGCGGGCCCCGACGCGGTAGAGAATCAGGTTGCTCGGGACTTCGAAGAAAAAATAGCCAACGAAAAAAATGCCCGCACCGAAACCATACATCGCGTCGCTCAGGCCGAGCGTTTGCGCCATGTGCAGCTTGGCGAAACCCACGTTGACGCGATCGATCGACGCGGCGAGATAGCCGAGCATCAGCACCGGCAAGAAGCGCCACGCGATCTTGCGGAAGAGCCGATGCTCCTCGTCCACCGCCATCGCGCCAGTGTCAACGTCCGCACTGGATGAACTGCCTGAAAAAGATGAGGTCATGACGTCTCCTGCCGCTTCGCCGGATCGCGAGCGTTTTATGTTGGTCGATGTAGCGTGGATGGGCGCGCAGGGTTCACGCGCGGGTTCAAACGATGTTCAGCGGCCCCAGCGCAAGACCAGCGGGTCAAGCCTGCGCGCCACCTTCAACAACCCTTCGCGTACTTTGGGATGCATCGGTGCGAGCGGATGACGCACCGCGTCCGAGCGGATCACGCCGCCCTCCTTCATCAGCGTCTTGCAGGCGGCAAGCCCGCACTGGCGGTTCTCGTAGTTGATGAGGGGAAGCCATTGCTGATAGAGCGCCGCGGCCCGTTCGGTGTCGCCAGACGCATACGCATCGACGATCTTGCGGATGCCGTCCGGATAGCCGCCGCCCGTCATCGCGCCCGTCGCGCCTGCATCGAAATCCGGGATCAACGTAATCGCTTCCTCGCCGTCCCATGGGCCGACGATCGCATCACCGCCCAGTTCGATCAGCTCGCGCAGCTTCGAGGCCGCCTGCGCGGTTTCGATCTTGAAGTACGACACGTGCTCGACTTCCTTCGCCAATCTGGCGAGAAACGGCGCGGACAGCGGCGTACCCGCCACGGGCGCGTCCTGGATCATGATCGGGATGTCGATTGCATCCGACACGCGCTGGTAGAACGCCTCGATGTCGCGCTCGCTCACGCGAATCGTCGCGCCGTGATATGGCGGCATCACCATGACCATCGCGGCGCCCGCGAGTTGCGCCGCACGGCTGCGCCCGGCGCAGAGCTGCGAGCTGAAGTGCGTGGTCGTGACGATCACTGGCACACGGCCCGCGACGTGTTCGAGCACGGTGCGTTGCACGGTCTCGCGTTCGGCGTCGGAGAGCGCGAACTGCTCGGAAAAGTTCGCAAGGATGCACACGCCATGCGAGCCGGCGTCGATCATGAAATCGATGGCGCGTTTCTGGCCTTCGAGATCGAGCCGCCCGTCCTCGTCGAAAATGGTGGGTGCGACGGGGAACACGCCGCGGTAGGTCGGTGCAGTCATGTAAAGACGTCTCCTGTGTCAGTGCCTAGATGCGATAGAGCGCGCACGCGTTGTCGTAAAAGAGCGCGAGCCGCTCCTCGCGCGTGCAACCCGCGACGATCGTCTTGAAGACGGTGAACAGATCGTCGAGCGTCACCACCAGACTGTCGACGGGAAAGTTACTCGCGAACAGACAACGCGCAGTGCCGAAGCAGGCGATCGCATCGCACACGACGGGGCCGTTGCGCGCCACGCTCCACGCAGCGCCCTGCTCGCCGATGCCTGAAATCTTCAGCCAGACATTGGGATGGCGCGCCAGCGCATCGAGCGCGCGGCGCCACGCGGCAAGCGCTTCGTCGCTGCGGTCAGCAGGCAAACCCGTGTGATTCACGACGATCCTCGTGCGCGGAAAGTCGCGCGCGAGTTCGGCCGCTTCTTCGAAATGCCACCACGGGGCCTGCAGTTCGAACATCAGGCCACTTGCTTCAAGCAGCGCGTAGCCGCGCCGCCAGCCTTCGGAACGCATCGAGCCGGGCGCGCTGAAATCGCGGCGATGCGCGGCGCGCGGCACGGTAGCGGGCTTGTGCCGTACGCTGCGCACGAGCGGTAGATCACGGTAAGCGGCGAGCACGTCGGTCACGTCGTCGCGGTCTAGCCAGATCTGCGCAGCCATCGCGCTGGGCAGACCCGTTCGCTGATGCAGCGCCGTGGCCCAGCGCGCTTCGCCCGTGGGATCGCGCGGGTCCCACTCCCCTTCCATCATCACCGTCTTGACGATGCGGTGATTGCCCGCTCTCGCGAAATAATCGTCGGGCAGAAAGTCATGGCAGATCGCTTCGTAATCGCCGTAACGAAATGGGATGCGCGGCACGTCGCGCAGCCACGGATGATAGTTGCGCTCCAGATCCCAGAAGTGATGATGCGCATCGACGATGGGCAGGTCCGCGTCATCGCCGCTATGCAGAAAGCGCTGTCGCAAGGCCTCGATGTGCTCGTGCATCATGGCGTCAGCCCAGACGGTCCTGCGCCATGCGCACGGCAATGTCGAAGGCCTTTTGCGTCGCGCCCACGTCCGCCTTGCCCTGGCCGTGGATGTCGAACGCGGTGCCGTGCGCGGGCGTGGTGATCGGCACGGGCAGGCCGCCATGCACCGTCACGCCGCGCCCAAAGCCCATCAGCTTCATCGCAATCTGGCCCTGGTCGTGGTACATCGTGACCACGCCATCGAACGCCTTCTGGTCGCGTGCACGCACGAAAATCGTATCGGCCGGGAACGGCCCCTGCGCGTCGTATCCGAGCGAGCGCGCCTTGTCGACGGCGGGCGCGATCACGTCCAGTTCCTCGCGGCCGAACGCGCCGTTGTCGCCGTTATGCGGATTGAAGCCGCACACCGCGATGCGCGGTGAAGCAATACCCGCCCGCTTCAGGCCATCGTTGATCAACTGGATCGCGCCGATGATGCGCTGCTCCGACAGCCGCGCGCTGACATCCTTCAATGCCATGTGCGAGGTGACACGCGAGGTCCACAGTTCGTCGAGCACGTTGAATTCACAGAATGCGCCGCTGTAATCGAGCTGGCGCGCGAACCACTCCATTTCGTCGCTCGTCTCCATGCCCGCCATGTGCAGCGACGTCTTGTTGACGGGGGCGAACATCATCGCGTGGGTGCGCTTGTCTTGCGTCAGGGCCAGCGCCTTCCTGAAGGCTTCAAGGCTGTAGCGCCCGCCCCGCTCGGTGGAAACGGCGCGTTCGTAAGGGGCATCGTCGGCGAGACGAAAATCGATCAGCGAAGGCACATCGGTATCGCGTGGGGCATCGGTTTCGCTTTCGACCACGGTGTAGTCAAAGCGCTGCTGCGCGATCTCCATGCCTTCATCCAGCTCGCGTTTGTCGCCGATGATGAGCAGATCGGCGCGCGCGCGGTTTTCGGGCCGCGCGAGCAAACGCGCGATGAGTTCGGGACCGATGCCGGCCGGGTCGCCAAGCAGGACTGCAATACGAGGTTTCATCGTAGTTTTGCCTTTTGAATGTCAGCGCGTGCGGCGCAGGTCGATCGCCAGCGAGCCGGCGATATACACCAGTGCACACGCACTGTAAAAATGCAGCACCGCATCGAAAGAGCCGGTGCGTTGAAGAATGAAGCCAGTGATGAGCGGAATCGAGATGCCGCCGACGCTGCCCGCACAATTCATGCATGCGCCGAGCAGGCCCACGCGTCCCGGACTGGCGAGCAGCGATGGCAGGCTCCAGTAGAGGCTGCCCCACAACAGCATGAACGATGCCGCGCACAGCACCGCGATGGCCGTCACGGGCGATGAAATGCCCGGCAGCGCGGCAAACACCGCCAGCGTCGCGAGACCCGATAGCGCGATCATGCCCTTCACGACCTTGCCGCGCGAGAAGCCCCGCGAGCACAACGCGTCGCACAGGAAGCCGCCCGTCAGTGAGCCACAGGCGCCCGCGAGGAAGATGAAGAACGTGGCGGCGCCGATTTGCGACAGGCTCAGGCCCCGTGCCTGAGTCAGATAGGTCGGGCCCCAGGTCAGCAAGCCGAAAAAGATCATCGCCCAAGCCATGCGACCCATGCACATCGCCACCGTCGAGCGCAGCGGCAAGGGCGCGTCCTGCGTGTGCGCGCTCGCCTGAATCGCGGCGCTGGCCTGTGCGGGTGCGCCGTCGCGGATATGCTCCAGTTCCGCCGCGTTGACGCCCGGATGCTTCGCGGGATCGTCGCGCAGATAGCGCCACGCCAGCCATCCGCATGCGATGGTCGCGAGGCCCGCCACCACGAATGCCGTGCGCCACGAGCCGAACATCAGGATCAGGTTCGAGATGGCCAGCCCGCCGATCGCCGCGCCGAGCGGCGAGCCGGCATCCATCAATACCGCGCCGCGCGCGCGTTCCTTCTTCGAGAGCCACAGCGCGTTGAGCTTGCTGCCCGCGGGAAACAGCGGCGCTTCAGCGGCGCCCAGCCCGACGCGCATGAAGAGCATCGACAGACCGCCCGTCGCTGCGCCCATCAGCGTCTGAAACAGGCCCCACAGCACCGTTGCGCATGCGACCACCTTGCGCGGTCCGAACCGGTCGATCAGCCAGCCGCCGGGAATCTGCAGCAACGCATACGACCAGAAGAAGCTGGAGAGAATGAGGCCCTGCATCGCGGGCGAGAGCGTGAACTCTTTCGCGATAGTGGGCATCGCGATCGACAGCGAGATGCGATCCACCAGATTGATCAGCGTGATGAGAAACACCACGCCGAAGATGCGCCAGCGTACGCTGGTCGAGTGCTGTGCCGATGCTGCATCGCGCGTCGCCGCGCGGGCCTCCATCCTGCTCTCCATGTCTGTCTCCTGTCGGCTCGAGCTGGCGCTTCAGCGCGTACGCGAGCCCCATGCAAGATGTTTGCTGTGGGGCTACGTCGGCCCCGCCGTCATGCGGCTCATTCGATGATGTCGAAGTCCTTCAGATGCTTGTCCGAGAGCGTGATTCCCAAACCCGGCGTCTCGTCGGACAGTTGCAGATAGCCGTTCTCCGGCTGCGGCTCGCCGTCGAAGATGTAGTAGAACAACTCGTTGCCCACTTCGACGTCGAAGACGGGGAAGAACTCTGACATCGGGCTGGCCGTCGAGGCCATGGTGAGGTGATAGTTGTGCATCTGCCCCGCGTGCGGGATGACGGGCACGGACCACGCCTCGGCCATCGCGTTGATCTTGCGCGCCGCGGTGATGCCGCCCACGCGGTTGGTGTCGTACTGGATGACGTCCACCGCGCGCCGTTCGAGCAGGTCCTTGAAGCCGTACACGGTGAACTCGTGCTCGCCGCCCGAGATGGGCAGGATGTTCATCTTCTTGAGCTCCTGATACCCTTCAACGTCGTCGCCGATCACCGGCTCTTCCAGCCAGCGCAGATTGAATTCAGCGAGGCGCGGCAACATGCGGCGCGCGTATTCGAGCGTCCAGCCCATGTAGCATTCGACCATGATGTCCACGTCATCGCCCGCCAGCTCGCGCAGCAGGCGCACCTGTTCGAGATTCTTCGCCATGCCTTTCGGACCGTCCTTCGGGCCGTAGCCGAAGCGCATCTTCATCGCGGTGAAGCCCTGGTCGAGATAGCCTTGCGCTTCTCCGAGGAAGGCGTCGCGGTCGTCGTTGTTGTAGAGCTTCGAGGCGTAGCACCAGATCTTCTCTTTCGTGCGGCCGCCGAGCAGCTTGAACACCGGCTTTTTCACCGCCTTGCCCATGATGTCCCAGATGGCGATGTCCATCGCCGAGATCGCCGCCATGCCGATGCCCTTGCGGCCCCATGCCAGCGTGCGGCGATACATCTTCTGCCACAGGTATTCGTAATCGAACGGATCTTCGCCCATCGCGATAGGCGCGAGGTATTCATCGACGATCTGCTTGGCCACGCGCGGCGCCAGCGCGCAATTGCCAATACCCACGGTGCCGTCGTCGCATTCGATCTCCACGACCAGCCACCCGTGGAAGCGGAACGAGCCCATCGCGTCGCCGCGTTCGTAGAGGATGTCCACCGCGTTCGTGCAGAAGTGCGATTGCGGCGGAACGACCTTGCCCTTCCATTCGAAAACGCGTGCGCGGACGTGCTTGATCTTCATCTCGTCTGTCTCCGTTCGATCGAGTTGCGCCGCACAATTCAAGGGTTTGCGCGGCTGTTTCGGGTGCTGCTAGTGTGCGAAACTCTGCGATAACTGACCATTGAATTATTTGGATCAGCCTATTTCCAACGGTTATCGCTCAAGAGACCTCGTCACGACATGATCGCGCCCGCCTCGACCATCCGGAAACGACTCCGCCTGCGCCATCTGCAACTGATGCATGCGCTCTCCGAAACTGAATCGCTACGCAGCGCCGCCGACGAACTCGCGATGACCCAACCCGCGGCCACCAAGGCGTTGAAGGAACTGGAAGACACCATCGGCGTGTCGCTATTCGTGCGGCATCCGCGCGGCATGGAGGCGACCGTCTACGGCGAGGCAGTGATGCGCTATGCGCGCGTGATGTTCGAGGATCTCGATGAACTGCGCGAGGAACTGGCCGCCATCGAGGCGGGCGATATCGGCAAGGTGCGCATCGGCGCCGTGATGGCGCCCGCGCCGGAGCTGCTGACGCGCGTGATCGTGCAGTTGAAGGAGGCACACCCCCGTCTGCAGATCAGCGTGCAGATCGATACCAGCGACGTGCTCGTGCAGGCCTTGCAGCAAGATCAGCTCGATATCGTCGTCGGGCGCATTCCGTATGGCTTTCCCGCGCTGGATCTGAGCTTCGAGACTTTGTCGGAGGAGGCGCTTTCCATCGTCGCGCGGCCGGACCATCCGGCACTCGGCATTCCGGGCAGGCCGAAGCTCGTGCAGTTGTCGAAGTTCGCGTGGATCGTGCAACCCCATCCCAGTCCGATGCGCGAGATCATCGACCAGACTTTCAGGGAATCGCGCGTAGCCGCGCCGGAAAGCACCGTGGAGACGTCATCGATTCTCACCACGCTCTCGCTGCTGCGGGATTCGGACATGCTGGCCGTGCTGCCGTCATCCGTGGCGGACTACTATTCGGCGCTCGGCACGATTGCGTCGCTGGGTACGCCGTTACGCGGCCGGCTCGCGCCTTATGGGCTGATTCTGCGGAAGAACCGGCGCATCAGTCCGGCAACGCAACTGGTGATCGAGGCGATTCGCACCGCGTGAAAACAAAGACCGCCCTCCTTCGCGAAGGCGGTCTCTTTTTTTCATGCGCTTCAGCGACTCTGCTCGGCCAGCTTCAATCCGTGTTCGCCGGAAGCGTCGTCAGGCTGCGCATCCAGCTTGATATCCGGACGCGTGAAAAACGTCATCACGATGCCCACCGTCAGCAAGCCCAGCGACCCGATGAACGGCAACGTCCAGTTTCCCGTCCGATCGACGATGAAGCCAAAGGCGATCGGCGAGAAAATGCCGGCAATGGCCGAGCCTGCGTTCACGAGTCCGCTCGCGATGCCCACGTGTTTCGGCGTGATGTCCATGGGCACGGCCCAGATCGGCCCAATGGTCAGTTCGAGGAAGAAGAACGACAGGCTCAACGAGGCAGCCATGACGGGCAGCGAATCGACGATCATCACGGGCGCGAGAAACACCAGTGCGCCCAGAAAGGCGACGATGATCATGTTGCGTCGCGCGGCAACCACGTTGCCCGTTCGTTTCAGAATGCGATCCGACAGCATCCCGCCTGCTGTATTGCCGACCACGCCCGAAAGAAACACGCCCGCCGAGAACAGCGCCGAACTCTTGAGATCGAGGCCGCGCCCGTGCATGAAGAAGGTCGGCAGCCAGGTGAAGAAAAGCCAACCCGTCCAGCCGTAGCAGAAGTAGACGATCATGGTTGGACCAATGCGCCTGATGAGCCTGCCCCATGGCGTCGGCTCGCGCGTCGTCTTCGCCGATACCATCGTTTCCGGCGGCAGTTCGGCCACTTCCTCCCGCGTGATGTGCCGATGCTTGCGCGGGTCGTCCTTGAAGTACCAGGCATAGACCACGAGCCAGACGGCGGTGAGCGCGCCGACCAGCAGGAACGACGCTCGCCACGACGCGAAGGCGACGAGCAGCGCGATCAGCGGCGGCGTCAGCGCGTTTCCCAGGCGCGAGAACGAATGTGTGAGGCCCTGGACGAAGCCGCGCTTGCTCGCCGGATACCAGTTGACGAGCGCACGCGCCTGCGCGGGCAATGCGGCGCCTTCGCCGACGCCTAGCAGCATTCGCGCGCAGAACAGCGACGCCACGCCGCCCGCGACACCCGTCGCGACCGTGGCGATGATCCAGATCGTCGCGCATAGCATGAGCGTGGTCTTCGCACCCACGCGGTCACTGAACCATCCGCCGATCACCTGGAAGATCGCATATGTGTAGGCGAACGCGCCGAATACGAAACCGACATTGGTATTGGAAAGATGCAGGTCGTCGCGAATCAGTCCCGCGGCGGCGGAAAGATTCACGCGATCGAGATACATGATGAACGACATCGCGCACATCAGCGCGAGGACCGACCGTGTGACTCTTGGGCGATTCGGCATGTCTTTGTCTCCTCCAGGGCTTTTGCGCGCTAGCGCGCTCTTCTTGAGGGCGGACTGTGATTCGAGGTCCGCCGCCCCAAAGTCTGGAGAGAACTCTGATAGCCGTCTATTGAAATCGGCTTATGGGACGATTCCCACTGGTTATCGCTGTGTGAGCGGCGAGGCGTGACTTTTCGTCGGCGAGGCGCCGCCCGCTCAGTGTGCACGCTTCTCAAAGACGTCCTTGACCACCGGCAGCGCGGAAAACACGTTAGGCCAACCGGCATAGAAGGCGAGTTGCGTCATCACCTCCGACGCTTCGTCTCGGGTCAGGCCGTTATCCATCGCACGATTGAGGTGATAGGCGATCTGCGCAACCTGCCCCGTGGCAACGAGCGCGCTGACCGTCACGAGGCTGCGGTCGCGTGGCGACAGTTGTGGACGCTTCCACAAATCTCCTGACACCGCATCTGTCGTATAGTTTTCGAGCGCTGGCGAGACCGTACGCACATCCTCGGGCGTCGGAACGGGGGAAGCGAATGACTACGGCCGCGATCAGCACCTCACGCTTCTGATGTAGCCCATACTATTGCCAGGTACCGCCACCACATCCGCTCATGCCAACAGACCATCAATCGACCACCGCCGCGAAGCATGATGCCCAACATCATCGCGTGCGGACGCTGCTGATCCTCAGCACGTTGATGGCTTTCGCGTCGATCTCGACGGATCTCTACCTTCCCGCATTACCCGCCATGGCCGATGCGCTCCGCGCCGACCCCGGCACACTGCAACTGACGATCTCGGGATATCTGATTGGCTTCAGCCTGGGCCAGTTGTTGTGGGGACCGGTCAGCGATCGTCACGGCCGCCGGTTACCGGTCGCAATCGGCCTTGTTCTTTTTATCTTCGGCTCCGCTGGCTGCGCGATATCGCAGGACGCACACACCCTCATTGGCTGGCGCGTGCTGCAAGCAGTCGGCGCATGCGCAAGCGTGGTCATTTCCCGCGCCATGGTGCGCGATCTGTACAGCGGCGCACGGGCCGCGCAAATGATGTCGACGCTGATGACCGTCATGGCCATTGCGCCGTTGATAGGACCGAGCGTCGGTAGCCTGATTCTCCACGTTGCGTCATGGCGGGCGATCTTCTGGGTACTCGTCGCCGTCGGCATCGCAACGCTCGCAGGGCTTTATTGCCTCCCTGAGACCTTGCCCCGGGAGCGCCGCATTCGCGCACCACTCGGGAACTCACTTGCCGGTTATGCCAGCCTGTTGCGCAATCGAAGCGTGCTCGGATATTCCGTCAGCGTAGGATTTTTCTACGGCGGCATCTTTGCGTACGTTGCGGGTACGCCGTTCGCGTACATCACCTATCACCACGTGTCGCCGCAGCACTACGGCGTGCTGTTCGCTGCGGGAATCGTCGGCATCATGATCACCAACCAGGTCAACGCCCGGCTTGTCCTGCGTTTCGGCGGCGATCGTCTGATGCGTTTTGGCGCAATCGTGGCGGGGCTCATGGGTGCCCTCCTAGCGTTTGATGCGGGATCGGGATGGGGCGGCTTGACGGGCCTCGTGCTGCCGCTGTTCCTTTTCGTCTCGACCAACGGTTTCATCAACGCCAATGCAATCACGGGTGCGCTTGGCGCTTGCCCCGAGCGCGCAGGCGCCGTCTCCGCACTGATCGGCTCGATACAGTATGGCGCCGGTATCGCGGGCTCGGCGCTGATCGGTTTCTTCGCGGACGGCACGCCGCGCCCAATGGCATACGTCATTGCGTTGATGGGCATCGGTTGCTGGCTCTCGACGCGCCTTCTCGTGCCGCGCGAAAGCGTCAGGCAAACATGTGCAAACACCATTGCCTGACGCGCAGCGGGTTGGACATCGCGATTGACTCGCAGTGACGATTCGATCCGCCTGTCTGCCGGACGAGCCGCGATACTGCAAACGACTCAATGCTTCGAGACAAACGAATTCTGATCGCGAGATACCGATCCGCAAAACGGCATGCGGTACGCGTGCTCTTCCTCGTCGACCTGCCGCATGCGGCGTTCGAGATCAGCCAGATCGCTCGACGACGCGAGATAGTCGTCGTGCGAAGAAACGTCGTGGCCGGACACCATTTTTCCGAGGAGGTGGGAAAGGCGTGCAAACATGATGTGCTCCTTGTCGTGTAAAGGGCGGCGCTCGCAGTGTTGCGTCACCACCCGACACAGCGCACATGACACAGGTTTGGTGAACCTGCTTCACATGCACCGCTGATGTGAAGCAGATTAAGTCCCGTGAATTAGCTTCGAATGAGCATTGCGCGGGACGGAAAGGATTGCGTGCCCTCATCCAGCGCTAATTCTCATGTTCGATCATGGACACAGATGGGCGATTGATGCCAAAGCGCCCGACCATGACTGATATGAGAAGCCCCCAGGAGACACATCAAATGAGCACGCTCGCTGACAGCATCGCCCCCACCCGTTCGAGATCCAGACGCTATGGCCTCTTCGTTTGCCTCATGGCAGCGCTCGCCGGCCTGCTGTTCGGTCTCGACATCGGCGTGATTTCAGGCGCCCTGCCCTTTATCGCGAAGCATTTCGTTCTGAACGACCGCTCGCAGGAATGGATCGTCAGTTCGATGATGGTCGGCGCGGCAATCGGCGCACTGAGTGCGGGCTGGCTGTCGTGGCGCCTCGGACGCCGCTACGCGCTTGCGCTGGCGGCGGTACTGTTCATCGTGGGCTCGCTATGGTCGGGGTTCGCGGGCAGTCCCGCCGATCTGATCGGCGCGCGCCTGCTGCTGGGCCTCGCCGTCGGCATGGCGTCCTTCACGGCGCCGCTCTATCTTTCGGAGGTGGCGCCGAGACAGGTGCGCGGGGCCATGATCTCCACCTATCAACTGATGATTACAGTCGGGATTCTCGCGGCCTTCCTGTCGAACATCGGGCTTTCCTACGTGGCCGACTGGCGCTGGATGCTGGGCGTTATCGCGATCCCCGCCGCGATCTTCCTGGCGGGCGTTCTCGCCCTCCCCGACAGTCCGCGCTGGCTGCTTCAGCGCAACCGCGCAGCGGAAGCTCGCACCGTCCTCGAGCGTCTCCACGGCAATCCGGCTGACGTTCAAGCCGAACTCGAACAGGTCACCGAGGACAACACGCGACCTCAGCGGGGATGGAGCCTGCTGCGCAAGAACCCGAACTTTCGTCGTTCGGTGCTGCTCGGCATCGTGCTGCAGGTCTTTCAGCAGCTCACGGGCATCAACGTCGTGATGTACTACGCGCCGCGCATTTTCGCGCTGGCCGGCTTCGGCACCCATGAGCAGCAATTGTGGGCTACCGTCATCGTCGGCCTTGTCAACGTCGTGGCAACGTTTGGCGCAATCGCCTTCGTCGATCGTTGGGGCCGCAAGCCGATTCTCTACGCGGGATGCGCGGTCATGGCATTCGGAATGTGCTCTCTCGGGTTTCTGCTGCATGCCGGCGTGGCAGGTCTCACGGCGCAGATTCTGGCTGTCGCGGCGCTGCTGCTCTTCATCGCAGGCTTCGCCATGTCGGCGGGTCCTCTTGTGTGGATTCTCTGCTCGGAGATTCAACCCCAGCAGGGACGGGACTTCGGCATCGCTGTCTCAACCCTGGTCAACTGGGTGGCCAACATGGCCGTCGCGGCCACGTTCCTCAGCCTGTTGTCGACGGTTGGCGAAGCGAACACCTTCGTGCTGTATGCCATCCTCAATGTGATCTTCGCGGTCGTGGTGTACTTTTATGTACCCGAGACTCGCGGTGTCTCGCTCGAGAAGCTGGGTAACGACCTGATGGCCGGCAAGCGTCTGCGTGATCTGGGCAAGGCTGACAAGTGACCTCGACGCGGTCGCCGGCTTGCCCCTGCGCCGCGCAAGAGATATCAAACGTCCTCGGCTGAACAGACCGCAAATATCGAGAGCCGCAAGCCCGAGATTCGAGGCGACCGTGTCAGGTGGCATATCCTGCCACCTGACATTCACGCGCAGATCGCGATTAACTTCGCTATCAACTACCTGGCAGCAGAAATCTCGCCAGACGGCCTCCCAGGCGCCTCCCGTTAAAGAACTGCGTAGCAATCCGCGTGCTCGAGGCTGACAGTACTTTTGTGAAATCATAGTCAAATGCCTGCGATCGCATTCAGACCAGGTAAATCCGATTCACAACGCATCGAAAAACCATATAAATCAGTTGGCGTTTCTTATTTAAAATTAGATCGATAAAGCCTTTGTAAAAAACAAATGGCCTGCCAGAAAGTCACTTCATACAATTATTTCCATTCGCCGCGCGTGTGTGGTTCAACGTGGCAACCCGCAGAATGAATTTCGCATTCCGGCAAAAAGCCAGAAAGCATTCGGGGAATGGGGAGTAGAAAAATGGACCGTAGCAGCGAAGTGATCGAACAGATCCGCGAAATCAATCTGTCGTACATCATGCTTGCGCAGCGCATCCTCCGCGAGGACAGGGCAGTCGGCATGTTCCGTCTGGGCCTGTCGTCGCAAGTGGCCGACATTCTCGCCGGTCTGTCACTCGCGCAAATCGTCAAGCTGGCCAGTTCAGAGCAGCTTCTTTGCTCGTTCCGCTTCAACGATCACGCGCTGCTGTCGGCATTGACGCATACCTCGAAGCACGCGGAAGTGACCGCCACGCACGCCGCCATCTTGCTAGCGGGTCAGCCCGCAACCCAGTCCGGTTAAACCCAGGCGTTGCCATGTCGAAGAAAAGCCTCGCCGAAGACGCACAGGAAGTGTTCCGCGCGATCGCACTGATCGAACTGGGCGCGCGGATGCAAGTGCTCGAAACCGAACTGACGCTCTCGCGCGACCGCTTGATCCGTCTGTATCGCGAGGTCAAGGGCGTGTCGCCGCCCAAGGGCATGCTGCCGTTCTCCGCCGACTGGTATACGACGTGGCTTGCAAACATCCACGCTTCACTCTTCTACAACACGTACCGTTTCCTGAGAGACGAAGCGCGCTGCTCGCATCTGGATGCGCTGACCAAAGGCTACCGCCTCTATCTGGAACATTGCCATCACAGCCAGAGCGAATCGGTGCTCGACCTGACGCGTGCCTGGACGCTGGTGCGCTTCTTCGATGCCGACCTCCTGCAACTGACGCCCTGTAGCCGTTGCAGCGGCAAGTTTATTGGTCACAAGCATGACCTGCAGCACAACGTCGTGTGCGACGCGTGCCAGCCGCCGTCGCGCGCCGGCAAGACGAAGAAAGCGGCTGCCGCGAAGCGCGATGCGCAACCGCAACTCGTCGAAGTGCTCCACGATGCCGTCGAAGTAGAGTTGGGTAAGCTGGGCGAGAGCGTCGCGCCCGGCGTCTTCGAGGAAGCCGTGTTGGCCGCCTGATGCCGCGCAACGCTGCTGCCCTGCCGCACTCGACGACATGCCGCAACCGCCCTGCGCGCCGCCGCCGAATCAGCGCGACTTATTGCCCCGACACCTGCTTCCTGACAAACGCGACATACCCATTCTGCGTTTTCAGGATCTTGCTTGCGCAGTCGTCATAGTCCGAGCCCTTCGCGTTGTCCGGCCCATACATGCCGCGACACTGCGCGAACAGCGTGAGCGTCGCGCCGCCGGGGTGCGCGACACGCGTCGCCGAGAACGACACCTTCCCTGAGCTGTAAGGCACATCGGTTTCGATCGCCACGGCGTCCGCGCGCGTGACGGAGGTATCGGAATGCTGCTCGACATAGCGCTTCGTCGCTACCCACGCGGCGTCGCACTGCGCGCCGTTGCAATCGACGGCCGCATTGCGCTGTGCAGCTGCAAGGCTGGTTTCGTTGTGCTCGTACTCCTGGGCCTGGCGCGCCTCCTTTTCGGCAGACGAGCAACCTGCGAGCACGAGTGCGGCCAACGCAACGACATGGATTTTTTTCACGAGTGAAGCTTCCTTTGCGACAGTCGAGCGCGATTATAGCTGTGCGACAGATGCGTACACAGATCCGCTCGTAAAAGCGCAAACGCGCGCCCCGCCGGAACGGGACGCGCGTCAGTCAAACTCTCGCAGCAGACGCGGCACGCACCCGGTTAGAGCACGCCCCGCAAATCCCGCGATGAATGAGATGCGTAACTAACCGCTTAGAAGCGGTGACGGATACCGACGGTGCCGACCACTTGCGAATCCGTCGACGAAGCGCTCACGCCGACGATATGCGCGGTAATGCCCGAGTTGCCCGTGCTGCCGACATGCTGATACGCCGCTTCAGCATACACATCGGTGCGCTTCGACAGTGCGTAGTCCGTTTGCAGCGTGATCTGGTGGTACTTCGGATCGACGCCTTGCAGGCTTGCATCGGTGTACGTGTAGGCACCCGACAGCGTCCACGCCGGCGAGAGCGCGTAACGGCCATTCAGTTCGAAGTTGGTGAAGTGCGCGCCCGAGCCGTTCAGCGTGAAGCCGCTCGACGTGCCCGATGCCGTTGCGCCGATCGACGTCGCATTCGCCAGTTGCGTCTGCGTGAACACGAAGCCGACGTTGGCCGGGCCGAACGCGTAGCTGACGCCCGCGCCGTACGTGCGTTGACGCGAAGCCGTGAAGGTGGCGTCGCTGCTCACGGCGCCGCTCGAATTGCTCGTGCCTGCGCCGTTCAGTTGCAGGTAAGCTGCCGCAACCTTCAGGCCGCCGAACGTGTACGTCGCGCCGACGCTATACGCGCGGTTGTCCGAGAAGCCGTCCGCTTCGTTCGAGAAGCCATACATCGCGCCGACCTTGAAGCCTGCGTAATCGACGCTCTGATACTTGACCGAGTTGCTGACGCGGAACGAGTTGTTGAGGTTGTCGTTGTCGTACGGGTGCGAGGCGAGCGTGCCGCCGTATTGCGTGCCGTTCAGCGACAGCGGGCCCAGGTTGTCGACGAGATTGTCATACTGGCGGCCGAGCGTGACGGAGCCGTACTGGTTGCTTGCAAGCCCGACGAAGGCCTGGCGGCCGAACAGGCGGCTGTTCTGGCCCATGTTGCCGTTCGACAGATTGAAGCCGCTTTCCAATGTGAAGATTGCCTTCAGGCCGTTGCCGAGATCTTCCGAACCACGCAGGCCCCAACGGTTGCCGTTCAGGATGCCGCTGGCCTGCTGGATGTTGCTATGGCCGCCAGAATTGCTGGAGTACGTCAGGCCCGTATCGAGCAGGCCGTAGAGCGTAACGGAATTCTGAGCGTGCGCGGCACCAGCCGTGCCAAACAAAGCGAGCGAGAGGGTCGAGAGTACGAGCTTTTTCATCTTTTCTCCATATTCCGATAACGAATGCTATCGTGGCGCGGAGAATATCTGATTGAATCGGCTTTGCGACTTTGTCGTTGCGTTTAAACCACCCCTTAAACGCTTTCTCAATCTTCCTTGTAATGGCATTCGTAATTTTGATGCTGCAGAACTTCATATGAAATGGGGCACATCCCTCTCGCGGATGCGCCCCAAGTGCCCAATTCTAGCTGTTCTCGGAATACAGGCCTGCGGATTTTATGGGTCTTCTGTTGAATCCACAAGCTGTGCGTCGCGCATTATCCTTTCGCATTCTTATAATGGTAAGGTAATGCAATAATATCCCTGAATTTCAACTCAGTTTAAATCGATCAATAAATAATTGATAAATCGGCGTATTGATTTTTCGCGGCATTCGGGCATTGCACGCCGATACTTCATTCGTGACGTATCGCGTTTGCCCGCCAGCAGGAATCTGAAAGCAGCCGCTGTTACCATCGGGCGCACTGCGCCAGCCCACGCGCTGCTCGCTGTTACGGCCAGCACGCACGCGCGAATCTTCCAACCACATCACCTACGCTCGAACAGACAAGAGACATCCTGTGCATCTCACCGCTCCTCTGAGTCCGTGGTCCGCCCACGACACACGCCTGATCCTTTCGTGCGCGCTCGGTCTTGCGCTCATCATCGTCTTCATCAGCGCGCTCAAGCTCGCGCCGTTCCTGTCGATCCTGATCGGCACATTCGCCGCGGGCTTCACCGCTCAGCTACCGCTCGAAACGGTGGCCAGCTCGTTCAGCAAGGGCGCGGGCGCACTGCTGGGCGACGTCGGCATCATCATTGCGCTCGGTGCGATGCTGGGCGCGCTGATGGCCGATTCGGGCGCCGCCGACCGGCTCGTGTCGACGATTCTCGAACACTCGACGCCGCGCCGTCTGCCCTGGCTGATGGCGCTCGTCGCGATCATCATCGGTTTGCCGCTGTTCTTCGAAGTGGGCCTCGTGATGATGGTGCCCATCATCTTCGTGATGGCGCGCCGCTCGCAGCAGCCGATCCTGCGTATCGCGATTCCCGCGCTCGCCGGCATGACGACGCTGCACGCACTACTGCCGCCGCATCCGGGTCCGCTGATCGCCGTGAGCGCGCTGCATGCCGATCTCGGCATTACGCTCGGCCTTGGGCTGATCGTCGCGATTCCCGCAGTGATCCTTGCAGGTCCGCTCTATGGCATCGCGCTGTCGAAGCGCATGCAGATCGCCGAGCCGGAAGAAATGGGCAAGCTGTTTCGCGCCGGGTCGGCGCAAACCGATCTGCCCGGCTTTGCCATTTCACTGGTGACGATTCTGATGCCCGTCGTGCTGATGCTCGGGCGAACGGTGGCGAAACTCGCGCTCGCGAAGGACACGCTGCTGTTCGACACGCTCGACTTTCTCGGCGAGCCGATCATCGCGCTCGGGCTGACGGTGATCTTTGCGATCGTCGCGCTTGGCTGGTCGCGCGGCATGTCGCGCGATCGCGTCGGCGGCATCCTGCGCAAGAGTCTGCCGCCCATCGCGGCGCTGCTGCTGACCATCGGCGCGGGCGGCGGCCTGAAGCAGACACTCGTCGCCGCAGGCATCAGCACGACGATCGGCAAGATCGCCGTCGGCGCGCACATGCCGCTGCTGTTGCTCGCGTGGCTGATCGCCGTCGCGCTGCGTCAGGCGACGGGCTCGGCCACGGTCGCGACCACCACGACGGCGGGCATCGTGGCGCCTGTCGTCGCGGGCCTGTCGGTGACGCACAACTCGCTGATGGCGCTCGCCATCGGCGCCGGATCGGTGTTCTTCTGCCACGTCAACGACGCGGGCTTCTGGATGGTCCGCGAATACTTCGGGCTGCAACTGAAGCAGACGGTGTTCGTGTGGTCGATCTTGCAGACGATCGTGTCGGTGGTGGGGCTGGTGGGGACGCTGGTGTTGTGGGGGGTGTTGAGCTGACGAATCTTCAGCGTTCGCTACGCAAGCCCAGAACCTGCAAGTAGGTGTCGAGCGAACGCTGAACGGCTTGCGCGACGAGCTGCGTGATCGCGCCATAGTCGCCGCTTACGCACGCCTCATCGAGTGCATCGTAGTAGGCGAGGCGATCTTCCTTGCGGATGATCGCTGGCGGATAGCCAGCCTTCATCAATTCGAAATTCAGCAACAGGCGAGCCGTGCGCCCGTTTCCATCCACGAAGGGATGAATCTTGATGAAGCGCGTATGCAGTTCGGCTGCACGTGTGATCGGATGAAGCGCTTGGGCCTGAGCATGCCACTCGATAAGTGACGCCATTTCCGCCGGCAGATGGAGAAAATCAGGAGGCGTGGTGCTTGCGCCCGCAATCACCACGTTCTCCTGGCGATATCGCCCGGCTTCGCCCTCGTCGATGCCTTTCAGAACGAGGGCGTGAATGTTGCGGATTTGCCACTCGGATAATGGCTCATCCTTCGCAACAAGTTCCTCGACGTACAGGATGGCATCGCGGTGGTTGGTCGCTTCGAAGTGTTCGCGAAGCGACTTGCCACCTACCGTGATGCCCTCCAGCACCACTTTGGTCTCGCGCAACGTGAGCGTATTGCCTTCGATTGCGTTGGAGTGATACGTCCACTCCAATGCCAGCTTTTCTCGCAGCGTTGCAAGCGAGTGCTTCGGTAACGGACGTGCCGAATCGAGCTTCGACTTGTCGTTATCGATTGCTTCGAAGGGTGTGGCGGAGTGGAGGGTCATCTGATTTCTAAACACACAAGATACGTCGCATCGGCGGTGCGCATGTGCCAGATCATAGCATCGCACCTGAGCGACACGTCCCCGATAGACAGGCGCTCAATCCACCACCTCCGGCTCCCCGATCGCCCGCATCAACAGCTCGACGAACGCCTGCATCGTATGCGGCAGCGTGCGGCCCGCCATCGTCTGAACCTGCAGCGTGCGCTGATGCAACTCCGCGTTCGTAATCGGCACGGCGGCCAGTCCGTCGACATCGAGCCGGCTGCGCACCGTCAGATAGCCCGTCAGCGTGACGGCATCGGTGAGCCGCACGAAGCTCTGCAGCGCCGCGTGATAGTTGCTGACGAACACCGGCTCGAAGATCAGCCCTTCGAGGCTGCATGAGATATCGAACAGTTGCCGGATCGTCACGCCCTGGTTGTCCATGGCGAGCGGCCACGGCGTGAGATCCCTCAACGACACCGACTCGCGCGCCGCCAGCGGATGGCCGCGCCGCACGAGCGCGTAAATCGGCGCGCGCTGCGAATAGTGCACGTTGATCTCCTTCTCCGGCGCGATGCTGAAGCACACGGCGATATCCGCCGTCCCTTCCCTCACCCGCTGCGTCGCCACGGAAGGCGCCGAGACGTCGAGCTGAAAATGCGTCGACGGCCAGGTCTTCAGGAAATGCGCGAACACCTGCGGCAGAAAATGCGGCGCGACGCCTTCGGAACTGGCGACACGTATCGTCGCCCGGCCCTCCTCGCTTAGTCCGCGAATCTCGCCGACCACGCGCTCGGCTTCGAGCAGGCTGCGCCGCGCATGCTCGGCCAGCACGCGCCCCGCGTCGCTCAGCACCATGCCGCGCGGACGCCGCTCGAATAGCGGCGTGCCCAGTTCCTCCTCGAGCTTGCCGATCTGCCGGCTCAACGCCGACACGGCGACGAAGAGCCGCTCCGACGCCTTGCTCAGCGACCCGCTGCGAGCCACTTCCAGAAAGTAACGCAGTGCTGTGTTGTCCATGTCCGCTTTGCCGTTTTGGCAACGATTCGTGGCAAATATTGTAATTGTGCAGAAATATCGGCGACCGCACGATCGATTCGACTGCTTTCCATGATCCGCGTGAAAGCTGATCGACTCGCCAAGGGCCCCGAGTAGGCGCTAAAGCGCCAACTCGGGCCGACATGCCATGGGATCAGAGTAAGGCGCTAAAGCGCCCACTCTGATCGACAGGAGACCCGCCGTTGAATCGTGACATCGCCATCCAAAACGCCGCCAGCCAGTTCGATTCCGGCCGCTTTCTCGACGATCTGCGGCGCCGCGTCGCGTACCGCACGGAGAGCCAGGAGGCCGATAGCGGCGCGCGCCTGCGCGGCTATCTCGACGACGAACTGACGCCTCTCCTCACGCAATGGGGCTTCACCTGCCGCATCGTCGATAACCCGGCGCAGGGCGCGGGTCCGTTCCTGATAGCGCATCGCCACGAAGACGACGCGCTGCCGACGGTCCTCAGCTACGGCCACGGCGACGTCGTGCGCGGCTACGACGCGCAATGGCGCGACGGCCTCTCGCCGTGGGACGTGACCGTCGACGGCGAACGCTGGTACGGTCGAGGCACCGCCGACAACAAAGGCCAGCACAGTATCAATCTCGCCGCGCTGAAAGCCGTGCTCGACGCGCGCGGCGGCAAGCTCGGCTTCAACCTGAAACTGCTGTTCGAAACGGGCGAAGAAGTCGGCTCGCCCGGCTTGCATGCGCTATGCACGCAACTGCGCGAAGAACTCGCCGCCGACGTGCTGATCGCGTCCGACGGCCCGCGCCTGTCCGCGCATCGACCAACGCTCTTTCTCGGCTCGCGCGGCCTCGTCAATTTCAAGCTCGAACTGAAGCTGCGCGACGGCGGCCATCACTCGGGCAACTGGGGCGGGCTGCTGCGCAATCCGGGCGTGGTGCTGGCGAATGCGATCGCATCGATGGTCGATGCGAACGGCAAGATTCTCGTCGAAGGGCTGCGCCCGCCGCCCATTCCCGACCCGGTGCGGCGCGCGCTGTCCGGCATCGCCGTGGGCGGCAATCCCGGCGAACCCACCGTCGATACCGACTACGGCGAGCCGGGCCTCACGCCCACCGAGCGCGTGTTCGGCTGGAACAATCTCGAAGTGCTCGCCTTCCGCACGGGCAACCCCGAAAAGCCCGTCAACGCGATTCCGCCATCGGCTGTCGCGTACATGCAGATCCGCTTCGTGGTCGGCACGGACTGGCAGAAGCTGGAAACCATCGTTCGCGAGCATCTGGACGGGCACGGTTTCGGCATGATCGAACTGGACGTGGAACGCGGCGCGCCCGCGACGCGCGTCGATCCCGACAACGCGTGGGTCCAGTGGGCGCTGCGCTCGCTGCGTCACACGACGGGCGACGAACCCGTGCTGCTGCCGAACCTGGGCGGCACGCTGCCCAACGACGTCTTCGCCGATGTGCTCGGCATGCCGACGCTATGGGTCCCGCACTCGTATCCCGGCTGCTCGCAGCATGCGCCGAACGAGCATCTGCTCGGCCCCGTCGTACGCGACGGACTTCGCATCATGGCTGGACTTTTCTGGGATCTCGGCGCGCAACAAGCCGGCGCAATCAATCCCGCACCGCATGTTTCGACAACCCTTGCATAAGGAAGTCGCAATGAACGTGGATTCCGTCACCGCGCATCACCCTGCTCACCCTTCGCATGAAGCCCATCAAGCGTCTTCACAGCCAGTGTCGGGCAAGAGCGTCTCGCGCCTGATCATCGCGACCTCGATCGGCAATGCGCTCGAGTTCTACGACCTGATCGCCTACGGCTACTTCGCGACCACGCTGTCGAAGCTGTTCTTTCCCGCCCACAACGCGACGATCTCGCTGCTGCTCACGCTCGGCACGTTCGCGCTGTCGTATCTCGCGCGGCCCATCGGCGCGCTCGTGCTCGGCTCGTATAGCGACCGCAAGGGCCGCAAGGCGTCACTGACGCTGTCGATTGCGATGATGACGGTCGGCACCGGGATGGTCGCGCTGATGCCCACGTACGCGACGATCGGACTGCTCGCGCCCATCGGCATTTTCGTGTCGCGGCTGTTGCAAGGGTTTTCGGCGGGCGGAGAGTTCGGCAGCTCGACGGCGTTCCTGATCGAACACGCACCGGAGCGCAGCGGCTTCATGTCGAGCTGGCAGTTTTCCAGCCAGGGCGCCAGCACGCTGCTCGCGTCGGCATTCGGCGCGGTGCTGACGGGCATGTTGACGCAGCCGCAACTGGAAGGCTGGGGCTGGCGCATTCCGTTTCTGTTCGGCATGCTGATTGGCCCGGTCGGGCTATACATCCGCCGGCGCATCGACGAGACGCCCGAGTTCGAGCGCATCGAAAAAGCCCACTCCCCCGTGCGCGAACTGCTCGCGACGCAGAAGTCGCGCGTGCTGGTGTCGATCGGCGCGCTGGTGCTGACCACGACGGCCAACTACATGATCCTGTACATGCCGACCTACGCTGCGCGGCAACTCGGTCTGGCGCCTTCGTCGGGCTTCATCGCGACGCTGATCGCGGGGTTGATCGTCACGGTGCTCACGCCCATTGTCGGACACTGGTCGGACAAGGTGGGCCGCACGCGCATCATGCTCGGGGCGGGCGCGCTGTTCTTCCTGACGGTGTATCCCGCCTTCGTGTTCATGAACGCGCATCCGTCGCTGCCGACGCTGCTCGCCGCCGTCACGTGGGTCGCATTGCTGAAGGCCACCTACTTCGCGCCGATCCCCGCGCTGATGGCCGAGCTGTTCCCGGCCCGCACGCGCACGACGGGCATGGCGTTCGGCTACAACATCGGCACGACGATTTTCGGCGGTTTCACGCCGCTCGCGGTGGCGTCGCTGATCGCGGCGACGGGCAACAACCTCGCGCCGGGTCTCTATCTGATGATGGCCGCCGTCGTGAGCCTGTTGACGCTGGTCTGGGCGCGGGCGCGGCTGAACGCACATTGAAGCGGATCACATTGAATCGAATCCATCAGCAAGGAACAGGCACGTATGCAACACGATTTGCCGCAGGACATCCGCGACGCTATCCAGTTTTCGATCGACCACGAATCGGCGTGGGACCGCAACGCCGACGGCAAGTTCGGCGTGCATGTGAACGATCCGCCGCCGTGGAACCGGCTGCTCGGGCCGATCCATGACCGCGGGCCGGTGTCGGGCGCGGTCGCCGTCGATGGCCGGCTGCTCGCGACATGGGGCGAACCGGATCGCGCCGACCTGACGTTCAGCATCGCCAAGACCTACCTCGCGCTGCTGGCAGGCGTCGCGCACGATCGCGGCCTGCTGCCCGATCCGGACGAACCGGTGCGCGTGCGTGTGCCCGGCATCGGCTTCGACGATCCGCACAACGCGCCCATTACGTGGACGCAATTGTTGCAGCAGACGAGCGAATGGCAAGGCAAGTGCTTCAGCCTGACCGATCAGGCCGATCACTATCGCGCCGTGACGTTCGGCGATCCGCCCAACGGCAAAAAAGGCGATCTGCGCCCGTTGCAGCCGCCCGGCACGTACTGGGAATACAACGACGTGCGGATCAACCAGTTGTCCCTCGCGCTGCTGCATCTGTTCGGCAAGCCCTTGCCCGAGGTGTTTCGCGAGGCCATCATGCGGCCCGTCGGCGCGAGCGAGAACTGGCAATGGGTCGGCTATGACGACGCGTGGATCGACATCGATGGTACGCGCGTCCAATCGGTGCCGGGCGGTTCGCACTGGGGCGGCGGCATGTCGGTGAGCGCGAACGATCAACTGAAAGTTGCGCAGATGCTGCTCGACGGCGGCGTCGCCAACGGACGTCGCGTGCTGTCGGCCGAATGGATCGCGCGGATGCAAACGCCCTGCGCGCTCGCGCCGTATTACGGGTATCTGGTGTGGCTCAACACGGGTCGCCGCGTGTTTCCGGGCGTGCCCGAAACGAGTTACTTCGGCGTCGGCGCGGGCAGTTCGTTCATGTGGATCGAGCCGGAGCGACGCATCGCGCTGATCGTGCGCTGGCTCGACTCGCAGTTCGCGGATGCGTTCTTCGGCAAGATGCTGCACGCGATCGATACGGTGTGCGCGCGATAACCATCGCGCGCATCGTATCGGTCGATCAATCCGACGACGCCGGAACGTTGAATGGCTTGCCCGGCGTATGGACCCAGCTTGCGAGTACCTTGGCGCCGGACGGCCCGGCCTTCGTGACATGCACGACGCTGGCCGGCAGCGCGAAGGACTCGCCCGCGCGATACACATGCACCGCCTGGCCGTCGATCTGCACGGTGACCTCGCCTTCGAGCACATAGCAGAGTTCCGGTCCCGTCGCCTTGTGACGCGGCTTGGACGCATTGGGCGGAAATTCGGCGATGCCCATGCCCAGTTCGCGATCGGTTTGCACGACGGGCGCTCGTTGCAGGACGATCGTTTCCTTGGCTTCGGGCGCTTTATCGGCGGCATGTGCAGAGTGCACGCAACCACACGCGCATGTGACAAGCGTCGCCGCGATGAAACGTACGCGATTCATGGCTGCTCCAGCGACGTCAATATCTTGTGCGCGGCAGCGACCCGGTCGAGGATCGGGAAATTCCGGTTACCGAGAATCACGATGCCAATACGTCGGGACGGCACGAACGCCACGTATGAGCCGAAGCCGTTCGTCGAGCCCGTCTTGTTGATCCACACGTTGTCCTTTGGCGCTTCGGGCGGCTCGATCTTCGTGACGGGGTTGGCATCGAGCGCCATCGAGGGCGCGTTGCCTTCCATCAGCGCGTTCAACGAAACAGGATACGGGTATTGCTCCCAGATCAGATCCTGCGTCATCGGGCCTGCCTGGAAGTAGCCGGTATGCGTGTCGATGATCGCGCGTTGCAGTGGCGCGTCGAGCTGGACCTGCTTCATGTTGGCTTCGATGAAGCGCAGCATGTCGGCGGCCGTCGATTTGACGCCGTACGCTTCGGGTGCAAACTCGCCGCCCGCCATGCGGATCGGTTTGCCCGTCTTCGTATAGCCTTGCGCGTAGTCAGGTGCTCTGTCGACGGGAACGTCGATGAAACTGTTTTTCAGGCCCAGCGCAGGAAACAGCCGCCCCTCGATCAACGCGGTGAAATCCCGTCCCATACTCTTTGCCGTGATCATGCCCAACGCGCCGATGCCGGGGTTCGCGTACGTGCGGACCGTGCCCGGCGCATGGGCGGGACGCCAGGCATGGAACCAGCGGATCATCTGATCGTCGTTCTGGATGTCGTCGGGCACCTGCAAGGGCAGACCGCCCGGCGTATGGGTGCCGAGATTGAGCAGGCTCACATTGCCGAACGGCGTGCCGCGCAGCGTCGGCAGATACGTCGCGACGCTGTCGGTCAACGACAACTCGCCGTCGACATGCGCCCATGATGTCAGCGTCGCCGTGAAGGTCTTGCTCACCGAGCCGAGTTCGAACAGCGTTGCGTCGGTGACAGGCATGCCCGTTTCCGTCGATGCCACGCCGTAGTTGAACACCGCCGCCCTGCCGTCGACGATCACGCCGACGGCCATGCCGGGAATCTTGTCTTTTGTCATCAACGGTTGTATCGCCGCGTCGACTGCGTGTTTGATGTTGGCTTGCGGCGCGTCGGCTGCGTAACTCGCGCCCGAGGTCATCCACATCGCGCAGAGCATGGCCGCAGCCCGCGCACTGACAGTACCGAACTTCATCGCTTCGTTTCCTTTCGATCAAATGTTTGCAACCAGCGCCCCGACCTGCGCGATCGCCGCGTCGCGCTGCGTCGAGGTAGCTTGAGTCGCGCCCGTCAGATACGCCACCACCAGAATCGGCGCGCGGCCTTCAGGCCAGATGACGGCGATATCGTTCGAGGTGCCCCGCTCGCCCGTGCCTGTCTTGTCGCCGATTTGCCATGACTTCGGCAAGCCGGCGCGCAGGCGCGCGTCGCCCGTCTTGTTGCCGGCGAGCCATGCCGTTAGTTGCTCGCGCGACGCGGTGGACAGATGCTTGCCGAGCAACAGCGTGCGCATGTCGGTGAGCATCGCGGCGGGTGTGGTCGTATCGCGCGGATCGCCTTCCGTCGCTTCGTTGAGCGTCGGTTCGTTGCGGTCGAGCCGCGTGATCCGGTCGCCGATGCCGTGTGCAAAATCCGTCAGCGCCGCCGGCCCGCCGATACTCTCGAGCAGCAGATTCGCAGCCGTGTTGTCGCTGCGCGTGATGGCCGCTTCGCACAATTCCGCGACCGTCATGCCATCGCCGCCTGCACGCGGACCGCTGACGGGCGAATTCGCCACCACGACGTCTTTCGAGTAGACGATCTTGCGCCCAAGCTGTTCTTTGCCTTGATCCTTGCGCACCAGCACCGCCGACGCGAGCAGGAACTTGAACGTGCTGCACATCGGAAAGCGCTCGTGCATGCGCCAGCCCTGCGGCTTCGTGCTTGCCGTATCGAGTATCGCGACGCCCAGCCGCCCGCCCGTTTGCGCTTCGATCTGCGCGAGCTGCTGTTCCAGAGCGCTCCCGCGCGGCGCCGATGCCGCCACGCTCGCCCCTGCGCCGAGCGCATGAGCCGCAATGCCAGCTAACCCACTGCCCATCAACGCCAATGTGAATGTCCGCCTCGTGACCATTGCTCCTCCTTGAAGAGCCGCCACTATCTCGTTTCCGCAGCCGGGTGACAAACGATGATAAATTGCTCGATGCCCCAGAATTTCTTATGGCTCGAACATGCGACCGTATCTCCCGCTGAACGCGCTGCGTGCCTTCGAATCGTCGGCCCGGCATCTGAGTTTCACCCGCGCTGCGCTCGAACTGAACGTCACCCAGGCGGCCGTCAGCCAGCAGGTGCGCATGCTAGAAGAGCGCCTCGGCGCGACGCTCTTCAAGCGCCTGCCGCGCGGCCTCGCGATCACCGATGAAGGACTCGCGCTGCGCCCCGTGCTCAGCGATGCATTCGACCGCATCGAAGCCGTGTTGCGGCAGTTCGAAGGCGGGCATTTTCATGAGGTGCTGACGGTCGGCGCGGTCGGGACGTTCGCGGTCGGCTGGCTGATGCCGCGCCTCAAGGCGTTTCATGACACGCACCCTTTCGTCGAGTTGCGCCTGCAGACCAACAACAATCTCGTCGATCTCGCCGCGGAAGGTCTCGACTTCGCAATCCGCTTCGGCGACGGCACTTGGCCGGGCTCGCGCGCACAGAAGCTGTTCGATGCGCCGCTGTCGGTACTGTGCACGCCCGAGATCGCGCAGCGCCTGCAGACGCCCGCCGATCTCGCCAGTGAAAAGCTGCTGCGTTCGTATCGCGCGGACGACTGGGCGAACTGGTTCGCGGCAGCGGGCCTCGCGCCGCGTCCGGTGCGCGGCCCCGTATTCGATTCGTCGCGGCTGATGGTGGAAGCGGCAATGCAAGGCGCGGGCGTGGCGCTCGCGCCTGCTTCGATGTTCGAGCGCGATCTGTCGATGGGACGTCTCGCGCGTCCGTTCGATATCGACGTGCACGCGGGCAGCTACTGGCTCACCTGGCAAAAGGCAAAACCGGCGACGCCCGCAATGCGCGCGTTCAGTCAATGGATCACAAAGGAAGTGGATGAAGGCGCAGCGAGTGGCGATGCGCCTGGCGAGCTAGGCGTCAGAACGACGCCGGCGTCGGCGGAATGAGCACGCGCTTCGCCGCAACGGCTACACGCGTGCATCAGAGGTCGATCACATCTCCGTCAGATGCGCAGCCACCGAGGTTTCGCGCGGCGGTCCACCGAGCTTGATGTGCGGCACCATCATCACCGACAGCACTGCGCCCACGCAGATCACGAAGATCGACAGGAACGTCAGATGCAGCGAGTGATGCAGCGCTGCGCGCACCATCTCGTTGCTCGACAGCGCTGCTTGCGCCGCGTTGGGCGTGGCATCGAGCAGCGAGCGCAACTGGTCGGACGTGATCGCCATGCCCTTGTAATGGCTCAACCCGAAGTTCAGCACCGCGCCGAAAATCGCCGCGCCGAGCGTGCTGCCCAGATTGCGCGAGAACAGGTTCGATGCCGTTGCGGAGCCGCGTTCGAGCGGCTGCACGATTTCCTGGATCAGGATCAGCGAACTGACGCTCACGATCCCCATGCCCAGCCCCATCACCAGCGAGCCGACGCCCGCCAGCACGGGTGAGCCGTCCGGTTGCAGCAGCGCGAACGCAATCGCGCCAAGCGGCAGGAAGAAGCTGCCGCCGACCATCGTGCGCCGCAACCCGAGCCGATGAAACGACCTCGCGGTAAAGGTCGCACCCGACGGCCAGCCGAGCATCACCATGGTCAGTGCTAGACCTGCGACCACGGGCGATTGATGCAGCACGCCCTGCACGTACATCGGCAGAAACGTGGTGAGACCCATCAGCGCCATGCCCGACAGCACCGTTGCCGCATTGCACGCGGCAATGGGACGATGGCTCCACAACTTGAACGAGATCATCGGCTCCGGTACGCGCCGTTCATGCCACACGAACAGCACACCGCAAACCACGCACAGCGCGACTTCGAACAGCGCGCGCGCATCGTTTTCCGAGCCGGCATCCGTGAGCGCCATCATCAGCGCGCCGATTGCGATGGTGAACAGCACGGCGCCCATGATGTCGATCGACGGCCGTTGATGGCGCTTCTCTTCGTGCAGGTACTTGATGAAGCCAAACGCAGCCAGAATGCCAATGGGGACGTTGATCCAGAATATCCACGACCACGACAGATCGCGGATCAGCAGCCCGCCCGCCATCGGACCGATCACGGCCGAAATCGCCCAGACGCTCGCGAGATAGCCCTGAATCTTGCCGCGCTCGCGTGCCGGATACAGGTCGCCGACGATGGTCAGCGTGACGGGCTGGATCGCGCCCGCGCCGATGCCCTGAATCAGGCGGAACACGATCATCGCGGGCATCGACCACGCGAAGCCCGCGCCGATCGAGCCGACCAGGAAGATCACGATTCCCACCAGCACGGTCGGCTTGCGGCCATAGAGATCGGCGAGCTTGCCGAACACGACGGTCATCGCCGTTTGCGCCAGCAGGAACGACGAGAAGACCCAACTGTAAAGACGCAGGCCGCCGAGCTGGGTGACGATCTGCGGCATGGCCGTCGAAACGATGGTGGCTTCGATGGCCACCATCGCCATCGATGCCATCACCGCCGCGATGACGAGATGACGCTTCGTCTGAGGTTGAGTCGACATGGGGGGATGTAGTTGTGTGCGGCGCGAAAACGTTGAAAGCCCGCTGAAACACGATGCTTCACGCGAGCCGTTCAATGCGCGCAAAGAAATGTATGCTACCGCTTAATTGACCGGCTTGCACTCGGATTGTGCGCGCCTGCGAGCTGCGTTCAATCGCACGCCGTCGCGAGCCGCCGTGCCAGCGCCTGCGCGCCCGGCATGTCGAGCCGCAGCGACGCATACGCGCTGCGCTTCACGTCGTCGGGCAAGGTCCAGTCCCACTTTTCATTGTCGATGTTGCCGATCGCGCGTAATGCGTCCGTGGTCTGCGCGGGCGTCAGTGCGGCGATGCGTTGCAGTGTGTCCTTTATCGAACCTGCGACGCGCACGCTGATCGTCGGGCCCTGATTCCACGCGTCCAACCCTTCGGCGCGCAGCAGCACGACGAGCGCATCGTTGATCCAGTCGCCGGCCCATGTCGCGAGCACCGTGCTGCCGCCATGCGTGAAAACGGAGCGCGTGGCCAGTTCGTTCGACGCGAAATAACACCGTGCCTCTTCGAGCAGTTCGCGGCCGGTGGTATCGAGAAACACGATGGGCGCGCCATCCTTCAGCACATTGAACATCTCGCGCCGCACTTCGTCGTGCACGAGCGAGCCGCCGCCGTCGAACACAGGCGGCACGCCGCCCTGATCGGGCGTCACGTACACGGTCTTTTTTCCCGCATCGACATCCTGCACGCGCCAGCGCTGGCCGCCGAACACGAGGCCTTGCCCGGGCGTCAGCGGACGCGATACAGGCACCGATCCGAGCACCTTCGCGCCCGCGACAATGCGGAATTCGTCGTCGGTCGAAAACGATGCGTAGAACTCGTAGTGATTGACGAGCCGCTCGCCCGCCACGCCATGCAGCAGCAGGCCGCCCGCTTCCTGCACGAGGAGATCTTTCGCGCCGAGGCTGCGCAGGATCGCGGCGAAGGTCGGCTTGTCGATCGTGCCGAACGGGCCGGTCGCGACCAGCGTGTCCCACAGTTCGCCCGCGCTCGCGCCGCCGCGTTCGGCGATGATCGACAGGATCTGCTGCACGAGCGTCGACGGATGCATGCCGCGCGCACGCGGCGGCTCGAACCAGCCGCGCAGCAGCAGGTTCACCATCGCCACCGATTGCACGAGACTTTCGCGCAGCCGGTCCGACAGATCGGAGCCGCTGTGCAGTTCCGCTTCGACGCCATAGCAGCGCAGAATCGCCGCTTCGCCCTTGCGCCGCCCCGAGCGTCCGAGCCGCTGCCGCAAGCTCGCTACCGACGGCGGCGCGCCCACCTGCACCACGCTCTTCACTGCGCCAATGTCGATACCGAGTTCGAGCGTCGTCGTGCAGACGGCGCTGGCGGGCCGGTCTCCCGCCTTGAGCGCCTGCTCGGTCTGCTCGCGCAATTCCTTCGACAGGCTGCCGTGATGCGGCCAGAACTCGTTCGGATAGCCGTCGCGCTCGCAGGCGCGGCGCAGCAGGTCGGCGTAGAGCTCGACCTGGCGACGGCTGTTCGGAAAGATCAGATTGTTCGAGCCGCGCAGCACCTTGTACATGTGATTTGCGACCTCGACGGTGCTGGCGGGCACGACGTCCTCGAGGCCGGGATTTTCGATGCCCGGCTCGAACTGGATGCGCGGCGGCTTCTCGACATAGCCCTTGATCAGAATCTTCAGTTCCTGGCCCGTGTTGCCGGACTCGATGATCTGCACGTCCTGCGCGGCGCGTGGGCGCAGAAATTCGGCTGCGAGGCGCATGTCGCCGAGCGTCGCCGACAGGCCGACGCGCGGCACATTGCGCCCGCATGCGCGATCGACGCGCCGCATCAGCGACTGCAGCTGCATGCCGCGCTCGGAGCCGATGAACGCGTGCAACTCGTCGACGACGACGTAACGCAACGCGCCAAACGTCGCTTCGAGCGACGCGCCGCGCGTGACGAACATCGCTTCCAGCGACTCTGGCGTGATCAGCAGCACGCCCGTCGGCTTTTTCACGAAGCGTTGCTTGCGTCCCGACGACACATCGCCATGCCAGCCGGTGACGGGAATCTCCAGCGCGTCGCACAGGTCGTCGAGGCGCGCCCACTGATCGTTGATCAGCGCCTTCAGCGGACTGATGTACAGCACGGAGCCGCTGCACGGATCGTCACGCAGCAGGTTCGACAGGATGGGGAGAAAGGCCGCTTCCGTTTTGCCTGCCGCCGTCGCGGCCGCGATGATCACATCGCGGTCGGCATCGATCAGCGCGGGCACCGCGCGCTCCTGCGCGTCGCGCAGTTCGGTCCAGCCTTCGCGCCAGATCCAGCGGCGAATCCGCTCGTCGAGCAGATCGAAGCTGCGCGAATCAGTTGAGCCGGAAGCTGGCAAGTTCATCGTCGCTATCGGGCGCGGCGTCGTTGACGATGTCGGCCGCGCCGCCCGTGTCGCGCTCGATGTCCATACTGCCGATCAGTTCGCGCCAGTCGGCCGACGGGTTTTGCTCCAGCACCGCGAGGAAATTGATGAAAGCGGTGATCGTGGTGCGCGGCGTGCGGAAATAGGCTTCGCCCAGGCGCGTCGCGCAGTGCGCCATGAACGCGGGAATCGCTTCCTCAGGTACGAGCGCCTTGCTCGCGTCGCCGAGCGCGTACAGCAGGCGCAGCTTGTCGAGCAGCACGTAGAAATCTTCCGGCGTGAGCGCAGCGAGGCGGATCACAGGGCCGCTGTAGTCGACGAGTCCATTGGTCGCGAAGGCGTTTTCCGCCAGGCGCGATTGCAGTGCGGCATAGCTATAGAGGCCGCGGCGCGTATCGAGCAGAAACTCGGGCGTGCCGCCCAGCACGAAGCCAAGCCCTTCCGCCGTGCCTTGCAGCGAATCGTTCAGGATGCGAAGGATCTGTTCGTAGTTCGCGTTGCGAGCCTGCACGTTCGCGAGCTTGTACAGGTTCACCATTTCGTCGAGACATACCATCAGCCCGCTGTAGCCCGCGAGCCGCACGAAACGGCCGAGCAGCTTCAACTGGTCGTACATGCTCGCGTCGTCGACGATGGTGCGCACGCCGAGCGCCTGGCGCGCGTCGGTGCGCGTCGTGAACTCGCCGCGCAGCCAGCGCACGGCATCGCTCTTCAACTTCTCGTTGCCCTCTTCGAAGCCGCGGCAGTAGGCGGCGATCACATCGGCGAAATCGTAGCCGTTGACCATCTCCGTCAGTTGCGACAGCTGCGCGCGGATCACTTCGTCGCTCGTGCGGCCCGTCGCCTTCGCTTCCGTCTTCGCCTGGCCGATGAACTTCTCGACCACACCGGCCAGCGCGCCGCCTTCGGGCTTGGTGCGCGTCGCCATGTTCTTCACGAGTTCCGCGTACAGCGAGCGCGCCTGGCCGCCCGACGCATGCAGGCGCCGGTCCGGATTCAGGTCCGCGTGCACGGTGACGAGCTTTTTCTCGAGCGCGATGGCGCGCACGAGGTTCAGGAAGAACGTCTTGCCCGCGCCATACTCGCCGACGACGATGCGAAACGCCGAGCCGCCGTCCGCGACGCGTTCGATGTCCTTCAGCAACGCTTCGAGTTCGTGCGCGCGGCCGACCTGAATCAGATGTTGCCCGATGCGCGGCACCACGCCGGCGCGCAGGGATTGCAGGACCGCGTCGCGGTCCCTTGGGCGGATCGTTGTCATGCAGCCAACCTTTGTGCGACTTCCTGATTGATTTCGACGGGATCCTCTCCGTCCGTGAGCGGCTCGTCCCAACGGTCGAGCGACGCCTCGTTCACCTGTTCGATCGCGCCGTCCAGCATCAGTTCGAGATGCAATGCGGCATCGGCGAGCTCGGCGCGCGTCCACGACTCGCGCGTCACGAGCAGGCGCAGAAAGGACGAATGCGCATCGTCGAGGCCGAGCAGCGGCCCGGTGGCGTCAGACGTTTGCGGCGTCGGTCCCGCCTGCGGTTCCGCCTGCGGTTCGGGCGAAGGCGTCGGCTCGACGTCATGCACGGCGGCCGTTGCCTGTGGCGCAAGCATGTCCTGTTCCTCGACGGCGGCCGGTTGCGCCGTTTCGGGGAGGTGCACGGCGGTAACGGACCCATGCGCTTCGTCGATGAACACATCGGCCAGCATCGAAGAGACACGCGCCGTCTCTTCCTTCAGCGCGGCAATACGCGTCGCGTCGAGCACGAACTCGTGCTTCACCAGGGCAGGCTTCGGTGAGTGAGCATGTTTCTTTGCCGGCTTCACGCCCGCTGGCGTGATGGCCGCGCCGCTCGCATGTTGATGCAGGTCGGTGTACAGGCGCTGCGGATCGATGCCGAGCATCCGGTACACCTTCTCCAGCAAGCGCACTTCTTCACGCGACACGACGCCGTCGGCATTCGCCGTGTGCACGAGAAACGACGCGATCGTCGCCTTCACGTCCCGCGCGAGCGGTTCCAGCTTTTTCTTCAGCCCGGCGCTCGCCGTCGGCTGCGCGAGTTGCGCGAGATTGCGCGCTTTCAGCCGCGCGCGCTGCGCATCGGACAAGTGCGGCCACTGATCGATCTGCCATTCGATCACGGCCGTCTCGCGCTGCGTCGCGTCGCCGTCCGCGCGGGCAACCGTCGCAGCGAGATCGACGATGATCGTCGCAACCTCGTACGCGTCGTCGATGGCCAGCGGGGTCGCACTGGGCGCAACCGCGAACAGCGCGACGGCGTCCGTCGGCTTCGGCGTGCGCGCGCCCAGCCGCACGTCGGGTTCGACGGCGATACCCGCTTCCGCGAGCGCCGTCGTAAAGACAACAGCCTTGTCGCGCGTCATCTTGCCGCCCGACTTGAAGCGCGCCAGCACCGCGCCGAACGTGCTGACCGCCGTCTCGCGCGCGACTTCGGTGGCAAGCGCGTCGATCGCGTCGTGCGTCGCCTGCGGCCACAAGGCGGGCGGCAGCGTCAGCGTTGCTTCCAGCGTGCCCTGCGCCTCCGGATAGCGGCCGAGATAGCGGCTGTACGCGTCGAGCGCGGCGGCACTCTCGTGCATCAACAGTTGCAGCTTGTTGCGCGTGCCGTTGACGGCCGCGATGTCGGGCAGACCGACCAGAAAGCCCGGCACGGGCACGCTCTTCAGCGCGCGAAACGACGGCTGCGGCGACGCGTCGAGCTTCGTGCGGTTCGCTGGCAGCAGCATGCCGGCGCCGAAGCGGTCGCGATACTGCCGCATGAAGACGCGGTCGAATTCCTCGGGACAGCGCGCGACGGCCGTGCGCCGCACCATCATCGGATCGAGTTTGACCCACGCGAGCGCCCAGTCGGCCGGTAACGGATGCTGGTCGAGCGCCGCCTGGCCGAACGCGACGCGTACATTCAATGGCACCTGATAACCCGTCGCGAGCCCGTCGGGCGCGGGTTGCAGATACATTCGCGTACCGCGCGACGCCACCAGCGACAGCGCGTCGATGAGCGCGCGCACGTGCTTTTGCCAGCCGTAGTTCGCGTCGAGATTGAGCAGGCGCCGCAGTTCCCGCGCGATGGCGTTGAATTCGTCGGCGCTGACTTTGCCCGCCGCGCCGTCGACGAGCACGCGCCGCTCCAGCCCGTACAGGTAGAAAAACAGATAGCCGGTGTTGATGTCCGATTTCTTGCGATCGGAGGCGAGCCATTCGAGATACGTGCGGCGTTGCTCCGGTGTGAGCCCGCCATAGCTGAGCGCGACGCTGCCCAGTCCCGCTGCCGGGTCCGCGCCATCGCGGGCGACGTCCAGGCGCGCGTCGATCACACATGCTTCGATCGAATCGGCGTGCAGGCGCTGCGCGTCGCCTGTGTAGAAGAAGCCTCCCGAGACCGTCAGGCCATGGATATCGATGCTTTCGCCAGGCGCGACAAAGCGCGCGGACGCGCGCGCAGCCGGACGCGCGCCGCCGGACGCGTGGCTGATGCGGTAAGCGTCGGCGGCTGAGCCCGCCATGTTTATCGATACCAACGGCTCGTCGTCATATGAGCCGGGAGAACTTGTCATGAAATTGCCTGGCTCCTCAGGAGCCCTGTGAAATCCGGATGAAAACTGCGACACGACATGCGGCGGCGCGCCGACATGCTGCACATCGCGCAACATGTCTTTCGATGCAAGCTTGAAGGGGAACCAACGAAAGCCAGCCCGAACGGGCCGGCCCATACAGCCAGCGCCAGAACGATCGGATGGCCGACATGCGCGCGCTTATCCGATGCAGGAAAGGCAAGTCCCATCGGCACGCCGATGACGGCAACCACGCCCCTCCCCGAACTGCTTCGCCCGCGGCTCATTGTTCTCCCGTCCACATCGCCGGGAATCCGTTGCCCGGCGCGGTCGCGACCTTTGATTATATGTTCTTTTTCAGGATCGCTCCGATGGCGCAAAAATGGCGATTCGGGCCCTTTGGAACAGGCGCCGACGCGACTGATGGCGGGACCTGCCTTACAAATGCCTTTGTACGCGAGCGAACAATCCGACCCCAACTAAATCGCATATTTTGCAAGCTCATTTTGCGAACTGGGGGTACACTCGGCAACATGCGCTTAGCGCGCCAGATTTCGCAATCGAGCGCGCCGAAATTTGAAACTCGGTCTTTGACGCCCTTTATGCGTCAGACTTTTCGCACCGTCTCTCAGGTTCTGGACGGCCCTCGGAATGCCAGAACCTATTCACGCCAGCGGAAGCTGGCGTCTTTTTGTGCGACGAAACAAAGGACACGCTCTGTCCGGCCACGCTCGCACCTTGCACGCCCTGCACACTTTGCGTTCCCTGCGCCGTTCCTGGCGCCGCGGCGGCGAGCGCAAGCGGACGACGCCGGATCGACGCATAGGTCGCGAGCGCGAGGCCGCACCAGATCAGCCCGTAACCGGTCAGATCGACGGTCGTTAGCCGTTCGTGGAAGACCGTGAGCGCGAGAATGAACGTCACGGTCGGCGTCACGTATTGCATCACGGCCGATTCCGTCATCGACACGAGCGGCATTGCGTACGCGTAGAGCGCGAGGGGCACGACGGTCAGCGGCCCCGCCAGCATCATCAGCACGGACGCGTCGACGCCGAACGACGTAAACGCAAGTGCATGATGCGACGTCAGATAGCCGAAATAGCCGAGCGCGAACGGCATCATCACGACGGTTTCGCGCCACGTGCTGACGATCGCGTTTCGCGTCGGCCACACTTTGCGCGTAAGGCCGAGCAGCGAGAACGTCACCGTCAGCATCACGGCGAACACGGGCACGCCGCCATGCGCGTAACACTGGACGAAGGTGCCGGCCAGTCCGAGCGCCAGCGCTGCCGCTTTCAGACCGTTCAGACGCTCGTTCAGAAAAACGATGCCAAGCGCAGCCGACAGCAGCGGATTCAGGAAATAGCCTAGACTCGCCTGTAACGCGTTCCCCGTCACCGACGCCAGGATATACACAACCCAGTTCGCGGACAGCAAAATCGCCGGCAACAGTGCGAGCAGGAACGAGCGCCAGTCACCCATGTGTTGCCGCAACGCGGGCTTGAGAGCAATCACGGCCGACAGCACCACGAACGACCAGAACACGCGATGCGCGAGCATCTCCGGCGCGCTCACTTCCTTCAGATGCCAGTAATACAGCGGCATCAGGCCCCACCAGCACAGCGCCACGAGCAGCGCAGCGTAGCCGGCGCCCTCCTTCTGCTTCTGATTGTTCGCATTCATGGCTGTAGCGCCTCGTCGAGTCGGTCGATCAGAACTTCCACTTCATCCACGCCGAAAATCAGCGGCGGCGACAGGCGCAGCGAATCCGGCGCAGCGGAATTCGGCATCGCCAGCACGCCGCCGTCGATCAGATCCAGCCACACGTCGGTCATGTTCCTGTCCAGACGCGGGTCGAGCTTGAGGCTGAGCGCGAGGCCCTTGCCATGCACGCTCACGCGCGAATCGAAACGCGCTGCGATGCGCTCGCCGATCAGCGCGCCCATCGCGGCCGCGTTCTCGACCAGCCGTCCGCGTTCGACGAGGTCGAGCACGATCAGCCCGCACTGCATGGCGAGCCGGTTACCGCCAAAGGTCGAGCCCTGCACTTTCGCCTTGCCGGGCGCACCGAACACGGCATCGAAATCGCCGTCGTTCATCAGCACGGCCGACAGCGGCACCAGCCCGCCCGTCAGTCCTTTCGATACGACGATCATGTCGGGCGCCGCGGTTGCCGCGGGTGCCTTGGCGTCCATGCCGATCGCGTCGATGCCGAACCATGTCCCCGTGCGGCCGAGGCCGCAATACACCTCGTCGGCGATCAGCTTCGTTCCTGTCGAACGACACAGCGCCGCGAGACGCGACGCGGTGTCGGCCGTCCAGTGCTGCGCCGCCGACGATCCCGCCACGGGCTCGAACACAACGGCAGCGATCTTGCGGCTCGCGAGACTGTCTTCGAGCGCGGCGAAATTCTGCGCATCGACGTGATGGACGTTGCCCGGCTTCCAGCGCAGCGCTTCCGTCCAGAACGGATTGCCCGTCATGAACGACGAAAACATCGACAGGCCGTGGAAGGCGTCGCGGAAGGTGACGACATCGGTACGCCCTGTGCTCGTCATCGCGAACTTCACAGCGCTTTCGACGGCCTCCGCGCCCGTGGTCGCAAAGAACACTTTCTGGAAGCGCTGGCCGCTGAGCGCGAGCAACTTTTCAGCGAGCGCGAGTTGGGACTCGGCGCATTCGAACGGAAAGACATTCACCGACGTGCGCTGCAGTGCATCGGCAAAACGCGCGAGTAGCGACTCATGCGCGTGCCCCAGGTTCGCCGTGCCAAAACCGGCGAGGCAATCGAGCAACGCGCGGCCGTCGGCTGTTTCGATATAGCAGCCGTCGCCGCGCGCGCCCGTCATGTCGAGGCCCGCTTCGTCGAGGAATTGTTCCCAATAGGGATTGACGGGATCGAAGCGCTGAGCGCGTTCAATTCCGCGCTCGCCTCCTTCGTCGGCGCCGTCGTCAGATTTCAAGCGGCCTCCTGCCTTCACGAAGCCCATGAAACTGGAGACGTGTCTGTTCACCATAAAAGAACGCGACCGACTCCAGCTGCCGCATGTTCACTTCGAGCATGAAGAGCGCCGATTCGAGGCTGTACCGCTGCTCCGCCGCGCTCACGTGTGGGACGTCGGCGAGGAACAGGCGCGACAGGCTCGGATGATTCAGTTCGTCGTTGGTCTCGCCATGCTTTGCGACGATATCGCCCGCGTGCAACGCGCTTTCGACCAGCGCGGCGATGTGCTCGTGTACGGGACTGTGCTGGTCGCGCAGGCCTTCCGTGACCATGATCGACGTAAAGAATGCTGTGGGCAGGCGATGCGCCAGCACCGTGTACGCGTCGATATACAGCGCCGTAAGCGGCAGCGGCACCGATGCGCGCACCTCGGCTTCGTTCATGCCGAGCGCGACACACGTGGCCAGTTCGAATGCTTCGTGACCGTATTCTTCCTGGAAGTACTGGAACAGCCGCGCGCGCAGATTGCGTTTGAGGCGGCGCGACAGCAACGGCCCGAGTATCTCGACGAACCGGTCGGTGACGTGATACTGCTCGATGTACAGGCCCTTCACGAGCGGCGTGATGTCATGGCTCTCGAGCGCCGCCGCTGCATACGCGTTACTGCCCAGTTGTTCGAGCGCGTTGAGTAGCAGGCGCTCGGCGCGCGCGGCGAGCGCGAGACCGCTGCAGGGTTCGGTGAAGCGTTCCGTATCCGCCGACGTCATGCGCCTGCCGACACGCAGCGGCGCGATCTCGACGAAATGCGCGAACGACAGCAGATACATTTCCAGATCGACGGGATCGAGCGAGGCGACGCTGCGGAAGCGCTCCAGAGGAGCATCGTCCGACACGGCCGTCGCCGGATGCCAGCCCACGTGTTGGAACACGTCGGCGAGCACGCGCTGCCACGCGAACACGATTTCCGGGGCGTTATGGCGCGCATACGCCAACTGGAAATGGAGCGACTGAAGCGCGAAGTTGCCGGCGAACTTGCCGCTGCCTTCATCAGAAAATGGAAACGCACTGGGCATCGCGTCGCGATCGTGCGTGTCTGCCGTGAGCATCTGATGAACGACGCTCAGCACATCCTGATACATCGCAAGCCGACGTCCGACGACAACGGCCAGCCGTTGCCCAACTTCATCGCACAACGCCATCGCGCGCTGGGCATCGGACGTGATGCTGTCGATTCCGCTATCCGTCTCCTCGATCAGCGACAGCGCATCCAGTTGCACCGTGAGCGTACGAATCCACGCGGGGCACGCGCCTTCGCCCAGGCGCACCCAGATATCAGACGCAGGCCGCATCAACTGCGTGACGACCTCGGCCACCTCGTCGCGCGCGACGCCTTCGAACGACAGGTCGATGGCATCGTCGCCCACGCCGATCGTCAATCCCTCGATGCCCGCCGACACCTCGCACGGCACCAACGCCGGCCGTCTGTATCGATCGATATCCCAGCGTTCCATGGCAGCTCTCAGGCAAAGATGCGCGGTTTGACGACGGACTGACGGCCGTAAAAATCGAGAATCTGGTTCTCCTGCAGCACCATGGTTTCGATGGCGAGCATCACGTGCTTCTTGACCGTCATCTGCTCTTCAGGCGAGATGGCCTCGATTTCAGCAAGCAGGCTGAGCGAAATGTCTTCGTGATCGAACTCGTCGTTGATCGTCGAGTGACGGGCGATCGGACGCCAGAAGCCTTCCGGGATGCCCGTCTCGCGGCAATAGTTCGCCAGTTCGATATGAAAGCTCACGCTCGGCTGCTCGAACAGGAACAGCAGCGACTTGAAGCTCAACGGATGCTGGCGCGCATACACGCCGAGCGACGCGCACAGCGCGAACGTGGCGGGCAGCGGCACCAGATAGTCGAGATTGTCGGTGCGGATGGAAACGGCATGCAGCGACTCCCGCAGCATGTCGTCGTGATTCAGTTCCGAGGCGAGAAAGCCTTGCAGCAGCTTCTGCACCTTGACGGGTTCGGCATGCGCGAGCGACGGCGCGATCAGACCCGGCGCCTCGCGCACGATATAGAAGTATTCGAGCGCGTAGCCGATCAGCGCGCTCTTCGGCAAGGTGCGGTCGCACAGCCCCAGATAGAGACGCGATTTCGAATTCGCCTCGATGGTTTCAGCGGCGAACTTTCTGAGCCGGTGATAGAACTCCTCGCCTGACAGACAACCCTGAGGCGTGGGAAACGCGCTCTCGGTCAGCAGGCCGAGCCGGTCGAACTCCTCCAGCAGCCCGTCGATTTCCGACGCAAGCTCCGGATGACGGCGCTTCAGTTCGGCCGTCGACGTGTCGCCGCGCCGGAGCGAATCGACGAACGCCTTGAGCGCGCCCTGACTGTCGGCAACGACGGAACACGATTGCTCGCGATAGTCGAGCGTCAGGCCGTTGTGCTCTTCGATCAGCTGCACGCCGGGACGAAAGCGCGGCGCGGCGAAAAGATCTGCTGCGGTCGTGGCCTGCATCATGCCTCCCCGTTGACGTCGAGTGTGCGCAGCAGCGTCGGAGACGTCGAATAGTGTTCCCAGATGCCTGTATAGAACTGGTCGTACAGTTCGATGAACAGATGCGTGTGCGCGCGCATGCGCCGCACGTCGGCATCCGCGATGGCGGGAATGCGCGAAAAGATCTTGCGCGTCAGGCTGCCGTGACCGCCGTTCAGGTTGATGTCGGAATGCGCTTTCACGGGCTTCAGCAAAGCAGGATCGACACCGATCCGATACGCCGCGTCGAGGAAGGAATCCTGCTTGATGTCCTTGCCTTCGAGAATGCCGAGGGTCGAAAAGAAAAACAGCGGGTCGCTATGCGCCCAGAAAGCAAGCGCGTTACACAGCGCCATGGTTTGCGGCAACGGCACGGTGCGCGCGAGATCCTCGCGCGTGACGCCGAGCGTGTTCAGCGCCTTGAGCAACAGTTCGTCGTGGCCGTACTCTTCCGCGTAGAACTCGTTCATCGAGAGCCGCACGCCCGTGTTCGCGACGTATGAAAGAACGGGCGCGTCGAAATAGCTTTCGCGGAACAGGAAATGGTAGTTCTCCACGATCATCCCGTGGATCACGTTGAGGGGAATGTCGTCGCCCGAACTCGCGGACGAGCACTTCTCCCAGAACACGTTCGTATAGAGCGTGCGATACAGCAGATCGTTGGCGAGATCTTCGAGTTCGAGCAGCACGTCGAGGCCGCTGCGGGCCAGCGCGGGCTTCACTGCGCGCACCAGTTGCAGTTCCTTCAGACGGTCGAACACTTTCTGTTCGTACGGCGAATAGCGGGAGATCACCTCCTCCGCCTTGACGCCGGAGCGCAGCGCGCTGATCAGGGACGCCGCGTCTTCACCCTCGACGGACGCCGGAAATTCATATTGGTTCTCGTCGTCTTCGATGACGAGCGAAGGCGACGTGCTGAGACACTTCCCCGCCAGCACAAACGCCTGTGGTTCAAAAATGTCGTCCATCACGACAGCCTCCGTTCGTGGCCGGCACGCAACGGCGCCGGCGCGTTCATCACAGGTGAACCGGGATCAGGACAGGACGCGCCTTGCGCGGCTTGACCACGACGGTGATTTTCTTGTCGTCTTGCCTGTCCGTTTGCGACTGCGCCTGCGATTGTTGTTGCGGCTGCGCTTGCTGAACGTGCACTTGGGTCGTCATCTCAATCTCCTTGGGGTTGGCGTTAACTCTGTACTGCTTAACAAGCTGTCCACTGCAGTGGCCAGTTCTTTCACACCCGGAGCCAGAAACCCGAAGCCGTGTGGCGGGCAGCATCGCCTCGCCAATGGCGGCAGGACGATGAGCGCAACAGGCTTGACTTGTAGCCCCGTTCTCCGCCGTGGATCTGACGCCGGGCACGGCTTTCCCGGTCGCCCGGGTTCCGTTACGGCGCAGTCAGACGTGTGTGTTGTTAATCAGCCCGATGCCGCCCGATCGCAGCCTCGCGCGCTGTTAACGAATGCGTGCCCGGGTGTCGGACTCACGCCGCAGCCAGACGCTTTCGACGAACAAAACGGGCGCTCCCGCAAAAGGGAGCGCGCCTGAAGGTCGATTTAGGTCTGGGCGGTCCAGCCGGATTCCCGTGAATGGCCGCCGTTCGTTGTTTCTCTCAGGTTCTGCTTTCTCTCAGGTTCTGCTGGGTCGTATCTTTTTTGCACGGCCTCGGAAATTCGGTTCGACACAGTTCCGTTTTTGCGGAATCAGCTAAAGTGTTCGCTCGCTTTTGCCAGTGTTCGAAGAATTCGTCGAATTCGAACTAAATCACTGATTTTTCGAGCATTTCACTTTAAAATTCATGCGAACAAACTAACTCGTTGCGCCTATTGTTCCGGTAAACTGCGATAACTGGAATGAACACTTGCGATCAATTTGCGTGAAGTGTTCGGCAAACTCGCATGAACACTTTCAGAGCAATCATCTTGATGGGACCAAAGTAAGGTGCTAGCGCGCCGGCTCTGGTCGACAGGGAGGCGAATGAAGATCACCCTCGACGTCGCAACGGCTACCCCGCTGACGGAACAGATCGTCGGTCAGGTCGAAGCGCTGATCCTGGCGCGCGAACTGCGCGTGGGCATGCGTCTGCCGTCTATCCGCAAATTCGCGGCCGAGCACAACATCAGCCGCTTTCCCGTCATCGAGGCCTACGACCGGCTCGCCACGCGCGGCCTGCTGCAGCCCAAGCACGGTTCCGGATACTACGTCGCCGAACAGTTCGAGAAGGCGCCGCGCGCGACGCGCGGGCTCGATGCGATCCGCGCGACGCCCGAGTCGGATCAGATCCTGCGGCAGTTCGAGCGGCCCGACGAGGTGCTGAACCTGTCGATCGGTTTCATTCCCGAGGCGTGGCGCGACGTCGAAGGCATTGCGCAGGCGATTCGCCAGGCGTCCCGCACGGACGCGCGCAGTCTGATCGACTACGCGATTCCGCAGGGCGACCCGGTGCTGCGGCTGCAGATCGAGCAGCGCCTCGCGTTCGTCGGCGTAGCGGCCGAGCCGCAGAACATCATGGTGACCAACAGTGCGAGCGAGGCGCTCGACCTCGTCGTGCGAATGCTGCTCAAGCCCGGCGATACCGTGTTCGTCGAAGATCCCGGCTACTTCAACCTGTTCGGCCTGCTCAAGCTGCAGGGCATCGAGCTGGTCGGCGTGCCGCGCCTGTCGAGCGGGCCGGATGTCGAAGCCGTCGAGGCGCTGCTGAAGGAGCATCGGCCGAAGCTCTTTTTCATCAACACGGTCTTCCACAATCCCACGGGCACGAACGTCGCGCCGCACGTCGGCTTCCGGCTGCTGCAGCTCGCGCAGGAACACGACTTCATGATCGTCGAAGACGACGTCTACGCGGATTTCCAGGCGATTCCCACGCAACGTCTCGCGTCGCTCGACCGGCTGACGCGCGTCGTGTATATCGGCGGGTTCTCGAAGAGCCTGTCGTCGTCGCTACGGCTTGGCTATATCGCCGCCGAAGCGGGGTTGGTCAAGCACTTCGTCGAAGTGAAGGCGCTGACCAGCCTCGGCGGCACGCGCTTTAGCGAGCGCGTCGTGGCCGCGCTGCTCGAGCGCGGCACGTATCGCAAGCATCTGGAACGGCTGCGGCGGCGCGTGAACGGCGCCATTTCGACCGCGGTGGAATTGCTCAACGGCATTGGCTGGGAGGTGTTCGACGAGCCGTGCGGCGGCACGCTGGTGTGGGCGCGCGTGCCGGGCGTACCGAGTTCAGACGTGTTCGTCGCCGAGGCGGCCCGCGCCGGCATCACCGTGCAGCCGGGCAGCTACTATCGGCCGCACGGCGAAGTGACGCCGTGGGTCCGGTTCAACACCGCGTATCTCGACAATGAGCGGGCGCTGGGATTCTTGCGGCGCGCGGCGGCAATGGGCGATTGAAGAAAAACGGTCGCGCTGCGCCCGGCTACGAGCCGCCCTGCTCCCGCTGAATCCGTGTTCGCGCTTCGCCCAGACTTTCGAAGCGGTCGTCGTCTTCGTTGAACACCGAAATGCGTCCATGCCCGATGTCGTACACCCAGCCCTGGACATCGAGGCGCTTTTGCGCAAGCCGCCCGGCGACGGACGGATGCGTACGCAGATGCATCAATTGCAGCCGGATGTTTTCCTCGACGAGCGCCTGCACGAGATGATCGCTGTCGACCGTGCGCGCCTGCACGACGCTGCGCGCCGTCTCCGCATTGCGCAGCCACGCATTGACGGTCGGCATGTCTTCCGCTGTCATCGGCGCGGTGCCGGCGAGGCCGCGCATCGCGCCGCAGTCGCTATGTCCGCACACCACGATCTGCCGCACATTCAGCGCCAGCACCGCGTATTCGACGACAGCCGACACGCCGCCCAGCATTTCGCCGTAAGCGGGGACGATATTACCGATATTGCGGCACACGAACAGTTCGCCCGGATGCGTTTGCGTAATCATTTCCGGCGAAACGCGCGAATCGGCGCAGGTGATGAACAAGGTGTGCGGCGCCTGGCCTTGCGCAAGACTTTCGAATAGCGCCTGGGTAGCGGGAAACACCTCGTCGCTGAACTGTTCGACGCCGTCCAGCAGGTGCAGCAGGTCCGACTTCGCCGGGTCGCGAAGCCGTCTGGTGTTGAGCATATCGTCCGACATGAGGCTGTCCCCCTTCGCAGCGCATCTGGATCTTGGATCAGGGAGTGTACGACGGGAATGCGTCAGCAGGCAGTCATGCGCACCGGCAGTCCGTGGCGCGCGGAACGCGGAGACACCATAAAAGAAGCCCCGGCCGGACGTGATCGGAGCGGCGCGGGGCTTGACAAAAAGCTCGCCTGTTCTCAAGAGGCAAGCTCACGTTACGCGCGTCAAAAAAACGGAGCAATCGAAAAAAACCCCGGACGCCGGGTGCGGCGACCGGGGGAAGCTCTCTCGCGCGCGAAGGGAAGCACCGCGCACAAGAGGCACTGTAGCCGTTTGCGCGCCGCGGATTAACGGGTCGCGCGGAAACACTCCTTTCCAGCATGCACAAACGGGCGCGACGCGTATGCCCCACGCTCACTTCGCACGCGTTCTCGGTGGATGCGCGCGCGCCGCGCAATCCGCGCACACGCCGTGCAACGCCAGCGTCTTGCCGACAATACGCAAGCCGAACTTCTTCGCGATTGCGATACGCCGGCGATTGATCGTCGCGTCGGAGAACTCTTCGACGCGACCGCACACGACGCACACCAGGTGATCGTGCGCCTTGCCCGAGTTCAGTTCGTAGAGGCTGTGATGCTTGCCGAGCGGCACGTTCGCGACGAAGCCCGCCTCGACCAGCTGACTGAGCACGCGATAGGTGGTCGACAGGTTCATTCGTTCACCGCTTGCAGCGATGCGACGGTGAATCTCTTCCGCGCTGAAATGGCCGTGCTCCGTGCGCTGGAGATAGTCGAGCACGGCGACCTGCGCAGCCGTGCCTAGCAGGCCGGCTCGCTTGAGCGCGTCGAGCGTTCGGGTCGGAGACGTTGACAAGGGCGGCATGCGCAGCCGTTCTGAATCGAATCGAGGGAACCGGCTTTCAGCCTATGACATCGGCACGAATATTTCCGGAACCTAGTTGATTGCGATTCGCATTCGGCAACACGCAGCATGCGTGGCACAACAACCGAATCCGCGAGAAGGACTCAGCGCAGATTTCTCGCGACACCACCGCCACGGTTGCGCACGATCTCCACCGCTTGCCACGAGACCAGCGCCACACAGCCGAACAGGACTTCGCGCATCCGCTTGATGAGCGCAAGCGACAGCGCCGTCTGATCATCCACACCGAACATTCGCGCGAGCAACACGACCACGGCCTCCTGCACGCCGAGTCCCGACGGCACGAAGAACGCCGCATGGCGCGCCGCCTGCGTGAGCGCTTCCACGGCAATCGCGCCGCCAATCGAAACGGGATGCCCCAGCATCCACATCGCGACATAGACCTCCGACGCGCCGAGCAGATAGCCCGCGAATTGCCAGGCAAACGCGCTCAGCAGCAGACGCGGTTTGCACAGCAGCGCATCGATCGCCGCATCGAGCTGCGCGCCGCCGATACGCTCGACGTTCCAGTGCGCGCTCATCGGCAGACGCGCGGACCAGCGCTCGATCGCGTGAAATAAGCCGCCGCGCCTTAGCAGCACGAACGCGACGACGGGCAGCGGCAACGACAGCACCAACGCCGCACCGACTGTCGTCAGCAGACCGTCGTGGCCCGTCTGCGCGACGATCATCACGAGCCCGAGCGCGGCGAACACGTACTGGACGGCCACCGTCACCAGCACCTCGACGATCACCGATGCGCACACCATGCTCGTCTCGTCGATTTTCCAGCGCGCGAGCCGCACGCCCACGAACTCCCCGCCGATGCTCGCGACAGGCAGCAGCCGGCTCACCGCCTCGCGCACGGTGGCGACCCACCACAGATACGCCAGCGACGCAGTTTTGCCGAGAAGAAGCCGCCACGCCTGCGCATCCAGCAGCAACGGCAGCGCATGCAGCGGCACGAGCCACAGCAGCGCGAAGCCCGCCGAACGGATCGCGTGCAATACGTCGTCGAGTCCGCTGTGCAACGCCAGTGCGATCAGCACCGCGATGCCCGCAGGCAATCCCAACCAGTTGAGCCACTTCATCATCAGTAAGACGGCTGCGCGAACACGTCGGCGAAACCGCCCGTGATCGCCCCGCTCGCGGCAATCGCCGAAGCGACACGCGCAGACACCAGCGCATCGAATTCGTCGCTGTGCCGGTACGCCTGCATCGTGGGCGTAATGGCGCCCTCCCCGGCCACGGCGGGATGACTGTAAATCTCGCCGACGCCTTCCGGCAGCCGCGCGAGCGCGGCGAGCAACGCCGCCTCGTCCATATGCCCGGTCTGAGACATGCCGATCACGTAGTCGTTGTGTGCAATACCCGCATTATCCAGCTGCTTGCGCACGCGTGCCATCCACGGCCTGATCCATGCGGGCGCCCCCGGCTCGTACGGCAGCCGCATCGCCTTCAGCCCATATTCGCTACCCACTTCGATAATCAGCGCGAGCACGGTCGGATGCAGATGGAAGTGCTTGTGCGTATTCACGTGATCGAGCGTGAGGCCCGTGCGTGCAAAGGCCTGAAACTGCGCGCGGATTTCCGCCTTTAGCTGGCGTCGCACTTCAGGAAGGAGGAAAAAGCGAAAGCCGTCGCGCACCATCCGTTCGCCAAGCCGCCCATGTCTGTCGACGAGCGCGGGAATCAGATGCGTGGCGAGCATGGGCACGCCGTCCGCGAGCACGAGATGCAAGCCGACGCGCAAGCTCGGATAACGCTGCGCGCGGCGCACGGCATCGGCCGCGGCGGGCGCCGACACCATCAGGCTCGCCGAGGTCAACACGCCATGCAGATGCGCACGCTCGACGGCCTCGTTGATACGCTCGTGCAAACCGAAGTCGTCGGCCGTCACGATCAGCGCGCGTCGCGGTGCGTTTATCGGGCGCTGCGCCGACTGTCGCATCATGCCTCGTGCGCCCGCAGGAAACGGAAGAACTCGACGCCTTCACGCAGGCGCCGTTTCATCATTTCCCAGCTGAGTAGCATCTCGCGCACGATTTCCCAGATCTTCGACGGACGGAAATAGAACTGACGGTAGAACTGTTCGAGATGGTGATAGATCTCATCACGCGACAGATGCGGATAACCGATCGCCGCCAGTTGCACGCCTTCCTTGCTCACCAGGTTGATCACCTTGTTCTCTTCGAGCCAGCCGTTATCGACGGCCTGCTTGTAGAGCGTGGTGCCCGGATACGGCGCGGCGAGCGACACCTGAATGGTGTGCGGATTGATTTCCTTTGCGTACTCGATGGTCTTGTGGATCGTCTCTTTCGTTTCTCCCGGCAAGCCGAGAATGAAGGTGCCGTGAATCTTGATGCCGAGCTTGCGACAGTCTTCGGAGAAGCGTCGCGCGATGTCGGTGCGCAGACCCTTCTTGATGTTCAGCAGAATCTGGTCATCGCCCGATTCATAGCCGACCAGCAGCAGGCGCAGGCCGTTCTCTTTCATGATCTTCAGCGTCGCGTACGGCACGTTCGCCTTCGCGTTGCATGACCACGTGACGCCGAGCTTGCCGAGACCGCGCGCAATTTCCTCGACGCGTGGCTTGAAGTCGGTGAACGTGTCGTCGTCGAACATGATCTCCTTCACTTCGGGCATATTGTCGCGAATCCACTTCACTTCTTCGAGCACGTTCTCGACGGAGCGTGTGCGATAGCGATGCCCGCCCACCGTCTGCGGCCACAGGCAGAACGTGCAGCGCGAGCGGCAGCCGCGCCCCGTGTAGATCGACACATACGGATGCTTCAGATAGCCGATGAAGTAATTGTCGATCTTCAGATCGCGCTGATAAACGGGCGCGACGAACGGCAGCTCGTCCATGTTCTCGAGGATCGGGCGCGCTTCGTTGTGCTCGATCGAGCCGTCCGCGGCGCGATAGCTCAAGCCCTTGATCTGCGAAAGCGGCAGCCCTTCGGCGAGTTCCTTACAGGTGAAATCGAACTCTTCGCGGCAGACGAAATCGATCGACTCGCTCGCCGTCAGCGAGTTGTGCGGATCGACGGCGACCTTCGCGCCGACCATACCGATCAACACCTTCGGTGCGCGCGCTTTCAGCTGCTCGGCAAACAGCGCGTCCGTCGGGAACGATGGCGTGCTGGTATGAATGACGACGAGGTCGTATTCCTGTGCGATCGTTAGCGACGCTTCGACCGACAGACCGTCGGCAGGCGCGTCGAGCACGCGGCTGCCCGGCACGAGGGCGGCGGGCTGCGCGAGCCACGTGGGATACCAGAACGAGCGAACCTCACGCTTTGCCTGATAACGCGACCCCGCGCCGCCATCGAATCCGTCGTACGACGGCGCCTGCAAAAATAACGTCTTCTTCATATTCGTTCGTTTTCCACGAGTTGTCATTGAGCCGAGCGCGCGCGATGCTCTCGCGACATGCTCAGCGTCCATCGGATACTTCGAGTGCGTTGGCCGGCTCGGGCCGGAAAACTGTCGTCGCGCTGTCGGTGGACTCGACAGGCACGCGCACGCCGCGCCACACCACCGTCGAGCCGAACGACCCTGCCATCCATTGCGCAAACAGCAATGCATCGCGCACGGGCATCAGCGCAAGATCGCGCCACAAGCGTCGCCGCTCGCCGCCCATCAGCGCATGCAGGACGACACGCGCCGACACGCCCGTCACGGCAGCGACGACGAGCGCGATCGACAAGGCAGGATGCATGCTGGCGCGATGCAACGCGAACGCGAGCCACGCGCCGCAGGCCATCCACGGCATCGTGAACGTCACGAACAGCAACGCGAAGCCCGCACGGTTGACCGAGCGGATCGTGCGCAGCCAGCGCGTCTCCCTGTTCCACAGCGTGGCGAGCGTGCGCTCGGTCACATCCGTCTCGACGACGACGGGCGACAGCACCGTGTGCAGGTTCAGTTCGCGCACATGACCGGCCAGCCAGTAGTCGTCGGCGAGCGTGTTGCGCAGCCGCTCGAAACCGCCGATGCCCGCGAGCGTCGAGCGACGCAGCGCAAGCGTCGCGCCGAAGCCGAAGCGCGTCGAGCCGAACGCATGCGCGATCCGCACCGACGGCACGAACCATTCGTTGATGAACTGCGCGCCGACGCGGGACCAGAACCCGGCAATGCCTTTCGCGCGATACAGGCACGTGACGACGCCGACCTGCGGATCGGCGAGCGGCGCGCAGACGCGCTCCAGATAGTCCAATTCGACGGCGATGTCGCTATCCGCGAGCACGAACACATCATGTCGCGCGCATTGCGCGAGATTGATCAGGTTGCTCACCTTCAGGTTCGTGCCGTGCACGCGCGGATCGACGACGAGCAAAATGCGGCAATGCGGATACTCAGCCTGCAGGCGATGGACGATCGCAATGGCGGGGTCGTCCGCGCTCGATACGCCGCAGATCAGTTCGAAGCACGGATGCGTCTGCTCGCAGAAGGTCGCGAGATTGTCGAAGAGTCGTGGCTCGGCGCCGCACAGCGGCTTGAGCACGCTGACGGGCACCGGTGCACGCATCGGCAAGGATCGCCGTTCGCGCGCGGCAGCACGCGACACCGACACGAGCGAGGCCAGTACGGCCACGACGGCGTATAGCGCTGCGCCGCACACGAACATCATCGGCAACCAGTCGATACGTAACAGCGTGTCCTGCATGTTGTCGATTGCTCCCGCTGAAATGAATGCAAGCTGGTCGTCGTGTCGACGCGCAGCCACGAAGACAAACCGGTGTCACCATCCCGTCGCGTGAACGGGAACGTAAGGCATGCCGGTGAAATGCAGATGAAGGATGACGAGCCCGCGCGCAGGACAGATGGTGGACACGCAAACGGCATCGCGCCGTGGTCCGACGAAATGCGCATGACGTCGTTTCACAGCCGCGCGAAACGCCACGCGCGCCGCGTGACGTGTAATCAGAACGGCAGCCAGCAACAGGCCGAACGTCAGCACGCGGAACGTCGTGGTCTCGAACAGCGTCTGCGGAATCTTGCAGAAGAAAAGCAGGCTCACGACACAGACGTCGATGGCCGTCGCGGCAACAGACGCCGTCACGAGGTGCGCGCGGATCATCTGAACAGTGGTGTGCTTCATGGCGAGCCAGCCCTACGTGGCGCGCACCGGCCCGCTGCTGCTACTTCGCTAATATGAAGCCTGCGTGACGGTGCGACAGATTCGAGCGTGACCAGCCATGCTGGACACGACGCACCGATGGTAGCGAGCGGATTCTGAAGGGAATATTAAGCACTTGAATTCGACGCGTGTTTCAGATGGCTTGCGTCACATTGCTTGCGGCTTACGGAAGCATCCGCTGCAACACATTGTCTTTCAGCACGATGCGATGGAACAGCGCCCCGCCGACATGCAGCACGATCAGTGCAAGCAGCACCCATGCAAGCCAGCTATGCACGTCGCCGAGTGCGTGGCCCGTCGGCGAACCGGACGCCGTCAGATCAGGATAGCGAACCGTGCCGAACAGCTTCACCGCCCAACCGCGCGACGACGCGTTCGCCCATCCCGCAAGCGGCACGGCGACCAGCAACGCGTACAGCAGCGCATGCGTCGTGCGTGAAATCACGCTGAGTGCGCGCGACAACTCCGCGGCCTGCGGCACATGCGTGGCGCGCCATGCGATGCGGCACGCCACTGCCGCGACGATTGCCGCGCCCACGCCGAGATGCCACGCGATCAACCCGTTGGGCAAGGTATCGCGATGCACGTCGGGCATCGTCCAGCCGATCACGAACTGGGCGGCGACGAGCAGCGCGACCAGCCAGTGCAACAGTCGGGCGACGCCGTCATAGGCGGGTCGTTGGGCAAAAGTGTTGAGGCTCATCGTCAGTCTCTTATGTCTCTTATGAAGTGGCGCGACGCATGCGTCACGCGGCGATGCTAACGGCGCGAACCTGAAGAAATGCTTAACACCTTCAAACGATGGCAAGCGCACGTATACATACTGCAACCGCGCTAGACTCGCAGGCAATACGACATGCCTGAGACCAGGCGGCAGCCGGACAACGACACCATGCGCATTCTTCTCGTGGAAGACGACGACCTGATCGGCAGCGGGCTCGAAGTTGCGCTGCGCAACGCGGGCTTCACCGTCGACTGGGCGCGCGACGGTCAGCACGCGCAGCTCGCGCTCGCGACCACGCCCTATCTGCTCGTGATTCTCGATCTCGGCTTGCCGAAACTTTCCGGCATGGAGCTGCTGAAGTCGCTGCGCGCAGGCGGCAACGACATCCCTGTGCTGGTGCTCACCGCCAAAGACACGGCCGCCGACAAGGTGCGCGGCCTCGACGCCGGCGCCGACGACTACCTCGGCAAGCCGTTCGATCTGGCGGAACTGGTCTCGCGCTGCCGCGCGCTGATCCGCCGTTCGCAGGGCCGTGGCAGCGAACTGATCGAGTGGCGCGACCTGAGTGTCGATCCCGTCGCGCAGACGGTATCCAGAAACGGCGTGCGGGTGGCGCTTACCGCCCGCGAATGGGCCGTGCTGATCCACCTGCTCACGCACTCGGGCGTGCCGCAGCCGCGCGCCAGGATCGAGGAAAGCCTGTATGGCTGGCAAGAGGAAGTCGAAAGCAATGCGATCGAAGTGCACGTGTCGAACCTGCGCAAGAAGCTCGGCGGCGATGTCATCCGCACGGTGCGCGGCTTCGGCTATATCGTGGACAGGACATGACGCAGCCACGCTCGACATCGATCCGCCGCCGCCTGATGTGGCTGATACTCGTCAGCGTCGGCGCGGTGTGGGCGGTCATGTTCGCGTGGAGCTTCAACAACGCGACGCGCGAAGTCGACGAATGGGACCGGGCCCGTCTGATCCAGCTCGCGCATCTGCTGGCGCAGCTCGACGACCCGAATCTGACGCGGCTCGCCGCTGCCGGGATCGACGTGCGCAACGAGTACACGCGCGCCTCGCCCGCCGTCGACGACGACTCCGACGCGCAGCCTCGCTATGCGCTTTTCGAGGTGCGCGATGCGGCGGGCGGCGTGATCGTGGCCAGCGCGGGCATCGCTTCGCTGCATCGCTCCACCCGCCCGGGCGAAGCGGCGGACGGCGTCCACGCGATGACCGTGGACGGCCGGCCGTGGCTCGCTTATGCGTTGCGAGACAGTGCCACGGGCCGCATGGTGCGGGTGTTCGAACCGGCCAACGTGCGCAGCGACCTGACGACGGGCGTGGCGAGCCGTATCGCGCGGCCGATGGCCTTTGCGCTGCCTGTGCTCGCGCTGCTCGTATGGTTCAGCGTGGGCCACAGCTTCAGGCCGTTGTCGGCGATCTCGAAGGCCGTGCGCATGCGCGACAGCCGCAATCTCGAGCCGATTCACGTCAACCCGTCACCCGCCGAGGTCCGGCCGCTCCTCGATGCGATCAACCAGTTGCTGGCGCGATTGCAGCAGTCGATTTTGCGTGAGCGCGCGTTCACGGCCGACGCCGCGCACGAGCTGAAGACCCCGCTGGCCGCGATCAAGGTTCAGGCGCAGGTCGCCCTCGCCGCCCACGACAGCGCGCAACAGCAGCAGGCGATGCGCCGGGTGGTCCAGGGCGTCGACCGGAGCGCGCATCTCGCCGAGCAACTGCTGTTGCTCGCGCGGCTCGACGAACGCGACACGGTGGCGACGGCGCGCGTCCGGCTGCATGACGTCGCCGGCGAGGCGATCGCGTTCCGCGCGCCGCATGCGGAAGACAAATCGATGACGGTGATGCTCTCGGGCGAGCGCGACGCCGAAGTCTATGCCGACCGCGCGCTGGCCCGCACGCTAATCGACAATCTGCTCGACAACGCAATCAAGTACGGCGAGAGCGGCGGACGCGTGCACATTACCGTGCTGGCCGATGCGCAGACGGTATCGCTGACGGTCTCCGACAACGGTCCCGGCGTCACCGACGAAGAGCGCCTGCGTCTCACCGACCGCTTCTTTCGCGGCGCATCGGCGTCCGCGAGCGGCAACGGCAGCGGGCTCGGGCTGTCGATCGTCGCGCGCATCGCCGCGCATTTCAATGCGCAGATTCATATCGGCTCGGGTATCGGACGACGCGGGCTCGCCGTGCAGATCGCGTTTCCGCGTGTGCCGGGTGTGCGCGCGCATGAGGCGGCGCGGACATCCTGACGTGATCTGCGGCCGATGCGCTTGTGCTGCCGGCGCAATTCCAACGTGGGCGTCAACTATGACGGGCGCGTGACGACGATGCATCGCGCACGTTCACGTGCGAATGCCTACGAACCACGCTTCGTCGGAAAGAAAAAGAAAAGAGAACGTGACGCAAACCGCTCGCCGCTTTGCAGGCGAGGTTTACGCATGTATCAGGGAAAGAGTGGCAACGACATCGGCGTATCGACGCTCGCCGCTTTCGCGCGGGCGGGCCGGGCTGCGCGCGGCTTGCGCTGGCGCATCGGCGCGCTGGCGGGGTCGAGGGATCGGCAGACGCGCACGAGCGCGCTCGACAATGATGGCGGCTGCGTCATCAGCGAAGGCAACGATGCCTCCAGTTCCATCAGCAACATCGGCAAGGTCGGTGCCGGGGAATGCAGGGTTTTCCGTGGTCGGTTTGTCATGGACGCCTCTCTGGAACGCTGCGGGGACTGTATCACAGCCCGGCGGGAGGCCCTCCCCGACCCTGCAATCCACCGTTCCCGCGACCAGCAACCGCAGTTCACGCTTCACGCGAGCGCCTCTTCCTCCGTCGCGAGCATCGTGCCGCGGCACGCAGGCGATCCGCACCGGCACACATACTGGCTGCGCGTTTCCTCGTCGTGCGGGTCGTCGACGGCCAGCCCGTAAGAGATGAACAGTTCTTCGCCGCGCTGGATATCGACGGCGGCTTCGATGAACACGCGCCCGTCGATCTCGACCGCTTCGCAATTGGCCCGGCACGCGTGGTTCAGCCAGCGCGCGCTGTTGCCGCCGACGCTGCCGTCGATCACGCGTCCATCCGACAGACCGAACACGAACGTGTGCCCATAGTCGCCCGTGCGTTCGATGCGCCGCGCGGCACGCCGCCAGGACGTGACCTCGCCTTTGTATTCGATGATGCGTTCGCCCGCCGCGAGCATGCGCAGTGCGAACACACCTTTGCCGTGAATCGGCGACCGCCTGACTGATAAACGACGCATGGTTCGCTTTCGAAGAGGAAGGATCGCTTCAGTATAGAGCGCGAAAAAAATGCGCTGTTATCGATGTACGTATGTTCGTCCCCTCGCGTGCACCGAAATCGCGACGGTGCGAGCGCCGCACGGCGACGTGGCACCCGTCACAGTGTGAGACGCGCTTCCAGGCCGCCGCCTTCGCGATTGCGCAAGGTCAGCGTGGCGCTCATCGACTGCGCCAGCTGCTTCGCGATGGCAAGCCCGAGCCCCGTGCCGCCCGTCTCGCGGTTGCGCGAGCTTTCGACGCGATAGAACGGCTGGAACACGGCATCGAGCAGTTCCTGCGGAATGCCCGGACCGCGATCGAGCACGGCGACGGTCACTTGCCGTCCGCGCGATGCATCGACGCTCACTTCCACCGTCACCGCCTCGTGCCCCGAGTACTTCAGCGCGTTGTCGATCAGATTGCCGAGAATGCGGCGCAGCGCCTGCGGCCGCGTCGTCACCGGCCGGCCGACATGCCCCGTCAGCGAGACGGGATCGCCCGCATCCGTATAGTCGCTGACCATGCTTTCGATCAGTGCATCGGGATCGATGCGGCGCGGTTGTTCGTCGGCGCCGTGCAGCGTGCGTGCATAGGCAACGCCCTCGCGCACCAGCAATTCCATCTCTTTCAGATCTTTTTGCAGGCGCGCGCGCTCGGCTTCGTCGTCGAGCAGGTCGGCGCGTATACGCATGCGCGTGATGGGCGTTTGCAGATCGTGCGAAATCGCCGCAAGGATTTGCAGCCGCTCGCGCATATAGATGCCGATGCGCGCCTGCATCGCGTTGAAGGCTTTTGACGCGCGCGCCACTTCTTCAGGGCCGTCTTCGGGCAGCGCGTCGGGCGCGAGATCGGGGCCGAGCGTGTCGGCGGCACGCGCAAGACGGTCGAGCGGCCGGGTGGCGAGGCGCACGGCCAGCCATGCGCAGCCCGTCAGCAGCGCCAGCTGCGCGATCAGCACGAGCGGCAGCCACGGCGACAGCGGGATGCCGTGCATCGGATGCATGTCTATGGTGAGCGGCGTGCCGTCGCTTAGCGTCAGGTGCACTTCGAGATGCTCGCTCTCGCCGGGGATGGCGTTGGCCGTCACCTTGTACTGCGGGCCGATGTCCTTTGCGATCGACGCACCGATTTCCTGCGACAGCTTCGCGTCCGGCGGCATGCCGCGCGTGCCCGGACCCAGCACGAAACGATAGCTGCGCCGCGCAAGCTTCGGCAGCCATTCCTCGCGCTCGGCGGGCGTCAGGCGGTCCAGCAGCGCGACGGAACTGGTCACTTCCTGGCCGATGTAGCCGACCATCACATGCATGGTCGCCTCGTTGCGCTCGGTCATCGTGAGCCAGAACGACAGCGTCTGCGCGGCGAGCAGCCCGGCCACGAAAATGAGCGACAGCCGCATGAACAGCGTGCGCGGCGGCCACAGGCCGCGCAGACGATCGGTTGCCATGCTCATCCGCCGTTGTCCTCGGCCGTCACCAGCGACGAGAACACATAGCCTTCGTTGCGCAGTGTCTTGATGTAGCGCGGCTCGCGCGCGTCGTCGCCCAGACGCTGGCGCACGCGGCTCACGAGCAGATCGATCGAGCGGTCGAACGGTTCCGTCTGCCGCCCTTGCGTGAGCGTGAGCAGTTGATCACGCGTCAGCACGCGCTGCGGATGGTCGACGAACACACGCAGCAGCCGGTATTCGGCGCCGCTCAATGCGACCATCGTGCCGTCGCTGTCGATCAGATTGCGGCCGATGGTGTCGAGCCGCCAGTCGCCGAAGCGCAGGAAGTGCGCGGCGCCCGCTGGTTCGTCGGTGCCGCCGTGCGGCATCATGCGGGCGCGCCGCAGGATCGCGCGGATGCGGGCCAGCAGTTCGCGCACCGCGAAAGGCTTCGCGAGGTAGTCGTCGGCGCCCATTTCGAGGCCGACCACGCGGTCGGTCTCCTCGCTCAGCGCCGTCAACATCAGGATCGGGATGGTCTGAAACTCGCCCGCGCGCAGTTCGCGGCACAGGTCGAGGCCGCTTTCGCCGGGCAGCATCAGATCGAGCACGATCAGATCGGGCCGCTCGTCGGCGAGCGCCGCGCGCATCTGCCGCCCGCCCGACGCGAGCGTCACCCGCACACCATTCCTGGTGAGATACGTGCCGACCAGTTCGCGAATATCGCGGTCGTCGTCGACGATCAGTACGTGATCCGTTTTGTCCACACAAGGCTCCTTCGCCTGCCAGGGTTCGCTTATCTTACGCGTCCTTCATATGGCCTTCAGGCGTCCTCGACCACGGACAGGCTCTTGCCGTCCGACACCGACGACTCCAGCGCATAAGGATCGACGCCGTCCAGACAGCCGATATTCACGCGCCACAGGTTCGGGTCCTTGCGTGTCTGATGAAACGGATAGATGCCGCACTGCTTGCAGAAATAGTGCTTCGCGACCTGCGTATTGAACTGGTACAGCGTCAGGCTGTCCTCGCCGGACACGATATTGAGCGCGCTCGCCGGAAAGAACGGCGACATCAGCGCGCCCTTGCGCCGGCACAGGCTACAGTTGCAGCGGACGGCGGGCGTGACGGGCGTTTCGACGGTGAACTTGACGGCGCCGCAATGGCATGAGCCGTGGTGAGTGTGGGTAGTCATGGCGTGCTCCTCGATGCGATGACGGTTTTATACCCTGGCCCATTCGCGGCTTTGTGTCCCAATGTATCTGGCCGGTACATCGATACAAAAAATGGGGTGCGTGCGGCCCGTGGCGTTACCGCACGCACGGCGAACGGCTATCCCCGGCACAAATCCTTCGCATCGGGCGCCTTCACATTCGCGGCCTTCAAATCGAAGTCCGCCTCCTGCAGCCCTTTCGGGCTTGTCGCAACCCAATGCAGCTGGGTCGGCGAGCGCACCAGCCCGACGCTGCCTGTATACGTCCACGCAATCGGCGATGCCTGGGTGCCCGCCAGTTCGATCGACGCGGGCGCGAGCTTCAGATGCAGCAGCCGTCCGTCCTGCGACGGCGCAAACGCCCGCTCGCCAATCACCGCGATGCCCGCCTCGCGCACCGACGCCGGCATGCAATCGAGCGTCGCCGTGGTCTGACCGTTCGCGTCGATCAGCTGCGCGAAGCCTTTGCCCTTGTCAGTGGTCGCGACCACGACGAAGCGGTCGATCGACGGCACGTACGCCGCCGCATACGTGTAATACAGCAGCCGGTCGGCGATCACGCGCGGCTCGCTGAGCGCGCCCGTCGACGGATCGAGCGTCGCGACCTTCAGCCGCGCGTAAGTCTCGCCGCTCACATATTGCTGCCACACCAGCAGCGCGCGAATCGGCGAAGCGGCAATCATCGGCCACCATTCGCGCACGCGCGGCGCGACGTCGATGGCCTGCAGCAGCGCGCCGTCGGCGTCGTAGGTCTTCACATAGACGCCGTTGCCCGTGCCGAGGTTGTCGACGCCGCCGCCGTTTACCCAGTCGTTCGAGTAGAACACGACAAAGCGCGAGCCGACGGCGGCGACATGGCCAGAGTGACCGCCCGACAGCACATCGTTCGGATACGGCTTTACGTCCTTCAGATCGGTCGTATAGACGCCATAGCGCTGACTGACTTCGTTCGGCGTGTTCCAGCCGTCCTCGAACGACACCATCACACGGCCCGTATCGTTCTGCGCGACGGACACGGGCTCCTGCGCCTCCGGCCGGCTGATGAACACGCGCGGACGGTCGAGCTTCGGCTGCTGCGGCGTCCAGCGCGCGACGTAGACATCGTGCGTCCAGTTGCGGTCGCGCCCCGCGCCGCGCGGCGGCAGGCCCGAGCTGCTGAAGAACACCGTCGTCACGCCCTGCGCATCGGAAACCGCGCCGATGCCGTGCATATAGGCGCGCAGGTCGCCCGTCGGCGCGCTCGCGGCTTTGGCCGCCTTCGTTCCGCCCGCGAGCGCGGACGGAACGACGCAGCTTGCGGCCACCGTGGCCGCCACGACGAGCACTGCAATCGTAGTCCGCATGAGCGCCCTTCACTCCACCGTGACCGATTTCGCGAGATTGCGCGGCTTGTCGACGTCGGTGCCGCGCGCACAGGCCGTGTGATACGCGAGCAATTGCAGCGGCACCACATGCAGGATCGGGGACAACGGCCCGTAATGCTCGGGCAACTGGATCACGCGCACGCCGTCGCGGCTTTCGATCTTCGTGCCCGCATCGGCGAGCACGTACAGCTGGCCGCCACGCGCGCGCACTTCCTGGATGTTCGACTTGAGCTTTTCGAGCAGCGCATCGTTCGGCGCGATCGTGATGACGGGCATCTCGTTCGTGACGATCGCCAGCGGCCCATGCTTCAGCTCGCCTGCCGGATACGCCTCCGCATGCACGTACGAGATCTCCTTGAGCTTGAGCGCGCCTTCGAGCGCGATCGGGTAATGCACGCCACGGCCGAGGAACAACGCGTGATCCTTGCGCGCGAGCGCTTCCGCCCAGGAGACGATCTGCGGCTCCAGCGCGAGCACGCTGTTGAGCGCAGCCGGCAGATGATGCAGTTGCCGCAGCGCGCGCGCTTCGTCGTCGGCGCTCACGTGGCCGCGTTCCTTGCCGAGCGTGAGCGCGAGCAGAAACAGCGCGACCAGTTGCGTCGTGAACGCCTTCGTCGAGGCGACGCCGATTTCCGGCCCCGCGCCCGTGAGGTACTGCAATTCCGTGAGCCGCATCATCGAGCTATGCGGCACGTTGCAGATCGCGAGCGTATGGTGATGGCCGAGTTCCTGCGCGTGTTTCAGCGCGGCGAGCGTATCGGCCGTTTCGCCCGATTGCGACACGACGACGACCATCGCGCACGGATTCACCACGCTCTCGCGATACCGGTACTCGCTCGCGATCTCCACCTGCGTCGGAATGCCCGCGATCGATTCGAGCCAGTACTTCGCCGTCAGCGCGGAGTAATAGCTCGTGCCGCATGCGAGCAGCAGCAGCGAGTCGATCTCGCTGAACGCACGCTGCGCGTTCGGGCCGAACAGGGCCGGTGTGATCGAACGGACGCGCTCCGTCGCGTCGGCGACGACGTCCGGCTGCTCGAAGATTTCCTTCTGCATGTAGTGACGATACGGACCGAGTTCGGCCGCGTAGTGGCTCGTGTGCTGCGCCTGCACTTCGCGCCGCACGGTCGCGCGGTCGCGATCGACGATATGCACGCCGTCGCACGACAGCACCGCGATATCGCCTTCTTCGAGGAAGATGAAATGTTCGGCTGTGCCTGACAGCGCCATCGCATCCGAGGCCAGATAGTTACCGCGCTCGCCCACGCCGATCACCAGCGGCGAGCCGGCGCGCGCGCCGATCACGCGGTCGGGCTCGTTCTTTGCGAACACGGCAATCGCATACGCGCCGCGCAGACGCTGCAACGCGCGCTGCACGGCAGTCAGCAGATCGCGCGATGGGTCCTGCTCGCGCGTGTGATGGATCAGATGCGCAATCACTTCCGTGTCGGTATCCGATTCGAATGCATAGCCGAGCGCTTTCAGCTCGTCGCGCAGCGGCTCGTGATTCTCGATGATGCCGTTGTGCACGAGCGCGATCTCGTCGCGCGAAAAGATGGGGTGCGCATTGTCGGTGACGGGCGCGCCATGCGTCGCCCAGCGCGTGTGCGCGACACCGATCGTGCCCGACAACCTGGCTTCCTGTACCTGGTCGGCGAGATTCGCGACGCGCTCGATGCTGCGCACGCGGCGCGGCGCGCCGTGCTGCAGGACGGCGACGCCGCACGAGTCATAGCCGCGATACTCGAGCCGGCGCAGACCTTCCGTCAGCACGCCGACGACGTCGCGCTGGGCCACTGCTCCTACGATTCCGCACATGTTGGTCTCCGTGGTGCGTGTGTTTGTACGGTGAGAACGCGGGGGGCTTATGCCGCCTCGCGTTCGAACTCGCGCACGCTCATGACGTGCGAGATCATGCCGTCGGCATCGTGATAAGCGACGAGGCAGCGGCCCGCATCGCCTTCGGGAATTTCATGCGTGGTCTGCGGCGCTTGTGCCTCGCTCGTCTGCGGCATGCGGCGTACGCGGTTCGTGCTCATCGCGTCCATCTGGCGGCCGAAGGTCCACAGAATCATCGCCAGCGCGACGATGCCGATGCCCATGATGCCGGGCATGAATGCGTTGAGCGACAGCTCTTCTTCGCTCGCATTCGCAAGGCACCAGCGGATATACAGCGCGGCCAGCAGCCACGTGCCGAGCACGAGCGTCGGCCGCACGACGCGATACCACGCAACGGAGCGCATGGCTTTGGCCTTGCTGCCTTCCGTGGCGAACTGCGAGACGGACTGCTTCGAAACATCGATGATCGGAAATTCCATGTTGTTCCCCTGAGACGGTTGACTTGCGTTGTCAATTCGATTGGTTCATCTGCGTGCTTCAGTGCTTCATTCCGTGCGCTGCGCGAGCAGTGCCGACGAGGCGTCCGCCTTTACCGCGCCGCTCGAACGGATGCCGCGATCCGGGCTGACCCAGCGCGCGCGCTTTCTGCGACGCTGACTCACCACGCCCGGCAGCGCGATCACGGAAGCGATCATGCTGATTGCCCAGAACGCGGCGGGATACCAGACGGTGTCGACGAAATAGCGCAGCAGGTTCTTGTCATAGCGGCGATCGATCAGGCAGCCGATCAGGATCTGAGCGCAGCAGGTCGCGAACAGCAGCACGCCCGTGCCGCGCGGCACGAACGCGAAGCGCCAGCTTTCGGGCAGCGTGAAGAGCGCGGTGGCCGCCATCATCACGAGCGTGAACAGCATGCAGTACGCCCACACGATGCTGGTCGCGTACTCGACGAAGATCGGCCACATCATCATGTTGCGGCGGGACAGCACCGCGCCCGCGTACTTGAAGAGCACCTGAATGCCGCCCTTGGCCCAGCGCAGACGCTGCTTGTAGAGACCGCGGAAGGTCTCCGGCATCAGGATCCAGCTGAGCGCGCGCGATTCGAAGTCCACGCCCCAACCTTGCACCTGCAGCTTCCAGCTGATGTCGATGTCTTCCGTCAGCATGTCGGAGCTCCAGTAGCCGACTTCCTGCAGCGCGCGCTTCCTGAACATCGACACCACGCCCGACACCGTCAGCAGACGACCGTACATATGCTGCGTGCGCTTGATGAGGCCGACGATCGACGAGAACTCGCCCACCTGCATGCGGCCGAGCAGCGACGAACGCGTGCGGATGCGCGGGTTGCCCGTCACCGCGCCGACGGATGCGTCGTCGAGGAAGTGGCGCAGCATCCAGCCGATCGCTTCCTTGTCGAGCAGCGAGTCGCCGTCGATACACATCAGGTACTCGGCGTCCGACAGCATCGCGGCCGTCGTGAGACCGATCGCCTTGCCCTCGTTCTGATGCTGGTGCACGACGACGAGCTTCGGATACACGTTCACGAGCTCGTTCAGGATCGCGCCCGTTTCGTCGCGGCTGCCGTCGTTGATCGCGATGATGTTGTAGTTCGGATAGTTCAGCTGGTCGAGGCACGCGATCACTTCGCGCACGTTGTCCGCTTCGTTGTAGCAAGGCACGACGACGGACACTTTCGGATACGAGGCGAGCGGCGGCGCCGCCTTGCGCCCGGCGTCGCGGCGCTCGATCAGCAGATAGTGCAGCAGTCCCCCCACCATCCACAGATACGCCATCAGCAGCGGATAGTAGAAGACGAAGTTCGAGATGATGTTCATTGCGTTTTTCATTGTGGTCCCCTGGTCCGGGTTGGCATCGCGTTCATCGACATGCGTCGCGCGAGGCTCAACCCAACATCCCCTGATTCGATCTCAGCGTGCTCTGCACCGACATCACGTCGCGCAGCACCGTCGTGTCCGGCCGGTTCTTCAGGAAGTCGTCCGGTCCGTAGCCCATATGCACGACACCCGCCGCGTTGAGCCGCTTCATCTGCGCGCGCAGCACGGCCGCCTCGACGGGCTGCTGCGTTTGCCGGTCGATGGCGGGCAGTTCGAACACGGTCTTAGCGACCGCGCCCTGCTGCTGCAACACCGTCTGCCGCAGACTGTCGAGCCACGCGTCGCTGATGCGCTCGCCACCGGCACGCGGCGCCGCCGTCAGCGCGACGAAGTCGTAGTTCGCCAGCGACGACGCGAGGCTCAGCGAGAAGTTGCGTTCGGCGTTCGCATCGAATATGGCTTCGGCGGGCACGGTGCGCGCCGTCAGCACATTGCCGCCGCCCTGATAGGCGCGCACGCGCTCGGCAAGCTGGTTCGTGAAGGTGTTCAGATATGCGGTCTTGCCCTTCGCCCAGCGCTGCATCAGATCGTCCGATGCGTGAATCTGCGCGACGTCGCCGGGCAGGCCCCACGCGCGGTACACGGCCAGCGCGGCCGCGCTCGTGTCCTCGTACGCGTTCAAGGTCGCGTCCGCGCCGAACACCACGCCGTTGAAGCTCGAATAACGCGTGAGGTCGTCGTAGATGTCCTGGATGGTTTGGCGCGCGACGGGATCGAACGGACTCAGGCGCGGCGTGCGGCCTTGCCGCGTATCGGCGGGGCCGTTGGCTGCGACTTCGACGAGGCGCCCGACTGCCGCATGGCCTGTGGGCAGATCGAACGCGAGCAGCGGCATGCGCGCGTACACCTGCACGCCGGCACGCGTGATCAGTTGCCATGCGACGCGGTTGAACAGATCGGCGCGCATCGGCATATGGCGGTTCGGGTAGTACAGCGCCCGTGCGACGCCCGTGTTGTCCGGGTCCCAGTACGCCTTCAGGTACACCGACTTCGGTTCGAGATCCTTGATGCGGTCGAGCAGCCGGCCCAGTTTCTCTTCGCTCCTGTTCGGATCGATGTCGTACATCTCGTCGAGCGATACGTTGACCACGCGCTCGACGGGATTGTGCTCGCCGCGATACAGGCGCGACGACCGCATCTGCGCGATCAGCGTGCCCACGTCCCAGTCATACGACACGAGCAGGCGTCGAATCGCGGTGAGCGGTACGTCGGGCGTGTTAGGGCCGTCGTCGAGCGTGAAATGCACGGACATGCCGAGCGCCTGCGACGCCTTGATGAGCGCCGCGTTGTACATCCCATACGGCCACACGGCCGAGCGCACGGCTACGCCCGTGCGGGCCTCGATCAGGTCGACGCTGTGTTTCAGGTCGTCGTGCACGCGCGCCTGGTACTCTTCATCCGTCTCGTAACGTTCCAGTTGCGGGTAGTACAGATGCGCGCTCGCGGCGGGCAATTCATTGCCTTGTGGATTGGCGAGCGCACCGTGATGCATGTCGTGCGTGTGCGAGGCCACTTCGACGAGGCCGGAGTTCGCCATCTCGCGCAGATCGTCCCAGCTCATGAAGTAGCCCGGCGGCATCACCGACTTGTGGCTGATGCGCACAGGGTCGCCCGCGGGCGTGTCGGTCCAGCGCGTGACCACGCCGATCAGCGCGGGATAGCCGTACTGCTGCAACAGCGGGAAGGCGCGCGTGAACTGGCTCTTGTACGCGTCGTCGAAGGTGAGCAGCACGGCGCGCGGCGGCAGGCGCGGCCCGCCGTTGCGCGATGCGACGATCTGATCGACGCTCACCGGGCGGAAGTCCTTCGCTTTCAGCCACGCGAAGATCGTGTTGAGCGTGGCCGTGCTGATCGCGCAGGTATCGGCGACCGTCGAGACATCCGCGCGCAGGTCGTCGCGGATGTCGTGAATGGCGAGCACGCGGAACGTCAGGCCATCGTCCGCGTCGGGCGGCGGCAAACGGTCGAGCGCGATACGCGCCTGGGCAGCGGGCACGGCGGCGAGACCTGCGGCGAATGCAAGAAAACGTCTGCGATTGAGCTTGTCCATGATGACCTACAGAGGAATGTTCAGATTCAGGTAGATGAGCTTGCTGGTCTCGCGCGTGTGATCGAGGCGCTGGCTGGAAAGGCCGATGCCGTACGCAAGCGATGCGTGCGCGTTGAACTGCCATTGCTGCTCGAGCCGCACTTCCCACAGCATGCTGTTGCCGATATCCGTTTGACGGTAGCCGCCGACCGTGGCGTAGGCGCGGTTCGCAAGCGACTGGTCCGCATTGCGCCACGAGGTCCACTGGTACATCGCCGTGAGCTGCGCCGTCATGTCGCGATGGGGCGCGAAGTACGCGGTGTTCGCGAGCGTGTTGCTGCTCGTGTTCAGTTCCACCCACGTCGCGACGAGATGGCTCGGCGTATTGATGAGACGCTCGTACCAAGTGCCGACCCACGCCTGGTTCAGGTTCGTGTCGCTATAGCGCGTCGCGCCGTACGTGAGATCGAAGTAGCGGTAATCGTCGATGCTGTAGCGCACGCCACCCGTCGCCGCACGGCCCGTGACGCCTGCCTGGTACGCCTTCCACGGCAGCGTGTTGACGTTGCTGTCGACACCGGCCGAGAAGCGCCAGCGGTCGTCGGGGGCGTAGCTCACGCTGCCTGCGCCGCCCGTTTTCGCCTGACCACCCGTCGAACGGTTGACTTCCGCCGCGGCGTCGATGCCGTGAAAACGGAAGTCCGCGCCGATGCCGTTGCGGATACGGCTGACGCTGTTGCCGTCGCCCGTGTTCGCGCGGCCGCTGAACTGATGCGCGTACACGCGCCAGTAGTCGGCGAGCGGCATCGAGTAGAGCTGCGTGTCGATGCCCCAGTTTTCGTCCGCGAGCACCGAGTTGCCCTTCTGCCCGTTGCCGGCGACGATCAGCTGCGGGCTCTTGTACGCCGCGTAATCCTGCTGGAACGTCTTGACCGTGTTGTTGTCGGGGAAGCGGTCGCTGAAGGTCGCGTTGACGTCGGCGGCGCGGTCGTACTGACCCAGTTCGAGTGCAGTGCGGCCAAGACCCGCGAGCGTTTCGATGTCGCCGGGGTGATCGACGAGCGTGCCTTCGTAGACCTTCTGCGCCTCGTGCGGACGCTGCTGCACGAGCGACGCATCCGAGCGCGCGCTGATCAGCGCGGGATCGAACGGCGCCTCGTGGCGCAATTCGTCGAGCGCGGCGACGCCTTCGCGCGTGCGGTCCGTGTAGAGCAGGTACTGCGCCTGCAGTTTCTTCACGCGGCCATAGTCTTCGTTGACGTCTTCGGGATGCTCGGCCAGATCCGCGCGAATCGGCGTGCTGGCGGAAATTTCCTTGAGCAGTTGCTGTGCGTTGTCGTAACGGCCCGAATCGAGGTACGCGAAAAAGAGTCCTTCCTGCACGTCGATGCGCTTCAACGCATGCGGTTCGACGGACGGCACGAGCGGCTCGACAGGCGTCTGCAACGCGCGCTCATAAGCGGGCGCCGCTTTGCGCGGCTGATCGAGGTAGGTGTATGCATCACCCGCTGCCGCGTAGGTGCGCGCGGGCATCGGCTGGTTCGAGCGCGACAGGTCCTCGTAAAGCGCCGTCGCCTCCTTCATGCGGCCCACGCCCTGCAATGCCGCCACTTTCTCGACGAGCACCGAGCGCCGCACGTCCGCGAATTCATCCGATGCCGGCATGCGCGCCAGCATGTCGTCGATGTGCGCGAGGGCCGTGTTCGTTTGCGCGAGCCGGTCGGGTTCATCGGATGCAAGCGACTGTTGCCGGCCCCAATGCACTTCCGTTTCGACGACGAGCGCCTCGATCTGGAAGAGGTCGTGATCGGAAAACGCGTCGCGGCTTGCACGCGCTTCCTGGAGCGCAAGCTGCGCGGCGCCCGCGCCTGCTTCCGCAAAGATCCGTTTGCGGAGCTGGTCGCGCTCCGTGTCTACCTTGCCTTCTGCAACATGTCCTGCTGCGACGTTCCCCGTGCTTTCGGACGCAGTGGTCGGCTGCGCAGCGCAGTAGTCGCGCGCAAGCAGCACCAGCAGCAAGGCGGTCGCCTTGACTGCAGCGTGCTTGTGTCGGCTAGAGCGTTTCGTTTTCATGATTCCTCGCTTGTCGGTGCCAACCTCCAGACAAAGCGAGTCCCTGCACCATGCGAATGGCGCATGGAGAGCAACAACGTCGCGTGGCCTGTGAGAGGCGTGGAGTACAGCGTCTTGTTTCGATGGCCAGTTGTTGCGTCGCGCACCGGCCCCGTCCAATTGCGCGGCGATGCTTATAGCGAAGTCCGTACCAGCACCCCACTCCACCTTCCTGGTTAAGGGCTCGCTACAAAAACGCCGTTGCAAGCGAACCGTAAAACATCAAAAACGTTTCATCGCTGAACTCAACGAGCAAGACGAATCACTATTCGGAGTACCGATCGTGTACGGAAACCTTCGTATTCATCGGACGCAAAGGCATGCCCAGCAATGACTATGCTTGTGCGTCGCAACAGCTTTCGGCTTTGATTCAAAGTTGAAACGGCATGCGCGGCGTGGAGCATTCGTCTGAGGCAAGCAACGCGCGAAAGATTGCGCGACCTCACGACGATCGCGTTGGCGATTCCATATGAAATCGATTGAGACATGCAGAGAGATTCAACACTTATCGGTGTGCACGCAAGAAAACGCGCAATTCACGCATGCCGTAAGTGTCGCAATACGCACACAGCAATGTGCGTTGGCGTACATAAGCGTTGTCTGCATTCGATGTGCGCCAGCGCACAGAGCCGGTTTCCGGACGTCGGGTATTGTCTCGCTGCACAATCAAAGACGAATACAAACGCGGACCGTGTGGGTGCCGCGGGCAACGTGTCGCCATGTCATTAGCGATGCGAAATAACACACAGTGACGGGGACATCCATGAATTCTTCATACCGCCCGGGACGCGGGCACTGCGCGTGTGCGCAGACGCCGCTTCCCTTCAGGCTGCGACGCGTGGCGTCATAAGGTCAGATCGAAGGAACGCACGAGCAGACCCGGCAGCTGCATGCCGCCCGTTGCGCGTTCGCCCCATGTCCAGTCGTTCAGCAGCAGTTCGGGCTGTGCGCCGATGCGCTCCAGCTCGCTGCCGAGAAGCCGGTACAGGCTGTCATCAAAGCGCATCGCATCGACAGCCGCGACGATGCGGCCCTGCTCGACCCAGAAGGTCGCGAAGCGGGTCATGCCCGTCATCCGGCAGTTCATCCGGTCCGAGAAGTTCACGTACCAGAGATTGCCGATATAGAGACCTGTGTCGAGCGCGCGCAGCACATCGGTTTGCGCCAGATCACCGCCTTGCATCGACAGCGCAGACGGTGTTTCGCCCGCTGTCGCGCCATTCGGTGTCAGGCCGTATTCGCGGGCCGTGCGGGCGTTGGTCAACTGGGCAACGGCGCGCCCCGCTTCGACGAGCGACACGCTTTGCCTCTGGTAGCCGTCGTCGTTGAAACGCGGTGTGATGTCGAGCGTGAGATCTTCTGTCAGTGTGACGCGCGGATCGAGCGCAGCTTCGCCGATATTCAACCGATAGAACTCGTTGCGCGCCGTCGCCTGGGTGCGCGCAGAGAAGGCGCTGAACGAGGCTGTCTCCATCAGCTCGTGCAACGCAGCGGGCGCAAAGTACGTGCGGTAGCGGCCCGGCGCCAGCGCGCGCGGCTCGCGGGACAGTACGGGCAAACGCGCAGCGGCCTCTTCGACCTTGCCTGCGAATACGGCATCGCTCCAGGTATCGCCGGCATAGTGGCTCCTGATTGCGCGACCGCTTGCGTCGTACAGCGACCAGCTGATATTGAAGTTCTCGACTTCATACCAGCCACGGCTGCCGAGCGACGAAGCAAAGCCGCGCGCAATCGTGCCGCCCGCATAGAAGCCGACGAAGTCGAGTCCGAGTGCGCACCGCGCGACGATCAGCGGCAACCTGTCGGGCGACGGCAACGTGCCTGCGCGTTGCGTCGTTTCCGACCAGACCGTCGTGTCGAACAGAAGATGCGGATCGTCGGGTGCATCGCGCAGGCCGTCGCGCAATGCCGCCAGCGTTCGAGCGATCGCGTCAGTGTCCGCGCCGATGTCGCCGCACAGCGTGAATGTCGAATAGGCCTGACGTTGTCCGTCGATCAGCCGCAGCGTGACGCTGGCCTGCGACACGTTGCCCGACTGGCGAACCTTGCCCTGGTTGAAGCGGATGAAGTCGGACTGCTCGGCGGAAAACGACGTCAGCGCGATTTCATTCGAGGTAAGCCTTTGTTCGATCTCATTCGCGAGCGTCAAGAAGCGCGTGCGAGAAGCGGATGAATGACTGTCACGCATCATGCGCCTCCAAATACGTCGACGTTGCTGAATACGCAGGCGGGCGATGCATGGCCGACGCGAATGATCTGCATCGGCTCGCCTTTGCCGCACATCGACGTGCCGTACACACCGCGCGTCGCTTCATTGCCGACGGCCACGAGGCTGCGCCAGAAGCTCGCCGAGATGCCGCGATAGTTCGGTTGACGCACGACCTGCGTGAGCTTGCCGTTCTCGATCAGCTGGCCGTATTCGCAGCCAAACTGGAATTTGTTGCGATGATCGTCGATCGACCATGACGTGTTGGTTCGCATCAGGATGCCGTTTTCGATGTTCGCGATCATGTCTTCGAGCGTGCTGGTTCCCGGTTCGATGTTCAGATTCGCCATGCGGTCGATGGGCGGCCGGTTCCAGCTCGACGCGCGCGAGTTCGCGACGCCCGCAAGCCGCGCGCGTTGCTGTGACAACGCACCGCCGAGCGGGCGCATCAGCACGCCATCGCGGATCAGGTATTCGCGTTGCGCGCGCGTGCCGTCGTCGTCGAACGCATAGCTTGCGGCTTCTTCGCGCAGGTCGGGATCGAATGTGACGTTCAGCAGTTCGGAGCCATAGCGATACGAGCCGAAGTGCTCGCGCTTGATGAAGCTCCAGCCCGCGAAGTTGCGTTCGTCGCCGAGAATGCGGTCGAGTTCGAGCGGATGCCCGATCGACTCGTGAATCTGCAGCATCATCTGATCGGGCATCAGCAACAGATCGCGCGGACCCGATGGACAGTTCGGCGCGGCCACCAGTTGCAACGCTTCATCGGCGATGCGTGCGCCCGCATCATCGAAGCCGAAATGCGCGAGCACGTCGACGCCGCCTTGCGCGAGCGTGCCGTAATCGCCGCCGAGCGTGCGCACCTGCGTCACGCCGTTCGCATGCGCCGTCACCGACATCTGCGGCAGCATGAAGCGGAAGTGCTGATCAATGCGTATGCCGTCACTCGTCAGATACGTCTGCTCGCTGTGCGTGAGCTGCACGGCGGCCGTGCGCTCGACGATGCGGCCGTCGATGTTCGCTGCCGCGCACTCGTGCTGCAGACGCTCCAGCCATTCGCGCCGGCCCGGCAACGTTTGCGCGACGGCGGGCGATTCATAAGTGCCGCTCTCGACAGGTCGCGCGATCTGCGTATGATCGATCAGCGACACGGACGCGCACGCCTTTGCGCGCTGGGTCGCGATATCGAGCGCGGCTTGCAAACCACGCTCCGACAGATCAGCCGTGGCGGCATAACCCGCGCCCTTTCCACACCACGCAACCAGCATTGCGCCGCAATCGCTCGCGAGACGAAGCGGTTGCGCGACGTCGTTGCGTACGGCGTAATCGTCGGTCCGCTCGTTCACGATACGTACCGACCAGAAATCGGCTTCGCTGCGCAGCGTGCGCGGCAAGCGGTTCAACAAGGATTCGACCATAGGGTTGCCTCACGAATGTCACGCGCCCGTGCGAGCATCGACGCGCCGGTGAGGCGCATCGGTTCGCACGCGAATGCCATATCGTACGCGAAGCACACTATCCGGACGGCTTACGTGCTGCGCCGTCCTGTCTTCATCCTCGTCCCGCGCTGTGTCCCGGCGCACATTCAGCGCGTTCGATTGTCTGCCACTGCACATTCACCGGCACCGCCGCATGCAAGCAAGAGCCTGTTTTTCGCGCGCTGCGCGCGCATTTCATAGGCTTTCTTCAGTTGAACGCACGCGTAAATTGATGCATTTCTGAACGCGACGCGCGACATGTGCATGCGAATCTTGTTTGAATGGTTGCACTGGCGCGGTGTTCTTTGACAAAGATCAAGCCGTTCAAGAACGTGCTGACCCATGCCGTTATCACGGACAAGCCGTTTCTCTTTCAATGAACCGAGGCTCTGCCCATGCAAATCCAGAACGATCTTTCAGGCACCACCGCGATCTCCAGCACACGTACAACGGATACGTCGACGGACACATCGGGTACTTCCGCGACGAGTGGCGCGAGCCCGGCCTCGCCTTCCAGCGGTGCAAAGACTGCGCAAGGCGCGGCGCCCGCTGGATCGGCGGGCGGCGACAGCGCTCAGGAAGCGGCTATCAAACAGCTCAAGGCGCTGATCGAGTCGTTGCAACAGAAGCTGTCGGCCGTGCAACAGCAGATGGCCCGCGCACAGCAGCAGGCGAATACGGATAGCACGGGGGCAGGCGCTGCGATGGTCGCTTCGTTGAGCGCGCAGGCGATGTCGATTTCAGCCGCGCTGCAAACGGCGACGGCCGAGCTTGCTCAACTGATACTTGCTTCGTCGGGCAAGTCGACGGGCGGCATCGTCAATACGCAGGCGTGAAGCACTACAGCGCGACGTATCGCTCCTGAATGGGGACGTCGGCGTACTCGAAGGTTGGACGTGCGTAGAAGAAGCCCTGCGCGAGCACCTTGGGCCATTGTGCAAGCCACCGCGCGAGCGCCCGGGTTTCGACGCCCTCCACCACTACCGCGACATTCAGCTTTTCGAGCATCGACAGCACACCCGATGCGACGGCCGATGCGCGCGGACAATCCGGTACGCCATCGAGCATTTCGCGCGCGACCTTGACTGTGTCGACGTCGATCGTGCTCAGAAGCGCGAGCGACGAATAGCCCGTGCCGAAGTCGTCGATCGCGAGACGCATGCCTGCTTCGCGCAATGGCTTCGTCAATGGCGGCGCAGCCAGCAGGCGGGTCGAATCTTCCGTTTCGACGAGTTCGAGCTCGAGCAACTCGGGCTCGACGCCATGCAGACGCGCGATCTGCATCACGGTGGACGGAAAGTGCTCGTCGGCGACGACGCGCGGCGGCACGTTGACCGCGATCGGACACACCTGTTGCCCCTGCCGCTGTGCGTGAGCGACCGCCCGGCACGCACCGTCGATCACGTGATAGGTCAGTTGCAACGCGACAAGGGGATGATCGAGCGCGACGAGAAACGCATCGGGCAACAACATGCCGTAATCCGGATGCATCCAGCGGATCAGCGCTTCGACGCGTGCGAGCTTGCCTGTCTGCACATCGTAGATGCCCTGAAAAGCGAGCCGGAATTCACCGGCGAGAAGGCCATCGCTCACGCGTTGTTCGAGTTGGTTCATCAGGCGCGGCGTGCGGTGTGTATTGCTCGTGCGCGTCGTCGCACGGGCATCATCGTCCTCGCGATCAGCAGCGGTAGCGTGGCGAGCATCCATCGTATGGGAAGACCGTAGTTATTGATATGTGGATGGGATTGGCTTTCCCCTTATCGATGCATGTTTCATACCATGGGCTCGCCGTTTCCTGACAACCGCGCTGGAACCCGCATGGCGCCTCGTTCTACGGAAGTTCGCACGGATTCTCCCGCTGGAACAAAAGCGCAACAACGTTTCGTGTGCGAAACATGTACATCGCGCGAGCGGGTAACGCGGCGCACGGCCCGACTCGCATTGCAGCGGGTTGCCCCGCGCTGACCCGCGCAAAATGCCGACTGTCAAAAGTGCTTCATGTGCGCATCGCTTTTGCGGGCGGCATTACCTCAGAGGTAATCGATTCGCTTTGCGGCGGCCGATATGCTGGTGTCATTCGTCAACGACCGGGAGCGCAGCATGTCGACGTTTGCCGTTGCACACCTGCATGAAGTGAAGATGGGCGTGGAGATCGTGGAGTACCTGAAGCGTATCGATGCGACGCTCGCGCCTTATTGCGGCCATTTCGTGCTGCATGGCGGCCGTTGCGAACGGCTCGAAGGCAACTGGCGCGGCGACCTGGTCGCCATTGAGTTTCCGAATCGCGATCTCGCGCGCGCATGGTACCGATCCGCCGCCTATCAGGCGATCCTGCCACTGCGCACGGACAATTCGATCGGCGATGTCATTCTGATCGACGCGGTGCCGGCGTCGCACGTCGCGACGGATGTGTTGTGCGGATAAGCGCACATAGGTAGGCGGGGTGCGCTTCGCTGCGTGGAAACGCCACCCGTCACCCGCCATTGCCATCAACTGCCGAAATACACCGAGCAATAGCTGACGGGACCAACGCATGACGACATGCCTGCATTCGCGCCCGTGACGGGCATCCGCGTTCCCGAGGCGTGGGTGCCGCCCATGCCGGCTCCTTCGCTCTCCCGCGCAGCCTTCTGATGAGCGACCTGTTGCTGATAGATGGGCGAGACTTCGGGATACGACGTGTCGGTCACGAACTGCGAGCCGTTCTGCTCGGCCTGAATCAGTTCCTGACGGACTTCTGCGCGGGTCTTTTCCTGCGCAAACGCGCTCGATGCAAATGCGGTCGAAGCGAGTGCGGCGATCGAAACAGTCAACAGTGCAAGCTTTTTCATTTCCAGCTCCTTCAGTGTAGAGGTGACGTCGATGCGTCACAGGATGTGTGGCGCTTTCACTGTGATGAACAAAGCAATGTCGAAATCTATTCCCAACTTTTTTGTTTTCTCGCATCTGCCGCTGCAGATAAAAATTCTCGCGTGAGACGGGAATAAACACGGCTCCGTTCTGTTGGCGGCCTAAGCACGTCATCAACAGAAACGAAAGGAGCATTCGTGATGAATTCAAAGTCCCGAGCGTCGGGCGCACGCTGCATTCCGTGCAAATTCGCCGCGATCGGCGCAGCGGTATTCGCGCTCGCTGGCACTTTCGCTTATACGGCCGGCTGGCTCACGCCTGCGCGGCTCACGACGTATCGCATCATCGACCAGTTCCAGGCGGACAGCGGCTCGCACCCCGGCTATCGCCGCAATCACGCGAAAGGGCTTTGCGTAGAGGGCTATTTCGACAGCAACGGCAACGCGGCGTCGATCTCGCGCGCGCAGGTGTTCGCGCCGGGCCGCACGCCTGTCATCGGCCGCTTTGCGATTCCCGGTGGCAATCCATCCGCGGCCGACGCCAGCGTGCCCGTTCGCAGCTTCGCACTACTCTTCACACAGCGCGATGGCGAACAATGGCGCACGGCCATGAATTCGACGCCTGTGTTCGCGGTACATACGCCCGAGCAGTTCTATCAGCAACTCGTTGCGGCACAACCTGATGCGAAGACAGGCAAGCCCGATCCCGCAAAGCTGAAGGCGTTTTATGCATCGCACCCCGAAACGCAGCCGTTTCAGCAATGGGTGAAGACGCATCCGGCGTCGTCCGGTCTCGCGAATGCCGCGTACTACAGCATCAATGCGTTCCGCTTTACCGACGCGAGCGGACAGGAGCACGCTGCGCGCTGGTCCGTGGAACCGGAAACGCCGTATGCGCCTGTCGATCCACAGGAGAAGAACGATCCCAACTTTCTGTCGCATCAATTCGACGAACAGATCCAGCACGGCAACGTACGCTGGCATCTGATCGTGACGGTTGCGAACGCCGGCGATCCCACCAACGACGCGACGCTGCAATGGCCTGCCGACCGGCAACGCATCGACGCGGGCACCGTCGTGATCGAACGTAGCGCGCCGCAAGCGAATGGCGTGTGCCGCGATGTGAACTTCGATCCGACCGTCTTGCCCGACGGCATCAAGCCGTCTGACGATCCATTGCTCGCGGCGCGCTCGGCTGCCTATGCCGTGTCGTATCAGCGGCGCACGAGAGAAGAGGCGCTGCATCATGCTCCCGCCACCTCGCAACCCTGAACGGAACGCATCATGACGAACACTTCTCGCCATTTCTCTCCGCTCGCGCGTCTGTTGCACTGGACGATGGCTGTGCTGATTCTCGCGATGCTATTCATCGGCGTCGCGATGGTCGCGACGGTTTCGCACGCGCATGCAACGCTGATCGCCTTGCATCGGCCGCTCGGCGTTGCGTTGCTCGTGCTCGCACTGATTCGCGTCGCAGTGCGATGGAAGAACGGCAGCCCTTCATTGCCTGACGATATGCCCGCATTGCAGCGCTTTGCAGCGAAGGCATCGCATCTGGTGCTGTACGGGCTATTCATCGCGATGCCGTTGATAGGATGGACGATGCTCTCGGCCGGCGGCTATCCCGTCACGTTGTTCGGCGCCTGGCATCTGCCCGCAATCGTGCCGCGAAACGTGGATCTGTTCGCGCTGCTGCGCGCGTTGCATACATGGCTCGCGTTCGCGCTGTTTGCGACTGTGCTTGCGCATATCGCAGCAGCCCTCTTTCATGGACTCATTCGGCGCGACGGCGTATTCTCCAGCATGGCTCGCGGCGGGCGCTAGACCTTGTGTGCGTCGTGCTGACTGCATCTGCGACACACAGGAGGCCGCGCGTGTTCGAACAATGCCAATGGTTCAACGAACCGTCGACGTGGTCGCTCGAAGGCGATACGCTCGAGGTGACGACCGATCCGAAAACCGACTTCTGGCGCAACACGCATTACGGCTTCACGCGCGACTCGGGCCACTGCTTCGGCGCACGCACGCACGGCGATTTCACCGCACAGGTGCGCGTGCGCGGCCAATTTCATGCGCTATACGATCAGGCGGGGTTGATGGTGCGCGTCGACGAGTCGACATGGCTGAAGGCCGGTGTCGAGTTCACCGACGGCATACTGATGATCAGTAGCGTGTTGACGGTCGGCCAGTCGGACTGGGCCATCGGTGCGCCTATTGCAGCCACCGATGGCTTCTGGATGCGTGTAACCGTCACGCGAGGGGTGTTACGTGTGCAGTATTCGGTCGACGGTAAAACGTGGCCCCTGTTGCGGCTCGCGCCTTTTCCTCTAGCCGCGCACTACTTCGTCGGGCCAATGTGCTGCACGCCCGAACGCGGCGGCTTGCATGTCGAGTTCTCCAGTTTTACCGTAAGCGAGCCGTTGCAAAAGGATCTTCACGATCTGAGTTGAGTCTCATGTTTGCACGGCGCGCGCAACGGTGCGCAGTGCCACACTCGCATCACACCGGTTCCGCGAAACTCGCCTTGAGCGCCTGATAAATGCTGCGATAACGTGCAAGCCTGTGCGCAAGCAGCGGAGCCTGCGCACGATCCGGCTCGCAGGACTCGAGCGTCGGCGGCGCAAGGCAGACTTCGCCGATCGATTCGCCCGTTACCGCGAGCCGTGCAAGGCGAGCCGCACCGAGCGCCGCGCCCACGTCGCTGCCTTCGTGACGATGCATCGTGATGCCCGTCGCCGTCGCGCACAGGTTGGCCCAGAACGGGCTGCGCGAGCCGCCGCCGATGAACGACGCGCTCTCCAACGTCGTCCCGGCGCTTTGCAGCGCGGCGTAGCCATCGGCCATCGCGAACGCAACGCCTTCCATCACGCTGTACGCGAGATCGCCTGTCGTATTTGCGCCCGTCAAACCCCAGAACACGCCGCGCGCGTTCGCATCGTTGTGCGGTGTGCGCTCGCCGCTCAGATACGGCAGAAAGATCGGCGCTGTCGCAGGATTGGCCGTGCTCGCGAGCTCGGGCAAGCTGCCGACTTCGCGGTTCACGACTTTCGACAGCCACCCAAGACTCGATGCCGCCGACAGAATCACGCTCATCTGATGCCACCGTTCCGGCAAGCAATGGCAGAACGCATGTACCCCTTGCGCGGGATTCGGCGCGAAGCGATCGGTCCCAGCGAACAGCACGCCCGATGTCCCGAGCGACAGAAACGCGCTGCCCGCTTCCGCCACGCCCATGCCGATCGCGCTTGCCGCGTTGTCGCCAGCGCCACCGCATAGCACGACGGGACCGGCAATACCCCACTCGCGCCGCAATTCCTCACTCAACTGTGCGGCAGGCGCGCTGCCTTCGACGAGGCGCGGCATGTGCGCGCGCGTCAATCCCGTCGCCGCGAGCATGCGGTCGGACCAGTCGCGCTTCGCGACATCGAGCCATAGCGTGCCCGACGCGTCCGACATGTCCGACACGAAATCGCCCGTGAGCCGCCATGCGAGATAGTCTTTCGGCAAGAGCACTTTGGACGCGGCGCGAAATACATCGGGCTCGTGCTTTGCGAGCCACAATAGCTTGGGCGCGGTGAAACCGGGCATCGCGAGATTGCCCGTGATGTCGCGCGATTCGGGCACGAGCGCTTCCAGTTCCGCGCATTCGGCGAACGCGCGCGTGTCGTTCCAGAGTATCGCGGGCCTGAGTACCTGGCCTTTCGCGTCGAGCAGCGTCGCGCCATGCATCTGTCCCGAGAGCCCGATGCCGCGCAGCGCCGCGAATGCGCCGGGATTCTCGCCGCGCACGGCGGCAACGGCATCGAGCGTTGCCTGCCACCACGCGTGCGGATTCTGCTCCGACCAGTGCGGATGCGGCTGCGCGACATCCAGACGCGCCCCGCTTGTCGCAAGCGTGTTGGACGCGTCATCGGTCAGAATTACTTTTACCTCGGAGGTACCGAGGTCGATTCCAAGGAAAGTCACTGCACGTCCTCACTATTTGGCATGAGTGGACGCCGCATGCTGAACATCGACGACACGCCAGCGCGCGGCTACGTGTTCACCGAGCACGACCTGGAGCAGCCAGTGCGGGCCGCGCGAACGCGATTCTCCCGTGGGAAAGCATGTCTTCTCCATTGTCCGCCGGCCGGAGACTGCCGACGCTCGTTCGACTCGTTGAAACGAGAAGTTACCACGGCACCTCTGATCGAGACGACTCCGAGCGATTCGTCCCACATTTGCGTGACTGATGGCATCTCCCTTTTTCGATGAATTTGACCGATTGAAATGCGCGGCAGACACTCAGCGGCAATCCCCACTACATCTTTGCGATCCATCATGGCTTCCATCGAAACCACGCACGCATCCGGGCGCGTCGACGCTGTCCGGCCTCTCGAGGACAGGACGCTACGCAAGATCGTCGTAGCGTCCGTCGCAGGCAATGCGATGGAATGGTACGACTTCTTCGTTTACGGCACGGCGGCGGCGCTCGTGTTCGGACAGTTGTTCTTTCCGGTGGGCGCCGATCCGTTGATCGGCACGCTGGGCGCATTTGCCGCATTCGCCATGGGCTTCGTCGCGCGGCCGGTGGGGGGCGTCGTGTTCGGCCATATCGGCGACCGCTACGGGCGCAAGGCTTCGCTCGTCTGGACGCTGCTTATCATGGGTGTCGCGACATTCGCGATCGGACTGCTGCCGACGTATGCGCAGGTCGGCATCTGGTCGCCTGTCGCGCTCGTCGTATTGCGGCTGTTGCAAGGCGTTGCATCGGGTGGCGAATGGGGCGGCGGCGTATTGATGATCAGCGAGAGCGCACCGCCGGAAAAGCGCGGCTATTACGCGGCGTGGAGCCAGTTGGGCGTGGGCGGCGGATTCGTGTTGTCGTCGGCTGCGTTTCTCGCGGCGCAGTCGCTGCCGCACGATGCATTCATCAGCTGGGGCTGGCGACTGCCGTTTCTCGCGAGTATTGCGATCTTTGCGATCGGCGTTTATATCAGGCACAGCCTGCCTGAAAGCCGGGATTTCGAACAGACCGAAAAGCGTGGCGAGAAGACGCATTTGCCTGTCGTCGAAGTCATCAAGCGGCATCCGAAAGAGATCTTGATGGCGATGGGACTGCGCGTGGCGGAAAACGGCGGCGCTTATATCTTTCTCGCGTTTTCGCTCGTGTATGGAAAGTTTGTGGGTATCGCCAGTTCGGTGATGTTGACGGGCGTCATGCTTGCGATGGTCGTCGAAATGGGCGCAATGCTCGCGTGGGGACGTCTGTCCGATCGCATTGGACGAAAGCCCGTATATATGATCGGCGCGGCGGGATTGATCGTAATGGCTTTCCCGTTTTTCTGGATGCTCGATACGCACCAGGCACCGTGGATCTATCTTGCGCTGATTCTCGGCACAGCTGTTTGTCACGGCGCGATGATCGGCACGTTGCCTGCGCTCGTCGGCGAACTGTTCAGCACTGAAGTACGCTATTCAGGCGTGGCGCTTGGGCACGAAGTGGCGTCGATCTTTGCTGGCGGACTGTCGCCGCTGATCGCAACAGCGCTGCTTGCCAGTTATCACGCTTACTGGCCGGTTTCGATCTTTCTGATGGTGCTTGGTGCGATTACCGTCGTGACGCTCAAGTTCACGCACGAGACGCGTGAGGTTCGATAAGGGTTCGCTTCCCCTTGCCGTTATCCCCTCGTCGGAATGGGCACAGAAGTTTTATTGCGACGATGAGACCGAGTGCTGGACTGGTAAGTGGCCCGGGTGCGCGCGTTACCAGTTCGGCTGCGCCAGCCATGGAAGCTCGCGCCAGAGCGACGAGTGAAGCGTCGTCTTTATATGCAATAGCCTAGACTAAATCTGACAGTGGTCGGTTTCTCGTGCCGTTGCGCGTGGGCGCGGAGGACGTAGTCCGACGCGGCAACGCGCGCGGCGAACCGCAAGGAGTCCACCATGACTCAGGAACA
>Ga0207426_1000130_pt1 | contig 210271 bp, 191 predicted proteins | sample AraplaMF_Cvi_mMS_FD_184265 | JGI IMG/M metagenome (GOLD analysis project Ga0207426, IMG submission 184265) | Arabidopsis root microbial communities from the University of North Carolina, USA - plate scrape MF_Cvi_mMS (SPAdes) (version 2) | ecosystem: Host-associated > Plants > Roots >...
CCGGCCAGTCGCGCAGCCCCTTCCTGCCCAAGCTGCCGACCGTGGCCGAGAGCGGGCTGCCGGGCTACGCCTTCGACTCGTGGATCGGCCTGCTCGCCCCCGCCGGCACGCCCAAGGCCGAGGTCGACCGCCTGAACGCCGCAGCCAACAAGGTGCTGGCCGACCCGGCGATCCAGGAGCGCTTCAAGCGCCTGGGCGTGGAGCCGCGCAGCCAGAGCGCGGAAGAATTCCAGAAGCTGCTGCGCTCGGACTGGGATGCGATGGGCGCCGTGGTGAAGGCTTCGGGGGCGAAGGTCGATTGAGGCCTGCCGCTCAAGACTCCGACGTGAACCCGATCTGCTTCACCAGCGGCCCCCAGCGCTCGTACTCGGCCTTCTGGTCGGCGGCCATGTCCTGCGGCGTGCCGCCGTTCGCGACCAGGCCGACCAGGGCCAGCGCGTCGATCACGGCCTTGTCCTTCAGCGCCCGGGTGATGGCCGCGTTGGCGGTGGCGATGGTGGAGGCGGGCGTCCTGGCGGGCGCGTAGAAGCCGAACCACTCCTCGGAGGTCACGTCGGGGTAGCCCAGCTCCGCGAAGGTCGGCACGTCGGGCAGGAAAGGCGAGCGCTTCTTGCCGGAGGTGGCCAGCACGCGGATGCGGCCGGCCTTCACGTACTGCAGGTAGTCGCCGCTGGGGTTCATGGCCGCCGCGATCTGGCCGCCCACCAGGTCGGTGATGCTGGGCACGGTGCCGCGATAGGGCACGTGCTTGAGATCGACGCCCGCGCGCATGCCCAGCAGCGCGCCCAGCAGGTGCGGCATGGAGCCGGCGCCCGGCGAGCCGTAGCTGGCCTTCTCGGGGTTGGCCTTGGCCCAGGCCAGGAAGTCCTTCAGCGTCTTGACCTCGGCCGGGACCGAAGGACCCACGGCCAGGCCGTGGAACATCACCGCGCCGATGGAAACGGCCGTCACGTCCTCGGGCTTGTACGAGAGCTTCGGATAGATGTACGGATACACCGAGAGCGCCGAGACGGGTGCCAGCGCCAGCACCGAGCCATCGGCCGGCGCGGCCTTCAGCGTCTCCAGTGCGATGCGCCCGCCCGCGCCGGGCTTGTTCTCGACGTAGCCGGGGTTCTTGCTGTAGGGCGTGCCGCCGAGCTTCTCGGCCACGCGGCGCGCCACGCTGTCCCCGGCGCTGCCGGGAGGAAAGCCGTAGATGACCTTCACCTGCTCCAGCGCCTGCGCGATGGCGGCGAAGGGCGTCAGTGCGCCGGTGGCGGCGGCGCCTGCCATGGCGTTGAGGAAGTGGCGTCGTTGCATGTGCTGTGTCTCCTTGAGTTTGTGTGTTTGCGAAAGGGCTGGGGAAAACGGAAGGCGGCCCGGGAGGCTGCCGCGGAATCAGGCCGCCGCGCGCCGGCGGGCGTAGTCGATGAAGAACGCAAGGCTGCGCGGGTTCTGCATGCTGTCGGGGCTCGCCGCCTTGTCGGCCGGCGTGCCCAGCAGCAGCTTGCGCAGGGGTACTTCCATCTTCTTGCCGCTCAGCGTGCGCGGGATCTCGTCCACCTGCACGACGTCGTCGGGCACGTGGCGCGCCGATGCCTTGGTGCGGATGGCGGCGCGGATGCGCTCGATGAGGGCCGCGTCGAGCGCCATGCCCGGCTGCAGCACCACGAACAGCGGCATGAAAGAAGGCCGGCCCAGGTATTCGAGGTCGACCACGACGCTGTCGCGCACCTCGGGCAACTGCTCGACCACGCGGTAGATCTCGGCGGTGCCCATGCGGATGCCGAAGCGATTGATGGTGCTGTCGGAGCGCCCGTAGATCACCGCGCTGCGCCGCGGCGTGAAGCGGATCCAGTCGCCGTGGCGCCAGACGCCGGGAAAGGTCTCGAAGTAGCTCTCGCGGTAGCGCCGGTTCTCAGGGTCATTCCAGAAGTACAGCGGCATCGATGGCATGGGCTTGGTGATGACGAGCTCGCCCACCTCGCCGACCACCGGCCGGCCGGCGTCGTCGAATGCGTACGCCGCCACGCCGAGTTCGGGGCACTGGATCTCGCCGGCGTGCACCGGCAGGCTGGGCGCGCAGGCCACGAAGCCCGAGGCGATGTCGGTGCCGCCGCTGATCGAGGCCAGCCAGAGGTCGGGCTTGACGGCGTCGTAGACCCACAGATAGGCCTCCACCGGCAGCGGCGAGCCGGTCGCGTTGATGGCGCGCAGCCGCTCCAGGTTCGCGATGTCGCGCGGGCGCAGGTCGTCCTTCATGCAGTTGGCGAGGTAGGCCGCGCCGCAGCCGAACAGCGTGACGCCCTGCTCGCCGATGAAACGCCACAGCGCGCTCGCGTCGGGCCAGGCGGGGTTGCCGTCGAACAGCACGATGCTCGCGCCGGTCAAAAGCGCGCCCACCTGCAGGTTCCACACGATCCAGCCGGTGCTGCCGAGGAACAGCAGCCGGTCGCCTGCGCGCAGGTCGTGCTGCAGCGCCATGGTCTTCAGGTGCGTGAGCACGATGCCGCCGTGGCCGTGCACCATCGCCTTGGGCAGGCCGGTGGTGCCCGACGAATAGACGATCCACAGCGGGTGGTCGAAAGGCAGGCGCTCGTAGCGCGGCGGCGCGTCCTCGCGCAGCGCGTCGGCCCAGTCGACGCGGTCGCGCCAGTCGGGTGCCGATGCCTCGTCGGCCGGGCCCGGCACGTGGACCACGCGCTTCACGCTGGGTAGCTCGGCCAGCAGCTCCTTCACCTGGGCGCAGCGGTCGTGGTGCTTGCCGTTGTAGCGGTAGCCGTCGGTCGCCAGCAGCAGGCAGGGCTCGATCTGGCGCAACCGGTCGAGGACCACGCCGGGGCCCATGTCCGGCGCGCAGCTCGACCAGATGGCGCCGATGCTGGCGCAGGCCAGGAAGGCGACGACGGTCTCCGGCCAGTTGGGCAGGTAGCCCGCAACCCGGTCGCCGGGGCCGATGCCCCATGCGCGCATCCGGCCGGCCAGCGCGGCGGTGTCGCGCTCCAGCTCGGCCCACGACATGGCGCGCAGCGGCGCGTCTTCCCGGCGCGAGATGATCGCCGGACTTGCCGGGTCATTGCCCACTCTGCGGAACACGTTCTCGGCGTAGTTCAGCCGCGTGCCGGGAAACCACTGCGCACCGGGCATCTCGCGCTGCCCGAGCACCGGTTGCGCATCGCCTTCGCCCACGACGCCGAAGTACTCGCGGATCGATTGCCAGAAGAGTTCCAGCGAGTCGACGGACCACTGCCAGAGCTCCTCGTAGCCGCCCGCCGGCACGCCGTGGCGTTCGGCCAGCCATTGCTGGTAGGCATGGAGGCCGCTGGCGCGGACCTGTTCGGCCGAGGGGGTCCACAGCAGCTGGCCGTGGGCGTCGGAAGGGGGCGAATCGTGCATCGTGCGGCTGGAATCCGGAGGGCCGCCCGGCGGGCGGTTTGGGCCGAATTGTTCGGGCGATGCGGAAGCGATACTGTTGAAAATGAGACATTTGACTTAAGGGTTTGCCCGTTGGAAAAGAAGCCAGACGAACTGCGGAAAGCGCATCGCCAGGGCGCATCGCGTCCGCCGCCTTCCCGGCGCCCGAGGGCGGATGGACCCGCGGGCTTCGGCATCGACGAGCTGCTTCGCCTGTCGTCGTGGAGCGCGCCCTTTCCCGCGCCGCTGCACAAGCGGGTGATGGAGCGCATGCGCGAGCACCGGGTGTCGCGCGGCCAGCTGCTGGCGCGGCGCGGCGAGATCCCGTCGGCCTGGTTCGGGCTGATGGAGGGGCTGCTGAAGACCTCGGTGCTCGCCGCCGACGGCCGCAGTTCCACGCTCGGCGGCATCCTGCCGGGCTGCTGGTTCGGCGAGGGCGCGCTGCTGCGCGGCAAGCCCCGCCATGCCGACTACGTGGCGCTGCGCGACAGCCGCGTCGCGCTGCTGCCGCAGGACGACTTCGCCCGCCTGCTGCAGGAGCACCCGCCCTTCAAGGACTTCATCTACGGCCAGATCAACGAGCGCCTGCACTACTTCATGGACCACGTGGGCGACGTGCGGCTGATGCGCGGCCCCGCGCGCGTGGCGAATGCGCTGTGCGGGCTGGCCCATCCGCTGAACAACCCGCTCGGGCTGATCCACCTGCCCATCGCGCAGGACGAACTCGCCGCCATCGCCGGCGTCTCGCGCCAGCGCTGCAACCTCGCGCTGCAGCACATGCAGGCCGAAGGCTGGCTGCACGTGGGCTACGGGCAACTGACCCTGCTCGCGCTGGCGCCGATCGCGGGCATGGCGCGGGCGGGCTGATCCGCTGCTGCTTCGGCGCCCCGCCCTATGCGCCTGTAGGACGCCGGCGGATTGAACTCCGCGTCCTCCAAAGCCATGCTCTGGCGGTGCCTCCGGCGCACCGTGCGCGGGGGCGGAAAGGACTTTCCATGAATTCGACGTCGCCCCTCGAACAGCCTGCGGCCATGCGCGCGGGCGGATCGCCCAAGGTGCTCTGGGCCGTGATCGGCGTGCTGGCCATCGCGGTCGCGGCGCTGGGCGGGGTGCTGCTGCACAGGCAAGGGCAGGAAACGGCCGCGCCTGCATCCACGCCCGTGGCCGCCGCGGCGACCGCCCCGGCGCCCGACGACTTCAAGCCCGAAGCCATGCCACCCGCGCCTGCCATGCCGCCTGCCGTCGGTGGCTACGCTGGTGCAGCCGGCACGGCCCCGCAGTCGATGGCCGCCGTGCCGCAGGCGGCTACTGCTCCCGCGAACTCGACCACGGTTGCCGCTGCCGAGCCTGCGCCCGCCATGCCGGCCGCGCCCGCTTGCGCGGTCTGCGGCCGCGTCGAGTCGGTCCGGCCGGTGCAGCGCCAGCAGAAGACCACCGGCGTGGGCGCGGTCACTGGCGGCGTGGTCGGCGGCCTCGTCGGCAACCAGTTCGGCCACGGCAACGGCCGCGTCGCCACCACGGTGCTGGGCGCCGTGGGCGGCGGTTTCGCCGGCAACGCCATCGAGAAGCACGTGCGCACCGTCACCGTCTACGAGGTGGGCGTGCGCATGGACGACGGCCGGCTGCGCACGGTCGAGACGAAGACCGCGCCGCCGATCGGCAAGCCAGTCACGCTCCAGCGCGGCGTGCTGCGTCCCGCCGACGGCCGCAAGTAGGCGGGCCTTCCGCAGGGCTTTCGCGCCCTGCGCCTCCGTATCACAGAAGAACACGGGGCAAAAGAGCGCTTGCCCCAAAAGTATCTTGACCGTATATCCTTAATATATTTAGAGTGCGGCGTTTTCCACCGCACATCCGAAGGAGCGATCAAGTGAGCAATCCCCGCTGGCAGGGCGTCTTTCCCGCCGTCACCACCAAGTTCAACGCCGACGAGAGCATCGACGCCGAGGGCACGGCCCGGCACATCGACTTCCAGATCCGCAACGGCATCCACGGCCTCGTCACCTGCGGCTCGCTCGGCGAGGCCAGCACGCTGACGCTGGAGGAGAAGCTGCAGGTCGCGAAGATCGCGCTCGAAGCCGCCGACGGCCGCATCCCCGTGCTGGCCAACGTGTCGGAGACCAGCACGCGCGAGGCGCTGCGCTACGTCGACGGCGCCAACAGGCTCGGCGTGGCCGGCTTCATGGTGATGCCCTCGGTGATCTACGTGGCCGACGCGCGCGAGGCGATGCTCAACGTGCGCACCATCGCCAACGCGGCGCAGAAACCCATCATGGTCTACAACAACCCGGTGGCCTACCGCGTCGACCTGAAGCCTGCGCACATGGCCGAGCTGGCCGACTGCGAATGGATCGCCGCCATCAAGGAAAGCACCGACGACATCCGCCGCATCACCGACCTGCGCAACACCGTGGGCGACCGCTACCAACTCTTCCTCGGCGTGGACGACCTCGCCTACGAGGGCCTGGCGCTGGGCTGCGACGGCCTGCTCGCCGGCGTGGGCTGCGCCTTCCCGCGCGAGACGGTGGCGCTCTACGACCTGATGAAGGCCGGCAAGTTCGCCGAGGCGCTCAAGCTCTACCAGTGGATGACGCCCATGCTGCACCTCGACGTGTCGACCAAGCTGGTGCAGAACCTCAAGCTCATCGACGCCCTCGTGGGCGTGGGCACCGAGCACATGCGCCGCCCGCGCCTGCCGCTGGTCGGCGCCGAGCGCGAATTCGTCGAAGGCATCGTGAAGAAGGCGCTCGCGACGAGGCCTGTTCAATACCAGTCGGTCATGTAATAAACCGACGGCGCGCTGGCGCCGGCTTACCCGCCGGCTGCCGGCAGCGTGTTTTTCATCGTCCCCAACCCAGCAGGAAGAAGCATGAAGACAAAAGCAAGCATGGTTTCGTTTCCCGGCCTCGCCGTCATCACCCTGGCCCTCGCCGGCCACGCGCATGCGCAGGAGCAGGTCGTCAAGATCGGCCACAGCGGTCCTCTCTCGGGCCCCAATGCCTTCGCGGGCAAGGACAATGAAAACGGCGTGCGCCTCGCCATCGAGGAGCTCAACGCGAAGAAGCTCGTGGTCGGCGGCAAGACGCTGAAGTTCGAACTCGTCTCCGAAGACGACCAGTGCGACGCCAAGACCGGCGTGAGCGTGGCGCAGAAGTTCGTGGACGACGGCGTCAAGTTCGTCATGGGCCCGTACTGCTCGGGCGTGGCCATCCCGGCCTCGCGCGTCTACAGCGACGGCGGCACCATGGTCTCCACCGTGGGCACCAACCCGAAGGTCACGCAGGGCGGCTACAAGAACCTCTACCGCATCATCGCGAGCGACAACCAGATCGGCGGTGCGATGGCGGTCTATGCGGCCAAGGAAATGAAGCTGAAGAAGGTCGGCGTGATCGACGACCGCACCGCCTTCGGCCAGGGCCTCGCCGAGGAGTTCACCAAGGAGGCCAAGAAGCAGGGCCTCACCGTGGTCGGCCAGGAGTTCACCACCGACAAGGCCGTGGACTTCACCGCCATCCTCACCAACATGAAGGCCAAGGCGCCCGAGGCCATCTTCTTCGGCGGTTACGCGCCGCAGGCCGCGCCCATGGCGCGCCAGATGAAGCAGCTCGCGGTGCCCGGCAAGCTGCTGGGCGGCGACACCGTCTGCAGCCCCGCCACCGGCAAGCTCGGCGGCGACGCGGTCAACGACCTGGTGTTCTGCGCGCAGGGCGGCTCCATCCTCGAGAAGGCGCAAAGCGGCCCGGCCTTCAAGGAGAAGTTCAAGAAGCGCTTCAACGCCGATCCCGACGCGTATGCCGCCTCGTACTACGACCAGGTGCTCTTCATCGGCGAGTCGATGAAGAAGGCCAACTCCATCGACCCCGACAAGGTCGGCGCCGAGCTCTACAAGGCCACCTACAAGGGCGTGGCCGCCACCTACGCCTACGACGACAAGGGCAACATGAAGCAGGCGCCGATCACCGTGTTCACCTTCAAGAACGCGGCCCCCGTGCCCATCGCAAGCTACTGATCCGAAGCGAAGAACATGCAGCGCATCCAGGTCATCGACTCACACACGGGCGGCGAGCCCACGCGCCTGGTGGTCGGGGGCTTCCCCGACCTGGGCAAGGGCAGCATGGCCGAGCGCCGCGCGCTGCTGGCCGAGCGGCACGACAGGTGGCGCGCCGCCGCCGTGCTGGAGCCGCGCGGCAGCGACGTGGTGGTGGGCGCGCTGCTTTGCGAGCCGGTCTCGGCCGACGCAGCAGCCGGCGTCGTCTTCTTCAACAACGCCGGCTACCTCGGCATGTGCGGCCACGGCACCATCGGGCTGGTGGCCAGCCTCGCGCACATGGGGCGCATCGGCGTCGGCGAGCACCGCATCGAGACGCCCGTGGGCACCGTGACCACCACGCTGCACGAAGACGGCTCGGTGAGCGTGCGCAACGTGCCCGCCTACAGGCACCTGCGGCAGGCGGCGGTCGAGCTGCCGGGCCACGGCACCGTGCGCGGCGACGTGGCCTGGGGCGGCAACTGGTTCTTCCTCGTGAGCGAGCACGGCCAGCGCGTGGCGAGCGACAACCTCGCCGCGCTCACCGACTACACCGCCGCGCTGCGCAAGGCCCTGGCGGCGCAGGGCATCACCGGTGCCGACGGCGCGGAGATCGACCACATCGAACTCTTCGCCGACGACAGCGAGGGCGCCGACAGCCGCAACTTCGTGCTGTGCCCCGGCAACGCCTACGACCGCTCGCCCTGCGGCACCGGCACCAGCGCCAAGATCGCCTGCCTGGCGGCCGACGGCAAGCTCGCGCCGGGCGAGGTGTGGAAGCAGGCCAGCGTGATCGGCAGCGTCTTCGAGGCCAGCTATGCGCTCGACGGCGAAGGCCGCGTCATTCCCACGCTGCGCGGCCGCGCGCACATCAGCGCCGAGGCGACGCTGCTGATCGACGACGCCGACCCCTTCGGCTGGGGCATCCGGCTCTGACATCGGGCGCAGCGGGCGGAATGGACGCGGACGTCATCGTCATCGGCGCCGGCATCGTCGGCGCCGCGTGCGCGCATGCGCTCGCTCAAGCCGGTGCGAAGGTGCTGGTGCTCGACGCGGGCATCGGCGGTGCCACCGGCGCGGGCATGGGCCACCTCGTGGCGATGGACGACAACCCGGCCGAGCTCGAACTGAGCCGCCGTTCGATCGCGCAATGGCGCGAGCTCGCGCCGCGCATGAGCGAAGACTGCGCATACAGCCCCTGCGGCACGCTGTGGATCGCCGCCAGCGACGAGGAGATGGCCGAGGCCGAACGCAAGCAGCAGCGGCTTCGCGCGCACGGCATCGACAGCCGCCTGCTCGACGCGCGCGAACTGGCAAGCACAGAACCTGCACTGCGCAAGGGCCTCGCCGGTGCGCTCGAAGTGCCGGGCGACGGCATCCTCTACGCACCCAACGCGGCGCGCTGGCTGCTCGCCCAGCAGGCGGCATCGGTCCGCGTCGAGCAGGCGAAGGTCGATGCCATCGAGGACGGCGGCGCGCTGCGACTGGCCGACGGCAGCCGCCGCGCCGCGCCGCAGGTCGTGCTCGCCAACGGCATCCAGGCGACCACGCTCTGCCCCGAACTGCCGATCCGTCCGAAGAAGGGCCACCTGCTCATCACCGACCGCTATCCGGGCACGGTGCATCACCAACTCGTCGAGCTCGGCTACGTCACCAGCGCGCACCACAGCGAGGGCGACTCGGTCGCCTTCAACGTGCAGCCGCGCCCCACGGGGCAGCTGCTGATCGGCTCCTCGCGCCAGTTCGACACCACCGACGCGGCCGTGGAAGCGCCGATGCTGGCGCGCATGCTCCAGCGCGCCCTGGACTACCTGCCGGGGCTCGCCAGCCTCAACGCGCTGCGTTCGTGGACCGGCATGCGCGCGGCCTCGCCCGACGGCCTGCCGTTGCTGGGCAAGCACCCATGGCGCGAGAAGCTCTGGCTCGCCGTCGGCCACGAAGGCCTGGGCGTGACCACCGCGCCCGGCAGCGCGCATTTGCTCGCCGCGCTGATGACCGGCGCGGCACCCGGTTTCGACGCCGCACCCTATGCGCCGCGCGGCCTGCGGGAGGCCGCATGAACAACGGCCACACCCTGCTGCACATCGACGGCCATCTGGTCCGCGTGCAGGCGGGCAGCTCGGTCGCCGCCGCGCTGCGCGTGGCCGGCGGCATGGGCGTCGCGCGCACTTCGGTCACGGGCCAGCCGCGCGCACCCTTCTGCGGCATGGGCGTGTGCCAGGAGTGCCGCGTGCTCGTCGATGGCCGGCGCAGGCTGGCCTGCCAGACGGTGTGCGCCGAGGGCATGCGCGTGGAGACTTTGGAATGAACGCCGTCGTGCCCGAGCGCTGCGACGTGCTGGTCGTCGGCGCCGGCCCTGCCGGCATGGCGGCGGCTGTTGCGGCCGCACCGAGCGGCGCATCGATCGTCGTGATCGACGACAACCCCGCGCCCGGCGGACAGATCTGGCGCGACGGCCCCGGTGCCAGGCTGCCGCCCGCTGCGCGCAAATGGCGCGATGCGCTCGAACGCCACGCCAACATCCGCTTGCGCAGCGGCACGCGCGTGGTCGCGGCGCCCTCGCCCGGCGAGTTGCTGCTCGAAGACGCCGACGGCGCCGTGCGCATGCGATGGGGCAAGCTCGTCCTCTGCACCGGCGCGCGCGAACTGCTGCTGCCCTTTCCCGGCTGGACGCTGCCCGGCGTGACCGGGGCTGGCGGCCTGCAGGCGCTCATCAAGGCCGGCCTGCCGGTGGAGGGCGAGCGCATCGTCATCGCGGGCAGCGGCCCTCTGCTGCTGGCCGCCGCAGCCACCGCGCGCGCGGCGGGCGCGAGGGTGCTGCGCATCGCCGAGCAGGCTTCGTTCGCCTCGGTCGCGCGCTTCGGCGCCAGCCTCGCGCGCTGGCCCGGCAAGGCGGCGCAGGCCGTCACGCTGGCCGACCCTTGCTATCGCACTTCGTCGCACGTGGTCTCGGCGGGTGGCGCCTTGCAGGTCGAGTCGGTGCGCCTGCGCCAAGGTAACGGCAAGGAGGTGGAGATCGCCTGCGACCGCATCGCCTGTGGCTTTGGCCTGGTGCCCAACACGCAGCTCGGCCGCATGCTCGGCTGCGCGCTGGCTTCGGACGGCTTCAGCGCGCGGGGCCTACAGGTCGATGCGCGGCAGGCCACCAGCGTGCCCGGCATCTTCGCGGCGGGCGAGTGCACCGGCTTCGGCGGCAGCGAGCGTGCGCTGGCGCAGGGCAGCATCGCCGGCCATGCTGCGGTGGGCAACGAGCGTGCCGCCGCCGCCCACGAAGGCGAACGCGCCCGCTGGGATGCCTTCGCCGCGCAGCTGCACCGCAGCTTCGCGCTGCATGCCGACATCCGCACCTTGCCCCAGCCCGACACGCTCGTGTGCCGCTGCGAGGATGTGCCCTTCTCCGCGCTGCAGGACTGCAGCGGCTGGACCGACGCCAAGCTGCACCGCCGCTGCGGCATGGGCGCCTGCCAGGGGCGCGTGTGCGGTGACGCGGCGCAGTTCCTCTTCGGATGGACACCGCCCGCGCCGCGCCCGCCGCTGTCGCCGGTGCGCATCGCCACGCTCGCTGGCCTCGCGGGCGAAGGCGCGGACATCCGACAATGACGCCGCCGCATCCGCAGAACAAGACCATGGCCTCCCCGAAGAACACCGTCGCACCCCGTCCCCAGCCGAAGCGCCGCGCCGCCGACGAGGCCTACGACGCCATCGAGACGCTGTTGTCCACCATGCAGCTGCAGCCCGGCAGCCAGATCGTCGAGGCCGAACTCGCCGAGCGCACTGGCCTGGGCCGCACGCCGGTGCGAGAGGCGCTGATGCGCATGGTGTCCATCGGCCTCATCGTGCAGCAGCCCCGGCGCGGGCTGCTGGTGTCGGCCATCGACCTGGCCGACCACCTGGACGTGATCCAGACGCGGCGGGTGCTCGAACTGCTGATCGCCGCCTGCTCGGCGCGCCGCGCCACCGCGCGGCAGCGCCAGGAGATCGTGCGCTGCGCCGAGGCGATGGTCGAGGCCGCGGGCCGCGGCGACCTCAACGACTACATGCAGGCCGACCGCGCGCTGGATCTCGTCAACCACCAGGCGAGCCACAACGACTCGGCGGTGCGCGCGGTGATCCCGCCCATCGTGCAGTGCCGGCGCTTCTGGTACGCCTACCAGCACGAGGGCGAGATCGTCGAGGGTGCGAACGCGCACCTGCAGCTGGCGCGCGGCATCGCGACGGGCGACGAAGCGGCCGCCACGGCTGGCGCCAACCGGCTGATGGATTACCTCGAAGTCTTCGCGCGCAAGATCATCGACAACTAGCCAAAGAGAAAAAAACAGGCCGAAGGACTTCGTTCGCTGCCCCGGCCCCCCGGGCAGCTGCCCGGGCCACGGCCGCAGCCTGGCCTTCCTTCAGCGCACGCCCGCCGGCGCGGTGCGCACCTTCGGCGGCTGCGCGCCGCGCTGCGCATGCTGGCTCAGCCAGATGCTCGCGATCACGATGAAGATGCCCAGCACCTGCCACGTCGAGAGCGCCTGACCGAGCAGCGCCCAGCCGAGGATCACCGCCGTCACCGGGCTCAGGAAGGCCAGCGGCGCGATGGTCGACGGCTCCAGCCGGGCCACGCCTCGGAACCACACGATGTAGGTCAGCGCGGCGCCCACGAGGCCGAGCCAGCCGAAGCCGATCCAGTTGTGCAGCGTGAGCGCAGGCAGCGGCGGCTCCAGCAGCAGCGCCACGGGCAGCAGTAGCAGGCCGCCCGCGGTGAGCTGCCAGGCGGTGAAGGTCAGCGCCGACACCGGCGGCTGCCAGCGCCGGCTCAGCACCGTGCCGAAGGCCATCGACACCGCGGCGGCGATGGCGGCCGCGATGCCGAGCGCATCGAGCGCCGCGTTCGGCGTCAGCACCAGCAGCGCCACCCCGCCGATGCCGACCACCGCCGCCACCACCGACAGCGCGCGCACCGGCGAGCCCAGGAAGACGCTGGCGAGGAACACCACGAAGAGCGGCTGCACCGAGGTGATGGTGGCCGCCACGCCGCCCGGCAGCCGGTAGGCCGCGAGGAACAGCATCGCCCACAGCACCGAGAAGTTCAGCGCGCCGAGCAGCAGGATGCGGCCCCACCACGCGCGCTCGGGCAGCTGACGCACGATCGCCAGCAGCAGCAGGCCGGCGGGCAACGCGCGCAGCAGCGCCACCGTCAGCGGGTAGTTCGCAGGCAGCAGCTCGGTCGTGACGATGTAGGTGCTGCCCCAGACGGCGGGCGCCGTGGCGGTGAGGAGGATGTCGGTGGTGCGGCTGGTCATGCCTCGAATCTAGTGAGTTGACCGGCGGTTGTGAATGTCCGAATAATGAATTGATTCTTTACCGGCAGTCGTCAATAAGGCTTGGACCACCTCACCGCCCTCAAAGTCTTCCGCACGGCCGCCTCCAGCGGCAGCTTCGCCGGCGCCGCGCGGCAGATGGGGCTTTCGGCGGCGGCCGTCAGCAAGAACATCGCGGAGCTGGAGGCGCATCTGAAGGTGCGGCTCATCAACCGCACCACCCGGCAGATGAGCCTGACCGAGGCCGGCGCGGCGTACCACGAGCGGCTGTCGCGCATCCTCGACGAGCTCGCCGAGGCCGACGCCGCGCTGGCGCCCATGGGCAGCAGCCCCGGCGGCGTGCTGCGCGTGAGCGCGCCGCTGACCTTCGCGCTCACCCTGCTGTCGCCGGCCGTTCCCGAGTTCATGGCCCGCCATCCGAACCTGCGGCTGGAGCTGAACCTGCAGGACGCCCGCGTCGACATCATCGGCGAGGGCTACGACCTCGCCATAAGGGGCAGCGACCGGCTGGAAGATTCGAGCCTCGTCGCGCGCGAGCTCATGACCATGGACCACGTGCTGTGCGGCGCTCCCGCCTACTTCGCCATCGCCGGCCGGCCCGGACAGCCCGGCGACCTGAAGAACCACGAGTGCGTGCAGTTCACGCTCTCGGGCCACGCCAACAAATGGACCTTCGCGCGCGCTGGCCGCAGCGTGTCGGTGCACATCGACGGGCGCTACAAGGTCGGCTCCAGCATCGCCGTGCGCGACGCCCTGCTCGCGGGCTTCGGCCTGAGCCTCGTCCCGCGCATCTATGTCGAGGCCGAGCTGGCCTCGGGACGGCTTGAGGCGGTGCTCGAAGACTGGGAGGCCGACCGCACGCCGATCTATGCCGTGTACCCCTCGCGTCACCTCGCGGCGAAGACACGCGCCTTCGTCGATTTCCTGGTCGAGCGGCTCTCGGGGCGCTGACCGTTCAGCAGCCTGCCGACGGGCGTGCGGCGCACCAGCAGCTGGTAGCTCGCGAGCGCCGCCAGCGAGGTGGCCGCGATGTTCAGCCCCATCTTCGCGACCGCGCCCAGCGGCGCGTTGAACAGCAGGATGCCGAAGCCCACGGTGCCCAGCATGTGCACCAGGTACACCCAGTACGAGCTTTGCGACAGGTAGGCCAGCACCGCGTTCTGGCGCGGCAGGTAGCGCACGAAGCCGCCGATCAGCGCCATGCTCCAGAGCCACGCGGTGGCGTTGTAGGCGAAGGCGATCCAGAACTCCGGGTGCGGCACGCGATGCAGGCTGCCGCCGCGCGAGGCGCCCAGCAGCAGCACGGTTGCAACGAGGAAGGCGAGGCCCGCCGCCGCGCAGCCCTTGCACCGCGCCGCGAACAGCGCCAGCAGCCGCTCCTGTTGGCCATGCACGTACCAGCCGGCCACGAAGAAGAGGCCGCTCTGCATCCATTCGGCCAGCGGCGGCAGGAACGAGCCGCTTTCCGTGACCATGCCCGACGGATAGAGCATGCCTACAAAGGCCAGCGGCAGCGCCAGCACCGCGAAACCCCAGCGTCGCGCCATCAGCCCGGTGAAGCCGGAGGCCAGCGCCTCGCGTAGCCGCGCCGGCACGAAGCGCCGGACCCGCATGCCGGCCCACGCCAGCACGCTGAGCCAGAACAGCTGGTACAGGAACCACAGGTGCATGGTGTTGAAGGGCGAACCGCTGGCCTGCCGCGCGGGTGTCAGCGCGACGTCGATGCCCGGCACGCCGCGCACCGTCAGGTGGATGTAGACCATCGCCAGCACCGTGGTTGCCACGAAAAGCGGCGGCCAGAAGATCGCGAAGGGCAGCGCGAGCCGCAGGCAGCGGTTCTTCAGCATGCCGTTCGCGCCGCGCCGCTCGGCCAGCAGCGCCACGAAGAAGCCGGCCAGCACGAAGAACACCGGCATGCGGAAGCTGTGGATGAACAGCAGCAGCAGGTCGGCCAGCGGCGACGTCTTTGGATCGCGCCACGGCAACGGCGAGTCGATGGTGAGGTGGTTGATCGCGACGTGCAGCACGATGCCGAGCCACATCATGAGGGCGCGTAGGTTGTCGAGCGCGTGCAGCCGCTGGGGGGCCTGGGTGGTGTGTGCGTTGTTCATGCGGCCACTGTCGGGCCTCACGCAACGTCAGGGTCAAGCGCTGCGCGGGGCCGTCGCGGGATTCATCGCGCGCAGCAGGTAGTCGCGCACCGCAGGCGTGGTGACGGCGGTGGCCTGCAGCACCGGTTCGGCCGCCATCGCCTGCATCAGCCGGGCACCGATGCCGGGGTCGTGGTCGGTGAAAGCGTCGAACAGGCGCGCCCATTCGCGCGCGATGGCCTGCACGGCTTCGTCTTCGGGCGGAACGCCGCGCGCCTGCAGGGCCGCGAGTTCGGCTGCGAGCCGCCGCCATTCGTCCTCGGGCGGCGGGCCCAGCCGCGCGAAGTCGTCTGTGCGCATGTGGCGCAGCAGTGCGGCCATGCGGATGCCGATGGCCTCGCCGATGTAGTCGACCAGCTCCGTGGAAGGCCCGTCTTCGCGGCGCGCCACGGGTTCGCGGCGGTACATCTCGCCCCAGCGCGTGACGAGGTCGTAGTTGCCGTCCATCCACTGGCCCATCAGCGTCATCCACCGCGCGGCCAGCGGCTGCACTTCCAGCGAGTCGGCAGGCACGCCCCGCGCCATCAGCGCCGCCACCTCGGCCACCAGCGGCGGCCAGCGCTCGGCCACGAGCTTCCAGTTGGCCATGAGCGACCGGATCTCGGCAGGACTGAAGTAGCGGCCGTAGGTGGTCATCTGCTCCAGCGTGGCGAGCCAATCCTTCATGTCGGGCTGGGCGCCTTCGGCCAGGCGCTGCTCGAGCAGGCCGAGCCGTTCGCGCAGGGCGGTGGCTTGCGCGATCTGCTGGTCGAGCGAAGCCATCTGGCGCCGGAGGATGGATGGCAGCGCATCGCTTTCCGTGCCGAGCACCGCGCCGATTTCCGCCAGCGGCAGGCCCAGCAGCCGCAGCGCCTGGATGGCATGCAGGCGGGCGATGTCGGCCGCGTTGTAGAGCCGGTAGCCGGCCTCGGAGCGCGCGGAGGGCGCCAGCAGGCCGATGGCGTCGTAGTGGTGCAGCGTGCGCACCGTGAGGCCGGTGTGCCGGGCGAGTTCTCCGACCTTCAGCAGCACGGTGGTCGCTCCTGCGGTTTCAGCTGGCGTCGGATTTCGGCTCGGGCAGCTCGGGGTCTTCCCAGCCCAGCAACTCCGCCAGCCGCCGCACGACCCAGGTGGCCTCGGCCGCCGACACGCCCGATTCGGGCGCCAATAGGCCGGCGTGGATGCGCCGCAGGATCTCGCTTTCGACCGGCACCTCGGTGTGGTGCTGGATCTGCGCATGGCCCACGAGGTGGCTGGCGAGGTCCTCGCAGATCTCGTAGCGCTCGCGCACCACGCCGATGGGCTCGCTCAGGCGCTGGCGCGCATCGGTGTAGACCGCGAAGAACGAGGGCGGGATGAGGATCTGGTTGTCGTCGGACATCGCGGGTCTCGGGGGAAGGCTCGGGGCGGCGCGCCCCAATGACAAAACGCGCCCTGGGGCGCGTTCGTCGTGGCTCCTTCAGGGAGCCGGCTGGCCGAAGGCCGGATCAGCCGCCCTTCTTGGCGCGCTTGCCGGGGTTCTTCTTGCTGCGCGTGGCGGTGCCGCGTTCGAGGCTGACCTTCTGGCCGCCACCGGAGCGCGGCACGGTGTAGCCGGGCAGCGGCGTCGGCTTCGGGGTGGCAACGCGTTCGGCTTCGGTACGGAATGTCTTGGGCATGAAAAGCTCGGGTAAAAGTGAATGTTCGAACCTGCAATTAGGCCACATCGGGAATTTCACATGCCAATAACCGCAACGGCGGGTGGTGTCGGGCGCGCGCGCTTCGTTTCTGGCTCGCTGATGCGCCATGTCTGCGTGATGGCCGGCACGGGCGCCATCGGGCTGATCGCGGTGTTCGCGGTCGACCTCATCAACCTGTTCTACATCTCGCTTTTGGGCGAGAAGGAGATCGCCGCCGCGATCGGCTTCGCGGGCGTGGTGGGCTTCTTCCATGCGTCGCTGTGCATCGGGCTGACCATCGGCATCGCGGCGGTGGTGTCGCGCACCGTGGGTGCCGGCCGAGGCGAGGACGCGCGCCGCATCGCCACATCGAGCCTGGTGCTGATGACGGCGGTGTCGGTTGTGGCGGGCACGGGCACCGCGTTCTTCCTGCAGCCGGCGCTGCACGCGCTCGGCGCCCAGGGCGAGACGGCGCGGCTCGCGCATCGGTATCTCTCGGTGACGGTGCACACGCTGCCGCTGCTGGGCATCGGCATGGCGACTTCGGCGCTGCTGCGCTCCATCGGCGATGCGCGCCGCTCGATGACGGTGACGCTCGGCGGCGCCTTCGTGACGGCGGTGCTCGATCCGATCCTGATCTTCGGCTTCGGCATGGGGCTCGACGGCGCGGCCGTCAGCGCGGTGGTCTCGCGCATCGTGCTCGCGGCCATCGGCCTGCATGGCGTGATCGTGCGGCACCGCATGCTCGGGCGCTTCGAGCCGTCGCGGCTGGGTAGCGATGCGCGCGCGCTCGGCACGGTGGCCGCGCCGGCGGTGCTGACCAACCTCGCCACGCCGGTGGGCGCGGCCTTCGTCACGCATTCGGTCGCGCAGTTCGGACCCTCGGCGGTGGCGGGCGCGGCCACCATCGACCGGCTGACGCCGGTGGCCTTCGGGCTGGTCTATGCGCTCAGCGGCGCGGTCGGGCCGATCCTCGCGCAGAACCTGGGCGCTGGGCAGTTCCGCCGCGTGCAGGAGGGGCTGCGCGACAGCCTGCTCTTCATGGTGGTGTCGGTGGCCGTGGCGTGGCTGGTGCTGGCGCTCGGGCAGGGCGTGCTGATCCGCGCGTTCTCGGCCGACGGGCAGGCTGCGCAGCTGATCTCGCTCTTCTGCAGCTGGCTGGCCGCGAGCTTCTTCTTCGCGGGCGGGCTGTTCGTGGCGAACGCCTCGTTCAACAACCTCGGGCATCCGCTGCTGTCGACCGCGTTCAACTGGGGGCGCGCCACGCTGGGCACCATTCCGTTCGCGTGGTGGGGCTCGCACTACGGCGCGGCCGGCGTGCTGATCGGTCAGGCCGTGGGCTCGTCGATCTTCGGGCTGCTGGCGGTGATCGTCGCGTTCCGGCTGGCCGCGAAGCTGGCGCGGCAGGAGGTGCCGGCAGGTACGGCCCCGGCGCTCGACGCGCCGGTGGCGCCGACCTCGCCGCAGGCGGCTACTGCTCCAGCAGCCGCACCTTGACCGACTTGCCCTTCACGCGGCCGGCCGACAGCTTGCGCACCGCTTCCGCCGCGATGGCGCGGTCCACCGCCACGTAGGTCGAGAACTCGTTGACGTTGATCTTGCCGACCTGCTCCTTGGCATAGCCGCAGTCGCCGGTCAGCGCGCCCAGCACGTCGCCGGCGCGGATCTTCTCCTTGCGACCGCCCACGATCTGCAGCGTGGCCATCGGCGGCTGCAGCGGCGCGCCCTTGCCCGGCGTGAGCTCGGCCAGCGGGTGCCATTCGGATTCGCGGCCCTGCAGCTGCTCGATCTTTCCGACGCTGCCCATCTCGTCCATGCTTGCGAGGTTCAGCGCCAGGCCTTCCGAGGCGCCCTGCTGCCCCACGCGGCCGGTGCGGCCGACGCGGTGGATGTGCACTTCGGCATCGGGCGTCACGTCGACGTTGATCACCGCTTCGAGCTGTGCGATGTCGAGCCCGCGCGCCGCCACGTCGGTGGCCACCAGCACCGAGCAGCTGCGGTTGGCGAACTGCACCAGCACCTGGTCGCGCTCGCGCTGCTCCAGCTCGCCGAAGAGGGCCAGCGCGCTGAAGCCCTGGGCGCGCAGCACCTCGACGAGGTCGCGGCACTGCTGCTTGGTGTTGCAGAAAGCCAGCGTGCTCACGGGGCGGAAGTGGTCGAGCAGCAGGCTCACGGCGTGCAGGCGCTCGTGGTCTGCCACCTCGTACCAGCGCTGGCGGATCTTGCTGCCCTCGTGCTGCGACTGCACCGCGATCTGCTCGGGGCTCTTCATGAACTGCTGCGCGAGCTTCGCGATGCCTTCGGGGTACGTGGCCGAGAACAACAGCGTCTGGCGCGCCGATGGGCACTGGCGCGCCACCTTCACGATGTCGTCGAAGAAGCCCATGTCGAGCATGCGGTCGGCCTCGTCGAGCACCAGGGTGTTGAGCGCTTCCAGGTTCAGGTTCTCGCGCTCCAGGTGGTCCATGATGCGCCCCGGCGTGCCCACCACGATGTGCGCGCCGTGCTCCAGGCTGGCCACCTGCCCGCGCAGCGCGACGCCGCCGCAGAGCGTGACCACCTTGATGTTCTCCTCGGCGCGCGCGAGGCGGCGGATCTCGGTCGTGACCTGGTCTGCCAGTTCGCGCGTCGGGCACAGCACCAGCGCCTGCACCGCGAAGCGGCGCGGGTTCAGGTTGGAAAGCAGTGCGAGGGCGAAGGCGGCGGTCTTGCCGCTGCCGGTCTTGGCCTGCGCGATCAGGTCCTTGCCGAGCAGCGCCGGCGGCAGCGCGGCCGCCTGGATCGGCGTCATCTGCGTGTAGCCGAGCTGCGTGAGGTTGGCCAGCATCTGCGGCGAGAGCGCCAGCGCGGAGAAGCCGTTGTTCTTGTCGCCGTTGCCGGCCGTGGAATCGGGGGTGGTCATGGTTCGATGGCCGGCGGGACGCACGAATGACAAAGGCCTTGCGGCACCCATGGCGGGCGTCGCAAGGCCTTCGGTCGGTGGCGTATCAGCGGCGGGGTGCGTTGTTGTTGCCGGAGCCGCCGGAGCCGGAGTTCGTCGGCGGCGGGCCGCGGCGCTCCAGGTGGCGGAAGGTGATGCGGCCCTTGGTCAGGTCGTAGGGCGAGAGCTCGAGCGACACCTTGTCGCCGGCCAGGATGCGGATGTGGTGCTTGCGCATCTTGCCGCCGCTGTAGGCGATCAGCTGATGGCCGTTGTCCAGCGTGACGCGGTAGCGCGAGTCCGGCAGGACTTCGGTCACCGCGCCGTTCATTTCGATCAGTTCTTCCTTTGGCATCTGTGCTTACCTCTGAATCGTTCGTTCGATGTGTGTTGGAGATTGAATTGGTGTGATTGTTTCAGCCCGCGCACGGGAGCGCGAGACGGACGCGCGATTCGCTTCAACAGGAACGACGGCAGTGGTGGCCATCATGGGCGCCGGTCTGGCGCTCCAACACACTGTGAATGCCGGCTTGCCGAGCGGGAGGCCGGAGAGTCCGGGAGCAGCGCAGCTTGCAGGCGGGATTGACGAAATTCTTCGTCGTGGTATCGAAACGAACCCGACATTATAGCTTGCAGGGCATGACAGTTGCTTGTCTTAAAACAACGCCCAAAAGAAAAAGGCCCCGAAGGGCCGTTGTGCAAGCGCTATTTGCTATCGAAAGCATAGCTTAGCAGGAGTGGCGCCGGCCGCGCGCGCCCGGCGTGCAGCAGCAGCAGCATCAGGCCGGCGAACTGGCAGGCCGCCCCCACCCAGCCCACCGTGCCGACGCCGAACAGCTCGATCGCCACCCCGCCCAGCCCCGAGCCCGCGGCGATGCCCAGGTAGATCGCCGAGGCGTTGAGCGACAGCGTCATCGGCGCGCGCTCCGGCGCCAGCCGGATCAGCCGCACCGCCTGCGCCGGCCCGAAACCCCAGCCCGCGAAGCCCCAGAGCGCCGACAGGCCCACGATCGCCGGCAGCGCCAGCCCGTGCGGCAGCATCTGCGCCGCGAACGACAGCCCGCCCAGGATCAGCACCAGCATCAGCGCGAAACCCTGCGCCATGCGGTCGGCGCCGAAGTGGTCGGTGGCCCAGCCGCCGGCCGCGGTGCCGATGGCCGCCGCGACGCCGATGGCGAAGAACACCGCGCCCGTGCCTTCAGCGCCGAAACCCAGCGTGTGCGAGAGGAAAAGCGCGATGTAGGTGTAGAAGCTGAACCCGCCCGTGGCCCACAGCAGGCTGACCAGCAAACCCGGCAGCACGCCCGGTTCGCGGGCGATGGCGAAGGCCGGTGCCCGCTTTTCGGCGACCGGTGCCTGCGCCAGTTCGCGCGGCAGCCCCAGCGCGAGGCCCCAGGTGGCGAGCGCCGCCACCGCCGCGATCAGCAGGTAGGCCGTGCGCCAGCCGCCCCAGCCCGCGATCCACGCGCCCAGCGGCACGCCGAGCGCCACCGCCACCGTGCCGCCGCCGGTCACGATCGCCAGCGCCCGGCCGCGCAGCGCGGGCGACACCATCACCGCCGCCACCGCGCTCGCCGTCGGCAGGAACACGCCGGCCACCAGCCCCAGCGCGACGCGCGCCAGCGCCAGCTGTACGAAGCCGTGCGCCATCGAGGCCGCCAGCGTCATCCCAGAGAAGGCCGCGAGGCTGACAACCAGCAGCCGGCGGCGTCCGAAGCGCGCCAGCAGCGCGGCCATCAGCGGCGAGCCGATCGCATAGCTCAGCGCGAACAGCAGCACCAGCTGCCCGGCGCGCGCGGCGCTGATCTGCAGGTCGGCTGCCAGCACCGGCAGCAGCCCCGCGACCATGAAGCTCTCGGTGCCGATGGCGAAGGCGCCCAGCGCGAGCCAGCCCAGGCTCAGCGGCAGGCGCTCGGCCGGTTGCGGCGCGGAGGAGGAAGAGGAAAGAGCCGTGTTGTTCATGACGATGACTCCGTGGAAAGTGTGTTCAGTGCCTCCAGAATAGGTTTGCAAGTGGCTCTTCAAAAGAACCACAATCGGCGAAGTTCATGGAGCCACTTTTCGAACTCGCCATCCGCCTGCCGCCCGCCGGCTCGCGCGACCTGCTGCGCGAACTGCACCGCCAGTTGCGCGCAGCCATCCTCGACGGCCGCCTGCAGCCCGGCGCGCGCCTGCCCGCCACGCGGGCGCTGGCGCAGCGGCTGGGCGTGTCGCGCAACACCATGCTGGCGGCCTACGACCTGCTGCTGGGCGAGGGCTACCTGCTCGCGCGGCCCGGCGCCGGCACCTACGTGGCCGACACGCTGCCGGCGTCCCGACAGCGCCCTTCCCCCAGGAGAGCCTTGGCCGCCGGCCGCGACCCTCGCCTCGTGCCCGCGAGCGTCCCCGGCGCCGACCTCGCTCCCACCCTGCAGCCGCCGCCCGCGCGCGACGACTTCCGCGTCGGCCTGCCCGACGTGAGCCTCTTCCCCTTCGACATCTGGCGCCGCCTGAGCGACCGCGCCCTGCGCCGCGTCGCGCGCCAGACGGCCGACTACGCCGACCCGCAAGGCCAGCCCGCGCTGCGCGAAGCCATCGCCGGGCATGTGTCGTTCACCCGCGCGGTCGGCTGCACCGCCGACGACATCGTGGTCACGGCCGGCGCCCAGCAGGCCTTCGGGCTGCTCGCGCGCATCCTGGTCGTGCCGGGGCGCACCGTGGTCGCGGTGGAGCAGCTTTTCTATCCCTCGCTGCGCGAAGCGATGCTGGCGGCGGGCGCGCGGGTGGTGACGGTGCCCACCGACGCCGAGGGCCTGTGCGTGGAGCGCATTCCGCCCGAGGCGCGCGTGGTCTGCGTGACGCCCTCGCACCAGTTCCCCACCGGTGTCGCGATGTCGCCGCCGCGCCGCGCCGCGCTGCTGGCTTTCGCACGCGAGCGCAACGCGGTGATCGTCGAGGACGACTACGACAGCGAGTTCCGCTTCGCCGGCCGCCCGCTCGACGCGCTGCAGACGCTGGACCGCGCCGAGTCGGTCTTCTACGTCGGCACCTTTTCCAAGAGCCTGTTCCCCGCACTGCGGCTGGGCTTCGTGGTCGCGCCGCCCTGGGCCCGCGCGGCGCTGGTGCGATCGCGCGAACTGGCCGACTGGCACGGCCCCGTGCTCGGGCAGGAGGCGCTCGCGGCCTTCATCGCCGAGGGGCACCTCGCGCGCCACATCCGCAAGATGCGCAAGCTCTACGGCGCGCGGCGCACCGCCCTGCTGGAGGCGCTGTCGCGCCACGGCGCGGGCCGGCTGGCGACGATTCCGTCGAGCGCCGGCCTGCATCTGTCTGCACGGCTGCATGGCGACACGCGCGACTTCACCGTGGTCGAGCGCGCCGCAGCGGCCGGCATCACGCTGCCGCCGCTGTCGCGCTTCGCGCTCGATCCGCTGGCGCCCGGCACGCCCAACGGGCTGGCCTTCGGCTACGGGCTGATCGGCGAGGCGCAGATCGACGGGGCGATCCGGCGGCTTGCGGGGCTGCTGTAGCTAGGCCCGGTCCAGCGGCAGTTGCGTGGTGAACTTGGTGGTCGACAGCACCACGTCGCTCGAATAGTTCTCCAGCTCCAGCGCGTCGCCCAGCTGCTCCTGCGCGAAGGCCTGGTACTCGGGCAGCGAGCGCGCGCAGATCACAAGCACGAAGTCGGTGTCGCCCGCCACGCAGTGGCACTGCAGCACCTGCGGCAGCGCGTGCACCTTGCGTTCGAAGGCCTGTATCGCCTCGCGCGTGGTGCTGCGCAGCGACACGCGCGAGATCACCAGCACCGGAAAGCCCACGCGCGCGGCGTCGAGGATCGCCACCTCCTCGCGGATCACGCCCGAGCGCCGCAGCCGCTGCACGCGCTTGAGGCAGGCCGAGGGCGAGAGGTTCACGCGCTCGGCCAGCGCCTGGTTCTGCAGGCCCGCGTCGGCCTGCAGCTCGGCGAGGATGCTCTGGTCGATGCGATCGAGATCGAGGGTGCCGGTCTTCATGGTGCCGCCAGTGTGGCGCAACGCCCGTGCAATCGGATGCGCTTTGGGGCCTGCACAACGACACCGGATTCTCCGGCCGCTGGATACGCTGCCCGCATCCCCACGAAAAGGAGCATCCGATGGCAGAAGGCGCAACCTACGACCCGGCGGCCGCCAGGCACCTCGTGCGCTACGGCATGGGCCTGAGCCCGCACGTGATCGTCAAGGCGCGCGGCGCCACGCTGTGGGACCAGCACGGCCGCGAGATCCTCGACTTCACCTCCGGCCAGATGTGCGCCACCATCGGCCACAACCATCCGCGCATCGTCGCGGCCATCCAGAAGGCCTGCGAGGGTGCGCTGCACCTCTACAGCGGCTTCATCGGGCCGGCGGTGCCCGCGCTGGCCGGGCGGCTGGCGTCGATGCTGCCGCCGTCGTTGTCGAAGTCGCTTTTTCTTTCCACCGGCGGCGAGGCCAACGAGGCGGCGGTGCGCATGGCGCGGCTGGCCACCGGCCGCTACGAGATCGTGGGCCTCAACGGCGGCTGGCACGGCGTGACCGGCGGCATCGCCTCGCTCACCTTCGCCGGCAGGCATCACGTGGACTACGGGCCGCGCAAGCCCGGCACCATGTCCATTCCGGCGCCCAACTGCTACCGCTGTCCGGTGCGCCACTGCCGCGATGCCTGCGACACCACCTGCCTCGACGTCGGCTTCGACATGGTCGACGCGCAATCCAGCGGCTCGCTCGCCGCCTTCATCGCCGAGCCGGTGCTCAGCTCGGGCGGCGTGATCGTGCCGCCCGGGGGCTACTTTCCCAAGCTCAAGGAGAAGTGCCGCGAGCGCGGCATGCTGCTGATCCTCGACGAGGCGCAGACCGCCTTCGGCCGCATGGGCGCCAACTTCGCCTTCGAGCAGGCCGATGTGGTGCCCGACATCCTCACCGTGTCGAAGACGCTGGGCGGCGGTGTCGCCATCGGCGCGGCCATCACGAGCGAGGCCATCGAGCAGGACTGCCACGACAAGGGCTTCGTGCATGTCACCTCGCACGTGTCCGACCCGCTGCCGGCCGAAGTCGCGCTGGCCGTGCTCGATGTGCTGGAGGAGGAAGACCTCGCCCGCCGCGCGGCCGAAATGGGCCGGCGCCTGCGCCAGGGCCTGGAGACGCTGAAGGCCCGCCACGAGGTGATCGGCGACGTGCGCGGCCACGGCTTGCTGCAGGGCGTCGAACTCGTGAAGGACCGCGAGACCCGCGAGCCCGACGCCGAGCGCGGCCGGGCCATCACCGACGCCTGCATGGAGCGCGGCCTGAGCATGAACATCGTGTCCGTCGGCGGCATGGCGGCCGTGTGGCGCATCGCGCCGCCGCTGAACGTGAGCGAGGCCGAGCTCGACCGCGGCCTCGAAATACTCGACGACGCGATCCGGTCGGTGGGCTAAGGGCCGGCTTGCGCCGCTTCTGGAGACGGAAAGGGCTGATGCACTCGGCATCTCTGCATACTTGGCACAGTGATCGGGGCCTGATTAGACTGGGCTCTGGATTTTTTGCGCCCGAAGAGGCGCGCAAGCAAGAGGAGAAGAGATGCAGAAGCTGCGGGCCCGGAAGGCCGAAATTGCAGTCGTGTTGTGCTTGGCCGCGGCCCTGTCAGGCTGTACGGCGGTAGCCACCGGCGAGTTTCAGAAGAGCACGAACACTGTCTGGGCGCCCGAGAAATTTCAACCGGTCCTGCAGGGAAGTTTTCGCAAGGACGCCCACGCGCAGATGGTGGATTGCGTCAATGATGCATTTACGAGCCCGATGGAAGACGTGCTGCTTGGACATGTTCGGCAGACCCGACGCGCGGATAACACCCGCATCGATATTGCGTTTGCCAACTCCCAGTTTCTGGTGGGCTACGTCTTCGATAACGGTGACTTCCGTGTCGATAAATCGGACTACTCAGGCGTCTTGAAGTTCGACCGCCAGATCGCCGCATCTCGCGCGTGCATCGAGCGATTCAAGGCGGCCTGAGAGTTTCCTGAAGGGGCGAAGACCAACCCCTCGGAACAACTGTTCGGCCCGGTTCGGGCGGGCCTAGCCGACCCCCAGCATCCGCTTGTTCGCCGCCACGTCCACTCCACCAGCGGCGAAGTCGTCGAAGGCGCGGTCGGCCACGCGGATGATGTGGTCGGCGATGAACTTCGCGCCCTCGCGCGCGCCGTCCTCGGGGTGCTTGATGCAGCACTCCCACTCCAGCACCGCCCAGCCCGGGAAGTCGTACTGCGCCATCTTCGAGAAGATGGCCTTGAAGTCCACTTGCCCGTCGCCCAGCGAGCGGAAGCGTCCTGCCCGGTTGATCCAGCTCTGGAAGCCGCCGTACACGCCCTGCTTGCCGGTCGGGTTGAACTCGGCGTCCTTCACGTGGAAGATCTTGATGCGCTCGTGGTAGTGGTCGATGTAGGCCAGGTAGTCGAGCTGCTGCAGCATGAAGTGGCTCGGGTCGTACAGCAGGCAGGCGCGCGGGTGGTTGTTCACGCGCTCCAGGAACATCTCGTAGCTCACGCCGTCGTGCAGGTCTTCGCCGGGGTGGATCTCGTAGCCCACGTCCACGCCCACGGCGTCGAAGGCGTCGAGGATGGGGCGCCAGCGGCGCGCGAGCTCGTCGAAGGCTTCCTCGATCAGTCCCGGCGGGCGCGGCGGCCACGAATAGAGGTAGGGCCAGGCCAGCGCGCCCGAGAAGGTCGCGTGCGCCGTGAGCCCGAGGTTGGCCGAGGCCTTCGCCGCGAAGTGCAGCTGCTCGACGGCCCACTGCTGGCGCCGCACCGGGTCGCCGCGCACCTCGGGCGCCGCGAAGCCGTCGAAGCCCGCGTCGTAGGCCGGGTGCACCGCCACCAGCTGGCCCTGCAGGTGGGTCGAGAGCTCGGTGATCTGCAGGCCGTGGCCCGCCAGCGTGCCCTTCACCTCGTCGCAGTAGGTCTTGCTTTCGGCCGCCTTCTTGAGGTCGAACAGGCGGGCGTCCCAGCTCGGGATCTGCACGCCCTTGTAGCCCAGGCCGGCGGCCCAGCCGGCAATGCCGTCGAGGGTGTTGAAGGGGGCGGCGTCTCCCGCGAACTGGGCCAGGAATATGGCTGGGCCCTTGATGGTTTTCATCGGCTTGTCTTCCTTGTACGTTGGGGCAGCGTTGAAAGCATACTTGGCGTGTCGTCCGACCCCGCGCGAGAGGCCAACGAGCCAAAATGGACTTTCCTTTCCGCATCACCCGTCCGGTTGCCACCGACGACAGTCCAGCGATGACACAACCTGTTTCCGCCAGGCTCAAGATCGGCCTGTCCGCCTGCTTCTCGCATGCCGACCCGGCCCGCTCGCTCTTCACCAACAAGACGCTGCAGTACGTCGAGCAGTCGATCGCGCACTGGCTCATGTCCGCTGGCGCCATGGTCGTGATGGTGCCCTGCCCCACTGGCGAGACCGCGCGCGGCGACACCAAGCTGTCGCACTACGCCGAGTGGCTCGACGGCGTGGTGATGCACGGCGGCGCCGACGTCTGGCCCGGCAGCTACGGCGAGGTGCCACTGAAGGACGCCTGGATCGGCGACCGCATCCGCGACCTCTACGACCTCGCGCTGGTCGAAGCCTTCGAGCAGGCCGGCAAGCCCATCTTCGGCGTGTGCCGGGGGCTGCAGCTCATCAACGTGGCCTTCGGCGGCACGCTCTACCAGGACATCGAGGAGCAGCACGGCCACCCCCAGACGCTGAAGCATCGCGACCCCGTGACCTACGACCAGAACTTCCACGACATCGAGATCGTCGAGGGCACGCGGCTTTCCAAGCTTTATCCGCACGTACGCACGGCGCGCGTCAACAGCATCCATCACCAGGGCATCAAGGGGCTCGCGCCGGGCTTCGAGATCGAGGCCTGGAGCCTGCCCGACCGCGTGCCCGAGGCCATCCGCCGCCGCCCCGAGAAGGGCCGCAGCTACATCTCGGCCACCCAGTGGCACCCCGAGTTCCACAAGTACGGCAGCACCGAGACGGTGGACGACACGCCGATCCTGCACGACTTCCTCTGGGCCTGCGCCACCGCCAAGGTCGCGCCCAAGACCACGCCGCGCTCCGGCCCCGGCAAGATCCGCGACCGCGCCGCGCGGGTGCTGCGGCAGGCGCTGCTGAGAAGGCGGGGCTAGGCGGCGCGCCCCCGGGCGTTCAGCGCCACGCGGCGCGCAGCAGCGCTGCCGGATCGGAAGTGCCGGCACTGATGCCCGTCACCGGCCCCCAGTCGGGGTCGAAACGGCTCGACAGGAACGCGGCCGACTCCTGCGCGCTCGCGTGCTCCAGCATCAGGCAGGCCTGCGCGGCCAGCACCAGGCGCTGCGTGAAGCGGCGGGCCTGCTGCTCCAGCTCCTGCGGCGGCAGCTGCGTCATCTTGCGCACGGCCTGCAGCGCGTCCTGCACGCGGGGCTCGCCGGTGGCGACTTCGTGCAGCTGGTCGAGCACGAGGTGCACGTCGTCGGGGTTGCGCGAGACGGCGCGCAGCACGTCCAGGCACATCACGTTGCCCGAGCCTTCCCAGATCGAGTTGACCGGCGCCTCGCGGAAGAGCCGGCCCATCGGGCTCTCTTCCACGTAGCCGTTGCCGCCGAACACCTCCATCGCCTCGCCGGTGAAGGCCACCGCGCGCTTGCAGTTCCAGAACTTGGCCGCCGGCGTGAGCAGCCGGCGCCAGGCCGTGTCCAGCGGCTCTGCGGAGCCGAAGCGCGAGGCCAGCCCCATCGCCAGCAGCGTGGCGGCCTGCGATTCGAGCGCCATGTCGGCCAGCAGCGCGGTCATCACCGGCTGGTCGGCCAGGGCCTTGCCGAAGGCATGGCGGTTGCGCGCGTAGTGCAGCGCCTGCGCGAAGCCCTGGCGCATGAAGCCGGCGCTGGCCAGCGCGCAATCGAGCCGGGTCACGGTCGCCATCTCGATGATGGTCGGGATGCCCCGGCCCTCGTCGCCCACGAGCACGCCCCAGGCATCCTTGAACTCGACTTCGCTGCTCGAATTGGAGCGGTTGCCGACCTTGTCCTTCAGCCGCTGGATGTGCACCGCGTTCTTGCCGCCGTCGGGCCGCCACCGCGGCACGAAGAAGCACGAGGAGCCGTGCTCGTCGGTCTTCGCCAGCACCAGGTGGCCGTCGCACATCGGCGCGGAGAAGAACCACTTGTGGCCGGTGATGAGGAACTCCTCGCCCCACGGTCCGGCGCCGGCCGGCACGGCGCGCGTGGTGTTCGTGCGCACGTCGCTGCCGCCCTGCTTTTCGGTCATGCCCATGCCGACGGTGATCGAGGTCTTGCCTACGAGCGGAATGTCGCGCGCGTCGTGCTCGTTCGACGCCAGCTTGTCGCGCAGCGCGGCATACAGCGCCGCGTTGCGCCGCACCACCGGGATGCAGGCCTTGGTCATGGTGGTCGGGCAGGTCGAGCCCGACTCGATCTGGCTGTGCATGTACAGCGACGCGCCGTAGCCCACCCAGGCCGAGGGCCGCTCGTCGAAGAACGGCAGGTTGGCGATGCCGTTGCGCCGGGCGATGCCCATCATCGTGTGCCAGGCGGGGTGGAAGCTCACCTGGTCGATGCGCTCGCCGGTGCGCGAGTGGGTGTGCAGCTCGGGCTCGTGGCGGTTGGCGTCTTCCGCGGCGCGCAGCGCGGCCTCGGCGCCGTACTCCGCGCCCTGGCGCGCCAGTTCCTCGTCGCGCCATGCGGCACCGCCGCGCGCCACCGAGGCGCGCAGCGTGGGGTCGCTGGTGTAGACGTTGTAGTCCTTGAGTTCGGGGACCTGGTTGTCGGGGTGGATGCCGGTGGTGGTCATGCTTGTCTCTCTCCGGTTGATCGTTGCGGGGCGGGTCAGGCGGCGGGGCTCCGTTCGCGCAGCACCAGCGTCTGGGTGGCGAGGCCGATGGGGCCCTGCTCGTCGTAGAGGCAGGACGCGACCAGGCCCGCGCCCCCGCCGTGCACCTCGGTGGCCGAGCGCAGGCCGATCCACTCGCCCTGCGGCACGCGGAACAGGTTCAGGCTCAGGTCGGCGTTGGTGAACAGGTAGCGCTCGGCCGGCAGCACCCAGCTCAGGCCGTTGCCGAAGTCGGCCGCCGCCGCGGCGCGCATGGCGGGCGAGGTGGCTGTGCCGTGCAGCAGCGGCACCGCGAGGCGGAACCACGCGGAGCACGGGCCCGGCCGGGTCGAGTCACCCTCGGCGACGCGCGTTTCCACGGCCGTGCCGTAGAACGACGTGCCTTCGGGCAGGCCCGGAATGCGCACGCGCTCCGTGCAGTCGCGCGGCAATGGCCGCAGCGGCTCCTGCGGCCAGCCCGGCAGGCCGGGCGGCAGCGCCAGCGACTGGCCCGCCAGCAGCAGCGCATGCGCCCGCGCCACCAGCACATCGCCCGCCAGCAGGTCGATGCCCACGCGCACCGTGGAGCGCGAGGACTGCACCTGCGTGCGCGTGACGAGCGGCGCCACCGGCACCGGCTTCACCAGTTCGAGCGTGAGCCGCGCCAGCTGCCAGCCCGGCCCGGGCGCGGCGCGCTCGGCCACGTGCACCAGCAGCGCGGCGGGCGCGCCGCCGTGCTGCGCGCGCGGGTCCCAGGGGCCGCGCGAGTGTTCGCTGGGAAGCCATGCGTCCTCGCCTTGCGCGGTGTAGACGGCGGGTCGGGAGTCGTCGGAGTCGTCGGGGGCGTGGGCCATTGCAGAATGCCGTTCGATGGGTCAAAAAATTCTAGGAACAACCCGCCCGCGAGGTGTTCGGGTTCCGCCGCGCTGATGGCAACCGCCCGCGCCCCGGCCGCCGCCCCGAGGCGAAAGCCGCGCCAGTCCCGCGCGCGCCACACCTCGCAGGCGCTGCAGGAAGCCTTTGTTCGGCTTTTGGTCGAGAAGGGATACGCCGCCATCACCATCCGCGAGATCGTGTCGGTGGCCGGCACGGGGCTCGGCAGCTTCTACGAATACTTCGCGAGCAAGGACGACCTGGCGCGTGTGTGCCTGCACCTGCGCTCCAAGGCGCTGCTGCTGGACATGCGCGCGGCCGTCGCCGCGCACGCAGGCCGGCCGCTGGCGCAGATCGTCGACGCGGTGATCGACGCGCAGCTGGAGGCGCATCGCACGCAGCCGCTGGCCTGGGGCGCGCACTACCTGCTGGAGCGGCACCTCTCGGGGCCCGAGGCCTATCGCAAGATGTACGACCGTTTCGTGGCCGAGTGGGTGGGCGTGCTCGACGCGGCCGAAGACCTGTCGCCGGATTGCCAGAAGAAGGAAGTCGCCCGCGTGTGCCAGACCATCATCTACGGCCTGTTCGCGCACCTGCACATCGGCACGGGCGGGCGGCCCGACCTGCAGGCGCTGTCACGGCAGCTGCGTGCCGCTTTGCACGGCTACCTGGCTGTCGCGGCCTGAGGCCGGCGATCAGCGTGCGCCGCTGCTGTTCTTGTAGCCGCTGACGCTGGCGTCGATGGTGCCGAACACCGTGACGCCGCTGCCGCTGGTTGGCGTCGCGGCCGAGGAGCCGGGGTTGCCGGCGGAACCCGTGCCGGCGCAGCCCGTGGCCAGCACGCCCATTGCGATCGCGAATGCGGCGGCGATGAAAGACGACTTCAACGGAATCTCCTGGATGGTGAGGTCCGGGCCACTATAGGCCCGGCGGCCGGGACGGCCTGTAACAAACAGACCCGGCGCCGACAGGGTTGTTGCCGGCGCCCCCTGCCCTGCGTCCTATTCGGGCTTGGCGCCCGAGGCCTTCACCGCCGCGCCCCACACGCCGATCTCGCTCGCCACGAAGCGGTCGAACTCGGCCGGCGTCGTCGGCGCGGGCTCGGAGCCGCGCTCGCGGATGAAGCGCGCCATCTGCTCGCTCTTGAGGATGTCGGTCACCTCGCGGTTGAGGCGCTCGACGATTTCGCCCGGCGTGCCGCGCGGCGCCATCAGGCCGAGCCAGCCGACGGCCTCGAAGTTCCTGGTGCCCGCCACGCCGCTCTCGCGCACCGTGGGCACGTCGGGCAGCTGCGAGGAGCGCGTGGCCGAGGTCACGGCCAGCGGCACCGCCCGGCCCGACTTGATGTGCGGCAGCGCGGCCGTCACCGAATCGATCATCAGCGGCACCTGGTTGCCCAGGAAGTCCGACTGCGCCGGGCCGCTGCCCCGGTACGGAATGTGCGTGATGAACACATGCGCCGCCGCCTTGTACATCTCGCCCGACAGATGCTGCGTGCCGCCGATGCCGGCGCTCGCGTAGCTCAGCCGGCCGGGCTCGGCCTTGGCGCGCGCGGTGAGCTCGGCCAGCGTGCGGATGCCGCTCTCGGGCGTGGCCAGGAACACCAGTGGCACCTTGGCGACGAGCGAGATGCCGACCAGGTCCTTGCGCGGGTCGAAGCCCGGCTTGGCGTAGAGCGTCTGGTTCACCGCCATCGCGCTGCCAGCCACCACCAGCGTGTAGCCGTCGGGCTGCGAGCGCACCACGAACTCGGTGCCGATGTTGCTGCCGGCGCCGGCCTTGTTGTCGACGATCACCGGCTGGCCCAGCCGCTTGCCGAGCTGCTCGGCCAGGGCGCGGGCGAAGATGTCGGTGGCCTGTCCGGGCGGGAACGGCACCACCAGCTTGACGGGCTTGTCGGGCCATGCGGCGGCATGCGCCAGTCCCGCGCCGCCCAGCACCGCAATGGCCAGGGCCAGGCTCGCACCGAAGTGTCTGCGCCGCATGGCTCAGGCCGCCGAGAGGTGCTTGCCCACGATGCCCGCGAGCTCGAACATCGTCACCTGGTCCTTGCCGAACACCGGCTTGAGCTTGGCGTCGGCGTTGATCGAGCGCTTGTCCTTGGCGTCCTGCAGGCCGTTGGCCTTGATGTAGTCCCAGAGCTTCTTCACGACTTCGGTGCGCGCGACCGGCTCGTTGCCGATGACCGCCGCCAGCGCGTCGCTGGGCTTCAGGCCCGCGCCGGTCTTGCGCGGCGCGGCGGCCTTCTTCGCGGCCGGTGCCTTCTTGGCCGCAGGCGTCTTCTTCGCCGCTGCCGTCTTCTTGGCGGCGGCGGTCTTGCCGGCGAAGGTCTTGCGCGGCGGGAACTTGCTGCCACCCTCGCGCGGCGCGAACTCGAAGGTCACCTTGCCTTCTTCGGCGTTCCAGGTCAGGAAGGCCTTGAAGGCGCGGCGCGTGCGCATGCTCACGAACTTGTCGAGCAGGTCGGTCTTGCCGGTGGCCAGCAGCTTCTCCATCTGCGCGCGCTCCACCGGCTGCTGCAGGATGATCTTGCCGGTCTTGAAGGTGCAGCTCGGCGTGGGCTGCGAGTTGGTCGGCACCGACTTCTCGCAGACGTAGTTGCTGCCGTGCTCGAACACCGGCGCGCCGCACACCGGGCAGGGGCCCACGGTGTCCTGCTCGCTGAAGTCGACGATCTCGCCGCTTTCCTCGTTCTTGTCGTCGCCGAAGTCGAACTCCAGCTTCCAGTTCTTCGCTTCCTCGTCGTACTTGATGACGATCTCGGAGGTGAAGGGCCAGCCGGCCTTGGAGCGGAAACCTTCCAGCGGGCCGATGTGCTTGTCGTGCAGCAGCGCCTCGGCCTCGGCCACCTCGAAGGTGCGCCCCGCCGGCGACTTGCCGAACGAGAAGCCGCAGGCGTCCTCGCCCGTGCCGCTCTTGCCGGTGCAGGCGTAGCGGCGGTAGTTCTCGCGCACGATGCCGCCGCAGTTGGGGCACGGCGTGCGCAGCGTGGCGTAGTCGCCGGGCACGGTGTCGCGGTCGTACTCCTTGGCCTTCTTGACGATGTGCTGCGTCATCTCGGCGATCTCGCGCATGAAGGCGTCGCGGCTGAGCGCGCCCTTCTCCATTTGCGCGAGCTTGTATTCCCATTCGCCGGTGAGTTCGGCCTTGGAGAGTTCCTCCACGCCCAGGCCGCGCAGCAGCGTCATGAGCTGGAAGGCCTTGGCCGTCGGGATCAGCTCGCGGCCCTCGCGCAGGATGTACTTCTCGGCGATCAGCCCTTCGATGGTGGCCGCGCGGGTGGCTGGCGTACCGAGGCCCTTCTCCTGCATGGCCTCGCGCAGCTCGTCGTCGTCGATGGTCTTGCCCGCGCCTTCCATGGCGCCCAGCAGCGTGGCTTCGGAGTAGCGTGCCGGCGGGCGCGTCTTCAGGCCCTTGGTGTCGACCGACTCGGCCTTCACGATCTCGCCCGGCTTCACCGGCACGAGGCGCTTGCCGTCCTTGTCGTCTTCCTTCTCGTCGTCCTGCGCTTCCTTGCCGTAGATGGCGAGCCAGCCCGGCTTCACCAGCACCTTGCCGTCGGTGCGGAAGGCGTACTTCTTGCCGCCCTGCTCCACCGTGCTGATGCGCGTGGTGACCTGGTATTCGGCGCTCGGGAAGAACACCGACAGAAAGCGCCGCACGACGAAGTCGTAGAGCTTCTGCTCGGCCTCGCTCAGGCCGCTGGGTGCCTGCAGCGTCGGAATGATGGCGAAGTGGTCCGACACCTTCGCGTTGTCGAAGATGCGCTTGTTGGGCTTCACGTAGTTGCCGTCCACCGCCTGCTGGGCGAAGGGGGCAAGGTGCTTCATGCCGCTGTTGGCGAGCATGCCCATGGTCTGCTTGACCACCGGCAGGTAGTCCTCGGGCAGCGCGCGCGAATCGGTACGCGGGTAGGTCAGCGCCTTGTGGCGCTCGTACAGGCTTTGCGCCAGCGCCAGCGTGGTCTTGGCGCTGAAGCCGAAGCGGCTGTTGGCCTCGCGCTGCAGCGAGGTCAGGTCGAACAGCAGCGGCGAGGCCTGCGTGGTGGGCTTGCTCTCTTCCGTGACGGTAGCGGGCTTGCCGCGCGCAGCGTCGGCGATGGCGCGGGCTTCCTGCTCGTTCCACACGCGGTCGGCGCGCTGCTCGGGGTCGGGCTCGCCGTTGGGCAAGAGCGGCGCGTTGGCCTTCTTCCAGTCGGGGTTGAACCACTTGCCCGGGTATTCGCCGGCTTCGGCCGCGAAGGTGCCGTGGATTTCCCAGTAGTCGCGCGAGACGAACTTGCGGATCTGCTCCTCGCGCTCCACCACCACCGAGAGCGTCGGCGTCTGCACGCGGCCCACGGTCGTGAGGAAGAAGCCGCCGTCGCGCGAATTGAAGGCGGTCATGGCGCGCGTGCCGTTGATGCCCACCAGCCAGTCGGCTTCCGAGCGCGAGCGCGCGGCATCGGCCAGGCCCTGCATCTGCTTTTCTGTGCGCAGCGCGTCGAAGCCGTCGCGGATGGCCTGCGGCGTCATCGACTGCAGCCACAGCCGCTTCACAGGCTTGTTCAGGCCCGACTTGCCGCCCGCGTACTGCTCGATGAGACGGAAGATCAGTTCGCCCTCGCGTCCCGCGTCGCATGCGTTGATGAGCTGCGTCACATCCTTGCGCTTGGCCTGCTTGACCACCGCGTTCAGGCGCGTCTTGGTCTTGTCGACGGGCTTCAAGTCGAAGTGCGGCGGGATCACCGGCAGGTTGGCGAAGCTCCACTTGCCGCGCTTGACGTCGAATTCCTCGGGCGCCTGGATCTCGACCAGGTGACCGACCGCGCTGGTCACGACATAGCTGTCGTTCTCGAAATGCTCGTCATGTTTGTCGAATTTCCCTGCGACCGGCGTGAGGGCGCGGACGATGTCCTGCGCCACCGACGGCTTTTCTGCGATTACCAACGTCTTTGTCATCTAAGGGCTCTCTATACTCTGCGGCTTCCCGCGTGCGCACGCGCGCACACGCATGTGTGCATATTCAAACTAACAGACTTCGGCGATGCCTTCCAAATCCCCACTTCCGGCCGGTCGTGATACGCAGGCCACCGCGCTCCCAGAGGCGGACGCGCAGCCCGGCAAGGATCGTTCCGGCGGCCGCCGCATCCAGATGCGGCGCTCCGATGTCCACGGCAACGGCGTGTTCGCCGTGCAGGACCTGGCCGAAGGCGAAACGCTGATCGAATACAAGGGCGAGGTCATCAGCTGGAAGGAGGCGCTGCGCCGCCATCCGCACGACCCGACCCAGCCGAACCACACTTTCTACTTCCACATCGACGACGGCCGCGTGATCGACGGCAACGTCAAGGGCAACGATGCGCGCTGGATCAACCACTCGTGCGAGCCGAACTGCGAAGCCGACGAGGTCGATGGGCGCGTTTATATCAAGGCGCTGCGCAACATCGCCGCCGGCGAAGAACTCAACTACGACTACGGCCTGATCATCGACGAGCCGTACACGCCGAAGCTGCTTTCCGAATTTCCCTGCTGGTGCGGCTCCGAGCAATGCCGCGGCACGCTGCTGACACCCAAGGATGAGGACGAGGAAAAGAAAAAGAAGAAGAAGGCCAAGAAAAAGGCTGAAAAGAAGGCCGAAAAGAAAAAGGCCGAGAAAAAAGAGGCGAAGAAGAAGGAAGCCAGGAAGGCCGAAAAGAAGGCTGAAGCGAAAGCGGAAAAGAAATCCGCAAAGAAAGCCAAGTCCGCCAAGGACTGAGCGATGAACAACAGCAGCACCGCCGACTGGTTCCAGGACCGGATCGCCGCGGCGGTAGCGCCGCTGCTGCCCGGCTTCGCGGTCGAGGCCGTGGCGGAAATCGATTCCACCAACACCGAGCTGATGCGCCGCGCGCGCGCCGGCCGCGTCGAGCCGGTGCTGCTCGTGACCGAGCGGCAGACCGCCGGCCGCGGCCGGATGGGACGCCCCTGGCAGAGCAGCGACATGCGGCAGCCGGAGTCGGCCTCGCTCATGTTCTCCCTGGGCATGTCGCTCGCACCCGCAGACTGGTCGGGCCTGTCGCTGGCCGTCGGCGTGGCGGTGGCCGAGGGGCTCGATCCCTCGGGCGAGCACAAGGTCGGCCTCAAGTGGCCCAACGACGTCTGGGTGAACGACCGCAAGCTGGTCGGCATCCTCATCGAGACCGCCCTGCCCTCCGACGGCGGCCCGGATGCGTCGCGCTATGTGGTGATCGGCATCGGCATCAACATCGGTGCGCGCGAGGGCGACGGCATGCGCACGCCGCCGGCCTGGCTGCACCAGTGGCGCCCCGAGGCCAGCGCACCCGGGGTGCTGGCCGAACTGGCCGAGCCGCTGGTGCGCACGGTGCTCGACTTCGAGGCCCGCGGCTTCGCGCCTTTTGCCGAACGCTTCGCCGCGCGCGACGTGCTGCGCGGGCGCGAGGTGACGCTCAGCGACGGCACCGCCGGCCTGTGCGAGGGTGTGGCCTGGGGCGGCGAGCTGCAGGTGCGCACCGACGCCGGCCTGCAGCTGATCTCCAGCGATGAAGTGAGCGTGCGCCCTCGCGGCATGTCTTTCTGATCTTCACCATGAAGCTGCGCCTGCTCCTCGTCGTCCTGCTGTTGGCCAATGCCGGCTACTTCCTCTGGGCGCGCGGCGATCTCGCGGGCTTCGGGCTCGCGCCGGCCAGCCTCGCGGAGCGCGAGCCGCAGCGCATGGCGCGGCAGATCCACCCCGAGTGGCTGCAGATCCGCAAGGAAGCGCCGAAGGCCGCCGCACCGGCGCCCTGACGAACTCCCGCTGCCGTCTCAGGACGGCTGCTCGCCTTCGAATCGCACCGTGAAGAGCGCCCCCGGCGGCTGCTTGCCGGGATGCGCGTCTTCCAGCTTCACCTGCGCGCGGTGCTGGTTCGCGATCTCCAGCACGATCGGCAGGCCCAGCCCCGAGCCGTCGGCCTCGTTGCCGAGCACGCGGTAGAAGGGCTCGAACACCAGTTCGCGGTCGGCCTCGGCGATGCCGGGGCCGTTGTCCTCCACCTGCAGCAGCAGCACGTGGCCGAAGGGGTCGGCCAGCACGCGCACGGTGATCAGGCCGGGGCGCTCGGGCGTCGAGGGCGTGTAGTTGATCGCGTTGTCGACCAGGTTGCGCACCAGCTCCTTCAGCAGCGTGGCGTTGCCGTCGAACACCACGCCCGGCGCGCCGGGCTCGACGCCGTCGTAGCCCAGGTCGATGCGCTTCTCGATCGCGCGCGGCACAGCCTCGCGCACCACCTCGATGGTCAGCTTCGCGAGGTCGCAGGGCTGGTGGTGCGCGTTGGCGCTGTTGCCCTCGGCGCGCGCCAGCGACAGCAGCTGGTTCACCGTGTGCGTGGCGCGCTTGCTCGCGCGGCCGATCTGCTTGAGCGACTGCTTCAGCTCGTCGGCGTTGGCGCCCTCGCGCTGCGCCAGGTCGGCCTGCATGCGAAGGCCCGCCAGCGGCGTCTTCAGCTGGTGCGCAGCGTCGGCCAGGAAGCGCTTCTGGGTGCCGATGGAGTCGTTGAGCTTGTCCAGCAATTCGTTCACCGAGGACACCAGCGGCACCACTTCCAGCGGCACCGAGGACTCGTCCAGCGGGCTCAAGTCGCCCGGGCGGCGCTCGCGGATGCGCGCCTCCACCACCGACAGCGGCTTGATGCCGCGCACCAGCGCCAGCCAGATCAGCAGCACCGCCAGCGGCAGGATGGCGAACTGCGGCAGCAGCACGCCCTTGATGATCTCGGCCGCCAGCACCGACTGCTTCTCGCGCGTCTCGGCCAGCTGCAGCAGCGTGGGCGGCACGTCGTCGGTGCCGCTGGCGATCCACATCGAGGCCACGCGCACCGGCTGGCCGTGCACGTCGCTGTTGTGCAGGAAAACCAGGCCGGGCGGCAGCGGCTCGTCGAGCCCGGGCTGCGGAATGTCGCGTTCGCCGCTGAGCAGGTTGTCGTAGCCGTCGAGCAGTTGGTAGTACACGTGGCCGCTCTCGTCGGCACGCAGGATCTCGCGCGCCGACTGCGAGAGCACGAACTGCGCATGCCCTTCCCTCACCGTCACCAGCTCGGCCAGCGCCTTCACGTTGTGCTCCAGCGCGCGGTCGTAGGGCGCGTTGGCGATGCCCTGCGCCACCAGCCATGTGACGCCGATGCTCACCGGCACCAGTAGCAGCAGCGGCGTGAGCATCCAGTCGAGGATCTCGCCGAACAGGGAGCGCTGCGCGCGCTGGAACAACTTCATCGCGCCGATTCCTCCGGCGTGCCGCCGCCCGCGCGTGGCGGCTGCCGTGTGGTCGTCACTGGATCTTTTCGAGGCAGTAGCCCAGCCCGCGCACCGTCGCGATGCGCACCGGGCCCTTCTCGATCTTCTTGCGCAGCCGGTGGATGTAGACCTCGATGGCGTTGAGGCTCACCTCCTCGCCCCATTCGCACAGGCGGTCGACCAGCTGGTCCTTGCTCACCAGCCGGCCGGCGCGCTGCAGCAGCACTTCGAGCAGGCCGAGTTCGCGCGCCGAGAGTTCGATCATCTTGCCGTCGATGGTGGCCACGCGGCCGGCCTGGTCGTACACCAGCGGGCCGTGGCGGATGGTGTTGCTGGTGGCGCCCATGCCGCGCCGGGTGAGGGCGCGCACGCGTGCCTCGAGCTCCTGCAGGCTGAATGGCTTGGCCATGTAGTCGTCGGCGCCGTGGTCGAGGCCCTTGACGCGCTCCTCCACGCTGTCGGCGGCGGTGAGCACCAGCACCGGCAGCTGCGAGCCGCGCGCGCGCAGCCGCTTGAGGATTTCGATGCCGTGCAGGCTGGGCAGCCCGAGGTCGAGGATCAGCAGGTCGAACTCGTCATGGGTCATGAGCGCGGTGTCGGCCTGCGAGCCGTTGGCCACGTGGTCGACCGCCGCGCCCGAGGTGCGCAGGCTGCGCAGCAGGGCATCGGCCAGCACCTGGTCGTCTTCGGCAATCAGAATCCGCATGCGTCACCTCCGGCCTGTTTCAGGTGTCGGGCGTCCTCGGGGCGCCGTTCACGGTTGTCTCTTCGCAGGAGTCTAGCCCGCCGTATAGGCTTCGAGTCCGATGGTTACCACGGTGGCGATCTCGTCGCCCACGCTGCTCCTGAACTCCTTCTCGGCCTGCATGACGGCGCCGCGGAAGGCGTCGAGCCAGGCCAGCCCGTCGGCGGTGAAGAGCACGCGCCGCGCCCGCGCGTCCAGCGGATCGGGCCCGCGCGTGACCAGCCCCCAGGCCTCGCACTGGTCGACCAGCGCGCCCATCGCCTGCTTGGTCATGCCGGCGCGCTCGGCCAGTTCGGTGAGGCGCGAGCCCTCGCGCGACAGGTGCCGCGTGATGTGGATGTGCGCCGCGCTCACCTGCGCGCGCGCCGCGAGGTTCGACAGGGCCAGCGGCACTTCGACGTCGTGCGCCATCAGCTCCAGCACGCGCTCGTCGAAGCGGCGCATGGCGTGGCCCAGCAGGCGGCCCAGGTGGGTCTGGCGCCAGGCGTCTTGGTCGGCGGGGAAGGGGGCTTCGGCCATGGCGCCGAATGGTAAAGCAAACTGACCAAAAAACAGGTTTACGCCGAGGAATCAGCCCCTACACTACTGTTCAAGCATCCAGCCTGTAGTTAAACGCAGATGGATGGTGTCACAGACAAGCCATTGATCTTCAAGGAGTTTTTCACATGGACGCAGCAGTCAAGGGTTCGAACATCGGCGCCAACAGCGAGAAGGCCAAAGCCCTGCAGGCCGCGCTGGCCCAGATCGAAAAGCAGTTCGGCAAGGGCACCATCATGCGGCTGGGCGAGGGCGAGGCGCTGGAGGACATCCAGGTGGTCTCTACCGGCTCGCTGGGCCTGGACATCGCCCTGGGCGTCGGCGGCCTGCCGCGCGGCCGCGTCGTCGAAATCTACGGCCCTGAATCCTCGGGCAAGACCACCCTCACGCTGCAGGTCATCGCCGCCATGCAGAAGCAGGCCGGCACCTGCGCCTTCGTCGACGCCGAACACGCCCTCGACGTGCAATACGCCCAGAAGCTCGGCGTGAACCTGTCGGACCTGCTGATCAGCCAGCCCGACACCGGCGAGCAGGCGCTCGAGATCGTCGATTCGCTGGTGCGCTCGGGCGCCGTCGACCTGATCGTGGTCGACTCGGTCGCCGCGCTCACGCCCAAGGCCGAAATCGAAGGCGAGATGGGCGACTCGCTGCCCGGCCTTCAGGCCCGCCTGATGAGCCAGGCGCTGCGCAAGCTCACCGCCACCATCAAGAAGACCAACTGCATGGTCATCTTCATCAACCAGATCCGCATGAAGATCGGCGTCATGTTCGGCTCGCCCGAAACCACCACCGGCGGCAACGCGCTGAAGTTCTACGCCTCGGTGCGCCTGGACATCCGCCGCATCGGCACCATCAAGAAGGGCGACGAGGCCATCGGCAACGAAACCAAGGTGAAGGTGGTGAAGAACAAGGTCTCGCCTCCGTTCAAGACGGCCGAGTTCGACATCCTGTTCGGCGAAGGCATCAGCCGCGAGGGCGAGATCATCGACATGGGCGTGAACGCCAAGATCATCGACAAGTCGGGCGCCTGGTACGCCTACAACGGCGAGAAGATCGGCCAGGGCCGCGACAACGCCCGCGAGTTCCTGCGCGAGAACCCCTCGCTGTCGCGCGAGATCGAGAACAAGGTGCGCGAGTCGCTGGGCGTGCCGCTGCTGGCCGCCGATGCCGACGACGTCGCCGAGAAGCCGCAGAAGGCGGCCAAGGCCGACAAGGCAGAGAAGGGCGAGTAACCAGTCAGGGCGCGGCTCTCCGGGACCGCGCCGGCGACCCGCATGGCATTCGACGCCCCATCCCTCAAAGGCCGCGCGCTGCGCCTGCTGAGCCAGCGCGAGCATTCGCGCGCAGAGCTGGAGCGCAAGCTGGCGAAGCACGAGGAAGAGCCCGGCACGCTGGCGAAGGCGCTCGATGAACTGGAGGCCAAGGACTTCATCAGCGAGTCGCGCGTGGTGGCTTCGGTGCTGCACCAGCGCGCGGCCAGTTCGGGCGCGCTGCGGGTGAGGCAGGAACTGCAGGCCAAGGGCATCGCGCCCCAAGCCGTCGCCGAGGCGGTGGCCAGCCTGCAGGAAACAGAGGTCGAGCGTGCCACGGCCGTCTGGCGCCGCCGCTTCGACGCCCCGCCCGCCGATGCGAAGGAGCGCGCGAAGCAGATGCGATTCCTGATGGCGCGCGGCTTCTCCGGCGCCGTCGTCTCCAAGGTGCTCAGGAGCGATTTCGATGAAGCAGCACAAGAACAGTGAAGAGGGCGCGGCGCAGTCCCGCGTCATCACGCAGCGCGTCGCTTGCGAGTGGCGTCGCGCCTATGTGCTGGCGGCCGATCCGAGGCGGCTTCCCGAATGGGCTAGTGGCCTCGCGAAAAGCGCGCTGGTACCGCACGGCGACCACTGGATCGTGCGCACGCCCGAGAGCGGCGAGGCCCGCATGCGCTTCGCGCCGCGCAACGACTTCGGCGTGCTCGACCACTGGGTCGCGCCCGAGGGCGTGCCCGAGGTCTACCTGCCGTTGCGCGTGATCGGCGTCGCGCCGGATGCCTGCGAGCTGCAGTTCACGCTGCTGCGCCAGCCGCACATGGACGACGCGGCCTTCGAGCGCGATGCGCAGTGGATCGCCCGCGACCTGCGGACCCTGCGCGACCTGCTCGAGGCAGATTGACTGTCCGATCGCAGGCGCGGCAGCCGGCGGCGCTCAGAACTTGCGGTATTTCAGGTAGGCCTCCTGCGGGTCGGTGCCCGCGAGGATGGCGGTGCGCACGAGGTTCTCGCGGCCCATCATGTGCTCGGCCTCGGCAATGATGGACTCGGCCTGCGCGAGCGGCAGGCGGATCACGCCATCGGTGTCGGCCAGCAGCAGGTCGCCCGGGTTCACCGTGACCTCGCCGATGCGCACCGGCACCTCCATCGCCTCGGGCAGCCAGTAGCCCACGATGTCGCGCGGCGTGAAGTAGCGGTGCCACACCTGGAAGCCCTGCCGGATGATGAATTCGGCGTCGCGCACGCCGCCGTCGGCGATCACGCCCAGCACGCCCTTGCGGCCCAGCGTCTCGGCCGAGAGTTCGCCCATGTGCGAGACGGTCGAGTCGTTCGGCTGGATCACCGCGATGTGGCCCGGCCTGGCGCGCGAGAGAAAGCCGGTCCACGCCATCAGCGTCTCGTGCGGATCGGCTGCGGGGTCGACGCGGCCGTTCACCGTGAAGGCCGGCCCGCAGAGTTTCTGGCCGGGGATCAGCGGACGCAGCGTGGGCGGCAGCGTGAAGTCGCGCAGCCCTGCGGCGCGCATCACGTCATGAAGGACGCCGGTGTAGCAGGCCTGCAGGCGGGTGAGCAGGGAGGCCGGCGGCGTGTCGGGAGTCTGGGCCATGTGTGAATCCTGTTTTCTTTATAAAAACACTTTTCACGAACGAGATTAACGATCAGGCCGCTGGTAAAGGCTGGGGTTTGCGCGAGTTCGCGGGTAACCACTGAGTCAGGAGTCGGCGAATAGGGGTTGTGACGGGGACGGCGATGCACCCGGCTCGCGTATATTTCATTTCATCAGTGAAATTAATATTTCACATGTACGCAGCAACTCCCAACCAAAGGACCTCCCAGTGACTTCACGCGTTCAAGGAAAGAACATCCTCGTTACCGCAGCCGGCAAGGGCATCGGACGCGCCAGCGCGCTGGCGCTGGCCCGCGAAGGCGGCACCGTGTGGGCCACCGACGTGGACACGGCGGCGCTGGCCGAGCTCGCCGAGCTGGCCCGCGAAGAGGGCCTGGCAAGCCTGAAGACCGCCACGCTCGACGTGCGCGACACCGCCGCGGTGCAGGCCTTCGCCCAGGCCACCGGGCGGCTGGACGTGCTCTTCAACTGCGCCGGCTACGTACACGCCGGCAACATCCTGGCCTGCGAGGAGGCGGACTGGGACTTCAGCATGGATCTCAACGCGAAGTCCATGTACCGCACCATCCGCGCCTTCCTGCCCGCCATGCTGGAGCGCGGCGGCTCGATCATCAACATGGCCTCGGCTGCCTCCAGCGTGAAGGGCGTGCCCAACCGCTTCGTCTACGGCGCCTCGAAGGCGGCAGTCATCGGGCTGACCAAGGCGGTGGCGGCCGACTTCATCCAGCAGGGCGTGCGCTGCAACGCCATCTGCCCGGGCACTGTCGAGTCGCCCTCGCTGCGCGACCGCATCGCGGCCCAGGCAGAGCAGGCCGGCACCGACGAGGCCGCGGTGCGCGCCGCCTTCGTGGCGCGCCAGCCCCTGGGGCGCGTCGGCAAGCCGGAGGAGATCGCCGCGCTGGTGGTGTATTTGGCTTCCGACGAGTCGGCCTTCACCACCGGTGCGATCCATATGATCGACGGTGGATGGTCGAACTGAACGGGGAAAGATGAAGCGAGCAGCAACGGCGCCGGAAGAAGAGCAGCTAGGGCCGCAAGGACAGGACGGCCTCGAGGAGGCCGTGACGGAAGGCGAGGGCGCGCTGCGCTACGCCGCGCCGGCCCTGGAGAAGGGGCTGGACATCCTGGAGGCGCTGGCCGACAGCCCCTCCGGCTACACGCTCAACGAGCTCGCCCAGAAGGTCGGGCGCAAGGTCAGCGAGATCTTCCGCATGGCGGTGACGCTGCAGCGCCGCGGCTTCGTGCAGGTCGACGAGAACGACCGCTACACGCTCACGCTGCGCATGTTCGAGCTGGCGCACCGCCAGCAGCCGCTCAAGAGCCTGGTGAGCGCGGCGCTGCCGCTGCTGCGCGAGCTGGCCAACCGGGCGCGGCAGTCGTGCCATCTCGCCATGTACCAGGGCGGACGCGTGGTGGTCATCGCGCAGGTCGAGAGCCCGGAGCGCTGGTCCTTCGGGCTGAAGGTGGGCGTGGTGATGGGGCTGACCGACACTTCCTCGGGCCACGTGCTGCTGGCCTTCCGCGACGAGATCGACCGGGCCCGCATGCTGCGCGCCCACATCGGCGTGGAGGGCGAGCTCGACATGGACCCCGGCCAGCTCTTCTCCATCCTGCAGGAGGTGCGCGAGCGCGGCTACTCGGCCATGCCGAGCAAGCAGACGCGCGGCATCACCAACATCGCGTTCCCGGTGATGGGCGCGGCCGACCATGCGATCGCGTCGATCAACGTGCCGTACATCGAGCGCATCGACCAGAAGTCGGCGCCCGACGTCACGCAGGTGCGCGAGATCGTGGGCAATATCGCCGCGCGCCTTTCGGCGCTGATGGGCGCCAGCGGCTACAACGACAACGAATAGCGGGGCTCAGTTCGGGTCGGGAGCTTCGTCGAGCGCGGAGGGCGCCTCGCTCTTGTGTGCGGCGATGTCGCGCACGTTCTTCTGCACCGCCACCGCGCCGAACAGGCTCAGCAGGAAGGCCATCGCGTAGAAGCCTTTTTCGCTGGAAGCGAGCGTGGCGTTGAAGAGGCCGATGGCCAGCAGGGCCACCGACAGCAGCAGTGAGACCCAGCACAGGCCGTAGTAGATGCCGGTGACGGAGATGCCTTCGAGGCGGTCGCGCACCGTCTTCTGCAGCGACACGGCGGAGAAGAGGCCGTACATCAGCACGGTGAAGTAGTAGCCCTTCTCGTTGAGCTGCATCGAGGCGTTCCACAGCCCGATCAGGTAGACGACGGCGCCGATGAAAAGCGCGGCCCAGGAAGCGGCGACGAATGCCGCGGTCGGTTTCTGGAATCTGACGGCCATGGGATTCTCCTCGTATGGTTTGCGCGCGATTATGGTGGAGCGGCGCCGGTGGCATGATCCGCGCCGGGCCGGCGTTTGCGCAGCAGAAGCAATCGCACGAGGCGGCCGTCAGCATCAACAACAATGGAGGAGTCTTCCCATATGTCGTCGTCGACCGACCCCGCGGCCCAGCAGTCGCTCGTGCGCACCGGTGCCAAGGCCGGGCTGTCCTTCGCCGGTTCAGTGATCAAGGGCGGCCTGCTCGGCGTCTTCCTGGGCGGCGGTGTTTTCTTCTTCTACCTGAGCCAGCTGCAGGGGCCGGGCAACGTGGCCGCGCGCGCGGGTGGAGTCGGCGCAGTGCTCGCTCTCGTCACTTCGCCGCCGCTGCTGGTGGCGCTGCTGCTGCTGTTCTTCGTGGTCGTCTACGTGGCGCTGGGTGTGCAGCAAGGGCGTGCTCGTGCGATGCAGCATCTGGTAGCGGCACGCGGCGAAGCTGTGTCGCAACGGCTGGGCGGCGCGATCGCGAGCCGCATCGAGGCCATGCCGAAGGCGCACGGCGCCTTGCATCGCGTGGCCGACTGGCTGTCGGTCGACGCGCTGAGCAAGCAGCTCGCCCCGGTGCTGGGCGAAGGCAAGGCGGTGCGGGCTGTCGTGGCTTTCGTGATCGACAGGCTGCCGCTGAGCGAGATGCTGGCCGAGTGGCAGCGCAGCCGCGCAGAGAGCGGAAATGAACTGGTGGCGGGCGAGGGCGGTTCGGCGCCGCAGGACCCGGCACTGCGCGCGCTGCTCACGCGGCGCATCCACGAGACGCTTCAGGACATGGCCGCGCCCTCGCGCAAGCCGCTGTACATCGCGCTGGGCGCGCACGCGGCCCTGCTGGGCGTGGGGCTCTGGCTGGTGAGCTGATCGGCCGGAAGGCCGGTGCGAGGCGTGGGGCTCAGAGCCCCAGCATCAGCTTCAGGTTCTGCACCGCGGCGCCGCTGGCGCCCTTGCCGAGGTTGTCGAGGCGGGCGATCACCACGGCATGGCGATGGTCCTCGTTCGGGAACACGCGGATCTCGAGCTTGTTGGTGTCGTTGAGCGCCAGCGCCTCGAGCTTGCCGTCTTCGGTGGGCGGCAGCACCTTCACGAACTGCTCGGGCGTATTGCTGCGCGCGTAGTGCGCGGCCAGCGCGTCCTGCAGGTCGCCGGCCTTGGGCTTGCCCGGCAGCAGGTCGAGGTGCAGCGGCAACTGCACCAGCATGCCCTGCTTGAAATTGCCCACCGACGGGATGAAGACCGGCCGGCGCGTGAGGCCGGTGTAGGTCATGATTTCGGGGATGTGCTTGTGCTTCAGGCCCAGCGCGTAGATCTCGAAGGCCGGGGCTTCGCCCTTCTCGTAGGCCTCGATCATGGTGCGGCCGCCGCCCGAGTAGCCGCTCACGGAAGGCAGCGAGATGGGGAAGTCGGCCGGCAGGATGCCCGCGTCGACCAGCGGGCGCACCATGGCGATAGCGCCGGTGGCGTAGCAGCCGGGGTTGCCCACGCGCTCGGCCTTGGCGACGGCCTGCCAGTGGCCTTCGGTGAGTTCGGGAAAGCCAAACACCCAGCCCGGGGCGATGCGGTGCGCCGTGGAGGCGTCGATGATCTTGGGCTTGGCGCCGGGCAGCTGGTCGATCAGCGCGACCGACTCGCGCGCGGCGTCGTCATGCAGGCACAGCACCACCAGGTCGACGCCGGCCATCAGTTCGCGCTTGGCGGCGGTATCCTTTCGCAGCTCGGGGGCGATGCTCACGAGTTCGACCTGCGGCATCGCCTGCAGACGTTCGCGGATCTGGAGGCCGGTGGTGCCGGCTTCGCCGTCGATGAAAACCTTGGCCATGGTGGAAGTGCCCCTGGGTAGCTGAAAGAGAAGTACGGTAGGTACGTATTGCCCGCAACCACACTCACAGTATTGGTGCGGCGCACCATGATACAGTCCGCGGTTGTTCGCCGCCCCCAGCCGTCAGGCTGCCGTCGCCCGCGGACAACAGAGCATAGACCCTCTCCAGCCCAGATCTCCCGATTTCTCAACTTCCTCCTTCCGAGAGACATCCCTCATGAAGATTCACGAGTACCAAGGCAAGGAAATCCTTGCCAAGTTCGGCGTGCCGGTGCCGCGCGGCATCCCGGCCTACACGGTCCAGGAGGCGGTTGAAGCCGCCCAGAAGCTTGGAGGCCCGGTCTGGGTCGTCAAGGCCCAGATCCACGCGGGTGGCCGCGGCAAGGGCGGCGGCGTCAAGGTCGCCAAGTCCATCGAGGACGTCAAGAAGCTCGCCGGCGAGATCCTGGGCATGCAGCTCAAGACCCACCAGACCGGCCCCGAAGGCCAGAAGGTCCGCCGCCTGTACATCGAGGACGGCGCCGACATCCAGAAGGAATACTACGTTTCGGCCGTGACCGACCGCGCCACCCAGAAGGTGGCCTTCATCGCTTCCAGCGAAGGCGGCATGGACATCGAGGAAGTGGCCCACTCCTCGCCCGAGAAGATCATCACCGTGTTCGCCGACCCGGCCCAGGGCCTGACCGACGAACAGGCCAAGCAGATCGCCGACGGCATCGGCATCCCGGCCGACTCCACCGCCCAGGCAGTGGACATCTTCAAGAAGCTCTACACCTGCTACATGGAGACGGACGCCTCGCTGGTCGAGATCAACCCGCTCAACCGTGACAGCAAGGGCAACATCATCGCCCTGGACGCCAAGTTCAACTTCGACAGCAACGCGCTGTTCCGCCACCCCGAGATCGTCGCCTTGCGCGACCTCGACGAGGAAGACGCGGCCGAAGTGGAAGCCTCGAAGTTCGACCTCGCCTACATCTCGCTGGACGGCAACATCGGCTGCCTGGTGAACGGTGCCGGCCTGGCCATGGCCACCATGGACACCATCAAGCTGTTCGGCGGCGAGCCGGCCAACTTCCTGGACGTGGGCGGCGGCGCCACCCCCGAGAAGGTCACCGAAGCCTTCAAGATCATGCTGAAGAACAAGAACGTGGAAGCCATCCTCGTGAACATCTTCGGCGGCATCATGAAGTGCGACACCATCGCCACCGGCGTGATCGCAGCCTGCAAGGCCGTGAACCTGCAAGTGCCGCTGGTCGTGCGCATGAAGGGCACCAACGAAGTCGAAGGCAAGAAGCTGCTGGCCGAATCGGGCCTGCCGATCATCAGCGCCGACACCATGGCGGAAGCGGCCCAGAAGGTCGTGGCAGCAGTCAAGAAGGCCTAAGGAACAAGTCATGTCGATCTACATCAACAAAGACACCAAAGTCATCACGCAGGGCATCACCGGCAAGACCGGCCAGTTCCACACCGAGAAGTGCCAGGAATACGCGAACGGCAAGAACGCCTTCGTGGCCGGCGTGAACCCGAAGAAGGCCGGCGAGTCGATCTTCAACATCCCGATCTTCGGCTCGGTCAAGGAAGCCGCCCAGCAGACGGGCGCCACCGTCTCGGTGATCTACGTGCCGCCGGCAGGCGCCGCGGCCGCCATCTGGGAAGCGGTGGAAGCCGACCTCGACATGGCGATCTGCATCACCGAAGGCATTCCGGTGCGCGACATGCTCGAAGTGCGCAACAAGATGAAGGCCAAGGAAGCCGCCGGCGGCAAGAAGACGCTGCTGCTGGGCCCCAACTGCCCCGGCCTGATCACGCCCGACGAGATCAAGATCGGCATCATGCCCGGCCACATCCACCGCAAGGGCCGCATCGGCGTGGTCTCGCGCTCCGGCACGCTGACATACGAAGCAGTGGCTCAGCTGACGGAAATCGGCCTGGGCCAATCGTCGGCAGTCGGCATCGGCGGCGACCCGATCAACGGCCTGAAGCACATCGACGTGATGAAGGCCTTCAACGACGATCCGGACACCGACGCCGTCATCATGATCGGCGAAATCGGCGGCCCCGATGAGGCCGACGCTGCCCGCTGGTGCAAGGACAACATGAAGAAGCCGGTCGTCGGCTTCATCGCCGGTGTCACCGCCCCTCCCGGCAAGCGCATGGGCCACGCCGGCGCGCTGATCTCCGGCGGCGCCGACACGGCCGAGGCCAAGCTGTCCATCATGGAAGAATGCGGCTTCACCGTGACGCGCAACTTCTCGGAACTGGCCAAGCTGCTCAAGGCCAAGCTGTAAAGAGACGGCTCCGCGACACCGGCCGCAGAGCCGGGTCATGAGAGGACCACGCAGAAACAAAAAAGCGCCCGCACTGGATTGCGGGCGCTTTTTTCAATAAAACACAGTGGGATCAGAGACATGGAATTTCTTCAAAGCACAGATTTCTGGATAGGTCTGCTCAAGATCATCTGGATCAACATCATCCTGTCGGGGGACAACGCGGTGGTGATCGCCATGGCGGCGCGCTCGCTGCCGCCCGCCCAACAGAAAAAGGCCGTGCTCTTCGGCTCGGGCGCGGCCGTGGTGCTGCGGATCGTGCTCACGGTGGTGGCGGCCAAGCTGCTCGCCCTGCCCTACCTGCAGATCATCGGCGGCATGCTGCTGCTGTGGATCGGCCTGCAGCTGCTGGGCGAGGAAGACGAGGGCGACGGCGAGTCCAAGGAATACGGCAGCATGATGGCCGCCGTGCGCACCATCCTGCTGGCCGACCTGGTGATGAGCCTGGACAACGTGATCGCCGTGGCGGCCGCGGCACAAGGCAGCATGGTGTTGCTGATTCTTGGCCTGGCGATCAGTATTCCCTTGGTGATTTTCGGCAGCACGCTCATGATCAAGCTCATGGAACGTTTCCCGATCATCGTGATGCTGGGCGCCGCGCTGATCGGCTGGGTCGGCGGCGAAACCATCGTGCAGGACGCCATCCTGCGCGACACGCTGGCGGCCAACCCCTGGCTGCACTACGCGGCCGCGGCTGCCGGTGCCGTGTTCGTGGTGGCCGTAGGCCGTCTCCTGCAGCGGCGTGCGCACGCCGCTGCACAACACTGAGCCCAAGAGAGATCGGCGCTGACAGACCATGGCGAGTGTCGGCGTCTCCCTTTTCTCCACTCGCCCTCCGCTGACCTGGGAATTCGCCTTCCTGACCGACGTCGGGCGGACGCGCTCCCACAACGAGGACGCGGTGCACGTCGACCCCGCCCTCGGCCTGGCCCTGCTGGCCGACGGCATGGGCGGCTACAAGGGCGGCGAGGTGGCCAGCGCCATGGCCGTGTCGCTGCTGCACGGCAGCTTCGGGCGCTGGTTCGCTCACGCCGGCATGCAGGCACCGGCCCGCGTGGTCCGGCGGGCGCTGCAGGCCGCCACCGACGAGGCCAACGGCGCGATCCTGCATGAAGGCACCACCAACCCCGAGCTGCAGGGCATGGGAACGACCCTGGTGCTGGCGGCGTTCCGGCCGCAGCGGGTGGTGGTCGGCCACATCGGCGACTCGCGCTGCTACCGCCTGCGCAACGGCAAGCTGGAACTGCTCACCCGCGACCATTCCCTGCGCCAGCAGCAGCTCGACGCCGGCGCCATCACCGCCGAGGAGGCGCTGAATTCGCCCACCCGCAACCTCGTCACGCGCGCCGTCGGCGTGGAGGCCCAAGTCTTGCTGGAAATGCACGAACACAGCGCAAGACCCGGCGATCTCTATATGCTTTGCTCCGACGGGCTCAGCGAGATGGTTTCGGATGAGCAGCTTTTCACGCTTCTAGGACACGATGTCGGGCTTCAGAAAAAAGCATCACTTTTGGTTGCGGCAGCCAATGACAATGGCGGACGGGACAACATCTCCGTTGTCCTGGCCAGCGCGAGCGTTGCGGAAACGCCGCGCTCGGGCAGCTAGCAGGTTCCGCAGGCAGCGGCCCTGCGGCCTGCCTGCCGTCGTCATTCATGCTTTGGATTCGGGGAGTCGGCAATGCCGAAGATGATCATTTCGGTCGATGGCGTTGTCATCGGGCAGGTTGCGCTCGCCAAGGAGCGCACGACGCTGGGACGCCGTGCCTACAACGACATCGTGATCGACAATCTGGCGGTCAGCGGCGAGCACGCCGTGCTGCACATGACTGGCGGCGAAGTCGAAATTGAAGATCTCAACAGCACCAACGGCACCTACGTCAACGCGCTCGCCGTCCAGCGGCAGGCGCTCAAGGACAACGATGTCATCGAGGTCGGAGGCTGCCGCATCCATTTCCGCGCGCGCAGCAACCTCGACACCGGTGCCGGCTCGATCCGCACCGCCTCGGGCGAATACCCGTCGGGCGCGATGCCGCTGTCTTCGGCTCCCACGGAATCCGGCGCGCTGGTCGAGCTCGGCATTCCGGTGCTGCGCGTGCTCTCCGGCGCCAACGAAGGGCAGGACGTGGGCTTGCAGAAGGTGGTCACCACCGTCGGCAAGCCCGGCGTTGCCGTGGCGGTGGTCACTCGCCGGCGCCAGGGCTACGTGGCGGCTGGTGTCGAAGGCAACGTCACGCTCAACGGCCTGCAGCTGGGGGCCGAGGCCGTCGCGCTGCAGGAGCGCGACGTGCTCGAGCTGGGCGATGCCACGCGCATGCAGTTCGTGCGCATCTGAGGCGCTTTCCCTCTTGGCTCGCCGCGGCCGCGCCTTCACGGACCGGGCGCCGTGAGAGAAGAACTGCGGCGGCACTGGCCGCGCATTGCGATCACGCTGCTGCCGGTGTTGCTGGCGCTGGCGCATGCCACCGGCGCCTGGCGGCTGACCGCTCTTGAACGTTTTGACCAGCTGATCTACGACGTCCGCCTGCGTGCCACCATGCCGGGCACGCCCGATGCGCGGGTGGTGATCGTCGACGTCGACGACGCCAGCCTCGCACGGCAGGGCCAGTGGCCCTGGGCCCGCGACAAGATCGCCCGCCTGACCACCGAGCTGATGACCCGCCAGCAGGCGGCCGTGCTCGGCTTCGACGTCATGTTCCTCGAGCCTGACCGCAGCTCGGGCCTCGACAGGCTGAGGGAAATCATGGGTGGCCCGCTGGGCAAGGTGCCCGGCCTGGCCGCCGAGGTCGAGCGGCTGGCGCCCTCGCTCGATCACGATGCCACGCTCGCTGCCGCGCTGAGCGGCCGGCGCGTGGCGCTGGGCTACTACTTCACGCGCACGGAAGCGCCGAGCGCCAAGGGGCAGCTGCCTGCGGCACCCCTGCTGCCGGCCGGTGCTTTCCCGCAGGACGGTACCTACGCCACGGGCTGGAACGGCTTCGGTGCCAGCCTGCCCGAACTGGCGAAGGCGGCGCCGGTTGCGGGCTTCCTGAACACGCTGGTCGGCATCAACGGCGATGGCGTCATCCGCAGCGTGCCGCTCATCGCCCGCTACGACGGCGACAAGGCGCAGCCGGGCTACTACGAGTCGCTGGGCCTTGCGGTCTACCGCCTCGCGAACGGATCGCCGCCCGTGCAGCCGGCCTTCGCGCCGGGCGGCGGCAATGCGCCCCAGCTCGAATCGCTGAGGGTGGGGCGGCTGCGCATTCCGGTCGACGGCACGGGCAGCATGCAGGTGCCGTTTCGCGGCCAGGGCGGCGCGGACGGCGGATCGTTCCGCTACGTGCCGGCCGCCGACGTGCTCGAAGGCAGACTCGCGCCAGGCGAGCTGAAGGACAGGATCGTGCTCGTGGGCGCCACCGCGCCGGGGCTGCAGGACCTGCGCGCCACGCCGGTCGAAGCCGCGTTCCCGGGCGTGGAAGTGCATGCAAACATCGTCTCCGCGCTGCTCGACCGGCGCCTGCTGAGCGTGCCCGACTACGCGCCGGGCTACGAGGTGCTGCTCGTCGCCGTGACCGGCCTCCTGCTGGCCTTCGGGATGTCTCTGCTGTCAGCGCCGCGCGCCCTGCTGCTCGCCGCCGGCGCGATCGCGGCGCTGATCGGGCTGAACGTGTGGCTCTACGTGGGCTCCAGCCTCGTGCTGCCGCTGGCGTCTGTGCTGGCGATGGCGGCCCTGGCCTTCGCGTTCAACATGAGCTGGGGCTACTTCGTCGAATCGCGCGCGCGGCGCGGCCTCGTGCGGCTCTTCGGCACCTACGTGCCGCCCCAGCTCGTCAACGAAATGATGGAGCACCCCGGCCGCTACAGCATGCGCGCAGAGAGCAAGCCCATGACCGTGATGTTCTGCGACATGCGCGACTTCACGCGCCTGTCGGAGCAGATGGCGCCGGCCGAACTGCAGGCCTTTCTCAACACCGTTTTCAGCCGGCTCACCAACGTCATCAGCGCCCACCGCGGCACCGTCGACAAGTACATGGGCGACTGCGTCATGGCCTTCTGGGGCGCGCCCATCGATACGCCCGACCACGCTACGCTCGCCGTGCGGGCCGCGCTCGACATGGCCGATGCCGTGCACGACATCAACCGCTTCCATCGCGCCAGCGGCCGGCCCGAGATCAGCGTAGGCATCGGCATCAACAGCGGCGTGATGAGCGTGGGCGACATGGGATCGACCGCGCGGCGCAGCTATACCGTGGTCGGCGATGCGGTCAACCTCGCGTCTCGCCTCGAGGGCCTGAGCGGACACTACGGCGTTGAAGTGGTCGCGAGCGGCGCGACGCGCGAGTTGGCGCCGGGCTTCGTCTGGCAGGAGCTCGACAGCGTGCGGGTCAAGGGAAAAGCACAGGCCGTTGCCGTTTTTACGCCCTTGTCCGCAAGCACGCCCGAAGCGCAGCAGCAGACGCGGCAGCTGCTCGAACGCTGGGGCGAAGTGCTGGCTGCATATCGTCGCCAGGACTGGGCCATGGGCCGAAACTTGCTGGCTCCCCTGCTCGCCGCGGATGCGAAAAAAGTCCTTTACCAGCTCTACGCCCAGCGTTTAGCCTCGATGGCGTTGCGACCGCAAGACCCGAACTGGGACGGCGCGACCCGGTTCGAGACCAAATGACGACAGACACATAAAAGGGGTCTTTCACAATGCAGGTTCGTGTGCTGGGTTGCTCGGGCGCCATCGCCAAAGACTGCCGCACCACCTCGTTCCTGGTCGACACGGACCTGCTCGTCGATGCGGGCACCGGTGTCGGAGATCTCACGCTCGATGAAATGGCCTGCATCGACGACGTCGTGCTCACGCACAGCCACCTCGACCACATCGCAGCGCTCCCTCTGATGCTCGACGCCATCGGCAGCCGCCGCACGCAGCCGCTGCGCGTGCACGCGCTGAGCGCCACCATCGACGCGCTGCGCACGCACGTGTTCAACAACGTCATCTGGCCGGACTTCGAGAGCATTCCCAGCCAGGAGGCGCCCTTCGTGAGCTTTCACGACATCGCGGTGGGCCAGCAACTGCCACTGGGCAGCCGTGAGCCCAAGATGGTCGAAGTGCTGCCCGCGTTCCACACCGTGCCGGCCTGCGGCTTCGCCGTGCGACGAGCCGAGGGCGGCGCCCACTGGGTGTTCAGCGGAGACACCGAGCGCAACGCGCCCTTCTGGGAGCGCGTGAACGAGCTCGAGGTGGCAATGCTCGTGATCGAAACGGCATTCAGCAGCCGCGAGCAGGCGCTGGCCGAGCGCAGCCTGCACCTGTCGCCCGCCGTTCTGGCCGGTGAACTCGCCCGCATCGCGCCGGGCAAGCAGTACCCGATCTACATCACCCACACCAAGCCCGCCGAGACCGACGAGATCATGAGCCAGATCGAAGCCTTGGTGACCGAGCACGCGGCAGGCATGGGGCAGCGGGACATTCGCTGGCTGAAGGTGGATGGTGTCCTGACTTTCTGACCGCCGGTCAGTGGGTACATTGGCATGACAAATTTGTCACGAAGTGTCGCATCTTGAGGCAAGTTGTGTCACGTGGTGTAACACCGAAGTGACTCCAAGTGACGTGTTCGGTCGGTGGGAGGGCTTGGAGACGGGTGGCACGGATGCTGCGGAAGGTACCTCGCTCCGGGCAGGTTCCCGGGCGTAACAACCAACCTACCTGGAGTTCCTAAATGAACGTTCGTACCGTTGCCCGCCGCGCTCAGGCCGGCTTTACCCTTATCGAACTGATGATCGTTGTGGCGATCATTGGTATCTTGGCTGCTATTGCGATTCCGCAATATCAGACCTATGTTGCTAAATCCCAGGTTTCGCGTGTGATGGGCGAAACGGCTGCACAAAAGACTCCCGTTGAAGACTGCCTGAACAACGGCCAAATGACTGCTGGTGGTGCGACCGATGCAACGCACTGCGGCGGCACGGCCAGCGCTTCGAATCTGCTGAAGGACGCTGACGGCAATACGCTCAACGGCGCTGCTCCGGCCGCTGGCAAGGGTGGTGTTCCCGCTCTGACGATCACCGCTGGCGCCAACGGCGCAGGCCCGACCGCCGCGCTGGTCGCCACGTTTGGTAGCTCTGCTTCTGCAGCTCTGACGACTCAGACGCTCACTTGGAACCGCGACGCTAACGGCAGCTGGACCTGCGCCACGACGGTGGCGAAGAAATACACGCCTGCTGGTTGTGTTTCGAGCGGCTCCTAATTCACGCCTACAAGACTAAAAAAGCCGCCTTTGGGCGGCTTTTTTTATCTTTCAACACAATCATGTCCTGCTCAAAGTCCACGGCTAGAGGCTTTACGCTTATTGAACTGATGATTGTTGTTTCGATCATTGGGATGCTCGCAGCAATTGCCGTTTCTCAGTATCAGAGCTATGTTTTAAGGTCACAAGTTCAGCGTGTTGTAGCCGAATCTGCAGCAATCAAATCTGCACTCGAAACTTGTCTCGCAAGCGGAAAGACCAACGTGGGGAATCCGGGAATCACTGGCAATTGCGATCCTCAAGCAACAGCCTCCAATCTACAGGCAACGGGCGGCAACGCAGCCCCCTCTATTGCAGAGACTTGGTCGACAGTTGGCTCAGGTGTTCCACAGGTGTCCTTGTCCACTACCGCTCCGTCGTCGATTGTGGCGACCTTTGGAAATCTAGCCGGAGCACCGCTGCAAGGAGCGACTGCAGGATCGATTACGTGGAAGCGTGATCTTGATGGCTCCTGGACTTGCAAGTCAGCGAGCATCGATCCCAAATATGTCAGCCCTGCTTGCCCTCTTTGAAGGCACGGTATCCAGCAACTCCATCCTGAGCCACCAGCACTTAGTGGGCGGACCCACGGCTGGATTGGCGCTCAAGGCGCTCCCTGACTTCTGGCGCTAGAGCAGCGGAACGGTTCGTCAAAAGTTGCCGCCACTCCTTCTGCATCGATTGTTCGACTTCGGAAGTCACATTTTTGGTCTCTCGAGGATCAGATAGCAAATCGAACGTGAATTGCTTGTTCGTCTGAACATCAATCCAATGCTTGTAGAGTTTCCCCGATGTGTGTCCATCGACTAACCCTATTAGTTGAGCTTGTTGAAAGTACACAATACGGGATTGAATTGACGTTTGCAGAGGCACGCCGTCCCAAGATTGAGGAATCGGCATATCAAAAAACCTCAGCAGCGTGGGCGCGATATCGATTTGCGATATCACTGGATTGGGCCTGAGTCCGTCTGCGTTAGCAGTGCCGTATGAGAGAAGCACAAACGGCACACGAAGCGACTCCTCCCATACGCTATGCGTGTGACTGTAGAGGCCTCGCTCGCCAAGCGATTCACCATGATCGCCAGTAATAAGGACAAGGGCATCTTGTAGGTACCCTCGCGCTTCCAGCATACTGAGGATGTCGCGAATCACGCGATCAACCTGCAGGATGCCTCTGTCGTAGAAGTTCGTTGCGCGCTGCGGCATCTGGGCGTCTCCAGAGCCCCAGCGAACTGCAGTGTAATTTTCGCCGGGCCCAAACTCCGGCGTGTCGTCAAAACGTTTGCCGAGTGCATGCGACGACATCAGATGAAACTGAAACATCGTCGGCTTTCCGTCCCACGGGCCGAAGTCTTGGAGTCGATCAGTAACCAATCGATCGTCGTTAAGGTATAGCTTTGACTGAGAGGCGCCGTCAAAATAGCTATCGACCTTGCCGTAGATGCCACTCAAACCGTCGAAATTGGTGTGGTCGCCGGAAAAAATCAAATGAACTTGATAGCCGTGCTGCTTCAGAACTTCGTGGAGCGTAATCGGGCGGGCCGCTTGCCGATCGACATAGTGTGAGCTTGCGAGCGCGCGCAGGCCGCATGAGGATTCATTGCACACCGTGATGGCAGATGTCGCGAGTCGCATGCGCCCGGCTTGATTCAGCGTCTCCAGGTTGGGACTCGTTTTCCGGTGATAGCCAAACAAGGACAAATGATCCGCCCGTAGCGCATCCGCGACGATCACGATGACATTGCTATGTCGAGCCCTTTCATTAGGGCGATATGCCGAGCGCACTGTATCTTCGTCTCGATCAATTTGTGCAGCGTGGAAGACGTCGATTGCATGACTCTGCATGGCTCGCTGACTCTGCAAAGGGAAAAGGCTCAAGCTGAGCGGCTCCCCTACTCCTCCCCAATCGCGATCAGGGAGGGCCATTGCAGAGACTGTGGAGATGGCGAGAAGGCCGATTGCCATCACGCCAATTACGCTGCGCGAGATGTTTCGATAAAAGGAGGTAACCCAGTCACCTTTTCTGAGAAAGACGTATGCGGTGTACCAGGCCAAAGCGAAGAGAGAAGCGCAAAGGGCGGTTACCAGTAGCGGGGAGTAGCCCAAAGCTCGTAGCAGGTCGGGTGCTTGCAAAGCATAGCTGCCTGCCATGTCGAAGGTCGTCACGCGCTTCCAGTGCTTCAACCCAACGAACACCAGACCGTAGAACAAGACCATTGCCAAGCCTGTGCAGGCTATGAGCAGTGAAGAGATTGTCAAACGCGCAGCTTGTGGGAGAGGCAACAAGCCTATGGCGAGCCGTAGGCCAGCCAAGGCTGATACCAAGCTCGCTACAACCCAAAGATGGGGGGTTATGGCCGACTCCGGTGCACCAAAAATCCAGATGTAGCCGGCCAGAAACGCACTCGGCAGCAAAGCAGAAGCGCCGAGCGCAACGCCCAGTCGGCGAAAGGCAACCGACCAACTCCGTTGCTGCTTAATCATTCTTGATGTGAATCAAGCGAGAGAGTGCAAGTAGATTTGTCGGTGTAACGGACAACACGCTCCAATCGTGGCTGAGCACATGTCGTTCAAGGCTGAACTCGGAGCGAAACCCCAGCCAACTCGAAAGTGGCCGCGCGATTGATTCCAAAAGCCGCCAAGGAGCTTGGCCGCTGAAGTGATTCACGATCAGTATGTGCCCGCCGGGTCGACAAACGCGCCGTACTTCCCTTACGAGACGATCAGGATTCGGCGTTACCGAAAGGACATAGGGCAGAGTCACGCAATCAAACGCTCCATCCGCGAAGTCCATAGACTCCGCATCCATCGCATGCAGATCGATGCGCTCGGCATCCTCCGGGGACACTCTCTGCCGAGCCGAAGCGAGCATTTCCTGAGAGACATCGATACCGGTGATCCGGGATGCGGCGGGGTATTGGGAGAGCGTAAGTCCCGTACCAACACCCACTTCCAAAATGTGCTTAGGAGCGAGCGTCTGCACAAGGCGGGTCATCGCAACGCGGCCGGGCCCTAGCGACGCGCCGAAAAGAAGGTCATACACCGGCGCGTAGCGTCGATAGCTGCGTTCGACCTGGGCGCGCGAGAGTAACGTCGAATCGCTTGATTCAGAGATCCGCGACCTTTCCAGGCTGGCCTTTTTGCTGATCGGGGTGACGTCCTGTTGAGAATTTCCCATCTGTGCCTTGCAAACATTTAAGGAGTGGCCCCTTGTCACCTGCGTTTCGTGAGCAATAGAGGCCTTGTTCCATTTATTGTGACTTCAATCAATCGTCGGCACCTCTCGCCAATTCAACAGCCGCAGCCCCGTCCCCTTCCCGAAGTCGATCGGCGGCTGGTTCACTTCACCTCTCACATTGCCCGCGATGCCCTGCATGCGGCCGTTGTTGTTGATGATCTGCATGTCCGTGATCGCACTGGTGTAGCCGACATAGGCGGCTCCTGTCGTCAGCGCCGTCGTGCCAGACCCATAGTTCACCGCGTAGATCCGGCTCTGGCCTGAGGGGCTGCATGCGTCGCCGGTCGTCATCAGGCTGGAGAACACCACGACGCCGTTGAACGACGTGGCGCCGAGCGTCACGCGCCAGGTGGTTCCTGACGTCGCGTCCTTGCCCAGGTCGAGGTACCAGCCCAGCTTCGTTCCCAGGCTGAACACCGTGGTGCCTGTGAGGTTGTCTTCAGTCAGGGCGGCCAGGTCGTTGCGCGTGATCGCAGCGGTTCTACCGCTATCGAAGCCCGTCGCTGTGCCATCGATGATGGCGTAGAACGACTGGCCCGCCTTCGAATTGATGTCCACGGTGTCGAGCAATTGGCCGGTGCCGAAGAGCACGTAGCGCTTCTTGCTCTTCGGGTCGATCTCCACCAGCGGCTGCGTTGTGATCGGTTGTGCGCCGCTGGTGTCCGCCAGGGTGGCCAGCTTCAAGGGGGCAGGGTAGGCGGCAGTGCTGCCTTTCGCTGCGGTCACGTCGAAACGCCAGAGTTGCCCGTTCAGGTCGCCCGCATAAAGTGCGTCGGCGGTGCCGTCCGTGAAGTCGGTGATGTAGGCCGTCAGCTGTGCCAGGCCTGCCGCCGAGGTGCCGGTCTGCACTTTCTCCAGCAGTGCGCCGGTCTTCGGGTTCACGAAGTACACATAGCCGAATCCGTCGCTGTTGTTGTAGCCCGAAGTGAAGACCACGACCCATCCGTACTTCTTGGTCTTCAACACCACTGGAGTGCCGAAGCTGTAGCCCAGCGTGTTGCCCACGCCGGTAGTTGCGCTGGAGAACTCCCAGAGAACCTTGGTCTTGATGGTGTCCTCGCTCGTCATGCTCGCCGGATCGGTGATGTCGATGGCATAGAAGCCTTTGCCACCCTTGCCGAGCCCGCCGATCAGCACGGTGCGCCAATCCGAGTTGTTGCCCGTTGCCGTCGTGGTGAAGACGCCGCCAGCGGTATTGAAGTCGATATCGAACGCCTTGGGCGATGCGTCGACGTAGTAGTGGTGCTGGTAGTCCGGGTTGCCGAGCTGTTGCAGTCCGTCGACCGTGGGCGTGGCCGGACTGCTGGGACCCGAGAACAGCATGCTCGGCACGTATGCGAACAACTCGTTGCCAGCGCCTGTTCCGGTCAGGGCGCCGTTGAACGCATGCAGCATGCCGTCGTTGGCGCCTGCATAGACGATGGTCGGGCGCGAGGCGTAGTCCGTCTTGAACTTCGCATAGCCCGGGTTGACCGTGTTCGAGAACTGGCTCGAAGGCGGACCGACTGGTGTGACCTTCGCGTTCACGATGTCGCCGAGCAGCAAGGCGCGACGGCGATAGGGCTTGGTGTCGTCAGTGGTCGTCTTTTCCTTGCTGCGGTCGCCGCGCAGGTAGTTGAGGAAGTCGCCGCTGTCGTCGCCCGTCGCCCAGGGCGTGTCGAGGGCGGTTGATTGCGCCGCAGTCAGATTGGCTTTGCGGAAAGGCACGCCTGCTGTGCCGTTCCAGGTAAGCACTCGGCGCGCGGTATCCCACCCGGTACCAGACAACTGGCTTTCCAGCGTGCTCGACGTGTTCCACTTTTCGGTGAGTGTCGGCACATTATTTGGAAACGTGAGCTGGCTGCCGGACAGCACGCCGGTCCACCCGTTCGAGTCGTACTGCGAAGAGTAGGAAGCTGCACCTGCGGCCGACACTTGCGGGCTTGACAGCGAGAACGACGTGGTGAACGACTTGATCGCGTTAGCGATGCTCGCGAAGGCCTTGGTCAAGCCGTCCACCATCGAGTCGGGCCGACCGGCCGTGAAGTAGTTGTCCGGCCTCGGCTGGGTGGTGCCGCCGTTGCGGGTATCGGTAAGCATGTCGCCGCTTGTCGCCCACCAGGTTTGCGGAATGGCATCGTTGAACGTATATGGATCGAACGTGCTCTGCATGTTGGTGGGTATCTTGAGCCCGCCGAACTTTGCGGCCAGGTAGAACTGGTTGTTCGCCTGGAAGGCTTGTTCGAGCACGTCGACCCAATAGGTCTGGACCGTCTGCTTGCCGATCGTGTTCGGCTTGGTCGCATCGTCCGGCCTGATGTCCTTGGTGTTCGCATCGTAGGCAAGGCCTGCCATGAGTGCCGAGTTGTTGCTGCAGCAATTGTTCGAGACGTTGGTGCGGGTACCAAGATCGCCCGTCATCCCCTGCAACTGGCCGACCTTGGTCGTCGCTGTCACTGCGTTGACCGTCTTGTCGGACGTGACCAATGCAGGCATCGTCGGCTCATTGGCGGTGTTCGTATTACCAGGAACGTTCTTGTCAGCGTGGGTATAGATGTCGCCGATACCCAAAACGAAGTTGCGCTGGCACGAGTATTGGATGGGGTCATCCCAATTGGTGATGACCGGGAAGCCGTCAAGCCGTTTCGCTGTGGTGTTGGTGTCGGTGGTGTTCAGGTTGCTCCACTCCGGCACGTTGCCCAGGTTGCGGTAGTAGCGCAGCGCGGCGTAGTAGAGCTCGCTCACCGGGTCGTTCGACTTGTAGGTGCCCGGAATGATCTGGCCGAACTTGTTGAGGTAGTTGATCACTCCGCTGTCCGCAATGGTCACGCCATTGGCCGAGGTCGCGCTCGCGTCGGTTGCATCAGGATTGCGAATGAAAACGCCAGTGGTCTCGTTCCATTCCTTGTTGGCGTTCGCAGTATCGGGAAGCCCCGGCACCGGCTGCATCGGGCCCACGAATTTCTGGCGGGCGCGCATCACGCCGCCATCGCGGCCGTTGCCATCCTCGTTCAGATAGCCGAAGGCGCTGAAGCGCATGCGCCGCGCGTACTGCTGGATCAGGCCCTCGGGCTTCCAGTTGTTCCCGTACTGCACGCAGTTGCTCTCCACGCCGCCGGGTGCGTTGGGGTTGCAAACCCTGTTGCGCATCGTGTAGTCGTTGGTAACCGCGCCGCCGATGTCGCTGGTGAAAGTGCTGAAGTCCTTGTCCTTGGGCTTCTTCCACAGAAACTGCATCACCGCGCCACCGCCGTTCTCGTAGTACTCGATCTTCACGTCGAAGCTCTGTCCGGCAACGAGGGCAACCGTGACGTCGTAGTTGGTAGGGCCCTGATCGATCCACTTGTCGATGACCAGCAGCCCTGAAATCCACAGGCGTACGCCGTCGTCCGCCCGTACCCGGAACGTATAGGTGCCTGTCGAAGGGGCGACGAACGTACCGGTGAAGCGGGCCGCGAAGTTGTCTGCGCCGACGCCTGACACGGGTGCCCCGCTACCCCAGTCATGGTCGACCGTGTCTTGTGCCACCGTGGTGGTCGCCGTGCCGGTCAGCGTCTTGTTGGCATTGTTGAAGTACTCGCCTTTCAGCGATGCGCCGGATGCCGTGATGCGCATCGCATACTTGCGGCCATTGACTGAGATGCCGAGGCTGGTCGCGGTGCTGAACGGCGTGGCGCCTGCGATCTCGCTCGCCGGGAGGTTGCGATCGTCGAACAGGCCCTGGCCGGAGTGGTAGCCCTTTTCCAGGATGGTGTCGGTGGTCGTGTCCACCACGCGCCTGCCGCCGGTCATGGCCCAGCGGAACGGGTCGATGGTTGCGGTGGCCGCCCAGTTCAGGAAGTTGCCGCTCCACTTCGTGCCGTCGCACTTGTGGCTGCTCCCCACGGCCGTCGGGTCGAAGAAGCTCTTGTCGCCCGTGTTGGTTTCGTTGGACGTGGTGTCCACCACGTACGAATAGCACTTGTTGGGATCGAAGTAACCCAGGAAGGTGCTGGCGCTGGAGTAGGCCGCGGTGTGCGCGGTGCGCGAGGCCGTCGGCCATTCCACGGACAGCGTGAGCGCCAGGTTGCCGGGCACGTTCGAGGTGGCGAAGACCGGCTGGTCGGCGAGGCTGGCTGCATCGGCCGGCGTGTGAATGCCCAGGAGTGCGCCGGCCAGCGTGACCGCGCCGGCCACGCGCGTGGCGAATATCGAGATGTTGTTCATGGTTCTTTCGCGATGCGTTATTCGGGCTTCGTGAAGGAGGACTGCAGGAAGACCTGTGTGTCGCGGGGGCCGTCGACGCGCACGGTCAATCGATAGACCAGCGCCTTGGGCGGAGGCGGGCGCCCCGACTCCTGGACACTGCCGCCGCGCACGTCGGTGGTGGCTGGCGCGTAGACGCAGGTGCTCTTGCTCGCGGCGCCAGAGGCGTTGCACAGGCGGTCGATGAGGTAGCGGATCTTCACTGCGTCCGACGTCCGCTCGATGGTGTCGGCCGCTTTCGCGTTGTAGAGATCGTCCTTCAGAAGCGCGAGCGGTATTCCGCGGTCGTTGGAGTCGAGTCTCACCGCGCTGTAGTTCGACGCCTTCGCGTCGTTGTAGTCGGCGCCAACGGCAGACAAGGCTCCAGTGTTGAACAATGCCAGCGCCTTGACCCCAGCCTGCTCCCCCTGGTTGACTAGGTCGCGCTTGAAAGCCAGGTTGCCGGCACTGGAGAGGGTCGTGTTCATCGAGCGCATCACGGCAACGCCACCCGCGAGCAGGATGACGAGAACGATCAGGCAGATCAGCAGCACCACGCCGCGCTCGCGGCGCTGGCTGCGCAAGGTAGTAGTCATGATTTGGGCAGCAGCAGAATGTTGCGCAGGGGAATGGTGAATTCGACGACGCGGTAGCGGTAGCGGCGGTCGTCGCCAGTCAGCGTGACGGCGTCGCGCTGCAGGCCCGTATCGCCGAACATCGCGGGGATGGTCTGCGAGACAACATCGCGTTCGAGCGTGGCGCTGCGCAGGATGAGGCCCACGCGCACGGCCACCACCTGCCTGCTGAGGTTGCCGTCCTTCATCATGGTCTTGACGTCGAACCCCGTTGCGTCGGGTGCCTTCCACGTGTCGATGATGCCGTCCTTGTTGGTGTCCAGACCGTAGAGCGCGTGCAGCTCCATGACGCCGTCGGCCAGGGTCTGGATGGTGTCGGTGCCGTCGCTGCGCAGCAGGTCATAGCTGACCAGCGTGTTGTTCGGGCCGATGCCGAAAAGCTGAAACTGCACGTTGTTGGCCGTGTTGCTGCCCAGCGGCGTGAAGTACGCCGTGCCGCTGGCGGCAAGCGACGTCAGAGTCGTGCCGACGCCTGCCGTGTAGTACTTGCCGTTGAGCGTGACGAGTTCGTTGTTCGCGCTGTCCGCGAAGGCCGAGTCGACCTGTTCGAGCAGGCAGTCCGTGGTGCCGACCTGGCTGACCAGCGCAATGTCGTTCGCCTTCAGCTGAACCGTGTTGTCCAGGCGAATGATCTTGGGGTCGGTACCCGCGGAGATGATCGGACGGGGCACGTCACCGGCCGCCGCATTGCCGCCCATCATCATCAGCACGTCGGACTTGCCGTCCGAAGATTGGCCCTTGCCTATCAGCAGCGGCGCGATGCGCAGGTCCGCGACCCCAGCTGCGTCGGTGAGGAACTTCTCGAATGGCGCCGGAAAGACAGTGGTGCGCGGCAGGATCGCCGTGTTGTTCTGCTTTGCCTGCAGCTTGCATCCGAAGACACCCAGATCCCAGGACTGGGTGAAGCCGGAGCCGGCACTGCGGCCGGCGCGATCGAGCAGATAGGCGGCGTACGACCCCGACTGATTGATGTCGTTGACCGACGTCGTCGTGCGCTTGGTCGATTCGCCGAAGATCACGGCGCTCGTGATCGCCAGAGTCACCACCAGCGCGATGACCATGGCGACGAGCAACTCGATAAGGGTGAGGCCGCGTTGCCGCACGGCGGGCCGGAGTGCTTGGGCGTTCATTGGGGCAGCTCCACGTGGGTTGTGAGTTTGCTGCTCGTGCTCTGCGAGGGGGCTTGCCAGGTGATGGTGATGTCGGCGGCTTTGCCAGTGCCAACTGGCGTTACGGTTCCTTCTCCTTTCGGGAGCCCACCATTCGCAGGGGTGCCGACGCGCGTTTTCCAGGCGTCCAAGGCGGCAGTGGGTACGGTGGTCGATTGATTGAGCCACATCAGGGCAACAACTTCGTTCGCGAGCAACGCTGCACGATTGCGGTCTTCGGCATCCACGGAAAAGCTGACGGCCCGCGCCTGCAGGCCGATCAGGCCTAGCAGACCCAGCGAAAAGAGCAGCACCGACACAAGAACCTCGAGCAGTGCGACACCGGCCTGGCCGCGGTGCGGATGAGTTGTTTCGCGAAGCTTTTTCATGGCGAAGCACAGCCGTCGGGCTGGGTGGCTGAAAGAGTCCTGGCTGGATCGCACATGCGGACTTGTCCGCCCACTGCGACAGTGACGCGAAGTGGACGGTCGCCTGTCTTGGTGTCGCTCATCGCGATGTCGTACTGGGCGGCCTCGGCCTTGCACTTTGCGCCGGTGGGTCCTGGCGTATCGTTCAGCACGAGGCGGCCGATCGAGCTGAAGCAGAGCGCCGTTGCGGTGTTCGATGACGTCTTGGGGCCCGTGATCGCCACGCTCGAGCCGACATCGAGCAGGATTCCCGCTTCGACAAACGTTGCGGTCGCATCCGAGTCTGTCGGCACCACTGTGCTGATGGCCCAGTTGCTGCCGTTGGCTTTGGTTGTGTAGGTTTTTGTGGTGGGGCTGTTGTCGGTCAAGGAGAAAACCACTTGCCGATTGCGCCGGGTGGCTTCAGTCTGCGCCTGCCGCAGAGCGTTCTGCAGCGAATCGCTGACCGTCCGGATCTTGTTGTTGCGCACCCAGCCGAGCATGGATGGCGTGGCAAGCGCGGCGAGCAGGGCCATGATCGCCACCACCACGATCATCTCGACCAGCGTGAAGCCCTCGGGTCGGGCCGAGCGACGGCGATCGGTCATGACGAGGGGCATGCTTGCCCCTTTTTGACGATCCAGGCGGAGTTACACGAGGATGTCCAGCCCGACCAGCCGGTCGGCATCTTGGTCGTGCCTTGCGTGTTCGCTTGATCGATCGTAAAGATAACGTCCTTGGCAGGACCGCTTCCCGTTGCGGTGAGAAGGAAGCTGGTGTCACCCGTGTCGGTATCGCCGGCGCAACTCACCACGAAGTTGCCGAAGGTGCGGGTCTTCGCGTCCGTGTTCTGGCAAGGCGGGACAATCGATCCGACTTTTTTGTACGTTCGGTTGTCCTGAAAGTACCTCTCCATGTTCGCCCGCATGGTCGCCAGCCCATTCGTGGCATCCACCACGTATCCGCGCCGCACATAGTCCTGATAGCTCGGGATGGCGATGGCCGCCAGCACGCCAATGATCACCACCGTGATCATGATTTCGATCAGCGTGAAGCCGTGCGCCCGGGAACTGCCGATCCGGCCGCGAGCAGGTTGCTGTTTCATCAGAAGACGCCTTTCAGCCCCGCTCGGCAGAACCGGAAACGGGTTGGAAACAATTGAACATATTTGTTAGATCGTGTCTTCAAATGTTTACTTTTACAAAGCCTCTCATCTGCCGCCGATGACCACTCGTCGGCAATGCCGCCCCGCAGAATGGGCAAGATGACCACCAGTACGGTGCCCGCCCTCCCCGTTCAGCCTGTTTACAAGATGCTTGGCTTGACCCGCACAGCTCTGGTTGCGTTAACTTTTGTTTGTCCTTGGGTCGGCGGGCCATCAGCCAGTGCTTGGCAATTGCTTGTTTCCTGGGCATGCATGGCGGGGCTGTTGTTGACGGGGCCTGTCGGCTCGCCTGCCTTGCGGATCTGGGTGTTGTTGGGCCTGGGTGGTCTGCTCGTGGCGCTTTCCGGATCGGGAGGGCCGACGGCATGGGGTGGTGCCTGCCTCGCGATTGCCGGCATCGCTGCGGCCGCGAACGTGGGCAGTGCGTCGGCGCGCGACAGGGGAGGCGTTACGCTGACGTTGGCCAGGGGCGTGCTGGCCGCGGGGCTCGTCAGCGCCGTCTTGGGGTTGCTCCAGTACTACGGACTTGCCGACCCCCTCGTCCCCTGGACCACTTCCCCGGCGCTGGGACAGGCCTACGGCAACCTTCGACAGCGCAACCAGTTCGCGACCCTGATCAGCATGGCTTGGTGCGCAGCCCTGTGGCTATATGCCACCAGCGATGCAATTCACGTCCGGCGGCGTTTGATGGCGGCGGCCGGGCTCCTGCTGGTCGCGGCGGCAGCGTCGACCTCGCGCACCGGTCTGCTGCAATTGTTGTCGATCATCGCCGTGGCGACTTTCATCGCCATGCGGGAAAGGCGAGGCGCGCCGCAACGCAGCGCTACCACCTATCGCCTGCCGGATCCGAAGTGGCTGCTCGCCACCATCCCCCTCTACTTCACCATCGCCTGGCTCCTCCCCCAGTTGGCCACCGGCGGCGACGGCCCTGTAGAAAGCATGCTCCAACGCCTGCAAACCGGCGCCCCCCAGGACCACAGCCGCCTGATCCTGTGGCGCAACGTGCTCGCGCTGATCGCCCAGCACCCCTGGACCGGCTGGGGATGGGGCGAGCTCAGCTTCGCCCACTACAGCACCCATTACGACGGCCCCCGGTTCGTCGAGATTCTCGACAACGCGCACAACCTCCCGCTGCACCTGGCGGTGGAGCTGGGCATTCCCGCCGCCGTGCTGATCTGCGGCGGCTTTCTCTGGATGGTGCTGGCCGCGCGGCCCTGGCGGGAGCGGGACCCTGCGCGCCTGATGGCCTGGGGCATGCTGGGTGCGATCGTGCTGCACAGCCTGCTCGAATATCCGCTCTGGTATGGACCGTTCCAGCTGGTGTTCGGACTGTGCCTCGGCATTCTTTGGCCGGGCGCGGGCGGCGTTGCGGTCCGGCCTGCGCTGTCATCCCTGGCGGCGGGCGTCATGCTGGCGGGCGTGGGGCTCGCCAGCTGGGACTACGTCCGCGTCAGCCAGATCTACCTGCCACCCGACGAACGGCTTTCCGCGTACAGGCAGGACACGCTCGCCAAGGTGCGGGGCACGTGGTTCTTCGGGCGCCAGGCCGAGTTCGCGGAACTGACGCTGACCACCGTGACGCCCGCGAATGCCGCCGAGATGCACTCGCTCGCGCAGCGGGTGATTCATTTCTCGCCGGAGCCGCGTGTCATCGTCAAGCTGATCGAAAGCGCCGAACTGCTGGGGCGCGAGAGTGAAGCCAGGGCGCAGGCAGAGCGTTTCAGCGACGCTTTTCCACAGGAGTTCGCCCACTGGCTGAAGGAAGCCGATCGCGGGCCGGAGCAGTTGGCGCCGCCGCCATAGAGCAAGACCGGCGAGCCGGCCCGATCGAGGTGCCGCGCACGCTCGCGGCCGTCAATCGATCACTCGCTCGCCGACGTCGTGCACGTCGTATCCGTCGCGGGTTGGCACACCCTTGCCCGCCCCGTCTTTGCGATCACCACGATGCGGGTCTGCCGGGTCTTCGCCGCGTCCGGGATGTCGTTGCGTTCGATCTTCAGCGTGGCGGACTGGAAGGTCGAATCGCTGGTCTGCGTGTAGCCCGAAGGGTTGAACATGATGTACGCAGGGCTGCTCTTCGCCGTACCCTGGCCTGTCGCCGAGAAGTAGGCGGGCAGCGCATCCTGCCGCGTGATGAGGATGTCCGAATCATCGAGCTTCCGGTTGTTGTCGGTGTCGACGAAGACGGTCCAGCCGGTCGCCCAGTCGTTGTCCGCGCGCGGCACGACGACCGCCTGCCTGCCTCGCTTCATCGCCTCTCCCCTGGCCGCATTCAAGGCCGCGATGAACGAGTTCGCCGCCGAGGTGAGCTGGGAGTTGCGGTGAAAGGCGACGAAGCTCGGCACGCCGACCATCATCAGGATTGCGGCGACGGCTATCGTCACCATCAATTCGATCAGGGTGAAGCCCTTTTTCCGAGGAGGCAGCTTACGGGCGTTCATGGCCAGCAGACCCGGAAGTTCGTGCTCGCGGCCGTACCCGTGCAGCCCTTGGTGCCTGTGCTGCTGAGGGTCAGCGAACCGGCTGCGGCGTCCGTGCCGGTGGGCGTGGCGGTGAGCAGCACGCAATCGGTGATCGGCTGGCTGCCGCATTTGTCAGCGGAAAGCCAGTAGGCCGGGGCGGAGGAGTTGTCGCCCGAATGGACCTTGAACGTGCTCGAGGCGCCGGCCGGTGTCGTGGCGCCGCTCGCGACATTGGTGCTGAACGCCAGGTAGGCATTCCGCTGCGTCATGTACCTCTCCTGCTGCTGCATCAGCTCCAGCAGCGCAGTCCGCGCCTGTGCCCGCCTGCCCTTCAGGACCGCCTCCGTGTACGACGGATAGGCGATGGCGGCCAGGATCCCGATCACGGCCACGACGACCATCAGTTCGATCAGCGTGAATCCGCGCACCGCGGCGCGCTTCGTTGTGTGGTTCATGCTCACGATCCGCGCTTCAGATCCAGGTAGTTGTTGATCTGCCGCCAGCTCAGCCGCCCTCCGATGAGGGTGACTTCCACCCGTCCGTTTTCGCCGGTTCCCCCGCCGACGTTGTCGATGCCGCCGGAGCCTTGCGAAATCGCCTGGCTCGTGATCCGTCTCGTGCGCTGGCCCGTGCCGTTGCTGATGGCGACGACCGTGCCGGCCACCTCGATCACCAGCGGCTCTCCCGTGATGCCGACCGTCGATGCGCTCCGCGTTCCGATTCCCGTGTCCACGTTGACGATGTAGGCGTTGCCACCGCCTCCACTCGCGCCGCAGGAACTCGAGTCGCCCGCGGCCGCCGGGATCAGGCTGGCGAATACGAGCGTGTCGCCGCGCAGCGTCGCCGCGCTCACCTGCCGTTCGGAACTCGCGTAGTCCATGTACCAGCCCGAGCTCACGCTCGATGCTGTCGTCAGGTCGCTCGTGGCGCGGCCCCAGGTGAAGCCGGGCACCGTGATCGCGCCCTTGGAGTCGATGGTGGCCGCTCTCAGCCGGGCGCGCCCGCTGATGGCGCCGGAGCTGTTCGGCGTCGCATCGGGAGTGGCCGTGCCGTCGTCGTAGATCACGTAGAAGGAGTTCTGCGCCGTCGACGAGCGGTCGTCCATCTCGAGGTACTTGCCGGTGCCGAAGGCCACCAGAATGGCCCTGGGGTCATTCGTCGCGGTCACCAGCGTGGGCGCCATGCTGATGGGCTGCACCTTGCCTTCGCTGTCCTTGGCGACGAAGAGCGGGTAAGGGGCGTTGTCGCTGGCCTTCTTGAAGGCCGACAGGTTCGCCATGTTCCACCCGGAGGTGCCGTGGCTGCGGAAGTCGAGCTTCCACATGTTGCCGTGGAGGTCGCCCGCGAAGATGTGGGCCACTTCGCGATTGCCGCCAGTGGCGATGGCTGCCTTGAAGTTGAGCACGCCGGTGGGCTTGGTCACGGCCAACGTAGCGTCGTAGGGCAGTTCCACCTTGTAGTAGTTGGTGCCGAGCGTCCAGGCTGTTTCCGGCGCCTTCGACAGATCGAGCAGGAAGATGGCAGGGTTGCCGGTGCTGTAGTTGTTGGCCGAGTTGACCTTGGTGTAGTTGTTCACCCCGCTGGCGACCACCGCGAACCACTTGTAGGTGGCGGTCGTGGCCGTCGGCGCGCTGGTGCGCATCTTCAGGATCTGCGGCTGCCCGACGACGAATCCCATGTCGACGTCGTCGTCCGCCGTGAATTCCCACATCACCTTCGATGCATCGAAGGCCGTCGGGTCGGTGACGTCCAGGGCGAAGACGCCGCGCCCGCCTGCACCGGTGCCGGAAACCAGCACCGTCTTCCAGTCGGCCGAAGTGCCGGCGGAGCCCACCTGCGCTTCGGCCACCACCGGCGGGCCGTCCACATAGCTCTGGTGGTGGGACACGTAGTTCACGTCGGTCAGCGCGGCCAGCCTGGGCGACATCCAGCTGGGGATGTAGCCGAACAGTTCATCGCCGTTGCTGGCGTTGAATGCGTGCAGCATGCCGTCGTTGGCGCCCACGAAGACAGCAGGAGTGCGGTCGAGGTTGGCCGTCCGGAAGGCGGCGTACGAGGTCGAGTTGATGTTGTTGGCGGGTGCGCCCGAAAACACCACGCCCGAATTGATGATGTCTCCGAGCAGCTTGTTGTTGCGGCGGCGGAATGGCGAGCCTTCGAGGGCATTGCTGCCACGCAGATAGCTCACGCGGTCGGAGCCTAGCGAGTCGGCCGCGGTCGAGGGCGTGAGCTTGCCCAGGTCGGCCCTTTGCGCGTCGGTCAGCGAGTCCCACAGGAACGGACTGGCCTTGGGCACGGCATTGCCCGGACGCCCGATCACGATGTTGCGTGAAGTTGCAGGCGCGGAGAGCGCAGCCAGGCGGCTCGAGGCCGACCACGTCGGGGTGGGCGAGATGCTGGCCTTGCCATTGCTGATCGTGATCGCCTGCGAAAACAGGTCGCCGCTCCAGTCGCTGGTGTCGAACGCACCCTGGTAGACGGCGTTGCTCGTCTGCAGCGACTTCGACTGCACCGCGCTGCCGGCAATGCTTCGCGCGGAGGTCGAGGCGCGGCTGAAGATGCTGTCGAACGCGCTCAGCACGCTGCGCGCGCTGCTTTGCAGATAGTAGGTGCTGGCCTCGCCGGGCCGGGCACTGTCCTGCCAGACGTTGTCATCGGCCGTACCGTCCTGGCGCTGGAAGGGGTTGCCGAAGGTGTTGAAGGGCTTGTGGCCTGGGTTGGAGGGGTCTGACTCGAAGCCGCCGTACTTGGCCGAGGTGAAGAACTGGTTGCGGTTGCGGCGGGTGCTCGCGGTGTTCTGGGCGCCGTGTTCATTCACGTCGAAGAAGAAGCTCTTCACGCGCAGGCCCGGGCGCTGCATGCCGGGTTGCGCAGTCCAGTCCGTGCCGCGGATGTCGTGCGTATGGGCCCAGTACGAGTGTCCGATGATCGAGTGGGTGCGTACATCGGCGTTGGGGGCAGGGTTGCCTTTCGTCTCTCGTTTCTTGCCCTGCCCGTCGAGGTATTCCTTGGCCGTTCCCTTCTCGAAGGCGATGACCGTCTTCGTCCAGTCGTCGACGTTTGGATGGTTCAGTGCCGGATCGGGTTTGGGAAAGCGATAGTCGCCGTCGTGCGTGTTGATGTCTCCGATGACCACGATGTTGCTCTTGAGGCAGGCGTAGTTGCTGGAGCTGGTGCGCCCATCTCCGTAGGGGTCGCTCCAGGTGGTGAATACCGGGTAGCCGTCGTACAAAGCCGTCGTCAGCTTGCTGGTGGCTTCGTCGCTCGGCTGCAGCCCCTGCAAATAGCGGAGTGACTCGTAGTAAAGCTCGCTGACCGGGTCGTACACCTTGTAGCGGCCTGCCACGGGCCCGGTGCGACCGAACTTGTTGAGGTAGTTGATGACCCCGCTCACGCCGAAGGTGGCATTGGTGCCCGACAGCGTTCTGCCGTCCGGATTGGCCGCGAATACGCCCGTGGTGGCGTCCCATTCGGCTGCCGCGTTGCCGCCGCTGGGCGTGTTCTCGATGCCGTTGATGTCGAAGGTCTTGGCGCCGACGTACTTCATGGGCGCGCGCAGCACGCCGCCATATCGTCCGCCTTTGGCGCTGTACGTCTGCTCCATGAGGTAGCCGAAGGCAGCCAGGCGCAATCTGTCGCTGTACTTCTGCACGGTACCGGTCGGCTTGTAGTTGCCGCTCGGGTACCTGGTGCAGAAGCCGTAGTCGCGCACGTCGGCCAGGTCGCCGGCGCTGGTCTTCTCGCAAACCCTCACGCGGGAGTAGAAGAAGCCATCGCTGTTAAGGTCATGGGCCGGCCTCGCGGTGGAGCCGGCGGGGGCCGTGTAGCAAGCTTTGGCAACGCCCGGTGCGGGGTTGGTGAATACGGCGTCGCTGCAGTGGGTGCCGCTCGTGAACCGGCCCACCATCCAGGCGTTGCCGGCGCCGTACCAGACCTCCCTGGTATCGGTGAACCTGCAGGTGGCTTCCTCACTGGCGCAACTGGACGAGGCGACGTAGGCAGGCTTGTCGCCTTTAAAGGGAAACGGCGCCGTCGACGTGCTGGCGCTCAGGCTGTAGCTGCCCGTGGCAGTGCAACTGCCGCCCAGCGCGGTACCGAAGTAGATGCGGTTCAAGGTGTTCGCCACCCAAATGTCGCTGGCGCCGGCCGCGGCGATCATCCGCTGCGGCACCGCGCCCCAGTACATGCCACTGCCACCGCCGTCGCGCAGCAGCTTCTTCGAGGGAAAGTTGGTCTTGTTCCACATGCAGGTGGGGTTTCCGTTGGGGAGCACGGCGCGCTGCAGGATGGTCAGGTCGCTGGTGTCGATGTAGCGGTCGCCGCCCGAGAGGGCCAGGCGCAGCATGTCGATGGCCGAACTGCTGGCCCAGTTCAGGAAGTTGCCGCTGAAGCCGTCGTCGCACATGCGGTCCTTGCGCGTGCTGGACTGGATGCGGTCGAAGCGCTTGTAGTCGGAGGCCTTGAGGCCCGCGGCAGGCGTTTCGCTCGGCGCGTCGTTGTACGCATAGCAGGCATTTGCGTCGTAGTAGCCGATGTACTCGTTCAGGTTGCTGTACGTGTTGTCGGAGATACCGCCGGCCGTGTACTGCGCGCCGACGGTCGGGAACTCCACCGACAGTGCCAGCGTGATGGCAGGCTTGTCTCCGGAGGTGGTTGCATACAGCGGCTCGCTCGCCAGCGCGATGGGCTTGATGTTGGGCGCCGTCGTGCGGCTCCCCGCGATCGACGCCGCGAGCAAGGCCGCAGCAGCCAGTGGGAACGCGAGCTGCGCGAGCATGCGCGGCCGCTTGAACCAGGGCCTTGGATGGGAAGAGGACGTTGTCATGGAAGGCTGCTCGCGTCAGTCGCGATAGATGATCTGGGCGACACCCTGGATGTCGGCCCGGGGTCCGAAGCCCATGGCCGTCACGCGGAAGATGTATCTGGTGGAACCGCCGGAGGCGTCGCGGTTGGAGGGGTCTTCGACCGGTTCGATGACATAGCGCGGCGCCTTGGCCGGCTGGATGCCGTTGTCGCCCGCCGGGAAGCTGCGGCCGGTGAACTCGCCGTAGGCGGTGGTCCTGGCGCCGGTGGTTGCGGTGAAGTCCACCGCCAGCCAGGCGGGCTTGCCGGTGGTTTCGAGGGCGCACAGGCCCTTGCTGCTGTCCGAACTGCCGCAACCGCCGACGAAGGCGTTGGTGTTGGCCATGTCGGTGAACACGGCACGCCGGCTGGAGGCGGCAGGGCCGTGGATGTCGAACTCGGCATCCATCAGCGCCGCTTCGGCCGACTGCCAGGCGACCTGCATGTCCCGGTCGTTGCGAGCGCTGCGCTCGCCCATGGTGGCGATCTGCGCCGCGCCCGCGCCGAGGATGGAGACGATCACCAGCAGAAGCAGAACGACGATCAGCGACGCGCCGGCCTGGCGGCTGGGCCGTGCGCAGCGGCTGAAGAGTGCATGCTTCATTTCAGAGCCCCTGGTCGTTGCGCAGGTGGATCGTGAAGGTCATGGCCTGGCGCAACCGCCCATCGGGCGTCGGCTGGAAGGTGGTGCCGGCGTCGTCGTCGACTGCGAAGGCGCTGCCGAGTAGACCTTTGTCACTGCCCTTTGCGGCGCCGAGCGGATGGAAGGTCTGCGCATCCATGTCCTGCGCGGCACCCTTGGCGCTGCGCAACACCATGCCGATGCGCAGGCTGCGCACCCGGCGCCAATTCGCAAGGGTTGCGGCGGCATCGCCATCGACGTGCATCTGGTCTGCCCGCAGATAGGCGTTCGGAACATCGGGTACCGCGGCATTCTTCGCAGGAGCCTGGCCCGCGGTGACGCCATCGACGCCGTACAGCACCTGGAAGTTCTCGACGCCTTGCACGATGGGCGTGGATTTCCACGCACTCGTCGCCGCGTCGTAGTAGGTGCAAAGCAGCGACGGCTCGCCCTGGCTCTGCCCCACCGAGAAGATGCTGGCCATGCGCGTGTACCGCGCACCCGCGTCGTTGGCGTTCGGCGCCGTCGAGGGCGCGTTGCCGGCGCAGTCGATCATGGACTTGTCGGCACCGGTGTCCGCGGTGAGAGCGAAGGTCTGCGCCACCTGGTAGCGCAGGATGAGCACGTCGCTGCCCGCGCCGGCTTCCCTGCTCGGCCATTCGCTGGATGCGGCCAGTGGATCGGAGAGGTCGACCTTGGCGTTGTTGAACCCCATGACGCTGGGCGCCGGGTTGCTCGCGGCGGACTTCGGGCGTGTCGCCGCGAAGAACACATCCTTGTAGCCGGCCTGCACGCCGATGCGCTGGATCATGTCCGCCGCGAACCGCCCGTTGTCACGCAACTGCGAAGCCGCATCGACCGTGGTGAATCCACGTTGCGCCACCGACAGGGCCGATACCGCTGCCAGCACGACCACCAGGCCCACGGCCATGGCCACGAGCAGTTCGACAAGCGTGAGGCCGCGAACGGCGCGGCGGGACGAGGAGAAGGCGGGAAGGGAGGAGGCGATCAAAGCGTGCTCCCCGGCGTCACCGCCAGCACCACGGAAGGCCGGTCCGACGCCTTCCAGACGTTCGTGTCGCCACTCTTCAGGGATGGCCGGCTCCAGCCGATCTTGACCAGGATCGGATCGCTGCTGTCGGAGGAGGTGCAGCTCCACTGTGCCGTGCCGTCAGATGCAAAGGGCGCGGTGTCGCGGCAGATACGGACACTTGCGCCCGGCAGCGCGTCGTCCACCCGTGCCAGCCAATCGGTCAGTTCGGCTTGCGCAACTTTCTCCGGCGTGTTGCACGAGCTTCCGACCGAAAGGCAATAGGACGCGCTCGGGGCCACCAACGGGTTCGACAACTTGCCAGTCAGATAAGGATTGTTTGTGGCGAGCAGCGCCTGGTCCTTGTTGCCCCGCATCATTTCCGCCAGTTCGCGGGCCAGCACCACCGCCGTCGACTGCAGGCGGGCATCGCGATTGGCCTGCAGCGACGCCGCCTGCAGCGCGACCATGCCCAGCAGCCCGAAGGACAACACGACGATGGACACGAGCACCTCGATCAGCGTGAAACCCGCAACGCGGCCGGCATTTCTTGCTTGACGGGAAAAGGAGTTCATCGATCGGGAAGCGATTTGTTAACAAAAGAGATCTTCATCGTGTTAACTGATGTTAACTTTGTCTAAAATTGTTTATGAATGATGCGGCACGCGAGTCGTGATCGGTGCGCCGCTCGTCGGGCTATGGCAACCGTCAGGAGACATTCGTTGTCGATCCGTTGTCGGGCTCGACGGATTTGGGGGCGGCGCTGTACCGCAGGCATCGCTGATACCTGCTCGCGACGCGAGTGGATGAAGGGAAGGGGGCGTGCTGCACAGCACATGCTGTGCAGCGGCTCAGGGACGATCGGCGTTTCAGCCGACTTGCGGCCTCTGCCTGCCCGGGCAGGTCAGGCGCAAGCGCAGCAGGCGTGCGGCTTGGCCGGGGCGGTCATTTGTTGTGGCTGGCGCGATGCCACCCGGTCGAGGACGACGTGTCCTGGCCGAGGGACGGAATGCTTCGAGGAGGCTTCGTCGAGCTACTCGGAGGCTCCCGCCACCCAGCTCCCCGACTTCCCCCCGTGCTTCTCCAGCACATGCACGTCGGTGATCCGCATGCCGCGGTCCACCGCCTTGCACATGTCGTAGATCGTCAGGAGCGCCACCTGCACGGCCGTCAGCGCCTCCATCTCCACGCCCGTCGGCCCCACGGTCTCGACGGTTGCCGTGCAGACCACCTGGGGCGCGCTTCCCGCGTCGGCCAGCGCGAAGGCCACGGCCACGCGGGTCAGCGCCAGCGGATGGCACAGCGGAATCAGGTCGCTGGTCTTCTTCGCCGCCTGGATGCCCGCGATGCGCGCGATGCCCAGGACGTCGCCCTTCTTCGCCGTGCCGGACTCGATCAGCGCGAGCGTCGCCGCCTGCATCTCGATGCGGCCCGTGGCGACGGCCACGCGGTGGGTTGCGGGCTTGGCGGCGACGTCGACCATGTGGGCCTGGCCCTGGGCGTCGAAATGGGTGAGGGTGCTCATGGGTGAACGATCAGGTTGGAGGTGCATCATACGAGCCCGAGCCACAGACGAGGAATGCCGCGCTTGACTCCCCAACCCCACTCCAGAAGCCTGCCGAGGCCCACCCTGCAAGCCTTGTGCGCTAGTGTTTTGATAGCTTCCCAGGTGCTGCTGCCGGTGCCCGCGCTGGCGCAGATCCAGCAGGTGCTCCCCGGCATGGGCGACGGCGGCGAGATGACCGCCAGCGCCGAGCGCCATCTGGGCGACCAGATCGCCCGCGAGCTCTACCGCGACACCGACTACATCGACGACCCGGTGATCGCCGCCTACGTGCAGGACATCTGGCAGCGCCTGCTGGTCGCCGCCCGCGCGCGCGGCGAACTCACGCCGGAGCTCGACGAGCGCTTCGCCTGGACGATCCTGCTGGGCCGCGACCGCAACATCAATGCCTTCGCGCTGCCGGGCGGCTACCTCGGGCTCAACCTCGGGCTGGTGGCGGTGGTCGGCAGCCGCGACGAGCTGGCCACGGTGCTGGGGCACGAGCTCTCGCACGTCACGCAGCGCCACATCTCGCGGATCATGACGAAGCAGGGCCGGCAGATGCCGCTGATGATCGCCGGCCTGATCCTCGGGATGATCGCCGCCGGCAAGAGCCGCAACGGCGATGCCGGGCAGGCCATGATCATGGGCAGCCAGGCGATGTTCGCGCAGAACCAGCTGAACTTCTCGCGCGACATGGAGCGCGAGGCCGACCGCATCGGCTTCGGCGTGATGACGCAGGCCGGCTTCGCGCCGCAGGGCGCCGCCACGATGTTCGAGAAGCTGCAGTACGCCTCGCGCCTCAACGACAACGGCTCCTATCCTTATCTGCGCAGCCACCCGCTGACGACCGAGCGCATCTCCGACATGCAGGGCCGCTTCCAGTTCAACATGGATACGGTGCCGCCGCAGCCGCTGGCCATGGACCACGCGATGATCGCCTCGCGCGCCCGCGTGCTCACCCGCCCCGGCGTCGACGTGCTGCGGCTATGGATCGATTCGGCCTCCAGCGGTGAATTCGCGAAGAGCTCGCCCGCGCAGCAGGCGGGCACGCTGTACGCGGCGGCGCTGTCGGCAAAGGAGATGCGCGACTACAAGACCGCGCGCGCCCTGGCCGAGCGCCTTGCCGCGCGCGTGGCGGACGACCCTGCCGCGGCAAAGCAGGCACGCTGGCTCGGCGCGGAGATCGAGCTTGCCGCGGGTGCGGCGCCCAGGGCGGCCGCGCTGCTGGACGCCAGGTCGAAGGAACGGCCCGAGATGCTGCTGTCGGCAGAGGCCGCCACGGCGATGCGCCAGCCAGCGCCGATGATTCCCGTGCTGCGCGACTGGGTCGCCGCCAACCCGCGCGACGCGACGGTCTGGCGCGCGCTCGGCAACCTCTATGGCGCGCAGAACGACACGCTGCGCGCGGTGCGCGCCGACGCCGAGGCGAACGTGGCGATCCTCGACTACCCCGCGGCGCGCGACCGCTTCAAGGCCGCGCAGGAGATCGTCCGCCAGTCCAAGGTGGTCGATCACTACGAGGCGTCGATCATCGACACCCGCGCTCGTGCGGTGGAGGTGCTGGTGAAGGAGCAGGCGGCGGAGCCGCCGCTCAAGTGACTCGAGCGCTCCCGGGCGCTCAGCGTTTGGAGAGCAGTCCGCCCAGCGCGGACTCGATCAGCAGCCCCAGCACCGAATACAGCAGCGAGCCGATCAGCGCGGCCAGGAAGCCGTTGACGTGGAAGCCGCCCAGCAGGCCGGAGGCGGCCCAGAACAGCAGCGCGTTGATGACGAACAGGAAGAGCCCCAGGGTGACGATGGTGACGGGCAGCGTCAGTATCACCAGCACGGGCCGCACGATCATGTTGAGCAGGCCGATGACCGCCGCGGCGATCAGCGCGGAGCCGAAGCTGTTGACCTGGACGCCGCTGTAGAGATAGGCGACCGCCAGCAGCGCCACGGCGCTGAGCAGCCATTTGAGGATGATGCGCATGGCGGCAGGATACCCCACCAGGGCCCGCAAAAGACAACGAGCCCCGGTGCGTTGCCGCGCCGGGGCTCGTCGATTTGGGAGGCTGCTTCCTGCGGTCTTACTCGGCCAGCTCGTTCGCCAGCACCAGCAGCGCGCCCATGCCCATCACTGCGCCGGGAAATGCCCAGCCCGACTGGTGCGGCGGCGTCTGGTCCGGCGTCACCGGCTCCAGGTCGACGCCGACCTTCGGACGACGCGCATCGACCACGTGGGCGGCCGAATGCTCGCGCTTGAGCTGCGCCGTGAGTTCGGCCAGCGGGCCCTTGGCCAGCACCGCCGTCACCTGCCCGCCGTTGCGCTCCAGCAGCGGCGTCATCTGCGCCTGCACCTTGCTGAACCACTTGGCGCGCCAGTTCTCGCGGGCGCTGTGGCTCACCCACTTGCTGATGCGATGCGTCATGCGCGGAGCGCAGGCCACGAGCACCCAATGGCGCGCCACGACGCTGTTGGCATCCGGCGCCAGTTCGGCGAACTGCTCGCAGGCGTAGGTGGCGTCGTCGACGTAAAGAATGATCTTTTCCATGGCGTGCTCCTTCAGGTAGTTAGAGTGACAGAGACTGGGTTGGACAGGAAGTTCGTTCGCGGTCGGGGGCAATGACCACCGGCGCTCAGCCGGTCGTCACCGCCGGTTCCTCGTGCTTGTTGCGGGCATGGCGCGCGGCCACCCACTTGCCGATCACCAGCACCAGCAGCGCACCGAGGACGCCGGCTGCGTACTTGATCACGTCGGTCTGCGGCACCTTCGGCACCCAGGTCCAGGCGGCGGTGTTCGCCAGAGCCGGGTCGGACACGGCCATCGTGCCGGCGATCCAGCCGAGCAGCATGCCGCCGGCGGTGATGATCATCGGGAAGCGGTCCATCAGCTTGATGACCAGCTGGCTGCCCCAGACGATGATCGGGATGCTCACGAGCAGGCCGAAGATCACGAGCGGCATCTGGTGGCTGTCGCCGGCGCCCTGGGCGGCGCCTGCAATGGCGATCACGTTGTCGACGCTCATCACGAGGTCGGCCACGATCACGGTCTTGACGGCGCCCCACAGCTTGTCGCTGCCGGCGATGTTGCCGTGCGCGTCGTCGTGTTCGGGAGCCAGCAGCTTGACGCCGATCCACAGCAGCAGGATCGCGCCCACCAGCTTCAGGAACGGAATGGCCAGGAGGGTCAGAGCGAAGAAGATCAGGATCACGCGCAGCGCGATCGCACCCGCGGTACCCCACAGGATGCCTTGCGTGCGCTGGGCCGGCGGGAGCTTGCGGCAGGCCAGCGCGATCACCACGGCGTTGTCGCCGCCCAGCAGGATGTCGATCATGATGATCTGACCGACTGCGACCCAGAACTCCGGGGTCATGAACATTTCCATAGCTTTCCTCTTTTGTCTTCGCGCCCCTGCCTCTCCCTTCAGGGGTGACGACGGAAGGCGCATGTCTATGCGTTTCGATTCATCCCGTGCGGGGCGGGTCGAAAGCGAGGAATGAAGGCCGGGTGATTCCGGGGACTTGCGAACGCTTCGACCAAACCTGCACAGGTTCAAATCGAAGGTCTTGCTCGACAGCGTGCGCGCGAAAAATAGAGCGCGTACGTTGCCCGGCAGGCCGGAAGTGTTTTGCTTCGTATTGACGACCTGACGATTCGCGCCGTCGTGGCCGACAGCGCTCGGGAGCTACTCCCCTTCGTGCGGCGGATTAGAGCATCCAAGCTCCAGGTGGCGCAATCGAAAGTTTTCAGAAATTTAAAGAGAACCGCTTCAAGATGCGCATGAATACAAGGTGTGATGCTCTTGTTTTCATAGCGATCATGTCCCTTTGATGCTTCGGGACATTGCCGGACTATGATCGCCGTCCGCTGCTTTTTCACGCTCCATGGCCGCCATACACATCACCGACATCGAGGCCGCCATCAACTACTGGCGCGACAGGACTCCCTCGCCCGACGGCGTCACGCTGGGTCCCGAATTGCGGGCGCTGGCCGAGGTCTACGCGCTCATGGTCTTCCACCACGAGGACGAGGTCGACGAGGTCGGCTTTCCGCAGAAGGCCTGGGCCGCCTGGATGGCCTGGTACGACAGCACGCCCGACACGCCCTGCATCGCCATCTGCTCCACCAGCCAGGGCGACGACGAGTGCAAGGGCTGCGGCCGCAGCTTCGACGAAGTGCAGTTCTGGCCCGGCATGTCGCCCGTCGAGAAGCGCGCCACATGGCGCCGCATCACCATGGAAGACTCGGCCTGGCGCTTCAACCGATATGCCGAGCGCGCACGCGAGGCGGAGCGCGATCCGTCTTCGTCTGCGTCGGCCGACGAGCCCGAGTTCGATCCCGACGACGAGAAGAACTGGGCCCCCTGACCATGCGCCGCCTCGCGCAAGCTCCCAATCTCGCGATCGCGACCGTGTGGGCGCATGCCTTGCGCGAGGAGGGCGTGGCCGCCACCGTGCAGCGCGAATTCCTCGGCGCGGTGATGGGCCAGCTGCCGCCCGACCAGTGCCTGCCCGAGATCTGGATCGACGACGAGAACCAGTTCGATCTTGCCAAGCGACTGCTGCACGAGTTGCAGCACCGTCCGCAGCGCAGCTGGCGCTGCGTGTGCGGCGAGCAGGTCGAAGGCGGTTTCGAGCAGTGCTGGCAGTGCGGCCAGATGATGCCGCTCGCCTAGCTGCGCGGAGGCTTATTTCCAGCGCAAGGGTTCGATGTCGACGCTGTTGACGCCGTCGCCCAGCGTCAGCGTATTTTCCTGGATCGTCGCCTGCAGCTGCATGCTGCGCTGCGCGAGCGCGGCCAGCGCCTGCGAGGCAATGGTCGGCACGCGGTACACCTTGAGGTTCTGCGGCCGCGTGAGCTTGTTCTCGATGCCGCGCCACCAGATCTCGGCCGCGTGGTTGAAGGCGTAGACGATCACCTCGTCGGCCTTGTTGCAGGCCTTGATGATGGGCTTGTCTTCGGGCTGGCCGACCTCGATCCAGAGCTTGACCTCGCCTGTGAAGTCGCGCAGCCACACGTCGGGCTCCTCGACGTTCGACAGGCCGGCGCCGAAGGCCAGCGTGCCGTCGCCGTTGCACACGTCCTGTAGCTGGTGGGCGTTGAGCGCGAGCGCGACGAGCCGGATCATCATCCGCTCGTCGGTCTCGCTGGGGTGGCGCGCCAGAGTCAGCGCATGGTCGGCGTAGTAGCCGTGGTCGATGTCGGCCACCGCGAGGGTGGCCTTGAAGATGGTGGATTTGAGGGCCATGGGTGCGCGAGTTTAGGCCCGGCGCCCGCCGGCACCCCTCGGGCGAAGCCTCAGAACGCCACCGAGGCCTGCAGGTAGACCGTGCGGGGCTGCCCCACGTACTTGCCGCCGTTGTTGTCCACCGAGCGGTTGAAGTAGCGGCGGTCGAAGAGGTTCTTCACGCCCACCGCGACCTTGAGGTTGCTCATCGACGGCCCGAAGTCGTAGGCCGCGCGCAGGTTCATCGTGGCATAGCCGGGAATGTCGCCCAGCCGGCCGGTGGCGTCTTCCAGCGTGACGTACCGTGCGCCGTCGTCAGGCGAGCCCGGCGAGCGCTGCTTCGACTGCGCGTAGATGTCGGCGTTGAAGGTCCACGGCCCGCGCTCGTAGCGCGCGCCCAGCGTCGCCACTTGGCGCGAGTAGAAGGGCAGGTCGCGCCCGGCGAATGCGCCGGCCTTCGAGATGGCCTGCGTGTAGGTGTACGTGCCCGATACCGACAGCCCCTTGAGCGATTCGCTCAGCGTGCCGAGGTCGTAGCGCAGCGCCGATTCCAGCCCGCGGTGGCGCGTCGCGCCCAGGTCGGTCCACTGGCCGACGTCGCCGGTGATGGAGCGCGCCAGCAGCAGCTCCTTGTCGAAGTTGATGTTGAACAGCGTGAGCTCGCCGCTCCAGGCCTCGCCCTTGTAGTGCGTGCCGATCTCGTACGTCTTGGCCTTCTCGGGGTGCAGCCCGGTGGTCGACTGAGCGAGCTGCGCGTACTGCTGCGGCCCGAACGACACGCCCGCGTTCGCGAACACCGACCAGCGGTCGCTCATGCGATAGAGCACCGACAGCGTGGGCAGCCATTCGTCCGAATCGATCTTCGGATAGATCGCGCCGGTGGCCCGGCCGTTCGTGATGGTGTAGACGTCGTTGAACGAGCGGATCGACTCGTGGCGCACGCCGGGCGTGATCGTCCAGTTGCCGAAGTCGATGCGGTCGTCGATGTAGAACGCATGCGCGGTCGTGCCGCCCTTGCTGGTCTGGTAGGCGGGGTTGGCCAGGCCGAAGGCGTTGAAGCCCGGGCGCGGCTGGTAGTAGGCGCTGCGCGTCGCGACTTCCGATGCCTCTTCCTTCAGGTAGCGGTAGCCGACGCTGACTTCCTGCACCACGCTGCCCGAATCGATCAGGCGCGAGTAGCGCGGCTCGACCGCGAAGGTCTTGTAGTTGCGCGGCGCCGAGGTGAGGCGCCGGCGGCCATTGTTCGCGCCGGTGCCTTCCTGCTCGAGGAAGCTGCTGCGGTACGAGTCCGTGTAGTAGGTCAGCATCTCGAACTTGTTCACGCCGTCGTTGTGCGTGTACTTCACCGAGCCGTCGGTGCGGCGGCCGGTGAACTCGTCGAAGGGGCGGTCCGACTGGAAGGGGTTGGCCGCGAACTGCGCCGTCGTCAGGCCGCCGGGCATGCGGCCCTTGCCCTCGAAGTGGTGCAGCGTGATGGCGACGTCGTCGGTCTTCGAGATGCGGTAGGCACCCTTGAGCATCAGGTCGTCGATGCTGGTGCGGTCGTTGCTCTGGCGGAAGCCGTCGCCGTGCGTGCCCGAGTACAGCAGCGCCAGGCCCAGTCCGTTCTCGTTGGTGCCGCCGATGAAGAGATTGGGCGTGGTCTTTGTGCCGCCGCCGTGGCCGGCGCTTTCGACGCCCACGCTCACCTCGCCCGAGAACCGCTTCGGGATCGCGCGCGACACGAAGTTGATGATGCCGCCCACGTTCTGTGGGCCGTAGCGCACCGAGCCCGCGCCGCGCACCACGTCGACGGCTTCGAGGTTGCCCAGCGACAGCGGCGCCAGCGACAGCTGCGGCTGGCCGTAGGGCGCGTAGGCCAGCGGCACGCCGTCCAGCAGCACGGTGGAGCGCGGCGACAGGCGCGAGGTCAGGCCGCGCACGCCCACGTTCAGCGAGATGTCGCTGCCGCCGGTGCCGTTGCTCTCCTGCACCTGCACGCCGGGCATCTGCCGCAGCACGTCGCGCACGTTGGAGGAGCCGCTTTCCTGGATCTGCTTGCGCTCGATGATGCTGCGCGCGCCGGGGTGCTCGAGCACCTTGGTTTCGCTGGGGCTGCCCAGCCAGTCGCCGGTGACGGTGATGGTTTCCAGCGACTTGGCCGCGTCGGCTGCTGCTGCTGGCTCGGCCTCGGCGGCGAAGCCCTGCAGGCTCAGGGGAAGCAGCGCCATCGCGATGGCTGTGCGTTTGTGCGTGAACGACAAGGGAGATCCCTCCTACGGGTTTTCTGATGATGAAGAAGCAGGTCGTGCGCGGCGTGGAGCCGCTCAGGGCGCGGTCGTGCCTTGGGAAAGCGTGTCGTCGCCGCGGGCGGCGCTCGCCATGGCGCGTCGGCGCCACCAGAGCCAGACGCCGCTGAGGCCCAGGCTGCCGAGCGCGAGGCCGAGCAGGGCAGTGACCGCCTCGTGCAGCGGCCCGCCGAGCTCGCCGGTGTGCAGCGGATAGATCACCGCCACCGCGCCGTTGCCGGCGTCGAGGTCCTGCCACTTGCGCGCGGCGAGCACCTCGCCGGTCACCGGATTCAGCCACACCGAGCCGATGCCGTTCGGATGCGGATCGTCCGGCAGGCGCAAGCGCACGCGCATCGGCCGGCCGGCCTTGGCAGGCACTTGTATGAAGCCGATGGGCTGGCCGGGGTAGACCTGCTGTGCGCGCGCCACGAGCTCGTCCAGCGGCAGGAGCGGGCCGGCCGCCGCACCCTTGGGGATCACCGGCGCCTTGACGGGCTGCTGGCCCATCGCGCTGGAGATGAAGTTGCCCAGCGGCCGCCACGCCATGTACGCGCCCGTGGCCACCGACACCGCGATCAGCAGGCCGAGCACCGCGCCGCCGGTGCGGTGCAGGTCGAACAATCCGCGCAGCAGCCCGCGGTCGAGCACGATGCGCAGCGACGGCGGCCAGCGCACCGGCCACCACAGCACGATGCCCGTGACCAGCAGGAACAGGTAGGCCAGCGCGGCGAAGGCGAGCACGCCCTTGCCGGTGTCGTCCAGCAGCAGGCTGCTGTGCAGCTCGAAGAGGATGTTGTAGGCGCCCTCGTGCGTGCCCCGGCGTCCCTGCTCGGCGCCGGTGGCGGGGTCGAGGTAGAGCGTGCCTTCCCATTTGCCGCGCACCCGCACCTGCAGCGTGTCGGTGGGCTTGCGCGGCGGGCGCAGCGTGAAGTCGGCGTCGGTTCCGAACTCGGCCGCGAGGCGCTGGCGCAGGGCCTCCAGCGGCAGCACGGCCTTGGTGGCGTCGCCGGCCGGGGTCGAACGCGCCGAATGGGCGATGAAGAAATCGGGATGTGCCCAGCGGTCGAGCGGCAGCCCCACCACCAGCATGGCGCCGAGCAATGCGGTGAGTGCGAGGATCGGACCGAGCGTGAGGCCGATCCAGCGATGGACCTTGAGCCAGAGGCGTCTCAGAGGGGCGCGCATGACCAACAGAGGGGCGGCGGGCCCCTCGCAGAATGTTGCTGGCTGGCGCCCGGCGGGGCGTTGGCTGGAAAAGGATAACCACCGACGCAAAACAGCCGCCTTCAGGCGGCTGTTGCATCGATACAGGACGCTTAAATTCTACTGGCGAGTTCCGCCGCCTTGCCCACGTAGCTGGCGGGAGTCATCGCCAGCAGGCGGGCCTTTTCGGCTTCCGGGATGTCCAGCGAGCGGATCAGCCCGTGCAGCGCCTCGGCGGTCACGGTCTTGCCGCGCGTCACTTCCTTGAGCTGCTCGTAGGCGCCCTGCACGCCGAAGCGGCGCATCACCGTCTGGATCGGCTCGGCCAGCACTTCCCACGAGGCGTCGAGGTCGGCGGCCAGCGCTTCATCGTTCAGCTCGAGCTTGCCAAGGCCGGTGGCCAGGCTCGCATAGGCCAGCGTGGCGTACCCGAAGCCCACGCCGATGTTGCGCAGCACCGTGCTGTCGGTCAGGTCGCGCTGCCAGCGGCTGATCGGCAGCTTCTCGCTCAGGTGGCGCAGCACCGCGTTGGCCAGGCCCAGGTTGCCCTCGGCGTTCTCGAAGTCGATCGGGTTGACCTTGTGCGGCATCGTCGAGGAGCCGATCTCGCCCTTCTTCAGGCGCTGCTTGAAGTAGCCAAGGCTCACGTAGCCCCAGATGTCGCGCGAGAAGTCGATCAAGATGGTGTTGGCGCGGGCCACCGCGTCGAACAGCTCGGCCATGTAGTCGTGCGGCTCGATCTGGATGCTGTAGGGCTGGAAGCTCAGGCCCAGGCCCAGCGGCGCGGGCGTTTCCACGACCTTTCGGCTGAAGGCTTCCCAGTCGAAGTCGGGCCAGGCGGCCAGGTGGGCGTTGTAGTTGCCGACCGCGCCGTTCATCTTGCCCAGCAGCTTCACGGCGGCGATCTGCTCGCGGGCCTTCGACAGGCGCACCGTCACGTTGGCGATTTCCTTGCCCACGGTGGTGGGGCTGGCGGTCTGGCCGTGCGTGCGCGAGAGCATCGACACGCCGGCGAACTGGTGCGCCATCTCGCGCAGCTTGGCGATCAGGCCGTCGATGGCCGGCAGCACCACCTTGTCGCGCGCGGCCTGGATCTGCAGGGCGTGGCTGGTGTTGTTGATGTCCTCGCTGGTGCAGGCGAAGTGCACGAACTCGGCGGCCGCGAGCAGCTCGGGACGGGCCTCGAACTTCGACTTGATCCAGTACTCGACCGCCTTCACGTCGTGGTTGGTGGTCTTCTCGATTTCCTTGATGGCCAGCGCGTCGGCCTCGGAGAAATGGGACACCAGGCCCATCAGGTACTTGCGCGCGCCGCCGGTCAGCGGCTTGAATTCGGCGAAACCGCAGTCGGACAGCGCAATGAACCACGCCACCTCGACTTGCACGCGCCGGTGCATATAGCCCTGCTCGCTCATCAGCGGACGCAGCGCCGCGAGTTTGGCCGCGTAGCGACCGTCAAGGGGGGAAAGGGCGGAAACGGTGGAAAAGCTCATGCCTCAATTTTAGGCGGCCGCCGCCCGGTGGGGCCGGCGCGACGCTTTGGGGTCGATTCGGGCTCTGGTTTTCCCGTTCACCTAAAATGACTATTAACAAACGTCATCAATACATAGGGAGAGAGCCTTCATGAAACTGATCGGATCCGCCGCCAGCCCCTACGTGCGCAAGGTGCGCGTGGTGCTGGCCGAGAAGCGGCTCGATTACCAGTTCGTGATCGAAGACGTCTGGGCTGCCGACACCACCATCTCCAACTCCAACCCCCTGGGCAAGGTCCCCTGCCTGATCATGGAAGGCGGAGAGGCGATGTTCGACTCCCGCGTGATCGTCGAATACCTGGACACGCTGTCGCCGGTAGGCAAGCTGATTCCACAGCAGGGCCGCGAGCGCGCAGAGGTCAAGACCTGGGAGGCGCTGGCCGACGGCGTCATGGACGCCGGCGTGCTCTGGCGCCTGGAAGCCACCTGGGCCGGCCGCGGCGATGGCGAGCGCAGCGCCGCCTGGATCGAGCGCCAGCGCGCCAAGGTCGAGGACGGCATCGCCGCCATGGCCAAGGGCCTGGGCGACAAGCCCTTCTGCAGCGGCATCCACCTGAGCCTGTCGGACATCGCCGTGGGCTGCACGCTGGGCTGGCTGGACCTGCGCTTCCCCGAGATCGACTGGCGCAAGGACTACGGCAACCTCGCGAAGCTTTTCGACAAGCTGATGCTGCGGCCCAGCTTCATCGACACCAAGCCCTGAGCTCGCAGGGCCCTACGAAAGGCGCCGCGAGGCGCCTTTTTTGTCTTTCAGCGATCGCGCAGCGTGTATCAACCCGGCGTCGGCGCAGGACGTCCCAGCCGGGAGCTTCGCCTCGGGCTCGTCCTGCCGGCGGGTGGAGATTGTCGTTTTCGGCCATGACCCGATTGCGCGCAATGGCGTGAACCGGATTCAGAGGGGAACGAGCAGAGAGGGTGGCGCGGACCGGGTTCGCGCTGTCGCGCCACCCTGGCCCGGCCCGAATACAAAAATGCTGCGAGGCGCCCCGACGCGAAGGAGGGAGGGAGGGAGGAGGAGAAGAATCGCCTCGGGATTTCGACCAGACGGCAAGCGCCCGGAAGACCTCGCAACATGAAAACCGCGGGGCAGAAAGTCAGTAGTCAGTCACTGCCCACGCGATTTAGGAGCGCGGCATCGGCGGCACGGTTCCCGTCTGGTTTGTAAACGTTTGTTCCCGATGGCCGGCTGGGGGGTGGTGCAAAAATCGACCGGTCGGTAAAAACTGCTGGCGATCAGTTCGGCCCGAGTTGCTTCTCGATAACGCTCACGAACCCGTTCTCGTCCGGCGCCGTCATGCTCGACCACGCCTGCACGACCTTGCCGTCGCGCCCGATCAGGTACTTGTAGAAATTCCACTTCGGCGTGGTGCCCGAGGCCTGCGCGAGCTGCTTGAACAGCGGATTCGCGTCGGTGCCGCGCACCGAGGACTTGGCGAACATCGGGAATTTCACGCCGAAGGTGCTTTCGCAGAAATCGGCGATTTCCTTGTTGGAGCCCGATTCCTGGGCGAAATCGTTCGACGGGAAGCCCAGCACCACCAGGCCGCGCGAGCGGTACTTCATGTCCAGCGACTCCAGGCCCTTGTACTGCGGCGTGAAGCCGCAGAAGCTGGCCGTATTGACCACAAGGACCACCTTGCCGGAGTACTGGCACAGGGACTGGGGTTTTTCATCCTGCAGCCGCGGGAAGGTGTGTTGCAGGATCGCCGGGCATCCCGCGGCCTCTGCCGGAGCGGGCGCTGCGGCTGCCGTCTGGGCGTGGGCCGGAACGGTCGAAACGAGGCTCGCCACGAGGGAAACCGCAGGGGCGCAACGCCACAGCATCGACAATCGGAAGGGGGTTCGCATGGCGGGCTCCTGAATCAAAAAGGGATGTGCGCATCCGTGCCGCGACGGCGCGCGTATCCGCATCATCGCGCTTCTGTCATGGGCGCGCCAAACGGGCCGATTAAAATCGACGGCCTTAGAAAGATATAGATGCTCTATCCGGAACTCTTCAGACAACTCGAATCCGTCCGCTGGGACATGGACAAGGACATTCCCTGGCAGTCGTTCGACGCCTCCTTGCTGTCGGAAGAGCAGGCGCAGACCATCAAGATGAATGCCATCACCGAGTGGGCGGCACTGCCGGCCACCGAGATGTTCCTGCGCGACAACCGCCACGATAGCGACTTTTCCGCTTTCATGTCGATCTGGTTCTTCGAGGAGCAGAAGCACTCGCTGGTGCTCATGGAGTACCTGAAGCGCTTCAGCCCCAAGCACGCGCCCACCGAGGAAGAGCTGCACGAGGTGCGCTTCGACTTCGACCCGGCCCCGCCGCTGGAAACCCTCATGCTGCACTTCTGCGGCGAAATCCGCCTCAACCACTGGTACCGCCGTGCCGCCCAGTGGCACACCGAGCCGGTCATCAAGCACATCTACACCACGCTGAGCCAGGACGAAGCCCGCCACGGCGGCGCCTACCTGCGCTACATGAAGCGCGCCATGGAGAAGTTCGGCGACGAGGCCCGTGCCGCCTTCACCAAGGTCGGCGTCCTGATGGCCAGCGCCCGCCGCACGGCCCAGGCCCTGCACCCGACCAACCTGCACGTGAGCAAGGCGCACTTCCCCCGCGACACCGTGCAGAGCCGCATGCCCGACCCCGACTGGCTCGAGCACTGGCTCGACAAGCAGATCAAGTTCGACGCCGTCTGGGAAACCAAGGTCGGCGAGCGCATCCTGCACAACCTGAGCCTGCTGATGAACCGCAGCTTCAAGACTGTCCAGGAGCTGAACCGCTACCGCAAGGAACTGGCGGCCACCCTCGGCCCCAAGCCTGAATACCAGGGCGCATAAGCCCAGGCGCCTAGACCAGAAAACGCCCCGCATGCCGGGGCGTTTTTTTGCAGAATCCATGTCACAAACCGGGGACGCTGGCCGTCTTTCCCGCATGGACGACGCAACCCTCACCTTCGACCGCCACCGCCCGCGCCTGCAGGGCATCGCCTACCGCATGCTCGGCTCCATGGCCGAGGCGGAAGAGGTCGTGCAGGACGCCTGGTTGCGCTGGCATGAAGCCGCCAGGGACACCCTCGACAGCGCCGAAGCCTGGCTCGTGACCGTGGTCACGCGCCTGTCGATCGACCGGCTGCGCGCCGCCAAGATCCAGCGCGAGCACTACATCGGCGCCTGGATGCCCGAGCCCACGCTGACCGGCCAGCCTGATTCGCCCGCCACGCCCGAACAGCTGCTCGAGCGCGCCGACAACATCTCCGTCGCCTTTCTCGCCATGCTGGAGCGCCTTGCGCCCGAGGCACGCGCCGCCTTCCTGCTGCGCGAGGTGTTCGACGCCGACTACGGCGAGATCGCCCTCACCCTCGGCAAGACCGAGGCCGCCTGCCGCCAGATCGTGCACCGCGCCAAGCTCCAGGTGCAGGAAGGGCGCCCGCGCTTCACCGTGCCGCGCGAGACCCACGAGCGCCTGCTGCGCGCCTTCGCCGACGCTGCCGCGCGCGGCAGCCTGCATGAGCTGAAGGCGCTGATGTCCGAGGATGTCGAACTCATCGGCGACGGCGGCGGCAAGGTGCAGACCTTCAGCAAGATCCTGCGCGGCAGCCAGCGCCTCGCGCAGCTCTACTACTCGCTGTGGCGCCGCATGGGCCCGGCGGTGCGCATGGAGATCGTCGACATCAACGGCGAGCCCGGCATGCTGCGCTTTCTCGACGGCGAGCTCGAATCGGCCCAGACCTTCGAGATCGAGAACGACCGCATCGTGCGCATCCGCGCGCAGCGCAACCCCGACAAGCTCGCGCGCATCGCTCAGATCTTTTCCTCGAAATAATTCGCGCGGCGTGTCACAGGGCGCCCGGCTCGCCCGTCTTCGGTAGGTAAGCAGATCGATTCCATCGCAACCCACCGGAGAAACCAAACCATGAACACCACCGCACGCCTGAACTGGTTCAAGCTCGTCCCGAAGTCCTTCGAGGCCATCCTCGGCGTCAACGCCACCATCGAGTCGAGCACGCTCGGCAAGGTGCTGGTCGACTACGTCTACGCCCGCGTCTCGCAGATCAACGGCTGCGCCTATTGCCTCGACATGCACGTGCGCGACCTGCGCAAGCAGGGCGAGGAATGGCAGCGCATCAACAGCCTCGCCACCTGGCGCGAGGTGAGCTTCTTCAACGAGCGCGAACGCGCCGCGCTGGCATGGGCCGAGTCGCTCACGCGGCTGGCCGACCGCTACGATGCGCGCGAAGCCGAATTCGCGGCGCTCAAGGCCAACTTCAGCGACCTGGAAATTGCCGAGCTGTCGGTGGCGATCGCGCAGATCAACACCTGGAATCGCCTCAACGTCGCCAGCGGCGTGCCGGTGGCGGTCAAGCCGCTGCTCTGATTGCTACCGGCGCTCCACCACCATCGGCGAGATGTGCAGGCTCTCGCGCAGCTGGGCGATGACTTCGCCGGCCGCGTTGCGCGAGGCAAAGGGCCCCGCCTGCAGCCGATGCGTTCCGGCTTCGCTGAACACGCGAAGCTGCGACGCCAGCGATGGTACGCCGCGCGCGGCCTGGGTCAGCAGGCTCTGTGCACCATCCCGCTCGCGAAAAGCGCCGAGCTGAACCCAGAAGCCCGGCAGCGCCGCCGAGGGTTGCGCGGCGCTAGGAGAGGGTGACGCCGGCGCAGCCTGCAGCGGCGCCAGGTCATTGACCACGATGGCCTGCCGAGAGGGCGGAATCGATGGCGGCGACTGCGCCGATTCGGACTCTGCCCCGGGCGGCAGTGCAGCGGCCATCGGCGTCTGCGGCGCCACCGGCATCGTCGAAACCTGCGATGCATCGTTGCCCGCTGCTGCGACGGGCGCCGTCCATTCGGCCGGCACCTGCACCGGTTGTTGTGGCGCGCGCGCCGACGGCACACGCACGGGCGCAGGAACAGCAGCAGGAACAGCAGCCGGAACCGGAGCCGCCGCATACGCAGTCCCCGAATCGCGCCGCCATGCGCCCGTGCGGATGTCGTCGTTCGTGATCCGCTCGATCTCCACCGGCGCTACGCCGCGCAGCAGGTCGAGCTTGAGCGCGGCCGTGTAGCTCAGGTCGATGATGCGGCCGTCCACGAAGGGCCCGCGGTCGTTCACGCGCACGATCACCTCGCGCCCGTTGGCCGGATTGCGCACCCGAACGTAGCTCGGCAGCGGCAGCGTCTTGTGCGCGGCCGTCATGGCGTACATGTCGTAGGGCTCGCCGCTGGACGTGGACGCCGCGTGGAACTTGCGCCCGTACCACGAGGCCAGTCCCGATTCGCGGAACGGCCGGTCGTCGGTGATCGGCACATAGCCGCGGCCCAGCACCGTGTAGGGCTTGCTGGTGCCGCCCATGCTGCGGATCGGCTCGACGCGGGGCTCGGCGTCGGGCACGTTGGCGAGGTCGGGCGGAATGTTGGTGCCGGGGCCGTCGCGGCCGCTGGCCACACCGCCGCCGCTGCGCGGGCCGCTGGCACAGCCCGCAAGAAGAACGGCGACGGCTACCGCGCACGCCGCCAGCGCGGTGGTGGCCGGGGAACGGGTTCCCTCAGCCAAATACCGCCTTCCAGAGCGCCAGCATGGCATCGCGCTCGGCCGCCAGCGCGGGCGGCGTGACCTGCGTGGGCTCCTCGTTGAGGCGCGCGCGGTGCTGCACGCGGCGCAGCTCGCGGTAGGCGCGCGCCGCGCCACGGCCCACGCCCTCGGGCAGCAGCCCGGCCAGTTCGGCGCGCAGCAGCAGGGCGATGTTGCCCACGTTCGGAATCAGCTCGGGGTGCTCGGCCGAGGACGACAGCACCAGGAACTGCACCGCGAACTCGGCATCGACCATGCCGCCCGGGCTGTGCTTCACGTCGAAGCGGTCGGCCTTCACCGGCCGCGCGCCGCGCAGCTTGTTGCGCATCGCGATGATCTCGGCCTTCAGCGCCTCGCGGTCGCGCGGCGCCACCAGCACGGCCTCGCGCACCTGGTCGAATCGCGCGCCCAGTTCGGCGCCGTGGTCCTCGCTGCCCAGCACGAAGCGCGCGCGCGTCATGGCCTGGTGCTCCCAGGTCCACGCGGTGTTGCTGCCGCGGCCGAGCTGGTACTTTTCGTAGGCCTCGAAGCTGGTGGTCAGCAGGCCGGAGTTGCCGTTGGGCCGCAGGGCGGTGTCGATCTCGAAGAGGTCGCCCTCGCGGGTCTTCACCGTGAGCCAGTTGATGAGCTTGCGCACGTAGGCCGCATAGACCTCGCCGGCGCGCTCGTCGTCGTCGTCGTAGACGAACACGATGTCGAGGTCGCTGCCGTAGCCCAGCTCCTTTCCGCCCAGCTTGCCGTAGCCGATGATCGCGAACTGCGGCACCTCGCGATGCCGGTTGCGCACGTGCGGCCAGCACCAGCGGGCGGTCACGCGCAGCGTGGCGTCGGCCAGCGCGCTGAGGTCGTCGGCCACCTGCTCGACGGTGAGGCGGCCGTCCACGTCGCGCGCCAGCGTGCGGAACACCTCGGCGTGATGCGCATGGCGCAGCAGGTTCAGCAGCCGCTCCTCGTCGGCTTCGCCGGTACGGGTGAGCGATGCGTGGCGCGCGTCGAGTTCGCGCTCGAACTCGGCCGCGACGAAGCGGCCCGAGAGCATCTCGTCGCTCGCGAGCTCGTCGATCACGCCGGGGTGCTGCATCAGGTAGCGCGCGGGCCACTTGGCGGCGCCCAGCAGGCGCAGCAGGCGTTCCTGCACGGCGGGGCGCTCGACCAGCAGCGCCAGGTAGCTTTCGCGGCGCAGCAGCGGCTCGATCCAGTCGGCCCAGCGCATGGCAGCGTCGACATGGCGCGGGGTCTGGCCCGCGCCGTCGCCGTCGGGTTCCTTCAGCCACTGGCCGGTGCGCTGCACCAGCTGGCGCAGGCGCGCGCGGGTTTCCTCGCGCAGGGCCAGCACGCGGGGCTGCTCGCACCAGTCGCGGATGCGCTCGGCGAACACCGGGGGCAGGTCGCCGAGCAGGTCGGCCAGGTCGGCGGGCGCGGCGGCCTTCTTGCCATTGCACTTGCCGTTGCAGGGCTTCTCGCCGCCCAGCAGCTTGTCGAACTCCTGCGCGACGAACTCGCGGTGCGTGTCGAGCTGCTCGAGGAAGGGGCAGCAGCTGGGGTAGCCCATGCTCTGGGCGATCCAGCGCAGGTCGTCGTCGGACACCGGCAGCACGTGGGTCTGCTGGTCGTCGAGGTACTGGATGCGGTGCTCGACGCGGCGCAGGAACTCGTAGGCCGCGGCCAGCGAATCGGCCGTTTCCTGCGGCATGAGGTTGGCGCGCGCAAGGCGCTGCAGCGCGTCGAGCGTGGGCCGCGTGCGCAGCTCCGGAAACTGGCCGCCGCGCACCACCTGCAGCAACTGCACCGTGAACTCGATCTCGCGGATGCCGCCGCGCGAGAGCTTCACGTCGTTGGCGCGCTCCGGGCGTCCGGCGCTGCGGCGCGCCGACTGCTCGCGGATCTGCCGGTGCAGCACCCGCAGCGAATCGAACACGCTGTAGTCGAGATAGCGGCGGAACACGAAGGGCAGCACCGCGCCGCGCAGCCCCTGGGCCTGGCCTGCGAGCACGATGTCGCGCGGCGCGACCACGCGGCTCTTCATCCAGGCGAAGCGCTCCCACTCGCGTCCCTGCACCTGGAAATACTCTTCCAGCGCATCGAGCGAGACCACGCTCGGGCCCGAGTTGCCGTTGGGCCGCAGCGCCAGGTCGACGCGGAACACGAAGCCGTGCTCGGTGGTGTCGCCCACCAGCGCATAGATGCGTTTGACCGCCCGCGCGAAGTACTCCTGGTTGGCCAGCCGGCCGCGCCCGTCGGCATCGCCCTGGGTCTCGCCGTCGACGTCGTAGAGATAAATCAGGTCGATGTCGCTCGACACGTTGAGCTCGCGCGCGCCGAGCTTGCCCATGCCCACGATCCACAGCTGCGCGCGCTGGCCTTCGGGGCCCAGCGGGGCGCCGTGCGACGCGTCGAGTTCGCGGCAGGCCTCTTGGCACGCGATGTCGAGCGCCAGCTCTGCCAGCTCGGTGACGGCGGTGGTCACCACGGCCAGCGGGGCCTGCTCGTCGCAATCAAGAGTTACAAGCCGCTCCATCACGAGCTGCCGCACAATGCGCAGAGCGTCGCCGACGCCGTCCCCGCGCTGGCGCAGTGCCTCGTAGGCCACCGTCATCGATTCGCGCCGCGGCGCGCCAGGGGGAAGCAATGAAAGCTCGGCTGCATACCTGCGGCGCAGGCGCTGCACGAACCTCGAATACGAAGAGAAGGCGTCTTTCGGCGCCGAAGAATTGGGAGAAATGGTGTCTGGCAACTGGTTCACACCGATGCTGGTTTCCGTGGAACCCGTCTGAAAGCTGGCGGTCATAATTCCGGACACAGCGCGATCCTCAATGAACGACACGGCGTCTTCCCCTTCACGTCTGCTCAAAATCACCGCTGTGACGGCGCGCTGGCTGCTGGGTCTGTTGATCGCTGCATGGCTTCTGCTGGCGCTGTCGGTCGTTGTCCTACACGCGTGGATTGTGCCGCGAATCGGCGATTTCCGAGACGCGCTGGAGGCGCAGGCTAGCAAGGCCATCGGCGTGCCGGTGCGCATCGGATCGATCACCGCCCGCTCCGAAGGGCTTTTCCCAGCCTTCGAACTGCGCGACGTGGTGCTGCAGGATTCCGACAACCGCGAGGCCCTTCGCCTCGCGCGCGTGGTGGCCAGCGTGTCGCCGCGCTCGCTCTGGCGGCTCAACTTCGAGCAGCTCTACATCGAGCGCCCGCAGCTCGATGTGCGCCGCGACTCTCAGGGAAAACTCCATGTGGCTGGTTTGCACATGGCCACCGATACGACCGGAGAAACCCGGGGTGCCGACTGGTTTTTCGCGCAGCGCGAGCTGGTCATCGAAGGCGGCACCGTGCGCTGGACCGACGAGCAGCGCCAGGCCGAGCCCCTGCTGCTGACCGACGTGCGCTTCGTCGCGCGCAACAGCGCCCGGCGCCACGGCCTGCGCCTGGACGCCACGCCGCCTGCCGGCTGGGGCGAGCGCTTCACGCTGCGCGGCCAGTTCCGCCAGCCTCTGCTGTCCATCCGCAGCGGCCACTGGCAGACCTGGGACGGCCAGATCTATGTCGACCTGCCCTACATCGACGTCACCCGGCTCGGCCAGTACGTCTCGCTCGACGCGCGCATCCGCGAAGGCAACGGCGCGCTGCGACTGTGGGCCGACGTGGACGACGGCCAGGTCGTCGGCGGCGCGGCCGACCTCGGGCTCGACAAGGTCGACGTCTCGCTCGACAAGGGCCTGCAGCCGCTGGTGCTGCGCGCCGTCACGGGCCGACTCTCGGGCCAGCTCACCGAGGAGACGCTGGAGTTCGCCACCACCGCGCTGCAGTTCGACACCACCGACGGCCTGCGCTGGCCCGGCGGCAACCTCTGGCTGCAGCACACGCCCGCCAGGGGCCGTACCCCCGAGCACGGCGCGCTGCGCGCCGACCGGCTCGACCTGGCCGCGCTCGCCCTCATTGCCGACCGGCTGCCGCTGGGCGACGCCACGCACCGCCTGCTCGACAGCTACGGGCCGCGCGGCCTGGTCGAGCACGTCGACCTGAACTGGCAGGGCTCGCTGGGCGCGCCCACCCGCTACCAGGCCAAGGGCCGGGTCAGCGGGCTGCGCATCGCTTCCCAGCCGGCGGCGGCCGATGCAGCGACGCCCGCTGCAACAACGGCAACGACGACCACCGCCACCACCACCACGGCACCGCACAGGATCCACACCGGCACCCCCGGCCTCAGCGGCGCCACCGTCGACTTCGACGCCACCCACACCGGCGGCACCGCCACGCTCGCCATTGCGAAGGGCACGCTCGAATTCCCCGGCGTGTTCGAGGAGCCGGTCATTCCCGTCGATCGTCTCTCCACGCAGCTGCAATGGAAGCTCGACAACGGCAATGGCAACGCCCAGCTGCAGATGTCCAAGCTCAGCTTCGCCAACGTCGACGCCGAGGGCGAGGCCCAGGCCAGCTGGCGTACCAGCGATCCGGCCACCTCGAGCAGCAAGTCACGCTTTCCGGGCGTGCTCGACCTGCAGGGCAAGCTCACGCGCGCCGACGGCACGCGCGTGTTCCGCTACCTGCCGATGGACATTCCCCAGCACACGCGCGACTACGTGCGCGAGGCCGTCACCAAGGGCGTCGCGAGCAGCGTCGACTTCCGCGTGCGCGGCGACCTGCACGACATGCCGTTCAAGGACCCGAAGCAGGGCGACTTCCGCATCGCCGCCAAGGTGTCGGACGTCAACTACGCCTACGCGCCGCCCTCCATCGCCAACGCCGCGCCTTCGCGCAACGGCACGCCCCCTCGCGTCTGGCCTGCGCTCACGGGCCTGTCGGGCGAGCTGGTGTTCGAGCGCGACAGCATGCTGGTGCGCAACGCGCGCGGCCGCCTGGCCGGCACCAACGGCGTCGAGGTGACCAAGGGCGAGGCGCTGATTCCGGAGCTGTCGCACCACGCGCAGGTGCTTCGCGTCGACGTGCAGGCCAAGGGCCCGCTGGGCGAGGTGCTGCGCGCGGGCGCGCCGCTGGCCGGCCTCGAGCCGGGCGGCGTGGGCGAGATCATGCAGGCCGCGCGCGCCACCGGCTCGGCCGACTACAAGCTGCACCTCGAGCTGCCCCTGGAGGCCATGGACAACGCCAGGGTGCAGGCCAGCGTGGCGCTGGCCGACAACGAGCTGCAGGTGGTGCCCGAGGCACCGTCGTTCACGCAGACGAAGGGCACGGTCAGCTTCACCGAGACCGGCTTCTCGCTGGCAGGCGTGCAGGCCAGGCTGCTGGGCGGAGACATCCGTGTCGAAGGCCGCGGCCGCTTCAGCGGCCCCAATCGCGAGGTCGCGCTGAAGGCCCAGGGCACGGCCACCGCCGACGGCCTGCGCGGCGCGCGCGAGGTCGACTGGCTCGCGCGCCTGGCGAAGAAGGCGACCGGCAGCACGCCCTATGCCGCCACCTTCTCGGTGCGCGACGGCGCGCCCGAGTTCTCCCTCACCAGCAGCCTGCAGGGCCTGGCGCTGCAGCTGCCGCCGCCGCTGGTGAAGACGGCCGAGGAACAGATGCCGCTGCGCATCGAGAAGAAGGTGCTCGCGCGCGAGACCACGAAGCACGGCGCGACGGTGGCCACGCAGGACCAGCTCTCGCTGGACCTCGGCCGCGTCGGCGCCATCCAGTACGTACGCGACCTCGTGGGCAACGAGGCACGCGTGCTGCGCGGCAGCATCGGCGTGGGGCTGGCGCAGGGCGAGACGGCAAGCCTGCCCGACAAGGGTGTGTTCGCCAACGTCAACGTCGCCAAGCTCGACATGGCGGCCTGGCAGGCCCTGCTGGGCGAGGCCACCGGCACGAGCGCGGATGCCCCCGAGCGTCCCGACGATCCGTCGATGGCCTACCTGCCCACGCGCATCGCGGTGCGCGCGCAGCAGCTGGGCATCGCGGGCCGCACGCTGCACAACGTGGTGCTCGGCGGCACGCGCGAGGGCAGCGTCTGGCGCGCCAACGTCGACGCCACCGAACTCAGCGGCTATGCCGAGTACCGCCATGCGCAGGCCGGGCGCCTCTACGCGCGGCTCGCGCGGCTGAAGATCGCGCCCTCCGAGGCCACGCAGGTCGAGACCCTGCTCGACGAGCAGCCCGGCAACCTGCCGGCGCTGGACATCGTCATCGACGACTTCGAGCTGCTGGGCAAGCGCCTGGGCCGCGCCGAGATCGACGCGGTCAACCGCGGCGGCGCGGGCCGCGAATGGCTGCTCAACAAGCTGACCTTCACCATGCCCGAGGCCAGCTTCGCGGCCAAGGGCACCTGGGCCGCGGTGCCCGGCGCGCCGGCCGGCCAGCGCCGCACCGCCATGACCTTCAGGCTCGACGTCGCCGATGCCGGCGAGCTGCTCACGCGCTTCGGCATGCCGGGCGTGCTGCGGCGCGGGCGCGGGCGGATGGAGGGCGACGTCAACTGGCGCGGCTCGCCCTTCTCGCTCGACTACCCGAGCCTGGGCGGGCAGCTGCAGGTCGACGTGGAGCAGGGCCAGTTCCTCAAGGCCGACCCCGGCCTGGCCAAGCTGCTGGGCGTGCTGAGCCTGCAGGCGCTGCCGCGCCGGCTCACGCTCGATTTCCGCGACGTGTTCAGCGAAGGCTTCGCCTTCGACTTCATCCGCGGCGACGCGAAGATCAGCAAGGGCATCGCCAGCACCAACAACCTGCAGATGAAGGGCGTCAACGCCGCCGCGCTGATGGACGGCTCGGCCGACATCGTGCGCGAGACGCAGAACCTGCGCGTGGTGGTGGTGCCCGAGATCAACGCCGGCACCGCGGCGCTGGTGGCCACCGCCATCAACCCTGCCATCGGCCTGGGCACCTTTCTTGCGCAGTGGGTGCTGAGCAAGCCGCTCGCGGCCGCGGCCACGCAGGAGTTCCACATCGAGGGCACCTGGACCGACCCCAAAATAGCGAAGGTGCCGCGCACGCTGCAGCTGCTGCCGCAGAGCATTCCCGGCGCGCCCGGCCTGCCGCCCGCCTCGCAGACCGCGGACGACGGCAAGAAAACGGAGAACAAGCAATGAAAGTCGCAGCCATCCAGATGGTGTCGGCCATCGCCCGCGAAGCCAACCTCGCGCGCGCCCACGACCTGCTCGCGCAGGCCGCCGCGGCCGGTGCCGAGCTCGCGGTGCTGCCCGAGTACTTCTGCATGATGGGCGCGCGCGACACCGACAAGCTGGGCCTGCGCGAAACCGCCGGCGCGGGCATGGTGCAGGGCTTCCTGGCCGATGCGGCGCGCGAGTTCGGGCTGTGGATCGTCGGTGGCACGCTGCCCATCGAGAGCACCGATGCCGAGCACGTGTTCAACAGCTCGCTGGCCTTCTCGCCCGACGGCCGCTGCGTGGTGCGCTACGACAAGATCCATCTCTTCTTCTTCGACAACGGCACCGAGCGCTACGACGAGCGCCGCGTCATCGCGCCCGGTGCGAAACCGGTGGTGTTCGAGCTGCCCTCGCGCGACGGCCACCGCTGGCGCGTGGGCATGAGCGTGTGCTACGACCTGCGCTTTCCCGAGCTGTACCGCGCGCTCGCGAAGCAGGGCGCCGACCTGCTGCTGGTGCCCAGCGCCTTCACCCGCACCACCGGCGCCGCGCACTGGGAGGTGCTGCTGCGCGCCCGCGCCATCGAGAACCTGGCCTGGGTGGTCGCGCCCGCGCAGGGCGGCACGCACGAGAACGGCCGCCAGACCTGGGGCCAGTCGCTGATCGTCGACCCCTGGGGCACGGTGGTGGCGCAGCAGGCCACCGAAGAAGGCGTGGTGCTGTTCGACATCGACGCCGCGAAGGTGCAGAGCACGCGCACTCAACTGCCCGTGCTCTCGCACAGCGTGATCTAGGAATGACCCCCAGGCTTGCCCACTTCGTGTGGCCGCCAACCCCCTTCCAGGGGGCAACACCTGCGGGCCGGCAAAGCCGGTTCCGCGGTGTTCCTGGAACAAGCCACGTACCTTGCGTGCGGCGGTGTTGCCGGTATGTCTGATGCGCTGCTGACCGTTGCACCGCAGCGATGGGCGCTGCTGGCCTATGCGCGGCTGCGCTCGCTGTGGCAGCGCTGGTTCCTGTGGCTGCTGCTGGCGGTGCTGGTGTCGGTGCTGCTGGTCACAGTGGTGTGGCTCGCGGGCCGGCACGAGGTCGAGCAGGTGCAGGCCGCGCTCGACCGCGACACCGCCGACGCGGTCTCCGACCTGCGCAGCGGCTTCCAGCGCAACGCGCAGAGCCTGCGCGCCACGCAGGCGCCGGGCGCCGATGCCGCGAAGTGGTCGGAGGTGGCCTCGGCATTGCTGCGCGAGCACCGCGAATGGCTGCGGCTCGAATGGCGCGACTCCGCGCTGCGCCCGCTTCAGGCCGTCAATACGCCCTACCGCATGCGCGTGCTCGACGAGGACACGCGCGGCCCCGATCAGTCCGACGTGACGCTGGCCTGCGCCGCCGCGCGCAAGCTGGGTGCGTCGGCCTATTCGCCGAGCCACTACGTGCCCATCGCGGGCGGCGGCGGCATCGAGGTGATGGAACTGTGCGTGCCGATCGACGCAGGCGGCTATCTGGTGGCGAGCTATTCGCTGCGCGACGCGCTGATCGAGCTGGTCGGCCCCACGCTCACGCGCGGCCAGGAAGTGGCCTTCACCGAGGCCGACGGCACGCGGCTGGTGGCGCTTGGCAGCTCGCGGCGCACCGGCACGCGCGTGTTCACCTCGCAGCAGCTCATCGACCTGCCGGGCACCTCGCTGATGCTGCGCGTGGACGGCTGGCGTGCGGCGCCCGACCTGTTCCCGAACATGCTGACGGCGCTGGTCACGGCGATCTCCATCGCACTGGTGTCGGTGCTGGTGCTGCTGGCGCGCGACACGCGCCGCCGCCTGCGCGCCGAGCGCGACCTGGCCGACGCGCTGGCCTTCCGCAAGGCGATGGAAGACTCGGTCATCACCGGCCTGCGCGCGCGCGACCTGCAGGGCCGCATCACCTACGTGAACCCGGCCTTCTGCGAGATGGTGGGCTTCAGCCCCGAGGAACTCATGGCGGACAACGCGGAGGCGCCCTACTGGCCCACCGAGCTGGCCCATGAGTACCAGCAGCGGCAGGCGCGCCGGCTCGCGGGCGGCATGCCGCCGCGCGAGGGCTTCGAATCGGTCTTCATGCGCAAGGACGGCACGCGCTTTCCGGTGCTGATCTTCGAGGCGCCGCTGATCAACGCGCACAAGGTGCAGACCGGCTGGATGAGCGCATTCATCGACGTGAGCGAGCAGCGCCGCATCGAGGAGCTCTCGCGCGCCAGCCAGGAGCGGCTGCAGGCCAGCGCGCGGCTGGCCACGGTGGGCGAGATGGCCTCGCTGCTGAGCCACGAGCTGACCCAGCCGCTGGCCGCCATTGCCAGCTACGCGAGCGGCTCGCTCAATCTGCTGGGCCCCGACGCCAGGGGCGACCAGGGCGAGGTGGCGATGGCGGTGAAGCGCATCGCCGAGCAGGCCGACCGAGCCGGCCAGGTGATCCGCAGCGTGCACGACTTCGTGCGCCGGCGCGACCGCACGCGCGAGGCCGTGGCGCCGCAGGCGCTGATCGACGCGGTGCTGCCGCTGGTGCGGCTGCAGGCGCGCAAGCTGGGCGTGATCATCGAGGTGGTGCTGGAAGACCGGCTGCCCGCGGCCATGTGCGACCGCACCCTGGTCGAGCAGGTGCTGCTGAACCTCGCGCGCAACGCGATGCAGGCCATGGACAGCCCCGACAATGTCGGCAGCCGCGTGCTGCGGCTGCGCGTGGCGCGCGCCACGGCGGTCGGCGGCGCGGTGCAGGAGGACGGCCGGCGCTGGCTGGAGTTCTCGGTGGCCGATCTCGGCAGCGGCATCGGCCAGGACGTGGCCGAGCGGCTCTTCACGCCCTTCTTCACCACGCGCGCCGACGGCATGGGGCTCGGCCTGAGCCTGTGCCGCACGGTGGTGGAGCAGCACGGCGGGGCGCTCGTGTACGAGCCCAACAAGCCGCGCGGCACCGTGTTCCGGTTCACGCTGCCGAGTACATGATCACCCCCAGGCTTCGCGCACTTCGTGTCGCTACGCCAACCCCCTGCAGGGGGCGGCGCCAGCGGCCCGGCAAAGCCGGTTCCGCGGCGCCCCGGAAAGGGCACGCGTTTGATTTGGAATTGATATGCAACCGCTGATCGACGGCTTGATCTTCATCGTGGACGACGACGCCAGCGTGCGCGAGGCGCTGGCCTGGCTGCTGCGTTCGCGGCGGCTGGCCAGCGAGCACTTCGCGAGCGCGGAGGCGTTCGAGCAGTTTCTCGACCAGGGCCCGCTGCCGCAGCAGCCGCTGTGCCTGCTGCTGGACGTGCGCATGCCCGGCACCAGCGGGCTGGTGCTGTTCGACCGCATCGTGGAGCGCGGCCTGCTGCCGGCGATGCCGGTGATCTTTCTCACGGGCCACGCCGATGTGCCCACGGCCGTCGACGCGGTCAAGCGCGGCGCCTTCGATTTCTGCGAGAAGCCTTTTTCGGACAACGCGCTGGTCGACCGCATCGAGCACGCGCTCAACGCGTCGCTCCAGGCGCTGGAAGTGCAGCGCGCGCGCCGGGGCCTTGCCGAGCGCGTCAGCGAGCTGACCGAGCGCGAGCGCGACGTGATGCGGCTGGTGATCGAGGGCCTGCCCAACAAGCTCATCGCCGACCAGCTCGCGATCAGCGTGCGCACGGTGGAGGTCCACCGCGCGCGCGTGTTCGAAAAGATGGAAGTGAAGTCGGCCGTCGAACTGGCCAACCGTCTACGAGAACTCTAGCGCCGGATTCTTCGCGGAACACCGCGGAACCGGCTTCGCCGGGCCGCTGGTATTACCCCCTGCAAGGGGGGGTTGGCGCAGCGACACGAAGTGCGCGAAGCCTGGGGGTTAGCCCTTTTCCGCGACGAAGATTTCCACGCGGCGGTTCTGCGCGCGGCCGGCTGCCGTGCCGTTGTCCGCCAGCGGTTCGCGCGAGCCGCGGCCATCGGTGGTGATGACGGTGGTCGAGACGCCGCGGCTCACGAGGTGGTTGCGCACGCTGTCGGCGCGGCTCACCGAGAGGCGCTCGTTGCCTTCCTCGCTGCCGGTGCTGTCGGTGTGGCCGACCACGCGCACGCTGGCGGCGGTGGCGCTCTTCAGGCCTTCGGCGACCTTGTCGAGCACCTGCGCCAGGTTGCGCTTGACGTTGGCGCGGCCGGTGTCGAACGACAGCTCGTTCGGGATCACCAGGTGAAGCTGGTTGTCGGCGGTCTGCTCGATCACGACGCCCGTGCCCTTGGTGGAGGTCTCGAGGTCTGTCTTCAGGGCGGCCAGGCGGGCTGTCCAGCTGTTGGCCGGTGCGGCCGGAGCAACTGCGGGCGCGGGGGCCGGCGGCGGCGCCGACTGCGATGCGCAGCCCGCGATGAACAGCAACGCGGCGGCGGCCGCGCCAGAAACAACAAACTTCCTCATGAGATTCCCTCTTAATGGACCAATGGAACGGTGATGGCGGGAACCGGCCTTTCAGCGCGGCCGGTTTCCCTTCGTGTGCTGGAGATCGTCAGCCTCGCGGCGCGCGCTCGCCCACGTAGATTTCGACGCGGCGGTTCTGTGCCCTGCCGGCGTCGCTGTTGTTGTCGGCGATCGGTTCGTGCGAACCGCGGCCTTCGATGCGGAAGATCGCAGCGTTCACGCCGCGCGCCACGAGGTAGTCGCGGGTGCTGGCGGCGCGTTCGACCGACAGCGGGTTGTTGATGGCGTCCGAGCCGGTGCTGTCGGTGTGGCCGATGATGCGCACCTCGGCGTTCGGGTTGCCGCGCAGGCCGCTGGCGAACTGGTCGAGCACCGGCGCGAAATTTGGCTTGATGTTGGCGCGGCCCACGTCGAAGGACACGTCGCTCGGAATCTGCAGCTTCAGCTCGTTGTTTTGCGTTTGCGTCACGGCCACGCCGGTGCCCTGGGTGGCGGCCTCCATCTGGCGCTTCTGGTTTTCCATGCGCTGCGACCACAGGTAGCCGCCCAGCGCGCCGGCTGCCGCGCCGACCACCGCACCGGTGCCGATGGCGCCGCGGTTGCCGCCAGTGGCCGAGCCGATCGCGGCGCCGCCGAGCGCACCGATGCCGGCACCGATGCCGGTGTTGCGCTGCGTGTCGGTCATGCCGCCCGCGCAGCCGGACAGGACGAGCGCGGCGGCAGTGGTGGCGAGTACGAACTTTTTCATGGCGTTCCCTTTCAAGGTTGGATCAGGCGGCACAGCTTAGCCTTCGGGGAGTGCGTGATGGTACGGGCTCAAAGCCCTACGGAAAATAAGAAAAGTTTCGTCATCGCGCATGAATGCTGCGATGATTGCTACCAAAGTAATAGCAATGGAGTGGTTGTCCGACAGTGCGCAGCGGCAGGGGACTGCACGAGCAATTCACGCTTCGGGCGGGCGCTTCCCTTCTTCGGTAACGCGGCCGGCTTCGGGCTCGTCGCCGTCATCGTGCAATTCACCCTTGTTGCGCCCGGAAAACATGGTCCACCAGATGATCAGGATGAACACGAGTCCCGCGGCGAGGGCTTCAAGCAGAATCAAACCCATGAGAAATGGACTCCTGTGGCTGGTCGGGCTTGTGATCGTAGCAACGCTCGCCGCTTGTTCCACCGGCCCGCGCCCCCCCGAGCCGCCTATCCGCCCCCCTGTCAGCCAGCCGCGCGACCTCGGTCCGCTCACAGGCTCGCTCGCGCACCCCAAGAGCCGGTGGGTGCCCGTGGGTTGGGGCGAGCTGCCCGGCTTCGGCGAAGACCCGCTGCACGAAGCGTGGATCGCGCTGCTGGCGAACTGCTCACGCCCCAACGCCGCCTTCGCGCCGCTGTGCCGCGACGTGCGCCAGCTCGCCATCGCCACCCCCGAAGAGCAGCGCCAGTGGATGACCGAGCGGCTGCAGCCCTATCGCGTCGAGGCGCTCAATGGCCAGATCGAGGGCAAGCTCACCAGCTACTACGAGCCGGTGTACGAGGCCTCGCGCGTGCCCACCGCCACCTTCAACGTGCCGATCTACCAGGCGCCCGACGGCCTCGTGCCGCGCCGCCCCTGGTACACGCGCCAGGAGATCGAGACCCTGCCCGAGGCACAGGCCGCGCTGCGCGGGCGCGAGATCGCCTGGATGGCCGACCCGATCGACGCGCTGATGCTGCACATCCAGGGCTCCGGCCGGCTGCGCATCACCGAGGCCAACGGCTGGCAGCACACCGTGCGCATGGCCTTCTCGGCCACCAACGAGCAGCCCTACCGCAGCGTGCAGCAGTGGCTCGTCAGCCAGGGCGTGACCAAGGTCGGCAAGTGGCCCGACGACACCAAGGCCTGGGCCGCGCAGAACCCGCAGCGCGTGGCGCAGATGATGTGGAGCAACCCGCGCTACGTGTTCTTCCGCGAGGAAACGATGAGCGAGGTCGATGCCGCATTCGGCCCGCGCGGTGCGCAGGGCGTGCCGCTCACGGCCGGCCGGTCCATCGCGGTGGACCGCGAGAGCATTCCCTACGGCACGCCGGTGTGGCTGGCCTCCAGCGGACCGGCGGCGCAGCTGCAGAAGCTCGTGGTGGCGCAGGACACCGGCAGCGCCATCCTCGGCGCGGTGCGCGCCGACTACTTCGCAGGCACCGGCGCCGAGGCCGGCCGCTTCGCGGCGAGCATGAACCAGCCGCTGCGGCTGTGGGCGCTGTGGCCGCGCCAATTGCCCGCGCCCTGAATCGCCAGGCGGGCAGATCCGGACCAGGTTTCGATGAAGGGTTTCTGAAAAGACCTGATTTAACCTGACTGGAGGCTGATCAATTCACGGAGTCGTCATACGAAGTGCCTAACTTCGCGGGCTGGTTTTTCCCCAACCCACGAAGAAAGACATTGCGCATGACCGCAAACACCCGCTCCGACGATCGCCCGGTCGAAATCGAAGACATCGGCACCAACACCACGTCGAACCCCTCCTTCACCGACCTGATCGCCTCGCGCCTGAGCCGTCGCCACCTGTTCGGCCTGGGCGTCGGCACCGCCGGCACCGCGTTGCTCCAGGCATGCGGCGGCGGTGGCGGCGGCGGTACTGCCTTCCCCGTCCTTCCTCCGGCTCCGGCGCCTGCCCCGGCGCCCGCACCCACTCCGGCGCCCAGCCCCGCGCCGATGAAGCTCGGCTTCAATGCCGTTGCCAAGAGCCTCGCCGACGTCGTCACCGTGCCCGCCGGCTACACCGCCAGCGTGCTGTACCGCCTGGGCGACCCGATCGCCACGAGCGTGGCCGCCTACAGGAACGACGGCACCGACGCAGCCGACACCTACGACCGCCGCGCGGGCGACCATCACGACGGCATGACCTACTTCGGCATGAACGCGTCGAACAAGTGGGACGCCACCGGCGCATCGCGCGGCCTGCTCGTGATGAACCACGAAGCCATCACGCCGCTGTTCCTGCATCCCACCGGCCAGACCATCGTCAGCGGCGCGCGCACCGTGGCCGACGAAGTGCTGCGCGAGTTCTACCTGCACGGCGTGAGCGTGATCGAGGTCAACAAGAGCGGCAGCACCTGGAGCTACAAGCAGGACTCGACCTTGAATCGCCGCGTCCACACGCTCACCGAGATGAGCTTTTCGGGCCCCGCCGCCAAGACCGACTACCTGAAGACCAAGTACTCGACCGACGGCAGCAAGACCCGCGGCACGCTCAACAACTGCGCCAACGGCACCACGCCGTGGGGAACGTACCTCACCTGCGAGGAGAACTGGGCCGGGTACTTCCGCCGCATCGCCGCCAACGACGATACCAACCGCACGGCCAAGGAACTGGCTTCCTTCAGCCGCTACGGCGTGGCCAGCACCGGCCGCGAACTCTGGGCCACCGTCACGCCCGACACCGCCGACAACCTGTACGGCCGCTGGAACACCGAAGTCGTGGCCACGAGCGGCACCGCCGTCGACGACTACCGCAACGGCGCCAACACCTACGGCTGGGTGGTCGAGATCGACCCGTTCAACCCGTCGAGCACCCCGAAGAAGCGCACTGCGCTCGGCCGCTTCGGCCACGAAGGCGCTTGCCTGGGGCCGGTCGTGGTCGGCAAGCCGCTGGTCTGGTACATGGGCGACGACTCGCGCAACGAGTACATCTACAAGTTCGTGTCGACCAAGAACTGGGACGCGGCCGACATCGGTGGCGGCATGGCCGCTGGCGACAAGTACATGGACGACGGCAAGCTCTACGTCGCCAAGTTCAAGGCCGACGGCACGGGCGACTGGCTCGAGCTGAAGCTCGGCGTCAACAACATCACCGCGAGCTATTCCGCCTATGCGTTCGCCGACGCGGCCGACGTGGTGGTCAATGCGCGCCACGCCGCCGATGCCGCCGGCGCTACCAAGATGGACCGCCCCGAGTGGACGGCCGTCAACCCGAAGACCGGCGAGGTCTACGTCACGCTGACCAACACCAACTCGAGCTCGCGTCCGATCGGCAAGACCGACGCCGCCAACCCGCGCTTCTACAACGACAAGACGACCGCCGGCAAGGACCAGAAGGGCAACCCGAACGGCCACATCGTGCGCTTTGCCGACACCAACGGCGATCCGACCTCCGTCACCTTCAAGTGGGACGTGTACCTCTTCGGCGCGCGTTCCACCGCGTCGGCCGATGTCAACCTCTCGCAGCTGGGCGCCGACAACGACTTCTCCAGCCCCGACGGCATGTGGTTCAGCCAGGCCGCTCCCGGCCTGCTGTGGCTGGAGACCGACGACGGCGCGTACACCGACGTGACCAACTGCATGCTGCTGGCCGCCCTGCCGGGCAAGGTCGGCGACGGCGGCGCGAAGACCATCACCAACGTCGACGGTTCCACCACCGCAACTCAGGCTACGTTCATCGGCAAGGCCCCCGGCACCGATGGCCTGCGCCGCTTTCTCGTCGGTCCCATCGACTGCGAGATCACCGGCATCGCCGAATCCGGCGACGGCCGCGCGCTGTTCGTGAACATCCAGCACCCGGGTGAGAACACGGCCAGCACGAACATCTCGGATCCGACGAAGTTCCTCAGCCACTGGCCCGATGGCGGCAACGCCCGCCCGCGCTCGGCGACCATCGTCATCACGAAGAACGACGGAGGCCTGATCGGCCTCTGATCGGCGCAACAACCTGCCTCTTCCGGGAGACACCGCGGAACCGGCTTCGTCGGGCCGCAGGTGTCGCCCCGGCGAGGGGGTGGCGCAGCGACACGAAGTGCGCGAAGCCCCGGGGGAGTGCCTACTCCCTCGGCAACGGCAGCGCCGTCTTGTATCTCACCTGCTTCAGCGCAAAGCTGGAGCGGATCTTCTCGATCCCCGGGATCGGCGTGAGTTGCTCCAGGATGAATTTCTCCAGCGCCGCCATGTCCGCCACCGCGATGCGGATCAGGTAGTCGCTGTCGCCCGTCATCAGGTAGCACTCCATCACCTCGTCGTGCTCGGCGATGCGTTGCTCGAAGTCGGCGAGCGACTGCTTGCTCTGCGTGGTGAGGCTGATCGAGATGAACACGTTGAGCCCCAGGCCCAGCGCCTTGGCGCTGGCGAGGGCGACGTAACGGTCGATCACGCCGTTGGCCTCGAGCACCTTCACGCGAGCCAGGCAGGGCGACGGCGAGAGGTGCACGCGCCGCGCCAGCTCCACGTTCGACAGCGCGCCGTCGCGCTGAAGCTCGTCCAGGATGCGCAGGTCGATGGCGTCGAGTTGCATGAAATGCCGTATAAATTTGGTTTTGCGGAATTTTATGCTGCGGCGCGTTCATGGGCTTGGCGCTGCCGGTAGCTAATTTTCCTCACGGCGGCCTAAAGTGCCGTCATGAACGCCCCGATTTCGCCCGACCAGATGCGCGCACTGCTGCTGGATGAAACGCAGCTCTCGCACGACCCCGACCCCGCCGAGACCGCCGAGTGGCGCGATGCCTTCGTGGCGCTGGCGCAGACGCAGGGGCCGCAGCGCGCCAGGCAGATGCTGGCCGAACTGGCCCGCCTCGCGCGGCAGCAGCGCATCGGCTGGCAGCCCGAGCTGGCGACGCCGTACGTCAACACCATCGCGGTGGAAGACCAGCCGCCGTTCCCGGGCGACCTTGCCATCGAGGAGAAGCTCGCCTCGCTGATGCGCTGGAACGCGCTCGCGATGGTGGCCAAGGCCAACCAGGCGTACGGCGAGCTCGGCGGCCACATCGCAAGCTACGCGAGCGCGGCCGACCTGTTCGAGACCGGCTTCAACCACTTCTTCCATGCGCGCAGCGAGCACCATCGCGGCGACCTCGTGTTCTTCCAGCCGCACAGCGCACCGGGCGTGTACGCCCGCGCGTACCTCGAAGGCCGCCTGAGCGAGGAAGACCTGAAGCACTACCGCCAGGAACTCACCGCGCCCGCCTTCGTCGACGGCAGCGGCGCGCGCGGCCTGTGCAGCTACCCGCATCCGTACCTGATGCCGGACTTCTGGCAGTTCCCGACCGGCTCGATGGGCATCGGCCCCATCAGCTCGATCTATCACGCGCGCTTCATGCGCTACCTCACGCACCGCAACCTGCTGAACTGCGAAGGCCGCAAGGTGTGGGGCGTGTTCGGCGACGGCGAGATGGACGAGCCCGAGTCGATGAGCGCACTGACGCTCGCCGCGCGCGAGAGGCTCGACAACCTCGTGTGGGTGGTCAACTGCAACCTGCAGCGCCTCGACGGCCCGGTGCGCGGCAACGGCCGCATCATCGACGAGCTCGAGAAGCTGTTCGCGGGCGCCGGCTGGAACGTCATCAAGCTGGTGTGGGGCAGCGACTGGGACGGCCTCTTCGCGCAGGACGCGAGCGGCGCGCTGGCGCGCGTGTTCGCCAACACCGTCGACGGCCAGATGCAGACCTTCGCCGCCAAGGACGGCCGCTTCAACCGCGACAACTTCTTCGGCCAGAACCCCGAGCTCGCGCGCCTGGCCGAAGGCATGACCGACGAGCAGATCGACCGCCTCAAGCGCGGCGGCCACGACCTCGTGAAGATCCACGCCGCCTATGCCGCAGCCGCGGCGCATCGCGGCCAGCCCACCGTGATCCTCGCCCACACCAAGAAGGGCTACGGCATGGGTAGCGCCGCGCAGGGCAAGATGACCACGCACTCGCACAAGAAGATGGGCGACGTGGACCTCATCGAGTTCCGCGACCGCTTCAACCTCCCGCTGACCGACGCGCAGGCCACCGCGATGGACTTCTACCGCCCGGCCGAGGACAGCGCCGAGATGCGCTACCTGCGCCAGCACCGCGAGGCCCTCGGCGGCGCCATGCCGCGCCGCGAGACCGCCTGCGAGGTGGTCGCCAAGCCCGACATCGCGAGCTACGCGCAGTTCGCCACCGTCGCGGCCGGCAAGGAGATGAGCACCACCATGGCCTTCGTGCGCATGCTGGGCAACCTGATGAAGGACAAGGCCCTGGGCCCGCGCATCGTGCCCATCGTGGCCGACGAGGCGCGCACCTTCGGCATGGCCAACCTGTTCAAGCAGGTCGGCATCTATTCGAGCGTGGGCCAGCGCTATGCGCCGGAGGACATCGGCTCGGTGCTGAGCTACCGCGAAGCCACCGACGGCCAGATCCTCGAAGAGGGCATCAGCGAGGCCGGCGCCATCGCGAGCTGGACGGCCGCCGCCACCAGCTACAGCGTGCACGGCCTGGCGATGCTGCCCTTCTACATCTACTACTCGATGTTCGGCTTCCAGCGCGTGGGCGACGCGATCTGGGCCGCGGCCGATCAGCGTGCGCGCGGCTTCCTGCTGGGCGCCACCTCGGGGCGCACCACGCTCGGCGGCGAAGGCCTGCAGCACCAGGACGGCAGCAGCCACCTCGTGGCCGCGACCATCCCCAACTGCAAGGCCTACGACCCGGCCTTCGCGGGCGAGATGGCGGTGATCGTCGACGCGGGCATCCGCGAAATGATGGTCGAGCAGCAGGACGTGTTCTATTACGTCACGCTCATGAACGAGAACTACGCGCAGCCCGACGTGCCGGCCGGCGCGGAAGCCGACATCCTGCGCGGCTGCTATCGCTTCGGCACCTATGCGCCGGCTTCGGGCAAGGCGAAGAAGAAAGTGACGCTGATGGGCTCGGGCGCGATCCTCACCGAGGTCGTGAAGGCCGCGCAGCAGCTGGCCGAAGAGGGCATCGAGGCCGAGGTGTTCAGCGTGACGAGCTGGAGCGAACTCGCGCGTGACGGGCTGGCGTGCGAGCAGCGCGCCTTGGCTGGCGAGAAGGCCGATACACCGTTCATCGCGCGGCAGCTCGGCGCTGGAAAGGCGCCGATCATCGCCGCCACCGACTACGTGCGCGCCGTGCCCGAGAGCGTGCGCGCCTTCCTGCCCGAAGGCCGCCGCTACATCACGCTGGGCACCGATGGGTTCGGCCGCAGCGACACGCGTGCGGCGCTGCGCGGCTTCTTCGGCGTCGATGCGCAGAGCATCGCGAAGGCCGCGCGTCACGCGCTGAGCTGAATTACTTCGGGCTCCGCGATGGGGTGGGCCCTGCGTTAGAGTCGCAGGCCCACCACCTTCGCGCCCATGACCGCCCGCTTCCAGTCCATCGCCCCCGCCGTCCGCCTGGCCGACCAGGTGGCCGATGCGCTCGCGGCCGAGGTGCGCAGCGGGCGCTTGTCCGAAGGCGACCGGCTGCCCACGGAGACCGCGCTGGCCGAGCAGTTCGGCGTGAGCCGCACCGTGGTGCGCGAGGCGGTGTCGCGGCTGAAGTCGCTGGGGCTGCTCGATTCGCGCCAGGGCAGCGGCGTCTACGTGCGCGCTGCCGGCGTCGAGCCGCTGCGCTTCGAGATGCCGCATGTGGCCTCGCGCGAGGCGGTGATCCAGATGGTCGAGCTGCGCCGCGCGCTCGAAGCCGAAGTGGCCGCGCTGGCCGCCGAGCGCCGCACGGACGAAGACGTGCAGCGCATCGGCGACGCCATCGCCGCATTGCACGCGGCGGTCGAGGCGGGCGGCAACGGCGCGGACGAAGACGTGCGCTTCCACCGCGCCATCGCCGAGGCGGCGCGCAACCCCTTCCTGATCGGCACGCTGCAGTACCTGCGGCAGTTCCTGCACGGCGCCACTCGCGTCACGCGCGCCAACGAGGCGCGCCGCGCCGACTTCGCGCGCGAGGTGGCACAGGAGCACGCGCGCATCGTCGAGGCCATCGAGGCCGGCGATCCGCTGCGCGCGCGCGAGGCCGCCAAGAGCCACATGGACAACGCGATCCGCCGCATCGAGCTGGCCGATCCGGTGTTCTGGCAGCAGGAGGGCGAGCAGCTCGCCCGTCCGCTGGTCGAAGGCTGGCCGGTCGGCGGCTGAGCCCGGCGCCGATACACGAAGTCACCAGAAAGGCGCCGGAAGGCGGCCATTCCGAGGGTTTACCCGGGTCGGCCAGCAAAAGTCAGATTTGTATGATGACCTGACAAATCACCCGAGACGCAGCTTCCTCATGACTTCCTCGACCCTCCAGGCCAGCGCCATGTCGCCCGCCGCCGCCGATGCCGCGCTCGAAAAGCGCGCCTACTCCAAGGTGTTCTGGCGCCTCGTGCCCTTCCTCATGCTCTGCTACGTGATCGCGTACCTCGACCGCGTGAACGTCGGCTTCGCCAAGCTGCAGATGGGCCAGGACCTGGGTTTCAGCGAAACCGTGTTCGGTCTTGGCGCGGGCATCTTCTTCCTGGGCTACTTCCTGTTCGAGGTGCCGAGCAACCTGCTGCTCAACCGCGTGGGCGCGCGCATCTGGATCGCGCGGATCATGATCACCTGGGGGCTGCTCTCGGCCTGCTTCATGTTCGTGAAGACGCCCACGAGCTTCTACATCCTGCGCTTCCTGCTCGGGCTGGCCGAGGCGGGCTTCTATCCGGGCGTGATCCTCTACCTCACGCACTGGTACCCGGCGCACCGGCGCGCGCGGATCATCGCGGTGTTCATGTCGGCCATTCCGGTGGCGGGCATCTTCGGCAACCCGCTGTCGGGCTGGATCATGGACAGCTTCCATGGCGTGTCGGCCATGAGCGGCTGGCAGTGGATGTTCCTCATCGAAGCCATCCCCGCCGTGCTCATCGGCGTGATGGTGCTGCTGTACCTGGACAACGGCATCGCCCAGGCGCGCTGGCTCAGCGCCGAGGAAAAGGCCCTGCTGCAGCGCGAGGTGGCGAACGACGCCGCCCACGGCGCCAAGGGCCCGCACTCGGTGGCCGGCGTGTTCCGCGATGCGCGCATCTGGTGGATGGCGTTCATCTACTTCGCCTTCGTCATGGGCCAGTACGCACTCACCTTCTGGCTGCCCACGCTGGTCAAGGCCACGGGCGTGCAGGGCAACCTGAACATCGGGCTGCTCAGCGCGATTCCGTTCCTCTGCGCCATCGTCGCGATGAACCTCTTCGGCCGCAGCGCCGACCGCCGCCAGGAGCGCCGCTGGCACCTGATCGTGCCGGCCATGATGGGCGCCGTGGGCTTCACCGTGGCCGCTTCGTACACGCAGAACACGGCCGTGTCGCTGGCCTTCCTCTCGCTCGCCGCGGCCGGCGTGCTGACCTGCGCGCCGCTGTTCTGGTCGCTGCCCACCGCCTTCCTCACGGGCACGGCCGCCGCCGCCGGCATCGCCGCCATCAACTCGGTGGGCAACCTCGCGGGCTTCGTGAGCCCCTACCTCATCGGCTACCTGAAGGACCTCACGGGCAGCACGCAGATCGGCATGTACGTGCTGGCCGGCGCGCTGGTGCTCGGCGCCATCGGCGTGTGGTTCACGCCCAAGCAACTGGTCAACCGTTAGATGAAGTACACCCCCAGGCTTCGCGCACTTCGTGTCGCTGCGCCAACCCCCTCGCCGGGGGCAACACCTGCGGCCCGGCAAAGCCGGTTCCGCGGTGTTTCCCGAACGGGGCGCGTCGCACCGGGTGCCCGGCCTTGCAACTGAACGGAAGCAACGCAATGAACCAAGAAAAGACCCCTTCCACCATCTCCGCTGCCACTCCCGTCGTCGGCCTCGTGGGCCTGGGCGCCATGGGCGCCGGCATGGCGCAGTCGCTGCGCCGCGCGGGCCATGCGCCGCATGTGTTCGACGTGCGCCGCGAGGCCGCCGAAGCCTTCGCGCGAGAAGGCGGCACGGCCTGCGCCACGCTGGCCGAGCTCGGCGCGCAATGCGACATCGTGGTCAGCGTGGTGGTGAACGCCGCGCAGACCGAGTCGGTGCTGTTCGGCGACGGCACCACGCCCGGCTGCGCCGCGTCGATGAAGCCCGGCAGCGTCTTCGTGATGTGCTCCACCGTCGATCCGAACTGGTCGGTGGCGCTGGAGGCACGCCTGGAGAAGCTGGGCATCCTCTACATCGACGCGCCCATCTCCGGCGGCGCTGCCAAGGCCGCGAGCGGCCAGATGACGATGATGACCGCCGCCAGGCCCGCCGCGTACGAGAAGGCCGGCGCGGTGCTCGACGCCATGGCCGCCAAGGTCTACCGGCTGGGCGACAAGGCGGGCGCGGGCAGCAAGGTGAAGATCATCAACCAGCTGCTGGCCGGCGTGCACATCGCGGTGGCGGCCGAGGCCATGGCGCTGGGCCTGCGCGAGGGCGTCGACCCGGCGGCGCTGTACGAGGTCATCACCCACAGCGCGGGCAACAGCTGGATGTTCGAGAACCGCATGGCGCACGTGCTCGCGGGCGACTACACGCCGCTGTCGGCCGTGGACATCTTCGTGAAGGACCTGGGCCTGGTGCTCGACGTGGCGCGCGCGAGCAAGTTTCCGCTGCCGCTGTCGTCCACCGCGCACCAGATGTTCATGCAGGCCTCGACGGCGGGCTACGCTCGCGAGGACGACAGCGCGGTAATCAAGATCTTCCCCGGCATCGAGGTGCCGGGTCCGAAGAAAGAAGCCTGAAAGAAAGAAGAGACACGCACATGAACATCCTCATCACCGGCGGCTGCGGCTTCCTGGGCGCCCGCCTCGCACGCACTCTGCTCGCGGGCGGCAGCCTCGCGCTGGCCGGATCGGCCGCGCAGCCCGTCTCGCGCATCACCCTGGCCGATCGCGTGCCGCCGCCCGCCGACCTGGCTTCCGACGCGCGCGTGCAGTTCGTGCAGGGCGACCTGCTGGAGCAGCTTTCGAACGGCGCGCTGCCCATCGCCGACACGCAGCTCGTGTTCCACCTCGCCGCCGCCGTGAGCGGCGAGTGCGAGGCCGACTTCGACCTTGGCATGCGCAGCAACCTCGACGCCACGCGCGGCCTGCTCGAAGCCGCGCGCCGCGCGGGCCATGCGCCGGTGTTCGTGTTCTCCAGCTCGGTCGCGGTGTTCGGCGATTCGCCCGAGCAGCGCCTGCCTGCCGTCATCGAAGACACCACGCTGCCGACGCCGCAGAACAGCTACGGCATCCAGAAGTTCATCGGCGAGCAGCTGGTGGCCGACTTCACGCGCAAGGGCTTCGTGCAGGGCCGCAACGTGCGGCTGATGACGGTATCGGTGCGCCCCGGCCGGCCCAACGGCGCGGCCTCCAGCTTTCTGAGCGGCATGCTGCGCGAGCCGCTGGCCGGCGAGCGTGCGCGCTGCCCCGTGTCGCCCGACACGCCCGTCGCGCTGGCCTCGCCCGGCAACACCGTCGCCGGCATCGTGCGCGCGGCCACCGCCAGCGCCGCCGAATGGGGCGCTCGCACGGCGGTCAACCTGCCCGCGCTGACCACCACCGTGCGCGAGATGGCGCAGGCGCTCGAACGCATCGCCGGCAAGGAAGCCACCGGCCTGATCGACTGGGAGCCCGATGCCGCCATCGCGAAGATCGTCACCAGCTGGCCCAGCCGCATCCACGCCGCGCGCGCCGAGGCGCTGGGCCTGAAGGCCGACGCCAGCTTCGACGCGATCCTGCGCGACTACGTGCGCGAGAACGCGCAAGCGGTGAAGCTTGCGCTGAAGGACTGACGCCATGGCAAAGCTCGTGCTCGGCTGCATCGCCGACGACTTCACCGGCGCCACCGACCTCGCCAATAACCTCGTGCGCGCCGGGATGCGCGTGGTGCAGGCCATCGGCGTGCCGGAAGGTCCACTTGATGCTGATGTAGACGCCGTGGTCGTTGCCCTCAAGTCGCGCACCATCGCGCCGGCCGAGGCCATCGCGCAGTCTCTGGCCGCGCTGCGCTGGCTGCAGTCGCAGGGCGCGCAGCAGATCTACTTCAAGTACTGCTCCACCTTCGACAGCACGCCCCAAGGCAACATCGGCCCCGTGACCGAGGCGCTGATGGACGCGATGGCGTGCGACTTCACCATCGCCACGCCCGCCTTCCCCGACAACAAGCGCACCGTGTTCAAGGGCTACCTGTTCGCGGGCGACGTGCTGCTCAACGAGAGCGGCATGCAGAACCACCCGCTCACGCCCATGACCGACCCGAACCTCGTGCGCGTGCTGCAGGCGCAGTGCACGCGCAAGGTGGGGCTGGTCGACTACGCGGTGGTGGCGCGCGGCGCCGCCGCCATCGGGGAGCGCATCGCGCAGCTCAAGGCCGAGGGCGTTTCCATCGCCATCGTCGACGCGGTGTCGAACGACGACCTGCTGCGCATGGGCCCGGCGCTCGCGAAGATGCCGCTGGTGACGGCCGGCTCGGGCGTGGCCATCGGCCTGCCTGCCAACTTCGGCCTCGCGCCCTCGTCGCAGGCGAGCGCGCTGCCCAAGGCGGGCGGCAAGTCGGCGGTGGTCTCGGGCAGCTGCTCGCTCGCCACCAACCGGCAGGTGCTCGACTTCATCCAGCGCGGCGGCGCGGCGCTGGCCATCGATCCGCTGCGCATCGCGGCGGGCGTGGATGTTGCGGCCGAGGCATTGGCGTGGGCCACGCCGCTCATCGACAAGGGCCCGGTGCTCGTCTACTCCACCGCCGAGGCCGGCTCCGTGAAGTCGGTGCAGGGCCGGCTCGGCGTGGAAGAGGCCGGCGCGATGGTCGAGCGCACCATCGCCGCCATCGCGCGCGGACTGGTCGAGAGGGGCGTGCACCGGCTGGTGGTGGCCGGCGGCGAGACTTCGGGTGCCTGCGTGCAGGCGCTGGGCATCGCGCAGATGCAGATCGGCCCGCAGATCGACCCCGGCGTGCCGTGGTGCCATGCGCGCTCCGAAGCCGCACCCGAGGCCGGCCTGCACATCGCGCTGAAGTCCGGCAACTTCGGCAGCGACGATTTCTTCACCAAGGCATTTACAGTGCTCGGATGACCGAGAGCATGAACGAGAACGAAGCCCGCGAGGAAATCTGCCGCGTCGGCCGCAGCCTGTTCGAGCGCGGCTACGTGCATGCCACGGCCGGCAACATCAGCGTGCGGCTGGACGACGGCGGCTTCCTCATCACGCCCACCGATGCCTGCCTCGGCTTCCTCGACCCTGCGCGGCTCGCACGGCTCGACGCGCAGGGCCGCCAGACCGGCGGCGACCGCGCCAGCAAGACCATCGCGCTGCACACGCGCATCTATGCCGCCGCGCGCAGCTTCGATGCGAACACCGCCTGCGTGATCCACACCCACAGCACGCACTGCGTGGCGCTCACGCTGCAGTCGCCCGGCGACGAACTGCTGCCCGCGCTCACGCCCTATTTCGTGATGAAGGTGGGCCATGTGCCGGTCATCCCGTATCACCGCCCGGGCGCGCCCGAAGCAGCCGAACAGGTGGCCCAGGCCATCGAGCGCTTCGGCGCGGCCGGCACGCCGATCCGCGCCGTGATGCTCACGCGCCTGGGCCCCAACGTGTGGCACGACACACCGGGCGCCGCCATGGCCGTGCTCGAGGAACTCGAGGAAACCGCCAGGCTCCAGCAGCTCGCGCAGGCCGCAAGGCCCGAGCCGCTGGATGCCCGACAGATCGATGAACTGCGCCGCACTTTCGGCGCGCGCTGGTAGTAAAAACACCCCATGCCCCAATTCGCAGCCAACCTCTCGATGCTCTACCCGGAGCTCGCCTTCCTCGACCGCTTCGACGCCGCCGCGGAGGACGGCTTCAAGGCCGTGGAGTACCTCTTCCCCTACGACTTCGCCAAGGAAGAAATCGTCGCCCGGCTGAAGCACAACGGCCTGCAGCAGGTGCTGTTCAACGGGCCGCCGGGCGACTGGAACGGCGGCGAGCGCGGCCTGGCCTGCCTGCCGGGGCGCGAGGCCGAGTTCCGCGAAGGCATCGCCAAGGCCATCGACTACGCAGTGGCGCTTGACTGCCCGCGCATCCACGTCATGGCAGGCCTCGTGCCCGCAGGCCAACAGCGCGACGCGCTGCAGCCGGTGTACGTCGACAACCTGCGCTGGGCCGCGGCCGAGGCCGCCAAGGCGGGCCGCGACGTGCTCATCGAGCCAATCAACACGCGCGACATCCCGGGCTTCTTCATCAACCGGCAGGACCATGCGCACGAGATCGTCGAGACCGTGGGCGCGCCCAACCTCAAGGTGCAGATGGACCTGTACCACTGCCAGATCGTCGAGGGCGACGTGGCGATGAAGATCCGCAAGTACCTGCCGACCGGTCGCGTCGGCCACATCCAGATCGCCGGCGTGCCCGACCGCAACGAGCCCGACATCGGCGAGCAGAACTACCCGTACCTCTTCGACGTGCTCGACGAGGTGTCGGCGCAGTGCGGCTGGCAGGGCTGGGTCGGCTGCGAGTACCGGCCGAAGCGCGGCACGGAGCCCGGCGGCACCTCGGCCGGGCTGGGCTGGCTGCGCGAGTGGCGGCAGCGGCACGCATGAAGCTCGAAGCGCTGCGCATTCCGGCGCCGCTGCGTGGCTTCGCGGCGGGCGAGGCGCAGCTGTTCGACGTCACCATCGAGGGCGACAAGGTCGCCGCCATCACGGCCGCCGCGCAACAGCAGCAAGCAAAGGGCACGCTGCTGAGCGCGCTGGTCGAGGCGCATGCGCACATCGACAAGAACTACACCGTGCAGGACGTGGGCGCCGCGCAAGGCAACCTGTTCGTCGCCATCGACCGCATGAACCGCCACCGCGAGAGCTGGACCGGCGAGTCGCTGCGCTTGCGCATGGAGCGCGCGCTGCACGACGCCTGGCTGTCGGGCACGCGCGCGCTGCGCACGCACCTCGACTGGGTGCAGCCCGAGCCGCCGGCCGCGCTAACAGTGTTCGAGGCACTGCGCGAAGAGTGGCGCGGGCGCATCGAACTGCAGTTCGTCTCGCTCACGCCGCTGGACCTGTTCGCCGACATCGAGGCGGGCGAGCGCATCGCGCGCGAGGTGAGGCGCGCGGGCGGCGTGCTCGGCGCCTTCGTCTACCGCAACGAGGGCATCGTCCACAAGCTGGGCCGCGTGTTCGACCTCGCGCAGCAGCACGGACTGGCGCTGGACTTCCACGTCGACGAAGGCCTGGACGTCGAGGCCACCGGCCTGCGCAGCATCGCCCAGCTGGTGCGTGCGCGCGACTTCCGGCGCGGCGTGGTTTGCGGCCATGCCTGCTCGCTCTCGGTGCAGGACGACACTGTGGCCGGCGAAACGCTGGCGCTGTGCGCCGGAGCGGGCATCCACATCGTCGCGCTGCCCACCACCAACCTCTACCTGCAGGGCGCCTGGGACCGTACGCCGGTGAGCCGCGGCATTACGCGCATCCACGAGGCGGCGGCACGGGGCTTGCGTGCGAGCCTGGCGACCGACAACGTGCAGGACGCCTTCTATCCCTACGGCAGCTACGACCTGCTGGAGACCTTCGGCCTCGGCGTGCAGGCGGCGCATCTTGCGCCGGCCGACGACTGGCTCGACACCATCACCGTGAGCCCCGCGAAGGCGCTGGGGCTCGCGTGGGACGGACGCATCGCGCCGGGCTGCCCGGCCGACCTGCTGGTGCTGTCGGCCACCGGGGAACATGAACTGATCGGCCCGCGCGGACGGCAACGCACCGTCATCCGCGCCGGCCAGCCACTGGAGAGCGACGAACGATGAGCATGGGCAAGCCGATGGCCAACTACGCGGCCGCCAAGCGCGTGGGCGATTTCGTCTTCATGAGCGGCGTGGTCGCCGTCGACCCGGCCACGCGCCGCGCGGTCGCCGGCTACGACGCCATTCCCGAAGAGGCGCGCACCGCGCTGCAGAGCGTGGGCTATGCCACCGGCCAGATGTCGGTGGACGTGTTCGAGGCGCCCATCGTCGCGCAGAGCTGGTTCGTGCTGGAGCGCATCCGCCAGATCGCGGCCGAGCACGGCGGCACGATGGAAGACGTGGTGAAGCTGGTGCAGTACTTCCGCCACCTGCCGCACTACGCCTTCTACAACCGCGTGCGCGGCCTGTTCTATCCGGGCGAGCCGCCGGTGAGCACGGTGGTGGAGGTGTCGCGCTTCCTGCCGGGCGACGAGGTTCTGGTGGAAGTCGAAGCCACCATGTTCCTGCCCCGGACCTCCTTCTCGTCGTCTTCCTCGTCTACCTGACGCCCGCGCCCTTGAGCAGGAACTCGGTCACCTGCTCGATCAGGTAGCGCCGGTCCTTGTCCTCCCCCTGCTGGGCGGTGTCGCGGAAGTAGGCGGCCTGCGTCGCGTGGTCGGCGTAGAACTGGGTCACGGCCCAGATGTGGAACAGCACCAGCATCGGGTCGGCCTCGTCCATCAGGCCCTGGCTCATCCAGTTGCGGATCACGGCGGCGGCCTGGTCGGTGCGCTGCTTGCTCGTGTCCATCATGCTGTTGAGCACCGGCGCGCCGCGCATCATCTCGGCGGTGAAGATGCGCGAGCGCAGCGGGTGCTCGAACGAGAACATCATCTTGCGCCGGATCAGGTCGCCCAGCACCTTGCGCGGGCCGAAGGCCTCGTCGCTGAAGCCGAACACCACGATCCAGTCGTTGAGGATGTCCTGCAGCACCTGGCGGTACAGCGCCTCCTTGCTGTCGATGTAGTAGTGCAGCTGCGCCTTCGAGAGTCCCGCCTTGTCGGCGATGGCCTGGGTCGACGCGCCGGCCAGCCCCTCGCTCGCGAACACCTCGATGGCGGCCTGGTTGATGAGGCCGAGCACCTGCGTGTACTTGCGCGAGCGGCCGCGCGTAGCGGGGGCTTCGCCGTCGCTCTCTTCGGTAATCGCGGCGCGTGCGTTCACAGCTGCAGTTCCAGTTCCAGCCCCTTGGCGCGCGAGCAGCACAGCGCCACCTTGTGGCGGCGCTCGCTGCCCGTGAGGCAGAAGTCGCGGTGCTCGGCGCCCTCGCCATTGCCTTCGACCACGCAGGTGCCGCACAGGCCCTGCTGGCACGACACCGGAATGTCGATGCCGACCTCGTGCAGCGCGTCGACGGCGGTCTGGTCGGCCGCCACCGGCACCGTGATGCCGCGCCTGGCGAGCTTCAGCGTGAAGGGCAGGCCGGCGGCCGCGCCCGCGCCCGCGTCGGTGGGCGCGGCGAAGTATTCGGCGTGCAGCGCGTCCTCGGGCCAGTGCGCGGCGGCGTCGCGCACCGCCTGCATGAAGCCGCCGGGGCCGCACACGTACAGGTGCGTGCCGGGAGCGCGCTCGGCCAGCAGCGAGCGCAGGTCGATGCGCTGCGAAGAGGCATCGCCCTGGTCCAGGTGCAGCCGCAGGTGCGGCGCCAGCGCCGGGGCGCGCAGTGCATCGGCGAAGGCCAGGTGCTCCTCGCTGCGCGCGAACACGCACAGCGTGAAGGCCGCGCCGCGCGCAGCGAGGGCCTGCGCCATCGCCAGCAGCGGCGTCATGCCGATGCCGCCGGCCAGCAGCAGGTGGTGCGTGGCCTCCTCGCGCAGCGGGAAGGTGTTGCGCGGCGCGCTGATCGGCAGCAGGTCGCCCTCGCGCACGCGCTCGTGCATCGACGCCGAGCCGCCGCGGCTCGCGAGCTCGCGCTTCACGCCGATCACGTAGCGCCCCGCGCTGGCGGCCGATGGCGCGCGCGCCAGCGAGTACTGGCGCGAGAAGCCACCGGGCATGTGCACGTCGATGTGCGCGCCGGCCTCGTAGGAAGGCAGCGGCCGGCCCCACGGGTGGGCCAGTTCGAAGGCCAGGATTTCGGGCGTCTGGCGCGAGATGCGTTCGACGCGGACGGTGAGCGTGCGTTCGAGGCTCATGGATGTGTCTCCCTGCGGTCGTTTCTGCCGCCTAGATGCTGCCCAGCTTGCGCGAGACGCGTTCGATGAAATGGGTGCGGTCGCTCGCGGTGACGGCGTTCATGTCGTGCAGCTGCAGCCACGTCACCTTGCAGCGCCACGCGAACAGCGCGCGCAGCGCCCGCGTGAAGAGCCGCCTGCCCGGGTCGCCGATGACCATCACGAACCAGCGCGGCGAGCCGCCGGTGGTCACCACCGTGAGCCGCCTGATGTGCCGCATGCCCGACTTCGCGAGCTGTCCCTTGCGTTGCGCGGGCAGGAAAGCCACGCCCGGCAGCCACACCCGTTCCAGCCAGCCCTTGAGCATCGACGGCGGCCCGTGGAACCAGGTGGGAAACACGAACACCAGGTGCTCGGCCCACAGCAGCGCTTCGACGTGGGGTTTCACACGCTCGCGTATCAGGTCGGGGTTGTCGAGGTAGGCGATGCGCTCTTCGCATGTCAGCGTGGGGTCGAAGCCCTCGGCGTACAGGTCGATGGCCTTGACGGGATGTCGCGGCGAGAGCGCCTCGAGGGCGGTGCGGTAGAGCGCGTGGTTGAAGCTGTCAGGGTTCGGATGGCAATGGACGACGAGCGTTTTCATGGTTGAGGGCCGGTTCGCCCGGCGGTTGTTGGCCGCCGGCGAGACGGGGTCAGAGCCCAGGGGGTGAAAGGCCGCGCGGTGCCTTATGGCAACCCAGGCGCCGGCATCTGACCCCGGCGCAAGCCCCGCGCGACCCGCGGGAAAAACCGGTGTGCCTACTTGCCCGTGAGCTTCTTGCGCACGTCGATGCCGACGCCCTTGTTCACGAACTGCGTGGTGACCACCTTCGACAGGTCGACCTCGCCGGGCTTGTACAGGCCGGCCTTGACCATCTTGTCGTAGAAGTCCTTCACGCGGGCCTCGTCCATCGCGCCGATGCCCTTGGTGAGCGACTCGCCGCTGTCGACGATGCCCATCTTCTTCATCAGCTCGATGGAGCCCTGCGAGGAGGCCACGGGCGAGTCGGGGTTGATCCTGGCGATCATCTCGTTGGCGGCCTTGTTGTCGCCGTAGAGGTAGTTGTTCCAGCCGATGATCGATGCCTCGATGAACTTGCGCACCGTCTCGGGCTTGGTCTTCACCAGGTCGGCGCGCGTCTCGATGGTGGTGGAGTAGGTCGAGAAGCCGTTGTCGGCCAGCAGCTGCACCACCGGGTCGAAGCCGGCCTGGGCCTTGATCGACAGCGGCTCCGAGATGGCGTAGCCCTGTTGAATGGACTTCTTGTCGGCCAGGAAGGGGCCCACGTTGAAGGTGTAGGGCTTGAGCTGCGAGTCCTTGAAGCCGTGCTCCGACTTCATCCACTGCCAGAAGCTGAACTGGCCGTCCTTGCCGATGAAGGCCACCGGCGCCTTGGTCATGTCCTTGAAGGTGTCGAAGCCCTGGCCGGGGTGCGCGAACATGGCCTGCGGGTCTTTCTGGAAGAAGGCCGCAACCACCACGGTGGGCACGCCGTTCTTCACGTTGTCGAAGGACTGCAGCAGGTTGCCGGTCATCAGGAAGTCGACCTTGCCGGCCGGCAGCATCGGCCGGTTGTTGACCATCGGGCCGCCCTGCTGGATGTCGACGTCGAGGCCGTACTTCTTGTAGGTGCCGTCCACCAGCGCCTGGTAGAAGCCGCCGTGGCCGGCCTGCGCCTTCCAGTTGGTGGCGAACACCACTTTTTCCTGCGCCTGCGCGGCGAAGGCGGCGCCCGCGAGGGCGAGGCCGAGAACGAGCGGACGGAGAGCGAAGGCGGGAATGCGCATGGGAACGTGCTCCTGTGGAGGTTTCGTTGAAAAGTACGGGATGCGGAGACTAAGGCTTTTCAGCGCCCGACGGCCATGTCGGCACGCCATCCGCGTGTTTTTCCGGGGTTCATCAGGCCCATGGGGTCGCTGCGCTTCTTGAACTCGATCTGCTGCGTGTCGATGGTCTTCATGCCGCCGTCCTCGATGGTCACGACGTGCGGGTTGAAGATCACGCAGCCGCCCTGCGACTCGATCTCGCGGATCACCTCGTACTGGTGCGCCTCGCCCTTCCAGCGCACCAGCAGGATGCCGAAGGTGCCGCACTCGCCGTTGGCGCGCGCGAAGTCCTGGTGCTGCAGCACGTCGTCGCCGAAGATCTTCAGGTGCCTCTCGACCACGGCCGGATCGAAAGGCTGCGCGTAGGCCACCTGCAGGTAGGTCCAGCCGCGGTCGGCCTTCAGCGCCTGCAGCGTGGTGTGGTTGAAGGCGCACTCGTAGGCCGGCGGCAGCCCTTCGGCGAGCAGCTCGGCCTCGGTGCCAGCGACCGAGATGGTGCCGCCTTGCGCTGCGGCGAGCGCTCGGAAGTCGGCCATCGATTCGGGCGAGACCATCGCGAACACCGCGTGCCGGTCGGCCGGGAAGCGGTCGCGCATGGCGGTGTAGTAGGGCGAGAAACGCGCCTCCACCGTCGAGAGCAGGAAGATGTCGAGCGAGGGCGCCTGCGCGGCGATGCCGAAGTCGAGCGCGCCGCGGTAGGTGTCGAACAGCACCGTGCAGTGCACCCAGTCGACGGCCGGGCTCAGCGCCACTTCCACGTCGAGGATCACGCCGTTGGTGCCGTAGGCATGGTGCACCTGCTGGATCTCGTCGCCGTGCAGCTCGATGACGCGCGGCTCGCGCTCCACCGTCATCACGCGCGCGCGCAGCAGGTTGCCGGGGTCGCGCAGGATGCCGTGGCGGAACGAGCCGATGCCGCCGAAGCCGCCCGCGATGAAGCCGCCGATGGAGGCCACATGCCAGGTCGAGGGCCACATGCGCAGCGCCTGCCCGGTCTCGCGCGCGGCGAGGTCGATGTCGTGCATGCGCGCGCCGGCCTCCACGCGGATGCTGCCGGACTGGATGTCGAGCACGCGGCACATCTGCGTCACGTCGAGCACGATGCCGCCTTCCAGCGGCACGCACTGGCCGTAGTTGCCGGTGCCGCCCGCGCGCACGGTGAGCGGCAGCTTCCACTTCGCGGCCACGGCCGCGGCCTGGCGCACGTCGTCCTCGGTGCCGACCTTCACCACCAGGTCGGCCACGCAGCCCGCGAGCTGCGCGGTGAGGATGGGGCTGTACCAGTAGAAGTCCTTCGACAGCTGCTTGCGCTGGCCCGGCGCGGTGATCACATTGAGGCCGTGCAGGTCCTCGCGCACGGCGTCCCAGTCGACTGCCGGCGCAGGGGTGGGCGTCCTAGCGTTCACGGCGCATCTCGCTTTCGTGCCAGTGGCCCAACACCAGGCGCGACAGTGCCGCGAACACGATGAAGATCACGATGCCCAGCAGGGACACCAGCAACAGCGCCGCGAACATCATCGGGATCTCGGTGCGGAAGCTCGATTCGAGGATGCGCGAGGCCAGCCCCGTCTCCTTGCCCGCCGTGCCGGCGGTGAACTCGGCCACCACCGCGCCGATCAGGCTCAGCCCGCCCGCGATCTTCAGGCCCGCCATGAAGTAGGGCAGCGCGCTCGGCGCGAGCAGGTAGCGGAAGGTCTGCCAGGGCGAGGCCTTGTAGAGCTGGAACAGGTCGCGCAGGTTGCTGTCGGCGCTCTTCAGGCCGATGACCGTGTTCGACAAAATCGGGAAGAAGGCCACGATCCATGCGCAAAGCAGCAGCGCGGCCGTGGTGCTCGACACGTAGATCAGGATCAGCGGCGCGATCGCAATGATCGGCGTCACCTGCAGGATCACCGCGATGGGGAACAGGCCGATCTCCACCCACTTGAACAGCGCGAAGGCAATGGCCAGCAGCACGCCGCCCACGATGGCCGCGAGCAGCGCCAGCAGCGTGAGCTTGACGGTGAACCACAGCGCGCTGGAGAGCGACTCCCAGTTGTCGAACAGCGTGCGGATGATGAGCGAGGGCGCGGGCAGGATGTAGTGCGGGATGTTGTTGGCGCGAACCGTCCATTCCCACGCCAGCAGCAGCAGCGCGACGATGGCCGCGGGCACCACGATGCGCAGCATCGACTCGCGCCGGCGCAGCCGGTCCTCGTGCGCGCGCAGCGCGGCCTCGGAAGGCGCGGCGTCCGCTTCGGAAGCGGGCACGGCGACGGCGGGCTCAGTGATCGATGTCGACGCCATGCAGGGCTCCATGCAGGGATTGCGACACGGCGGTGCAGTGCGCGTTGTAACGGGTCGAGGTGCGGAAGTTTTCGCCGCGCGGATAGGGCTCGTCGATGCGGATCTCGTCGATCACGCGCCCGGGCCGCGCGGCCATCACCACGATGCGGTTCGACAGGTACACCGACTCGTACACGCTGTGCGTGACGAACACCACCGAGAAGCGGTGCTCGCGCCAGATGGCCAGCAGGTCGTTGTTGAGCTTGATGCGCGTCATCTCGTCGAGCGCGGCGAAGGGCTCGTCCATCAGCAGGAGGCGCGGGTGCGTGACCAGCGCGCGCGCGATCGACACGCGCATCTTCATGCCGCCCGAAAGTTCGCGCGGATACACGTCGGCGAAGCGCGAGAGGCCGACCATCTCCAGCGCCTGCTTCACCACCGGCGCGGCGGCGTCTCGGCTGGTGCCGGCCAGCTTCAGCGGCAGCCAGACGTTGTCGAACACCTTGGCCCAGGGCATGAGCGTGGGCTCCTGGAACACGAAGCCCAGGTCGCGGTCGGTCTTGCCGTTCTTGGTGCCGGCGGCGGCACCGCTCCAGTGCATGTCGCCCGAGCTCAGGCGCGTGAGCCCCGCGATGAGGCGCAGCGCGGTGCTCTTGCCGCAGCCCGAGGGGCCGAGGAAGCTGATGAAGTCGTGCTCGCCGATGTCCAGCGACATGCCCTGCAGCGCGAGCGTGCCGTTGGCGAAACGCTTGCTGACGTTGCGCAGGCCGACCAGCGGCGTGCCGGCGGCGGTGGTGGCGTCGGCGCTCATTTCCAGGCGGGCTGGTTGGCCAGGCGCGAGAGCGGGAAGCGGTCGACCTCCTGCAGCAGCCCGACGAAGCGTCGGCCCACGTGGTCGAGCACGGCGGCGCCCTTCTCTGCAGTGGCGCGCGTGGCGTCGCCGGCGGCGCCCGCGGGGTTGATGTCGTGCATCTGCCAGCCGAGCTTGCCGCTGGGCGTGATCGAGAGGAACTTGTTCTCCTCGGCCAGCTGCTCGGTCATGGAACTGAAGTTGCGGAACTGGTCCTTGCGCACGTAGTCAGGCGTGAGGTGCAGCATCACCGAGCTTTCGAGGTCGCCGGCGTGGATGCCGTGCCTGCCTTCATGCGCCGTGAACAGGCCCTCGGGCAGGCCCAGCGTGTACCAGTTGGCGGCCACGACCATCATGTCGTGCTCCTCGCGCAGGTCGCGCGCGACGATGTCCATCACGCTCATCTGGCCGCCGTGGCTGTTGTAGAGCACCAGCTTGCGCACGCCGGCCTTCGCGACACAGGCGCCGATGTCCTTCCACATCGAGATCAGCGTGTTCGCCGACACCGTGAGCGTGCCGGGGTAGCGCGAATGCTCGTTGCTCTTGCCGTAGGGCACGGTGGGCAGGAACAGCACCGGCAGGTCGGCGGGCAGGTGCGGCAGCGTGGCGCGCACCATGCCGTCGATGGTGGCGGTGTCGGTCGACATCGGCAGATGCGGACCGTGCTGCTCGGTGGCGCCCACCGGCAGCACGGCGATGAGCCGTTCGCGGTCGAGGCGGGAGAACTCTTCGCTGGTCAGGTCGGACCAGAAGCGGCTGCGCAGGGGCGGCGGATTCATCGTGGGTGTACCTCGTGCCGCCGGGCGTGGCGGTGGCTTAAATTATCCATACGGTCAAAAAAGAAGGGCTATCCGTGGATACCCGGCAAATTTCGCCATGCAAGCGTCGTGCCATCAAATTTGCCCATATGGTATGAAATAGCCGTCCGCACGGCCCCGCCCACGCCGCGGTGCCGGGTCAGCGCCGCACGATGTAGCGCGTGACGACCGGCCCCGACTCGCCGATGTGGAAGGCGAGCCTGCGTTCGCGCAGCGCCATGTCGCTGGCCGTCGCACGGTTGAAGCGGCGCAGGTGGTCGGTCCACGACTCGTCGACGATCTGCTCCACGTAGCGCTCGGGCTGCGCGATGTCGTGCAGCAGCTCCCAGCCGATGGCGCCCTGGCTCAGGCGCGCGCGGCGCGTCTGCTGCATCACGAGGTGGAAGGCGGCGGCGCGCGCCGGATCGATCAGGTACTCGACGGTGATCACCACGCGGCCGCTTTCCTCGGGCGCTTCCGCGGGCGGACCGACGGCCCAGCCGGCCTGCGCGGGGCTGGTGTCGTCCTCGCCGCTCAGGTCGGTCACCCAGCGCAGCGCCGCGAGCATCAGCAGCGTGCCGCTCGCGGCCGCCACGCACAGGCTCACGACCAGCGAGCTGACGGTGGCCACCTGCCCCCAGATGGCCGCGCCGATCGCGCTCGCGCCCATGATCGCCATCTGGTACATCGACATGCCGCGCGCGCGCACCCAGTCGGGCAGCGCGAGCTGGGCCGATACCGACAGCGAGTTGGCCACCGTGATCCACGCCATGCCGCCGAAGAACATCGCCGGCACCGCGACCCATGCGTTGGGCGCGAAGGCCATCACAGCCGTGGCGCCCGACTGCAGCAGCGTGCCGCGCAGCACCAGCTGGTCGCGTCCCATCGCCTGGCGCAGCCGGGGCAAAAACAGCACCGCGACGATCGCGCCCGCGCCCATGGCCGCCAGCAGCAGCGTGAAGGTGCCCGCGCCGCCGCCCTGGAGGTTGCGCGCCAGCAGAGGCAGCAGCGCCAGCAGCGCGGTCGAGTGGAAGAAGAAGATCGAGATGCGCGTGAGCACCGCGCGCATGCGCTGCGACTGCCGCACGAACTGCACGCCCACGCGCATCGCGCTGACGAGCTTCTCGCGGCCCAGCGGGTTGGGCGTGTGCTCGCGCCGCCAGCGCAGCACCACGAAGCCCGAGGCCACAGACAGCACCGCGTTCAGTGCGAACACCCAGATGCTGCCCGCGCTCGCGATCAGCATGCCGGCGGTGAGCGGGCCCACGATGCGCGAAGCGTTCATGGCGATGCCGTTCAGCCCCAGCGCGGCCGGCAGCTGCGTGCGCGGCACCAGCTCGGGCACGATGGCCGCGAACACCGGCCAGCGCAGCGCCAGCCCGATGCCGTTGGCGAAAGTCAGCGCCAGCAGCAGCGGCGCGGTCATCAGGTCGAGCGCCAGCGCGGCGCACAGCACGATGGCGGTGCCGGCCAGCCAGAACTGCGTGGCCACCAGCCAGCGCCTGCGGTCGAGGATGTCTGCCAGCGCGCCGCTGGGCAGGCCCAGCAGGAACACCGGCAGCGTGGAGGCCGACTGCACCAGCGCCACCCAGATGGGCGAGGACGTGAGCGTGGTCATCATCCACGCTGCCGCCACGTCGTTCATCCACATGCAGATGTTCGCGACGAGCCAGGTGCTCCACAGCATGCGGAACACGGGGAGCTTCAGGGGCACGAGGGCCGCGAACTTCGTCGGCTGCGGCCTCGCGGGCGGGATGGGCGTCTCTTCGGGGGATATGGGCGGCATGTGGCGCTATTTTGGCGCGGCCGCCGTCGTCAGCCCCTGTCGCTTCGGGCCAGGCGGTGCTCGAGGCGGCGCAGCAGGGTGGTGAGGATCAGCGTCATCACCCAGTAGATGACCGAGATCGCGAGGTACGGCTCCCAGTAGCGCGCATACGCGCCGGCCACGGTGCGCGCGGCGTAGGCCAGTTCGGCGAGGCCGATGGCGGAGACCAGCGACGTGTCCTTCAGCAGCGCGATCGCGTTGTTGCCCAGCGGCGGCAGCATGCGGCGGAAGGCCTGCGGCAGCACCACGTAGCGCATCACCTGCGCGGGCGAGAAGCCCAGCGAGCGGCCCGCGTCGAACTGGCCGCGCGAGATCGACTGGATGCCAGCGCGGAACACTTCGGAGATGTAGGCCGCCGAGTTGAGCGTGAGCGCCACCACGCCCGAGATGAGCGCGCCGTGCTCCTGCTTGAGCGTGCGCGCGAGCTCGCCGTCGATCAGCAGGCCTGAGGTCGGGTGGATGAACACCGGCATCACCGCGAAGTGGATCAGGAGGATCTGAACGAACAGCGGCGTGCCCCGGAAGAAGCTCACGTACACCGTGGCGGGCCAGCGCAGGAAGAAGCGCGCCACCCAGGTCCACGGCGCATGGCGCGGATGCGCGAGCCGCGCAAGCGCGAGGCACAGCCCCCAGCTCGCGCCCAGCAGCACGCAGACCACCGTCATGCGCAGCGTCATCCATGCGCCCTGCCAGAACAGGTCCTTGTATTCGACCAGGATGTCCCAGCGGAACCATCCGAACAGCAGCACCGGTTGTTCCATGCTCAAGTCCTCAAACTCTCTCGATCAATCAACTGAAAACGAAACGGCCGCGTGGGGGCGCGGCCGTGTTCGGAAAAATGCCGTGCGGCTCAGCGCACGTTCGGGTCCTTGTTGAACCACTTCTTGTAGATCGTCACGTAGCTGCCATCGGCGCGGATGGCGGCGAGGCCGGCAGTGAGCTTGTCGAGCAGAGGCTTGTCGCCCTTCTTCACGACGATGCCGAAGCCTTCTTCGGGGAAGGACTTGTCGTCCAGCGTCTTCAGGTCGGGGTTCTGCGCCACGCGGTAGGCGATCACGCCGTTGTCGCCCATGGCTGCGTCGACGCCGCCGCCGGCCAGCTCGGAAATGATGAGCGGCGTGCTTTCGAAGCGGCGGATGTCGGGGCTGGTCTTGCCGAACTCGCGCGAGGCGATGTCGTCGGCGGTGGAGGCGCTGACCACGGCGATCTTCTTGCCGGCCAGGTCCTTCAGCGAGGCGACCTTGCTGTTCTTCGGCAGCGCGATCAGCTGGCGGGCCGCGAAGTACGGCGGCGTGAAATCGTAGCTCTGTTTACGCTTCTCGTTGATGGTCACGCCCGAGATCACGAGGTCGACGTCGCCGTTGTTCAGCGCGCCGAAGATGCCGGTGAAGGGCGTGTTGACGATCTTGATCTTCAGGCCCTGCTGCTTGGCGATGGCGTTGATGATGTCGATGTCGAAGCCGACGATCTGCTTGTCCTTGTTCTCGAAGGCGAAGGGCGCGTAGGTGGCGCTGGAGGCCACGATCAGCTCGCGGTTCTGGGCCTGGGTGCCCAGCGAGAAGGCCGCGCTGGCGGAAAGAAGAACTAGCGACAGGGCGCGCCGGATGCGGTTCATGGGGTATCTCCGGGGAAATGAGGCTTTGGGGAGGCTTTGGGCGGCTATGGCCATCCAAAAGGGCAAAGGTGCGGGATTTTAGGCCCCCGGCCGCGGGGCCCCTGGCGCGTTCCGGCTCGCACGGGTGTGGCGCCGACGCCTTTGCTGGTAACAAATGCTGTGGATTTCTTCTCGATGCTTGCCCCAATTTCGGGCATCGGCCCGTTTTTGAATACTCCAATAGTTAACAACACCAACAATGGCGAAGCTTTGAAAACAAGTAATCAGGGAAGAAGAAGGTATGTCTCTCGTACTGGGCGTCATGGGGCTCCCTCAGGTTGAGGTCGAGCTCCTGAGAATCATCGTCCGCCTCAGCTCCAATCTCCGTTCGCGCTGGACCGTCAGCGAATCGCGATCCTGCGATCTGCTGCTGATGGACGGCGATTTCCCCGCCTCCGAATGGCAGGCGCTCAGGGCGCGCTTCGTGGTGCCCATGGTGACCCGCGGCGACGCCGCCGCCAGGAGCGCGAGCCGCGCGCTCGCGCGGCCCATCTATGCCGAAGAGCTGGTGGAGCTGCTCAACGAGGTGGGTCCGGGCAATGCGCCCGCCGAAGCCGCGCGTGCCGCGGTGCGCACGCCCGGCATGCGTGCCTCGCTGGTGCGCTGGCCTTCGCAGGCGACGCTGCGGCGCCATCCGGCCTTCGTGCGGCTCGCGGCCGCCCTTGCCAGGAGCATGCAATCGGCCGAGAGCCTCAGCGTGCTCGGCCGCGTCGACGTCGAGGTGTGCAGCACCTTTCTCGGCCTGCTCGACGGCGAAGGCGCCCTGGCCTGGGCCGAGCAGGCACCAGCGCCTTCCGCATCTTCCGCGTCCCGTGCGCACGCCGGCGGCGAGGCCGCGCGGCGCAAGCAGGGCCTGCTCTCGCGCATCCGGCAGCGCCTCGGGCTGGCCTGAGCGGAGCGCTGCCATGAGGGACTACAAGCTCGTCTTCACGGGCCCGATGGGCGTGGGCAAGACCACGGCCATCGCCGCCATCAGCGAAACACCGCCGGTCAGCACCGAGGTCGCCAATGCCGACGCCTCGATCGCCAAGGCCACCACCACCGTCGGGCTCGACTTCGGCCAGGTCACGCTGGACAACGGCGACCGGCTGCGCCTGTACGGCACGCCGGGGCAGGCCCGCTTCGACTTCATGTGGAAGATCCTGGTGCGCGACGCGCTGGGCTTCGCCATCCTCATCGACAACAGCCGGCCCGACCCGCTCGCCGACCTCGCTGCCTACCTCGACGGCTTCGCGGGCGCGCTCCAGCAGATGCCCTGCGCGATCGGCGTGAGCCGGCTGCCCAGCCATCCCTTTCCCACGCTCGACGACTACGCGCGCGCCCTGGCGGGGCGTGGCCTGGTGCTGCCGGTGATGGCGACCGATCCGCGCAACAGGGACGACGTGGTCGCGCTGATCGAGACGCTGCTGATGCAGATCGAGGCGCTCGACGAAGAGATCGCGCCATGAGGATTCCCCACGAGATCAAGCTGCGCGCCGCGGCCGAGGTGCTGCGCGTGCTGGAAGACGTGAACGGCATCGCCTCCGTGGTGATCGCCACGCCCGACGGCTTCGAGATCGCCAGCGCCAGCCAGCGTCACTTCGAGCCCGCGCGCATCGCCGCGATGGCGAGTTCGATCTCCGCCATCGGCGCCGTCGTGTCGCAGGAGGCGCGGCTGGGCCGCTGCACCTGCATCACGGTGGCCACCGACAAGGGCTTCGCGCTCGTCAGCCCGGTGCGCAATGGCGAGACCGAACTGGTGGTGAACGTCATCGCCGACGCTAGCGCCGTGCTGGCCCAGGTGATGTATCGGACCGCCGCCTGCGTTCGCGTGCTTGAGGCACCCTGAGCGGCCTGCAGAAAAAACATCAGGCGGGGACGGGTTGCATGCGACGCCCCCGCTTCATCCCTTCATTCGCATGACTTGAACCGATCCACAGGAAAACACTGAAATGGCCTCGATCCAGAACAGCCTCGAAAACCTCCTGACCGCCGACGGCGCCCTGTGCGCAGCCGTGGTCGATTCCGCCAGCGGCATGATGCTCGGCGCCATCGGCACCGGTGTCGATCTCGAAGTGGCGGCCGCGGGCAACACCGAGGTGGTGCGCGCCAAGCTCAAGACGATGCGCGCGCTCGGCCTGAGCGACACCATCGAGGACATCCTGATCACCCTCGGCAAGCAGTACCACCTGCTGCGCCCGATGGCGCAGAAGGAAGGCGTGTTCATCTACTTCGTGCTGGACAAGGCCAAGTCGAACCTCGCGCTGGCCCGCCGCAAGCTGCAGGACGTCGAGAAGGAAATGAGCTTCTGAGCAGGAACGAGTCGCCCGGCCTCGGGCGGATCGCCGGGCCGGCACCCTCACGGGGCCGGCCTTTTTCATTCCATCCGGCTTGTCGCGCGCCGATGGGACAACCAAGGTTCTCGGCGCGGCGCGAAGGACATCGGCGCAAGGGCACGGCCCGCTGGCTAGCATCCGGGGCTTTGCGGTTCAGGAGCCTTGCATGACGACGATCCAGCGGCTTGCTTCCCATCTTCTCTGTGGCATCGGCCTCGCGTCGGGCGCGGCAGTCGCGCTGGCCGCGGCCGACCCTCCGGCGCCGCGCTTCGATCCGCAGCGCCTCTCGCAGATCGTGAAGACGGTCTCGGGCGACGACTTCGAGGGCCGCGCGCCGGCCACGCCGGCGGAAGCGAAGACGGTCGACTACCTCATCGCGCAGTTCAAGGCCGCGGGCCTCGTGCCCGGCGGCGATCTCGAAGGCGGCCGGCGCGGCTGGACGCAGTCGGTGCCGCTGGTGAAGACCGAGTTCCGCGGCACGCCGCAGATCACGCTGCAGGTGGGCACACAGCGCGACGCGCTGGCGCAGGGCGAGCAGATCGCGGTGCGCGCGGCGCTCGACGGCTCGACCGCAGTGTCGATCCAGCAGGCGCCGCTGGTCTTCGTGGGCTACGGCGTGAGCGCGCCCGAGCGGCGCTGGGACGACTACAAGGGCGTGGACCTCAAGGGCAAGATCGCCGTCGTGCTGGTGAACGACCCCGACTTCGAGACCGGCAGCGGCGACTTCGGCGGCAAGGCCATGACCTACTACGGCCGCTGGACCTACAAGTTCGAGGAGGCCGCGCGCCGTGGCGCTCTCGGCGTGCTGATCGTCCACGAGACCGCGCCGGCCGCCTACGGCTGGGCCACGGTCAAGAACTCCAACACCGCGACCATGCTCGACATCGAGCGCGAGCAGCCTGCTGCGGTGCATCCGAAGCTGGAGGGCTGGATACAGCGCGACGTGGCGGTCGAGCTGCTGCGCCGCGCGGGGCTGGACTTCGAGGCGCAGAAGAAGCTGGCGCAGACGCGCGAGTTCCAGCCGCAGCTGCTCAAGGACGCGAGCCTGTCGGCCGAGTACGCGATCGATCGGCAGGTGATCGTCTCGAAGAACGTGGTGGGCCGGGTCGAGGGCCGCAAGCACGCGGACGAGACGGTGATCTACAGCGCCCACTGGGACCACCTCGGCGTGGGCGCGCCCGACGCGAAGGGCGACCGCATCTACAACGGCGCCGTCGACAACGGCACCGGCCTGGCCGCGCTCATCGAGATGGGCCGTGCCTTCGCGAACGCGCGCCACAAGCCCGAGCGCTCGGTCGTCTTCCTCGCGGTGACGGCCGAGGAGCGCGGCCTGCTCGGCTCGGAGTTCTACGGCGCGAAGCCGCTCTACCCGCTCGGGAAGACGGTGGCCGTCATCAACATGGACGCGCTCAGCCCCGAAGGCCCGGCGCGCAACTTCAGCACCTCGGGCAGCGCGGTTTCGCAGCTGCAGGACCTGCTGGTCGAGCAGGCCCGCGGCTTCGGTCTGGCCTACGCGCCCGATCCGCATCCGGAGGCCGGCTACTTCTTCCGCTCCGACCATTTCTCCTTTGCCAAGCGCGGCGTGCCCGCGCTGTCCTTCGCCTCGGGCAACGACCTCGTGGACGGCGGCCTCGCGGCCGGCGAGGCGGCCAGCAAGGCCTACACCGCCGAGCGCTACCACCAGCCGGCCGACGAGTGGCGCGCGGACTGGTCCTTCACCGGCATGGCGCACGACCTGCCACTGCTCTACCGCGTGGGCGAGACGCTGGCGAACAGCCGGCGCTGGCCGGAGTGGGGGCAGTCTTCGGAATTCCGCGCGGTGCGCGAGGCGAGCAGGGCCGAGCGGCGCTGATCCGTCCTAGGCCGCGCGAGGCCGGCCGGCGCCGCCGTCCAGATGCGCCAGCGGCAGCGCACTGCTGGCCTTCACCTCGCCCAGCGAGAAGCTGGTGTGCAGGTCCTTCACGTTCGGCAGGTTCATCAGGTGCTGGCGCGCGAAGGCAGAGAAGCTGTCGAGGTCCTGCGCCACCACCTGCAGCTCGAAGGTGCCGGTGCCGCTGATGTAGTGGCAGGCGATCACGTCGGGCAGCTTGCGGATCGCGTCCTCCAGCCGGCGCGTGGCCTCGTGGGTGACACGCTCCGTATCGACCCGCACGAAGGCGAGCACGCCCAGGCCGATCTTGTGGCGGTCGATCTCGGCGTGGTAGCCCTTGATGAAGCCCGCTTCCTCCAGCGCGCGCACCCGGCGCCAGCAGGGCGCGGCCGACAGGCCCACGCGCTGCGCAAGCTCGGCGTTGGTAAGGCGTCCGTCGGCCTGCAGTTCTTGCAGGATTGCGAGGTCGAACTTGTCGATGCTTTCCATGGGTGCCGATGTTAAGCAAGATTCTTTCTGGAAGCTCGTTTTTTCAGGCAAAGAACGCAAACACCTGTCGCGAACCCCGGCATACACTTTGCGTGATCATGGGCTCGTGCCCTACCCGGGCACAGACCCAGAAACAGCCAGGCCCACGAGGCCCTGCCAAACGGAGACAGACGACATGAATGCACCGCTACCCGCGCACATTCGCAAGGCCCTAGAAACCGTCACGCTCGACGACAAGTACTCCCTCGACTACGGCCGCGCATTCATGAGCGGCGTGCAGGCCCTGGTGAAGCTGCCCATGCTGCAGCGGCTGCGCGACCAGCAGGCCGGCAAGAACACCGCCGGCTTCATCAGCGGCTACCGCGGCTCCCCGCTCGGCGGCTACGACCAGGCGCTGTGGAAAGCCAGCAAGTTCCTCAAAGAGCAGAACATCGTCTTCCAGCCCGGCGTCAATGAAGAGCTCGCGGCCACCGCGCTCTGGGGCACCCAGCAGCTGGGCTTCTCCCCGCAGGGCACCAACAAGTTCGACGGCGTCTTCGGCATCTGGTACGGCAAGGGCCCGGGCGTGGACCGCTGCTCCGACGTCTTCAAGCACGCCAACATGGCCGGCACCACCGAGTACGGCGGCGTGATCGCGGTGGCGGGCGACGACCACATCTCCAAGAGCTCCACCGCCGCGCACCAGAGCGACCACATCTTCAAGGCCTGCGGCACGCCGGTGTTCTTCCCGGCGAACGTGCAGGAAATCCTGGACCTGGGCATCCACGCCTTCGCCATGAGCCGCTTCGCGGGCGTGTGGTCGGGCATGAAGACGATCCAGGAGATCGTCGAGTCGAGCGCCACGGCCATGATCGACCCCGACCGCGTCGAGATCGTCATTCCCACCGACTTCGAGATGCCGCCCGGCGGCCTGCACATCCGCTGGCCCGACCACGCGCTGGAGCAGGAAGCCCGGCTCATGCACTACAAGTGGTACGCCGCGCTGGCCTACATCCGCGCCAACCGGCTCAACCACAACGTGATCGAGGGCCCCAACGACCGCTTCGGCATCATGGCCAGCGGCAAGGCCTACAACGACACCCGCCAGGCGCTCATCGACCTGGGCCTGGACGACGCGGCCTGCCGCCAGCTCGGCATCCGCCTGCACAAGGTGGGCGTGGTGTGGCCGCTGGAGGCGCAGCTCACGCGCCAGTTCGCCACCGGCCTGCAGGAGATCCTGGTGGTGGAAGAGAAGCGCCAGGTCATCGAATACCAGCTCAAGGAAGAGCTCTACAACTGGCGCCCCGACGTGCGGCCCAACGTGGTCGGCAAGTTCGACGAGGGCGAGGTGCATGCGGCCGAGGGCTACTCGGGCGGCGAATGGTCGATGCCCAACCCGACCTCGCACACGTTGCTGCGCGCCAACGCCGACCTGAACCCGGCGCTCATCGCCAAGGCCATCGCCTCGCGCCTGAAGAAGACCGGCCTCCTGGCCGCGGCCGGCGCCGACATGGCCGCGCGCATCGACGCGCAGCTCGCCATCCTGGAAGCCAAGGAGCGCTCGATGGCGCTGCAGCAGGCCTCCACCGGCGTGGCCGACGCCACGCGCCAGCCCTGGTTCTGCTCGGGTTGCCCGCACAACACCAGCACTGTGGTGCCCGAGGGCTCGCGCGCGATGGGCGGCATCGGCTGCCACTTCATGGCGACCTGGATGGACCGCTCCACCATCGGCTTCACGCAGATGGGCGGCGAGGGCGTGCCGTGGGTGGGCCAGCAGCCCTTCACCACCGACCAGCACATCTTCGCGAACCTGGGCGACGGCACCTACTTCCACAGCGGCCTGCTGGCCATCCGCCAGAGCATCGCGGCGGGCGTGAACATCACCTACAAGATCCTCTACAACGACGCGGTCGCCATGACCGGCGGCCAGCAGGTCGGCGAGCGGCCCGAAGGGCACTCGGTGCTGCAGATCGCCGAGAGCCTGCATGCCGAGGGCGCGAAGAAGGTGGTGATCGTCACCGACGAGCCCGAGAAGTACGAGGGCGTGAGCATCCCCGGCGACCACGTGCAGGTGAAGCACCGCGACCTGCTCGATGACGTGCAGCGCGAGTTCCGCGCCATTCCGGGCACCACGGCCATCATCTACGACCAGACCTGCGCCACCGAGAAGCGCCGCCGCCGCAAGCGCGGCACGGCGGTCGATCCGGCCAAGCGCGTGGTCATCAACGAACTGGTCTGCGAAGGCTGCGGCGACTGCAGCGTGCAGAGCAACTGCCTGAGCGTGGAGCCGCTGGAGACCGAGTTCGGCCGCAAGCGCACCATCAACCAGAGCAGCTGCAACAAGGACATGAGCTGCCTGAAGGGCTTCTGCCCGAGCTTCGTGACCGTCGAGGGCGGCCAGCTCAAGAAGAAGGGCAAGAACAAGGCGGCCACGCCGGCCGAGTTCGGCCTGCTGCCCGAGCCTTCGATCCCGTCGCTGGAAGGCGGCCGGGTCTGGGGCGTGGTGGTGGCCGGCGTCGGCGGCACCGGCGTCATCACCATCGGCCAGCTGCTGGGCATGGCGGCGCACATCGAGGCCAAGGGCATCGTCACGCAGGACGCGGCCGGCCTCGCGCAGAAGGGCGGCGCCACCTGGAGCCACGTGCTCATCGGCGACACGCAGGACGACATCCGCACCACCCGCGTGGGTACGGCGGCGGCCGACCTGATCCTGGCCTGCGACCCGCTGGTCACGGTGAACGCCGAGACCATGGCGCGCATGCGCGAAGGGCGCACGCACGTCGCGCTCAACAGCCACAGTTCTCCGACGGCCGCCTTCGTGCGTAATGCCAACTGGAAGAACCCCGAGGAAGCCTGCGCCGCCGAGATCGCGCGTGCCGTGGGCGTGGACGGCGTAGGCAGCTTCGACGCCGATGCCACCGCGACCGCGCTGATGGGCGACACCATCTACGTCAACCCGATGATCCTGGGCTACGCCTGGCAGAAGGGCTGGATCCCGCTGGCGCACGAGTCGCTGATGCGCGCCATCGAGCTGAACGCCGTGGCCGTCGAGAACAACAAGGCGGCTTTCGAATGGGGTCGCCAGGCAGCCGTGCGGCCGGAAGAGCTGGTCAAGCGCGTGCGCCCGGGGCAGGTCATCGAGTTCAAGAAGCGCGAGTCGGTGGAGAGCATCGTCGAGCGCCGCGCGGAGTTCCTCACCGGCTACCAGAACGCCGCCTACGCCGACGAATACAAGCGCTTCGTGGGCAAGGTGCGCCAGGCCGAGTCGGCCGTGGGCAAGAGCACCGCGCTGACCGAGGCGGTCGCGCGCTACCTCTTCAAGCTGATGGCATACAAGGACGAGTACGAAGTCGCCCGCCTGCATACCGACCGCACTTTCCTCGATCGCATCGAGGGCATGTTCGAAGGCGACTACAAGCTCAACTACCACCTGGCGCCGCCGATCATCGCGAAGAAGAACTCCAAGGGGCAGCTGCAGAAGCAGAAGTTCGGCCCCTGGATGCTGACTGGCTTCAGGCTGCTGGCCAAGCTCAAGGGCCTGCGCGGCACGGGGCTCGACATCTTCGGCCGCACGGAAGAGCGCAAGACCGAGCGCGCACTGATCGGCGAATACCGCGCCGCCATCGAGGAAGTCATCGGCGCCCTGCGTGCCGACAACCACGCGCTGGCGCTGGAGATCGCGAGCCTGCCGGAGCAGATCCGCGGCTACGGCCACGTGAAGGACCGCAACCTGGCGGCCGCCCGCACCCGCTGGAGCGAGCTGATGGCCAAGTGGCGCAACCCGCAGGGGCAGCGCGCGGCGGCCTGAGCCAGGATCGCAGGAGGCCGGCTCAGTCGGGCCGGTTGTCGGCGAGCCGGCCGTCCAGCCGGGCGCGTGCAGCCACCAGGGCGCCGTGGATCTTCTGTTCGAACACTTCGCGAGGCGGCAGGACGGTGAGGTATTCCGCCACGTGGATGCCTGACTTGTCCAGCTCGAGCAGTTCGATCTGTTCCTGCTTCTTGCCTGTGCAAAGAATGATGCCGAGCGGAGGCGCGTCGCCCGGCTCCTGGTCGTGACGGGCCAGCCAGCGCAGGTAGAGCTCCATCTGCCCCTTGTACTCGGCGCGGAATTCGCCCAGCTTCAGCTCGATCGCCACCAGCCGGCGCAGCTTGCGGTTGTAGAAGAGCAGGTCGATGTAGAAATCGTCGTTGTCGAGCTGGATGCGCCGTTGCCGGGCGACAAAGCTGAAGCCCGCCCCGAGCTCGAGCAGAAAGCTTTCCAACTCGCGCAGGATGGCGTCCTCGAGATCCTTCTCCAGGTGGCGGTCCTGCAGGCCCAGGAAGTCGAGCACATAAGGATCTTTCAGCAGTAGTGCCGGCTCGGTGGAGTTCTGGCGCTGAAGCTCGTCGAGTTCCTGGCGGATCAGCACGTCGGGCTGGCGCGACACCGCAGTGCGTTCGTAGAGCAGCGAGCCGATGCGCTCACGCAGCGTGCGAACGCTCCAGCCTTCCAACTGGCACATCTGTGCATAGAAGTCGCGCGCGAGCGGGTCCTTGACCGGCAGCAGTGCGAGAAAGTGCGTCCAGCTCAAATGTCGCACCAGCGGTACGACAATTTGCTCGGACGGGAACACCTCGGCGAACTGCACCATGCGCCGGAGGTTTTTCTCTTCGAAGCCGCGGCCGTAGTCGCTCGCCAATTGTCGTGACAGCGTTGCGACAATTTCTTCTCCGTAGCCGGCGCGCCGGCCTCCCAGCACTTCGGTGCGAATGCGCTGGCCGATGCGCCAGTACATGAGCGTCATCCCCGCGTTCACGGAGGCGACGGCCGCCTGCCGGGCCTGCTCGATCAATTGCCGCAGGTCCGCGAGGAGGGCGCCTGGCTCCTTGTGAAGCGCCGGTGTGGCGCTGGCTGTCGTCAAGCTGTTGCGCTTGCTCATGAAGGCTCCTTGCTTTTCGGGTGGTGCGGCGGGAATTCTCCGGCGGCCGTGGACCCAAGCTTCCTCGCGCAATGGGCGCAGTCCGCAAAAAAGTCAAAAGTCGGGAACGCCCCTTGAGGTTGCTATCAAATGTGTAGCAAATGCGGTGCCCGGAAGCTTGCTGAAAGCCCTCCCCGCCGCGCCGGATAAGCGCTCCGGGCGGCCATCCGCGCCGAATACAATGCCCGGTGCTGTGCGCGGCCAGGCCCCGCCGCGCTTTGACTTGGCGCACCCGCATCCCGCGTGGCCGCGAACCCCAAGGAACCGCGGGCGTGGCCCGCGCTCCCACACGTTTTCTTTCTCTTCCCTCTGCTGGAGACTCTCTTGTTCATTTCCTCTGCTTTCGCCCAGACCGCGCCCGCTGCAGGCGGCGGCGACATGATGTCCTCGCTCGGCAGCATGCTGCCGCTGGTGCTGATGTTCGTGGTGCTGTACTTCGTCATGATCCGGCCCCAGATGAAGCGCCAGAAGGAAGCCCGCGCCATGATCGAGGCGCTCGCCAAGGGCGACGAAGTCGCCACCGCCGGCGGCCTGCTCGGCAAGATCACCTCGCTGAACGACCAGTACCTGGGCCTCGAGATCGCCAACGGCGTCGAGATCAAGATCCAGCGCAGCGCGGTAGTGCAGGTCCTGCCCAAGGGCACCGTCAAATAAAGGCGTGAGCTGACCTTGCGCCTTCGGGCGCGGGGCCCCAATTCACGCCGTGTTCCGTTTCAGAAAAAGCGCTTTCTCATGAACCGTTACCCGGTCTGGAAGTACGCGATCATCGTGGTCGTGCTGCTCGTGGGGCTCATCTACGCCCTGCCCAATTTCTTCGGTGAAGCGCCTGCGGTGCAGGTGTCGGCGGCGAAGTCCACCGTCAAGATCGACGCGTCGACCCAGGCCAGGGTGCAGGAGCTGCTCAAGACGGCAGGCCTCACGCCCGACCTGCTGACCCTCGAGCCCACCGCGGTGCGGGCCCGCTTCGCGACCACCGACGACCAGATCAAGGCGCGCGACACGCTCCAGCAGGCGCTGGTGCCCGACGCCGACGACGCCTCGTACACGGTGGCGCTCAACCTCGTGTCGCGCTCGCCCTCGTGGCTGACGGCGCTGCACGCCTTCCCGATGTACCTGGGCCTCGACCTGCGCGGCGGCGTCGACTTCCTGCTGCAGGTCGACATGCGCGGCGTGCTCGACAAGAAGGCCGAGTCCTTCGCCGGCGACATCCGCATGGGCCTGCGCGAGAAGAAGGTGCGCGGCAGCGCCGTGAACCGCAACGGCCAGACCGTCGAGATCACCCTGCGCGACGCCGACAGCGTCGAGATCGCCCGGCGCCTGATCCAGGACCAGATGCCAGACCTGAGCACCGTCGAGACCCAGCAGGGCAGCGAATGGCGCATCGTGGCCAGCATCAAGCCCGAGGCCGCCCGCCGCTTCCAGGACGCGGCGCTCAAGCAGAACGTGACCACGCTGCACAACCGGATCAACGAACTCGGCGTGGCCGAACCCGTGATCCAGCAGCAGGGCATCGACCGCATCGTCGTGCAACTGCCCGGCATGCAGGACCCGGCCCAGGCCAAGCGCATCATCGGCCGCACCGCCACGCTCGAGATGCGCCTGGTGGACGAAAGCGCCGAAGGCCGCGCCGCCGAACTGAGCGGCGGCCCGGTGCCCTTCGGCTCCGAGAAGTTCCTCGACCGCTCGGGTCGCCCTGTGATCGTGAAGAAGCAGGTGCTGGTCACCGGCGAGAACCTCACCGACGCGCAGCCCGGCTTCGACCAGCAGAGCAACCAGCCCAAGGTCGACCTGACCATGGACTCCAAGGGCGGCACCATCATGCGTGACGTCAGCCGCGAGAATTACAAGAAGCGCATGGCCATGCTGATCTTCGAGAAGGGCAAGGGCGAAGTGCTCACGGCTCCCTCGATCAACGGCGAACTGGGCAACCGCTTCCAGGTCTCGGGCTCGATGAGCGTGGCCGAGGCCAACGACCTCGCGCTGCTGCTGCGCGCCGGCTCGCTGGCCGCGCCCATGGAAATCATCCAGGAACGCACCATCGGCCCGACGCAGGGTGCCGAGAACATCAAGAAGGGCTTCGACAGCGTGATGTACGGCTTCGCCGCGATCATGGTGTTCATGTGCATCTACTACGCGCTGTTCGGCCTGTTCTCGTCGATCGCGCTGGCCGTCAACCTGCTGCTGCTGGTGGCCATCCTCTCGATCCTGCAGGCCACGCTCACGCTGCCGGGCATCGCGGCCATGGCCCTGGCCATCGGCGTGGCGATCGACTCCAACGTGCTGATCAACGAGCGCGTGCGCGAGGAACTGCGCAACGGGGCGTCGCCGCAGGCGGCGATCCACGCGGGCTACGAACGCGCCTGGGGCACCATCCTGGACTCCAACGTGACCACGCTGATCGCGGGTATCGCACTGCTGGCCTTCGGCTCGGGCCCGGTGCGCGGCTTCGCGGTGGTGCACTGCATCGGCATCGTCACCTCGATGTTCTCGGCCGTGTTCTTCTCGCGCGGCCTCGTGAACTTCTGGTACGGCCAGAAGAAGAAGCTCAAGTCGGTGTCCATCGGTACGGTGTGGCGCCCCTCGACCGACGGCACGGCCGCGGCCGAAATCAAGTAAGCGGCAGAAGAAGGACGCACAGCCATGGAATTCTTCCGCATCCACAAGACCATTCCGTTCATGCGCCACGCGCTGGTGCTGAACATCGTCTCCGTCGTCACGTTCGCGCTGGCGGTGTTCTTCCTGTTCCACCGCGGGCTGCACCTGTCGGTGGAGTTCACCGGCGGCACGGTGATGGAAGTCGCCTACAACCAGTCGGCCGACGTCGGCAAGGTACGCGACATCGTCGGCAAGCTGGGCTACACCGAAGTGCAGGTGCAGAGCTTCGGCAAGTCGGTGCAGATCCGCCTGCCGGTGAAGAAGGGCGTGACCTCCGCCCAGCAGAGCGCCGAGGTGATGGACTCGCTGAAGGCGGCCGACCCGTCGGTGGAACTGCGCAGCAACGAATTCGTCGGCCCGCAGGTCGGCGACGAACTCACCACCAACGGCCTGAAGGCGCTGGGCATGGTGGTCGTCGGCATCATGATCTACCTGGCGTTCCGCTTCGAGTGGAAGTTCGCGCTGGCTACCGTGTTGGCCAATCTGCACGACGTGGTGATCATCCTGGGCTTCTTCGCCTTCTTCCAGTGGGAGTTCTCGCTGGCGGTGCTGGCGGCGGTGCTGGCGGTGCTGGGCTACTCGGTGAACGAGTCGGTGGTGATCTTCGACCGCATCCGCGAGAACTTCCGCCGCTACCGCAAGATGTCGACCACAGAGATCATCGACAACGCGATCACCTCGACCATTAGCCGGACCATCATCACCCACGGCTCCACCCAGCTGGTGGTGCTGTCGATGTTCTTCTTCGGCGGCCCGACGCTGCACTACTTCGCCCTGGCGCTGACCATCGGCATCTGCTTCGGCATCTACTCGTCGGCCTTCGTGGCGGCGGCCATCGCCATGTGGCTCGGCGTGAAGCGCGAGGACCTGGTCAAGGGCGGCCCGACCAAGCGCGACGGCGGCTCCGAGGACGACCCGAACGCCGGCGCCGTCGTCTGACGGATACTCCAGGGTTCGACAACCCAGGGCGACCGCGGCGGCAACCGCCGCGGTTCGCATGCAACGCCGGGCAATCTCCACACTTGTGCGGCGGCCCGTCCCGATGCAAGCTCCGGTTGTCGCCAACGAATCGACTACCCTGGCCCTTCCGACCTTTCAATGAGCATTGCGCGGTCCGCTTCTTCCCTGCAGCTCGCACGCGAGACGCGTGAGCGTTTCGTCTCGGCCACGGAAGGCGCCATCGCCCCGCTGGCGCGCGCGATCCGGGACCGGCTGACCACGCTATCCACCGAGGCCGGCACCGCCCGCTCCATGCAGGACAACCGCGACGACTTCGTCGCCTTCCAGGGGCAGGCCACCCAGTGGGTGACCCTCAGCCAGGCTGGCTGGCGCAAGGCGCTGGCCGCCAGCTCCGGCGGCACGGGCACCCTGCCCTCGGCGCTGCGCCTGGAGCTGATCGGCGACGAGGTGGTGGAAAGCAACATCCTCTCCTCGCGCCTCGCGCAGCTCATCCACGACAAGGCCAGCTTCGAACTCAGCGACCTGCGCCTGCGCATCCAGCATCTCGAAGGCACCACCGAGCTCGACTCCAAGGACGTGCTCAAGCCCGAGACGCTGGCCAAGCTGCTGGTCGAGCAATGGCTCGCGGCCGGCCTGAGCCGGGGCCTCTGGACTCGCGTGCAGGACACGGTGCAGCAGGGCCTGGTCGACGTGATCGTCAAGGCCTACGAGAGCGCCAACGCCTATCTGATCGCCAACGGCGTGATGCCGGAGATCGACCTCAAGAGCTTTGTCCGGCGCACGGGCAATGCCGCGGGCACGGGCGGCACCGGCGGCGGATCGGGTGCCGCACCGATGGACGGCGGCGTGCCGGCCGTACACCAGGCCCAATCCCAGGCCCAACCCCAGGCCGTGCAGCGGCCCGGCTTCGGATTCGAAGGCCAGCAGCAACAGTTCTCCGTGCCGGGCGGGGCTCCCACTACCACCACCACGACAACCACCGGCGGTTCGCCTTTGATGATCGCGCGGCAGCGTGCGCAGACCGCGCTGCTGAGCCTCAAGCGTTTCGTCACCGCCCGCATCGGCGGCGACCCGGGCGCCGCCGGTGGCGCGTTCCAGGCCGTCGGCGCGGAAGGCCGCACCATGAGTCCCGGCAGCCAGCCGGGCAACCAGGTCGGCGGCGGCGTCAGCCCGGCGCCGCGTGCCTTCTCCCGGACATTCGCCGGCGCCATCGCCGAGGCCGAAGCCGCCTACCGGATGGCCGCCACGCAGTACATGGAAGGCGCGGCCGAGCAGGCCACGCTGATGCAGCAGACGGCCGTCGACCTTCGCCGGCGCACGGCGGAGCTCAAGAAGCGCGCGCCGACCACAGCCGACAAGGCTACCGTCGAGATCGTCGCGCTGATGTTCCAGGCCATCCTGGCCGAGGAGCGCATTCCGTTCTCGGCGCGCGTGTGGTTCGCGCGCCTGCAGATGCCGGTGCTGCGCGTGGCCATCGCCGAGCCCGAGTTCTTCGGCACCCTGCAGCACCCCGCGCGCATGCTGATCGACCGCATGGGCTCGTGCGTCATGGGCTTCGATGCTGCCGCCATCACCGGCAGTGCGCTCGAAGGCGAGATCCGCCGCGTGGTGCAGGTCATCGAGCAGTACCCCGAGACCGGCCAGCGCGTGTTCAAGCTGGTGTTCGACGAATTCGTCGCCTTCCTCAACCGCTACCTCACGCAGAGCGACACCACGCAGCGCGTGATGAGCGTGGCGCAGCAGGTCGAGCAGAAGGAGACGATGGCGATCCAGTACACCATCGAGCTGCGCAAGATGTTGAACGACATGCCGGTGCGCGACGAGATCCGGGAGTTTCTCTTCAAGATCTGGGCCGAGGTGCTGGCCATCGCCGCGCTGCGCTACGGCGCGCAGGGCGAGCAGACCGTGATGCTCAAGCGAGTGGCCTCCGAACTGGTGTGGGCCGCGAGCGCCAAGCCCAACCGCACCGATCGCGCCCGCGTGATCCAGGACCTGCCGCAGCTGCTGCAGCGCCTGCGCCAGGGCATGGCGCTGCTGGGCATCGTCGACGAGCCGCAGGAAGCGCACATCAAGACCATCGGCGCCACGCTGTCGGATGCCTTCATGTCGAAGACCGAGGCGATCCCGCAGGCCAAGATCGAGGCCATGGCCGAGCGGCTGGCGCACCTGGAAGACTTCGTGAGCGACGTCGGCGGCACCGCCGACCTGCCGCTGGACGCGCACAGCATCGAGCTGCTGCTGGGCGTGGATGCCGCGTCCATCGAGGTCATTCCCGACACCGCAGGCGCCAAGGTGCCCGAGGACATGATCGCCTGGGCGCACGAGCTGCAGGTGGGCAACTGGTTCATGCTCGACCACAACGACCGCGTGAGCCAGGTGCAGTTCGTCTGGCGCAGCGACCGCAAGCAGTTGCACCTGTTCGCTTCGGGCGACGGCCGCAGCTTCCTGATCCAGGCCGGGCGTCTTGCGGCCTATCTGCAGGCCGGCCTGCTGGTGCCGGCGGAAGAAGAAACGCTCACGGTGCGCGCCACGCGCGAGGCGCTGGCGAAGCTCGATGCAAATCCGGAGCGCCTTCTGAACTAACTGCTGCGCGGCTGTTTTCGCGGAACACCGAGGAACCGGCTCTGCCGGGCCTCAGGTGCTGCCCCCGGTAGGGGGTGGCGTAGCGGACACGAAGTGCCGCGCAGCCTGGAGGCGAGCCTAATGCGCGGTGCGGCCTTCGCGGCTTTCGCACAGCTCGTCGAGCACCAGCGCATCGGGCTCGATGCCGGTGCTCCAGTGCACCATCAGCACGATGATCTTCAGCTCGTCGAGCGCGACCGGATCGCCCGGCGCAGCCATCGCGCGCTCGACGACGATCTCGCGCAGCCCGCAGGGCAGCACGTCCGACGATTCGAGAAAGCGGATGAAGCCGAGGCACTCGGCGCCGAGGTGCTCCTGCTCGGCCTGGGAGTAGATGCGCATCGCGTTGCCCGATTGCGGCAGCGCCGCTTCGGGCCTGCCCCCGATCACGACGGTGGCGATGGCCTCGTCGTCGGGGCTGCGTTCGATCTGCAGGCCTTGCGTCGCAAGGCTGAGGCCGTCGAGCCAGTGAAGGGCTTCGCGGATCTCTTCTGCCTCGAATCCATGGGCGCTGAGCTTGCGGCCCAGTTGCTCGGGTTCGGGGCAGGCGTCGCCGCGCCAGTAGTTTTCGTAGACAAAAACAAGCACTTCGAACATGGGCCCAATATAGCCGACGTTCATGCAATGCCAACTAGGTGGAAGCCACGCGCTGGAAGAGACCGCCGGGCAACCGGGACACATGCCCGTCCAGTTCGAGCTCGAGCATCTTCGCCTGCAGCTCGGCGGCGCCCCAGCCGGTGCGTGCGCTGAGCGCGTCGAGGCTCGCCGGTTCGAAACCGAGGACCTCCAGCAGCGGGTCTTCCGGCGATGAAGAAGATGCAGCGGCCACGCCCGTCGCGTTGCCGTAGAGGGGCGAAGCCGAGGCAGTGCGAGGTGCGTGGAGCGGCGGCAGCTCTTCGAGGATGTCGTTCACCGATTCCACGAGCTTCGCGCCCTGGCGGATCAGCGCATGGCAGCCGCGCGATTGCGGAGAGTGGATCGAGCCGGGGATCGCGAACACTTCCTTGCCCTGCTCCGAGGTGAGCCGCGCGGTGATCAGCGAGCCCGACTGCAGCGCGGCCTCGACCACCAGCGTGCCGCGCGCCAGCCCGGCGATCAGGCGGTTGCGCTTCGGAAAATTCTGCGTGAGCGGCGGCGTGCCCAGCGGCAGCTCGCTCACGATCAGTCCCTGCAGCGTGATGCGGTGCGCAAGGTCGCGATGCCGCGCGGGGTAGACGCGATCGAGCCCGGTGCCCACCACGGCCACTGTCGCGAGCACGGGCGCGTCGCCTGCCGCATCGAGCGCTCCCTGGTGCGCCGCGCCGTCCACGCCCAGCGCCAGCCCTGACACCACGGGAAGCCCCGCTTCGCCGAGCGCGCGCCCGAAGCTGCGCGCATTGGTCGCGCCCTGCGGCGTCGGGTTGCGGCTGCCCACGACGGCGATGCTGTGGCCGAGCTGCGTGAGGTCGAAGCCGATGGCGCCGAGCACGTAGAGCATCAGCGGCGGGTCGGCCATTTCGAGCAGGGAGGCCGGGTAGCCGGCGTCGCCGAGCGTGACGACGCGGCGCGAGACCTTGTCGTCGCCCGCCTGCAGCCATTGCCAGGTGAGATCGATCTGCGCCTGCAGGCCGTTGGGCAGCTGCGCGAGCGCCTCGGCCTGTGCGTGCGAGACGACCTCGCGCAAGGCGGCGTCTGGCTGGCTGAAGATTCGCTCGGGCAGCCCGAAGGCCGCGAGCAGGCGGCGCGCGGCACCATCGCCGATGCCGGGCGTCAGCGAAAGCCGCAGCCAGCCTGCGAGTTCTGCGCGTTCCAATCGAGTGTGAGAGAAGAAAGGCCGGGGTCGCGGGTCAGGGATTGACGAGGAAGTCGCCGGCGCGCGGAGTGTCGTTGATTTCGAGCACCAGCGCGTAGGAGACCTTCTCGAAGGTGCGGAAGACCATCAGCAGGCCGATTCGCTCGTTGGGCAGCTTGATGGTTTCCTTGCGCGCGCCGGTGCGGTCGAGGATGGTCTCGCCGTTCTTCAGGATGGCCAGCACGTGGCCGTTGTCGACGCCGTCGCGCGTGCCCTTGTTGATGGCCACCACCTGGTTCTGCGCCGCGAACTGCACCGCGTTGCCGTAGACCGAGATGATGCGTCCCTCGACCTGCGTGGACGGCGCGCGAGGCACGTAGCTCAGCAGCTGGCGCGGGGGCTCGGGCAGCAGGCGGTCGCCGGCGCGCATTTCCTCGCGCGAGGCGATGATGTCGATGCTGGCGGGCACGACGGTGATGACGTCCTTGTCCTCGACCGTCTCGACGGTGGTCGATTCGCCGCGCTGCAGGCGGGCCTTGCCCAGGTACTGCGCCTCGTAGCCGAGGATCTCGCCCGTGCCCGGGTCCTTCAGCGGCGTGGCATTGCGGAAGATGCGGAAGTTCTGCACGGGGCCCGGCACCTCGACCAGCGGCGCCTCGGCGGTGCCGCGGGCATAGGCCCGGTCGCCGCGCGACAGCAGCACGCGGCTGTCGTTGCCGGCCACGATGCGCGGTGCGGCATCGAGCGTGCCGGCGTCCACCACGATGGGCTCGCTCAGGAAGGGCTCGATGATGCTCGGGTTGAGCGTGGGCAGCGCCATGCCGGCCAGCGAGTCGAAACGGGTGCGGGGTGACAGCTTGATGGTTCCGCCGTCGCCGCTGACGCCGCCGCGGCGGGTGGTCAGGCGGGCGCGGCCGCCGCTCTTGTCCAGGTAGAGCACCTGGCCGGGGTAGATCCGGTGCGGATTGGCGATTTCATTGATGTTCATGCCCCACAGTTCCGGCCAGCGCCAGGGGCGCAGCAGGTAGAGGCGGGAGATGGCCCAGAGCGTGTCGCCCGACTTCACGGTGTATTCGTCGGGCGCCTTGGGCGACAGTTCGCTCAGCGGCACGCCGGCCTGGGCGGTCTGCTGGGCGGTGGCGCGCTGCTGCGGCGTGATGGGGTAGTTCTGAGCCCAGGCCGTCGTGGCGCCGCAACTGCCGATCACCGCCAGGGCTGTCAGCGTGGCAAGGAAGGAGGGGCGCTTGCGGTCGGTGAGTCTGAGCTTTTTCATGTCTGATGGGTGAGCGCGCGACGTATCGCTGCGCATACGAATCTCACAATTTGCTACGAATTCTGCGCTGAAGCCCTTGGGAGGGCAACGTTTTCGGGCTCCGGAGCCGCGTGTCGTCGCGGAATTGGCGAAAATAGCCACAACTTTCCCCCGATTTCATGGCCAAACGAAACATTCTGAGTTACCCGGACAAGCGCCTGCACACCGTGGCCAAGCCGGTGCAGGGCGTCGACGCGCGCATCAAGACGCTGGTCGCCGACATGCTGGAGACCATGTACGACGCCAACGGCATCGGCCTTGCCGCGACCCAGATCGACGTGCACGAGCGCCTCGTCGTCATCGACGTGTCCGAGGAGCGTAACCAGCCCATCGTGCTGATCAACCCCGAAATCACCTGGGCCAGCGAAGAGAAGGTCGTGAACGAGGAGGGCTGCCTCTCGGTGCCCGGCATCTACGACGGCGTGCTGCGCTCCACCTCGGTGAAGGTGCAGGCGCTCGACGAGAACGGCGAGACGCGCACCATCGAAGCCGAAGGCCTGCTGGCCGTGTGCATCCAGCACGAACTCGACCACCTGCTGGGCAAGGTGTTCGTCGAATACCTTTCCCCCCTGAAGCGCAACCGCATCAAGAGCAAGCTGCTGAAGCAGCAGCGCGAAGAACTGCGGGAGCGGGCTTGAACCCCATGAACGCAGGCCGGCGCTCCGGCTCCCTCCCGGCGCTGGCACTTCTCGCGGCCGCGAGCCTGGGGTTTCTTGCCGGCTGCGCCAGCGAACCCACCCGCATCCAGCCCGGCACCACCGCCGCCGACACCCTTCAGCGACTGGGCGCGCCCACTGGCCGCTATCCGCTCACGGGCGGCGGCGAGCGGCTGCAGTACTCGCGCATGCCGGCCGGCTTCGAGGTGGTCGACATCGACGTCGATTCTTCGGGCAAGGTGGTCTCGGTGACGCAGGTGCTCAGCGAGGCGCGCTTCGGCCAGGACATCAAGGTCAACCAGTGGCGCCAGAACGACGTGATGGCCTTCTACGGCCGGCCCTATGAGATCACCCGCGTCAGCTCCTTCGATGGCGCCGTCTGGACCTGGCGCTACAAGGCCGTGAACGAGCGCCGCATGCTGTACATCTACATCGACCCGACCGGCGTGGTCCGGCGCTACCACACGGGGGACGATCTCGAGTTCGATCGGATCCGGGATTGAGCCGCCTCAGAGTCGTCTTCGCGGGCACGCCCGAGTTCGCGCGCGTCGCGCTCGAAGCCATCGCCGCCGCCGGCCATGAGGTCGTGCTGGTGATGAGCCAGCCCGACCGCCCCGCCGGCCGCGGCATGAAGCTGCAGGCTTCTCCCGTCAAGCAGTGCGCAGTCGCCAACGGCTGGCCCGTGGCCCAGCCGCGCAGCCTGCGCCTGGACGGCAAGTACCCCGACGAGGCCTCCGCCGCGCGCGACACCCTGCTCGCGCTGAAGCCGGACGTGATGGTGGTCGCCGCCTACGGCCTGATCCTGCCGCAGTGGGTGCTCGACCTGCCGGCGCACGGCTGCCTGAACATCCATGCGAGCCTGCTGCCGCGCTGGCGCGGCGCGGCGCCGATCCACCGCGCCATCGAGGCGGGCGACGCACAGACCGGCATCACCATCATGCAGATGGACGCCGGCCTCGACACCGGCGACATGCTGCTGCGCGAGGCCGTCGACATCGGCACGGGCGACAACACCGCCCGCCTGCACGATCGCCTGGCCGAGCTCGGCGGAAAGATGATCGTCGAGGCGCTCGCGCGCATCGGCACGCTCACCCGCACGCCGCAGCCGGCCGAAGGCGTCACCTACGCCAGCAAGGTCGAGAAGCACGAGGCGCAGGTCGACTGGAGCCAGCCCGCCGACGCCATCGTGCGCCGCGTGCTGGCCTTCGACCCGTTCCCGGGCGCCAACAGCCCGCTCGACGGCGAGACCATCAAGCTCTGGGCGGCCCGCGCCGAAAAGGCCCCGGCGGGTTCTTCGGCCGCGCCGGGCACCATCCTGGCCGTCGACCCGGCCGGCGTCAAGGTGGCAGCGGCCGACGGATCGGCCGTCGTCCTCACTGAACTGCAGCGGCCCGGCGGCAAGCGCCTGCCTGTGACCGCCTTCCTGCACGGCTTCGACCTGAAGCCCGGGCAGGCGTTCGGCTGATGTTCCTCTCGCAAAGCATCCGCGGCCGCCCCGAATTCCGGGTCGGCGTGCGCGACATGACCCCCGTGGCGCTGGGCATCGGCGCCTGGGGGCTCATGACCGGGGTGGCCATGGTCAAGTCGAACATGAGCCTGATCGAGGCGGTGGCGATGACGCTCTTGGTCTACGCGGGCAGTTCGCAGCTGGCGGCCATTCCGCTGCTCTTCGCCGGGGCGCCGGCCTGGGTGATCCTGGCCACCGGCTTCTGCGTCAACCTGCGCTTCGTGGTGTTCAGCCTGCACCTGCGGCCCTACCTCATGCACATGCCGCGCTGGCGCCGCATGGTGCACGGCTACCTCACGGCCGACATGAGCTACGCGCTCTTCACCAAGAAGTACCCCAAACCGCCGCTGACCGTGGCCGAGCAGCAGGCGCAGGAGGCCTACCTCACGGGCAATTACTTCGTCACCTGGTGCGCCTGGATGGGCATGAGCCTGGTGGGCATCGCGCTGGCCAACTTCATTCCCCAGACGTGGGGCCTGAGCTTCGCGGGCGTGCTGAGCCTGGTCGCCATCGTGTGCTCGATGGCCACGACGCGCCTGCGCGTGCTGGCCGCGCTGATCGCGGGCGCCACGGCGGTCGCTGCCTACGCGCTGCCGCTCAAGCTCAACATCGTGGTCGCCATCGGCGTGGCGGTGCTGCTGTGCTTCTGGCTCGAGAAGCAGCTCGGGCTCGACCCGAACGCGGAGGACGACAAGTGAGCGCCGCGGCCGCAACCACCGACTGGTGGACCATGGCCGTGATCGTCGGCCTGGCCCTGGTCACCGTGCTCACGCGCTGCTTCTTCTTCATCCTCGACCGGCCCTGGGGCCTGCCCGAGTGGGCGCACCGCGCGCTGCACTACGCGCCGGCCGCCGCGCTCGCGGGCGTGATCGCGCCCGAGATCGTCATGACGCAGGGCCACCTCATCACCACGCTGCACGACGCGCGCCTGTACGCGGCGGTGGTCGGCGCCGCGTACTTCTACTGGCGGCGCGGCGTGCTGGGCACGATGCTCGCGGGCATGGCGGTGTACCTGCCGCTGCACCTGGGGCTGGGCTGGTAGGCGATCAATCGAGTTTGACGCCGGCCGTCTTGATGATGTTGCCCCAGCGCTCGCTCTCCGCGCGAGACAGCTTGTAGAAGTCCTGCGGCGTTCCGGGCAGCGCCTCGAAGCCGAAGTCCGCGAACAGCTTCACCACCTTCGGCGCCTTCATCGCCTTGTGCAGCTCGGCGTTGAGCCGCGCCACTGCTTCCGGCGGCATGCCGGCCGGGCCGATCAGGCCGTGGAAGGCGTAGGCGTTGACGTCGGGGAAGCCGGCCTCGACGAAGGTCGGCACCTCGGGCAGGGCGCCCGCGCGCTGCGGCAGCGCAATGGCCAGCACCCGCACCTTGCCCGACTTGATGATCGGCAGGCCCGAGGCCAGGTCCAGCATCATCGTCGGCACCTGGCCGCCCATCACGTCGGTCATGGCCGGCGCCGCGCCCTTGTACGGCACGTGCGTGATCGTCAGGCCGGCCTTCTGCTTGAAGAGTTCCATCGCCATGTGGTGCGGCGATCCGTTGCCGGGCGAGGCGTAGCTCACCTTGTCGGGGTTGGCCTTCACGTAGCGCACGAACTCCGCCACGTTCTTCGCGGGAAAGTCGGGGTGCACCACCAGCGCCACCGGGAAGCGGCCGATGGTGCCGATGTAGGTGAAGTCGCTCGCGGGCTTGTAGGGCAGCTTGGCGAACATGTGCTCGTTGAAGAGCAGCGCGGCGTTCTCCGCCTGCATGATGGTGTAGCCGTCGGGCCTGGCCTGCATCATCACGCCCACGCCGATGTTGGTGGAAGCGCCCGGCCGGTTGTCGATGATGAGCGGCTGTCCCAGCGACGGCTGCATCGCCTCGGCCAGCGTGCGCGCGAGGTTGTCGGTGCCGCCGCCGGCCACGTAGGGCACGATCCACTTGATCGGCTGGGTGGGGTAGGCCGCCGGCTGCGCCGATACGGGACCGGTGGCGATCAGCGCGAAGGCCGAGGCCAGCAGGGGAAGAAGGAATCGCTTCATCGTCTCTTGTCTCCGTTGCTTGTTTTGAAATAGCTTCAGCTCACTCGCCGCGCAGGACCTGCCACAGCTCGCGGTCGCGCTCGGCGGTCCACACCACCGGGTGCTCGACGCCGCGCAGCTCGTCGTAGGCGCGCGAGACGTCGAAGGGCAGCACGTGCTGGAACACCGGCCAGTCGCCGAAGCGTGGCGTCATCGCCGCCTCGGCGCGCGCGAAGCAGCCCTTGAGCGTTTCGCCGGCTGCGATGCCGGCCTTCACGCTTTCCAGCAGCGTCGAGAGGAATGCCTTGGTGAGGCCGATGGCCTCGGCGCACGCGGCCTCGTCCTGCAGCACCGCGCCGCGGCCGGGCACCAGCACGCGCGGCTTGAGTGCCGCCACTGCATCGAGCGTGCCGGCCCAGTCGCCGATGTAGGCGTCGCCCGCATACACGCCGCAGCGGTTCTCGACCACGTCGCCGGAAAAGAGCACGCCGCAGTCGGGCAGCCACGCGACCGCGTCGCCGCCCGAATGGCCGCGGCCCAGCGACATCAGCCGCAGCTCGCGGCCGCCGCCCAGCGGCAGCGTCATCTCGCGGTCGAAGACCTTGGTGGGCATGGTCAGGCCCGGTATCTCTTCCACGCCGGCGAACAGGCGCGGAAAGCGGCCCACCTCCGAGTCGAAGTCGGCCTGGCCCCGCGTGCGGATCCAGTAGAGCGTGCCGCTGCTCGCGACGATCTCGCGCACCTCGTCGAACGCGCTCGCGCCCATCACGCGCACCGCGTGATAGTGCGTGAGCACGATGGTGCGGATCGGCTTGTCGGTCACCGTGCGGATGGCGGCCAGGAAGTCGCGCGCCATGCGCGGCGTGGGGCGGGTGTCGATCAGCACCACGTGGTCGTCGCCGACGACGAAGCCGCAGTTGGGATCGAAGTCGCTGATGTAGCCGTAGGCGCCGGGGCCCAGCTCCTGCAGCCGGGGCTTCTGCTCGCGGGTGTCGGAGGCGGATGCGAAGGAAACGCTCGTGGTCATGGGGTGTCGTGCTCCGTCGTCGTGGGTTCTTCTTCGGCCGCCGCACGGATGCAGGCGAGCAGCACGTCCTGGTCGGCGCACTGGTTGGCCAGCAGCAGCACGAGGCGGGCGTTGAGGTCGGCGCTCTGCGCCTCGCTGCGGCCCTCGTGGGCGGCGAGCAGTGCGGCGTAGAAGCCGTCGGGGTCGGGGATGCGGGGCTCGGTGATCATGGATTGCGCTCGTTGGCGGCCAGTGCGGTGCGCACGGCGGTGGCGATGGCTTCGGGCGTGGCGCCTGGCAGCAAGGCGGCCCGGTAGGCGTCGGGGCGCACGAGGACGAAGCTGCCTGCGTCGCCTGCGCCGAGATGGTTCGCGAGCTTCTCGTCGGCCTGCAGCGTGGGCAGGCTGCTGTCGCCGCCTACCGCCAGCAGGCGCAGCGGCAGCGACGCGATGGCATCGAGCGCCGCTCCTGCCTGCTCGCGTGTCGGCGCGAACCACAGGCCGATGCACTCGGTGCCTTCGGCCAGCAACTGCATCAGCGTGGTCTCGCAGCCATCGGCCCAGCGCAGTGGCAGGTTCTGCACCGAGCGCGCGCCCTCTGGCAGCAACGGCGCGGCGGGGTAGTCGTTGGCGACCGACATGCGCCCGGTGTTCACCAGCGCCCGCGCGAACGGATGGCGCGCCGCCAGCGCCACCACCGCGCGTCGCAGCGTGTGCTCGGCCGGCGAGCGCGGCGCGAGAAAGCGCGCCGAGCGGCTGGTCACCTGCAGGTTCTGCTTCGCGGCGGGCTGGCGCTCGGCGTCGTAGCTGTCGAGCAGCGCATCGCCGGCCTTGCCCTGCGCGACCAGCGCGAGCTTCCAGCCGAGGTTGGCCGCGTCCTGGATGCCGCTGTTGCCGCCGCGCGCGCCGAAGGGGCTCACCACGTGCGCCGCGTCGCCGATGAAGAACACGCGGCCGTGGCGGAAGCTGTCGAGCAGGTGGTCTCGGTAGCCATAGGGGCCGATCCAGACGAACTCGAACTCCACGTCTGGCCCGAGCTGCTCGCGCAGCCGCGCGCCCGCCACTTCGGGCTTGCTGATGTAGGCGGTGTCGCAGTCCTCGGGCATCTGGTAGTCGATGCGCCACACGCCGTCGGCCATCAGGTGCTGCCACACGCCACGGCCTTCGTTGAAGGGCGCGTCCACCCAGGTCCAGCGCTCGGTGGGCAGCGGCTTCCTGAAGCGCACGTCGCTGATGCACCAGCGGTCGGTGCTGCGCGAGGAATGCGCGTCGATGCCCATCTGCGTGCGGATCGCGCTGTTGGCGCCGGTGGCGTCGATCAGCCAGTCGGCCTCGATGGTGTAGCTGCCGGCGGGCGTCTCGACTTCCAGGCGCACGCCGTCGGCGAGCTGCTCCACGCGCGTGACGCGGTTCTTCCAGCGCAGGTCGGTCAGCCCCAGCTCGAGGATGCGATCGACCAGGAACCACTCGACGTAGAACTGCTGCAGGTTGATGAAAGGCGGCTGCCGCGAGACGCTGTTGGCCTGCAGGTTGAAGTTGTAGACCTCCTGCTCGCCCGAGAAGGTGCGCCCGAACGACCAGGTGATGCCCTTGTCCGCGATGCGCTCGTAGATGCCAAGCCGCTCGAAGATCTCCAGGCTCTTCTGCGCGTAGCAGATGCCGCGCGAGGAGGCGCCGCGCACGCCGACGGTGTCGTCCTCGTCCAGCAGCACGGCGCGCACCCCGCGCTGCGCGAGGTCGCAGGCCAGCGTGAGGCCCGAGGGGCCGGCGCCGACGATCACGATGGGGTGCCGCGCGGGCTTCGTGCTGCCCAGCTCGGGCGGTGGCGTGAAGGGCCAGACCGGCAGTTCGTAGGCCGGGGCGAAAGCGAAGTTTTCCATGGTGGCTCTGCGGCTACAGCGCGTGCGCGAACTCGGCGATGGCGTCCGCCGCCTTCGGGATCAGCTCCGGCTGCCCCGCCAGATAGTGGTTGCCGCCGACGATGTCGACGTTGCGGATGCGCGATCCGCCCGCCGCCATCCACGCGTCGCGTGTGCTCGGGAAGGTCGACTGGTCGCCCGTGTAGGTCAGCAGCAGCTTCGGCACCGTGGTGCGCGCGAGGTTGGTCGGACCGTCGGCCTGCGAGCGCGACGACCACTGCGAGAGAAAGGCCGTGAGCGAGGTGGTGCGCCCCATCGCGTTGGCCGAGTAGTTCACCTGCCGCGCGTCGCCCCACACGCTGCCGGGCAGGCGGTCGTTGGGGTCCAGCGAGAGGTCCACGCAGCGCGGATCGGCATGCGTGCGGTAGACGATGAAGGTCTGGTCGCGCGGCGCGCCGGGTGTGTTGCGCAGCAGCGCGAGTCGGTCGAGGCACCACTGCTCGATGCGATCGAGCCGCGCCTTCTGGGCGGCGCTGAAGCGCGCGAGAAAGTCGCGGTCGTAGGGCACGCGGTGGCGCACATCGTACATGTCGAGCTCGGGGTCGACCGAGAGCGGGTCGTGCTCGTCGGTGACCGAGGGGTCGATCCAGTCGCGCATCAGCCGCGTGCGGCCCAGGTGCGCGGCGCACAGCGCGATGCCGTCCACGGGCGGCAGGTCGTCGGGGTGCAGGTGCGTGGGGTCGCCGTCGGGCAGGTGCGTGGCGGTGAGCTTCTCGGCCTGCGCCTGGTAGAAGGCCGAAAGTGCCGCGCCGCCGGAGTTGCCGACGAGGAACACCTTTTCGTAGCCGGCGGCGCGCAGGTACTGCACGCCCGCGCCCAGGTCTTGAATGGCGCGCTCCATCAGCAGCACCGTGTCGTTGCCCACGAAGCGCGAGTTCAGGCCCATGCAGCAGATGCCGCGCTCGGCCAGCGGGCCGATCAGGTAGTGGCCCATGAAGTTGCTCGTGGGGTGCATCACGATGGCGGCGATCTTCTTCGGGCCCTGCGGCGCGCGGTAGGCGCCATAGATGCGCGGGCGCAGCAGCTGCAGGCCCGACTGGCTCTCCATGGCTGCGCCGGGCTTCACGTCGATGACGGCGAGTTGGAGCTCAGGCATTCGACGCATCCTTCGCAGCGGCGGCGCGCAGGCCGGCCTTGCGCTCGGTCCATGCGTCGAGCTCGGCGCGCGCGCGCAGAGCGTGTGCGTCCATCTCCGACTGCGGCACGGTCGGCGTGGTCAGCTCCACGCGGATGCCGTTGGGGTCGAAGAAGTAGATCGATTCGATGATGTGGTGGTCGGTCACGCCCAGCACCTCCACGCCCGCGCCTTCGAGCCGCGCCTTGGCGGCCAGCAGGTCGGCCACCGAGTCGACGCGTAGCGCGATGTGGTTCACCCACGAGGGCGTGTTGGGCGAGGGCAGCGCGGCGACGTCGTCGCCGAGGTCGAAGAAGGCGATGTACGAGCCGTCGCGCATCTGGAAGAAGATGTGCACGTAGGGGCAGTACTCGCCGGTGCTCGGCACGTGGTCGCTCTTGATGACGTGGGCCAGCGGCAGGCCCAGCAGGTCTTCGTAGAAACGGCGGGTTTCCTCGCTGTCGCGGCAGCGCCAGGCGAAGTGGTGCAGACCGCGCACGGGCGGCGGTGGGGTAGGCATGGCTCGTGTGTCTCCGGTGAGCCGGTATTGGGCGATGCCGCGTCTTATGATGCAATCGAAATTAATTCATCGATTGATGAAGGATTCATATATATGAACCTCACCCTGCGCCAGCTGCGCGCCTTCGCCGCCGTGGCCGAGAGCGGCAGCTTCACCGCCGCGGCGCAGCAGCTGCATCTCACGCAGTCGGCGCTCAGCGTGCTGGTGCGCGAGCTGGAGCGCGAGATGGGCGTGCAGCTGCTCGACCGCAACACGCGACGCGTTCAGCTGTCGGAGGCGGGTGGCGAGTTCCTGCCCTCGGTGCACCGGCTGCTGGGCGACTTGGCCGGCGCGGTGGCCGGCGTCACGGATTTGCGTGACAAGAAGAAAGGCTTGCTACGGCTTGCCGCGCCGCAGCTCATGGCCTGCACCTTGATGCCGCGCGTGATCGCCCTCTACCGCGAGCAGTACCCCGACGTGGACGTGCGCCTGGCCGACACCCTGCCCGAGCACCTGCTCGCGGGCGTGACGGCCGGCGACGTGGAACTGGCCGTGGGGCAGGACGTGGCGGTCGACGACGCCATCGAGCGCCGCACGCTGCTGCGCGACCGGCACTGGCTGATCTGCCCGCCCGGCCATGCATTCGCCGGCCGCCGCAAGGTGCGCTGGCACGAGCTCGGCCCCTACACCTTCATCGCGCCCACGCGCGACTTCCGCCAGCGCGTGCTGCCCGAGCTGGCCCCCGCCGAGCGCGAGTACATGCTGCGCCCCGGCACGCAGGAGGTGTCGTACATGACCACCGCGCTGGGCATGGTCGCCTCGGGGCTGGGGCTGACCGTGTGCCCCACCTACTCGGCGCCGCTGGTGCGCGCCCACGGGTTGCAGATGGTGCGGCTGGAGTCGCCCGACTTCCACCGCGAGGTGTGCGTCTACAGCGCGGCGCGGCGGTCGCTGTCGCCTGCGGCCGCGAGCTTCGTGGAGGTTCTGGAAAGTTTCGCGCGCGAACAGCAGCAGAAAGACTGAGGAAAAGCATCAGCGCGCGGCAAGAGGCGCGTAGAGCCGGCGATGGGGCCAAAACTACAATGCAGCCGATCCCCGTCTTCCAATCTTCTCCAGGTTTTCCCAATGAACGTCATTCGATTCACCGACCTCTGCGCGCAGGGCAAGGCCGCCGGCCAGCGCGTCTTCATCCGTGCCGACCTCAACGTGCCGCAGGACGACGCCGGCAACATCACCGAAGACACCCGCATCCGCGCCTCGGTGCCCTGCATCAAGCTGGCGCTGGACGCCGGCGCGGCCGTGATGGTCACCTCGCACCTGGGCCGCCCGACCGAGGGCGAGTTCAAGCCGGAAGACTCGCTGGCGCCCGTCGCCAGGCGCCTGGGCGAGCTGCTCGACCGCGAAGTGCCGCTCGTCTCCAACTGGGTCGACGGCGTCGACGTGAAGCCCGGCCAGGTGGTGCTGCTCGAGAACTGCCGCGTCAACAAGGGCGAGAAGAAGAACGACGAAGGCCTGGCCCGCAAGCTGGCCGCGCTCACCGACATCTACGTGAACGACGCCTTCGGCACCGCGCACCGCGCCGAGGCCACCACCTACGGCATCGCGCAGTTTGCCAAGGTGGCGGCGGCCGGCCCGCTGCTGGCGGCCGAGATCGACGCCATCACCAAGGCGCTGGCGCAGCCGAAGCGGCCGCTGGTGGCCATCGTGGCGGGCTCCAAGGTGAGCACCAAGCTGACCATCCTGAAGAGCCTGTCGGCCAACGTCGACCAGCTCATCGTGGGCGGCGGCATCGCCAACACCTTCATGCTGGCCGCGGGCCTGAAGATCGGCAAGTCGCTGGCCGAGCCCGACCTGGTCGACCAGGCCAAGGCGGTGATCGACGCCATGCGCGCGCGCGGCGCCGACGTGCCCATTCCGGTGGACGTGGTCACGGCCAAGACCTTCGCGGCCGACGCGGCCGCCACCGTCAAGGACGCGAGCGACGTGGCCGACGACGACCTGATCCTCGACATCGGCCCGAAGACGGCCGCCCAGCTCGCCGCGCAGCTGCGCGAGGCCGGCACCATCGTCTGGAACGGCCCGGTGGGCGTGTTCGAGTTCGACGCCTTCGCGGGCGGCACCAAGGCCATCGCGCAGGCCATCGCCGAGAGCAGCGCGTTCTCGATCGCCGGCGGCGGCGACACGCTGGCGGCCATCGCCAAGTACGGCATCGAGAAGCAGGTCGGCTACATCTCCACCGGGGGCGGTGCCTTCCTGGAAGTGCTGGAAGGCAAGACCCTGCCGGCCTTCGAGATCCTGTCGAAGCGGGCTGCCGGCTGAACCGGCTCGGGCCGGTGGCCGGAGCTCATCGAGGAAAAACCCATGGGTGACTTCCGTCCGACACACAAACTGTATACAGTAGCGAATACAAAACGGAGACTACCCTCATGAGCACGGACCGCATTCCCCGCCACGCCACCAAGATCGTCGCCACCCTCGGTCCGGCGTCCAGTTCGCCCGATCTGCTGGAGAAGATGATCCAGGCCAAGGTCAGCGTGGTGCGGCTGAACTTCAGCCACGGTACGGCGCAGGACCACATCGACCGCGCCGCCATGGTGCGCGAAGCCGCCCGCAAGGCCGGCCGCGAGGTGGCCATCATGGCCGACCTGCAGGGCCCCAAGATCCGCGTGGGCAAGTTCGCGCAGGGCAAGGTCTGGCTCGAGCAGGGCGCCAAGTTCGTGCTCGATGCCTCGCGTACCGAGCCCGGCGACGCCGATGCCGTGGGCCTCGACTACAAGGACCTGCCGCGCGACGTGAAGCCCGGCGACAGGCTGCTGCTGAACGACGGCCTCATCGTGCTGACGGTGGACGCCGTCAAGGGTGAGGCGGTGCACACCACCGTGAAGCTCGGCGGCGAGCTGTCGAACAACAAGGGCATCAACAAGCAGGGCGGCGGCCTCACCGCGCCCGCGCTGACGGCCAAGGACATGGAAGACATCAAGACCGCGATGAGCTTCCAGGCCGACTACGTGGCCGTGAGCTTCCCCAAGAACGCCACCGACATGGAAATGGCCCGCCAGCTGTGCAACGTGGCCGCCGCCGAATACGGCCACAAGCCCGGCATGATCGCCAAGATCGAGCGCGCCGAGGCCATTCCGAAGCTCGAAGAGATCCTGCGTGCCAGCGACGGCATCATGGTCGCGCGCGGCGACCTCGCGGTCGAGGTGGGCAACGCGGCGGTGCCCGCGCTGCAGAAGAAGATGATCCGCATGGCGCGCGAGATGGACAAGGTGGTCATCACCGCGACCCAGATGATGGAGTCGATGATCACCAACCCAGTGCCCACGCGCGCCGAGGTGAGCGACGTGGCCAACGCCGTGCTCGACGGCACCGATGCCGTCATGCTCTCGGCCGAGACCGCCTCGGGCCGCTACCCGCTCGAGACCGTGCAGGAGATGAGCCGCATCTGCGAGGCCGCCGAAGCCGCCGAAGACAAGCAGCTCGACGCCGACTTCAGCGGCCAGAACTACAGCCGCATCGACCAGTCGATCGCCATGGGCGCGCTGTTCACCGCCCACCACCTGGGCGCCAAGGCCATCGTGGCGCTCACCGAGTCGGGCTCCACGCCGCTGTGGATGAGCCGCCACCGCGCGCACATACCCATGTACGCGCTGACCTCGCGCCTGGCCACGCAGCGCAAGATGGCGCTCTACCGCAACGTGCGCCCGCTGCTCATGGACTCGGAGAGCGACCGCGACACCGCGCTGCTGCAGGCCGAGAACCACCTGAAGAAGCGCGGCATCGTGCAAAGCGGCGACGTCTACGCCATCACCTGCGGCGAGCCGATGGGTGCCCCCGGGGGCACCAACATGCTCAAGATCTGCCGAGCAAGTTAAGCAAAACCCCAGGCTTCGCGCACTTCGTGTCGCTGCGCCAACCCCCTTGCAGGGGGCAACACCTGCGGCCCGGCAGAGCCGGTTCCGCAGTGTTCCTGGAACTTATCCGTTTCTGAAGAGGAAGCTGTAGGCGTTCAGCGCCGGCACGCCGCCCAGGTGCGCATACAGCACCTTCGAGCCCGCCGGGAATTCGCCCAGGCGCACCTTCTCGATCATCCCGTGCATCGACTTGCCCTCGTACACGGGGTCGGTCAGCATGGCCTCGAAGCGCGCGCTCAGGCGGATGGCTTCGAGCGTGCCCTCGTTGGGCAGGCCGTATTCGGGGCCGCCGAAGCGGCGGTCGAGCACGATGTCCTTCTCGGTGATGTCGCGGCCCAGCTCCACCAGTTCGGCCGTGTTCTTCGCGATGCGCAGGATCTGGTCGAAGGTCTGCTGCGGCTTGGCCGAGGCGTCGATGCCGATCACGCGGTCGGCGCGGCCGTCGGCCGCGAAGCCCACCACCATGCCGGCCTGCGTGCTGCCCGTCACCGAGCACACCACGATGTAGTCGAACTTGAAGCCCAGCTCGGCCTCCTGCTGGCGCACTTCCTCGGCGAAGCCGACGAAGCCCAGGCCGCCGCGCGGATGCTCGGAGCAGCCCGCCGGGATCGGAAACGGCTTGCCGCCAGCCTTGCGAACGCTCTCCATGGCGTCCTCCCAGCTCTTGCGGATGCCGATGTCGAAGCCGGCTGCGTCCAGGCGCACGTCGGCGCCCATGATGCGTGACATCTCGATGTTGCCGACCCGGTCGTACACCGCGTCGGAATAGTTGACCCAGTTCTCCTGCACCAGCACGCACTTCATGCCGAGGTGCGCCGCCACCGCCGCCACCTGGCGCGTCTGGTTCGACTGGATGCCGCCGATGGACACCAGCGTGTCGTAGCCGCCCTCGATCGCCTCGGGAATCAGGTACTCGAGCTTGCGCGTCTTGTTGCCGCCGAAGGCCAGGCCGCTGTTGCAGTCCTCGCGCTTGGCATAGAGATCGACCTTGCCGCCCAGGTGCGCGCTCAGCCGCTTCAGCGGCTGGATCGGCGTGGGGCCGAAGGTCAGCGGGTGACGGGGAAACTTCTTGAGGTTCATCGCAGCGGTTCCAGGAAGGAGGTGGTGGGAGGTGGTGAAGGCCCTCATCGTAGAAACAATGCCGCGCAACGTGCTTGCGAAGTTTTGTGGATCTATCAGAGAAAAAGATGCACTATCGAAAGAAGCAAAACTTTCATTCCGGAAAAAATCCGATGAGCACAACAAAATTGCGTGACACGCCGGAGCTCGACCGCACCGACCGCGCCATCCTGCGCACCATGCAGCGCGACGCCTCGCTGTCGAACGTGGCGCTGGCCGCCAAGGTCAACCTGAGCCCGGCCGCCTGCCTGCGCCGCGTGGAGCGGCTCAAGGCGGCGGGCCTCATCAAGGGCATCGTCGCGCTGCTGGACCCCGACGCGCTCGAAGTGGGCATGCTCGTGATGATCGGCGTGGTGCTCGACCGCTCCACGCCCGACTCCTTCGCCAACTTCGAGAAAGCCGCCCAGAAGGTCTCGGGTTGCCTCGAATGCCACGTGGTCTCGGGCGAATTCGACTACTTCATGCTCGTGCGCACCCGCGACAACGACAGCTTCAACCGCCTGCACGCCGAGCAGCTGCTTTACCTGCCGGGGGTGCGGCAGATCCGCACTTTCGTCGTGCTCAAGCAGGTGCTGTCGACCACGCAGCTGCCTGTTTGACGAAACCGCCGCCCGGCTGCCTGCGTACAGCAGGGGATGATCTTCCCCACCACCCCCGCGTCATTCCTGCGGCGCCGCGGCGCCTTCGCCCTCGCAGGCTCTGGCATCGCCGCCGCATTGCTTTCGGCCTGCTCGCCGGTCAAGGTGCTCAACGGCCTGGTGCCCACCGACACCTACCGGTTCGAGGGCGGCATCGCCTACGGCCAGGAACCGCGCCAGCTGCTCGACGCGTACCGGCCGCTGCCATCCACCCCGCCTGAGAAGGGTGCGCGGCCGCTGGTGGTGTTCTTCTACGGCGGCACCTGGACGACCGGCGACCGCGCCAGCTACAGGTTCATGGGCGAGGCCCTGGCCGCCCAGGGCGCCGTGGTGCTGGTGCCCGACTACGGGCTGTCGCCGGCCTTCACCTATCCCACCTTCGTGCGCGACAGCGCGCTGGCCGTCAAGTGGGCGCTGGACAACGCGGCCCGGCTGGGTGCCGACCCGAGGCAGGTGTACGTGATGGGCCACAGCTCGGGCGCCTACAACGCCGCCATGGTGGCGCTCGATGCGCGCTGGCTCGGCGAGCTGGGCGCAAGCCCGAAGCAGCTCGCGGGCTGGATCGGCCTGGCGGGACCCTACGACTTCCTGCCCATCGGCGATCCGCAGGTGAAGGTCGCCTTCAACTGGCCCGGCACGCCGCGCGACTCGCAGCCGCTGGCGCACGTCACGCCTGCTTCGCCGCGAGCCCTGCTCATGGCGGCCTCGAAGGACGACCTGGTCTACCCCGACCGCAACACCCTGCGGATGGCCGCGGCGCTGCGCGAGGCGGGCGTGCCGGTCCAGGTCAGGCTCTTCGACGATCTGAACCATGCGACGCTGGTCGGCGCCTTCGCCAGGCCAGTGCGGTGGCTGGGCGGGCCGGTGCTGCCGCCTGTCATGGATTTCCTCGGGCTGGCGTCGGTCCTGTCCCACAAGGGGGCTCGGTAGAATTAGGGCAGTTTTTCTCGTCTTTCCGTCTTCTTCTTTTCCTAATTCCCGCGAGGTATTTCCCATGGCACTCGTCTCGATGCGCGAACTGCTCGACCATGCCGCAGCCAATGGCTACGGCATTCCGGCCTTCAACGTCAACAACCTCGAACAGGTCCAGGCCGTCATGGAGGCCGCCAAGGAGACCGGCGCCCCCGTCATCCTGCAGGCCAGCGCAGGCGCGCGCAAATACGCAGGCGAAGCCTTCATCAAGCACCTGATCCAGGCCGCCATCGAGCAGTACCCGAACATCCCGCTGGTGATGCACCAGGACCACGGCCAGAGCCCGGCCATCTGCCAGGGCGCCATCGACCTCGGCTTCTCCTCCGTCATGATGGACGGCTCGCTGCACGAAGACGGCAAGACGCCCGCCTCCTTCGACTACAACGTCGACGTGACCCGCAAGGTCGTGCAGCTGGCGCACAAGGTCGGCGTGACCGTCGAAGGCGAGCTGGGCTGCCTGGGCTCGCTCGAGACCGGCATGGCCGGCGAGGAAGACGGCATCGGCGCCGAAGGCGTGCTCGACCACTCCGCCCTGCTGACCGACCCCGAGGAAGCCGCCCAGTTCGTCAAGGCCACGCAGCTCGATGCGCTGGCCATCGCCATCGGCACCAGCCACGGCGCCTACAAGTTCACCCGCAAGCCCACCGGCGACATCCTGTCGATCAAGCGCGTGAAGGAAATCCACGCCCGCCTGCCCAACACCCACCTGGTGATGCACGGCTCGTCGTCGGTGCCGCAGGACCTGCTCGAAATCATCCGCAAGTACGGCGGCAACATGAAGGAAACCTACGGCGTGCCCGTCGAGGAAATCCAGGAAGCCATCAAGTACGGCGTGCGCAAGATCAACATCGACACCGACATCCGCCTGGCGATGACCGGCGCCGTGCGCAAGTTCATGGCAGAGAACCCCGAGAAGTTCGACGCCCGCGAGTGGCTCAAGCCCGCGCGCGAAGCCGCCAAGCAGATCTGCAAGCAGCGCTACATCGAATTCGGCTGCGAGGGGCAGGGCGCGAAGATCAAGGGCGACAGCCTGCAGGTCGTTGCCGGCAAGTACGCCAAGGGCGAACTGGCCCAGGAAGTCATCTAGGCACTTCCCCGCGATCAGACGGCCACCGTTCGCGGTGGCTTTTTTCTGCGCGCACAATCCGCTTTTCCCGTCAGCCATCCGTTTCCCCACCGCACCAGCCCCATGACCACCGTCCACACCTCCTCCATCCAGAGCCTGCCCCTTCTTGCGCGCGGCAAGGTGCGCGACAACTACGCCGTCGGCGAAGACCGCATCCTGATGGTCGCGAGCGACCGGCTCAGCGCCTTCGACGTGATCATGGGCGAGCCCATTCCGGGCAAGGGCGAGATCCTCACGAAGATGGCGCTGTGGTGGTTCGACCGCCTCGGCCAGATCTGCCCCAACCACCTGACCGGCGACGCGCCCGAGAGCGCAGTCACGGCCGACGAGGTGCCGCAGGTCACAGGCCGATCGATGCTGGTCAAGCGCCTGAAGCCGATCCCGGTCGAGGCCGTGGTGCGCGGCTACCTGGCCGGCAGCGGCTGGAAGGAATACCAGGAAAGCCGCTCGGTCTGCGGCGTGCCGCTGCCCGAGGGCCTGACCAACGCGAGCAAGCTGCCGCGCCCCATCTTCACGCCCGCTGCCAAGGCCGCCGCCGGCGAGCATGACGAGAACATCAGCTACGAGCGCGTGGTCGAGATCGTCGGCCCCAAGCTGGCCCAGCAGATCCGCGACACCAGCATCGCCATCTACGAAACCGCCGCGCAGATCGCCCTGGCCAAGGGAATGATCATTGCCGACACCAAGTTCGAATTCGGCCTCGACGAGAACGGCACGCTGGTGCTGATGGACGAGGTGCTCACGCCCGACAGCTCGCGCTACTGGCCGGTCGAGGGCTACCAGGCCGCGCTGGCCGCCGGCGCCAACCCACCGAGCTACGACAAGCAGTTCGTGCGCGACTGGCTCGAAGGCACCAAGATCAACGGCAAGCCCTGGGACAAGACGCCCCCGGCGCCGCGCCTGCCGGCCGAGGTCATCGAGAAGACGGCGGCCAAGTACCGCGAGGCGCTGGAGCGCCTCGCGGGCTGACAGGCTGGCTGAGTAGTCCATCCCGGGCGCCTTGTCGCCACGGGAACAGGGGATGTCCGGACGTCCCCGCCCCGCCATCATGTGCGTACAGAACATGAGGGAGTGGGGAAGATGGAAACCGGAAGAAGCGTTCGTGGGTGGCAGCGCTGCGTGGCGGCCGGCCTTGCCGTTGCGATCACGGGGTGCAGCAGCACCAATCCTTACCAGCGAAGCGCGCGGGTCGACAAGCCGATCAGCCAACTCGGCCGGGAGGAGGTCCGCTACGCCCATGCCGAAAGGCTGGCCGGCAACCTGCACGGCGCGCTCGGCGTGCTGAAGGACCAGCGCCGCGAGTGGTACGAATCGCTCTCGACGCAGGCGCGCGTTCGCGCCGTCACGCAGATCGGCCTGCTCGGCGTCACGGCGGCGGCGCTCTACAGCGGACTGAAATCCGGCGTGACCAGCGACCACGACAAGAGGCGTCTGGCCCTGGCCGGCGCGGTCGGCTTCGCGGCGTATTCGGGCAGCACCTGGTTCGTCAATCCCGCGCAGGAGCAGGCGTATGTCGAGGGCATCCGCGAGCTGACCTGCGCGATGATGAACATCGAGCCGTTGCGCATGAGCGCCGTGAACTTCGCTCAGATGAAGCTGGAGCGGGACGCTCTCGCGGAAGCCATCAACAAGCTCGACAAGAGCCTGCTCGGGGCCGAAGCCACCGAGCGCTACCCCCGCGACAGCAAGCTTGCCTGGGCGCAGGTCCGGGTGGAGGCGAGAAGTGCGCTGGTGCGTGCCCGCAAGACCCTGGCCTCCAGCGAGCAACTGGCCGACCAGCTCAACAACAGCGGTGTCACCCTGATGCGCGAGGGCGATCTGGTCTTTGCTCGCGTGGCCGCGCGGATCAACGCCGCAAACAAGCCCATCACCTCGCCGGATGCCATGGTCAGCCAGGCAGCGGGAATCATCGGCAGCTTCCGGTCGGTGAAGATCGACGTCCCCAGCGAAAGCAATGGAAGCGGCGCTGGCGGAGGCGGGGCCTCGCCAACCACGCCGGCGGGTGGTGACGGCGGTGGTGCCGCAGCCAAGAAGACGGCTGTCGCTGCCGGATCGAAGTCGCTCGGAAGCGCCAGCATGCAGGAGCTGCTCGCGCAGGTCGCCACCCTGCAGAAACAACAGATCGCGGCCGCTGAAGAAAAGGCGCTGAGGACGCGCGAAGACAAGCTCGAGGCGGACGCGAAGAAGAAGTCGGCGAACGCATCCGAGGCAAGCACCGCCCGCAAGCTGGCAGTCGAAACCGCCGACCTCTATGCAGCGCGCCGCCCCCTGAGCATGCGCCTGCTCAGCTTCGCCGAGCAGCGCAAGTCCGTCGAACGCAACGGCAGTTGCGTGGGCGGTGTCAGCGCCATGAGCATCTCGCCGGCCGACGACGCGAAGGTCGCCCAGGGCGATGCCTACGAGATCACGGTAAGTGGCGTAACCGCCATACCGCAGGTGTCGGTCAAGGGCTCGGCGAGCTTCGAGATCCTGGCCGGCGGCCAGGGGACGAACCAGTACGTGGTGCGCATCAAGGTCGCGGCCGACGCCAAGGGCACGGTGGAGGTCACCATTTCCGACCGCGGCCTGGCCACCGAGGAAGTCCAGCTGACCGTCAGTTCGCCAGCCGCCAAGTAAAAGAAGGAAGGGGCGCTATCCCTCAGCGCCCCCCGCCGCTGCTCAGCAGCGCCGCCGTCCGCCCGCTCGCATCCAGCAGCGCCAGCCGGGTCGGCCCGGCCAGCCGGTAGCTCGCGGCGCTCTGCAGGGCGGAAATGAACTGCGCCTCGTAGGCGCCGCGCGTCGGGTCGGTGCAGGCCATGCGGGTGGAGGCCAGCTGGCCGATCTTCAGCGCGACCCCGGTGCGCGTGAAAGTGCCCGAGATGCGGTTGCAGCCCCCCGAGCCACTCACGCGTCCGCTGCTGCGGTCGAACTGCACCTGGGCGCCGCTTCCGGGCTGAACCGGTTCATCACCCAGCTGCACCAGCTGCCAGGCCGGGCCTTCGATCGGCTCGTCGAGGCTGATGCCGCTGCCGCAACCGGCCAGCGTGGCCAGCAGGGCAGTGGCGGCAATGGCGGGGAAGAGCGCGGTGCGGCGGGCGAAGGAGCGCATGGCCAGTGTTCCTTTTTGCATCTGCAACAAGTTGAATCGGGCGTGATCGTATGCGACGCCGCCTGGCCCGCCAATGCCGCTCGCCAGCCCTGCGGCCATGAAAAAAGCGGCCTGGAGGCCGCTTTCGTGGAAGGTCTGCTGGCGAATCAGCTCAGCACGATGCTGCTGAGCCGGCGGCGGTAGCTGGCCACCACCGGGTCGTCCGGCGGGATCTGCCCGTCGGCCACCTTCACCTTCGGCGGCTCGATGATCTCCAGGATGGCGATGTAGGTCTTGCGCGCCAGGTCCTCGCTCCAGGTCTTGTCGCGCATGAGGATGTCGAGCAACTCGTCCATGGCGTCGGTCCAGCGCTGCTCGGCCATGAGCAGGCGGGCGCGGCCGAAGCGGGCGTCGAAGTCGCGCTTGTTGGCCGCGATCTTCGCGTCGAAATCGGCGATCGAGGGCGCGGTGCCAGTCGGCGGCGCTGCGAAATCGATAGCGTCCATCCAGCGCTGCAGCGCGTCGAAGCGGCGCACCAGCGAGGTCTTGGCAATCACCGGGGCGAAGGCGACCTTGGCGTCGTCGACGCGGCCCTGCTGCAGCAGCAGCTTCACGTAATCGAAGCGGGCATCGTCGTTGGCCGGGTCGGTGGCCACCGCGTGCTGCAACTTCTCGAGCGCGCCCTGGGTGTCGCCGCCGGCCAGCGCCTCCTGGGCGGCGGCTTCCTGCGAGGCGGCTTCGGCCTCGTCGGCACCGGGCACGTGCTTGTCGAGGAATTCGCGGATCTTCTCGGCCGGGATGGCGCCGACGAAGCCGTCCACCGGCTGGCCGTCCTTGAACATCACGCAGAAGGGGATGCTGCGCACGCCGAACATCTCCGACAGCTGCGAGGAGATCTGCGGCACCTTGTCGGCGTCGAGCTTGGCCAGCGTGAAGCGCCCGCCGTACTCGACTTCGAGCTTTTCGAGCACCGGGCCGAGCTGCTTGCAGGGGCCGCACCATTCGGCCCAGATGTCCAGCAGCACCGGTGTGGCGACCGAAGCTTCGATCAGTTCGGCCTGGAAATTTTCGAGAGTGATGTCGATCATCGGAACCAGCTGGGGGTGAAACGTAAAATTGAAACCATGAACGAAACCATTCAGGTCGGTGTAGTGATGGGCTCGAACTCCGATTGGGAGACGATGCGCAACGCGGTCGAGATTCTCCAGCAATTCGGAATCGGGCACGAAGCCAGGGTGGTCTCGGCCCACCGGATGCCCGACACGCTCTTCGAATATGCCGAAAGCGCCGCCGGGCGCGGCCTTGCCGCGATCATCGCCGGCGCGGGCGGCGCGGCCCACCTGCCGGGCATGCTGGCATCGAAGACCACGGTGCCGGTGCTCGGCGTGCCGGTGGCCAGCCGCCACCTGCAGGGCGTCGATTCGCTCTACAGCATCGTGCAGATGCCCAAGGGCGTGCCGGTCGCCACCTTCGCCATCGGCAATGCCGGCGCGGCCAACGCGGCGCTGTTCGCGGTGTCGATGCTGGCGGTGAACGACCCGGCCCTGCGCGCGAAGCTCGACGCCTTCCGCGCCGCGCAGACGGCGGCCGCCGAGGCCATGACCCTGCCCCCGCCGCCCGCCGGCGAGGCAGCGCCCGTATCCCCCTTCTCGCCGCAAGGCGGAGGCGCCCTGTGAGCGGCGCCCGCAACGGCGATCTGCCGATCCTCCCGGGCGCCACGCTCGGCGTGCTCGGCGGCGGACAGCTGGGGCGCATGTTCGTCCACGCCGCCCAGCGCATGGGCTACTTCACCGCGGTGCTCGACCCCGACACCGACAGCCCCGCCGGCCGCGTCAGCCACCATCACATCCATACCGACTACGACGACGTCGACGGCCTCGCCCGCCTGGCCGGCCTGGCCGACGCGGTGACCACCGAGTTCGAGAACGTGCCCGCGCCCTCGCTGGAGCATCTCGCGGTGGCGCGCCCGGTGTCGCCGGCCGCCCCGGCCATCGCCATCGCGCAGGACCGCATCGCCGAGAAGGCGCACTTCACCCGCTGCGGCGTGCCCTGCGCGCCCTACGCCGTCATCGAAACCGCCGCGCAGCTCGCCGCCATCGACGACAACCTGCTGCCCGGCATCCTCAAGACCGCGCGACTGGGCTACGACGGCAAGGGCCAGCAGCGCGTGAAGACGCGCGACGAGCTGGTCGACGCCTGGCAGGCCGCGGGCTGCGTGCCCTGCGTGCTCGAAAAAATGCTGCCGCTCGAATTCGAGTGCTCGGTCATCCTTGCGCGCGGGCGCGACGGGCAGATCGTGCACTTCCCGCCGCAGCGAAACCTGCACCGCGACGGCATCCTGGCCGTGACCGAGGTGCATGCCCAGAACATGCCCAAGACGGTGGCGCAGGGCGCCATCAACTCGGCCAAGAGCATCGCCAATGGCCTGGGCTACGTGGGCGTGCTGTGCGTCGAGTTCTTCGCGCTGGCCGACGGCTCGCTGGTGGTCAACGAAATGGCGCCGCGCCCGCACAACAGCGGCCACTACACCATGGAGGCCTGCGACGTCTCGCAGTTCGAGCTGCAGGTGCGCACCCTCGCGGGCCTGCCGCTGGCCGCGCCGCGCCAGCACAGCCCGGCCATCATGCTCAACCTGCTGGGCGACCTGTGGTTCCCCGGCGGCGCCGACAACAAGGCCGACAAGCCTGTCGCGCCGCGCTGGAGCGAGGTGCTCGCGCTTTCCGGCGCGCATCTGCATCTCTACGGAAAGATCGAACCCCGCCGCGGCCGCAAGATGGGCCACCTCACGCTGACCGGCGCCACGCTGGAGGCGGTGCGCGCCACGGCTTCGCAGGCGGCGCTGCTGCTGGGCCTGCCGGCGGTGGCCACCGCCGATCTCGCATGATCCTCGACGGCCGCTCTCCCGAAGCCATCGCCGAGGCCGCGCGCGTGCTGCGCGCCGGCGGGCTGGTGGCCTTCCCGACCGAGACCGTCTACGGCCTGGGCGCGGACGCGAGCAGCGACACCGCCGTCGCCGGCATCTTCGAGGCCAAGGGCCGGCCGTCGGACCATCCGCTGATCGTCCACGTCGCGGCCGGCACCAAGGGCACCGAATCGCTCTCGCGCTTCGCCCAGCCGCTGCCGGACTTCGCGCAGAAGCTGGTGCAGGCCTTCTGGCCCGGCCCGCTCACGCTGATCGTCACGCGCCAGCCCGGCGTGGGCGCGGCGGCGGCCGGCGGGCAGGACACCATCGGCCTGCGCTGCCCCTCGCACTCCGTGGCGCAGGCGCTGCTCGAAGCCTGCGCCGAGCAGGGCGTGCCGGGCCTCGCGGGGCCGAGTGCCAACCGCTTCGGCCGCGTCAGCCCGACCACCGCCCAGCACGTGCACGACGAGTTCGGCGACGAACTGCTGGTGATCGACGGCGGCCCCTGCGACGTGGGCATCGAGTCGACCATCGTCGACTGCAGCCGTGGCGCGCCCGTGCTGCTGCGCCCCGGCCTCATCACGCGTGCCCAGATCGAGGCCGCCTGCGGCGAGAAGCTCGCCGACCGCGAAGTGCTCGAGACGCCCGATCCGCGCGCATCGGGCACGCTCGAAGCGCACTACGCCCCGAACGCCAAGGTGCGGCTGATGGACGCCAAGTCGATCCAGACCGGCCTCGACGTGCTCGGCGCGAACGCCGCCCACATCGCAGTGTGGTCGCGCGCTGCGGTGCGCAGCCGCTCGCAGCGCGTGCTGCTGCGGCGCATGCCCGACGATGCCGCGGCGAGTGCGCAACTGCTGTTCGCAGTGCTGCGCGAGTTCGACGCGCAGGGCGTCAAGCTGATCTGGGTCGAGACGCCGCCCGACACGCACGAATGGGAAGGCGTGAAAGACCGCTTGCAGCGCGCGTCAATGGCCTGACCCCCAGGCTTCGCGCACTTCGTGTCGCTACGCCCACCCCCTTGCAGGGGGCAACACCAGCGGCCCGGCAAAGCCGGTTCCGCGGTGTTCCTGGAATGGGGCTCTTTGTTCAGCCTCCGGCGGCCAGTACGCCCTGGAAGAAGCCACGGGCTGAGGCCAGGCAGAACGGCGGTGCCAACGTGCCGTGGTACGCCAGCGTGACGGCCTGGGCCTTGTCCGACGCGCTGCCAGCGGTGTTCTGCGCGAGCAGTGCCTTGGCCTGCGCGAAGCCGGCGCGGGCGGTGGAGTAGGCGTCGATGGCCGCCGAGTCCTCCAGGTCGACCACGGAGAGCAGGTTCGACGGCATGCCCTTGGCGCGGAAGTAGCCCGAGGTGGCGCGGGTGCTCACGAAGTTCACCGTCGGGTCGTTGGCGCCGCCGCACATCAGCATCGGCCGGGTCGGCACCCAGTTGCGCAGGTCGTTGGCGATGGCGGCCTTGCGGAAGCCCGTGGAGGGCTTGCAGTCCAGCGGCGATGTGGTGCTCAGCGAAGCGGCCGTGGCCGGCAGCGCGTTGCCGGGGCAGGGGTTGCCCTGGATGTCGCCCGCCGCCTGTGTCAGGAAGCTCTGCTTGATGAGGTTGTTGGCGCCGTAGAAGATCGACAGCTCCGGGCTCACCGGCCCCGGCGTGGCGTTCGCCGGGAACAGCGCGAGCTGGGGCAGCTTGCCGCTGCTGAACAAGGTGCCGGGCGAGGTGCTGGGCAGCAGCGTGTCGATGCCGCTGGCGTACTGCGCCTCGTACACGTCGCTGGTGGAGCCGTAGACGTTGCCGAACTGCTGCTGCCAGCTCGTCGACAGCAGCGGCACGAACAGCGTGGCGCCCAGGGCCGGCCAGCCCAGGTAGGTGTAGTCGGTCAGCAGGCTGATGGCCGAGGGCGCCGACAGCGGCGCCGATGCCGTCACAGCCTTGCCCGTGGCCTGCATCTCGCGGTGCGCCGCCATCGCCACGTAGCCGCCCTGCGAGTAGCCGGTGATGAAGAGCGAGCCGGCATCGTTCGCGCCGATGCCCGAGAAGGTCTTGCGCGCCGCGGTGAGCGCGTCGACCATGTCCTTGCCCTGCTGGTCGCCGTCGAGGTACGGGTGGTAGGGCAGCGTCGACTTGTCGTAGCCCGCGTAATTGGGCGCCACCACGATGTAGCCCTGCGCCGCGAACATGGCGGCGATCATCAGGCCCTCGCCGGCGGCCGCCTGCGTGCTGTCGGTCCACTTGGCCAGGTTGTAGGCCTTGGCGGCGGTGGTGCCATGGGCATAGAGCACCACCGGGCGCTGGCCGCTGCAGGTCACGTCGGAGCCGGTGGGCACCATGATGGCGGCGGTGGCGTTGGTGGCCTCGTTCTTCGCGCCGACGGTGCGGTATTCGAGGTAGCGCAGGTCCACGCCGCACTTGGGCGTGCCCGCCACCTGCAGCAGGGCCTTGCCCTGGTCGCTGGCCTGCAGGCTGGCGGTGAACTGCGTGGCCGTCAGCGCGGCTGTCTTCTCGGGCGGGTCGGTGACCACCGAGCCCCGGCCGTTGTCTGCCGCGGGCGGGGGGACGCCCACGCCGATGCCGATGCCTCCCCCGCCTCCGCCACCCCCGCCGCAGGCGGCGAGCAGCAGCAATGTCGCGGCGCTTGCGACGGCCGTGAAGGCGGCGGTCTTGCGCAGGGGGCGGGAGGGCTGGGTTTGAGGCTGGTTCAAGTGATGTCTCCTGCGCCGGTCGGCGCCTGGCTTGCGTGGAATCGAACGACCGTCCGATTCTGTGCAGCGGCAAGGCCGCGCGCAACCGGGCGTTTGCCCTCAGAAGTTTTCAGTACTCAGCGCTACAGGCCAGCGGGAAGCCTTCAGTTGTCCTGCGAGGCCCAGTCGACCAGCGCGTCGAAGGCCGCGCGCGCGGCCCCGGCGTTCTCGCCGTTGGCGATGGCCACGAGCACGTAGCGCCGGCCGCTCGCGCCGTCCACGTAGCCGGCCACGCCGGAGGAATCGCGCAGCGTGCCGGTCTTCAGGTGCGCCGAGCCGCCGGAGCGCAGCGAGCGCCTCTTCAGCGTGCCGTCCACGCCCATGGCCGGCAGCGAGGACATCAGCTCCGGCATCACCGGCGAGCGCCATGCCACCTGCAGCATCCTGCCGAGCGCGGCGGCGCTGATGCGCTCGTCGCGCGACAGGCCCGAGCCGTTCTCGAACACCGGCTGCGCCTCGCCCGTGCCGATGCGATCGCGCCACCACTGGCCCATGGCCGCGCGCGAGGCCTCGAAGGTGCCGCGGTTCTTCTGCGCCAGCCCGATGGTGAGGAACAGCTGCTGCGCCATCACGTTGTTGCTGTACTTGTTGACGTCGCGGATCACCTCCGCCAGCGGCGGCGACTCGAACTCGAACGCCGGCTTCAGCCCCGCCGGCACGCGCCCCTCGCGCATCTGCCCGCCGACGCGCCCGCCCATCTCGGCCCACATGCCTCCGATGGCGCGCATGGCATAGGTGCGCGGGTCGCCATAGGCCACGGCCCAGCTCTTCTCGCCGCAGCCGCTGGGAAAGCCGCCGTTGAAGCGGATGCGGTTCACGTCGGAGAAGTCGGCGCGCAGCGTGCCGCGCCAGTCGCCGCATTCGCCGGGCACCAGCGCCACGGTCTGCGGCATGGCTACGCTGGCCAGCGGAGGCTCGTAGCTCACGCGCGCGACCTGGCCGGCGCGGTCGGGCGCGAAGGTCATGTTGACCGACTTGAAGTTCACCAGCAGCGCGTCGGGCGAGGCGTTGTAGGGGCGCAGCGGCTCGCCGTCGAAGGCGGCGGGGTCGCCCTCCACCGTGGTCTCGAAGGCGCCGCGGTCGAGGACGATGTCGCCGCTCACCGTGGTGATGCCCAGCCCCTGCACGTGGCGCAGCAGCAGCCACACGCGCTCCAGCACCAGCTTCGGATCGCCCTGGCCCTTGATGTAGAGGTTGCCGTTGAGCACGCCGCTGTTCACCGTGCCGTCGACGTAGACCGGCGTGGTCCAGCTGTAGGCGGCGCCGAGCAGGTCGAGCGCGGCGTAGGTGGTCACCAGCTTCATGATCGACGCCGGGTTCACCTGCGCCTGCGTGCGCCACGCCAGGCGCGGCTGGCGCGTGCCGTCGGCCTCGGCGACCAGCATGGTCACCGACTCGCGCGGCACCTTGGCGCGGGCGAGGGCGGCGTCGACCTGGGTGGGGAGGGCTTGCTGGGCGAACGCGCCGGCGGACGACAGCGTTGCGAGAGTCAGTGCGCAGGCCGCGCGGCGAAAGGCAGAAGGCATCCGCCCATTATCCCGGCGGGAAAACATGCAGCTTCGCGTGATACAGCAGCATCACCGTCTTGGCGTCCGCGATGCGGCCGTCGGCCACCATGGCCAGCGCCTCGTCGATGCCGGTTTCGAGCACCTCGATGTCCTCGCCTTCCTCGGCCAGCCCGCCGCCTTCGCCGACGCGCATCGACGACTCGTAGGGCGCGACGAAGAAATGCAGCTTCTCGGTGACCGAGCCCGGGCTCATGAAGCACTCGAACACCTTGCGCACCTCGCCCAGCCGGTAGCCGAGCTCTTCCTCGACCTCGGCGCGGATGCGCTCCTCGGGTGCCGCGTCGTCGAGCAGGCCGGCGGCGGCCTCGATCAGCAGGTCGTCATGGCCGTTGACGAAAGCCGGGTAGCGGAACTGGCGCGTGAGCAGCACCGTGCGCCGCTGCAGGTTGTAGGGCAGCAGGGTGGCGCCGTTGCCGCGGTCGTAGGTCTCGCGGTGCATGCGCTGCCACTGGCCGTCGTTGCGGCGCCAGTCGAAGGCGGTGGTGCGCAGCGTGTACCAGTTGTCGGAGAGCAGGGTGACTTCGTGCACCCGGACGCGGTCGTGGATGGTCATGCGCCGAGCATATGTGCATGTTCGTGCAATAACAAGAAAAATCGTGCAGAAAGCGGCGCGAGCCGATACCATCGCCCGATGCTCACCAGCCAGCGCAAGCAACACATCCTCTCGGTCCTGCGGCGCGACGGCAATGTCGTCGCCAAGTCGCTCAGTGAAGAACTGGGCCTGTCGGAAGACACCATCCGCCGCGACCTGCGCGAGCTGGCGGGCGAGGGCCTCCTGCTGCGCGTGCACGGCGGCGCGCTGCCGCTGGCGGCGGCCGAGGCCGACTTCGCCGGCCGCCAGCAGCTCGCGCCCGACGAAAAGGTGGCCATCGGCCGCGCCGCCGCGCGCTTGGTGAAGCCGGGGCAGGTGGTGTTCATCGACGGCGGCACCACCGCCGTGCAGCTCGCTCGCCACCTGCCGGCGAACCTGCGCGCCACGGTGGTCACGCACAGCCCGTCGGTGGCGGTGGAACTGGCCTCGCATGCGGGCATCGAGGTGGTGCTGATCGGCGGGCGGCTCTTCCGCCACTCGATGGTGGCGGTGGGCTCGGCGGCGATGGCGGCCATCTCGCGCATCCACGCTGACACCTACTTCATGGGCGTCACCGGCGTGCACGCCGAGGCCGGGCTGACCACCGGCGACCTGGAGGAAGCCGAGATCAAGCGCGCGCTGATGGGCTCGGCGGCCGAGACGGTGGTGATGGCGTCCTCGGAAAAGATCGGCGCTGCCTCGGCCTGGGTGGTCAACCCGGTGGCGTCGGCCGGCACGCTGCTGGTTTCGCCGCAGGCGCCGGCAGCGGCGCTGGTGCCGCTGCGCCGGGCGGGGCTGGCGATCCTGCGCAGCGACGATGCCGACGGCGGGAAAGCTGCCGATACCGCAGGCGGGGCTTCGGAATTGCCCGGCGCTCGATAATCGCAGGGATGTCTCCCGTCTCGCCCAAGCTGCTCGCCTTCGACACCAGCACCGAACACCTGTCCGTGGCCGTGCTGCATGGCGACAGGCTGCTGGCGCACGAGGGCGCCGGCGGCGCGCAGGCCTCCAGCACCCTTCTTCCGCTGATCCGTCGACTGCTGGGCGAAGCCGGGCTCGCGCTGGCCGAGTTCGACGCCATCGCCTTCGGCCGCGGCCCGGGCTCCTTCACGGGGCTGCGCACCGCCTGCTCGGTGGCGCAGGGCCTGGCCTACGGCGCCAAGGTGCCGCTGCTGCCGGTCGATACGCTGCTTGCGGTGGCCGAGGAAGCGCGCCATGCCTTCGGCGCGCAGCAGGTGGTGGCGGCGCTGGACGCGCGCATGGAGCAGGTCTACGCCGCGCGCTACGACTTCGCGGCGCACGGCCCGCTGGGCCAGCCCGAGGGCGGCGAAGAGCCGCTGCTGCTGGCGCCCGAGGAGCTCGAAGTGCCTGCCGGCTGGGCACTCGCCGGCAATGCCTTCGCCGCCTACGGTTCGCGACTGGCCCCGGCCGCCGCCCGCCACGAGGCGCTGCCGATGGCCGCGGCCATGCTGCGGCTGGCGCCCGCGCTGCTCGCCGCCGGGCGCACCGTGCCGGCCGCGCAGGCCTGGCCGCTCTATGTTCGCGATAAAGTGGCGCAAACCACAGAAGAGCGCGCCGCCATCAAGGCTGCCGCAGCACAACGCTAGCCACCCTCGCATGAGCGCCGTCCTCCAGCCCGTCGAAGCCCGCCTCGAACCGCTCACCGTCGAGCGGATCGATGCCGTCTGCGCGGTCGAGCAGACGGCCTACAGCCACCCCTGGACGCGCGCCAACTTCACCGATTCCATGGCCGTGGGCTACCACTGCCAGTGCCTGCTGGCCCCCGGCACGGCGCCGGGCGTGGATTCGCCGGTCACGCAGCTGGGCGAGACGCTGATCGGCTACTTCGTCGCCATGAAGGGCGTCGACGAGGTGCACCTGCTGAACATCACCGTGGCGCCGGCCTTCCAGCGCCAGGGCTGGGCGCCGCTCATGCTCGAGGCGCTGGGCGGCTGGTCGCGCGCCGAGGGCGCCCAGTGGCTCTGGCTCGAAGTGCGCCAGAGCAACCAGCGCGCGCTCGACATCTACCTGCGCCAGGGCTTCCGCAGCGTCGGCGTGCGCAAGGGCTACTACCCGGCGCACGGCGGCAAGCGCGAGGACGCTGTCGTCATGAGCCTGCGGCTGAACGAAAGCCCGACGGCCTGGGGAGGCCTGCGATGAGCGCCGCCGTGCAGACGCTGAGGCTGGACGCCCGCCAGCGTGCCATGCTCGACGAGATGGGGGTGAAGGTCTGGTGGCCCGTTCCCGAGGCGGTCGAGGTGGCGGCAGCGCCGCAAGCTCCGGCGCCGGTCGAGGAGGACATGCCCACCGTCGACGAGCGCCAGGAGGCCGAAATGCCGGTGGCCGCCCCGCCGCCGCCCGTTGCCCGGCCTGTCGCCCCTCCGGTGCAGGCCCCTGCGCCAGCTCCCCGTGCCGCCGCGCCAGTCACGCAGGGCGCGGCCGTGCTGGTCGAAGCTCCCTGCCGCCTCTATGCCGATGCCGGCGCCGCCGATGCCGTGCAGGGCGGCTGGCTGGTCGTCGCCGACATGCCGCCCGAAGCCGACGGCCGCCACGGCGATGCCTTCGCGGGCGATGCCGGCCGCCTGCTCGACAACATGCTGCGCGCCCTGAAGCTGCACGACGGCAGCACGCCCGTGCACCTCATGCGCACCCACCGCGGCGTGGCCTCCGGCCAGCCCGGCAGCCCGCGCGCCATGGACGAAGCCTTCGGCGAGCATGCGGCGGCGATCGCCCCGCGCGTCGTGCTGGCCATGGGGCCGCTGGCCGCGCAGAGCCTGATGCGCAGCGGCGAGCCGCTCGGCAAGCTGCGCGGACGCGTCGTGCCGCTGGATTCCATCGAAGGAGCCTGCGTGGTCGCCACCTACCACCCGGCCTACCTGCTGCGCAATCCGGCGGACAAGGCCCGCGCCTGGGCCGACCTCTGCCTGGCCGCTGAGCAGCACTCGCCCGGCCCGAACTGAGCCCAGGCGACGGGCCAATTAAAATCACGGCCCATGACTTTCCTCGACAAGCTGGCCGCCGCACAGCAAAAAAACGGTTCTTTGCTTTGCGTGGGGCTCGATCCCGAGCCCGCCAGGTTCCCGGGACAGTTCAAGGGTGACGCCAGCCGCATCTACGACTTCTGCGCCCGCATCGTCGACGCCACGGCCGACCTGGTCATCGCCTTCAAGCCGCAGATCGCCTACTTCGCCGCGCATCGCGCCGAGGCCCAGCTCGAAAAGCTGATGGAGCACATGCGCAGGAACACGCCCGACGTGCCGGTGATCCTCGACGCCAAGCGCGGCGACATCGGCTCCACCGCCGAGCAGTACGCCCTAGAAGCCTTCGAGCGCTACGGCGCCGACGCGGTGACGCTGTCGCCCTTCATGGGCTTCGACTCGGTCGCTCCGTACCTCAAGCACGAAGGCAAGGGCGCTTTCCTGCTGTGCCGCACCAGCAACCCCGGCGGCTCCGACCTGCAGGGCCAGCGGCTGGCGGACGTCGAAGGGCAGCCCTTCCTCTACGAACACGTGGCCAGGCTGGCGCAGGGGCCGTGGAACCTCAACGGCCAGCTCGGCCTGGTGGTGGGCGCGACCTACCCCGCCGAGATCGAGCGCGTGCGCGAACTTGCGCCCACGGTGCCGCTGCTGATCCCCGGCGTCGGCGCCCAGGGCGGCGATGCCGTCGCCACGGTGCGAGCCGGCTGGCGCCCCGATGCGCCGATCGTCGTGAACTCGTCGCGCGCGATCATCTACGCCTCGTCGGGCGACGATTTCGCCGAAGCTGCGAAGGCCGCCGCGCGCACGATGCGCGACACCCTGGAATCAGCCAAGCCCTGAAGAATTCCTTCCAGGGACACCGCGGAACCGGCTTCGCCGGGCCGCAGGAGTCGCCCCCGGAAGGGGGTTGGCGTAGCGACACGAAGTGCGCGAAGCCTGGGGGAGAGCCAGTTCATGCTCGACGGAGCCGTGTGAAGGCTTCGAACTCCCAGTTCCGCATCCCCAGCAGCAGCGTGTAGCCCTCGCGGTCCTTGGCGGCCAGTTTCTGGTCGGTCTGGTGCTGCTGGGCGAAGTCCTGCGCCACGCGCTGCAGGCGTTCCAGGAAGGCGGGCGCCAGCGAGCGGCTGATCTGGCCGTGCACCAGCAGCAGGCCCTCGGCGGGGCCGTCGAAGCCGCCCTTGTAGTAGTCGAGCACCACGTTCTCGCGGAAGAACTCCATCACAGGGCCGTGCGGGCGCCAGCGGAAGGTCTTGGCGAGCTTCAGGCGATACCGGTTGAGCGGGCGCAGCTCGATGATGCCGATGCGGTCGAGCTGCGCCAGGAAGCCGATGCACTCGGCCTCGCTCACGCGGTAGGCCGCCACGATTTGCTCCAGCGTCCACTGGCTCAGCACGCTGATGGCCACCAGCAGCAGCTTCTTGTCCTTGACCACGGCCTTCTCCTGCTCGTGCGTCAGCTCCTTCAGGAGCGGCTGGGCGTCGGCCACCCGGCGCGCCAGTTCGGCGAAATCGATCTTCAGCGCCCGGCAGATGGCGTCCACGCGGGACAGCGGCATGTCGCTCTTGGCCAGCATCCGCTTGACGCTGGATTCGGCCATGTCGAGCGACCGCGCCAGGTCGGCGTAGGTCATGCGGGCGTTCTTGAGTTCGTTCTTCAGGGCCTGGACGAGATCGACGGTGGTACTCATGGGGCGGAAGCGTACACGGGCGCCAGGGAGTATCAATTGGAGATACCGCCGGGTGTGAATTAGTACCTCGTATCGATTCTCGATGCCTCTGGAGGGGTCCGGACCCTAAATTCCGCGCCAGTTCAGACCACCACCGAGGACCGCCATGCTTCTGCCCTCCCTCAGCCGCCGCGAACGCGGGCTGCTTTTCACCTTCGCGCTGCTCGCGCTGATCGGCTTCTTCGGCCCCGAGCTGCCGGCCGCCGATGTCGCCATCGCATCGGTGTTCGCCGACACCCGCGCCTGGCACGGGCTGCCCAACGCCATGGACGTGCTGAGCAACCTCCCCTTCGTGGTGATCGGCCTGTGGGGCCTGTACCGGCTCAACCGCATCGACCGCTCGCACCAGGAGGCGCTGTCGCAGTTCCCGCTGGCCCCGCCGGCCAGCGACCCGCCGGACAACACGCTCGACTGCGCCTGGCTCTTCTTCGCCGGCCTGATCGCCACCGCCGCCGGCTCGGCCTTCTACCACCTCATGCCCGACGGCCCCCGGCTCGCCGCCGACCGCGCCGGCATGGCGGTGGCCTTCGCCGGGCTGATCGGCGTGGCGGTGTGCGAGCGGGTGAGCCAGCGCGCCGGCTGGCCCGCCGCCTGGTTCGTGCTGACGGCCGGGCTGCTGTCGGCCGAGGTGTTCCAGGAGACAGGCAACGTCATGCCCTGGGCGCTGGTGCAGTTCGGCGGCATGGCGCTGGTGCTGACGCTGGCGCTGGCTTCGCCGATGCGCAAGTCGGTGGGGCTGAAGCTGGGCTGGGTGATCTTCTTCTACGTGCTGGCCAAGGGCTTCGAGATGGCCGACCACCAGATCTACGAATTCACGCAGCAGACGGTGTCGGGCCACACGCTCAAGCACCTGACGGCCTCGCTCGCCGGGCTGCCCGTGGTGTTCGCGCTGCGCAAGCTGGAGATGCGCTGGGAAGCCGCGCTGCGGCACAATCCGGGCGCCGCCGCCGTGGCCGCATGAGGAGCACTCTTCGAATGACAAATCCCTCCGCCGCAGCAACAGCCACGCCAGTGGTTCACGAGGAGAACGCCCACGCCAACCAGTTCGCGCTCCTCGGCCAGCGGCGCTTCGCGCCCTTCTTCTGGACCCAGTTCGCGGGCGCCGCGAACGACAACCTCTTCAAGTTCGCCTTCACCGTCATGGTGACCTACCAGCTCCAGCTGAGCTGGATGCCGCCGTCGATGGCGGGCCTTGTGATCGGCGCGCTCTTCATCCTGCCCTTCCTGCTGTTCTCGGCTACCTCCGGCCAGCTCACCGACAAGTTCGACAAGACGAAGATGATCCGCTTCGTCAAGGACCTCGAGATCGTGATCATGCTGATCGCCGCCTGGGGTTTCGTCACGGCCAACGCGGTGGTGCTGCTGGGCTGCGTGTTCCTCATGGGGCTGCACTCCACGCTGTTCGGGCCGGTGAAGTTCGCCTACCTGCCGCAGGTGCTCGACGCGCGCGAGCTCACCGGCGGCAACGGCATGGTCGAGATGGGCACCTTCGTCGCCATCCTGCTCGGCCAGGTGGCGGGCGGGTTGCTGGTGGCCCTGCCGAACGTCGGCCACACGAGCGTGGCCGGGGGCTGCGTGCTGCTGGCGCTGGTGGGCCGGGGCGTGGCGCAGGCCATTCCACGGGCGCCGGCCACCGACCCTGGGCTGGTCATCAACTGGAACCCGATCAGCGAGACCTGGCGCAACCTCAAGCTCGCGAACCAGAACGTGGTGGTGTTCCGCTCGTTGCTGGGCATCTCGTGGATGTGGTTCTTCGGCGCGGTGTTCCTGAGCCAGTTTCCCAGCTTCGCCAAGGAAGTGCTGCACGGCGACGAGCAGGTGGCCTCGCTGCTGCTGGTGGTGTTCTCGGTGGGCATCGGCGTCGGCTCGCTGCTGTGCGAGACGCTCAGCCGCCGGCAGGTGGAGATCGGCCTGGTGCCGCTGGGCGCCATCGGCATGAGCGTGTTCGCGATCGACCTGTACTTCGCCTCGCGCGGCCTCGCGCCCGCCACGCACGACATGGGCATCGGCGCCTTCTTGCACCAGCCCGCGCACTGGCGCGTGATGGCCGACCTCGCGCTGCTGTCGCTGTTCGCGGGGCTCTACAGCGTGCCGATGTACGCGCTGATCCAGCTGCGCAGCCAGCCGACGCACCGCGCGCGCATCATCGCGGCGAACAACATCCTCAATGCACTCTTCATGATCGGCAGCTCGGTCATCGCGGGTGCGCTGCTGGGCGCGGGCTTCACCATTCCGCAGATCTTCCTGTTCACCGGCATCGCCAACGCGGTGGTGGCGTTCTACATCTTCATGCTGGTGCCCGAGTATTTGCTGCGCTTCGTGGCCTGGGTGCTGTCGCGCTTCGTCTACCGCTTCGACATCAAGGGCGAGACGCACATTCCCACCGAGGGCGCGGCCGTGCTGGTGTGCAACCACGTGAGCTTCATCGACGCGGTGCTGCTGATGGCGGCGAGCCCGCGGCCGATCCGATTCATCATGGACCACCGCATCTTCAGGGTGCCGGTGCTGGGCTGGCTGTTCAAGCTGGCCAAGGCGATTCCGATCGCGCCGCAGAAGGACGACCCGGCGGCCTACGAGGCAGCCTTCGCGAAGGCGCAGGAGGTGCTGCGCGAGGGCGACCTGCTCGCCATCTTCCCCGAGGGTGCGATCACGCGCGACGGCGAACTGCAGCCCTTCAAGGGCGGCGTGATGAAGATCCTCGAGGGCGCGCGCGCCCAGGGCATCGAGCCGCCGGTGATTCCGATGGCGCTCACCAACCTGTGGGGCTCGTACTTCAGCCGCATCGAGCTGCGCGGCGGCGAGCGCGTGGCCATGGCCAGGCCCTTCCGCCGCGGCTTCTTCAGCCGCGTGGGCCTGAACGTCGGCGCCCCCGTGCCGCCGGCCGAGGTGCAGCCCGACGCGCTGCGCCAGCGCGTGAGCGCCCTGCTGGCCAGCTGAAACACCCCAAAAAGTATCGATTGCGGATACCGGAGGCGCTGGAAACCGCCACCGGTGCAAGCATTCAAGCCTCGCGGTGCGGGAGCGAACCATCATTCGCTCACCTTCACTACGCCGCGAGGCACACATGCAACCCCTCTCATCGACCACGACCGTCTTCATCCAGCGCGACACGCGGGCCTGGCAGTTCCAGGCCTGGGCTTCGTTCGCGATCGCCGTCTTCCTGTGCGCCACCGGCCTGAGCTGGCTGCCGGGCGAGGCGCTGGACCGGGCGTTCATGGTGATGGGCTACGTGTTCTGCCTGAGCACCGCCTTCATGCTGTCCAAGTTCGTGCGCGACAGCCAGCAGGCTGCCGAGCGCGGCTCCGAAGCGGCACGCGACGTGCCGATGTGGAAGCTGGTCGTCTGGGGCAGCTTCTTCACCGCGATGGGACTGACCGGCTGGGGCCTCGTGCGCATGGAGATCAACGAGGCCTACAAGGCCTTCCTGGGCGTGAGCTGGCTCTTCCTCATCAGCTCGGCCTTCACGCTGGCCAAGACGCTGCGCGACCGCCACGAGGCCGACATCGCCGAAGCCCGCATGCAGGGCCGCCGCATGGCGCGCGCCGAAGCCGCTGCCGCAGCCGCCACCGAATGACCCACGCACCCCAAGAACGGAGACTCATCATGATCAGGAAGTCGATTGCCGCCGCCCTCGTCGCCGCCAGCACTGTCTTCGCCGGTGTCGCGGTTCCCATGCAGGCCCAGGCCCAGAGCGACGCCTCGCTCGCCCTCTCGCTGATGCCGGTGGCATCGGTGGTGGCCGGCGCCTCCGCCGTCGGGGCGTCGGCCACCACGGCGGTCGCGCTGCCCGCCGCGCTGTCGGTGGGCGGCTCGGTGCTCACCGTGGTCGCGGTCGAGGCCTCGGTCGACGGCACGGTGTACCTGCTCGAGCGTGCATCGGACGGTGCGCGCGCCAGCATCAAGGTCGCGGGCCGCGTCGCCGAAAGCTCGGCGAACGCGGTGGGCACCAGCGTCCTCGTCACCGTGATCGGCTCGGGCGTGGTGCTGTCGGCCGCCGGCGAGGTGCTGGCCTTCGTGCCCAACGCCATCGGACGCGCGCTGCTCCACAACGAGAGGTTGTCGTGAGCCGCGCGCTGGTGCCGCTGCTCGCGCTGGCGGTCGCGGCGGCCTTGTTGCCCATGCAGGCGCAGGCCGGCCGCTCCTGCGAGCAGGTCAAGCCCACGCCCGACGTGATCGTCAAGGGGATGCGGATGGCCGAGCGCACCTCGCAGGCGCTCGACACCAGCGGCGCGCGCGTCGTGCTCCTGGCGCGCGCCGGGCAGGACCTGAGCAAGTACGGCCTGCGCTATTCGCATCTCGGCTTCGCCTACAAGACCGAGGCCGGGCCGTGGCGCGTGGTGCACAAGCTCAACCAGTGCGGCACCGCCATCGCCGAGGTCTACCGGCAGGGGCTCGGCGAGTTCTTCCTCGACGACCCGTGGCGCTACGAGGCCGCCTGGGTGGTGCCCACGCCCGAGGTGCAGGCGCGCCTGCTGGCCGCGCTGAACGAATCGCCCGCGCGCATCGTGCGGCTGCACACCGAGCCCTACAGCATCGTGAGCTACGCGTGGGGCCGCAAGTACCAGCAGTCGAACCAGTGGGCCATGGAGACGCTGGCCGCTGCCATGGAGCCCGCCACCGTCGCCAACCGCGCGCAGGCGCAGGCATGGATGCAGTCCAAGGGCTACGAGCCCACCACGCTGAAGCTCGGGCCCCTCACGCGCCTTGGCGGGCGCGTGGGTTCGGCCAACGTGGCCTTCGACGATCATCCGAACGACAAGCGTTTTTCAGACCGCATCGAGACGGTGACGGTCGACTCGGTTTTCGCCTGGATGCCGCGCGCCGGCCTGGGCGCGGCGCCGGTGACGCTGAAGCTGCAATGAGAAAGAACGAGGAGAAAACAACATGAGCAAGTCTTTGAGACTTTCGGAAAAATGGTTCCACCGCGGCCTCTGGCTGGTGGCGCTGGTGTTCGCGAGCTTTCTCATCGGGCTCGGCAGCACGGTGGTGAGCGACCTGCCGCAGGTCGAGCGGGTGCGCGGCATCGACGACTTCATCGACAAGCCCAGGGCCGAGCCGCTGCGCGCCACCATCAAGGCCTCGGAGGCCGCCGAATTGCAGGCCGCGCGCGACCTCGACCAGATCCGCCTGCAGCTCAATGCCGCGCAGCAGGCCAGCACCAACGCGCGCGAGACCTTCTCCAACTGGCTCGCCACGAGGCGCGCCACCGCGCAGCCCGACCAGGACACCGAGCTCATCGCGCGCACCAAGGCGCTCGACGCATTCAAGCAGAAGGAAGAGGAGCTGCAGCGCAAGGTCAACGCGCAGCAGCAGATTGCGCTCGACGCACGCCAGGCCGAGCAGGGCGCGCGCACGGCGCTGTCGGTGCTCGAGTACGAGGCGCAACGCAAGCTCGACGCCGAGTACCGCCGCATCGAACTGCGCGTGTTCGCCTACCGGCTGGCGCTCACGCTGCCGCTGCTGGTGGTGGCCGGCTGGCTCTTCGCGAAGAAGCGCAAGAGCACCTACTGGCCCTTCGTGTGGGGCTTCATCTTCTTCGCGCTGTTCGCCTTCTTCGTCGAGCTGGTGCCCTACCTGCCGAGCTACGGCGGCTATGTTCGATACGTGGTGGGCATCGTGCTGACGGTGCTGGTGGGGCGCTACGCCATCGTCGCGCTCAACCGCTACCTCGCGCGGCAGAAGCTGGCGGAGCAGCAGCCCGACCAGGTGCGCCGCGAGGAATTGAGCTACGACACCGCGCTCGCGCGCCTGGCCAAGAGCGTGTGCCCCGGCTGCGAGCGGCCGGTGGACCTGAAGAACAACGAGATCGACTTCTGCCCGCACTGCGGCATCGGCCTGTTCGACCACTGCGGCAACTGCGAAACCCGCAAGAGCGCGTTCTCGAAGTTCTGCCACGCGTGCGGCACCTCGGCCGCGAATCGCGTGTTGCCGGCCCTCGGGACGGCCGAGGCGTAGTCTGCGAATTCGGTCACGGCCCGAGGAAGCTTCGACACGTCATGTAGCGGACATGCCGCGGGGCCGTGCTACAACCCCCGGCTGCGACACAAGTGTTGCCGCAGACTTCCAGCCACCCCTTCGACGGAGCAAAAGCATGAGCATTTTTGGCAGCATCCTTTCCAAGATCTTCCCGGGCGCCAAAGCCGCCGAGGCCCCCGCGCCTGCCCCCGCGGCGCCAGCCGATGCACCAGCGCCCGCCGTGGCAGCGCCGCCGCCCGCCATTCCGCTGGGCGACGTGGCCGCCGTGCTCGACGCGATGCCGGGCTCGAAGAACCTGAACTGGCGCACCTCCATCGTCGACCTGATGAAGCTTCTGGGCCTGGACAGCAGCCTCGAAGCGCGCAAGCAACTGGCCGCCGAGTTGAGCTACGGCGAAGACACCAGCGACAGCGCCAAGATGAACATCTGGTTGCACCGCCAGGTCATGACCAAGCTGGCCGCCAACGGCGGTACGGTGCCCGCAGAACTGCGGGATTGAGCGCAACACCGGCGGCCCGGCAACGCCGGTTCCTCGGTGTTCTCGAAAGGAAAAAGCCTCGCGCGATGCGCGAGGCTTTTTTTCAGGTCCAGCCGGCGTCGACGACGTAGTCCTGCGCGGTGCACATGCGCGAATCGTCGGCGGCCAGGAAGAGCGCCATCGCAGCGATGTCCTCCGCCATCACGCGCCCCGGCAGGCATTGCGCCGCATCGATTTCCGCGCCCGACTCGGGCTTGACCCACAGCTTGATCTGCCGCTCGGTCATCACCCAGCCCGGCACGATCGAGTTCACGCGGATGTTCTGCTTGCCCAGGTCGCGCGCCAGCGAGCGCGTGAGGCCGCGCGCCGCCGCCTTGCAGGCCTGGTACACCGGGTAGCCCTTGCCCTTGATCATCCAGCTGATCGAGCCGAAGTTGACGATCGAGCCGCCGCCCAGCGCGCGCATGTCGTCGGCCACCGCCTGCGCGGCGAAGAACTGGTGCTTGAAGTTGACGGCCACGAGGCGGTCGAAGTCCTCGTCGGTCACGTCGGCCATCTCGTGGCGGCGATCATTGGCGGCGTTGTTCAGCAGTACCGACACCGGCCCGAAGCGCTGGCGCACCGCATCGATGGCAGCGGCGAGGGCGGCCGTGTCGGTCACGTCGCAGGCCATGAATAGCGCGGGGTGCTCGCCCTGCAGCTGCGCCGCGAGCGCGTTGCCGGCGGCGGTGTCGAGATCGCAGAAGCCGACCTTCGCGCCCTGCGCATGGAAGGCCCGCACAAGCGATTCGCCGATGCCGCTGGCGCCGCCCGAGATGAACACGGTGCGTCCGGCCAGCGAGGGATAGCGGGCGGTGTAGGGCGAAAGTGGTGGTGATGCGTCGGTCATGGGGGCTGCGGCAGCGTGGAGACGGACGGCAAGCGTAGCGGATAGCGGCCGGCCGGTGTATCCGGTGTATGGCTTCCGGCGAATGGGCGGCGCGAGCGAGCGTGGCTACGCTTGCTCCCATGAAGACGAAGACACTTCCCCGCCGCCGCACCCTCGTCGCGTTCGCGATGCTCGTTCCCGCCGCGCTGGCGGTGCGCTCCGTCCGGGCGCAGGCGTCCGCGCCGGGGGTTCAGCTCTTCAAGGTGGTCTCGCCGCGCGACGAGGTGATCGTCGGCGCCGACGTCGCAGCGCTCGGCCCCGGCTCGGGCCCCGCGGTGGAGCGGCTGGCGACCCAGCTCGCCGCCAAGGGCCAGCTCACGCTGTGGCAGTACGCATCGAGCAAGGACGCGAGCGGCGCGCTGGTGCAGGCGCCGCTCAGGCAGGTCGTGGTGTTCAGGAACGATGCGCTGCGCATCGAGCCCTACGCCACGCCGCTGCCGATCCAGCCGCTGAAGTGAGGCGAAGCCTCAGACCCCGCGCGCGCGCTCCGACTTGAAGCGCGCGCGGAACTCCGTGAAGGTGCCCGCGTCGAGCGCCTCGCGGATCTCGCGCATCAGGTTCAGGTAGTAGTGCAGGTTGTGGATGGTGGTGAGCATCGGCCCCAGCATCTCGCCGCAGCGGTCGAGGTGATGCAGGTAGGCGCGGCTGAAGCCTTCGCGGCCGCCGTCGTTCCAGCTCACGCCCGAGGTGCCTGCGCAGGCGTGGCAGGTGCAGCTCGGGTCGATGGGCTGCGGATCGCTCTTGTGGCGCGCGTTGCGCATCTTCAGGTCGCCGAAGCGGGTGAAGAGCGTGCCGTTGCGCGCGTTGCGCGTGGGCATCACGCAGTCGAACATGTCCACGCCGTCGGCCACGCCCTGCACCAGGTCCTCGGGCGTGCCCACGCCCATCAGGTAGCGCGGCTTGTTCGCGGGCAGCCGGTGCGGCGTGTGGCCCATGATGTGCAGCATCTCTTCCTTGGGCTCGCCCACGCTCACACCGCCGATGGCGTAGCCGGGGAAGTCCATGTCGACCAGCGCGGCGAGCGACTCCTCGCGCAGGTTCTCGTACATGCCGCCCTGCACGATGCCGAAGAGCGCGTTCGGGTTCTGCAGGCGCTCGAACTCCGCCTGGCAGCGCTTCGCCCAGCGCAGGCTCAGCTCCATCGAGATGCGCGCCTCGGCCTCGGTCGTGATGTGGCCCTTGGTGTCGTAGGGCGTGCACTCGTCGAACTGCATCACGATGTCGCTGTTGAGGATGGTCTGGATCTGCATCGAGACCTCCGGCGTGAGGAACAGCTTGTCGCCGTTGACGGGCGATGCGAACTTCACGCCCTCCTCGCTGATCTTGCGCATTGCCCCCAGCGACCACACCTGGAAGCCGCCCGAGTCGGTGAGGATGGGCTTGTCCCACTTCTCGAACTGGTGCAGCCCGCCGAAGCCGGCCATCACGTCGAGGCCCGGGCGCATCCACAGGTGGAAGGTGTTGCCCAGGATGATCTGCGCGCCCATCTCCTCCAGGCTGCGCGGCATCACGCCCTTGACCGTGCCGTAGGTGCCCACGGGCATGAAGATCGGCGTCTGCACCTTGCCGTGGTTGAGCGTGAGCGTGGCGCGGCGCGCGTGGCTGTCGGGGTCGGTCTTGAGGAGTTCGAAGTTCAGCATGTCGTTCAGTCCTGGGTGCGTGCGAGCAGCATGGAGTCGCCATAGCTGAAGAAGCGATAGCGTTCGGCGATGGCGTGGGCATACAGCCCCATCACCCGCTCGTAGCCCGCGAAGGCCGAGACCAGCATCATCAGCGTGCTCTTGGGCAGGTGGAAGTTGGTCACCAGCAGGTCGACGTGCTCGAAGACGAAGCCCGGCGTGATGAAGATGCGCGTGTCGCCAGCGGCCTCGCCGCTCCTGGCCCACGACTCGAGCGTGCGCACGGTGGTCGTGCCCACGGCCACGATGCGTCCGCCGCGCGCCTTGCATTCGGCAATCGCGCGCTGCGTGGCCTCGGGCACTTCGTAGCGCTCGGCATGCATCGTGTGTTCCGAAATGTTCTCGGTCTTCACCGGCTGGAAGGTGCCGGCGCCCACGTGCAGCGTGACGTTGGCGCGTTGCACGCCGTTGGCCTCCAGCTCGGCCAGCAGGCCTTCGTCGAAGTGCAGGGCGGCGGTGGGCGCGGCCACCGCGCCGGGCACGCGCGCGAACACGGTCTGGTAGCGGCTCTCGTCCTCGGCCGAGTCGGTGTGGGTGATGTAGGGCGGCAGCGGCACGTGGCCGCAGCGCTCCATCAGCATGTAGGGGTTCTCGCCGGTGTCGCTCTCGAAGGCGAAGCGGAAGAGGGCGCCGTTCTCGTCGGGCCAGCGGCCCAGCAGCGTGGCGCGGAAGCCGCCGACCATCTCCAGCGTGGTGCCCACGGTCGGCTTCTTGCTGACCTTCATGTGCGCCACGACCTCCTGGCCCTGCAGCACGCGCTCCACCAGCAGCTCAAGCTTGCCGCCGGTGGGCTTCTCGCCGAAGAGGCGGGCCTTCACCACGCGGGTGTCGTTGAAGACGAGCAGGTCGCCCGGGCGCAGCAGCGAGGGCAGGTTCCTGAAGATGCGGTCGACCGGTGCGGGCCCCGTGCCGTCGAGCAGGCGGGAGGAGGTTCGTTCGGGGGCCGGGTGTTGCGCCACCAGCTCGGGCGGCAGTGCGAAATCGAAATCGGAGAGCGTGAAAGCGCGCATGTGCTTGAGGGCCGGACGGGCCCGTTCCAAGAAAGACGGGAAGCGGTGGGGGCTCCACTCGACGCCGTGGATGCACGGCGCGGGGGAAAGGCCCGGATTGTCCCATGCCGCGAAAGCCGAGCGTTTCCGCAGGGTTGTCGAGGCAGAATCGGCGGATGGTCGATTCACAAGCTGCGCGTGTTGCCTCGGGCTCGTCGTCCGGCCCCTCCGAAGGTGAGCTCTTCAAGAAGATCCTCGGCAGCGCCTGGCAGGGCCTGCATCCCGACATCCGCCGCCGCTTCGACAAGAACCCGTCGCCGGGCAAGGCGCTGCACTACCTGGGCTCGCTGAGCGAGCTGCGCTGCTCGCGCTTCGGCAAGCTGCTGGGGCACATCACGCAGCCGATGATCCAGGGCGCACTCATTCCCTACAGCGACGCCGACTTCCCCGTGGAGATCCAGGTCTACGCCAAGCCGCGGGACCCGGCCATCTACAAGCAGCGCATCTACCGCCTGCGCAATCGCAAGCCGATCCAGTTCACCAGCTTCATGCGCGAGAGCGAGCGCGGCGAGGTGCTGGAGTACGTGGGCATGGGGCTGGGCATGAAGCTGGTGCTCAGCGTGGAGAACGGCAGCCTGCACTTCCAGAGCGACGGCTATTTCTGGGACGTGTTCGGCTGGCGCATCCCGCTGCCCGGTGTGCTCACGCCCGGCAAGACTTTCCTCTGGCACCACAACGAGACGCCGGAGCGCTTCAACATCCGCATCGAGATCCGCCACTGCCTGATGGGCACGACCTTCACCCAGGTCGGCGTGTTCGAGGAGATCGCCGAGCCGAAGGCGGTGCCCGCATGATCGACACGCACCTGCTCGCGCTGCAGCTCATGGCGGCACAGGGCGCGCTCGGCGCCTTCGACACGCTCTACCACCACGAGGGCACCGAGGCGCTGCCGCGGCGCGGCACGGCCGGGCGCGAGCTGGCGATCCACGCCACGCGCTCGTCGATCTACTGCGCGCTCTTCATCGGGCTGTCGTCCTGGGCCTGGCACGGCGCATGGGCGTGGGTGCTGCTCGCGGTGTTCGGCGTCGAGATCGTGCTCACGCTGTGGGACTTCGTGGTCGAAGACCGCAGCCGCCTGCTGCCGCCGACCGAGCGCGTGACGCACACGGTGCTGGCCATCAACGCGGGCGCCTTCATCGCGCTGCTGGCGATGAGCGCCACGGAATGGGCCGCGCAGCCCACTGCGATGGTGTGGCAGCCGCAGGGCTGGCTCGGCGCCTTCCTCGCGCTGTGCGGCGTCGGCGTGGGCCTGTCGGGCCTGCGCGATGCCTTCGCGGCGCGCGCTCTCTCCAGGCGCGGCGCGCAGGAGCAGGCGCGCGATGCAAAGGCGCCGGTGCGCTTCGGATCGAAGCCGCAGCGCGTGCTGGTGACGGGCGGCACGGGCTTCATCGGCCAGCTGCTCGTGCGCCACCTGGTGGCCGATGGCCATGCCGTGACGGTGTGGACGCGCGATGCGCGATCGGCCGCCTGGAACTTCGGCGGCGCGGTGCGCTGCGTGCAGTCGCTCGACGAGGTGCCGGTAGCCGACGACATCGACGTGGTCATCAACCTTGCGGGTGCGCGCATCCTGGGCATGCGCTGGAGCGAACGGCGCCGGGCGCAGCTGCTGCAAAGCCGCGAAGGGCTCACGCAACAGCTGGTCGCGTGGATCGCGCAGCGGCCGCGCAAGCCCTGGCTGCTGCTTTCCGGCTCCGCCATCGGCTATTACGGTGTGCAGCCGCAGGGCGACGCGAGCGAACTCGCGGAAGACGCGCCGCCGCAGCCGATCTTCATGTCCCAGCTGTGCCAGCGCTGGGAGCGGGCGGCGCAAGCGGCGGTGGCGCACGGCGTGCACGTGGCCTGCATGCGCTTCGGCTTCGTGCTGGGCCACCAGGGCTCGCTGCCGCAGTTGCTGCTGCCGATCTCGCTGGGCATCGGCGGACGGCTGGGCCGCGGGCGGCAGTGGCTGTCGTGGGTGCATGTGCACGACCTGATCCGCGCGATGGCGCATGTGTGGACCCTGACCGAGAACGCTGCGGCGCGCCCGGCCGCGCAGGCGTTCAACTTCACCGCGCCCGGCGCCCTGAGCCAGGAGGAATTCACCCGCGTCGCCGCGAGCGTGCTGCGCCGGCCCTGCTGGATGCCGACGCCCGCCGCGCCCGTCAAGCTGCTGCTCGGCGAGCAGGCCGATCTGTTGCTCGAAGGCCAGCGCGTGGTGCCGGCGCGGCTGCTGCAGTCGGGCTTCGGCTTCATGTTCCCCGACGCCCGCAGCGCCTTGACGGACCTTTGCCGGCCGCGCTAGAAGACTCTTCCGTGCCCGCCAAGAAAGCCCCGACTCCCACCGCCGAAGCGGCCGCCGCCGCGCCGGAGAAGCCGTCGCCGCCGGGCTCCGGCCTGAGCCAGGTCCAGCGCGCGCTGCGCAAGCTCGGCCTCGTGCGTGACATCGATTTCGCGCTCTACCTGCCGATGCGCTACGAGGACGAGACGCGCATCGTGCGCATCGCCGACACGCGCGACGGCGACGTGGCGCAGGTCGAAGGCGTCGTCACCGAATGCGAGGTGGTCTACCGGCCGCGCCGCCAGCTCATCGCGACCATCGACGACGGCAGCGACACCTGCCAGCTGCGCTTCTTCAACTTCTATCCCTCGCAGCAGAAGCAGCTCGCGGTGGGCGCGAAGGTGCGCGTGCGTGGCGAGGTGCGCGGGGGCTTCGTGGGGCGGCAGATCATGCACCCCACGGTGAAGGCGGCCGGCACCGCGCTGCCGAACGCGCTCACGCCCGTGTACTCGACGGTGGCGGGGCTCGCGCAGCCGGTGCTGCGGCGCGAGGTGCGCTCGGGCCTGGCGCGCGCGGTGCTCGACGAAACCGTTCCCGTGCAGATCGGCTTTCGCGGCGCGTGGAACCTGCGCGACTCGCTGAGCTTCCTGCACTACCCGACGCCCGACGTGGCGATCGCCACGCTCGAAGACCACAGCCACCCGGCCTGGCAGCGCATCAAGGCAGAGGAGCTGCTCGCGCAGCAGCTCTCGCAGCTGCAGGCGCGGATGGAGCGCGCGGCGCAGCGCGCGCCGGTGCTGCCGCCCGCGCCGCCCGAGCCCGACGCGGCCTCGCTGCATGCGCAGCTGCTCGCCGTGCTGCCTTTCGGCCTCACGGGTGCGCAGCAGCGCGTCGGCGAGGAGATCACGCGCGACCTCGGCCGCGAGATCCCGATGCACCGCCTGCTGCAGGGCGACGTGGGCTCGGGCAAGACGGTGGTGGCGGCGCTTGCTGCGGCACGCTGCATCGACGCGGGCTTCCAGTGCGCGCTGATGGCGCCCACCGAGATCCTCGCGGCCCAGCACTTCGGAAAGCTCGTCGGCTGGCTCGATCCGCTGCTGGCGGCGCGCGGCCAGCGCGTGGCGTGGCTCACGGGCAGCCAGAAGAAGAAGGAGCGCGACGAGATGTCGGCGGCGGTGGAAAGCGGCCAGGCCGCGCTCGTCATCGGCACGCACGCGGTCATCTCGGAGAAGGTGCGCTTCAGGAGCCTCGCGCTGGCGATCATCGACGAGCAGCATCGCTTCGGCGTCGCGCAGCGCCTTGCGTTGCGCGGCAAGGCGCAAGGGCACCTGGAACCCCACCTGCTGATGATGAGCGCCACGCCCATCCCGCGCACGCTGGCGATGAGCTACTACGCCGACCTCGATGTCTCCACCCTCGACGAGCTGCCGCCGGGCCGCACGCCCATCATCACCAGGCTGGTGGCCGACCACCGGCGCGACGAGGTCATCGACCGCATCCACTCGCAGATCGCGCAGGGCCGGCAGGTCTACTGGGTGTGCCCGCTGATCGAGGAGAGCGAGGCCGTCGACCTGCGCAACGCCACCGAGACGCGCGACGAGCTGGCCGAAACATTGGGCGAGCCCATCCAGGTCGGCCTGCTGCATTCGCGCATGCCCACGGCCGAGAAGCAGGCGGTGATGGCGGCCTTCACCGCCAACGAGATCCAGGTGCTGGTGAGCACCACCGTGATCGAAGTGGGCGTGGACGTGCCGAATGCCTCGCTCATGGTCATCGAGCATGCGGAGCGCTTCGGCCTCTCGCAGCTGCACCAGCTGCGCGGCCGCGTGGGGCGCGGCGCGGCGGCCTCGGCCTGCGTGCTGCTCTATGCGCCGGGCGACAGCGGCCGCGTCGGCGAGGCGGCGCGCGCGCGGCTCAAGGCGATGGCCGAGACCAGCGACGGCTTCGAGATCGCGCGGCGCGACCTCGAGATCCGCGGCCCCGGCGAATTCCTCGGTGCGCGCCAGTCGGGCGCGCCGCTGCTGCGCTTTGCCGACCTCACGACAGATACGCTGCTGCTCGACTGGGCCCGCGAGCTCGCGCCGGTCATGCTGCGCAAGCACCCCGACCTGGCGCAACGGCACATCGATCGCTGGCTGGGCACCAAGGCCGAATACCTCAAAGCCTGAAGATTCTTTCGCGGAACACCGCGGAACCGGCTTTGCCGGGCCGCAGGTGTTGCCCCCGGCGAGGGGGTTGGCGCAGCGACACGAAGTGCGCGAAGCCCTGGGGGAGCGCTTCCTATGCGGGGCGGCGCGTGAAGGCCAGGATCACCCCGAAGCCGACCATCATGCTGCCGCTGATGCGGTTGAACCAGCGCATCGCACGGCTGCCGTTGGCCAGCCGGCGCATGCGCGCGCCGAGCAGCGCGTAGAGCGCGATCGCCACCAGCTCGAACACCAGGAAGGTCAGGCCCAGTAGCACGTAGCTGGAGGCGTAGGCGCCCGGCACCACGAACTGCGGAAAGAAGGCGGTGAACACCAGGATCGCCTTCGGGTTGCCCGCCGCCACGGTGAATTCCTGCCGCACCAGCGCGCGCATCGAGGGCGGCGCGGAGGCGGCGTCTCGCGCCTGCACCTCCGCCGTGGGCGCCGGCGCGCGCAGCAGGCGCACGCCGATCCACACCAGGTAGGCCGCGCCGATGTACTTGATGACGTCGAAGGCCAGCTCCGAGGCCACCAGCACCGCGCCCATGCCCAGCCCGGCGATGGCGATCATGATCGCGAAGGCCACGAGCCTGCCGCTGGCCGCGATGACCGCGGGCGACACGCCGTGCCTGGCGCCGTTGGTCACCGACAGCAGGTTGTTGGGCCCGAAGGCCATGTTGATGGCGAAGCAGGCCGGCAGGAAGAGCAGGTAGGCAGACAGGGTCATGGCGGGTGTCCTTCAGGGGCGGACAGCCATTATCCGCAGGCCCTAGCTGTCGATCCCGCCCTCGGGCATGCTGCGCGCATAGACCGCCAGCACGATGCGCTCGGAGTGCACCAGGTAGTCGTTGAGCGCGGCCGAGCCCTCGGCGAACTTGCCGGCCTCGATGAGTTCGAGCAGCTTCATGTTCATGTCGACGTAGGGCGCGTGCAGGAACTCCGGGTCCTTCAGCAGCCCGAAGGCCAGCCGCAGCTCGACCAGGATGTGGGCGAAGAGGTTGTTCAGCCGCTCGCTGTCTGCCAGCTCCACGATGGCCATGTGGAACTCCATGTTGGCCGTGCCCACGCCCAGCCAGTCGCCGGCCTCGCGGCACTTCAGCGCCATCTCCACCGCCTCGCGCATGTGCTTCTTGGCCGGGTGGCGCGGGTAGGCCTGCGCCAGCGCCTGGCATTCGATGAGCCTGCGCACGCGGTAGATGTCGATGATCGAGGCGATGCTCGGCACCGCCACGAACACGCCGCGGTTGGGCGCGTGCTTGAGCAGCCCCTCCTTGGTCAGCGTGCGGAACACCTCGCGCAGGGTGTTGCGCGAGATCTCGAAGCTGTCGGCCAGCGCGGCTTCCGACAGCCGCTGCCCCGGCGAGAACTCGCCCTTCACGATCTTCTGGCGGATCAGCTCCGCGACCCGGTCGTTGAGCGTCTGTGCGCCGGCTGCGGCAGGCGGGGCGGATGGAGTCGTCGAGGCCGGAGGGGTCATGCCGAAAGGGGAAGGCAGCTAAGGGAGGGTCCGTGAACCCGGGCGTTTTTAGCAGGTTTTCCCCGCCGGACCGGCAAAAGACGGGCCCGGCCGGATGCACCAGACGGTGGCGCGCTCAGGGTTTTCATGGGGTCATGCAGGCACTGTTGTTGGGCACACTCTCATAAATTGTTCAACAATTTATTGGAAATGAGTGGTTCAGGAGAAATGAATTGCTCATTCATTGGCACGCAGCTTGCAAGAAGCGGCCAGCCGGAATCCCGGCGCAAGGTGTCTCCGAATCACCCAACGAAAGACCAACATGACTCCTGACATCCCTCACCTCTGGCCGCTGATCGGCGTCGCCGTGATCATTGCGGGCTTCGTCCTGCGCTTCAATCCGATGCTGGTGGTGATCGTCACCGCCATCGCCACCGCGGCGGCCGCGGGCTTCGGCCCGATGGCGATCCTCACGGCCATCGGCAACGGCTTCATCAAGACGCGCAACCTGCCGCTGATCATTCTTCTGCCGCTGGCGGTGATCGGCCTGCTCGAGCGCCACGGCCTGCGCCAGCACGCGCAGAACTGGATCAGCCGCATCAAGTCGGCCACCGCCGGGCGCCTGCTGATCGTCTACCTGGCCGCGCGCGAACTCACCGCGGCCATGGGCCTGACCAGCCTGGGCGGCCATCCGCAGATGGTGCGTCCGCTGCTCGCGCCGATGGCCGAGGGCGCCACCGAGACGCGCTACGGCAAGCTGCCCGACCGCATCCGCCACAAGCTGCGCGCCTATGCGGCGGCCACCGACAACGTGGGCCTGTTCTTCGGCGAGGACATCTTCGTGGCCTTCGGCGCCATCGTGCTGATGACCACCTTCCTGCACGAGGCAGGCATCGACGTGGAGCCGCTGCACGTCGCGATGTGGGGCATCCCGACGGCCATCGCCGCCTTCGTGATCCACGCCTGGCGCCTGCGCCGGCTCGACCAGGCGCTGGCGCGCGAACTCGACGGCAAGCCTGAAGTGCCCGCGGTTCCCTCGGTGCCCGCAACGCAAGAGGGCCGCTGATCATGATCCTCTCGATCCAGCACCTCTACATCCTGGTCGGCCTGATCCTCGCGATCACGGCTGTCATGACGCTGGCCGACCACCAGCATCCCAAGCGCTACACCAGCGCGCTCTTCTGGGGCCTCTATTCGCTGGTCTTCCTGGTGGGCGACAAGCTGCCGCCCGCGCTGGTGGGCGTGGGCGCAATCGCCATGGCCGTCATCGCCGGCATGCGCGGCGTGGGCGCGGGCAAGCACAACGAGCCGACGCCCGCCCAGTACGAGGCCAGCGCCAGGCGCCTGGGCAACAAGCTCTTCATGCCGGCGCTGGCGATCCCGCTGGTCACCGTGATCGGCACGGTGCTCGTGAGCAAGGTCAAGATCGGCGACGCCTTCCTGCTCGACCCCAAGAACACCACGCTGGTGAGCCTGGGCGTGGGCTGCGTGGCGGCGCTGGCGCTGGCCTGCTGGCTGACGCGCGAGACGCCGGTTCAGGGCATGCGCGAGTCGCGCCGCCTGACCGACGCGCTGGGCTGGGCCGTGGTGCTGCCGCAGATGCTGGGCATGCTGGGGCTGGTGTTCTCCGACGCGGGCGTGGGCAAGGCGGTGGCGTACGTCACCACCAGCTACATCAACATGGACATCCGCTTCGTTGCCGTCGCGGTCTACGTGCTGGGCATGGCGCTCTTCACCATCATCATGGGCAACGGCTTCGCGGCCTTCCCGGTGATGACGGGCGGCGTGGGCGTGCCGGTGCTGGTGGGCGTGTACCACGGCGACCCGGCGGTGATGGCGGCCATCGGCATGTTCTCGGGCTACTGCGGGACGCTGATGACGCCGATGGCGGCCAACTTCAACATCGTGCCGGCGGCGCTGCTGGAGCTGCCCGACAAGAACGCGGTGATCCGCGTGCAGATACCGACCGCGGCCACGCTGCTGGTGGTCAACATCTTCCTGATGTACTTCCTGATGTTCCGCTGAGGCCGCTGCATGACCACCGATGACAAGGCGCCTCGGGTGCTGGTCGCGGGCTTCGAGCCGTTCGAGAACGATCCCGTCAACCCCGCGTGGGAGATCGCCCGCGCGCTCGAGGGCTGGCGCTGCGAAGGCACCGTGGTGCAGGCGCTGCAGCTGCCCTGCGTGTTCGGCCGCTCGATCCACGTGCTCGACGCCGCCATGGCGGGCATCGCGGAGAGCGGCAGGCCGCTGCCGCTGGTGCTGTGCATCGGCGCCGCGGGCGGGCGCACAGAGATCTCGCTGGAGCGCGCCGCGCTGAACGTCGACGACGCGCGCATTCCAGACAATGCTGGCTACCAGCCCATCGACATCGAGGTGGAGGCGGGCGGCCCCGCCGCCTACTTCTCGACGCTGCCGATCAAGGCCATGGTGCGCGACATGCGCGCCGCCGGGCTGCCCGCGGCGGTGTCCAACAGCGCCGGCACCTTCGTGTGCAACCACATCTTCTATGCGCTGATGCACCGGCTCGCGACCCGGCCGATGCTGGCGCACACGCGCGGCGGCTTCGTGCATGTGCCCTACCTGCCCGAACAGGCCGCCTCCAGGCCCGGCGTGGCGAGCATGGCGCTGCAGGCGCAGGTGGAAGCCTTCCGCGTGGCGATCCGCACCGCGCTGCTCGTGCGCGACGACGTGCGCGAGACCGCCGGCCGCCTGCACTGACCGACTCACTGAAGACCGAACGATGAACATCGACTTGAACAGCGACCTCGGCGAGAGCCTGGGCGCCTGGCGCATGGGCGACGACGCCGCCATGCTTTCCCTCGTGAGCAGCGCCAACGTGGCCTGCGGCTTCCACGCGGGCGACCCGGCCGGCATCCTGCGCACGCTGCGGCAGGCGAAGGAGCGCGGCGTGGCCATCGGCGCGCACGTTGCCTACCGCGACCTCGTGGGCTTCGGGCGCCGCAACATGGACGTGGAGAGCGCCGACCTGCGCGCCGACGTGATCTACCAGATCGGCGCGCTCAAGGGCCTGGCCGCCGCGGCTGGCACCACCGTGCGCTACGTGAAGCCGCACGGCGCGCTCTACAACACCATCGCCCACGACGAGCGCCAGGCGCGCGACGTGATCGCCGCCATCCGCGAGATCGACGCCAGCCTCGTGCTGGTGGCGCTGGCGGGCTCGCCGCTGCTGGGCTGGGCGCGCGACGCTGGCCTGCGCGTGGTGGCCGAGGCCTTCGCCGACCGTGCCTACACGCCCAATGGCACGCTGGTGTCGCGCCGCGAACCCGGCGCGGTGCTGCACGACGCCGAAGAGGTGGCCGCGCGCATGCTGCGGCTGGCCTCCGAAGGCGTGGTCACCGCCATCGACGGCAGCACCGTGCGCATCGAGGCCGAGTCGGTCTGCGTGCACGGCGACAGCCCCGGCGCGGTGGAGATGGCGCGCCGGGTGCGCGCGCTGCTGGAGCAGTCGGGCGTGGCGATCCGCTCCTTCGTGGACGCGGCATGACGAGCATGCGCTTCCTGCCGGTCAACCTGAATGCGGTGCTGGTCGAGCTCGAAGACCTGGCGCAGACGCTCGCGCTGCTGGCCTCGCTGCGCGCCGAGCCCATCGCGGGCATCGAGGAGCTGGTGCCCGCGGCGCGCACGCTGCTCATCACCTTCCGGCCGGCCGCAATTTCAGCCGACGAGCTCGCGCGGCAGGTCGGCGCGCGCAGCCTCGACGCAAGCGAGGCGCGCAGCGAAAGGCGCATCGAGATTCCGGTGCGCTACGACGGCGAGGACCTGGCCGAGGTGGCCGGGCTGCTCGGCATCACGCCCGACGAAGTCGTGCGCCGCCACACCGGCAGCGACTACACCGTGGCCTTCACCGGTTTCGCGCCCGGCTTCGCGTACCTCTCGGGCGGGCACCCGAGCCTGAACGTGCCGCGCCGCAAGGTGCCGCGCACGCGCATTCCCGCCGGCGCCGTCGGGCTCGCGGGAAGCTTCAGCGGCGTCTATCCGCAGGCCAGCCCGGGCGGCTGGCAGATCATCGGCGTGACCGACACGCCGATGTGGGACCTCTCGCGCGATACGCCCGCGCTGCTGCAACCCGGCGATGCAGTGCGCTTCGTCGACGTGACCGGCCAGCCGCGCGCGGAGGTGCAGGCCGCTGCCGCGCCTGCGCAACCGGCCGTGCCGAAGAGCGGCTGCGCCCTGGAGATCCGCGCCCCGGGCCTGCAGTCGCTGCTGCAGGACGGCGGCCGCCACGGGCAGGCGAAGCAGGGCGTGTCGGCTTCCGGCGCGATGGACCGGCGCTCGCTGCAGGCGGCCAACCGGCTCGTCGGCAATGCCTCCGACGCCGCGTGCATCGAGGTCGCCTACGGCGGCTTCCAGCTCGCCTGCCGCGGCGATGCGGTGGTGGCGGTCACCGGCGCCGAAGCTCCGGTCACGCTGACCCGCGCCGATGGCGCGAAATGGCCGCTGCCGCGCTACCAGGCGGTCGCGCTGACCGACGGCGACGTGCTCGCGCTCGGCGAGCCGACGGCGGGCATCCGCAGCTACATCGCGGTGCGCGGCGGCTTCGACATCGCGCCCGTGCTCGGCAGCCTCTCGACCGACACGCTCGCGCGCGTCGGCCCCGCCGCCCTCGCCGCGGGTGACGTGCTGCCCGTGCGCGCGGTGTCCGCCGGCGCGCTGGTCGGCGAGCCGGAAGCTCCGCCCACGGACCTGCCCACCGTGCGGGAAGAAGTCGTGCTCGACATCGTGCTCGGCCCGCGCACCGACTGGTTCACGCCCGACGCGGTCGAGCTGCTCTGCGGCCAGGCATGGACCGTCACGCCGCAGTCGAACCGCGTCGGCATCCGCCTTGCCGGCGAAGAAGCGCTGCAGCGCGCCAACCACGCCGAGCTGCCCAGCGAAGGCACCGCGCGCGGCTCGATCCAGGTGCCGGCCAGCGGCCAGCCTGTGCTGTTCCTGGCCGACCATCCGCTGACGGGCGGCTATCCCGTGATCGCCTCCGTCGCCACCCATCACCTCGACCGCGCGGGGCAGATCCCCGTGAACGCGCGCGTCCGATTCAGGCCCATGGCCCAGTGAAAGCCTCCCCATGAAAAAAGTACTGATCGCCAACCGGGGCGAAATCGCCGTGCGCATCGCGCGCGCCTGCGCCGACCACGGCGTAAGGTCGGTCGCGGTGTACGCCGACGCCGACCTGAATGCGCTGCATGCGCGCATGGCCGACGAGGCCTACGGGCTCGACGGCAACAAGCCCGCCGACACCTACCTCAACATCGCCAAGCTGCTCGACGTGGCCGCGCGCAGCGGCGCCGACGCGGTGCATCCGGGCTACGGCTTCCTGTCGGAGAGCGCGGCCTTCGCGCAGGCCGTCATCGACGCCGGGCTCACCTGGATCGGCCCACCGCCGGCCGCCATCGCGATGCTGGGCGACAAGGTGCAGGCCCGCAAGCTCGCGATGAAGGTCGGCGCGCCGCTGGTGGCGGGCACGGCCGATCCGGTGAAGGACGCAAGCGAGGTGCTTGCCTTCGCGGAGAAGCACGGGCTGCCGGTCGCGATCAAAGCCGCGTTCGGCGGCGGCGGGCGCGGCATCAAGGTGGCGTGGCGGCTCGACGAGGTCGAAGGCCTCTATGAATCTGCGGTGCGCGAGGCGGTGACGGCCTTCGGGCGCGGCGAGTGCTATGTCGAGCAGTTCCTCGACCGCCCCCGCCATGTCGAGGCGCAGGTGCTGGCCGACACGCACGGCAACGTGGTCGTGCTCGGCACGCGCGACTGCTCGCTGCAGCGGCGCAACCAGAAGCTGGTGGAAGAAGCGCCCGCGCCCTTCCTGAGCGACGCGCAGCGCGAGCGCATCCATCAGGCCGCGCGCGACATCTGCGCGGAGGCCGGCTACACCGGCGCGGGCACGGTCGAGTTCATGCTGAGCGCGAGCGGCGCGATTTCCTTTCTCGAAGTGAACACGCGGCTGCAGGTGGAGCATCCGGTGACGGAGGAAACCACGGGCATCGACCTCGTGATCGAGCAACTGCGCATCGCCGAAGGCCTGCCGCTGCAGATCAGGCAGACGCCCGCGCCGCGCGGCCATGCCTTCGAGTTCCGCATCAACGCCGAGGACGTGGGGCGCGGGTTCCTGCCCTCGCCCGGGCCGGTCAAGGTGTTCGACGCGCCCTCGGGGCCCGGCGTGCGCGTGGATGCCGGCGTGGAGTCGGGCTCGCAGGTGCCGGGCACCTTCGATTCGCTGATGGCCAAGCTCATCGTCACCGGCGCCACGCGCGAGCAGGCCATCGCGCGGGCGCGGCGCGCGCTGAAGGAGTTCCGCATCGAGGGACTGCCCACCGTGCTGCCCTTCCATCGCGCGGTGATGGCGCACCCGGACTTCGTCTCGGGCGATGCTTTCAAGGTGCACACGCGCTGGATCGAGACCGACTTCGCCAACGGCGAGACGCCGGCCCTGCGCCCCGATCCGCTGCCCGACGCCGCGCTGCTGCGCACGGCGATCGAAGTCGATGGGCGGCGCATGGCGGTGGGCCTGCCGGCCGTGCTGCTGAGCGGGCTCTCGGCCGCAGCAGGCGGTGCCGCGGCGGCTCCCGCGTCGCAGGCACCCGCGGCGGATGCAGCCGCGGTGGCCGCGCCCGTCTCGGGCACGGTGCAGGCATGGAAGGTGGCCGACGGTGACGAGGTCGCCGAGGGCGCCGTCATCGCGGTGATGGAGGCTATGAAGATGGAGATGCAGGTGCTCGCGCATCGCGCGGGTCGCATCGCCATCTCGGTGGCCGGGGGCGGTTACGTGGCGGTCGGCGCCGCCATAGCGACCATCGCCTGAAAGACAGCGGCATGAACAGCGGCGGCATGACCAGCGGCAGCATCACGCGGCGCGGCTTCGCGTGGCTGGCATGCGGAGCGGGCGTTCTGCCGGCGACCGCGTGGTCGGCGCAGGCCGCCGTGTGGCGGCTGGCCACCGGCTATCCGGCGGAGAACTTCCACACCGCCAACCTGCTGGCGATGGCGAAGGAGGTGGAGGCCGCGACCGGCGGACAGCTTCGCATCGAGGTGCATCCGGGCAACACGCTGTTCGCGCTGAACGCGATCCGCGCGGCGGTGCAGGAGGGCAAGGTCGAGGCCGGCGAAGCCATCATGAGCAGCCTCGCGGCCGACGTGCCGCTGGCGGGCGCCGACTCCGTTCCCTTCATCACGCGCAGTTATGCCGATGCGCAATTGCTGTGGCGCATCCAGCGCCCGCTGATCGAGCAGGACTTCGCACGGCGCGGCCTGCGCGTGCTCTACGCGGTGGCATGGCCGCCGCAGGGCCTCTTCTCGACGCGGCCGCTCGGCGGCGTGGGCGACCTGCGCGGCATGCGCATGCGCGCCTACAACGACACCACCGCGCGCATCGCGACGCTGATGGGCGCGGTGCCCGTCGACGTTCCGGCCACCGGCCTGGGCAAGGCGCTGGCCGAAGGCCGCATCGACTGCATGCTGACCTCCGCCGTGACCGGCGTGGAGAACCAGGCGTGGCAGTCGATGCGCTACTTCTACGAGATCAACGCGTGGTTCCCGAAGAACCTCGTGTTCGTCAACGCCAGGGCGTGGGACGGGCTCGACCCGTCGTCGCGCAACTCGCTGGCCGCCGCAGGCGCGCTCGCCGAGACGCGCGGATGGGCCCGCAGCGCCGAAGCCGCTGCCCGCTCGACGGACGAACTGCGGCGCAACGGCGTGAAGATCGAGCCGGTGCCCTTCCTGCTGGGGCGCGACCTGCAGCGCCTCGGCGAGAACTTTTCGCTGAACTGGGTCAAGCAGGTGGGCACGGCCGCCAACGGCATCTTCATTCCGTATTTCGAGAAGCGCTGAAGACCGCGGGCGGAGCGAAAACCCTACGCCCAGGAGATGAAGTTGCTGCGTTGCAACATTCCATTTCCTGCGCTTGTGCTTGCGGTTACGACGAAAGCCATCGAATTTTCCGGCTGCGAATCGGGTGACCACTTCCCGATGAAATCTTTCTCTCTCAACGCCCCACGTGAAATGTTTTCACCCGGGAAGCTGTCGCTGAAATTATTGAAACAGCTTGTACATTGATTCGGAGTTTGCGAATGTTTCCTGCGGGAAACGATCGCTCGCCGATTCAATTCAAGACGTGGAGAAGTTCATGAGCACGGTCGATCCCCTGGGTGCCGCATCGGTCCTCACTACGGGCCAGATGGCGATGTGGCTCGGCGCGAAGTTCGCCTCGCCGGACACCAACTTCAACCTCGCCGAAGCCATCGAGATCGAGGGCTGGATCGACGCGGACGTCTTCATGGCCGCGATGCGGCAGGTGACCGAAGAGGCCGAGGCCACGCGCCTGAGCTTCGTCGACACCGCGCAGGGCCCGCGGCAGGTGGTGGCGCCCGCCTTCAACCGCGAGATGCCCTTCCTGGACTTCAGCGGCGAGCACGATCCGGGCGCCGCCGCGCAAGCCTGGATGCAGGCCGACTTCACGCGCAAGGACGACCTCGCGCGCGACCAGCTCTGGATGTCCGCGCTGATCCGCCTCGCGGACGACCACCACGTCTGGTACCACCGCAGCCACCACATCGTGCTCGACGGCTTCGGCGGCGGGCTCATCGCGCGCCGCTTCGCCGACGTGTACAGCGCCCGCATCGCCGGCACCGAGGTGCCCGAGGCCTCGCGCCTCGCGCCCATTTCGCAGTTGATGGAGGAAGACAAGGCCTATCGCGAATCGGGACGCTACCCGCGCGACAGGCAGTACTGGACGGAGCGCTTCGCCGACGCGCCCGATCCGCTGAGCCTGGCCTCGCAGCGCTCGGTGAACGTCGGCGGCCTGTTGCGCCAGACCGCCTACCTGCCGGCCGAAAGCGTGCGCGCCCTGGCCGACATCGCGCAGCAGCTCGGCGCCACGCTGCCGCAGATCCTGATCGCGACCACCGCCGCCTACCTGTACCGTGCCACCGGCGTCGAGGACATGGTGATCGGCATCCCTGTCACCGCGCGGCACAACGACCGCATGCGCCGCGTGCCCGCGATGGTGGCCAACGCGCTGCCGCTGCGCCTGGCGATGCGCCCCGACCTGCCGGTGGCAGAGCTGATCGCCGAAGTGGGGCGGCAGATGCGGCAGATCCTGCGGCACCAGTCCTACCGCTACGAGCACCTGCGCGGCGACCTCAACATGCTGGTGAACAACCGGCAGCTCTTCACCACCGTGGTCAACGTCGAGCCCTTCGACTACGACTTCCGCTTCGCCGGCCACGCCGCATGGCCGCGCAACCTGTCCAACGGCACGGCCGAGGACCTGGGCATCTTTTTGTACGAGCGCGGCAACGGGCAGGACCTGCAGATCGACTTCGACGCCAACCCCGCGATCCACACTGCGCAATCGCTGGCCGACCACCAGCGCCGGCTGCTGGCCTTCATGACGGCGGTGATCCGCCAGCCCGCGCAGGCCATCGGCCACGTCGACCTGCTCGATGCCGCCGAGCGAGAGCAGCTTCTGGTGACGTGGAACGACACGGCGCACGCAGTGCCCGGGACGAACCTCGTCGCGCTCATCGAAGCGCAGCTCGCCGCCAACCCGCAAGGCATCGCACTGCGCTTCGAGGGCGAGGCGATGAGCAACGAGGAACTCGACCGCCGTGCCAACCGCCTCGCGCACCTGCTGCGCGCGCGTGGCGCAGGCCCCGAGCGCACCGTGGCGCTGGCCATTCCGCGTTCCTTCGACCTCATGGTGGCGCTGCTCGCCACGCTGAAGACCGGCGCGGCCTATCTGCCCGTGGACCCCGACTTCCCACAGGACCGCATCGCCTTCATGCTTGGCGACGCGCGGCCCGCCTGCCTCGTCACCACCGCTGCGCTCGCGGAGTCGCTGCAGGTGGGCGCCCCGACCCTTCTGCTCGATGTAGGGCAAACGTTTGCGGACCTGGCGAATTGCGACGACGCCGATCACGGTATCGCCATCGACCCCGCGCATCCGGCCTACGTGATCTACACCTCCGGCTCCACCGGCAAGCCCAAGGGCGCGGTGGTGTCGCACCGCGCCATCGTCAACCGCCTGCAGTGGATGCAGGACCGCTACCGCCTGAAGGCAGACGACCGCGTGCTGCAGAAGACGCCGTCGAGCTTCGACGTGTCGGTGTGGGAATTCTTCTGGCCGCTGATCGACGGCGCCACGCTGGTGCTCGCGAAGCCCGGCGGCCACAAGGACGCGGCCTACCTCGCGAAGCTGATCGCCGATGAAGGCATCACTACCGCGCACTTCGTGCCGTCGATGCTGGAAGTGTTCCTGCTCGAGCCGAAGGCGCGCGAGTGCGCCTCGCTGCGGCGCGTGATCTGCAGCGGCGAGGCGCTGTCGCCCGCGCTGGTGTCGCAGTTCCAGCAGCAGCTGCCGTGCGAGCTGCACAACCTCTACGGGCCGACCGAGGCCGCGGTCGACGTCACTTCGTGGGAGTGCCCGCGCGAGGCTGAGGACGCGCCGTCTTCGCGCAGCAGCGTGCCCATCGGCCGGCCGATCTGGAACACGCAGATGCATGTGCTCGACAGCGGCCTGCAGCCCGTGCCGCCCGGTACCACGGGCGAGCTGTACATCGCGGGCGTCGGCCTCGCGCGGGGCTATCTCGAGCGCCCGCTGCTGAGCGCCGAGCGCTTCGTGGCCAACCCCTACGGCGAGCCCGGCAGCCGCATGTACCGCACCGGCGACCTCGCGCGCTGGCGCGAGGACGGCAGCCTCGACTTCCTGGGCCGCGCCGACCAGCAGGTGAAGATCCGCGGGCTGCGCATCGAGCCCGGCGAGATCGAATCGGCGCTGCTGCAGCACGCGCAGGTCGCGCAGGCGGCGGTGGTCGCGCGGGAAGACGTGCCGGGCGAGAAGCGCCTCGTGGCCTACGTGGTGGCCGCCGAGGGTGCCGATCCGCAGGCGGCCGATCTGCGCACCCACCTCGCGCAGTCGCTGCCCGAGTACATGGTGCCCTCGGCCTTCGTCAACGTGCCGGCGCTGCCGCTGGGCCCCAGCGGCAAGCTCGACCGCCGCGCGCTGCCCGCGCCCGAGCTGCAGGCGGCCACGCCCTACGTGGCGCCGCGCACGCACACCGAGAAGATCCTCGCGCGCCTCTGGGCCGAGACGCTGCACCTGCCGCGCGTGGGCATCGAGGACAACTTCTTCGAGCTCGGCGGGCACTCGCTGATGATCGTGCAGCTGATCTCGATGATCCGCCAGCAGTTCATGATCGACCTGCCGCTGGATACGCTGTTCCAGGTCTCCACCATCGCCGGCCTCGCCGAGCTGCTCGACCAGGCCTCGCAGGCGCGCCCGAGCCTGGTGCCGATGCCGCGTCCGGCGCGCATTCCGCTGTCGTTCGCGCAGCGCCGCCTTTGGCTGATGAACCAGCTGGAGAACGCCAACCCCGCCTACAACATGCCGCTGGCGCTGCGCCTGTCGGGCACGCTCGACCGCGCCGCGCTGCAGTCGGCGCTCGACGACCTGGTGCAGCGCCACGAGAGCCTGCGCACCATCTACCCGAGCGAGGACGGGCTGCCCTACCAGCACATCCTCGAAGGCGAACAGGCGCGCGCGCTGCTGGTCGAGGCCGACAGCAGCGAGGACGGGATCGCCGCGCAGCTGCACGCCGCCGCCCGCACCGGCTTCGACCTCGGCACCACCGCGCCGCTGCGCCCGCAGCTCTTCAGGCTGGCCGACGACGAGCACGTGCTGCTGCTGCTCACCCACCACATCGTGGGCGATGGCGCCTCGCTGCTGCCGCTGGCGCGCGACCTGAGCGTGGCCTACGCCGCGCGCAGCGAAGGCA